>Ga0209211_10000011_pt1 | contig 544808 bp, 519 predicted proteins | sample RifGroA2_FD_183992 | JGI IMG/M metagenome (GOLD analysis project Ga0209211, IMG submission 183992) | Groundwater microbial communities from Rifle, Colorado, USA - Groundwater A2 (SPAdes) (version 2) | ecosystem: Environmental > Aquatic > Deep subsurface > Groundwater | place: Rifle, Colorado... | reverse complement strand
TATGCAACGCGGCGCGGACGCCTACTTCATCAAACCGTTCAGCCCGCTCGCCCTGGTTGCTGCCATCAAAAAACAACTCAGCCGGTAAATCCCGATGAGCACACGAACCCCGCAAAAGCGCCAACAAGCAAGCGGCATGACGGACCAAGGCCAGATGCTGCAGCCATGATCAAACTTAATATCGTAACCTTCACCCGACATCGTTCTTCAAATGCGGCAGAGCTCACCTTATCAGAGAGAATCGTATGATCAAAAAAATAGGCAGTCTCGCGTTGCTCCTCAGCGCAATCAGCTTGGCGCGCGCCGCCCCTCCCGAGCAAACATTAAGCATGGGCATCGTGCCGCAACAATCGGTCAGCCGTCTGGCTGAAGAATGGGGGCCGCTGCTAGCCGAAGTTGGCCGCCGCGCAGGCGTGACGCTGGTGTTCCGCACCGCACCCGGCATCCCTGTTTTTGAGGAACGGCTGGCACAGGGGGACTACGATCTGGCCTATATGAATCCCTATCATTACGTTGTTTTCCATAAAGCAAACGGTTATCAGGCATTTGCCAGAGAGCAGAATCGGAAAATCCGCGGCATACTGGTCGTCAAAAAGGCCAGCAGCTACCATCAGCTGGCCGATCTAAAAGGCCGGACCGTGGTATTTCCCGCACCGGCGGCCTTCGCGGCCAGCATTTTGCCGCAGGCTGAGTTCGGCCGACTACACATTCCCGTCGAGGCAAAATTTGTCGCCTCCCATGACTCCGTCTATCGTGCCGTTGCCGCAGGACTGCAAGAGGCAGGCGGCGGTATCCAGCGCACCTTTGAGGCCTGCCCGCCGGAAATTTGCGACTCCCTGCGCATTCTGTCAGAAACAAAGGCCTATACCCCGCATGCCTTCGCCGCCCATCCCCGCGTGAGCGCCGAGGTGTTAGCCCGCGTGCAAGCGGCAATGATTTCATTAGGTTCAGACGAAACCGGACAACGCCTGCTGGCTCCGCTGGCATTCAAGGGGATCTCCGCAGCTCAGGACAAGGAGTGGAATGACATCCGCGCACTTGACATCGGGCTTCTGAAACGCCACGACCAGCCTTAACGTCATGCGCATCCGCACAAAAACAATATTAGGAATCGCCACCATCGAATTAGTGCTGCTCGCCATCCTGGTTGGCAGCGCTCTGTCGGTGTTACGCGAATCCAACGAAGCGGAGCTGATGCGCCGCGTCCAACTGGGCGGCGTCCTGCTGGCCAGTGCGGCCAAGGATGCGGTGATTAGTCAGGATCTGGCCACACTCGACAGTCTGGTTATCGAAGCAATGAACTCGGGGCAGATTGACATGGTGCGCATCGTTGATGCAAACGGGATGATTCTGGCACAGCGCGGTAATGCAGCCATACTCGCCCGCCCCTTCCATAAGGAAGCACACCCGGACCTTGTCAATGACGGAATTTTGGACTGGGCATCACCAGTGAGTGCAGGCGGCATGCAACACGGAGAGGTACAACTGGGTATCGCCATCGCCCCGCTGACCGCCCTGCTCAACTCCGCCCGCCATTGGGCAGCGGGAATTGCCAGCCTCGAGATGTTGCTCGTTGCCCTGTTTTCCTGGCTGCTCGGCAGCTATCTTACCCGCCAACTCATTGCGTTAAGGGAGGCGAGTAAGACCTTTTCAACAGGCAATTTTGAACACCGTCTACCGATCAGCGGTGATGACGAACTCACCCAGACCGCAACCGCCTTTAACCTGATGGCACAACAAATCGGCGAAAGCCATGTGCAGCTGATCAACGAAAATCTAATGCGTATCCAATCGCAGCAGAGTGCGGAACAAGCACAAGCACGGGCTGAAGATATCGCCTCTCAACTCAAAGAAATTTTCACACTCAGCCCGGATGGCTTTGCCTCTTTTGATGGTGAACACCTCATCAAATATGTCAGCCCGGCCTTCTGCGGACTGACAGGCCTTACTGAGGCAGATGTCATCGGCATCAACGAAATTGCGTTTTTCGACCGACTGAAAGGACGCTGCATCGAAGACGCGGATTTTCCTGATTTTGCCCGACTGCACGACAATCAAACCAGTCTCACCGACAGAGCATCCGTCAAAAAACAGCAGCGCCAGATAATAGAACTGTCAGACGGACGTATCCTTGAAATTGGACTGCGCGAATCAAAAAGCCAGACGGTTTCGCAAATTCTTTATCTGCGCAACATTACCCACGAAACTGAAGTCGATCGCTTAAAGAGTGAATTCCTCTCCACAGCGGCACATGAACTTCGCACCCCGATGGCAAGCATCTACGGCTATTCTGAATTATTGCTGGCTCGTGAATTTAACCCTGATGAGCAGCACGAATTCCTGAGCACCATTTATCGTCAATCCGAACTGATGATCTCAATTATCAACGAACTGCTCGATATTGCCCGCATTGAAGCGCGCGGAAGCTTGGATTTCTCGATCACGCAGATCGACTTATATGATTTACTGAGCGAAATCCTCGCCGGCTGCAAACCGCCCACGGGACGCAAATGCCCGCAAAAACCGCAACATACAACCCCGTTCTGGATCGCAGGCGACCGGCGAAAACTCACTCAGGCGATATCCAACGTACTCTCAAATGCCTACAAATATTCCTCCGATGAAGTTGGAATCGAGTTCGTCACTTCCGAGCTGTCGGCGCACTTGATCGGACTGCGGATTAGTGACCGTGGCATCGGCATGACAGCAGAACAGTTAACCCACGTCTTCGAACGGTTTTATCGTGCTGACGACTCGGGAAAGTTCCCCGGCACGGGGCTGGGCATGAGCATCGTACGGGAAATCATCAGCTTGCATGGCGGCCACATTGACATAGAGAGCCAACCGGGTACCGGCACTGTGGTCACCTTGTGGATCCCGGCAGCGAAAACAACAGATTGACAACGCCTTTTATGAAAGACGCATCATGACAAAGCATGAAACCGAAATTAACTCACTGAACGAGCAGAAACTCCGCTCAGAGCTGATGAGCGCATACGATTTACTGCGCACAGTGATCGATGAAAATCCCAATATCATCCTGATGAAGGACTGGGACGGCAAATTTTTGATCGGTAATCGTGCTTTGGCCAATCTGTATGGTACGACGCCGGAAAATCTGGAAGGGAAAGATGACGGCGCATTCAATCCGAATGCCGAACAGGTCGCATTTTATTTGCAAAACGTGCGCGAAATCATGTCGCAATCTGCAACGCAAATCGTGATGGAGGAATCCACCAACAACGCCACCGGCGAAACTCACTATTACCAGTCGATCAAAAAGCCCCTCGTCTCGGCCGACGGCAAAAAACAGATTCTGGTCATCGCCAATGACGTGACCGAATTGAAGCTGGCACAGCAAAAACTCGAAGAGAGCGAGCGCCGTCTGCGCTACGTTCTGGATGCAACAGGCGAAGGCGTATGGGACTGGGATATCAAAAGCGGCATAGTGACCCACAATAGTCAGTGGTGCAAAATTGCAGAGCTGGACGACAACTACCTGCAGCATCCGGTTGAAGAATTCGGCAGGCTGCTGCATAAGGATGACCGCACCGGTGTCTTCGAAGCGCTGCAAAACTGCCTCGACGGACACGGACACTATCAGAGCGAACACCGTATGCATCTGCACGGAAACAGGATCGTCTGGGTGCTGGACCGCGGCGATGTGGTTGAGCGGGACAGCGAGGGCAAAGCGCTGCGCATGGTCGGCAGTTTTGTCGACATCACCAAGCGCAAAGAAATTGAACTGGCGCTGGGCGTGCGTACCGAATTACTCGATGCGATATTTGAACTGAGTCCGGACGGCTTTATCTCGTTCGACGAGGCGCATTGCATCAGCTATGTCAGCCCGGCCTTCACCCGGATGAGCGGCCTGCATGCCTCACAATTGCAGGGAATGAACGAGGAACAGTTCAGCGATTTACTCACACGACTTTGTGTGGCCGGCACTCATTTCAAAGGCGTACAGAAATTGCGGGAAACGGCTTCAGACAAGCTGCCTGACACACGCCAAATCATTGAACTGTCACATGTTGGCAAACGCATACTCGAAGTTGGTTTACGCAGCAGCACCACCAGTTCTGTGTCACAAATTCTCTATTTCCGCGAAATAACTCACGAGACAGAACTCGATCAACTCAAAAGCGAATTCCTCTCGACGGCCGCACACGAACTGCGCACCCCGATGGCCAGTATTTACGGTTTTGCAGAACTGCTGCTGTCACACGACTTTGACGAGGAAAGTCGCCGGGAATTTTTGACGATTATTTTAAAACAGTCTGAACTCATGACCTCTATCCTCAATGAACTGCTGGATCTTGCCCGCATCGAGGCGCGACGGGGCAAGGATTTCGTCATTGAAATTTTGCCCGCGCAAGCCTTAATTACACAGGTAGTGCGCAGTTTTATTCTGCCCGAAGGCCGCTGCACACCGACACTCAAAATGCCCGCTACAACGCTCTTCCTTATTGCCGATCACAAAAAAACCTATCAGGCGATCCTTAACGTACTGTCGAATGCCTACAAATATTCGTCAGGCGAGGTCATTATCGAACTGATGAACGACCCGCAACCCGCCAGCCCCCCTACCGTCGGCATCCGCATTACCGACTGCGGCATCGGCATGACACCCGAGCAACAGGCCCGCGTTTTTGAACGGTTTTATCGCGCCGACTCGTCGGGAAAAATTACCGGCACCGGTTTGGGAATGAGCATCGTGCAGGAAATCGTGTTGCTGCACGGCGGACAGGTCATGCTCGAAAGCACGATAGGCAAAGGCACATCCGTTACGCTCTGGTTGCCCGCCGAGGCCAGGGAAGTCGTGTGACGTTTATTTCAACAGCCGCATGCGAAAAACTGGGGCTAATCTGGGGCTGCGAAGCACGTCCGGATTTTATTTCCTTGTTCGGCAGAATCACGGCACGCGCGCACCATGCCAGTATGCTTTTTTCATAACAGTCCAGGCGAGCAACACTTTCCAGATTAACATCCGACGCCACTACCCCGTGCCTGCAACGGCATAGCGGCCGGTTTGACGGGAACTCTATTTTCAGCAGATGCCAATTTCCCAAGCGGGTCATGCAGAAAAGTCAGAGGATGGATGAAAAACGCCAAATAATTGAACAATTCCAGCACTCAACTCGTTGAGATAGATCGCTATTGCACCGGTCAAAAACTATTTAGATCAAGTTTTTTGTAATAATCAGCAGGAACACCTTCAAACTCAACATCTTGACTCGCTTTGCTAGAGCCTGGCTGCATCCGCTGACTGAACGATTTTTCTGCTGCCTGCAGGCTGGACGAAACGGATTCTTGCCCTTGCACTATTTTAGCCTCACGTTTTTTCTTGCACTCATCATCCTCAATTGCTTCGGCAGGAATTACAAACAAGCTGGTGAATAATAATGCTGATACAGCCATTTGAAGTTGCATAATTGTCCTCGCGTAATAATGAAATCACAAAGTAAATTGCTTTGTGCGCAAGTTGACCAAAATGCTCAAGATCAGTTCAAATTAATCCAAAATAATGCTTCCATGCCGGAAGGTCAGCACAACCCCGCACCACCCTCAGCCGACGCAACCACACTGATCTGCACATCACCCAGCGTCACCACAGCACCGGCCCGTATCTTGGCCGTCTTGCGCAGCTCCAGCTGACCATCGACAGAGACGACACCGTCGGCCACCATCGCCTTACCTGCACCGCCGCTGTCGCACAGGCCGACCATCTTGAGCAGCTGATTAAGTTCGACGTATTCGCCGTTCAATTGAAATTCGATTTGTTGCATGGGATCGTCCTGACTTGATGTGTGAATGGTAATTCGTGAATACTTTGAAGACGGGAAAGACAATACCTTTGCCGAACCTGAGTTTTGCCGATAATGACACACTCTGCAGGCACAAAGTAAAAATCCACTTCCTTTTACAGAAGTGGCTTGAATACTGGCTCCCCGACCTGGACTCGAACCAGGGACCTGCGGATTAACAGCACCAGTAACTCCTTGTTTTTGCGTAAATATCCTGAAGAAAAGTAACGATATTTTTTCTGCAATTTGCATTACCGCCCCTGCACCGAACCTATCCCGAACTGAATTTCGGAACCGACTTTCTGGCCAAAATATTTCCCGAACAGCGTCAACGGCTTGCCACAAAGTTTCACCGAACGAAAACAGAACTGCACAGAACTGGCGTCGATTTCGCATCACCGGGCGACGGGTGGAAACCGGCAGTGGCCCAAAAAGTGGCCCAAGGCGGACTCGGTGGCCTGCCGGATGGGGGCAGTGATCCTGGCCCCAAAACGGGTCGCAGTCGGGCAGTTTCTGGGCCAAGGCGGGTTCCTGCCGGAGTGGCTCCCCCCCCTAACCCCCCCCCAAAAAAAAGGGACAGGGTGGCGACGATACGCCGGGTGCGACGGGTGGCTGGGGAATTTTCTTTGCAGAATTTCAGGGGGTGGGAGGGAGGCAGAAATTCTGAAATCCTGCGAATCTGCCCTGCCGTGAAAACCTGAAATCCTGTATTCCTGAAACTCACGCCAAACTGATCACCAACTTTTTCCCGCAAGCATGAGCATATTTTTTCAATGTCGAAAAACTCGGTGAATGCTTCTGACTGATCAGAGATGACTCCAGACGAGACACTGCACTGGTTGTTGTACCCATGCGTTGGGCAATCTCGGATTGAGTCAAGCCAGCCTCACGACGAGCACGCAACACAGCATGCAGAGCCACATACTCTTCCTCAAGCTCATCATAGGCATGTTTTGTTTCAGCATCACTCAACATCTGAGCAACAAACGCATCATCGTGGGCTACAGGATTGAATCGTTCATTTTGCATTTTTAACCTCCTTCAAGCGACGGGTCGCAATGTCCAACTCATTATTAGGTGTTCTTTGTGTCTTCTTGACGAATGAATGAAGCACAACAATCATTTGCCCGACCTGAGTACAGTAGAACACACGACCGATTCCCTCCGGGCCTTTGGGACGCAATTCAAACAGACCACTCCCCATTGCCTTGGAGTGAGGCATCCTCAAGTCGGCACCATGTTCTTCCATCAGTTCAGCCAAGCGCAGATAGTCGGCTCGAATGCCGGGAGGCAATGCCAATACATCAGATCGCACACGTTCAGAGAAGTAAATTATCCGCCAGTTCATGCGCAGATATTAGCATATATGTGAAATATTATGTACAAGACATTCGACTGACCCGACGCATCAGCGTAGCTATTTTTACTTATGAGAGTGCCCATCCTGTGCATGTGGCGTTCACCTTTAGCTGAATTTGACCAAGTTCTCGTACCAATGGCGTGTACCTTTAAACACAATGGCATTGACCTTTGGTATCAGTCTCAAATTGTCAGCGCATTCGAAACAGCCGGAAAGCTCAGTTCGTGTGTCGAGCTGCTGAACTACCGTCTAGTAAAGAAGGGGTATCAGCCCATTAAGTGCGGTATTGGGATCGCCTATGGCAGAGCTTTGATGATTAAGGCGGGTGCGAAAGGAAGTGGTGTAAACGACGTCGTATGGATGGGGCACAGCAACGAATTGATTTCAGCCAAAGGCTCACTCAAGAGCTGAAGCGAATGGGTATGCCTGTCGGAAGCCCAACTCAGATTGCACGCGAATTCAACCAGCACTTTTCAGGTCAGCCTGTCAGCGCACAAACGGTCAGAAAATGGCTGCACTCGGAGACAGTACCTACGCAACCGAAGTTACTGGCGTTGTCGGCATGGCTGGGAGTGTCGGCGCAATGGTTACGGTATGGCTCAGTGGAAAAGCAGGAACAGGCCACTCAGCAGGCAAGTGTCGTCGTATTGGGAAAGGAATATGCTGAACTTGCGCCGTTCCTGGAAAAGTTGCTGAAACTGTCAGCTAGAGACATACGCATCGTGGAAGGTATGGTGCAACTGATGCACACGGAGAACAGCGGGAGATAGCAGCAAATCCGTGATCGTGCTGTTTTGTACATGCTCAAATATGTCGCCAACTGAAACAATCTCTTTCCCTGCAAACACATACCGCAATAACTCAGCCAGTTTACACAGACTTATCCACAGAATTTGTGGACAACGCATTCCAGATCGACCCACCGTTGCCGGAAAAATAAATCTTCGCAGATCCACTCGACGCACCCGACGACCCGTCGCCACCCCCTGCATCCAAAATCCGCCCCACCTCGCACCCGCCACCTCGCCCGATGGGGGCAGCCACCCCAGCCCCGTAGCGGCTCCGGCTGGGTGCATTTCTGGGCCACCTCGGCACCATGCTGCATCGCACTCACCCCCTATAGCCCCCGTTCCGGCAAGTGGCTGGCGTCGATGCGTCGGGGGCGACGGGTTGCCGGGGGAAATTATTTTCTGCGCATGCAATTTTCCCGGCGGGGGCTGGCAGAAAATTCAGGTGTAGACAGAGAGTCCGTTCTGAAAAAATGTGGACATAACAATATACCGATGCTGATTCTGACTACATCCAGTCTGTTTGTTTAATCGCGATCACCCGGAAACGAAGAACAAACCTGTTGTCCTTCGTGGATATACGCCAGCCGTATAATCGGCATCTATCTGCTTCGCAATAATTCGGTCCAGAGCGGTCATATGTCGCCACACAGTCGAAGCATAGCGAAGCAGTTCTACACGACGTGAGTACCTAAAACCCATGATTTCTCTAGTGTCTGGATTTATGGGTAACTTTGCACGAATGTGAAAACCATCGTGGTAGTGTTTCAGCCCCACACTTAGCATCGTATCGACAGGCGTAAAGTGTGTGAAGCAATCTCGGTAGGATTTCATTTTGTTGACCCAGCGGAATTGCGCCTCCTTCATGATGTTTTGCATTTCGGAATCCTCCGTGAACTTGCAGAACCGATTGAAGTTGGGCGGCGTCTGCCGGCGATATACCAAACCAGCAATGCGCGCGAGCAAATCAAGAGCATTATTGACCTCGCACAGGTATGACTCAAAGTCCCAATAAACCCGGCTGACACGAATGTCACTCAAGGCACTCTCGAACGTGTACCGATTGTTTGCCAGCTCTGGCGCGAGCTCAGCGTGAATCTCACTCATCAGAGCATGAATTGTTCGGAGACGGAATTCCGCACAATTGAGGTGATGACGATAGCAGCGCGGATACTCCCGTGCCCACCAAGTGAACTCACCCAATCGCGGGTCATCAACGGTATCACCACTTTCCAGTTGGAACCTGATGCGATCAAGCACTTGAACAACTCGAGGCGAGCCCGGCCAAAATGGAGGCAGTTCAGGCACTGGATTGACAAACCGATTATCCACGAACTCTGTCACGAAGAAGACAAGACTCCTTCCTTTCTAAGATTACGTAACAACTCAGAAACCATTTGCTTTAATTCGACATGTCTTTTCTTAAGTTGAACCGAATAATTGGCCAAAGCCTGAAAGTGCATATTCATATTGCTCTGGTGAATTGGATCTTGTGTTTGTTGAAAAAGAAAATATGCATATTCATATTTCTGTACCAGTTCATTATTCATACGAAATGTATCAATCAAGCCGCGCGACTTTGAATAGGTGGAAATGATCAATTTTCTCAAATCATGATCAGCAACTTTCCCTATGGAAAATGCATTTGCGTTGTATATGGTGAAATAGTCTTGTGTAATTGGCCAATACATCAATAATGGCTGATTTACTTGCAATGCCTCAAGCTGCACTCCTGCCGAATCGCTATATCCTTCCCATAAAGTTTCTATTTCATCATGGATACCCTGCAACAATCCAAGGAGGTGCTTTGATTCAGCGTCAGAAATAGCTTTCTGTTGCAAGCGATGACTCACCATAGTTGCAACAAGCGTCAATGCACTGCCTATCACAGCCCCCAAACCTGAAGATGTTAGAGCATTCATATCCAAACCAAAATCCGCCATCACAACACCCCGAATAGTTTTTTCAGACGCGAATTATAGGACGTCCACTCAACAAAAGCTTCCAACCCCTAATTCTCATCCCCCCAGCTTTTGTATCCCGACCCCACTCGACGCAATCGACGACCCGTCGCCGCACCCTGCATCCAAAATTTGACCCATTCGGCACCATGCTGCATCGCCAGCCCCCCTATAGCCCCCGTTGCGGCAACTACGTGGCGTCAGGTCGTCGGGTGCGACGGGTGTTCGGGGAAGTTTTTTCAGCGCAAATGCACATCACAAACCACCCGTTTATCGGCGTGACAACATAGGAAACGCATTGGGCTTCGACTCAATGGTTAAAGCATATTCTGCAGTTGTGTAAATGTACCGAGCTCTGTCTTTGTCCTCTTCAAATAGCAGTGTGGAGGTTCCCGAGCTCTCAAGCAGTTTGGCATATCCAGCAAAGTATTGATTTGTTACTTGCTGTGGTTTTTCTTCCTTAAGCATTGCCATACGCATTGAACCGGTAATAAACGACGTAACAACCAAGGCAGATGCGAAGGTCATAAATGCCGCAGATGCAGCATTTAGTCGGAAGGAATTTCTATGTTTTATCCGCTTTATGAAACGTGAAAAGCTGAGAATGAGGAGAAAGCGCGATCGAAATGCTCCAGATAAGCCTGTGAAGAAAAGCACTACGAATATCGCCCCCCCAGACAGTAATGTTAACTTGAAGTCGATGTAAAGCCCCAGCAAAGAGATAGCGAATATAAGAACCTGCAGACCAAACCAAATATAACTCTCGTTATGGAGTAGATTATTGTATGTACGAATATATTTTCGCTTTTTTCCTAAGATTTGCAGCTTAAATCCATGCTCAACTCGATCGGTTAAGAGTAGAAAAGGTAGGATAAATAACTGCAATAAACCAATCGTAACGCGAGCAAGAACTGCGCAAAGTGTGACATAAAAGAGAAATGTAGCTGTCACACCCGGAGCCATAGTACCTCCTGCTGCCGCGATGATTTGCAAAGGGAGTTGCATAACAAATCCTGCGTAGTGCGCAAGTGAGATCGATGCTATGGCGAGTAGGGAATTAAGTATTCGGCCTTTGTGTGCGTTGAAGCTCTCAATGGTATTGGCTACAAGATTCATTAGATTAATTTTGCTGAAAAGTAATAACTGTTCGCGTTCTCTTTTCCCCAAATTATTATGCGGACGCTACAGGGAGCCAATTGTTCAGCTGATCTCGAAGGATTTACGGCCAACTATGGTTGAGTTGGAATTGTAACACGTCCATTGAGGCTTCCTGCAGCACCTTCCCAGCCTGACTTACTGTAACACAGCAAAAAGTATCGGATTGCGGCACGGCAAGAGCCATGTGAAAACAAACTACCCACGTCCGATAGGGATAGTCAATCAGAAGCCGATGAACAGCACCCCCGACGACGCGACACCTCCGTTCAGGCCTCACCTCAAATCGTCACAGCAATCGCACCAGCGAGCGCATAGCGTCATCTGCGAAGGAAATTTGAAAGGGAACAACTGCGACCTGTGCCAAATCGAGTGCAATTCCTGCCACACTAGGCGAAATCTATACCGACCGCCTGCGTCCCACCGAGCCAAATTTTGGACGAGAAAAAAGGGCTGGCACGTTAGTACCAACCCTTTATCTGTCTGGCTCGCCGGTTCGGTCGAAACTGAGAACTGGATTATCGAGGTTCAAATTTGACAATAGAGCGCAATGAGCGATATATCACAGCACCGAGAAACAGAAATCGCTCTGCTGTGAACATCGGCTTTAGGACAGGCGATTTTCACCCCCCTACATCCGTCAACGAGATACAGTGGAATTTTGTCGTCCCCTCCGTAACCGTCAGGTCTTCGGCCATTGCTGCCGGTGGCGCACGCCGATGATTAAGTCTGCTTCCGATACAATGCGGGCGTGTTTGTGCGCAACTGCGCCAGCAGTTGTCTGTCCATCTTCGCAGAAAGGCTAACCGCCATGGAAAAGTTCAACGACTTTCGAAAATCAGGGTTGTTTAGAGTTTCATCAGATGTCGAGGTCCCCGGCGAGCTTTCGCTCAAGGGCGGCGCAACCTCGCTCGATCTCTACTCCACTTCGTTCTTCGATACACATACGAGCGAGGACATCGCCGGGACGTTTCATGACCGGATGAAAGTCTCGTTAATCAACTGCATCACGATGTCCGGACCAGGTAGCGGCACTAGAGGCGATGAGCACTACCACTTCTCCAGTGTCTTTCCGCACTTCGCCCTCTTCGGCGATGAGCACATCACGTCAGCCGACCGAAAAATCGTCGAGGTCAGCTTTGCGGTCGATGACGCGCCGGCAGTCTTCTATGACTTCGATGCTTTCGGCTCGGTCATCGATGCACGCCCTCACATGGAAAGGATTGCTGAAGCCAAAGAGAGCGGTCGGACGATTGAGATTGGAGAACACCCGCTCCTCTTTTACTTCACCGGTAAGCACGACATCTTTTCGGTCGGCACAGTGCTGGGCAAGATATCGGCAACGCATGGTATCTCTTACACTAATCCAGGATCCGCGGGGATTCACGTTCAGAACACAATCCGTCTGAACATCACTTTTCCGTGCGCACAGACATTGGACAAGGCCATTGCGGCTGTCATCGACACGTTGCGGTTTCTGGAAGTTATCGCGGGCCGGCCGCAGAACATAGCTGAGATGGTTTTCCGTCTCGCGGCTTCGACCGATGAGCGTCCGCGAACCCTCGACGCATACTGGTGCCTGCCGCCGCGTAGGAACAAGGATGATGAGTCCCGGAAGCCTCATCCCGCCGACCTTCCACTGCAGGCAGGCAGAGACCCTGACAAGTTTGCGACCATCCTAGCCCATTGGCTTGAACGCCACGACGAGTGGCGCAATGCGCGGGCACGGTACGCTACTGCATCGGCATACCAGAATCGCTACGACACGGATCGGCTGGTCGGGACAGCCAACATGTTTGACATCATGCCGGCCTCGGCTTGCCCGGCCGTCGTGGAGTTGTCGCCGACGCTGGAGGGCGCAAGGAACGAGGCACGAAGGGCGTTTAAGGCTTTGCCGTCAAGTCCAGAGCGGGAGAGTGTCCTCAATGCCCTCGGCCGCATTGGCAAGCCGACCCTCAAGCGCAAGATCCGCAGCCGTGTGAAGCTGATCACGGACACTGTGGGTGCGAAGTTCCCCGATTTAGAGCTGGTCACTGACCAAGCGGTCGACTGCAGGAACTTTTATGTGCACGGCACACCGGGCAAGTTCAGCTACGGAGTCCACGCCGATCAGCCCACCTTTTTCACCGATACGCTTGAATTTGTCTTCGCCGCTTCAGACCTGATCGAGGCAGGCTGGGACATCGCGGAGTGGATCAAGCAAGGAACTACGATGTCCCATCCGTTCGGTCGATATCGCATCGAATACACGGAGCGCTTAGCCGCGCTGAAGAAACTCCTGACCTGAGCAGCCGAATTGCGATTCTGGAACGACTTGCAGATGCGGCCCTTGATCCAGTCGGGTTCGTTCCTCGACCACCTGGCTGCTTCTGATTTCTTGGTCCCGTAAAGCAGCCTGTTGCTGCTCCGCGCGGCGACAGCAGACTTCCCGGGCGCGAACCACGAACCTAGCAAGCCGGCGTCCATTCGCAGTGACAACGGCCCCGAGTACATCAGCGGAACACTGAAAAACTGGGCAGAGCGTAATTCAATTCGACTGGATTATATTCAGCCCGGCAATCCACAGCAAAACGCCTATATTGAACGCTACAACCGCACAGTGCGGTACGACTGGCTGAGCCACTACCTGTTTGAGTCGATTGGCGAGGTGCAGGACTATGCAACAAAGTGGATGTGGACCTACAATCACGAACGCCCTCACATGGCGTTAGGCGGCATCACTCCGAAACAGAAGTTGGCTTTTTTAACAAACTCTACTTCTGACCCCAACTAAAAATGGGGGGATTACCCACACTCTTCAATAACATTTGTTGCGGTACACAGAATGAGCGCAAAGAAGAATCAAAAATTTCTAATCTCGGGTGGCCCTGCAAACAATTTGATTGCCACTCTCGAAAGATATGTCTATGATAATCCATCATGCACCAATGAAGCACTTCACTTTAGCGATCTGAATCTACGGGAAATAGCACTTCAATCATCTGTCATTTCAGAGACAACGGCTCTACATAAAATCCTGAATGAATTGGCGTATATTGATTTCTATTTGTATCTATATGACGACATCGATTGGTGCGAAAATATTTTTGATTTTGCCAACTACGCAGCAGAAATGTTTCCTTGGATGAACATAGCAACACCTATTGAGTTCACCTTAAAAGATAAGGAAATTGTCCATGCTGCGAGGGAAAAATACGCGAAAATGTTTCTTGGCGGAATAACTCAGATCGTCAACTCGGCATTTGCGTATCTGTGGATGCGGAAGCAACTTCTCCATGATTTCAACTTGAAATTATCACGAGAAATTTCTCCACTCTTGAAGAACGTGCATCCAGAATTAGCTAGCGATGGAAAAATCCATCGTCCCAGTTACATCCCCAAATGGTTGAGAGATGCCTTGTTGCATCGAGATCGAGGCTCATGTCATTACTGCGGCACTCTAGTTGCGTCTCCACTTGTCCAGAATCAGGATTTTCAAATCGATCACATGGTTCCCCTCGCTCTAGGAGGAACAAATGACCCGACAAATTTCGTTATCTCCTGCGGTACTTGCAATAACCAAAAAAGCGCCAAGCTGCAAAGCATTTCAGACGCATTTCACTGGCCGAATAGATTCTAACTTTTCAATCATAAGAGCCTGCACAGCAAGTGCGGGCTAAACCTGCCGGTCGTAGACGGCATCTTGGCGGAAAATCCGACCATTGGAAGCGTGTATAATTTTCTCAACCTGAGTGACGATGGCGCGCCGATTATGTTGAAAAACTCTTTTTCCGATCCACCTAAAAAAATCAGAACACGCTCCAGCGAGCAGAAGATGGGATGATGGGCAAAACTGTAAGTACTCGATTAGTACCCGCGTCAACGAATGGCATTGTCGTCGCTAGCTGCTCAATAGCTGATTTGTTTTCTGGCAAGAAGGTCCGTGCAAGTGACAATAGTCTGATAAGCGGCAAGTTGCATCTGCCCGAATATCAACGACCCTATCGGTGGGGAGAAGCTGAGGTGGGGCGTTTGCTGGATGACCTCCGAAACTATTTTGAACCGGCTAAGGGAACCCTAAATCCGGGGTATAGTTTCTTTCTGGGGAGTGTGATCTTGCATCAACAGGATGATGCTCTCCTCAACATCATTGATGGCCAGCAGCGTTTAACCACAATGGGGTTACTAGCCTGGATGAAGAAACGCGGCAGTGAACCAGATCTCAGTTACGAATCTCCAATTAGTCGGCAAAAAATTCGTCAGAATATTGCCTGGTTACGTGAGCAGAATTTTTCACTGGATTCGCTTGATCTTCGGCGGGTAAATATTGTTTTGGTGGTGACGCACAGTGAAGATGATGCCTACCGGTTTTTCGAGACTCAGAATACTGGAGGCGTGCGACTGAGTGGCCCTGACATTATCAAAGCCCATCACTTGCGAGCCACACCTCGTAATCGACAGGACGACTTTGCTCGCTTGTGGGAAGGCATGGGGGATCTAAATCCTGTAGTTAGTGCAGCACTTAAGGCTCGTTATTGGCAGGCTTTGAGATTTCGTGAGTTCCCTTCCCATCGGCAACCACAATTGATTCGTTCGGCGGTGGTAGATGAACTGGCTGATAGAACAGGGAAAGATAAAGGCGACATCGCCTATCAGCAACTTACTGTCACTCACACTGAGGACGGGAGAACGCAACAGGATACGCAGGCTGGAAGTTATGCGATGCGGCAACCGCTTAATGCGGGTGTGAACACTATTCACTATCTTCATTATTTTGAGTCTTTGCGTCAGCAGCTACGTTCACATAACAAGATCGCCGGGCTAGAACCATTTCATGAGTTCTATCAAGAGTTGATTTGTAAGGTAGAGGGCTGCGGCTATCTGAAAGACCTTTATGACAGTTGCCTTCTGGTATACGTCAGTCATTTCGGACAAAAGAAATTGTATGAGTTTTCTCTGTGGCTTTTCAGGATGGTTTACTCACGCAGAGTCACTAATAAAAAGACGGTGAAAGAGGATTCTGTTGGCGCGTTGGTGCGTGAGAGCCCTGTTTATGACTGGATATTGTCATCATATATCCACGAGCAGTGCATTAAACAACTCAAAGAGTTTAAGGTTGAGGTCACTCCAGAAAATCTAGGCCCAGACGAAAAGAGCGTGAAAAAGCGTTTTATAGAAAAAGTTGATGCCTGGTTTGGTTTGAGTCTGCCGAATGAGCAACTGGCTCAGTTGTATGATGAAGGTCTAAAGGGCGGGATTGCTAAGAAGGTCTTGGACATAGGATTGAGTCATGAATAACCGTGTTGAAACAGCAGTGCAGCGACCCGCCGACCTCTTGCGAAATGATATCGCGTTTGTAATACCCAGTTACCAGCGACCCTATGTGTGGCCCGATGAGGATGTATTGAAGTTGTTGGATGATATACATACAGCCAAAAAAGCAAACGAACCTCATTATTTCATAGGCACCTTGCTGACAGCAGAGCATCATGTAATCAGGCAGGATGGGGTTAAGATTCTTGAATTGATTGATGGCCAACAACGTGCCACGACGCTAATGTTAATTGCGTTAGCTATGCGCGAGTTACAGGTAGATTCCCCCTTGTCTACAATTGCAACGGTAAATAATGAATCACGGCTGACTTTTGTAATTCGTAACCAAGTTCAATCGCTACTTGGAGCCTGGTCTGGCCTGCCAAATTGTCAGATCCCGAGTGAAGACGCAATTAAGAATGACCCATATCTAACTCGACTCTACGGCGCATTGCGAGCACTTTATCAAAAGCTTAATAAACTCAACGAAAGCGAGTGTAAAGAACTTGCTGACTATATTCATGAACGAGTTCAGTGGGTTTGCAATATTGTGCCGAACGGTATGGATCTCAATCGCTTATTTGCCACCATGAATACCAGCGGAATGCAGCTTGAACAGGCTGATATTCTCAAGTCGATGTTGTTGAAACAGGTTAAGAGCAATAAAGCCAAATATGAGGGAATATGGCAGGCGTGTGAACAGATGGAGAATTACTTTGAACGTAATGTTCGGCAGATATTCTCTAGGTCAGATTGGAACAAGATTAAACCACAAGATTTAAAAATGTTTGATGGGAACGTTTTTTTACTTTCAAACAAAGTCAGTTCGTTGAAACGTGGAGAAGTCCAACGGTTGACGATTAATGATTTGGCAGGAGATTTTATACAATATTCGGCTGAAACAAGTACCAATAAAAACACACATTCTAGCGATGAAGTAGAAGACGATGAGCCAGCTTATTGCCGCTCAATCATTAGGTTTCCCTTGCTCTTGATGCATACTTATCGTATTTACAGATGGGAGCAAGAAGACATAAGTGTTCGCCTTCATAGTGATAGATTGATTGAGAGTTTTAGTGATTTAATCCACTCTGATGAGAAATCTGTTAAAACGTTTATCGAGTACTTGTGGCAGGTTCGTTATTATTTCGATCAGTGGGTGGTCAAGTGGGTAAAAATTGATACCGATGATGAAGAGCATCTTGGGCTAACTTCTGTTACTCGCAGCAAATCAAAAAACAAATGGTATCTCCAAAGAAGTCATAAAGAAAATTCTGCTCTGGCTTTACTTCAAAGTGTACGTTACTTCACGGGTGAGCGAAGTGCCCAGTATTGGCTAACATCTTTTTTGGGCTGGTTAATAACTGATGAGTATAAAAAAGAAGATCAAGTTCTTGATCTACTAGAAGATATTGATAATCAACTCTCACTTGCAGTTGAAACTCAAAAAGAGGCAAGTTTTAAACTGCTGAGTGATGTCCTTGATGAGCAGGAACCGTTCGAAGAAGTAAAACAATATCTCGCTGCCCCAAAAGGAACCCACTTTGAACATTATTGGTTTCAAAAGTTGGAATATCTGCTGTGGAAGAATGGTGATAAAACAAAAGATAAAAAACTGGCTAAATACCGCATTGTTTCGAGAAATTCAGTCGAGCATGTTCATCCTCAGAATGAAGAGTACAAACAGATTTTAGAAAATAAATATCTGGATTCCTTCGGGAATCTGGTTTTGCTAAATCCTGGTCAAAATTCGTCCTACAGCAATCAAAAAGTTGAAAAAAAGAAAATTGATTTTTTATCTAAACCTGGATATGACTCCCTTAAGCTCAAGCATATGTTCGAGTTAATGGGTAATGATCATTGGTCGATTGATAAGATTAAGCAGCATGAAGAAGAAATGCTGAAAATATTTGAGCTGCACTATACGACAACTTAGAGAAAAGCACATGTCAAGGTGGGTTTGACTTGGAAGTCGATTTTGAACGAGGGTATCCGCCTTGTTTAAACAGTCGGTCACGTTGACCTGAGCACAATTGACCATTGAGAGGAATTTTGATGCTCCCCCCCATATCTCTCGACGGGCTGCTAGTCCGGTGTAATATCGTCGGCGGTTGCTTTTATCCTACCTGTTTTTTTGACAGCCTTGAGTACGAGGTTGTCCAAAGCAGACAAATCCAGTTCGTAGCCTGTCTTGCCACTGATGCGGGCCACGATGTCTCCCCAAGCGTAGACCCGCAAATAGTGATCTGACTGCGACGCTTGCTCAATGCGATCCATCAGCAAGGCCCCTCGCCGTGATTGCTTAAGGCGCTTGATAGGCAGAGTAATCGTCAGCGATTTCCCGCCCGCCACTTCTGGATAACGATCACATCCGTCGATGAAGTTTACGTAGTAATGGGTAGGCTCACCGATAGGCCAAGCCTTGACACGAGCGCCACCGTACACAATCCGCGCGCCATTTTCTTCTTCTGACAATATGTTTACGCGAAGGCATAGTTGATGATAGGTGAGCGTGCGACCGTTGATGGCAATGCGATGGTTGCGGCGATCCTCTGGTTCCAACTGTGACCAGCAATCAATCAGCTTTTCCAGACGTGACGTGGTCGTAATTCCTGAACGACCGCCTGCTTGCCCACCATCCTCCTGCACAGCGTCGCCAGAAATGACTGCTGGCGGACAAATATCTGCGACAGCGCTGCCCAGCAAGGTGTCTGAGTGGCGTGGTTCGAAGACATCAACGACGTTTGTTGCTTTCGGACGGGGATGACGAACATCGCGTTCATTTCTGCTTGGATCTTTTTCATGCCTGCCTGCATCGCCTACCATCCATATGCATGCATCAATGTGTGGGTGCTTAGTGTGCGACTTAAAATGAGGCTGCTGGTATTTGTCCGACTCCTCTGCATTCTTGTCATAATTCACTCCAACAACGAGCGGATTTTTTTCTGCACGGCACGCGGTGTCTGAGCAACGGAACTCAAAGCGGTGCCGATTGCCTGTAGGCTGAGAGAAGTATTCCTCTTGCGCTTCGTAGATTTCGACGACCCGTCTGAGGTCTTCGCAATACGTTTCAAAAATTTCCATCGTTGGCTTTCTTGTCAGTCAATCTGAATTATTGACCTGAAAATTACACAACCATAACCACCGTCCAAATCCAAGTTACGCTGATTGTGGCGGAGGCGGATCAGGTAGTGCGGTCACTTGGGCCAGGTTATTGAATGGTGCGGCAAGCCCGTGTCTATTCGCAGTCACTACAGCCCCGAGTATATCAGTTCCACCCTGACAAACTGGGCGGAGCTGCACTGAATTCGGCTGGATAATCAAACCCGGCACCCCACAACAAAACGCCTATATTAAATGCACAACCGCGCGATACGCTACGACTAGCTGGGCCACTTTCATTGAAATCGATTGGCGAGGTGCTGAACCTCTGCAACCGAATGAATGTGGGTCCACAATCACGAATGCCCTAACATAGCGCTAGACTGAATCCCCCCCCGAAACAGAAGCTGGCTTTTTTAACCAACTCGAGTTCTCACTCTAACTAATAAAGGGGGAGATTGCAGTTTAACAAACTAAATATTAAAAACTTTCTTCATCCAAAGAGAAAAATCGGTAGGCTCATTGATTGATTTAACTTTAACAAAACCTTTCCCTGCAGGTTCAACATCCACAATCAAACCGCCAATATTTGCCTCGCCGGACATCAAATCAAAACCAACAGACTTTCGCGAAACTAACTTTCCATTTTTTAACACGGCGACATCCAAGGTAAATGATACGGAATCCAGCTCCTTCAGTGTAATGGCAATAGCAATTGAATTTCCATCATTAACAGGCTCTTCAACTTTATTAAAAGGTAATTCCTGATATGCTTGGGGAAAACCAGCGAGTTGAACCTGATAACCATCTCTAGAGTAAGCCTCATCGGAACACAACATTCCATCTTCTTTGACCAGCGGAAACGTAACGCCTTCTACCCCCGTCAAAATTGCAAACTTACGACCATCAGGCATTGAAAAAAAGCCCCAAACCGGATATTTACGATTTGCGTCAAGCTTTTGATCAGGTGTAAAAATACTTTTGTTCAAAATTTCCGCAGCTTTCTCAGATACGTAAGTAACATTTGATTTTTCAAGCTGAACATAAAAAACCATATCACCCACGGCTATAGACTTACCCGTCGATATTTTTCTATTTTTAACTAAATTACCCTCAGGGGAAGTAATGGTTCCAAGAGCGCGAAGATTTGGAAAATGCCCAAGATCGCAAGATGGCTGCAAAACATTTCCGGGTGTAATTTGTACGGAGGCTGCGGCCAAGCCAGAGGCTAGCAAGCAGGAAAGCAAAAGTACTATTTTTTTCATGTTTAAATATCCTTAAAAGCTTAAAAATTACTTGATTTATGAAACAAACACGTTAAAACATTACGAATTAGTCCGTGATTGACTTCGTAAGAGTCTTCAAATGGGTTGGAAATCCCCTTGAAAACTCGAGTTTCCCATGCAAATGTGACTTATACGCGGCTGACTTAAACACGTCAACAGGGTGAAACTCGTGGTATGGCTTTCAATACCCTTCCTATTGGCTTTGCTCGCGAAACTCTTGCGACGAATATGCGCGCATTTCGTGCTGAACGCGGCTGGTCACAAGAATTTCTGGCATTTGAAACGGGCTTGCATCGCACATTCATTGCACATTGCGAGAGAGGCGCACGCAACATATCACTTGATAACATAGAAAAAATTGCACGCGCATTTAATGTGCCAATCGCCTCACTGTTTTCAATGTCGCAATAGTCAAGTTTTCAATGAAAATATCCAAATACTCACGAAAATCGCTCTTTCTTGATCTCTATTCTCAAAAACAATGGTTAAAATACGAGTCAAGTTCAGATGTGGCAGCAGTAAAATCTTAGTGCATCCATCAAATTGAATGAATAACCAGCCGTAGCTGACGGCTTTAAAGAGACACAGCATATCCAGCCAAACGGCACAGCAGCACCCGACGGGAAAAATCCGTCTGCCAAAATCAAACTAAGAAAACGAATCCGCCTACGCTTGATAGCGTCAAGCGTAAACGCATTTGGTTTCCGTCACCGCCAAGGTGACAGACCGTAAGGCCTCTCGGCTTTGCATTTTAAACGCAGCACCCTGAACGCATTACCTGACTTGGATTGCATAGCAATTCAGGTTAGGTAATTCACAACCACCCCCTCGAAAATAATCCGGCCGCCCACAGCAGGGCGCGACGCGACGTGTTTTTACGCACTTTGCATTCCCACCTAATTTTCATCGGAGCTCCATCGTCCGTCTCTGTGTCCCGCACAGAGACGGACGGATAGACTGAGCCGCAAGCCAAGCACTGCTTGGCTTGCGGGGCAAACGAACCGCCACAAATTGGCACAAAGAAGCAAACCTGAACGAAAAGTTACCCCCTCGATGGGGGAAACTTTTCGAAAGCGATTTTTCCATGCAGAGGACCGGGGAGACACAGCGCAAGGCTGTGATCCAAGCCTGACCAGCACCTGCGATGCAAAGAAAAATCGTAACTTATACGTCTGACAGAACGAACTGAAATCTGTCCATCCCTAGCCTGCCGCGAGCTTTGTCGCGCGCATTATCACTCACCACTTCGGGGGGAGGTCCGGGATGCCTCATGCTGCCCAACTGACATCTGGCTTGCGCCACGGCAACAACCGTACAGCGCACCCGGATCTCCCCCTATGGAAGTGGGGGCGGCATGGGGAATGTTGAGCGGGCAAAAAGCTCGCTCAACTTACTTGTTAATTTTTCAACAAGAATTAACAAGTAAGTTTATTGCGCACATATATAAGGAGTTTTGTATGAGTAGAAATTTTGGTTTGGGGAGCAGAAACATGGCCGATGCCGGCCGCATGGCTTGCGATCAAGCGGTCAGGCGGGGCTTGATGTCGTTTTCAAGCGCAGCAAGCGTCAGCCAAAGGTGGTCGAAATTCGTCGTGTGGCTTAAAGAAAATACGGACATCGGGCGAATGGAGCGAATTGAAACCTCAATGGTTGTCGAATTCGGAAGAGAGCTTGCGGAAGAGGTAGTCACATGTGAACTTTCAGCCAGTTATGCACAAAATTTGGTCTCGGCCATAAATTCAGTGATGAAGCTTGCGACAAAAAATGAATGGCAACCCGTCAGTCCGACGAAAGACTGCAAAATTGCTCAGCGCCAACACTCACGTGAAACCATGCCAGGTGGAATTGACCGTGAACGCGTCGCAGATGCTATTGCAGTCCTTCCTCCACGCACAGGTGCTGTGGTGGCATTGTGCCGTGATTTGGGCTTGAGATCCAAAGAAGCAAGCTTACTCGACGCAAAATCGGCCCTCAATGAGGCCATAAAAGCTGGCATTGCAACTATAACTGAAGGTAGCAAAGGAGGCAGATTGCGTGAGGTTCCAATCGACGAGCGAGGTTTGCAATCCTTAAAAAACGCAGCAGCACAACAAGGTAATGATCGCTCCATGATCCCCACCAATCGGTCTTGGGCGCAGTGGCGAAATGTGGAGCTTCACGAAGCCCGCGAGATCGTCCAGCAATTCACCGGCGGTAGTCTTCACGACCTGCGTGCTGCCTGGGCCTGTGAACGCTACAAAGAACTGACAGGACACCATGCGCCGATCTGTGGCGGCCAACGTCCAGACAAAGTAACCGATCTTGGTGCGCGCAAACAAATCAGCGCTGAGTTAGGACACGGGCGAGCGGAAATCGTGGCTGCTTATATTGGGCGATGGTAATTTTAATGAGTTGTGTTCACGCGTGAACAAATCAAAAAAGGAGCGAAAAATGGGAAAACTTATCGACCAAGTCCGTGAGTTAACCTTCGGCTGGGTTAGAAAAGGCGGCAAAATAGGGCGGCGCGAACAAGTCCGCATAATGCTTGATTTTGCTGGCGACGTAGAAACTTTAGGGCCTACGTCTCTGGGGCAGGTCGGTGCCAGACAGGTAATTCAGTACTGGAAAGCAAATAGACACTTGTCAGATGCCACGCTGATGTCGCGCTGGTACTCAATCAGACATCTTTGGACGCTTGCTGGCAAGTCTGGCGAACCACCAAAACCACGTTTATCACAAGACGTTACTGCCAATAAGCAAACGCCGTGAGACTTTCACAGAGTCACAGCGCCTCCTGCAGCCGCCAAATATCCTTCAATCTGACTAGGCTGTATCTTTGCCTAGTTTTGATCTTTTACAAACAGTCGGCCGACAAACCAGGTCACGCCCGAAACACAGAAAACCACCGCCAGTAGCAGAAGAATCGTTCCAGTTGCCTTATCCACAATAACACCCGTCCTTGTTATGCAAGCTTAAATTGTATCGCCAATTTTTTTTGAGAAGCAACGAAAAACTGCTCTTCTTGGCTAAAAGTGGCCTTTGACATCACAGAAAATGACAGCGTCTTAACTGTCACGTTCAGCTTATGAGTATAAATAGTGTATTGCCGAAAATTCTTGAAAAACTTGATGAACATAAAAATCACTTGTTACAAGTCGCCGCTGTGGGCATGGCCGATAGCCAATTTAAAGCGTACAGAACAATAGTTCTTAATGCACTAGGACGCAATGGTTTTGAGCGGGATTTGGAAAAAATCCTATCGCAACACACAGATCGGAATGGAGCGGGCCGGAATACTCAAGCAAGAAAGGAGGTGCCAAATGAGTGAACGAATCCATATCAGTAGATATTCGTTTCAAAACTTCGTCGGCGGAAATTTCTGCCGACGAACTAGCCCTGCTTGAATCGATTCTGCCCAATTTATTACAGGCCATGCAGGCTGAAAATGATAGTCGGGAATCCATACCTGAAAGCATAGAATAATATTCATCACCATATGCACGTTGCATTTACGCAAATGCGACGTGCATCCATATATCGGAGAACATTATGCACGTGGCACTTTATGCAAGAGTATCGACAACGCGCCAAGCTGAAAAGGATTTATCTATTCCAGACCAGCTCAACCAAATGCGGGAATGGTGCAAGGCAAACGGTCATCTAATCGTTCAAGAATACATCGAAGCAGGTGCGTCTGCCACGGACGACAAGCGGCCTGAGTTTCAGCAGATGCTTTCTGATGCTCTGGCCTCTCCTCCGCCCTATCAAGCTATCATTGTTCATAGTCGCTCACGATTTTTTCGCGATCTGCTTGAATTTCTGATGTATGAGAAGAAACTCAAACGGGCAGAATGCAGGGTCATATCTATTACGCAACAAACCTCCGACGATCCTGCTGGAGAAATGGCGAGCAAGATGTTTAGTCTGTTCGATGAGTACAGCAGCAAGGAAAATGGCAAGCACACACTACGCGCCATGAAGGAAAACGCTAGACGCGGATTTTTTAACGGATCGCGCCCGTGCTTCGGCTATCGAGCGGTTGAGTGCTTCATGGAAGGTGACAACACCCGCAAGAAAAAACGTGCAGAAATTGACCCGTCCGAATCGTCCACTGTTCGGCACATTTTCGACTACTACCTGAACGGGCATCAGGGAAAAGTCATGGGTGCAAAAGACATTGCCTTACACCTCAACGCAACAGGGATCAGTCTTCGCGGCAATGTATGGAACAAAAGCCGAGTGCATGAGGTGTTATCGAATCGCGCCTATATTGGCGAGTATTATTTCAACAAGCGCGACCATAAAACCAAAACCCTGAAAGATGAGTCTGAATGGATATTGCTTAATGTCGAACCCATTATCGACAGCGCAATTTTTGAATCCACCCGCGCAAAGTGCGAATCTCGCTCGCCAGCCAAAATTTCGCCGCGCCTTGTCACCTCCCTCATTTTACTGACCGGTTTACTCAAGTGTGGCTGCTGCGGCGCGGGATTAACCACCGCAACAGGCAAGGGAGGCTTATACCGCTATTACAAGTGCAATACGAGGATCAACCAAGGGGCAAAGCAATGCAGCACGCCTGCGATACCTATGGACAAGCTGGATGGCATAGTGATGGATGCCATGCTTGAAAAAATCCTTGTGCCGGATCGCCTGAAACTTATGCTGACAGAACTGCGCAAGCTACAAAAGACGAAGGCGAACGATCAGGAGGAATTACAAAAGCCTTTAAATAGGGAACTCGCAGAAATTCAAGCTGGCACGACTCGCTTATATGAGGCCGTTGAAAAGGGACTATTGCCGCAGGATGAGTTTTTACAACAACGCGCCCAAAAACTCAAAGCAAGACGCGAAGAAATCATGCTCGAACTGGCAGGGCTAAAACGTAGACAGGCTATGCCGCTGGATATGCTGAACCCGAAACAGGTTGATCAGTTTGCCAAGGTGATGCGCAGCATAATGACAGAACGCAGAAACACAACAGGCAAAGCTTACTTGCGGCTGCTGATAAATGAAATTCGTATCGAGGAAAATCAGGCGACAATCACAGGAAAAAACTCGGCTTTAGCATTTGCTATGCTAGAAAATACAAAGGTGGACACCGTAGTGCCCACCTTTGTACCTAATTGGCTCCCCGACCTGGACTCGAACCAGGGACCTGCGGATTAACAGTCTAGCCATTTAAACAAATACTTATTAATAAACAATACCTTGCATAATTCGCGCATTACGATTTACAGCTACAATGAGTCAAAAACAGCGGTTTACAGCGTACCGTAGCTACGTTTTAGCTACGGCAAAATATTTACGCGAGGCTAACTACCAATTTTTTTCCGCAAGCATGGGCATATTTTTTCAATGTCGCAAAACTGGGTGAATGCTTCTGACTTATAAGGGATGACTCCAGACGAGATACTGCACTGGTTGTTGTACCCATGCGTTGAGCAATCTGGGATTGAGTCAAGCCAGCTTCACGTCGGGCGCGTAGCACAGCATTGAGCGCAGCATACTCATCCTCAAGCTCATCATAAGCATGTTTGGTTTCAGGATCACTCAACATCTGAGCAACAAATGCATTATCGTGAGCAACTGGATTAAATTTTTCATTTTGCATTTTTGACCTCCTTCAAGCGACGAACTGCAATTTCCAATTCATTATTAGGCGTTTTTTGTGTTTTCTTGATGAACGAGTGCAGTACCACGATCACTTGCCCCACCTAAGTGCAGTAGAACACACGTCCAATTCCCTCAGGACCTTTAGGGCGCAATTCAAATAAACCACTCCCCATTGCCTTAGAGTGAGGCATTCTCAAGTCTGCGCCATGCTCTTCCATCAGTTCAGACAAACGCAAATAGTCAGCACGAATGCCGGGAGGCAACGCAAGCACATCAGATCGCACACGTTCAGAAAAGTAAATTATTCGCCAGTTCATCTGCAGATGTTAGCATAAATGTGAAATCTCATGTGAAGATGACATGCAAATCAGCCTGCCCCCCCCTTGGTATATAGACCGTTGAAGCAAGTCTGTCCGAGATGTTTCGATGCTATCTCCTCGCTAAAAGCAAGAATCCTAATAACGGTGAAGCCTGATGCTTAAGCCGCGCAATTGCGAATTTTATTACATCGTCCAGATCATCCTTCTTAAGCTTTAACCTACCGATAGCTAACGCAGCGGCGAATTCAAGCGCGGCATCACCATACTTATGACTGTGCCGATCAAAAACTTTTGTTAAAAACTCTTGCATTAACTTACTCAAATGTGGGCTGGCTGAATAGTCCAACTCAGAAGAATGACAAGCTCTAAGTAAGCAAGCTTGTAAAATATTGTCATTAAACCGCAAAAAACACTCCGGAGCTAAAACAACAGATTCATAACCAGTTGATTTTAACTGATTATTTACATCCTTAAGCTCTCTCGCGCACTGAAGTGCAGAGGCAATCGCTAAATAAACAACACTCGAAGCAATCTTCATTTCCTGTATTTCAGTTTCAAACTTTCCCCCAAAAAACACGAATCCTTCCGTTAAAGCCAACTCACCTCCATTATGTTTTGGAAGAAAACCCTGATGGCTTTTAAAAACGAGCTGAGCAAGCTGTTCAAGAGATTCATTAACAATTTCCTGATCTATGCCTTCGACGGCAGCAGTCTCACCCCCTTCGGCTTTTTTAGCCAACTTATTTAACTGTTCCCATGCACTGTCTTTACCATCGTATCCAACCGGGAGCATCAACCAATTGGAAAAACCATACTTTCTTTTAGTAGGGTTTCGTTCCAAGAATTGTTTCAAACGCGCCCAAGATTCTGCAGTCTGCGGCAATCCCACCGCAGCCAAGAAATGGCGTGGCGTTTCTGTGCAAATATACTCACGAAGATCGCGACTTATTTCACGCAATCCCCCACCATCTCCCGCAACAGCAGTTACTACCAATATCCCTTTTGCATTTCCTAACGACTCTTTGCATAGATCATCATGTGAAATCACCGCAGGTGGGATGGTAGTTTGCCTGAATTCCTGAATCCTTTTTGCCGCCAACTCAGCAATCACCTTTGATGTTGGATCGCTTGCATGAATAACATGATCCACTGCCAAAGTAATACACCAAGCGACCTCGTCATCTAACCACTGAGTAAACTCGAGATTATTTGTTAATGGCGACGCATCCAAACAAAGCAACTTTGGATTTGCTGGACCGTTACCAAAATTAGAATTAAGCTTACCAACTCCCAAAAGAGCAAAGTGATTTAGAAATTCCCCTAGCAACTTTGGCTGATGAGGAACTCCTAATGCGACTGTTCTTGGCGGCTTCGCCTTAGAGGAGAAATGCTCTCCAACTAATTCGATCTCGGTTTCAGTTCCCATCCCCTTTTCTAACAGCCCGACATAGACCTCACCAAGAGTGTCCAATGGCATCAAGACAGATCCACAGCGATTTTTTTCAGTTACGTCAATTAGCGTAACAACTTTATTTGGATCAAATCCCAGATTATTAACCAACTCCCCTGCCATTCCTCCCGATGTAGATGCTGAAATAACACATATGTACGAATCTATCGGGGGAGATAATTTTTTCATCTCCTCGCCATAAGAATGGAAACTTTCAATTCGAGCTTTATTGCCAGCCGCCTTTAACGCTTCCCGAACATAGTGATAGATACCCATGGTGTCGATAAAAACCATCTCTGCATCCTGTAGCACCCTTCCCATACGCAAGCAAATTGCATTCGCCACAAAAAACAGCTCTGGCTCACTCCGCGCCATTTCACGAGCTTGAATAAACACTTTACTTCTTGTTCCGGATGGGTGCTTAAACAAATGGCCAGCAGGTGCTATCTGAATCACTTCGTTCACTTCTAATAAGTAACGCAAACCCTGCTGAATTAATTTTTCAATTGAAATATCGTATGACTGTGTAGCAAGCACGTGACTTGCTATCAATTCCAGCTTAGTGACACACCAAGCATAAAAATAATAGCTCTTGATGAATAAGAATTCACTCTTAGTACCGCGATTAACTATAGTTTTTTGTTGAGTATGATCAGCGCACCAATAATCATGGAGTTTAGTTGCCAACGCTGCACTAGCCATCACAACAAGACAATCGGGAAGAACTTTGCATTTCTTTATTGAGGATTCCAAATCTCCAAAAAACTGGAGTGAACTAACATCTTCGTCATTTCCATATGTAAGACACAACGCATCAAAATGTATTCCAGTCGTTTGGCAGGAATCGATTGCATTGAAAGAGAAAAATCTGGCCATGATCATTTCCTCAGCGGAATCAGAATTGAAATGACAGCACCTTCAACACAATCAAGCTTTGTACTTCCCCAGTCTTGAAAATCAAATAAATCTATCGTGTCATCGTCTGGGCGAAATGCATTGAAAATTGAATGACGACCAGAACGAATACGCATCATCCCTCCAACATTTCTCAGTTCAGAAAGCACGTTTGGCAGTCCTTGTCCGGCACCAACCTCACCTTTGGTGGTTACATTTTTTTTCAAACACTCAACAAGAGCCAGCCTTTCATCCGCCAACCCAATATCTATAGTGGGCTGACCAGTTGCTCGGCTTGCCAATCCAGGCCCAGAGTCAAAAAAACTTATCTGCAGACAACGCAACGATGTTTTAAACATTTTATTGCCTGTAGTCGTCAATTCCCTGTTCCAAAAGGCTTTCAGCCTATCATGCCCATTAAAATCCGCTGCGTATATCCGCTCATCGATTTGAACCCAGCTTACAAACAGGCCTTCAACGTGGGCTGTATATGGAATACCTTGGTGGTCGCTGACGGCATGCTGTTGTGTATTTTGAAAAAGCTCACTCGTAAATATGCCACAAGCTTTTATTAAACTATCGGAAATTTGTTCCTTGTCCTGTTTAGTTCTAGTCATTTCATCAACAAGTTTCTGCATTAATTTCTGCATACCAAACTTGTCTTTTACGGCATCTTCCGATCTTGCATAAAATAGCGGACGGAGAAACTGAACTAATGACCCACTGACGCTAATCATATCAATACTTCTTCCCTTGATAATCTCAGTAAATGACTCATCATCAGTTGCACGCATTTTTCTTGCAGCAGGAACAAGTGCATTCCTTCTGGATACCACCGTATCACCGACTTTAATTCCCTTGGACAGACGGATAGCGGCAATACCTGGAGAATAACTGCAAAGTTCTTCTAGCACTTTTGCAACATCATTTTCTTTGTGAAAATGGAGATATGAATCTTTTGCGTGCCTTGCCCATGTCACCAACATTTGCAAGCGTGCAGCATCGTACATAGCCCCTCGCCGCGCACCAAAACAATCCCTTGGCAATTGAAGAGGCATACCCAGATTGGCACAAATTTCAGAAATTGCCTTTTCGGTATCTAACAATGTTTTCGGGTCTTGAATAGTTAATATATCCATCATCTTCACTCAATAATGAATGCACTGAAATAATTCATTGCATCTCTCCTGATTAGGACTCCCCAGCACAAGCGGGGGGCTTTAATTTTCGATCCGCCACAAGCGGTTTATTTCTCTACGATGCTTTTCAACCTTTTATACAGCTCATTACTCAAATCTTTATAGCCTTGCTCATTAGGGAGATACTTTAATGCACGGTGATGACCTAAATCTGATGGAATATCGTCAATTGACTGAGTAATTGGAATGACCGTTTTTCCAAGTGTGTGTGCAATTCCTGTTTCATACATCACATTCGGATTCCGAGCAGTAAAGTCAACGACAACAACTTTAGCGCAAAAAATTAAATCGAAAATATCCTGAATGAACGTCGAGTTCTCCCAAATATCATCAGCTCTTAAACATTCCAGCCCCATATAATCTGTAACACGTTTAATAGCGTCATATGTTCCATTGAACGAAGCACTGAACGGCATCATGACGGATACCAGACGAGGGTTTTGTGGCTTACTGGGAACTTGAAAAATGCTAGGCTTAAAAGTAAGTAGCTTTTCGGCAGGTATTTCCTGATAGTCAGTGGATACAAACTCTCCGTGAAGAGGACAGAGCTTAACTAATCCATTTGGCAATTCGGCAATTGTTAATCCATAGCTTTTCAAACATACCTTCATTGCATCCTTGGCCTTTTCCCTATCAACTTTGTCATTGAATAGAAAGCTTTCTGGGTGCAATACGCTCTCAACAATTTTTATTATCTCTCTTGATGGCAGGCCTTGCGCGGCAGGTTGCTTGCTATTCAACTCTTTTAGGACGTCATTTACCCAGTGCCTTCGAGTTGAGCCGTCGTGAACATAATCAAAGTCAAGATCAATAAAAAACCTTGTTAGATAGGATGAACTTCGGTAAGGAAAAAAATCAAACGGCGAATCACCACAGATCATCTCAGCGATTTTTGTAAGACCTCCAGCTCCAATCACCGCTGATTTTGTCATGACGAGATGGCCCCTGCGGTCATTACATCCGCCAGCTTCTGCTGCCATCGGCTGGCGTCCGTGATGCGAGATTTGAGTTGATCGCACAGCGCCATCAATTCATCGACTTTCGTGACGATGCGGTGCTGCTCTGACATCGTTGGTAATGGCGTTAAAGATAGTCGAATTAATCCAATATTAAGGGTTGGCTGAGCTAAAGTTTTAGTATCACCGAGAAAACTACTCTGCATGAACTGACTTTGCAGCAAAATTACCACGTAATCTCTGCTCAACGAATCGCTCACTTTAATCCTGCATATAGCTCTGGCTATATTTGCACCTTTCCAACTATTTGGAGCAATTCCTAACTTTCCGATACTTCCCACAACTCCCATAAGTATTTCTCCACCTTCAAGGCGGGTTCTTTCAAACTGACAATCAATTTCCCTACTTATAGACTTTTCTGGCTTTTCGGGAGGATTATGAATATCAAGGTCAGCAATTCTCACAAATGGGATACCGTCTTTTTCATCAGCACCGGGTACAAGAACACCATAGGAAATCAGATATGCGGGGTTAATCAAATCATTAAATCTCACCCAGGCCCAACCGTCAGGTAATTCAAACGGCTTTTCATCATCAGTAATAGGTGGCAGCGGCTTGTCTTTCTTGATCTTACCCTCGGCGATCAGCTTAGCTTTTTCAGCCTGTATGCGTTTTAGCAGTTCGCTGGCCGGTTCGTCGTTAGCATCCTGCGGCACGAGCTTGCCCATCACGGCAAGTTGCAGCAGGGTTTGCTTGAGTGCGTCGATGCTGGCATCCGTTGTGAACAGGGTATCGAAATGCGCAGCGATGCGCTGCCAGTTAGCGCTGAAGTATTTTGCGTTTTGCGACTGAGTGAGCGTGCCGAGGAGGTGGCTCACCAGTTTTTCGTGCGCTTCGGCGGCGTTGCTGTGCTGGCTTTCCAACTGATCGCACAGCGCCATCAACTCATCGACTTTCCCAACGATGCGGTGCTGCTCCTCCTCGCAGGGAAGTATCACAGGAATTTCTTGTAATACACCTTGTGCCAAAGCTGGAACAGAAGTTCCAGCCTGATACTTACTTAAATCAATACTGCTCAACAACAAATACAGCCAATCAGTTGAAACTCCAGCCTTTGGCGACAACCCGAGACAGTTATTGTCGATTGCAGTATTTCTTGTCAGGATTCGTCGTTTGTTCGTTGAAATCGCACCGCCGATTTTTGGAAAAATAACGGTGCCGATTGAGTGAACATTGATCCTAAGCCTTTTAGCCGTTTCATTGGAAATTGTATTGTTAGAGACAACGATAAATTTTTCGTTACCAGCCAGATTCATGTCGCTGACTTTAACGAATAAAATTTCATCGTTTTGACATCCTTGCTCAGCAGTTGGAAAGCCACTCCCTATCGCCCAAAACCCAAGATCAATGAGCTTTAGATTTTTCCATTCTTGATCCTGCGGTACCAGTTTTCCGCGCACCGCCAGTTCCAGAATCAGCTCGCGCAGTTTCTTGATGCCGTAGACGCTGCCCGCATTACCGGACGCACGACCGCGACCCGATTTCTTTTCAGTTTCCGCTGCCGTCCAGATGTCGATATGATCGGTGAGCAGTTGCTGGATGGCACTCATGCCTGATCGCTTTCGGAGTTTTGTGTGGGCGATTGCAGCGCCGCGCCCAGTATCGTTTTCAACTGATTACGCAAGGCGGCAATGTCAGCCTGCATGGTTGCGTATTGTGCCAGCAGCACGTCGGGATCGTGAATTTCCTGTTCGCCAACATGCGGATTCTTACAATCGAGGTTGTAATTGCGCGCCTTAATGTCGGCCAGACTGACTTTCCACGCCTGTTCATTTTCGACGCGGTGCGCAAAACCATCGGATTCCACACCCCACCATGCCGCCTCAACATCAAACTCTTCGATCTTCATCGGTTTGGTTTTGTTGTAGCTCTTTACGCCTGCCGGATACGGATGCTCATAAAACCAGATGTGCTGGGTCGGCGCACCCTTGCTGAAAAACAACAGATTGGTCTTGATGCCGGTATAGGGTGCGAACACACCATTGGGCAGACGCACGATGGTGTGCAGATTGCATTCTTCCAGCAGCTTTTCCTTGATACGCGTCTTGATGCCTTCGCCGAACAGAAAGCCATCCGGCAGAACGAGGGCTGCACGGCCACCGACTTTCAGCAACTGCATGATCAGCACCAGAAACAGGTCGGCGGTTTCACGGGTGCGGAAGGATGCCGGAAAGTTGGTTTCAATACCATCTTCTTCCATGCCACCGAACGGCGGATTGGTGACGACCACATCGACACGCTCTTTCGGTGTCCAGCTGATCAGCGGACGCGCCAGCGTGTTGTCGTGGCGGATATTGCTCGGCACGTCGATGCCGTGCAGGATCATGTTGGTGGTACACAGCAAATGTGGCATCGGCTTCTTCTCGATACCGAAGATGCTGGCCTGCAATGCAGCCTCATCGTCCACCGTTTTCACATCCTGACGGCGGATATGCTCAATTGAGCAGGACAGAAAACCGCCCGTGCCGCAGGCAGGGTCCATCACCTTTTCACCGAGGCGAGGATTGGTCATGCGCACCATGAATTCGGTGACGGCGCGCGGGGTGTAAAACTCGCCCGCATTGCCCGCTGCCTGCAAGTCGCGCAGCAACTGCTCGTACATATCGCCGAACAAATGACGCTCCTGCGCCTTGTTGAAATCCACGCCCTCCTGAATCTTGTTGACCACCTGACGGATCAACTGGCCGGACTTCATGTAGTTATAGGCCCCCTCGAACACCGAACGAATCACATAGGCGCGCTGGTCGCCGCCACGGGCTTCCAGTGTTTGTAACGCCGGAAACATCTCGTTATCCAGAAACTGCTTCAGCGCCTCACCGGTCATGCCTTCAGGGTTGTCCGCCCAGTTACGCCAGCGATAAGCTTCCGGCAGAGGCGACTGATAATCGTCTTGCAACAGTTCCCACTCGCTTTCACGGTCGTCGAATATTTTCAGAAACAGCATCCAGACCAACTGACTCAAACGTTGCGCATCGCCATCGACACCGACGTCTTTGCGCATAATGTCCTGAATGGATTTAATGGTGGAGGAAATACTCATAAATGGACTGCTTCTCGGTAAAGGTTAGGCGTAGAGGTGTTCTTCCAGCTCATGAAGGGCTGCCATGTAGGCGGGTTTTCCGCCAAAGGCTGACACCAGTTCACTGGCTGTCCCCATGTTTTTGAACGGGTCGAGCGTGAGGATTTTGATGTCTTCGATATTTTGTATGCCGGTATCGGCATATTTTTCCAGCAGGGTTTCCAGCACTTTGCGTGCCTGCTCGCCATATTTAGTAAAGTAATTGCGTTTCTTGACTTGCTCTGCGCGTTCACGGCGCGTCAATGGCGGCTGGTCGAACGCGACGTGACAGATCAGATCGAACGCATCGAAATCCTTGCCGACCTCATCCGCCAGGGGTTCCAGCAACAAACCGTGTTCTTCCAGCTCTTTCAGAATCGCGGCTTTACGGTCTGCTTTGTTCCAACTCAACAGAAAATCATTCAGCGACGAATAATCGCGGCGCACGGTGCTGCGGGTGTAATCCTTGAGCGATTCGGTAATCAGCTTGCCATCGGCACTGAGATATTGCACACGTTCAGACAACACATACACCGTGACGTCACCGATTACATATTTGACGCGGCCAGTACCGGGTTCGCTAATCTCACCGCCCTCGCCCGGTACGGCTGTAGTTTCCGGCGCAGGATTGCCCTCTTCATCAAGTGGCGGCTCGTCGGGTGGCACCGGCGGCTGATCCGGTTCCGGCTCATAAATCACAATCGGCGGGCCATCGAATGCCTCGTCGGCAAATAGCTCGGTCGCCTTCTTGAAATCCATGATGGTGAACCAGTATTTGTCGTAGTCCTCATTGATGCGGGTGCCGCGACCGATCATCTGTTTGAACTCGGTCATCGACTTGATGTGCTGATCCAACACCACCAGCTTGCAGGTTTGCGCATCCACACCGGTGGTCATCAACTTGGATGTCGTGGCGATCACCGGATAGCGTTCTTCCGGATTGATAAAATTGTCCAGCTCGGCCTTACCCTCAATTTCGTCGCCGGTAATACGCATCACATATTTGCGGCTTTCCTTCACCCGTTCAGGGTTGAGATTGACCAGCGCCTGACGCATGCGTTCGGCGTGATCGATGTCATCACAAAACACGATGGTCTTGGCATAGGGATCGGTCGCCGCCAGATACTCGGTGATTTTACGGGCGACCAGCTCGGTGCGCTTTTCCAGCACCAGCGTGCGATCCATGTCGATCTGGTTATAAATCCGGTCTTCAATCATCAGGCCGTTCTTGTCAGCCTGACCTTTATTCGGACGCCAGCCTTGCAGATCCTTGTCGATGTCGATACGCACTACTTTATAGGGTGCCAGAAATCCGTCGTCGATACCCTGCTTCAGCGTGTAGCTGAAAACCGGTTCGCCGAAGTAATAAATACTGGAAACATCCTTTGTTTCTTTGGGCGTAGCGGTCAGTCCGATATGTGTGGCGGAGGAAAAATAGTCGAGAATCACGCGCCAGGCAGAATCTTCCGATGCACTGCCGCGATGGCATTCGTCGATCACGATCAGGTCGAAGAAATCCGGCGAGAACTGCTTGTAGATATTCTGGTCTTCCTCGCTGCCGGTGACCGCCTGATAAAGGGACAGGTAAATCTCGTAGCTCTTGTCGATCTCACGTTTGCTGATCTTGGTCATCGCCGCGCCAAACGGCTTGAAGTCGTTGTTCTTGGTCTGATCGACCAGAATGTTGCGGTCGGCCAGAAACAGGATGCGTTTTTTGGTACCCGACTTCCACAGTCGCCAGATGATCTGAAACGCGGTATAGGTCTTGCCGGTGCCGGTCGCCATGACCAGCAGGATGCGTTGCTGCTCACGGGCCACAGCTTCGATCGTGTTGTTAATGGCATTCGCCTGATAGTAGCGCGGCGCACGACCCGAACCATCATCGTAATACGGCATTTCAACCGTTTTGAGCGCCTGCTCAGTCGCGATTCCCTTCCACTGACAATAGCGTTGCCACAGCTCGGCGGGAGATGGGAACTCGTCCAGCCGCAATTCACACTCGGTTTGTTCCGACATCCCAGTGCGGTCGTGAAACAAAAAACCATTGCCGTTGGAGCTGAACACGAACGGCACGGCCAGCGTCTCAGCATAGTTCAGCGCCTGCTGCATACCAGAGCCGACGCCGTGGCTGTTGTCCTTCGCCTCGATGACAGCCAGTGGAATGTTGGATTTGTAGTAAAGGATGTAGTCGGCGCGCTTGAGTTCGCCCCGGGTATGCAACTTGCCGCGCACGATGATCCGCCCCTTGGTAAAACTGACCTCTTCCCGAATCTGAGTATGCAAATCCCAACCGGCAGCGATAATGGCCGGTGTGATAAATTTGGTGCAGATGTCGCGTTCGGAGAGAGATTTTTTATTAGGCATGAGCAAAAATAATGGGGAGACTCCAGTCATTCGTAGCATACCCGAACTGATCAAAGTTAGTCGGATTTAATCTTTTTGACCAAAGGGAAAAAAGCGGGGTCGGGGGCAACGCCACCATTCCTCGCTGACCACTTGATTTTGAAATCTTAAACCCTAGAGGTGGCCCCGCCTAACTGGACAGTTTTTCCATTTCTTAAGTGGAAATCTTGCGGTTAAAGCCTAAGCCGCTTTTGGCAACTCAGGCAGGTTGTCGAAGTAGAACTCATCCGGCGTTTTGTCGTCAAGCGACGAATGCGGTCTCTCCTGATTGTAAAGCCTGAAATATTCTTTCAGCCCCCGTTTTGCATCATTCACGCTGTCGTAGGCGTGCAGATAAGCGCGTTCAGTGCGCAGCCTCGAAAACACCCCACGCTGAAACTTATAAAAAATTCAGCAAAAAAACGAGGATTCACTAAAACTGCCATTTCTCAAATGACTTTATTCCAAAACTTGGATTAATCTATCAATCAAGTTCATATTTGTTCAAAGCAATACACAGATCGAATGAGTACCTGCCGCAGCTGACGGCATAAAAGACGCACAGCATTTCGATATATTTCTAGCACCATCAGGATAAATCCGCCTGCTGCTTGCAAACCAACAAAACGAATCCGCTTGCGCTTTTTTGCATTGAGCGCAAACGCATTCCGTTTTCTTCGCCGTCTCGGCGACAGTTCGCATGGCCTTCTTTTGCGCTTTGCATTTCAAACTTATGGCGTCTGCCATACTCGTCAAACATCACACCAAAACATATCACCGCATCACATTTTCATTCGTAAATTCGGTGAGCATCCCAAAGCCCCATCCGCGTCACTTTGAACCGCCAGGTACAAAGTGACGCGGATTTTAAACCACCAGCAGGCCTTATTCTTTAAGGCTTCTCGCTGGACATTACTAACTGACGCAGCAATTTAGCTGCCAATTTAAAGAGAAAAGGAAGGAGGATTTCGACGTTTCACTGAGGACTGCTGCTTTTTCAGCAGTTGGCATTTCCTGTTCGCAGGCAGCCTGTCGCAAGACAACCACTGTGCCACAACACCTCAACCACTGCGCTCCGTGCCTGTGATCGTTTCCCCCCATCATTCTTCCTCTCTTTAAATTTTCCAAACTTCTTTCATATAGGGGGGATTTTGATCCGCGCGCGGAGCTGTTTTTGGTTTTTTATTAAGGAGTTACCATGGCATTAAAAGATTTATTAGTTACATCAGCACATCGTTCAGGCGGTAGTTTTGAAACTCGTTCAGATAGGGAAAATATCGTCGCACGATTTGCAAATCACCTCAAAAATGAACTAAACATTCAAATCCGGACGATTGAGCAAATTAAGGTCAAGTACATAGAGACCTATATCGCCCATCGTCTTAAGGAAGGAATTTCACAACGGTCACTGCAAAATGAGATGTCAGCTCTGCGCGTTACGCTGACAAATTCAGGTCGTGAACAATTCGTCAAACAGGATCGATTGAGCAATAAAGTACTGGGTTTATCCGGTGCGTCACGAGAGGGTACTAAAACCGCGATCACGGACGAAAAATATCAATCGGTACTCGAAAACGCAATGAAACGTGATGAAGGGGTGGCAGCAGGCATTCGATTGGCTTATGAACTAGGCCTGAGAAGTGAGGAATCGGTACAAGCCGCCAAATCGGTGAACACATGGGCAAAGCAATTGAATGAAGGTAAATACAGCATTCGAGTCATTTTCGGCACAAAGGGCGGACGCCCTCGCGATGTAACCATACTCCCAGAAAATCGGGCGGCAATAATAGCCAGTGTAAATTTCGCACGTAGTATTGCGGAAAAACAAAATGGCTGTTTGATCGACAAGCCTGATTTGAAATCAGCTCTAAATAAATTTCACAATGAGGCGCGAGTACTTGGGTTGACTGGCAAGAACTCCCTTCACTCCTTGCGATATGCATATGCATGTCGACAGTTGCACAGCTACGAATCTCAGGGATTTAGCAAAGAAGAGGCACTTGCTGCAGTCAGTTGTGATCTGGGGCATGGGGATGGCCGGGGCTGGTATGTGGAACATGTCTATACAAAATAGCGAAACTCATACGATTTCCTTGAGGAGTTCATAAAAAGCGTGCTTTTCGGGCAAGATTTTTTTTGAAATGTCTGAAAATTAGTTATCAAAATCCACAGTTAACGAACATGGTCGACACACTCAATCTCAAAGATGCGGCAGCACTTTTGAAAATTCATCCGGTGACGCTGCAGAGCAAGGCGAAATCAGGTGAAGTTCCTGGTGCGAAGGTTGGGCGATCCTGGGTGTTCGTGCAGATTGACTTGCTAAGCTATATCAGATCAAAATACGTCACGCGAATGGTGCAAGGTGACACAAAGGAGAAAACCCCATGTCACTCTACCAACGTAAAGACTCGTCCGTCTACTGGATCAAAATCACAGTCAACGGACGAACAGTACAGGAAAGCACTGGCATTGCCGACCCGCTAAGAGCCCAAGAGTACCACGACCGCCGCAAGGTGGAGCTGTGGGAGCAAAGCAGATTGGGAGTCAAGCCTAAGCATTCCTGGCAGGAAGCGGTTGTCCGCTGGTTGAAAGAAACCTCTGACAAAGCTAGTCACCGTGATGATGTATCCAAACTTAAATGGCTGGATCGTTATCTCGGTTCATTGATGCTGGATCAAATTACCCCACAGGTAATTTCCGACATCAAGGATGCTCGCATTAAGGAAGCCACCAAATCAACGGCCAACCGCTATTTGGCACTGATTCGTTCAATTCTTATCCGTTCACGTGACGAATGGGAATGGTGCGACAAAGTACCCAAGGTGAAGTTATATAAGGAACCAACTGGTCGGGTGAGATTTATTACGCCGGATCAGGTGAAAGTGTTGTTAGGTAAACTTCCCCTGCATCAACGCGATATGGTCTTGTTCGCATTACAAACAGGACTTCGCCAAAATAATGTTTTGATGCTGGAATGGTCAAACATTAATTTGGACACAGCGCACATGTGGGTTCTGGCTGATGAATCGAAGAACGGCGACTTTATTTCAGTTCCGCTCAGTATTCAGGCTATGGAGGTGCTGCATAGGCAAAAGGGTAAGCATGCTGTTCGAGTTTTTACTTACAACGGAAAGCCGCTTGCTTCTGCCAATACGCGATCTTGGAGGGCTGCTTTGGAACGTGCGGGAATTGAAAATTTCCGTTGGCACGATTTGAGGCACACTTGGGCGAGCTGGCACCGGATGAATGGAACACCGACGCATGAGCTGAAACAGTTGGGTGGATGGAAAAGCAATGTGATGGTGGAGCGATATGCCCACCTCGCGTCTGACCACTTAAGTGCGGCGGCGGCAAGATTGGATTCAATCAGGCTCTAAATGGTTACGTTTTGGCTACGGTATGCTAAAAAGACAAAAGCCTCGCATCGCTGCAAGGCTTTATCTATATGGCTCCCCGACCTGGACTCGAACCAGGGACCTGCGGATTAACAGTCCGTCGCTCTACCGACTGAGCTATCAGGGAATGAAGAGGTGCGCATTATATAGACATTGTCGATTCGGTCAACATAAAATTTCAATTATTTAAAAAATATTTTTTTCAGCACAGTAATGCATCGCTAAAAAAACCAAACCATACGCATAGAAAAAAACGCATTCGATTGAATATACAGTATATTTTTATCAGTCACCCACCGGGATATCGTCGAGACTACGACATTAATGCACACCTTGATTATTTAAAGCCACCTGTAATGAAAACAATTGCAAATCAAAACGGGCCAACTGCACTTTACCATTGACGCGACTGTGAACTGACGCAACTAGCAGGTTATGCCCTATCTCATAACAGCAAGGTTTTCAGTGCTGCCGGCTCAAATCGCACAAAATACCCGCATCGCTGCCTATCCTCAGAAACACCTGCTCAGGCGTCATACGCAACAAGCCGGCAATATCCTTATAATCATCAGGCAAGGCCGCATCATCCCAGCCGTTGGCCGAATGCCGTGCCAGATTGACCGCCAGCATCACATTGCGCACGCGTGGCTGCTGCGAACTCGAGTCATTGACCAGATGCAACAACAACTGCGGCAAGCCCCACTGGGCAATCAGCTCTTTTTGTAATTCAGCCAGCGTAAAGCCGAGCACTTGCTGCTGAACATCCTTGCTGCGCAGCGCTTTGTCGTGCAACTGCAAATCGCGAATTTCCAGCATCAAATCGGGCGCAAAACACCACATCAGAATCTCGGCAATATCATGCAGCAGCGCAGCGATGCGCACCTCTTCGTAATGCAGATCGTGCAGTTGTACCGCCCAGTCGAAAGCATATCCGGAAGCGCGATGAGAGCGATGCACCACGCGCAACAGCGGCGGCAAAGCAACTGTATGCGTTTTGAGCATATCTTCGATCAAAGGCTCCGCCGTCACCTTATTGAAGAACGTTTCCATGCCGAGCATCAGCAACGCCTGCTCAACCTGAACCAATTCCATCGTTTGCGCCTTGTGTTTATGACTCTGCAGATAACGCAGCAATTTCACCGTCATGATGGGATCAGGGGCGATGACCGATGCAATTTCATGCGCAGAGAGTTTATTATCATCCTCACGCAGCAACGCTAACTCTCTGGCAGTGTGCTTTAAAATAGGCAGTTCACTCTGACTGAGCAAAATCACCCAATTATTCAAAGCCTTGTTATCTCCCATCACATCACCTCTCAACCCGATTTATGGACAACTCTACGCTTATCTTCAACGCAATGCAAAACGCATCCGCGCTTAATCCCCCTGAACTGCCAGCCGGCCTACACGCCCCTCAACCTCCCGCATCGACAGCTCATGACGCGGCAGCGCCTCAGCTTCCAGCCCCTGCAAATACTGCTGCATAGAAACCAGCTCATAGCCCTGCGCCTGCCAGCCCTGCAACAACTGCTCGAATACCGGCATCCACTTGCCGCCTTCGAGTTCAGCATGCAAGGTATAGACATGCCCCGTTGCGGGCGCATCCGCCGTCAGCGTTAAAAAATGTTCGGCGATATTATCAAGCGTAATGCCGTCCCGGTTGATCAGCTCATCGAGCGTCGGCAAGGTGGTCGGCAACTGAGGACAGGCGATAATCTCGGCCTGCCAGGTCGGAATAAAAGGGTGCGTACCGCGCGAATCAGAACTATAGTCAAAACCTGAACGCTGCATCAAACGCATTGCATGGCGATTCATCTGCCAGCCGGCAGCTGCATGAGCATGAGGCGGCTCAGAAAAAATTTCCGTGTAACGGTCGATCGCACGCTGCAATTCACGTTGCGTCCAGACGGCATCCTTGTCCAGCACATGATCCTGCCAGCGCACATGATCAAAGCAATGAATCCCCACTTCGAATCCAGCATCCCTGACGCTGCGCATGATCCCGGCACACTTTTTGCCGATATCGGGCGCTGGCAGCAAAGTGCCGTACAACAAGGTCTTAATGCCGTAATGCTCGACCACCGACATCCGAGACACTTTTTTCAGATAGCCCGGACGGAACACGCGCCAAATGGCACGGCCCATATTATCCGGACCCAGCGTAAAGAAGAACGTCGCCTGCGCATGGTAGCGCTGCAATACATCAACCAGACGCGGAACACCTTCGCGCGTTCCGCGATAGGTGTCCACATCAATTTTAAGCGCGATCTGTTTCGCCATTAGTCCATCAGCTTGCGCGCTTCGCCGACCTGACCGCGATACGCATCAAAAATATTGCGCAGCGTGTCAGCCATATTGATCACCGGAGCCCAGCCCAGTTCTTCGCAGGTATTGGTGATCTTCGGCACGCGGTTCTGCACGTCCTGATAACCCTTGCCATAGTAAGCGGCGGCTGTCGTTTCGAGGATCTTTACCTTTTGTGCCGATTCGCGATATTCAGGATATTCGTTGGCGAGTTTCAACATCATGTCAGCCAGATCTTTGATCGAGAAATTATTGACCGGATTGCCGATGTTGTAGATTTTTCCTGTCGCGACGCCATCTTTGTTCTCGATGATCTTCATCAGCGCATTGATGCCGTCATCCACATAGGTGAACGCACGCTTTTGCTGACCGCCATCGACCAGACTGATGTTTTCGCCGCGCACGATATGGCCCAAAAATTGCGTGACCACACGTGAGCTGCCTTCCTTCGGTGTATGAATGGAATCGAGCCCTGCACCGATCCAGTTGAACGGACGGAAGAGGGTAAAATTCAACCCTTCCATGCCGTAACCCCAGATCACGCGATCCATCAATTGTTTAGAACAGGAATAAATCCAGCGCGGCTTGTTGATCGGACCGCAGATCAGTTCTGATTCTGCCGGGTCGAATTCTTCGTCATGGCACATGCCGTACACTTCGGAAGTAGACGGGAATACCAGATGTTTGCCGTGTTTCACAGCGGCACGCACGATAGGCAGGTTAGCCTCGAAGTCCAGCTCGAACACGCGCAGCGGCTGTTTGACGTAAGTAGACGGCGTTGCGATCGCAACCAGCGGCAGGATCACGTCGCATTTTTTGACGTGATACTCGACCCATTCCTTATTGATGGTGATGTCGCCTTCGAAGAAATGGAAACGCTCGTGGCCGATCAGGTCTGAAATACGCTCAGAGCTCATGTCCATGCCATAAACTTCCCAGTCAGTAGTCGCGAGTATTTTATTGGACAGATGGTGACCGATAAAACCGTTCACGCCGAGGATCAGTACTTTTTTCATTTCATTTCCTTAACAATTAAATTCAAATCTTTGCACACCGTAACGTCCGGCAAATTCTTCAGCGCTTAACTCTGCGCCATCCAGTTCAAAACGCAGCACCCGCAACACGCCCTCACCGCAGATTGCGTAGGCGCGGCCTTCTTTGACGTAGAACGCAGGCCTATCCTTCGAGGCCCTGCACTTCGTCACCAGCGTTTGCAAAATACGCATCGGACGCCCCATCAACTGCGTCGCAGCGCCCGGATAAGGCGGCGCCACGGCACGGACCAGATTATGGATCTGCACGGCGCTTTGCTGCCAGTCAATCACGCCATCCGCCGCATTCCGTCCGCCAAAATAGGCGCCCAGACTCAAATCCTGCTTCACTGCGCGCGCACTGCCCGCAAGCAATGCCGGCAACACGCCGCTTAGCGCAATTTCCGCCGCAACGGTCACCTTCTGAAACACCTGCAGCGCCGTGTCGTCGGGCAGAATCGGCACGGCCTGTTGCGCAACGATATCGCCGTTGTCCGGTTTCTCGGTCATGTAGTGCAGGGTCGAACCCGTTTCGGTTTCGCCTTTAATTATCGCCCAATTTACCGGCACGCGCCCGCGGTATTTCGGCAACAGCGACCCGTGCATATTCAAGGCCCCACGATGCGGGATCGCCAGCAACGGTGCTTTAAGCATTTCGCGATAGTAGAAGGAAAAAAAGAAATCAGGCTGCAACGCGCGAATCTGTTCAACGACGGCCGATTCATTCGGATTATCCGGCGTAATCACAGGGATACCGTGCAAGGCCGCCAGTTTCGCGACGCTGTCAAACCAGATATTTTCATTGGGATTATCTGTATGCGTCACCACCAGTTTTACGTCCACACCGTGAGCTAACATCACGGACAGGCAGCGCACACCGACGTTGTGATAAGCGAAGACGACCGCAGAGGGTGCAGGATTGAGTACTGAGGATGGAGGTAAACCTGCCGCACCCTCTTTAACGTGATGAGTACTCATTAAATTTCATCCCCTGTTTTAACTCGATCTTCGTTCCTCAATCCTCGCTCCTGCTTTCCAATACCGCTTCCACCAGATAGCGCGGCCGATGACGCACCTGCTGATAGATGCGCCCGACATATTCGCCCAGCAGACCGATACCGAACAGCGTGATGCCGATCATGAAGAAGACCAGCGCAAACAGCGTGAACAGCCCTTCCGCCTCTGGGCCGATAATCAGCCGGCGCACCACCAGAAACACGAAGAACAGACCGGAAAAAACAGAGATAAGCATGCCAGCCATCGAAAACATCTGCAGCGGCACCAGCGAAAATCCGGTCATCAGATCAAAATTCAAGCGGATCAGACTGTAGAGCGAATATTTCGATTCCCCGGCCAGCCGCTCGTCGTGTCCCACGACGACTTCAGCTGGATTGCGTGCAAAGCTGTATGCTAACGCGGGAATAAAGGTATTCACCTCGTGGCAGCTGTTGATCGCACTGATGATATCCCGGCTGTAAGCGCGGAACATACAACCCTGATCGGTCATTTTGATGCGGGTAATCCGCTCGCGCAGATTATTCATCGCACGGGAGGCCACATGCCGCCACCAGCTGTCGTTGCGCTGACGACGGATCGAGCCGACATAGTCGTGCCCCTCATCCATTTTGGCCAGCAACAGACCGATGTCTTCGGGCGGATTTTGCAAGTCGGCATCCAGCGTCACGACGCGTTGCCCGCGCGACTGTTCGAAGCCTGCCATGATCGCCATATGCTGACCGAAATTGCCGTTAAACAGCACCACGCGCGTCACATCCGCACGCTTTTGGAACTGCTCGCGCAATATAGCAGCGGAACGGTCGCGACTGCCGTCATTGATAAAAACGACCTCGTAGCAGATGCCCAGTTTGTCGAGTGCCGGATACAGACGGTCAAACAGGGTCTGCAGACCCGCTTCTTCGTTGTAAACCGGAATAACGACGGAAAGTTGTATGGTATTCATAGGACAGCATTCTACCGCACAGGGCAAAATTCGCGAAATCGCGGCGCAACTTATTGCGTGATTTTCTTTAACTGATTTTCTCTCCGCGTTCTTTGCGCCTACGCGTGATAAATTTCGTTAAAACAACAGATCGAAAAATTAAATTTCAAAGAGTAACTTACGAGATGACTTTCACGGCCCGCGCGCGCAACTGCCCGCACGCCCCTTCGATTTCCTGCCCGGCAGAATCGCGGATTTTAACCAGAACCCCTTGCCGTTTTAGCGTGTGGGCCATCGCAGCAATGCGTTCAGTCGACGGGCGTCGATAGTCCAGCCCGTCCACTTCGTTAAACGGAATGAAGTTCATCACCGCATATTTTCCGGCCAGCAGCCGGACAATTCCGTCCAACTCTGCATCGCTGTCGTTAACGCCCTCAATCAGCGTCCACTGGTATTGCACGGGATAAGAGGTGGTACGCGCATAGTCTTCTGCCCGCGCGACCAGTTCCTCGATCGCAATGACCGGCGCACTGGGCAGCAATCTGGCGCGCAAGATGGCATCAGTCGTGTGCAGGGATAACGCAAGGGCGGGTTTAACGGCCTCCACCGGCAAGCGCTCAAACACGCGCAAGTCCCCCACCGTTGAAAAAACCAGATTCTTGTGTCCGATATTGCCCTGCGTGCCGAGCAACTGGATCGCTTCACATACATTATCGAGGTTGTGTGCCGGCTCCCCCATGCCCATGAACACCACTTTGCTCACCTCGCGGCGGCGACGCGCGAGCACAACCTGAGCAACGATTTCCGCGCTGCCCAACTGGCGGATCAAACCGTTGCGACCGCTCATGCAGAACACACACCCCACCGCACAGCCCACCTGCGTCGAGATACACAGTCCGCCGCGCGGCAGTAATACGCTCTCCACCATCTGACCGTCGGCTAATTCAACCAGCAGGCGGGCGACGCCCTCGCCTGCCGGATACTCGCCGTGCAGCTTCGCCAAGCCGGTCAGTTCCGCTTCAATGGCGGGCAATTGGGCGCGTAGCGCCGCTGGAAAGAAATTATCCGCCGGGCTGTTTTTTCTGTCATACGATGCAATCTGGCTCCAGCCGCGCAGCAGACGGTCTTCGTGGCAAGGTTTACTGCCAAGCTCGCGCAATCGCCTGCTTAAATGACTGATACGCATAGGCGTGTGAGCTGATAAATTCAAAATAATTGCCCGCCGTGTGCATTCGCCTGTAATTTTAACGCAGGGATGGAACTGTTCATCTTAATCGTGCAACAACGGGCAACGTGCGTATCCAGTCGTTTCGCGCCAGAAAAATAATTATCCCAGCACCGCGATCATCGCAGCACAGGTGCGTTCGACATCTGCCTTCGTCAGCGAATAATACATCGGCAACGAGACGATCTGACGCCCGACGTGCTCGGCAATCGGGAACATTCCCTCCTTGAAACCCAGCTCACGGTACAACGTAAACAGGTGTATCGGGGCGTAATGGAAGCCCACACCGATATTGAAGGCCTTCATCCGCTCCATAAACTGAGCGCGCGTGATGGTATCGGGCAGCACGATCTGGAAAAGATGCCAGTTGGTGTTTTCAAATTCGGCAGGCGGCAATTGCGCACCGGTGCGCGCTTCGAAATCCGGCCCCAGCACCTTGAAATAGTGTTGCGCCAGAGCGCGTCGATGCGAGGTAATCTCGTCCAAATGCTTGAATTGCCCCAGCCCGATCGCCGCTGCGATATCGGTCATATTGTATTTGCCACCCAGCACGTCGACATCGATGCCGTCCCAACCGCTGCGCGTCACGCCTTGCAAACGGTATTTTTCGGCAAGCAGCACCTCTTCGGGATTATTCAATACCAGACAACCGCCTTCGGAGGTCGTGATGTTTTTGTTGGCCTGAAAGCTGAACGAGACGAAATCGCCAAAGGATCCGATAGGACGGCCATGCCAAGTCGAACCGATAGCTTGCGCGGCATCTTCGATCACACGCAATTTATATTTGGCCGCAATAGCATACAAGCGATCCATATCGAGCGGACGGCCTGCCAGATACACCGGAATAATCGCACGGGTTTTCGGCGTAATCGCAGCTTCCACAAGGTCAAGATCGATGTTGCGCGTCACCGGATCAATGTCGGCAAACACCGGGGTCGCGCCGACTTCGAGTATCACATTGGAGGTCGCCATCCACGATATCGGCGTGGTGATGACTTCATCCCCCGCCCCGATTCCGGCGATACGCAGCGCAATCTCCATGGTGCAGGTGCCGGAATTGAAGGTACGCACCGGACGACCGCCAAAGTAGGCTGAAAGTTGTTTTTCGAATTCGATAACCTTAGGGCCGCTGGTGATCCAGCCGGAACGCAGTGTATCGGCAACCGAGGCGATCGTCGCCTCATCAATCGTCGGCTTGGAAAAAGGCAGGAAACTATTGTTCATATCAGGCTCGCGAAATAATGACAACACCGAGAATAATCACACCCATGCCGATCACTTTGGCGGGGTTGAAGGACTCGTTAAATAAATACCAGGCCGCAACGGCATTCACCACATAGCCCATCGACAGCAGCGGATAGGCGATACTGACCTGTACGCGCGACAACGCAAGTATCCAGATCACGACGCCAAACACATAGCAGACCATCGCACCGATGATGTGAGGTTCCGTTGCCAGCCGCCAGCCGATAGGCATCACATTGGCCAGACTAAAATCGAAATAACCGATCGAGTTCGTCCCCGTTTTCATCAAGATCTGGGCGGCCGCATTGAGCATCACCCCCGCCATAATCATGCTAAAGCTCACCAGATTCATATTTTTTTCACCACGATATATTGGCCGTCCTGGAAGATGATTTGCATGGATAGCTTTTTGCCATCACCGGCCATTTGTTGCAATTGAGGATAAGCATACAGCGGCATGATGGCTAGCGCTTCAGCTTGCGCCTCCCAGACAGGCAAAAAGGCGTCCAGCGTCGGAATCCAGCGCTCAGGTTCCTGTTTAATGCCGAAGTCCATTTCATCCTGAAACTGCACCAGCGTAAAGGTACGCTGCAAATAAAAGGGCAACGTCTGCTCGTAGGTCAGCACCGAATAAAACGGGATGTCAGGTTTGACCTCGGCGCGGATCGCCTCTGCGATATGCTTCGCAGAACGCTCGCCCGCCAGCGTGTTATAGCCTGACACGCCCAACTGCACGGACAGCAACGTACCTAAGGACAACACCAGCACCGCAGGCCACTTCTTATTGCGCCACAACAGCGCCATGCCTGACAACTGGCTCAACAACAGCATTAAAGAGGCCGCCACCAGCCAGGGCCGATATTCCGGATACAGGGCAATCTGTGTCGGCGTATCGGCAAAACGATCCACATTGAGCGCCAACACCAGAAAGGCAATCGCGACCGGCACGATGGGCGAGACTTGCCAGAACAACACGCGCTCGCGCATCTGCACCAGACGCTGCCCCATCAACAGCACCAGTGCCGGGAACATCGGCAACAGATAGGAGGGCAGCTTGGATCCGGAAATTGAAAAGAAGCAGTAGATGAACACCGCCCAGACCAGCAGAAATCGTGCGGCATTAAACGCGCGTCCGTCAGCGAGAATCTGCTCTTTAGCACCGAAAACAGCACGAAGCACCGCATCGATCATCAGCACCGTCCAGGGCAGCATACCGGCCAGCAACACCGGCACAAAGTAATACCACGGCTGATAGCGCCCCAAATCTTTGGTGGTGAAACGCGTGTAATGCTCATAGATAAAGAAGCGACCGAAAAATTCGGGATTCGCCTTCATCACCAGATAAAACCACGGCGCGGTAATTAGCAGAAATACCGACAAACCGGCTAACCAGTGCATGCGCTTTAACACGGTAAAATCGCGCTGCACCAGACAATAAATAAACACCGCCGTCCCCGGCAAAATAATGCCCATCAAACCTTTGGACAAAACGGCCAGCGCCATACCCGCCCATGCCAGCAACATCCAGTTACGCCTCAGCCTGACATCCGACTCACTTTGCCCCAGCAGCAGGGAAAAAATCCCCAGGGTAATAAAAAACGTCACACCCATATCGAGCGTATTGATGTGGCTCATCATCACATACAGCATGCTGCCCGACAGCAACACCGCCGCAAAGCCGGCCACCTCCCTCCCGAACAGCCGCGAACCTGCGAACCAGACCAGAAAGATCCCCGCAAAACCCGTCAAGCCTGCCCACAGGCGCGATGTCCACTGGTGTTCGCCAAACACGGTATAGGCGGCAGCCGTCGCCCAGTATTGCAGCGGCGGCTTTTCGAAATACTTTAAATTATTCAGCCGCGGCGTCACCCAGTCGCCGGATGCCACCATTTCGCGCGGAATCTCGGCATAGCGTCCTTCATCGGGTTTAATCAGCGTACGATATTCAAGATTGGCAAACCAGATCACCCCGACCACCGCCACCAGCCACCACAATTTCCTGCTCGCAAAAAGACTCATCGTATTTTCCTGGCTACCAGCAATAATGACCCGCCCAAGGGGAATGAAATTCCGCACGCAATCAACCAGCGCTCCAGCTTCATCACACCGCCTAAAATCGTATTGGCCAGTTTGCCGATTTTAAATCCGGCATCCATTTGATCCGCCGCATCCGCCGATTTTTGCAACAGGCGGGACGCGAGCATGACAGGCAATAAAAGCGCCACAAAGGAGCCTGTATACTCGACTTTAAATCCGGCGCGGGTCACGCGATCCCGTAATTCGGCGCCCGTATAGCGGCGCTTGTGATGGGCATAATCGTCCGTGCTGCTCCACAACCAGCGATGCTGCGGCACGGTTAAGATCAGCCCGCCGCCTGCCTGACAGGCCAAATGCATCTGCACCAGCGCCGCCTGATCGTCCTCGATATGTTCGAGCACATCAAAACTGCCTATCAGGTCGAACTCATCGCAAAAGGGAATCGCACAGGCATCCATCTGAAACAAAGTGGCCGTCGGCACGCGCTGTTTAGCAAAATCCAGCCCTTCGGTGAAGATGTCGCTGCCTGAGAGTGCAGCATCCGGATAAATTCGTCTTGTACCCGCCAGCACGAAACCGGTACCGCAGCCTATCTCCAGGATATTTTGACGAACCGGAAAATAGCGCATCATGCAGTCCTGTAAAATCGCGTTGCGGGCAATAAACCAGAAGTGTCCGGCCTCGACCGCCGCGTAGCGCTGAAAGGTATCGGGGTTAAACCCGTCGTTCTGCCCGGCTAAGTCCGGCGCGAACGCCATAAAGCCGCCGCGTTCACTCGGAACTTCTGCGCATGCAGGGCAGCGCCAGTCGCTACTGTTAAAGGGTTGTTGGCAGGCCAGACAAAATTTCATGAATTCATTCGCGGCAAAAAGCCAAAAAGATAGCAAAGTCGGATTTTAACGCGTCCGGCACCAATGCTCCAACTTTATGCGGCGGAGACTGTATTATCCGGCGTTAATTACAGACGGACCTGATCTGCAAAATATTCGTCTGCCCTTGCAATACAAGTTCAATGCCAGCCTGCTTTAAGGTGCGCAGACACTGCCCTGCCGCCACCGTCTGAATCTGCTCAACCGTCCCCTGATGTTGAATCAGTTTTTTAATGGGGGGCGTTGCCTCCAGCAATTCATACAGCCCCACCCGCCCTTTATAGCCCGACCCTTCACACTCGCGACAGCCGTGTGCGGCGTAGAGAGAAAATCCCCCATCGGCATTGAGATATTTTTTTCTCCAGCTCTGTATCACCTGCTCGGGAAGCTGCGGTGTTCCTGTGCAATACTCCTCCGCCAGCGACTGAATTTCTTCATCGGTCGCGGTGTAAATTTCCCGGCATTCCTGACAGTAGCGCCGTGTCAGGCGCTGCGCCAGAATACCCACCAGCGCATCGGAAAAGTTAAACGGATCCATCCCCAGATCCAGCAGTCTCACCAGAGACTCGGCCGCGCTGTTGGTGTGCAGGGTAGAAAACACCATATGTCCGGTGAGCGATGCCTGAATAGCGATTTTTGCCGTTTCAACATCGCGTATTTCACCGACCATAATGATGTCGGGATCAGCGCGCAAAAAGCTGCGCATGGCAGCGGCAAAGGTCCAGCCGATATTCGCGTTGATCTGAACCTGACGCAACCCCTCCTGAGTGATTTCGATCGGATCCTCCGCCGTCCATATCTTGCGCTCGGGCGAATTGATAAAGCCGAGCACCGAATGCAGGGTCGTCGTCTTGCCGGAGCCTGTCGGCCCGCAAATCAGGAAAAGCCCGTAGGGCCTTTCCACCAGTTCTTTCATGCGTGCCAATACATCGGCCGGCAGCCCGATCAATTCCAGCGGCATAGGCTTAGCCCCTGTCAGCACGCGCAAAACGACGTCTTCGAGCCCGTTGGCCGTCGGCACGGTCGCGACGCGAAATTCGACCTTATGATCCTGACTCAGTTTAAGTTCGATTTTGCCGTCCTGCGGGCGGCGGCGCTCGGAAATATCGAGTTTCGCCATAATCTTAATTCTGGAAATCAGCGCCTTTTTAAAGGAGGGCGGAAATTCAAAATACTTGCTAATCACCCCGTCACGGCGAAACCTGACCTGCGTATTGCGCTTATCCGGGTAAGTTTCGATGTGTATATCCGACACGCCCTGATTATAGGCATCCAGCATCATCTTATTGACCAGTCCTACCAGGGTATTGTCCGTTTCAGCTACCAGCTCCTCACCTGACTCCTCGCCGCCGCCATCGAAGGTCATGCCGACAGCCAGCTCGTCTATCCGCTGCCGGCTGACCTTGTCGTTGCGCAACTCATTGATGACAAAAACAATGTCCTCGCGTGCCGCCAGCACCGGCACGACGGTCAGATGGGTGATGACGCGCAGCTCATTGAGCGGCTCCCACAACAAGGGATTTTCCATCGCCACGATCAGCGAGTGATCCGTGTGGTAGAGCGGCAAAATAGAATATTTAGTGACGAAATTGATCGGCACCAGATGAAAGGTGGACGGTTCAACAAAAAACTTCCGTACGTTGACAAAAGGAATGCCGAGTTTCTTGGCCAGCATGCTCTGAACAACTTCCGTGTTCACAACGCCCATGTTGATCAAAATTTCGCCCAGGGCAACTTTTTTATCCGTGCGCTGTTTAGTCAGCGCTTCTTGCAACACTTCAGGTGTAATCAGATTTTCATTGACCAGCATGTCGCCCAGTTTCAGCACCGTACCCGACTGACGCCCCAGTGCGGCAACCAGCTGCTCGGAACTGACAATCTGCTCATTGGTCAGATACTCGCCTAGTCGCTGATGGCGTAACTGATCTTGCATCTCTAGCCCGGAATTGATTTCTTTGTGAGTGGCAATTTTTTCCTCAATCAGCATCTGACCGATTTTCTTGCCTATCTGATAGTGTTTGATTGAAACGGCAGGAATAAAACAGCGGATCACCGATTCATCGGTATGCACCAAAAATAGATAAAGTCCGGTTTTATCAATGGCGAAACCGACGGTTTCCCCGTCCAGTCGTTTATCGTTGACGAACACGATCGAGCACGCCTGTTTCTCGGACGCGCCAAACACAGTATGGGTATCATTGATCAGGCCGGAAATTTTAATCAGGTGTACCGGATGCAACAGCCGCAGGTAATTGACTGACTCCTCCTTCAGCCTGGAAATCCCCCCGTTAAAAGGCTGAATTTTGAACACACCCTCTTCAGGTGCAAAGCGCGTCAGGTCGCCAAAATACTCCTGTCCGTCACTGGCAATAATCAGGCAAGGTTCGCTGTCGAAAGACTCTAAATCTTCTTCGAATTTATAGTAAAAGGGCGTTGGCCACAGACTCAGTTTCATATGCACTCCTGACAGCAGTTTATTCGATTCAGTCGCGAATTATCCATCAATTCAGCCGGTACAGGTTCAGACGCCCCGCTCAGTCACTTCAGTTTTTGCCCAGCCGGATGCGAAGGTAATGCGTAAGGCGTCACCCATCGCCAGATGCTCGGCAGCACAGACCAGACGCCCCTCGCCGTCCTGTACCAGACTATAGCCCCGCGCCAGCACCTGTTGTGGATTGAGCAATCCCAGATGCTGCACTGCCGTCGCTAGCCTTACCTGTTTGCGGCTTTGCCCGGTTTGCATCGCCTGCACCAGACGGCTCGCCTGATGCGCGAGCTTATCCTGCATGCGGTGAAAATCGCTGCCCGCACCGCGCAATCGAAGCGTATAAGACTTGCAACGCCACATTTCCTGCTGCAGTCCGTGCGAAAAATTACGCTGCAAACGCTGCTGAATCTGATCGAGCTGCATCGATTTTTGCTTTAATTTCTCTGACGGATGAACCACCCGACGCTGGAGATAATCGAGCGATTGCATGGCGTTGTGCAGACGGTTACGCTGCGAGCGTAACAAATGCTGCGCGGTATCCCGCAGCCCTTTGAGCAGCGTCTCGCGATCGGGCACAACGCGCTGCGCTGCGGCGGTCGGCGTGGGTGCCCGCTCATCGGCCACAAAATCGGCAATGGTAAAATCCGTCTCATGCCCCACCCCGCTGACGATCGGAATCGCGCTGGCAAAAATGGCACGGGCGACCGCTTCCTCGTTGAATGCCCACAAATCCTCGATGCTGCCGCCCCCCCTGCACAGGATCAGCACGCTGCATTCATTGCGATCAGAGGCCGTCTGTATGGCTGCGGCAATTTTTTCCGCACTGCCCGCACCTTGCACCGGCGTGGGGTACAAAATAACCGGAACACCGGGCAGACGCCGCTTTAAGGTCGTCAACACATCGCGCAGTGCGGCAGCCTGAGGAGAGGTAATAATGCCGACACGCCGGGGAAACGCCGGCAACGAACGTTTGCGTGCCGCATCGAACAGTCCTTCATCCTCCAGTTTTTGTTTGAGTCTGGCGAACTGCTCATATAACACCCCCAATCCTGCCGGACGCAGTTGCTCGACGGTCAGCTGAAAATCACCGCGCGCCTCGTAGAGGGAGGCAACCGCGAGCAACTCAACCTGACTTCCGTTCGCAATCGTGTTATCCAGCGACTGATTTTTGTGCCTAAACATCACACAGCGCACCTGCGCCTGTTCGTCCTTGAGCGCGAAATACCAGTGTCCGGAAGCGGCTTTGACCAGATTGGATATTTCGCCGCGCACCCATAGCGCCGGCACATTGCCTTCCAGTAACTGATTGATTGCACGGGTGAGTTCAGCAACACGCATTACGCGCGGTTTTGTATCTAAAAAAAGGTGTTCAGACATATTGACAATCCAGAATTATTCACAAACCCAGAAAACACGCTGCATAGCGAGCAGTCATCCGCAACAAAACCGCAACACTTACATCAACATATTGATTATAAAAGATAATTTATCTTACTAAAAAACAGGCAGCATAAGAAAAACCCTTATGACTCACCGCTTTAAAGCAGAAGCACGCAGCTTTATCCACAGAGTTATCCACAGATATTGTGGGTAAACTAAAATACGCTTTGATAACGCGGGATTAGCGCAATCTTATTAACAAGTGCTTGAGATGTCTTGCTCAACGGGTCGCGACACGCTACAGTTACGCGTTATCAATCCTTGAAAAATCCGCCGTCCATCGTTGGAAACGGCGCAGATTCGACAATTTAAGCACATTTGGAGAATACCCGTGTTTGCAATCGTAGAAGCGGCTGGCTGGCCGATCTGGTTTTTAATTTTTGCGTCCATCATTGCCACCGGTTTAATCACCGAGCGTCTCATCTATCTGCGCCGCAGCCGCATTGCGCCGCCGGGATTACTCGATGAAGTGGTCAAGGAACTCAAGCAGCGCGGTGTCAGCGAAGGCATGCTGGCTAAACTTGCCAAACACTCACCTCTGGGATGCATTTTTGCCGCCGGCCTCAAGAACATCAAAAGCACGCCTGAAATCATGAAAGAGTCGATCGAGGAAGCAGGACGCGCGACCTCGCACGATCTGGAACATTTTCTCACCACGCTCGGCACCATCGCGTCGATCAGCCCCTTACTGGGCTTGTTCGGTACCGTGGTCGGCATGATCGAAATTTTCGGCGCTCAAACGGCGGCCGGCAACAGTCCGGCGATTCTGGCGCACGGCATTTCTGTTGCGCTGTACAACACCGCCTTCGGCCTGATCGTTGCAATCCCGAGCATGATTTTTTACCGTCATTTCCGCGCCAAGGCCGACAGTCTGACCATAGAGATGGAGCAACAGGCCATCAAGCTGGTTGAAATCGTGCACGGTCAGCGCAAAGGTTAAACAATGAATTTTCAACGCGGACGCACTCGTGAAGAACCGGAAATCAATCTGATTCCGATGATAGACGTATTGCTGGTCATCCTGATCTTTTTGATGGTCACCACCAGCTATGCAAAATATTCCGAATTGCAGATCAACCTGCCGCAGGCGGGCGGGAGCGCGGAAGCTCAGACAGCACAGCCCGTCAACGTCGCCATCGATGCCACCGCCCATTATGCAATCAACAATGCCACGCTGAAGTTCACCGATATCAGCGCGTTAGCTGCCGCGCTTAAAACAGCGGCAGGATCGCAGACCGATCCTGTGATCGTCATCAATGCAGATGCGAAGACCCCGCATCAGGCGGTCATTAACGTGATGGAAGCCGCCCGCAAGACAGGCTTTGGCCGCATTACCTTCGCCACACAGAACGAAGCGAACTAGCCGGCATGGCGGGAATCGAGGCGCTCTGGTATCAGCGTAACTGGCGACACCTGCTCCTGCTGCCTGCAAGCTGGCTGTTCGGCGCAATGGCAGCCCTGCGCCGAACACTGTACCGACACAGCGTCTTACGCAGTTTTAAGCTCTCCGTACCGGTAATCGTCATCGGCAACATCAGCGTAGGCGGCACAGGAAAAACCCCGCTGACCCTAAAACTGGCACAACAACTGTCCAATGCCGGCCGTCATCCTGTCATCATCAGCCGGGGCTTCGGCGGAAATAAAGCGCAGCAGGCGGTCACCCCCGGGAGTAGCGCAGAGGAAGTCGGCGACGAACCCAAGCTGATGGCACAGCGCGGCATCTGCCCCGTCTGGGTGGGGCGTGACCGGGTTGCCACCGCGCAGGCCGCTTTACAGGCACATCCTTTATGCGATGTTATCCTGTGCGACGATGGCCTGCAGCATTACCGCCTGCAGCGCGACGTGGAAATTGTCGTCATCGATGGCGTACGCCGTTTCGGTAACGGCTATCTGCTCCCCGCAGGCCCCCTGCGCGAACCCGTTTCACGTCTGGCATCAGTCGATGCCGTGGTGATCAACGGCGGAAAAAACACCCCGGGCCAATATTCGATGCACTTGTCGGGCGACATTTTCTACCATTTGAACGACCCGAAAAAAACCGCGACGGCGCTCGATTTTAAGAATTTACGCATACACGCAATCGCCGGCATCGGTCACCCGCAACGCTACTTCGACCATCTGTCCACACTGGGACTGACCGTCACGCCCCACGCATTTCCCGACCATCACCCCTACACACAGGACGAACTGATCTATCCTGATTGCGATGCACTACTCCTGACTGAAAAAGATGCGGTAAAATGCGCCGCATTCGCTGATGACAAATACTGGGTATTGCGTGTCGATGCCCAGATTGACCCAGCCCTGACCGAACACCTACTGCGAAAGATTGCCACTCATGGACGCTAAACTGCTCGACATTCTGGTCTGCCCGCTGTGCAAATCCCCGCTGATTTATCGCAAGAACGAACAGGAATTGATTTGCCGTGCAGACCGCCTGGCCTTCAAAATTGCCGACGGCATTCCGGTGATGCTGGCCGATGAAGCACGCAAACTGTCCCCCGAAGAAGCCGAAGCACTCTAAGCTGAGACGACCATGATCGCGTTTAATGTCGTCATCCCGGCACGCCATGCATCCACCCGACTGCCCGGCAAGCCGCTGCTCCACATCGCGGGCAAGCCCATGGTCGTGCGTGTCGCCGAACAGGCAGCCAAAAGCGGCGCACAGCACATCTGGATTGCCACCGACCATCACGCCATCGCCAATGTAGTGCATGAGCATGGTTTTAAGGCCTGCCTCACGCGCGACACCCACATCAGCGGCACGGATCGTATTGCGGAAGTGGTTGAGCGTCAGGGCTGGCCGGATGACACGATCGTCGTCAATGTGCAGGGCGATGAACCCCTGATGCCGCCGGAGCTGATACGCGCGGTCGCGCAGCATCTGCACGAACATCCTGAATGCGCGATAGCCACCGCCTGTCACACCCTGCACGACGAAGCGTCGATGCGCAATCCGAACATCGTCAAGGCCGTGCTCGACAAACAAGGCAATGCGATGTATTTCAGCCGCGCACCCATCCCCTATCCGCGCGATGCCTTTGCCGCCGGAGAAGGCTTACCGGCCGACTTACCCGTCCTCCGACACATCGGCATCTATGCCTATCGCGCCAGTTTTTTGCGCGATTACGGTCAGCTTTGGACGACCCCGGTGGAGCAATACGAATCGCTCGAACAATTACGCGCGCTGTATCACGGTTACAAAATCGGCGTCGTTATTGCAGACAGCGCGCCGCCCGCGGGCGTTGACACCGCAGAAGATTTGCAAGCAGCCATAGAAATATTTAAAAGAACGGTTAGTAGTGAGTAGCACGTAAAACTCACCCCACTGACTACTCACCACTTACCAAGAAAGGATTAACCATGCGCGTCATACTTTTAGGTGCACCCGGAGCCGGAAAAGGCACTCAAGCTACTTTCATCAAGGAAAAATATAACATCCCGCAAATTTCCACCGGCGACATGCTGCGCGCAGCGGTCAAGGCAGGCTCTGCACTGGGATTGGCGGCCAAGAGCATTATGGATGCGGGCGGCCTGGTTTCCGACGACATCATCATCAATCTCGTCAAAGAGCGCATCAAGGATGCAGACTGCAAAGACGGTTTCCTGTTCGACGGTTTTCCGCGCACCATCCCGCAGGCACAGGCAATGAAAGACGCCGGCATCCCGATCGATTTCGTGGTGGAAATCGACGTAGCCGACAGCGAGATCATTCAGCGCATGAGCGGTCGCCGCGTGCATCCGGCGTCAGGCCGGACTTATCACACCGTATTCAATCCGCCCAAAGTCGCAGGACGCGACGACATCACCGGTGAAGAACTGGTACAGCGTCCGGACGACGTTGAAGAAACCGTGATCAAACGCCTGAACGTGTACCACGACCAGACAAAACCGCTGGTGGAATATTATCAAGCCTGGGCGGCAACGGGCGATACCGCGGCGCCCGTATCGGTCAAAATTGCCGGCGTCGGCAGCGTAAACGACATCTGCAACAACATCTTCGCCGCACTGACACGATGATTATGACAACCAAACCTGTTCTGACGCTGGCTGATGCCAAACGCATTGCGGCGGCGGCCGATGTAGAAGCGTTGCGCAATAACTGGCGCGTGGTCATTGCGGTGGTGGATGACGGCGGTCATTTGCTGTATCTGCAACGCAGTCACGACACTCAGTTCGGCAGCATCGAAACGGCGATTGCCAAGGCCTATGCCGCAATTGCCTTCCGGCGCGCGACCAAAACCTCGGAAGATGCCGTTCTGAGCGGACGCCTGATTCATCTGGCCTTGCCCAGCGTTATTCCGGCCGAGGGTGGCGTACCGTTGCTGATCGACGGCATCGTGGTTGGCGCTTTAGGGATCAGCGGCGTGCGTTCATCCGAAGACGGACAAATCGCAGCCGCAGGTCTGACCGCCTTAAATCAGATGACATAGTTTCGCACAGCGCTCCGATACTGCTATGATTATGTCCGTCAGGAAACACTGACCGGGTGGCGTTAATTATAGCGGTTCAACTCAGGGAGAAAATCATGTCAGATGGCCTAGGCTTTGCGCTGTTGTGCTCCGTTGTTGCAATCTTGTATGGCGTATTTTCAATCAAATGGATACTCGCCAAACCCACCGGCAGTGAGCGAATGCGGGAAATCGCCGCCGCCATTCAGGAAGGCGCATCCGCTCACGGCACCAACATCATCGCAGGCTTAGGCGTCTCGATGAAGTCCACCGCAGCTCCCGTCCTTGTGGTCTGTATGGCGATCATGGGCGCGTATTCGATGGCGGGGCTCTATGGCATTGCCATCGCGGCCACCGCGATGCTCTCGATGACCGGCATCATTGTCGCGCTCGACGCCTACGGCCCGATCACCGATAACGCCGGCGGCATCGCGGAAATGTCCAAACTACCCGATGAAGTGCGCGTTATTACCGATGCGCTCGATGCGGTGGGCAACACCACCAAGGCCGTCACTAAAGGCTATGCGATTGGATCGGCAGGGCTTGCCGCCCTCGTGCTGTTCGCCGACTACACCCACGCACTGGAAGCGCATCTGGGTGTGGTGACGAGCTTCGATTTATCCAACCACATGGTGATCGTCGGGCTCTTTATCGGCGGCATGATCCCCTATCTGTTCGGTGCCATGGGCATGGAAGCCGTCGGCCGTGCTGCGGGTGCGGTGGTGGTTGAAGTGCGCCGCCAGTTCAGGGAAATCCCCGGCATCATGGAAGGGACCGGGAAACCGGAATACGGCACCTGTGTCGACATGCTCACCAAAGCCGCCATCCGTGAAATGATCCTTCCCTCGCTGTTGCCTGTTGCAGTCCCCGTTGTCGTCGGCCTGACGCTAGGCCCGCAGGCACTGGGAGGCGTGCTGGTCGGCACCATCATCACCGGCATCTTCGTCGCAATCTCCATGACGGTCGGCGGCGGCGCATGGGATAACGCCAAGAAATACATCGAAGAAGGGAATTTTGGCGGAAAAGGTTCTGAAGCCCACAAGGCCGCAGTCACGGGTGACACCGTCGGCGACCCATACAAAGATACGGCAGGCCCTGCAATTAACCCATTGATTAAAATCATCAACATCGTCGCCCTGATGATCGTCCCGTTGCTTTAAAAAACAAATAGAAAACAAATAGGGTCAGAGTCGATTAGAACAAATAGAAAACAAATAGGGTCAGAGTCGATTAGAACAAATAGGGTTTCAAGAACAAATAGGGTCAGAGTCGATTTAATTTTCTATTCTTCTTTCTTTTCGAGTCTGACCCTTATTCTTCTTATTCTTACTGATCAATTACTGCTTATTGACAGCCGTTACAGCGGCGAGAGCAGTACGTTGTCGCGCAACTTTTTCAGCTGATCGCGAAAATCGGCGGCCTTCTCGAATTCCAGATTTTTCGCCGCGGCCAGCATCTCTTTTTCCAGCCGGTTTATTTCTTTGGCAACTTGCGCACGGCTCATCGCCAGATACTTAGCCTGCTCCTGCGCCGCCTTCTGGTGCGCTCTTGCATCATCGATTTCATAGGTCCCCTCAATAATGTCCTTGATGCGTTTTTGAACGCCTTGCGGGGTAATGCCGTGTTCAAGATTGTGCGCCACTTGTTTGGTACGGCGACGCTCCGTTTCATCCATCGCCCGCCGCATCGAATCGGTGATTCTGTCCGCATATAAAATCGCCGTACCGTGCAGGTGCCGTGCCGCGCGGCCGATGGTTTGAATCAAGGATCGCTCTGAGCGCAAGAAACCTTCCTTATCCGCGTCCAGTATCGCCACCAGCGACACCTCGGGGATATCCAGTCCTTCGCGCAGCAAATTGATACCGATCAGCACATCGAATTCGCCCAGCCGTAAATCCCTAATGATTTCGACGCGCTCGACGGTGTCGATGTCCGAATGCAGATAGCGCACCTTGATGCCGTGTTCGGACAGATAGTCCGTCAGATCCTCCGACATGCGCTTGGTTAAAGTCGTCACCAGCACGCGCTCGCCAACTTGAATACGCAAGCGGATTTCCGACATCAAATCGTCCACCTGATTGATCGCAGGCCGCACAAGAATCACCGGATCAACGAGCCCGGTCGGGCGCACGACCTGTTCGACCACCTGCCCCGCATGTTCAGCCTCGTACACGGACGGGGTCGCTGAGACAAATACACTCTGGCGCATGATGTGCTCGAATTCGTCGAACCTCAAGGGACGATTGTCCATCGCGGAGGGCAGCCTGAATCCGTACACCACCAGATTCTCCTTGCGTGCCCGATCCCCCTTATACATCGCCCCCACCTGAGGAATCATCACGTGACTCTCGTCCAGGAACATCAGCGCATTGGGCGGCAGATAGTCCAGCAAGGTGGGCGGCGGATCGCCGGGATTTCTGCCCGACAGATGGCGTGAATAATTTTCAATCCCCTTGGTAAAGCCGATCTCGGTCAGCATCTCCAGATCGTGACGGGTACGCTGCTCGATACGCTGCGCCTCGATGAGTTTGTTTTCCCCGATAAAATATTTAATGCGCCCGGCCAGCTCCACCTTGATGGTCTCGATTGCCTGCAACACGGTCGCACGGGGCGTGACGTAATGACTGGAAGGATAAACCGTGTAGCGCGGCACTTTTTGCTGAATATGTCCGGTTAAAGGGTCGAACAGAGACAACGTTTCCACCTCGTCGTCAAACAGGGTGATGCGCAGCGCCTGCTCGCTGCTTTCCGCCGGAAACACATCGATCACATCGCCCCTGACGCGAAACCGCCCGCGCGTAAAATCAATGTCGTTGCGCTCGTACTGCATCTCGATCAGACGTTTAATGATATCGCGCTGGTGCATCTTCTCGTTGTTGCGCAGATGCAAAATCATGCCGTGGTAATCGACCGGATCGCCGATACCGTAGATCGCCGACACGGTTGCGACGATGATGCAGTCTTCACGCTCCAAGAGCGCCTTAGTGGCTGACAGCCGCATCTGTTCGATCTGCTCGTTGATCGCCGAATCCTTCTCGATGAACACATCGCGCGACGGCACATAGGCCTCAGGCTGATAATAGTCGTAATAGGAGACGAAATATTCCACCGCATTCTCGGGAAAAAAATCGCGCAGCTCGGAATACAGTTGTGCGGCCAGCGTCTTGTTCGGTGCCATCACCATCGCAGGACGCCCGCAACGCGCGATCACATTGGCCATGGTGTAGGTTTTGCCGGAGCCTGTCACCCCAAGCAGCGTCTGGAATGCCAGACCATCGTTGATACCTTCGACCAGTTGTTCGATGGCGGTCGGCTGATCGCCTGCAGGCTCAAACGGCTGATGCAAGCGATAGGGACTATCCGGGAAAGTTTTGATGTTCATGCCGCATATTGTACGGCAACGGATACAGTTTTCGTGCGCCAGCTGGCACAAGCCGTCCTGAAAATCGCCTGCAGCAGCCACAAAAACAGAGTATTCTGACCGGCACGGATCAGTAAAACAGAGGGGAACGCCATGACACACGCTTTGCGAACTATTTTCATATCAATCACGCTGCTGCTCACCGCGTGCAGTGCAACCGCCTTCCACGTCGGCAATGATTTTGACGTCATGGTCTTTTCGAACAGGGTCACGCGAGGCACGACCTCACAGACGGAGGTACGCAGCTGGCTCGGTGTACCGGCCAGTACGGGCGTCAGAGTCGAAACCGATGGCGCACGCTATGAAGAATGGACCTATTATTTTGCTGCGGGTACGCTCTCAAATGTATCTGGAACGCAGCTCAAATCATTGCAAATCAAATACGACACGCGCGGCATCGTGCAAGGCTACAACTGGTCCATCCCGGCGCACTAAACCGAAAGTTGTGTGCGGGTTATTTGCTCTTCAATGCGATCAGCACCGCCCATGTGCCCAGCGCAAGGTAGCACAGCAGTGACCACTCTGGAATGCCCAGCGTGAGGAATGTCCAGCCGCGTGCTGCGCACTCACCGGAGCCGTGCATCAGCTCTTTCAATACGTTGGCCATCGGCATGGTTTCTAACATGTAATCGAGCCCCGGTCCGCAGGCGGGAACCTGATCGGATGGCAGATGCTGTATCCAGATATGGCGCGCAGCGACCGCAATACCGGATGCCGAGAACAGCGTAATCAGCGCGGCGTAAATGCGTGCACCCGGACGTTTAGGGCCGTGGGTTGCCGCGATCAGATACAGCGCCAGAATGACGATAAAAATCACGCGCTGCACCATGCACAACGGGCAGGGATCCTGATGTTTGACGTATTGCAGATAAAAGCCAAATCCCATCAAACCACTTGCATACAGGAAACCTGCCAGATACAGCCAGCTATTCGAAATACGCCGCCAGAAATTAAACATGTTATTCAGCCTCGTCTATCCAGGTCGCCTGTATCGCTTCGAGCACTTTTTCACCGCCATGGCCGTGATCATCGGCAAATCCTTCCAGATCGACGACCCAGTTGTGCAAATCGACAAAGCGCACGGTACGCGGGTCAGTGTCGGGATATTTTTCAACCAGCGCAATGGCAATGTCGCGCACGTCTATCCATTTCATGCTAGCCCTCCTTCACCATGTTGATCGTATATTTCGGTATTTCAACCACCAGATCGGTATTGTCCACCAGCGCCTGACAGGACAGGCGCGAATTCGGCTCCAGCCCCCAGGCCTTGTCCAGCATGTCGTCTTCAAGTTCGTCGGCCGGATTAAGTGAATTTAATCCCTCACGAATAATGACGTGACAGGTGGTGCAGGCGCAGGATTTTTCGCAGGCGTGTTCGATGTCGACACCATTCTGCAGCAACGCATCACAAATGGAAATCCCGGCATCAACATTAAACAGCGCACCACTCGGGCACAATTCTTCATGCGGCAATACGATAATTTGCGTCATTATTTTATATCCAGATCAGAAATATTTTTGCCGGACAGTGCACGGGTCACGCTCTTATCCATACGGGCCTGAGCAAAACTGACGGTCGCCTCATTCAAGGCTGTCATGGCGCGTTTAATCAACTGCTGACCACCACCTTGCAGCGCTTCACGCACGCCCGCGATTTTGGCTTCGATATGCGCACGCTGGACAACATCCAGTAAATCGCCATCCTGCGCCAGCGCATTTTGCACAGCCTCGCACAGCTGATTCGCCTCGGTTTGCTGCTCGCGTTGTGCTCGCGCCTGCATATCATCGACGGCATGCTGTGCGGACTCTTGCAGCATGCGGGTAATGTCAGCATCCGACAAGCCGTAGGACGGCTTGACGACGATCGCCGCCTCGATGCCGCTTGCCATCTCGCGTGCCGCCACGTTAAGCAAACCGTCCGCATCAACCTGAAAGGTCACACGAATGCGTGCGGCACCGGCCACCATGGCAGGAATGCCTCTTAACTCGAATTTCGCAAGCGAGCGGCAATCGCTCACCAGTTCCCGTTCACCCTGCACGACATGCAGACTCATCGCCGTCTGTCCGTCCTTATAGGTGGTGAACTCCTGTGCGCGCGCCGTAGGTATGGTGCTGTTACGCGGAATCACTTTTTCAGCCAGCCCGCCCATGGTCTCCAATCCCAGCGACAGCGGAATCACATCGAGCAACAGCCAGTCATCTCCGGTACGGTTACCGGCCAGCAAATTAGCCTGTATCGCAGCTCCCAACGCCACGACCTTATCAGGATCGAGATTCGTCAGCGGCGTCTGCCCGAAAAACTCGCCCACCGCCTGCTGAACCTGAGGCATACGGGTCGCGCCCCCCACCATCACCACGCCCTTCACATCGGCAACGGTGAGTTTTGCATCGCGCAGCGCACGGCGCAACGGTTGCAAGGTGCGCTGAATCAGATTTTGCGACAGGGAGTGAAACTCAGCCTGCGTCAACACGTTGTCAATCAATTCACCGCTTGAGAGCACCGCCGTAATGCGTGCCTCCGGATAGTCAGTGAGTTGCTCCTTGGCAGTACGCGCAAGCGTCAGCAACAATCGCGTGTCGCGGGGATTGAGCGCGGAGAGCTGATTTTTTTCCAGCAGCCAGCAATGAATGCGCTGATCGAAATCATCTCCCCCCAGCGCCGAGTCGCCATTGGCCGCCAGCACCTCGAACACCCCGCGCGACAGACGCAGAATGGAAATATCGAAGGTGCCACCGCCCAAATCGTACACGGCGTAAACGCCTTCCGAGGCATTGTCCAGACCATAGGCAATCGCCGCCGCAGTAGGCTCGTTGAGCAGGCGCAGCACGTTGATTCCTGCGAGTTTTGCGGCATCCTTGGTCGCCTGCCGCTGCGCATCGTCAAAATAGGCAGGCACCGTAATCACGGCCCCTACCAGCTCGCCACCAAGAGACGCTTCGGCGCGCTGTCGCAATACCTTCAAAATTTCGGCTGACACTTCGACCGGACTCTTGACGCCCGCCACCGTGCGCAGTTGCACCATGCCGCCCGGCTCACCGGTTTCCACGAAACGGTAAGGCAGACGGCTGGTATCCCCCACATCCGTCAGGCCGCGTCCCATAAAGCGCTTTACCGACACGATGGTATTGACTGGATCCTCGCTCTGAGCGAGTTGCGCCGCTTCACCTGCGACGACACCGCCATCAGCCCCATAACGCACTACAGACGGCAGCATCGCACGGCCATGCTCATCGTTCAGCACCACGCTGATGCCATTGCGCACGGTCGCGACCAGAGAATTAGTGGTTCCCAGATCAATGCCCACGGCCAGCCTGTGCTGGTGCGGGGCCGTACTCAAACCGGGTTCGGAAATTTGTAGTAACGCCATGTGGAGTAGTCAGTAGTGAGTCGTAAGTGGTTGATCGTTTTTAGCAACTCACGACTAACCACTCTCCACTCACCCGTTTTAGTTATCTAGTTCGTCGTAAGCGGAATGAATTTCTTCCGCGAGTTTTTCCATGAAACGCAGCTTGCGCACGAGGCCGGCAGCAACCGGATAGTCATGTTCGGTATCTATTTTATCGCGAAGCTCGGCTTCCAGTTCACGCGTTTCAATTTTCATGCGAGCATCAAGCGTGTCGAGGGCGGCGATATCACGCGATTTTTCAGCATCCACGACCGCCTCGCGCCACTCCATCTGCGCCATCAGAAACTCAACCGGCATGGCCGTATTGGTTTCTTCCTGCGTATCGACGCCCTTAAGTCCTAATAGATAGCGCGCGCGTCGTATCGGGCTTTTCAGCGTCTGATAAGCTTCGTTAACGCGTGTGGAGCGCTGCATCGCCTGCCGCTGTTCGGAATCTGACAGGCTGGCCGATTTGTCCGGATGAACCTTCGCCTGCAAGGCGCGGTAGTTGAGTTCAAGTTGCGCGGCATCGAGCTCAAAAACTTCGCTCAATCCTAACAACTCAAAGTGATTTTTTGCTGCGTCAAAATTCCGCATCAAACCTGAAAACTCTCGCCGCAACCACATGCGTCCTTGACGTTCGGGTTATTAAACTTGAATCCTTCGTTCAATCCTTCGCGGGTGTAATCGAGCTCCATTCCTTCGATATACGGCAAGCTCTTAGGATCGACCAGTACCGTTACACCAAAACTGTCGAACTGCAAATCATCTGCCTCAAGGGCGTCGGCGAATTCCAATTTATAAGCCATGCCGGAACACCCGCTGGTACGAACCCCGATGCGCAAGCCGATGCCACGACCTCGTTTGGCGATAAAGTTCTTCACATGTTTTGCCGCTGCTTCAGAAAGCGTTACGCCCATTTTTCTCTCCGCTTAACAACTGCCCGTGCAGGCCGAAGTTTCAACATTTTCGCCGTGCTTGGCCTTGTAGTCGGCCACCGCGGCCTTGATCGCATCTTCGGCCAGAATCGAGCAGTGAATTTTCACCGGCGGCAGTGCCAGCTCTTCGGCGATCTGGGTGTTTTTGATCTGCAATGCCTGATCGACTGTCTTGCCCTTGACCCATTCGGTCACTAAAGAACTGGATGCAATCGCCGAACCGCAACCATAGGTCTTAAATTTAGCATCTTCGATGATGCCATCACGACCGACCTTGATCTGCAATTTCATCACATCCCCACAAGCCGGCGCACCTACCATACCGGTACCTAACCCTTCGTCGTCCTTAGCGAACGAGCCGACGTTGCGCGGATTTTCGTAATGATCTAATAATTTTTCGCTGTAAGCCATTTTATTCTCCAGGATTCGGGATTCGGGATTCAGGAAAGCCGGTTCAGGCTAAATCCTGCATCCTCTATCCTGTTGTTAATGTGCCGCCCACTGCACGGTGTTCAAATCGATACCGTCTTTGTACATTTCCCACAACGGCGATAATTCGCGCAATTTGTCGATTTTGCTCTTCATCAGCGCGATCACATAATCCACTTCTTCGACGGTGGTAAAACGCCCGACCGTAAAGCGGATAGAGCTGTGCGCCAGCTCGTCGCTGCGCCCCAGCGCACGCAACACATAGGAAGGTTCGAGACTCGCCGAGGTACACGCAGAACCGCTGGACACGGCGACATCTTTAATCGCCATAATCAGCGATTCGCCCTCAACGAAATTAAAACTCAGATTCAGGTTATGCGGCACGCGCTGCACCATGTCGCCGTTCAGGTGCACCTCTTCCATATCCATCAGACCTGCCATCAGACGGTCGCGCAAGGTGCGAATGCGCTCATTCTCCGTCGTCATTTCCTCCTTCGCGATGCGAAACGCTTCGCCCATGCCGACGATCTGGTGGGTCGCCAGCGTGCCGGAACGCATCCCGCGCTCGTGACCGCCGCCGTGCATCTGCGCCTCTAACCGCACACGCGGTTTACGCTGCACATACAGCGCGCCGATACCTTTAGGCCCGTAAGTCTTGTGTGCCGAAAACGACATCAGGTCCACTTTCAGTGCCTGCAAATCGATCGCGACTTTACCGGTCGCCTGCGCGGCGTCCACGTGAAACAGAATGCCTTTCTCACGGCAGATTTCACCGATCTGAGCGATATCCTGAATCACGCCGATTTCGTTGTTGACCAGCATGATGGAGGCAATAATCGTATCAGGACGCAGGGCCGCTTTGAATTTTTCAATATCCAGCAAGCCGTTCGGTTCAGGATCGAGATAGGTCGCCGAAAAACCTTCACGCTCAAGTTCACGCACCGTATCGATCACAGCCTTGTGCTCAATCCTCATGGTGACAATATGACGCCCCTTACCCTGATAGAAATGCGCCGCGCCCTTGATCGCAAGGTTGTTCGATTCGGTCGCACCCGAGGTCCAGACGATTTCTTTCGGGTCCGCATTCACCAGCGAGGCAACTTGTTCGCGTGCCAGTTCTACCGCTGCATCCGCCTCCCAGCCAAAGGCATGGGAACGGCTAGCCGGATTGCCGAATTTTTCGCATAAATAAGGGATCATTTTTTCTGCCACCCGCGGGTCAACCGGCGTGGTGGCGGAGTAGTCCATGTAAATCGGTAATTTCATCATTAACCTTTTGTCGTCTGTCGCAACAACTATCTGACTGCCTGCTTATTAATCGAAATCGCGGTAACACCCGATCCTGTTTTCGATTGACCTTCGACCAGCTGCTGCAGATTAATTGAGTCCAGATAGGAGTAAATTCGCTCATTGAGCCCCATCCACAAATTGTGCGTCAAGCAAGGCTGACCGTCACGGCAATCGCCTTTTTCGGCACAATAGGTCGCATCCAAGGGCTCATCCACCGCGACCACGATTTCGGCAATCTTAATTTTTGTCGCTGTTTTGGCAAGGTAATAACCACCCCCCGGGCCGCGCACACTTTCAACCAGATTGCTGCGGCGCAACTTGCCAAACAACTGCTCAAGATAAGACAGCGAAATTTTCTGCCGTTCGCTGATCGATGCCAAGGTTACAGGGCCTCGTCCGCCGTTCATCGCCAAATCAACCATTGCAGTTACCGCAAAACGCCCTTTGGTAGTCAATCGCATGTTATCTCCAGTAATTCTCAGTTCTCAAGTAGAGAGAATAATATAATACCCGAATATTTTAATCAACTATTTTGTTCAAGTGGTTAGGGTCAAATTTATCCGCGGTCGCGCGCTCTTCCTCGACGCAAACACCCATCTTCTCAAGCTGCTGCAAGATAAAATCAATGCGCTGATCAACGGTCACGCTATGCCCCAGCAACCCGTGGATCGCTTTCGACAAAGGATCATTCTGGTCGTTACCGATACCATAGGCATCAAATCCTGCCGTTTTCTTCTTCTCTTCATCGAGTATCCGTGCAGGAATACCCGCAGCCGTAGCCCCCGCAGGGACATCTTTGACCACCACGGCATTCGATCCGATCTTGGCACCTGCGCCCACCCTGATAGGCCCGAGTATTTTCGCGCCCGCACCGACCACCACCCCGTCGCCCAGCGTAGGATGGCGTTTGCCGTGCCGCCACGATGTACCTCCCAGTGTCACGCCGTGATACAGCGTCACGTCATCGCCGATTTCAGCCGTTTCGCCGATCACAACGCCCATGCCGTGATCGATGAAAAAACGCCGGCCTATCGTCGCCCCCGGATGAATCTCGATGCCGGTCAGTCCACGCGTCAAATAGGACAAAAAACGCGCCAGCCATTTAAAATTGGCATGCCACAGGGTATTAGCCAGACGATGGAGCACGCGCGCATGCAAACCGGGATAGCAGGTCAGCACCTCGAACGTGGTGCGCGCAGCCGGATCACGGTCGAATACACTGCGGATATCTTCTCTGAGATTTTTAAACACTAAACATCTTTCTCTTGCTGGTAACGCGCCTTGAGGCGGCCATTGTACTCGGTTGTCACGCTCAATATACCGCGCAGAATGTTGATTTCATCGGCTTCCGGCCGTGCTCTGGCATACAGACGACGCAGCCTCTGCATCATACGCGCCGGATTTTGCGTAGTAAAAAACCCAATCTCATGCAGCGTTTTTTCAAGGTGATTCATAAAGCCTTCGACCTGCTGGTGGGCAGCGGGCTGCAAAGACTGCTCGACCGGCTGATAACTTTGCGCTGCGACCGATAATTCATAGGAAATCACCTGCACTGCAGCTGCCAGATTAAGCGAAGAAAATTCAGGATTGGCCGGAATATTCACCAGCATCTGCGCGCGGCTCGCCTCTTCATTGGTCAGTCCCGACATCTCGGTACCAAACAGCAAAGCCACCGGCAGCGTTTGAGCCTGCACCACCACCTGCGGCATCGCCTCGCGCGGCACGCTCACCTCGTTTGAGATATCACGCTGCCTTGCCGTCATCCCCACGGTCAGCACCACCCCGTCGAGCGCCTCATCGATCGAGGCACACACCACCGCATTTTGCAGCACGTCATCCGCACCCGCCGCCATCGCAGAGGCCTGCGGATCGGGAAAGTGACGCGGGTTGATCAGATAAAGACGGCTCAGCCCCATCGCCTTCATCGCGCGCGCCGCAGCGCCAATATTGCCCGGATGCGTGGTGTGACTTAAGACGACCCGGATATTACTTAAATGATTTTGTTTATACAAAGCTCAATTCCAACTAGAATACGGTACTGGATTCTACCGCTCATTAAACTCGAAAACCGCCACGCCGCAAAAGTTGCCCGAAACAGGGCCGTACGCGCAAGGCAATTTCATCAAAAAGGTCGTAAATATGCATCCCATGCTCAACATCGCGGTGAAGGCCGCACGTCGCGCCGGCAACCTGATCCACCGCAGTACCGATAAGATCGATCACCTGACCATTACCAAAAAATCCCATGCAGATTTCGTCAGTGAAGTCGATCGCGCCGCCGAGCAAACCATCATCCAGACACTGCTGGATGCCTATCCCGACCACGCGATTCTAGCAGAAGAGAGCGGCGCTCACGGCGAGTCCGATTTCGTCTGGATTATCGATCCGTTAGACGGCACCACCAACTTCCTGCACGGCTTCCCGCAATTTGCAGTCTCCATCGCCCTGCAGCACAAAGGCGTGATCACTCAGGCCGTCGTTTACGATCCGACCAAAAACGAGCTGTTCACAGCCACCCGCGGACGCGGCGCCTTTCTCAACGACAAGCGCCTGCGCGTATCCAAACGCATCCACATGACGGACGCACTGATAGGCACCGGTTTTCCCTACACAAATTTCGAACACATGGATGCCTACCTCGGTATTTTCCGCGACCTGATGCAACAGTCCTCCGGACTGCGTCGCCCGGGTTCTGCAGCGCTCGATTTAGCCTGGATGGCAGCGGGCCGTTACGACGGTTTCTTTGAAACCGGCTTAAAAGTGTGGGACATTGCCGCCGGCACCTTACTGATTACCGAAGCGGGGGGGATGGTCAGCGATCTGGCAGGAGGAGACAGTTTCCTCAAGACCGGACACATCTGCGCGGGCAATGCGGAGATCCACCCTAAATTACTCGAAGTCATCGCACCGCATCTGACCGAAGGCCTGAAATAACCTGCAAACATCCGCATCCACTATGCAACAGCATGGCTGGATGCGTTTTTCACCGGGTGCCTTGCGCGAGACATACCGTTAACTTCAAATTCAGAAAATTAAAATACATTTAAGGTAGATCTGACCCGTTAAGCAGAACATGAATTTAATGAATGAATCGATTGAAGTTTTCCCCTGGAACGATAATTTCTCCACCGGCATCCCGCTGATTGATGAGCAGCATAAAAGGCTCATCCATCTGATCAACCTGCTCGCCTGCGGACTTGCCTATCAGTCCGACACTGCAGAACTGGATCGCATTTTCAGCGAGCTTGCCGACTATGCTGCTTATCATTTCAAGACCGAGGAAGCCGTCTGGCATAACCATCTCGCAGGCGACGAATGGGAAGAGGAACATAAGAACTCACACAACCGTTTTGTCGCCGACTTGATTGAACTGAAAAGTAAAAAAGATCATGTATCGGTCAATGAAACACTCAAAGATGTGCTGTCCTTCCTGACCCATTGGCTGGCTTTTCATATTCTCGAGTCCGACAAACACATGTCAAAAGTAGCCCTCGGACTGCAATCGGGCATGACGCTCACCGAGGCAAAGCTGCAGGCGGCAGCCGACATGAGCGGCTCGATGAAAGTGCTGATTGAAACCGTGCTCTCGATGTACGACACACTCTCCAGCCGCACGCTGGAGCTGATCAAAGAAGTCATCGACCGCCAAAAGGCCGAGGCTAAACTTCGCCTTGCCGCCAATGCCATCGAAAATACGCTGGAAGCGATTTGCATTACCGATCAGTGTGCAAACATTATCGATGCCAACCCCGCTTTCCAGCAAATCACCCAGCAGTCGCTCAATGCTTTGATCGGAAAAAATCTGCGTGAGCTTAAATCCGGCCTCAATAATGAACCATTATTCACCGGCATCATAGCAACACTTGCCGAAGAAGGGCACTGGAGCGGTGAAGTTAAGAGCCGTTCTCAAGCAGGCGAAACCTATACAGACTGGCTGACGCTCTCCTCAATTAAGGATGAGTATGGCGCTATTAGCAATTACGTCGGAATTTTTTCCAACTTCTCGCGCCTGTCGGGACAGTGGCACGAACTGCAACATATGGCCAATCACGATGCGCTGACCGGGCTCCCTAACCGGCTGCTGCTCGCCGATCGCATGGAACTGGCGATGGCTCACGCAGAACGCACCGGCAGTTTTCTGGCAATTTGCTATCTGGATCTGGATAATTTCAAACCCGTCAACGACACACTCGGTCATACGGCGGGGGATCTGGTGCTGCGGGAGGTTTCCAAACGCCTGCAAAGCCACCTGCGTCTGAATGACACAGTCTCCAGAGTCGGCGGTGACGAATTCGTCATTCTGCTCAACGATCTGCACAAACCGGATGATTTTGAGGAGCTACTGGTGAGGATACTCAGCGAGATTTGCCTGCCGATCGGCATCAGGGAGCAGCACGTATTCGTTACCGGCAGCATCGGCGTTACCCAGTTTCCGCATGACAGAGGCGAGGCGGACATGCTGCTGGCACATGCTGATTCGGCGATGTATCAGGCAAAAAATCTGGGTAAATCCAGATACCAGCTCTACCAGATTGCAAAAGCAAATTAACCGCGAGCATCCGATGGAAATCAACAAAGCCAATCACACGCCGATGATGCAGCAGTTTTTGCGCATCAAGGCCGAACACCCGGACGGACTGCTGTTTTACCGGATGGGCGATTTTTATGAGATGTTTTTCGAAGATGCCGAGCGCGCCGCAAAACTGCTCGATATCACACTGACACATCGCGGCACATCAAACGGCGTGCCGATCAAGATGTGCGGCATCCCCTATCACGCCGCCGAACAATATCTGGCGCGGCTGGTCAAGCTGGGTCTGTCGGTCGCAATCTGCGAGCAGGTGGGTGATCCGGCAACCAGCAAGGGGCCAGTCGAGCGCAAAGTCATACGCATCGTCACCCCGGGCACCCTGACCGATTCGGCCCTGCTTGACGAAAAACGCGACAACCTGTTGCTGAGCCTGCAACAGCGTAACGGCCTGCTGGGGATGGCCTGGATGAATCTGGCGTCGGGGCAGTTTTATGTCTGCGAGACGACTATTGATAATCTTTCCGCCGAACTTGAACGCCTGCACCCCTCGGAAATTCTGCAAGCGGAGAACTCAAATCTGCTCCCGGCCGCATCCTGCCGGCAGTTGCCCTCCTGGCATTTCGAACTCGACACCGCGCGCCGCACCCTGTGCCAGCAATTTGCCACGCTGGATCTGGCAGGATTCGGCTGCGATGAATACACCGCAGGCCTCGAAGCTGCCGGTGCGCTACTAGGGTATGTCCGGCTCACCCAAGGCCGGACGATGGATCACGTCAGCAGTTTGCAAGTCTACAGCGCCGATCACTACGTGCGTATGGATGCCGCGACAAGGCGCAATCTGGAAATCACCCAGACCCTGCGGGGCGAGGCCGCTCCCACCCTGCTCTCTTTACTCGATATCTGCTCGACCAACATGGGTAGCCGGCTGCTGTCCCACTGGCTGCACCATCCGTTACGCGACCGCGATATTTTGCGCGCACGCCTCGATGCGGTCGATAAATTAACCGAGCTGTCGGATGCGGTACAAACACACTTAAAATCCTGCGTCGATGTTGAACGCATCACCGCACGCATCGCTTTGAAATCAGCCCGCCCGCGCGATCTGTCCGGCCTGCGCGACACACTCACCGCACTGCCAGAGCTGTACGCGACACTGAGTGCCTGCGACACGCCACGGGTTATTGCACTGACCGATGCCCTGCAGGCGGATGTCCATCTCACAGCCCTGCTGCAAAATTCGCTGCGCAGCGACCCGTCCTCCGTGATACGCGAAGGCGGCGTGATTGCCGATGGGTTCGATGCAGAACTCGACGAATTGCGCGGCATACAGACCAATTGCGGCGACTTTTTGCTGGCACTGGAAGCCCGCGAAAAAGCGCGCACCGGCATTTCTACTTTAAAAGTGGAATATAACCGCGTACATGGTTTCTACATCGAAGTATCGGTCGCGCAAAGCGCCAATGTACCGGATGATTATCGACGACGCCAGACGCTCAAAAATGCCGAACGCTACATCACGCCGGAACTCAAAACCTTCGAGGATAAAGCACTCTCCGCCAACGACCGCGCGCTGACCCGCGAGAAATTTCTCTACGATCAGTTAATCGAACAATTAGCGCCCTACATAGCACAGTTGCAACGCATCTCAGGCGCGATTTCGGAACTGGATGTCTTGGCGACCTTTGCCGAGCGTGCCCGCACGCTGCGCTTTACCGCACCGCAATTTACCGGCGATTCCGCAATCCGTATCAGCGGCGGACGCCATCCGGTCGTGGAAGCACAAGTTGAGCGCTTTACGCCCAACGACACCGACTTATCTGACGCGCGGCGCATGCTCTTAATCACAGGCCCGAATATGGGCGGTAAATCCACCTATATGCGTCAGGTTGCCATCATCGCGCTGCTGGCTCATGTCGGCAGTTTTGTGCCAGCGCAACAAGCGATTTTAGGCGAGATCGACCAGATTTTCACCCGCATCGGCTCATCGGATGATCTGGCCAGCGGACGCTCCACTTTCATGGTCGAAATGACGGAGGCGGCCAATATCCTGCACAATGCCACCGCTAAGAGTCTGGTGCTGGTGGACGAAATCGGGCGCGGCACCTCGACCTTCGATGGACTCGCACTGGCCTATGCGATTGCCTGCCATCTGCTGAACAAGAATCAGAGCTATACCTTGTTCGCCACGCATTATTTCGAATTGACGCGTTTATCGGAAGAATTCGCCCAGCTTGCCAACGTGCATCTGACCGCCATTGAACATCAGCACAGCATCGTCTTTTTACACTCGGTCAATGAAGGCGCGGCGAGCCAAAGTTACGGCTTGCAGGTTGCGGCGCTGGCAGGCGTGCCGGCACAAGTCATCAAAACCGCCAAAAAGCAGCTGCGCGTACTGGAACAAAATAGCGCGGCACAAAGTCCGCAGGGCGATTTATTCGCGGCGATACCGGATACGCCGGAACCCGAAGAACATGCGCTACTGGCAGCAATACGCGACATTCAACCCGATGACATGAGCCCGAAAGCAGCGCTGGAAACCCTGTATCAGTTAAAAAAACTACTTTAATCAATACGATGTCGAGATTAACTGTTGACAGTAATCCCATAGCACTAAAAAACGATATTCACGCGGATGCGCGGAGAACGCGGAGAAAAACTAAATATTAAAAAAACCATGATGCAAAATTCAACCAATCGTCCCATTGAAAGCGAATTAGCTTTTGATATGGTTTTGAACTTCTCCGCGCCTCCGCGTGAGATATTCCAAATCTAAATTCCAGCTTCAACAGGCAACGACGACAGAGCGTTAATCAGCCCCGCGCCTGTCAATATGAAATAATCACCCACCCGACTTTCTCGTTCACACCATGAGCAAACTCCGCCATCTGGTCGTATCCGTCTCCGGTCACGGTTTCGGGCATGTCGCACAAACTGCGCCGATCTTAAACGCCTTGCACCAACGCTGCCCGCAACTGCGCATCACCGTACGCTCGTCGGCTCCGGAATCGCATCTGCGCTCACGCATCCACGCGCCTTTTGACTACCTTAACAGCACCGGCGATATCGGCATGATGATGTCATCCGCGCTGGCCGTCGACGTCGAAAAAAGCCGCAGCGCCTATCATGCCTTTCACGCCGACTGGGATGCACGCGTCACCGAGGAAGCGCACCTGTTGAGATCGCTGGGGGCGGACAGGGTATTTTCCAACGTAGGTTATCTGCCGCTGGCGGGCGCACAACGCGCGGGCATTCCGAATGTCGCACTGTGCTCGCTCAACTGGGCGGACATCTACCGCCATTACTGCTGCGATGGGACAGACACGCGCGATGAAATTATCGCCGCGCAAATCCAGTCGAGCTACGCCGGTGCGGATGTGTTTTGGCGCGCCACGCCCGGCATGGCGATGAGCAACCTTGTCAATGTGACACCGGTCGCGCCGATTGCCTCGATCGGCATCGACCGGCGCATTGAATTGAACCGGCATCTTAAATTATCAGCACATGAAAAACTGGTGCTGGTCAGCATGGGAGGCATTAGCAGCCGGTTGCCCGTGAAAAACTGGCCCCGACTGGCGGGCGGGCGCTATTTGATGCAGGCGAACTGCTGGGAGCAACATCCGGACGCCATCAATTTCGAAGCACTCCCGTTCAGTTTCAGCGATTTACTGGCAAGCTCGGACGTACTGCTGTGCAAACCCGGCTATGGCAGTTTCGTTGAGGCCACAGGTTCCGGCGTGCCGGTGCTCTACGTCAACCGGCCCGACTGGCCAGAATCCCCCGCATTGATCGCGTGGCTGAAGCAACAGGGCACCTGCCGTGAAATGTCTCAACAGGCACTGGAGAACGGCGATTTTTCCGATGCGCTGACGCAAATACTCAATGCCCCTGCCGTTAATATCGTCACGCCCAATGGCGCCGAGCAAGTCGCACACTATCTGGCTGAACATTAAAGCCCGTCAGATCTAGTGCACCACATGCAGCGACGGACTCTCCGTTGTCCCTTCAACCTGCAACATGGCGGTGCCCATTCCAGCACGCATCGACAAATCTGCCGAGAGCATGCCGGACAATTTCTGGCGATTCACCGCCAGCGTCCCCGCAGCCTTGACCACACTGTCATTGATCTTGAGCTGACTAAACCGGTATAACTCGCCGGCATAGTTAAACTCGCCGCTCAGCGTGTCAAAATGGGTTCTGCCACCGGGAAGATTTTCACGACTGCGCAAACGCGCCGTTTCAACAATATCCACGCCGTTGACGATGCCCTTGTTGACGTTAAAAACGCCATTAAACACGGCGGCATCGGCAAGTTTTGCCAGACTCCCCGATTGCATTTGAAAGCGCGCCGTACCATCCAGATCACCGCCGAGCAGTTTATTGATATTCTGCAACGGAATAACTTTAGCCTCCAGCGCACCCTGCACACGCCAGCCCTCACGCCAATTGATGCGCGCATCACCTGTCAATACACCGCCGCGGATCCTGCCATCCAGATCGCTGATGCGCATTTCATCCCGGCTTAGCTCGCCGGTCGCCTTTAAATCCTCGAAGATCCAGTTAGGAAATAACGGCAGTGCCCGATCGTGCAGCGTAAGGCTGAACGGCAACTTGGGGCCGGCGTGAAGCTCCAGCGCCAGTTTATGGCCGTCTGCGTTGAATTTTGCCTCTGCAAACCGGCCCGAGGCATCAAAATCCACCTCGCCGCCCACATCGGAAAATTGCACGCTGTCGGATTCGAATTTAGCCTGCATAAAGCCGATGTGTGCAACAGGATAATGCGCATCGCTCGCCGTCTGCTGCAGCCAGTCTGCCACCTGCAGCAAAGCATCACCTTTCACCCGCACACCCTCCAGATTCAGGCTATCAATCGCGCGTGTCGCGCCGAACAGCGCAGCGTAGGAAAAGTTAACCTGTGCCTGATCCACCTGAATTTGACGTGTGCCGCCGATGGAAACCTCACTTAAAATCAGACGCGGCGCAGGCAGTATCCGACCTGACAGGCGAGCTATGTGCACAGGCTGCTGCAATTTCGCACTCAGCGCCTGCTCGATGCCCGCCAGATATCCTTGCATTGGCATCACGGCCGGCAATACGAATAAGGTCGCAACTAAGGCGGCAGCCAGTCCGGCCGCGAGTTTACCCCACGGTTTCGGTTTACGAGGCACACGAGGCAGTCTGACGAGCGGCTCGGTTACAATCTGAGGTGAAGGCGCCGTTTTACGCGCGTCTTCCGCCGCACGTTTTTCCGCTTCCCGCCATTTTTTAGCCTGCGCATCAGCCAGCTGTTGTGCTTCCTGCCCGGAATACTGCGCCTCGATTTCAGGCGGAGCGGTCACAGGTGCAACCGTCACGGCAATTTCCTCAACAGGCGCGACGATAGGCGACAGCTCCAAGCTTGCTGCATCCAGCAGCAGCTGATCCGCCGCACTAAGCTGCGGCGAGAGCTCCATCGTCTGTTCGGGCACGCCTGCAGGCGTCTCCAGATCAAAGGCATCCAGATCAAAACCCTCGAAGCCATCGGACGACGGACCTTCCGGCTGAGGCGATACCAGCTCAGCATTCGCATCGAGCAACTCGTAAATCTGATGCTCGCGTCCGTGTTTGTCCTGTTGCGCACCGCGATAACGGAACAAGTCCTTGTACTCATCGCTCAGATTTGAGACAAATTCAAAATAGGCACGGGACACATAAATCTGATCGTGACCTGCAAAGCTCATCACGCGCTGTGCGCTGTTGATGCCATCGCCCAGCATATTGATCTGCCCGTTCATATCCTTGACCAGACTGACCGGCCCTAAATGTATCCCCAGACGCACGCGTAAATCAGGATAATCAAAATGACTGTTAGCTGTCAGGGCTGCACGAAAATGAATCGCAGATTCAAGCGCATCGGTCGGGTGTTGCAAAAAACCGATCGCCGCACCATCCCCCGTATCCAGAATAATGCGTTCTCCGGCATCGAGCGGGTCTAAGCTGTTGCTCACCAGCTGGCTAAACTGCTGCTTCAAGGCAATTTGCCGCTGATCAGACAGTTTGGTATAGCCCACAATATCGAAAAACAGCACCGCTGCCGTTGTCGTTCTGCGCTCGACCACCGGCACGCCGTTGTTCCCGCCCCGACTGTCACAACCGGGCACTGCGGGCGCGGCCTGCCGCCTGTCTGTCGCGGGTGCGGAATCGCTGCTGCGCACCACCCACTGAGATGAATCACGCAACGCGGCGGCGGCCGCCGCCTGAGTCAATTCATCCAGCGCAGAAACTACGCTCCTTTCTTCGTCGGCATGCCTCGCATTCAACCTGACGACCGCAGCCAGCACAGGGTCATTCGGTACGGTTTTACTGGCATCTTCATCGGGAATCGGACTGATTAATTCGGCCTGCACCTCTGTCTGCGCCGCGACTTTTTCAGCATGTTCGCGTGCGGCAGCTTCCACACGCGCCTGTAACAGTTGCTGTTCAGATTCCCGACGCACCAGACTGATTTCCTCCTCAGCCTTGATACGCCGGGCCTCCGCATCCCGTACCAGACGCTCGGACTCCTGCTGCGCCTTGACCGTCTGAGCTTCCAGCCTAGCCAGCGTATCGATGCGCGCACGCTCATCCAGTTCTGCATTCGCCTTAAGCTTTGCCACTTCCGACTCAAGCTTCGCGCGCTCCTGAGCCAGCACCGACGCACGCGCTTCAGCTTCGGCCTGCACTTGCGCTGCATGCTGCTCAGCTTTCAGCTTGGCTTCTGCGGCCTCGTGACGCTCAGCTTCTGCACGCAAGGCGGCTTTAACAGCCGCCTGCTCTTTAATGCGCGCCGCATTTGCCGCTTCACGAGCCTTAAGCGCCCCCTGTTCACGCACTGCGGCACGCTCCCGCTCAACCTCTTCGCGAACGCGCGCGGCCTCTTGCTCTGCCTTTATGCGTGCGGCTTCTTCAGCTGCCAGGCGCTGTGCAGTCTCAATTTCCTGCCGCGCATGCGCCTGTGCCTCAGCGTCTGCCTGCGCCTTCAAGCGCGCCACTTCAGCTTCCAGCTTCATACGCTCTTGCGCCACAATCCGTGCCGCTTCCAGCTCTGCCTTTACGCGTGCGGCCTCATCAGCAGCCCGTCGCTGCGCCGCTTCGATTTCATGCCGCGCGCGTGCTTCAGCGTCTGCCTGCGACTTCAAACGTGCGACTTCCGCTTCCAGCCTGGCATGCTCTTGCGCGCTTGCCGCCTGTGCTTTTGCGAGTGCGGCCTGCTCAGCCTTCACCCGCACAACTTCTTGCTCTGCCGCTTTCTGACTGGCCAGCTCAACTGCCTCGAGACGGGACTTTTCACGCGCGAGCTTAGCCGCTTCCTCAGCCATCATGGCAGAGGTGGGCACACGAAAAGCCGCGGTAAAATCAAGCTCTTCAACTGCGGTATCAGACTTTGGCGCTACCTGTCTCTGCGGCGCAACCAGTTTAGACGAACTGGAAACCTTGCTTTTATCCTGAATAAAACCGCCGCGCGCTAACTCAAGAAACATGTCTTGCAACATACCGCGCAAACTGGGTGAAGAGCGCTTCATGATCTCAGCGACCGAAGCCGTACCGTCCACCATCATCAATGCGCGCTTAATGTCCTTGGACAGAAGCGCGGTACGACCACGCGCCTCACCCTCCCCGCTTTCCGTCCTGACAAAAATTAATTTTTCATTCATGTTTTCATTCTAACTGATTGCAGACTCATGTTTGAATTGAAAAATACATTTTAAATGCGCATAACACACAACGCCGATCCCCCCAAGCCAAAGTCATATCAACGAACCTCATTGACAACAGAACGAACGTTCTTTATATTGCACAGCACGTTCGTTCTCAAGGAAATTACCATGACCGACTTCAACCCTAAAGATACCGAGTATTTGAACAAGCTTCAAGACTACTACGCAGACTGGAAAAGCATTCCGTCCTATGCCCGTTTATGTGAAATTTTCGGCATCGCCTCGAAATCCTGGGTAAAGACCATCCTGACCCGACTCGGGGAAGCCGACTTCATCGAACGCACGCCGGACGGCGCATGGATACCGACCCGACAATTTTTCGCGCGCCCGCTGGCCGAATCGACGGTTCAGGCAGGCATGCCGGTATCCGTCACCGCCACGCAGGGTGATTTTTTCGTGATCGACGAAATGCTGATTGATACCCCCTCCAAAACTACGCTCATCACGGTCAAGGGAGATTCGATGATCGATGCGGGCATACACGATGGCGATATCGCCGTAGTCGAAAAACGCATGACGGCAAATATCGGCGATATCGTGGTGGCGATCGTCGATGATGACTTCACGCTCAAAACACTCGATCGCGAACACGGTGCCTTCATTCTGCGCCCGGCCAATCCCGCGTTCCCTATCATCCGCCCGCAAGGCACGCTGGAAATATTCGGCGTGCTGACCGGTCTCGTTCGCAAATACCGGAGATAAACACCATGCAACTGCATTCATCGCGCCGCACCGCCCCGTCCGTTCTGCTCTCTATGACATCGCCGAACAAGGAATTATTTTATCGCCAGCGCGCCCTGCTGCGCCGCGCCGTACCGGCAGGCTTCCCGTCTCCTGCCGACGATTATGTCGAACAGCGCATCAGTCTGGATGAACACCTGATCGGACGGCGCGAATCGACCTTTTTCATGCGCGTCGCGGGCGAATCGATGCGGGGTTTAGGCATCTTCGACGGCGATCTGCTGGTAGTCGACCGCGCACTGCCCGCCACCTCGGGCTGCGTAGTAATTGCCGTGGTCGATGGCGAATTTACCGTCAAGCAATTGCTGCACACGAGCGATGGCCCCGTGCTGCGCGCAGCACACCCTGACTATGACGATATGCACATCCAGCCAGAACAGGATTTTTCCATCTGGGGCGTGGTGAGCTGGAACGTACACAAGCATTAAACCGGTTTAGCCGAAAAAATTAACCGTATGCAGCGCGCAATCGCACTGGTTGACTGCAACAACTTCTACGTCTCCTGCGAACGTCTGTTCCAGCCGGCGCTGGAAGGAAAACCTGTCGTGATACTGAGCAACAATGATGGCTGCGTGGTCTCGCGTTCGCAGGAGGTCAAAAAGCTGGGCATTACGATGGCCGCCCCCTGGTTCAAATTAAAAGAACTCGCCAGGCAACACGGCATTATCGCGCTGTCATCCAATTACACGCTGTACGCCGACCTCTCCAACCGGGTGATGCGGGTGCTAGCGCAGTTCTCGCCCGAGCAGGAAATCTATTCGATAGACGAATGTTTCCTCGATGTGACAGGGATAAACGAACTCACCCGCTACGCTCAAGCGATGCGCCAGAGAGTAAAGCAGCATGTCGGCATTCCGGTCTGCGTAGGCATTGCTTCGAGCAAGACGCTGGCTAAGCTGGCCAACCATGTCGCCAAAAAACGCTCCTCCGGCGTATGCAATTTCAATGCGCTCGCGGAGGACGAATTAAACCATCTGCTGAGCCGCATCGAGGTCGGTGAAGTCTGGGGGGTCGGCAGGCGTACACACAGCCGGTTACAGGCAATGGGCATCACCACGGCACTGGCACTCAAATGCGCACCCGGTGAGCGCATCCGTGCCGAATTCGGCATCACCCTTGCGAGAACCGTGGCGGAACTGGGCGGCACCGCGTGCCTGTCGCTAGACGAACACACTACGTTGCGCGCACAAATCATCTGCTCGCGCTCGTTCGCTATTCCGGTCACACAGCTGGCTGACCTAGAAGAAGCCGTGATCAGCTACACCAGCCGTGCCGCCGAAAAATTGCGCCGCCAGCAGTCGATGGCCTGCTGCGTGCAGGTTGCCATCCGCACCAACCCGAATCAGCTCAAAGCGCCGCAATACCAGCCAGGGCTCACGTTAGCCCTGGCAGAGCCCAGCGATGATACGCGCGCGTTATGTCACGCCACACTGTCAGGATTGCGGCAAATTTATCGCACAGGCTACGCTTACCAAAAAGCCGGCATCATCCTGTCCGGCATCATTGCATGCGATAACAGGCCTCACTCCCTGTTCGATGACACCGAAGCGCAACAAAAATCCGCCACGCTGATGTCCACACTCGACCTGATCAATCGCCGCATGGGGAGCGGCACCATACATTTGCTGGGAGAGGGAATCACAAAAAGCTGGGCCATGAAGCGCGGCAACGTATCACCGCGCTATACAACCGAGCTTAGTGACATCGCGCTGGCGCACGCCGCGCCAAACAAATAAGTTATACCGCAGGGGCGACCAATCGCTCAACGGCATCCTCATCAAATCCCTGCATCTCGACTTTGAGGCAGGCCATGCCTTCCGCCGCAACCACAAGCACCTCGCGCACCCCCTGCAGTTGCGCCAATTGCAGCTGTAATGCGGCCCCTTCCGAGTCGCTCATTTCATTCAGGTGATACATCTTGGTACGCACCGCCGCCAGCGGCTGCATACCGGACACCACGATCAGCCAGACCAGCAGCAAAGCGATCGCAAAGAAAAATATCGCATTGTGCCCGGCATACTGCATCAACGCGCCCCCCACGGCCGCCCCAAAAAATGCGCCGAGAAACTGCACGCTGCTGTAAACGCCCATCGCCGTCCCCTTGGCGGCGAGCGGCGCAATCTTGGAAATCATCGATGGCAAGGTCGCCTCCAGCACGTTAAACGCGGTGAAGAAAATCAGCAAAGCCGCCGCCACGCCCCACAGGCTGTCCTGCATCAGCATCAGCATCAGCTGGGCTGCCATCGCCAGGGCTACCGCCGCGATAAATACGGGTTTGAGTTTTCCTTTGGTCTCGGCAACGATGATAGGCGGCACCATCAGCACAAAGGCGATCAGCATGACAGGCAGATACACCTTCCAGTGCGCTGAGGCCTCGAGGCCGTCATTTTGCAGCACGAATGGAACCTGCATGAAAACCGACATCAAAATGGCGTGCAGCGAAAAAATACCGAAATCCAGACGGCGCAATTCAGGGTTTTTCAGCACCTCGGCGAATTTGCTGCCATTCGCTTCCGTATCGCTGTGAAAACGCGTGATGGCAGGATTCGGGATCACAAAGCGCACGATCGCCATTGCCAGCAAGGCCAGCACACCCGTCATCGCGAAGATGCCCGGCACGCCCAGCACGCCGTTTAAAAGCGGTGACAAAATCAGCGAAATCGAAAAAGTGATGCCGATCGTCATACCGATCATCGCCATCGCCTTAGTGCGATGCTCTTCGCGGGTCAGATCGGCAGTCAGCGCCATCACGGCGGCATTGATCGCGCCCGCCCCCTGAATCGCGCGACCGGCAATCACCCAGTAGATATTATCGGCAGAAGCGGCGATGAAGCTGCCGATAGCGAAAATGATCAGCCCCGCGTAAATGATAGGCTTGCGGCCATAGCGATCGGACATCCAGCCAGCCGGAATTTGCAATACCGCCTGCGTCAGACCATACGCACCCAGCGCAATCCCCATCAGAAGATGGCTGCTGCCACCCGGCAATTGTTCGGCATACAGCGCAAAAATCGGCAGTATGATGAACAGCCCCAGCATGCGCAGCCCGTAGATGCCTGCCAAACCGAAGCTGGCGCGTTTCTCGGTTGCGGTCATTGATTCGGATATAGGTTGCATGGGTATGTTGAGGAGACTGAAAAGAATCGCATTTTAGCAGGTCGCCTCACAGCCAACAAATATAAGCGCCGCCGGCAACAGGGATATACCGGCCCGGCGCGCTAGGACATAGACACCAGATCGTCCAACATTGAACTGCCTTTTTTCTCATCCAGCATCTCGAGGGTAATTTTATCGAACTCTGCCCGACCAATATCGACATAGCGCAAAAATGCGTCGATCTGCGATGTCATCCACAGTTCGCTATGCGGAAGGCCGAAATGCTCGCGCATGATATGTTCAGCCAGATAGCCGATGGCGATTTGCAGCGATACCCATTTAGCGATCTCTTCCTTCTGCGCACCGCCCAGAAACATTTCGATATTCAGATGCATCCGCACCGATTGCTGTGTGCGTTCAGGCAGCAGCCATTTTTTCGTGAAGTGATAACCGATCACGGCGTGATCGATGCTGCGCTGTTCAATCTCAACCTGTGCCATATAAAGCCGCCTGTCAGCCTGCACCGCCTGACTTAACTGGCCTGATTTAACCCGGTGCGCAATCATCAAAGGAATCGCCGCATCGCGAAACAGCACATGAATATAAACCTCATCGCGCGCGAGCCCCACAATACGGTTAGCCAGATCCGCTGCGAAAGCCGCCGTCACCGAGGCCTGATCCCAAAAATACCGCACGCCATCGCCGTGCACATCACCACCGGCATTTTTCAAAGCGATCGCCGTGACGATATTGATCACATTGCGCATACCGAGAAACATCACCGCCTGTTGCACGGACAGCATCTTCGCGCGCAAGCCGAAAAAAGGCGAATTGACCGTTTTGAGCAGCGCGGCCGTCATCGCAGGATCCTGCTCCGCGAGCCTCGCGATTTCGCGCATATCCGGAGAGGATGCATTTTGCGCCTGTGTCATTTCTACGATGACACGCGGGCAAGCCGGTATTTCTATGGATGAGGCGAAACTTGCCAGTTTGTCATCTGAAATTCCGTAGTCGTCTGCAGAATTTTTATTGGGTTGCAATGCGCGTTCTCCTGTTACTTGACTGCCCCGTATGGCGGATAAAGTCCGGCCGATTTGAGCCTTTACACCCGGGTATGATTGAAAATATTGCAAGCGGGTGCGGCAGGCCTTACCAGCCGGCTATTTTATCAGGGATAATACGCACAGGCGCAGACTAATACAGTTACCGCACGACAGGCACGCAGATAAAGCATGCCATTCTTAGATACCCGACAGGTTAAATAAATAGAGAGCACATATGGGCGCACAGTGGAAAGCCAGACATAAAGAAGTCGCAGCAAATGCAAAGGGACGAATTTTCGGCAAGCTGTCGAAGGAAATCATGGTCGCCGCCCGCGCCGGTGCCGACCCCGACATGAATCCGCGTCTGCGACTGGTCGTCGAACAAGCAAAAAAAGTCTCGATGCCCAAAGAAACATTAGAGCGCGCCATCAAGAAAGGTGCAGGATTGCTCGATGAAGGCATGAGTCTGGAGCGCCTGACCTACGAGGGATTTGCGCCGCATCGTGTCCCTGTCATCGTCGAATGCCTGACAGACAACCCTAACCGGACCTACCCTAACATCCGCGTGTTGTTCCGCAAGGGTCAACTGGGTGCCTCGGGTTCCGTGGCATGGGATTTTGATCATCTGGGCATGATCGAAGCACTGCCTGCGAGGCCTGACAGCGATGCGGAATTGGCCGCGATCGAAGCCGGTGCTCAGGATTTCGAACCGGCAGAGGATGGTGCAACGCTGTTCCTGACCGATCTGACTGATCTGGATGCCGTCTGCCGCGCACTGCCGGAACAAGGCTTTACCGTGCAATCAGCCCAGTTAGGCTACCGCGCCAAAAATCCGGTGAAACTCACCGATGCGGAGCGTGAAGAAGTCGAGGCGTTCCTCGAATCAATCGACGCGGATGACGATGTGCAAAATGTCTATGTGGGGCTGGCAGGCTAACGGCGTTTGGGATTGCGTCGCAAATCGCGTATATTGACAGGTCAACTCCACACATTCCGACCATCATGGAAAGCATCAAGATACGCGGCGCGCGCACCCACAACCTGAAAAACATCGACATCGACCTGCCTCGCCACAAACTGGTGGTGATTACAGGCCTGTCGGGCTCGGGAAAATCATCGCTGGCATTCGATACCCTGTATGCAGAGGGCCAGCGCCGCTACGTCGAATCACTGTCCGCCTATGCGCGCCAGTTCTTGCAGCTGATGGAAAAGCCCGATGTTGACCTGATCGAAGGCTTATCGCCTGCGATTGCAATCGAGCAAAAAGCCACTTCGCACAACCCGCGCTCAACGGTCGGGACCGTCACAGAAATTCACGATTATCTGCGCCTGCTGTTCGCGCGTGCGGGCGATCCGTATTGTCCGCAGCACGATCTGGTCTTGCAGTCGCAAAGTGTCGGCCAGATGGTCGATCACGTGCTGGAACTTCCCGAAGGCACCCGTGTCATGATCCTCTCACCGCTGGTGGTCGATCGCAAGGGCGAGCAACTGGATATGTTCGACGAACTGCGCGCACAGGGGTTTACCAAGCTGCGCATCAACGGCACTGTGTACGAGATCGACGCGCTGCCCGCTTTGCAAAAAACCAAGAAGCACACCGTCGAAATCGTGGTCGACAGACTAAAGGTGAACGTTGAGTCCAAGCAGCGTCTGGCCGAGTCGTTCGAGACCGCGCTGCGCCATGCGGACGGCCGGGCGGTTGCGGTTGAAATGGATAGCGGCACCGAGCATCTGTTTTCGGCGAAATTCGCCTGCCCGATCTGCAATTATTCGCTGCCTGAACTCGAACCGCGCTTATTCTCGTTCAACAACCCGATGGGTGCCTGCCCGAAATGTGACGGCTTAGGCGTGATCAGTTTCTTTGACCCCAAGCGCATCGTCACCCTCCCCTCGCTGTCGCTGAGCTCAGGTGCAATCAAAGGCTGGGACAGGCGCAACCAGTTCTACTACCAGCTGCTCTTAGGGCTCGCACGCCATTACGACTTCGATCTGGAACAGTCTTTCGAAAGCCTGCCCGATCACATTCAGCAGGCGGTGCTGTACGGCAGCGGCAAAGTTGAGATCGCCTTTCAGTACACCAACGAGCGCGGTCGCCCCATGTTGCGCGAACATGCCTTCGAAGGCGTTGTGAATAATCTGGAGCGCCGCTATAAGGAAACCGACTCCCCCACGGTCAGGGAAGAGCTGTCCAAATATCTGAACAGTTGCACCTGTACGGAATGCAACGGCACGCGCTTGCGACTGGAAGCCCGCCATGTGCGCTTTCTGGACAAGAATCTGTACGAGATCAGTGCGCTGCCGCTGAGCGACTCGCTGCATTTTTTTCAGACGCTCAAACTGAGTGGGCAAAAACTCGCCATTGCCGAAAAGATCGCGCATGAGATCGCATCCCGCCTGACCTTTTTGAACAACGTCGGGCTCAATTATCTGACGCTGGAGCGCTCAGCCGAAACGCTTTCAGGGGGCGAGGCGCAGCGCATCAGGCTCGCATCGCAAATCGGCTCAGGCTTAACGGGCGTGATGTATGTACTGGACGAACCCTCAATCGGCTTGCATCAACGGGACAACGACCGCCTGTTGACCACCCTTTATAAGCTGCGCGACATGGGCAACAGCGTGATCGTAGTCGAACACGACGAGGACGCGATCCGCCATGCCGACTACGTGGTGGATATGGGGCCGGGTGCAGGTGAACACGGCGGCATGATCGTCGCCCAAGGTACGCCGGCAGAGATTTGCAACAATGTCGAATCGCTCACTGGGGATTACCTGACCGGCCGCCTGCAAATCCCGATGCCCTCCAAACGCCTGGCGCCCGATCCCGAGCGCATGCTCCGCATCGTGGGCGCATCGGGCCACAACCTGAAAAACATCACGCTGAATCTGCCGGTCGGATTGCTCGTCTGCGTCACCGGGGTGTCAGGCTCGGGTAAATCCACGCTGATCAACGACACGCTGTATCCAGCCATCTCGCAGCATCTGTATCGCAGTAACACTGAGCCGGCGCCGTTTGCCGAAATTTCCGGGCTGGAATTTTTTGACAAGGTGATCAACGTCGATCAAAGCCCCATCGGGCGCACACCGCGCTCGAATCCTGCCACTTATACCGGGCTGTTCACACCGATCCGCGATCTGTTCGCGGGCGTACCGTCTTCACGCGAACGCGGCTACGGCCCGGGGCGCTTCTCGTTCAATGTCAAAGGCGGCCGCTGCGAATCCTGTCAAGGCGATGGCGTGATCAAGGTTGAAATGCACTTCATGCCGGACATCTATGTGCCGTGCGATGTCTGTCACGGGCAGCGCTACAACCGCGAAACGCTGGAAATTCAATACAAGGGCAAAAACATCCAGCAGATCCTGCAGATGACGGTCGAAACTGCGCATGAATTTTTCAAGGCGGTTCCGGTCATTGCGCGCAAACTCCAGACATTGCTCGACGTCGGCTTAGGCTACATCACGCTGGGTCAATCGGCCACGACACTGTCAGGCGGCGAAGCGCAGCGCGTCAAATTGTCGCTGGAACTTTCCAAGCGCGATACCGGCCGCACCCTGTACATTCTGGATGAACCCACCACCGGCCTGCATTTTCACGACATCGCGCAGCTTTTGCGCGTGATACACAAGCTGCGCGATCAGGGCAATACACTGGTTGTTATCGAGCACAATCTTGATGTCATCAAGACCGCCGACTGGGTGATTGATTTAGGCCCTGAAGGCGGCAGTGGCGGCGGTCAGATCATCGCTCAGGGCTCACCGCAGGACATCGCCAAAAACAAGAAAAGCGTAACAGGTGTGTATCTTAAACCCGTACTAGCTGCATGCAGATAAACGCCCAGATCGAAATCCCGGACACCGAGATCGAGCTCAATGCGATCAGGGCTCAGGGCGCAGGCGGGCAGAACGTCAATAAGGTATCCAGCGCCATCCACCTGCGCTTTGACATCAATGCGTCTTCCCTTCCTGAAGAGTATAAGGAAAAATTAAGGCAGCTAGCCGACCGGCGTATCAGCAACGACGACGTGATTATCCTCAAGGCGCAACGCTTTCGCTCTCAGGATAAGAACCGTGCCGATGCGATCGAGCGACTGCAGACACTGATCATCAGTGCGGGAATTTCGGCCAGAAAGCGCACCCCGACCAAACCCACCAGAAGTTCAAAGAAAAAGCGCCTCGAAGGAAAAACACGGCGCGGCGAGATCAAAACTTTGCGCGGTAAAGTCACTCAATAAAAGCTTATGCGCGCCCACGGGCGATTTTTTCCAGCGCAGCACAAGTCACCAGCGTCACGCCGCCCGGACTGACATAGAAATGCCTGCGATCTTCCTCCTGATCGACACCGACTGAGAATCCATCAGGAATGTGACAGTTTTTTTCCACAATCACCTTTTTCAAGACAACGTGACGCCCGATATCCACGTTGGGCAGCAGCACCGAATCTTCGATGCGGCTGTAGCAATCCACCCGCACGTCATAAAACAACAGTGAACGGCGCACCATCGACCCGCTGACGATACAGCCACCCGACACCAGCGAATCAATCGCCATCCCGCGCATCCCGTCATCGTCAAACACGAACTTCGCCGGCGGCGTTTGCTCATGCCGTGTCCAGATCGGCCAGAGTCTGTCGTAGATATTCAAATCCGGCGTCACATCGGTCAATGCAATATTGGCCGCCCAATACGCGTCAATCGAGCCGACATCGCGCCAATAAGGCTCGGCACTTTGCCCCATACAACTGTGCTTAAAATTCTGCGCGAACACCGCATGATTTTTAACCATGTGCGGAATCAGATTTTTCCCGAAGTCATGGCATGAGTGCAGATCCTCTCCATCACGCAACAGGTGATCAAACAAAAACCGGCTATTGAAAATATAGATGCCCATGTTAACCAATGCACTATCCGGATTATCCGGCAACGCGGCGGGCCGGGAGGGCTTTTCAGAAAACGCCACTACCCTGTCATTTTCATCCACACCGAGCACGCCGTAGGCTGATGCACCACTGACCGGCACCTCGACGCATGCCATCGTCATGTCGGCACGGTTTGCGACGTGAAAAGCCAGTAGTTTGCCGTAATCCATTTTATAGACATGATCACCGGACAAAATCAGCACGAACTCAGGCGTTTGAGCGCGCAAGATATCGAGATTTTGATACAAGACATCCGCGGTACCCCGGTAGCCGTGTCCCGCACTAACGCGCTGCTGTGCTGGCAGCAAATCGACAAATTCGCTGAAGTGTCCGTTTAAAAATGACCAGCCGCGCTTGATATGCTGGATGAGATTTTGCGAACGGTATTGTGTCGCGACGCCAATGTGACGAATGCCGGAATTCATGCAGTTGGATAGCACAAAATCGATGATGCGGAATTTTCCGCCGAAGGGCACGGCAGCCTTGGCACAGCATTCGGTGAGTTGTTGCAATCGACAATCCTGACCGCCCGCTAACACCATCGCATAGGTATTTTTGGTGAGCTGATCAACAGAAGGCCGCGCACTGGAGGCGCAGCGATATTTCTTTTTCAAATACCCCTGTTCAGCATTCATTGGTTTTCCAAACAATGAGTTGGTCACGGCAGCATTTTTCGCATGCGTGGCATGAGATCGATAATTCTACGCCATATAAAAGCAAACTGCCCGGACGATTTCTCGGCCGGGCAGTAGACTAAAACACAAGCGGGGGATTAAGCGCGCTTTTTAAACTCGTTGGTGCGTGTATCGATTTCGATCTTGTCGCCGATTTCAACGAATGCCGCAACAGGCAACTCGAATCCGCCGTTGATCTTGGCAGGCTTCATCACCTTGCCTGAGGTATCGCCGCGCACTGCGGGTTCTGTGTAAATAATTTCGCGTACGATGGTGTTTGGCAGCTCGACAGAAATCGCCTTGTCGTTGTAGAACACCACTTCACACGGCATGCCGTCTTCAACGTAGTTGAGCGCATCCCCCATGCATTCCGCTTCGATTTCGTACTGGTTGTATTCTTCATCCATGAATACGTACATCGGCTCGGCGAAGTAGGAGTAGGTTACTTCCTTGCGATCAAGGATAACCTGGTCAAACTTGTCGTCGGCTGCGAATACGGTTTCTTTAGCAGATTCAGTCAACAGGTTCTTCATCTTCATTTTGACGACCGAACCGTTACGACCGGAGCGGCTGTATTCTGCCTTCAGGATTACCATCGGATCTGGACCGACCATAATAACGTTGCCGGCGCGTAGTTCTTGTGCTGTTTTCATGTTCACTGCTCATCAATTTCGAAGGCGCGCATTCTACCGATTTCCTGAAAAAAAGCCAGCAAATTCAATGCCAGAGTGTTTTGTGATAATTCACGCGCCCACGCCATGGCGCAAGTGTTCAATTCGCTCTGCACCGCCGCAAACCGACCCCACTCATCCCCCGTCGACTGACTGCCGTTCCACATTTTCCACACCCCCTGCACAGACTCACGCGCGGCCGGTGTCAAATGCCGGGTGTATAAATCAAGAAAGGCCTGCAACTTCTGCCAGTGCACGGCATCATGCTGAGGATATATCTGCCAGATAAACGGCTTGCCCGCCCACTGCGCCCGAACGCAGGAATCCTCGCCCCGCACAAAGTTAATATCGCAAGCCCACAGCAGCTCGTCGTAATTTTCCTGTGCCACGAACGGCAACACGCACACGGTGAGATTGCCGCGCGAATAACTGCAGCCCCCCCCCGATCCCTCAGCAAAGTATTGCGCCACCTGCGGCAGAATGCGCCCTTCCGGCACCAGACACAAGACAACTTGGTCGCCGCTAGCCCACGCATCAAACAAGCCCGACAGCGCCGCATTTTCATAGGAAAATAGGGATATCTTAAGTGTCCCGGCGGCAGGCACCTCCATGCCGATGACACCCCAGAATGCCTGTTGTTGTGCGGTATCGCCTAAAAATGCATCGCGCCTTGCCAGCAGATCGCGCTCCAGCAAGAGTCCGCCGGTCTTTTTTGTGAAACCGGGAAAGAAAAAATAGCGGGTCAGCGGTGGCTTGGGAGAAGGCAGCTTATGACACCCTTCGACCCAGTCTTCGGCAGAGAGATATTCAAGATTTATCCACACAGGCGGATCATCCTGTTGCGCCATTGCGGCAAGGTAAGTGGCCGGCATCTTGCAGCCGAAGGCTTCGATCAGCAAAGCTGCCGGCAACACCTCGGGAAAGACGTTACGCCACTGCCGTATCTCCACGCCGCGACAGGTCTGGTTATCCAGCGCAGCATCGGCATCCGGACACAGCTTAGCGAAACTGGCCAGATCGTCGACCCAAAGCCGAACGGTGACGCCAAACTCATTTGCCAGCTGCCGCGCCAGCCGCCAGCTCACACCGATATCGCCGTAGTTATCAATGACGTTGCAAAAAATGTCACAACTGCGCGGATTCATTACGCCTTGGGTTTTCCGTAGCCGACAAACTGACGCTGCGCATCGGCGAATTCATCAGTCGTGAGCAGCACCGGCTCGCCGACTGCCAAGCTGCGCAGGTATAGCTCGCTCAGATTCTCTACTTCGACGGTATATTTGAATGCCTCATCCAGATTTTTCCCCGCCGCGATCATGCCGTGATTGGCCAGCAGACAGGCTTTGCGGTCTTTCATCGCCCGCAGCGCATTGTCCGACAAGGCTTGCGTGCCGAAAGTCGCATAGGTCGCACAGCGCAGATTATCGCCGCCCAAGAGTGCCAGCATGTAATGAAAGGGCGGGATGTCGCGCCGCAGACAGGCCAGCGTCGTCGCTGCATTCGAATGGGTATGCACGATCGCGCCAAATTCGGGGCGCTCAACATAGATATCGCGGTGAAACAGCCATTCGCTCGACGGCTGCCAGCGCCCCGTCGATGCACCCGACAGATGCACGAACACGATGTCCTCTTCCGTCAGCCCTTCCGCACCGAAACCGGACGGGGTGATTAAAAACCCCTCGCCTGAGCGCACGCTGAGATTACCCGAGGTGCCGTGACTCAATGCCAGCGCGTCGAGTTTTTGGGTGATGCGCACGAGCTCCCCGCGCAGTTGTTGTTCGTTCATGTCAGACCTCAAGCGGCTAACGCGGCGAGAATAGCCGCCGTGTTTGCTGCCACCAAGCCGCGCTCGGTAATCAGACCTGTGACAAGACGCGCCGGGGTCACATCGAATCCGTAGTTGGCGGCTTTAGACCCTTCAGGTGTAAGACGCACACGGCGCACCTGACCGTCATCGCAAAGCCCGGACACATGCGTCACTTCTTCCTGCTCCCGTTCCTCGATCGGAATTTCAAGCACACCGTCCAGCAGAGTCAAATCCAGCGTTGAGGTCGGCATCGCCACATAGAATGGCACGCCGTTGTCGAATGCCGCCAGCGCCTTCAAGTACGTGCCAATCTTGTTGCATACATCACCATGCGCCGTGACGCGATCGCATCCTACGATGACCATATCCACCAGGCCGTGCTGCATCAAATGTCCGCCTGCGTTATCCACAATCACGGTATGCGGAACGCCGTGCTGCGCGAGCTCCCAAGCGGTGAGGCTGGCGCCCTGATTGCGCGGACGGGTCTCGTCCACCCACACATGCAGCGGGATGCCTGCCTCGAACGCGGTATAGACCGGTGCCAGCGCCGTACCCCAGTCCACCGTTGCCAGCCAGCCGGCATTGCAATGCGTGAGGATGTTTACCGTATCACCCTTTTCCAGGTGAATAACCTGAATATGTTCCCGCCCGTACCGTCCGATGGCCTGGTTGATCTGTACATCCTGATCTGCGATGCGCCCCGCTTCCAGCCAGGCCGCCTCTGCGCGCTGATCAGCCGGCAACGGCGATAAAAACGCCCGCATCCGTTCGATCGCCCAGGCAAGATTCACCGCCGTGGGACGCGCCTTAGCCAGCATATCGCAGGTGGCTTTTAGCGCTGCATCCGTCGCATGGTGCTTCATCGACAGCGCCACCCCATAGGCCGCCGCCACGCCGATCAGCGGTGCGCCGCGCACCTGCATGGAACGGATCGCGAATTCTGCATCGCGCATGGTTTCGAGACGAACGGTGACAAACTCGTGCGGCAAGCGCGTCTGATCGATGATTTCGACCGCCCCGTCATTTGTTGGCCAGATCGTGCGACAAGGGATGTTGTTAATTTTCATTACATAAAATCCATCATAAGAATTGTTTCATCAAGCCAGACGCCATGGTCCAATGCACCAACTATTAAGTTGCTAATAGCAACAAATTAGGCTCCAACAAATTAGGGTCAGACTCGAATTATCACAAATTAGTATCACAAATTAGGGTCAGACTCGAATTATTATTGATTAATTTCTAACTGATTATTCGTTCGAAATTCGAGTCTGACCCTAATTTCCCCTAATTCGAGTCTGACCCTAATTTCCCCTAATTTCCTGACCCTTTATTCAGATTCCCTTTAAACCTTTATTCTTTATTTATTCCGGCGGCGGGTAGAGGATGATGTGCAGCTCGCATGTTCCGCACACTTGCGTCTAACAGCTAACGACTGCCTTTAGTCACCCTCAAACTCGCACAAAGCGAATACCTTCTGCCCCTGCCCTTCCAGCCTGGCACGCCCGCCGATATCGGGCAAATCGATCACAAAGCAACATTCGACGACAATTCCGCCCATATCTTCGATCAGCTTGGTGGCCGCCTCCGCCGTCCCGCCAGTTGCGATCAGATCGTCCACCAGCAACACGCGATCACCCGGCTTGATTGCATCAACGTGAATTTCGATGCGGTCACTGCCGTATTCCAGTTCGTAGTCGCGCCCGACCGTCTCGGACGGCAATTTGCCGCGTTTTCTGATCGGCACGAAGCCCAGATTCAGCTCATAGGCGACAGGCGTGCCGACGATAAAGCCGCGCGACTCGATACCCGCGACGACATCAATCTGCATATCCTGATAGCGCGCAACGATTCTGGCCACCATATCGCGCAAGCCTGCCGGATCTTTGAGCAAGGTGGTGATGTCGCGAAACATGATGCCCTGATGAGGATAATGAGGAACAGTACGAATAAGAGATTTGAGCATGATTAATTCAGGATTGAGGATTAAGGATACGTCCCGCCACAGCGGAGAGTTTTTCAAGCATCGCGGCATCGCGCGCTTCAGGCGCGGTCAGGATCGCGTATTGCAACGCACTGCGACAGGCGCAGGTGTCGGCACAGACATCCGAATGCACAGGCTTTGCAACCGCCTTGACCAGCGCACGGGCCTTGTCGGCGTTAGCCAGCAGCACTTTGACGATCGCATCCACCGTCACATTGTCGTGATCCGGATGCCAGCAGTCGAAATCCGTCACCATCGCCACGGTGGCGTAACAAATCTCGGCTTCGCGCGCGAGTTTCGCTTCCGGCATATTGGTCATGCCGATCACGTCGCATTTCCACGAACGATACAGTTCAGATTCAGCCAGGCTGGAGAACTGCATCCCCTCCATCACCAGATACGTACCGCCGCGCGCAACCGGTATATTCAAAGACTCAGCCGCCGCAAACAGATGATCGCCCAGCCGGGTACAGACCGGGTGCGCCATCGAAATATGCGCGACCAGACCCGTGCCAAAAAAACTCTTCTCGCGGGCGAAAGTACGGTCGATAAACTGATCGATGATGACAAAGGTGCCGGGTGGCAGATCTTCGCGCAACGAGCCTACCGCACTAACCGAAATGATGTCGGTGACACCCAGACGCTTCATCGCATCAATGTTGGCGCGAAAGTTGATATCCGAAGGGGAAATTCGGTGTCCTCTGCCGTGACGCGGTAAAAATGCGATGTGCTGCCCTGCCAGTTCGGCGAGCAAAATCTCATCCGAAGCTTCGCCAAAACTGGATTCTACCTTCACCCAGCGTGGATTCTCCAGTCCTTCGATATGATAAACCCCGCTACCGCCGATAATGCCCAGCATAATTTAATTCTCCAACATCGATTTATAAATAAAGTTTTGCAGCAGCGTCAGATCCACACTCAGCGTCTGAACAAACTCCATGCCGTGCATCACGATCTTCTCACCGCTCTTGCTATCATTTTCAACATGCACGTTGCGTATCACCGAAGACACTAAAAATACCTGAGTTTCGCCAGCGACCTGCATACGCAAACTGACTGACACCGTGTCGCCCACCTGACCAAATGATTTCCCCGCTTGAATGCGTGCGCCGGAGATACTCATATCCTCAATAATGGCAGGCAGCTTACCCCCAAGCACAGGAGACTCAACCGAGCACACGAGTTTGAGTTTGATACGCACCGCTTTGCGCATGCAAGTGGTTTTAACCTGGGGCGGGAATGCCAGATGCAGGTAAGGATAGGGCGTCAGGCAAACGCTGATGACATTGCTGCTGAATTCAAATGTTTTGGTGCCGGCAAAGCCGCGCACCATGAATCCATGCCCTTCCTTGATGAAACTCAACTTTTCGTCCTGACGGGGATGGGAGACCAGCACACTTTTTTTATTCATAAAACCGATCAGTTTCACAAAATAGCGTTGCTTATCCGAAGAAAAGTCCTGTAATTGTATCGTGTCGCCGATGACGAGTTTGACCGACAGCAAATCTTCCGTTTTATCCGGACTTTTCGACTTTGCCTCGTCAGATTCAGCAACGGCGGTTTTTTTGGCGACATGCACACTACGGCGCTCACGGAACAGACCATTTTCGATCAGTCCGTCAAGCTGACGCTGCGATTCAACCATCACCCCTTCGCGCAGCAATAAGTGACCGAGCTTATCGTATACCGACCAGGCCAGCGGAATCCCCAGGGGAATGTCGGCAGCTTTAACCGGCTGAAATTTATCGTTCATATCATCTTCCCGTTACAGCCGGACAGGCACACGTGCCGTCAGCCCACACATCAGCTCATAGCTGATGGTACCCGCAGCAGCAGCAACCGTTTCAACCGGCACCCCCTGCCCCCACAGCGTCACCTCTGCCCCGACGCCGCTATGCGGCAGAGCGGTCAAATCGACACACAGCATATCCATTGAAACACGCCCGAGCAACTGCGTTTTGCACCCGTCGACCAGCACGGGCGTGCCGTTGGGCGCGTGACGCGGGTAGCCGTCCGCATAACCGCAGGCGACCACACCGATACGCATAGCCCTGTCCGCACGGAACTGACCTGCATAACCGATTTCGTCGCCGGCCTGTAAATTCTGAATGGCGATAATCCGACTCGATAGCGTCATGACCGGCTTCAATCCCAATTGCTGTGCACTGGTGTCGGCAAACGGAGATGCGCCGTATAACATGATCCCGGGGCGTACCCAGTCGCCATGAGTTGCCGGATAACGCAGCAATGCGGCCGAATTAGCCAGACTGCGCGCCACCCGATATTCTGCGGCAATCTCGTTGATCAGCGCCAGTTGCGCTGACACACCGCGCGGCTCATCGGCATGAGAAAAATGACTCATTAACGTGATTTCGCGCACCGCAACATGACGACGCAACGACGCCATTGCGGCACCCACTCCTTCAGGTGAAAAACCCAGCCTGTGCATGCCGCTGTTCACTTTAAGCCAGACATCGAGAGCCCCGCGCCCCGGATAGGCGTCGAGCAACGCGATCTGCCACTCGCTGTGTATCACCGTCGTGAGCTCGTAGGCGGCAATCAGTTCCAGATCGGCCGCATCAAAAAAACCTTCGAGCAGCAATATCGTCTGGCGATAGCCGGCTTCCCGCAAACGCACGGCGTCCTGTATATCGAGCAGCGCGAACCCCTCTGCCGCCGCCAACGCTTCGGCTACGCGCAACAGCCCGTGTCCATAGCCATCGGCCTTGATAACGGCCATGATGCGCGATGACGCCGCACGGCGCGCGACATGTAAATTGTTTTCGAGCGCATTCTGATCGATGAGTGCTTGTATGGGACGCGGCATGAATCGTAGGCTTTGGCTATATTCGAAAGATGTAATGATAGCAGGGGGGATACTTTCATGATATAAATCGCCCTGATAAAAAATACGTCAGATTTAATGAATATCGGCTTCTACATCATACTCGCGGCGCAATTCCTGTCAGCGCTCGCAGACAATGCGTTGTTGTTTGCCGCAATTGCACTGCTCAAAGACCTGCAGGCGCCCAGCTGGCATACCCCTGTACTGCAGGAAGCCTTCATTTTCTCCTACATCGTATTAGCACCCTTCGTCGGCGCGTTTGCCGACTCGCTGCCCAAAGGGCGCGTGATGTTTGTCAGCAACAACATCAAAATCATGGGCTGCATCGCCATGCTGCTCGGCGTCAATCCGCTGCTGGCCTACGGACTGGTAGGCCTCGGCGCTGCAGCCTACTCGCCTGCAAAATACGGCATCCTCACCGAATATCTGCCGCCCGAAAAACTCGTGCTGGCCAACAGCTGGATGGAAGGTCTGACTGTTCTGGCCATCGTGCTGGGTGCCGTGGTCGGCGGCGTGCTGATCAGCCCGAACATAGGCGGCCCCCTGTTGCAATGGTGGGACGTACCCTTCATCAACACCGGCATCGACACCTCGCCTGAACTGGCCATCGCAGCTATCGTGCTGATTTACTTTTTAGCGGCCCTTTTCAATCTGTATATCCCGCGCGTCGCACTCGATCACAAACCGCTGAGCCACAATCCGATTTTCCTGCTCTCCGAGTTCTGGCATAACTTCAAACTGCTCTGGAAAGATCCGTTAGGCCGCGTATCACTGGCCGTAACCACTTTATTCTGGGGGACTGGTGCGACCTTGCGCCTGATCGTGCTGGGCTGGGCTGCCGTCGCGCTGCACTACGACATCGCCACTGCCGCCAAGCTCACCGCCTGGGTTGCGATCGGCATCGCGATCGGTTCAGTGCTGGCGGCTAAATTTGTCAAACTGGAAAATTCGGTGAGAGTACTGCCGATCGGCATCGCAATGGGTATCGTCGTCCTGTTCATGATCCCGGTCACCGACAGCACGCTCGCCATCCTGCTGCTGATCGTTATCGGCGCCATGGGCGGCTATTTTGTGGTACCGATGAATGCGCTGCTGCAACATCGCGGCCACCTTCTGATGGGTGCAGGCAGCTCGATCGCCGTGCAGAATTTCAACGAAAACCTGAGCATCTTCGCGATGCTGGCGCTGTATGCCGTGATGGAAAAGCTGCAGTTTTCCATCTACATCATTATTCTGGTGTTTGGCCTGATGCTCTCTGGCATCATGACCGTGCTGTATAAACGGCACGGCCACGATCAGGATTCCGGCAAAACCTAACCAGAACAACCCTCCATCGTTTGCACCGCCAGACATAAATCTTGCCAGGCGCGCGCTTTTTCCAGCGGACTACGCAATAAATAAGCCGGATGGTAAGTTACCACCAGCGGAATCCCTTTGTAGTCATGCACACTCCCCCGCAAACTGGCAATCGTCGCATCCGTCTCCAAGAGCGCAGAGGCTGCCGTCTTGCCTAGCGCGACAATCACTGCGGGCTGCAGCAAACCAATCTGGCGCTTCAAATACGGCAGACAGGCAGCAATCTCGCCAACATGAGGATGCCGGTCATCCGTTGGCCTGCACTTAATCACATTGGCCAGATAGACCTCGCTGCGCTGCAAACCGATCGCCAACAGCATATTGTCCAGCAGTCGTCCCGATGCCCCGACAAAGGGCTCACAACGCTCATCTTCCTCAGCACCGGGCGCCTCACCGACAAACAGCCAGCGCGCATGCAGATCCCCCGTCCCGAATACCGGTTGCGTACATTCGGCACGCAACTTACAGTCTGCACATTCCTGTACTTTTTGCTGAAGCTCCGGCCAGTCGGTCGCGCCTAACAGCCCCCCTGAATTTTTGAGCTGAAACTCGCGCAATGAGTTGTCTGCTGCGTCACCCAGCGTGGCGGATTGAAAATCGCTGGCAAACAGGTCGGCGACAGGCACCTGAGCCTCGATTATCTCAGCGGCATACTGGCTAACCGTCACGGCATCAGACACAAACGACGGCTCAACTGCCTCAACTGCCTCAACTGCCTCAACTGCCTCAACTGCCTCAACTGCCTCAACTGCCTCAACTGCCTCAACTGCATCAACCGGTGCCGCATTCACCGCGCTTTCAGCAACAGGCTGATCACTCGGCGCGGGATCGCGCCGTACCCACACAGGATACAGATTCAATTCGCGCAGCATTGCCTCGCGCCTATCCATTTTTTTCACCTGAAAAATTGTCGCATGCCATCACTAACGCATCCTCACTGCCTGCCGCATTCCGGTAATACCCGCGCCGCAAACCAATTTGCGCGAACCCTGCGCGCAAATACAGGGCAATCGCCGCCCTGTTAGACGCTCTCACTTCGAGAAAAACCCGTGACAACTGTTTCTCAGCCGCCATCCTTAACAATTCAACGAGCATCAATCGGCCCAATCCCTTGCGCTGATGTGCCAATGCGACTCCAATCGTGAGCAATTCAGCCTCCCCCACTCCCGGCATCAGCACCGCGTAGCCGCGCACTTCGCCCGCCAACTCATCTATAAAACACAGATAGCCGCAGTTCAGTGCATCGCTGAAATTACCGCGCGTCCACGGATAGGCCTGCACGTCCTGCTCAACGGTCAGGACGGCGTCGAGATCCGCCAAAGTCATCGTTCTCATTTAAATCACTAAGGTCAACCTGTTACGGGAATACGACAGAAAAAATAAAACAGCAAATCAAACCGGCGGTTTAATCTAACGCAATTTGAATCCCTCTCAAATGCGTACACAGGCGCTCAGTCTACAACGCAAACGCCATTGTACCGATGAAATTTAACATTCCGGCGCGCCACCTTCAGCGTTTTTTTGAAATTTCTACTATTTTTTGATACAGCTGATTAGGAAGAACCGGTTTATGCAACAGTGGAATACCGCTGGCGAGAGCTTCCCTTAATCGATCAGGCGCGGTATCGCCCGTAATCAGCAGCACCGAAAATGAGTCGCCCAGCAGATCCCTCAAGGCTTGTATCGCCTGTATCCCCGTCCTGTGTTCACGCAAACGATAATCGCAAATAACAACGTCCGGCGCATGACGCTGCGCAAGTTCGAGCGCCTCCTCAATAGAACCCGCCGTATCGCAGTTGCCGCCCCAGTCGCGCACCAGTATCCGCATGCCGTTGCGCACAATATCATCGTCCTCAATCACCAGCACAGACATCCCCTTCAACTGCGCCCCCGAGTCGTCAAAGTGCGTTTCCTCAACGGACGAAATATCCGCTGCAACAGGCAACGACAGACGAAACACGCTGCCGACCCCGGGACGGGAAGACAAAGACAATTCAAGTTTGAGTACGCGAGCCAGACTATGTACGATAGCGAGCCCCAAGCCGAGTCCCTTTTGACGATCGCGCTCCGGGTTAGACAGCTGAAGAAATTCGCGAAACACCGCCTGCTGATGAACGAGTGCGATTCCGACACCGGTATCCCATATTTCAAGCACGATCTCAGCCCCTTTTTTCCGGCAGGCCACCAACACGCCGCCCCGCTCCGTGTAGCGAATCGCATTCGACACCAGATTGCGCAGAATCAACTCCACCAGCATCGGGTCGGAATATACCGCGACAGAGGTTTCACGCGAACGATAGACGATACCCTTGGCATCTGCTTGTGAGACGAATTCTCTTTCTATCTTATTGAGCAGCGGTTGCAGGCAAAACGACTGATAATCCGGCTGTATCACACCGGCTTCGATACGCGAAAAGTCGAGCAGGGTATTTAACATTTCCACCGATGATTTTGAGGCGGCACTGGCATTCGACATAATTTCCTGCTGGTGCGCATCGAGCTTAGTCAGTGCCAGTGCACCGAGAAACAAGCCTTGCGCATGGATAGGCTGACGCAGATCGTGACTCACCGCGGCCAGAAATTTTGACTTGGCCGCATTCGCATCTTCGGCCTCCTGCCTTGCCAGCTCCGCCTTGAGATGTGCGGCCTGAGCGTTGTCGGTCTCGATGCGCAGCTTTTCGAGCAAGTCGAGATTTTCGAAACGCAGCTCGATTGCCTGACGGGTCGCGCTCGCGCTGTCTCGCCCCTGCATCAGGATGCTGATCAAATACAAAATTCCGACAATACCCAAGCCTTTGTAATTTGTATTGTCCATCAGCCAAAGCTTGGAGGACAACATGGCAAGCATCACGGTCGCCTTAACAATAAATACCGGCAGCACGGGCGACAGCTGGGACATGGCGCTGCCTAAGCTGCTCGACAGCACTGCGATAACCATGATACTGCCGGCAACAGAGGTCGAATCCAGCGTAATCCAGGCCAGTGCGCCCATGATGACCCCATCGGCAATTTGCAAAGCAATCAGCGTCCATACCAGCCGATGCCCCCGCTCCGGGCAAAGCCCTGTGGCAAGATTCCGCCGCGCATAAGCGCCTAGATTCAAACGAGACAAGATCGCTATTGCACACCACACCCACAATTGCACCTGATTGTTGTCGTTCGTCAACAGCCACGCCATCAGGATAAACAAGATACAGGCGATAACCACTAAGCCATTCACATGGCCGAGCAAAAGCCGCAACTGCTCAACCAGAATGCGCCCTTCAGCAAGCTGCAACGGATTTTGTATTCGCATCAACGCCCTCAATGGAGCAGACCTTGGCGACGCGCAGCGCACACCGCCTCCGCACGGCTTGCGACCTGAAAAAATTCGAGGATGTCCTGTACATGTCTGCGCACGGTATTTTCGGAAAGCGAAAACTGCCGGGCAATCAGCTTATTCGACAGCCCCTGCCCCAGCAGATCGAGCACCTCGTGCTGACGGATCGTCAAACGTTTCGGCCGTGTACAGCCCGCTTCACAGACCGAAATATCACACAAGGCCTGAGTGATCGCTTCGATGATCCGTTCTGCCGTCTCGGCCTTAGATATAAATCCTGTCGCGCCGTGTGCAAACGCGAGCTTTACCGTTTCCGGCGTATCCAGCGAAGACAGCATCAACACCGGCGTCTGAGGCCATTTTTGTTTGATCCGGGCAATCCCCTCCATGCCGCTAGTGCCGGGTAATTTGATGTCCAGTACAACGACATCCACTCTTTTTTCGTCGCCCACGCTCTCGATTGAGTTAGCTTCCAATATCACCGAGTCAGGTATTCCGGCATTCAGCACCATGCGCAGTCCGCTACGGAACATGGCATGGTCATCGATCAATAAAATATGTGCGGTGGTCATGGCCGGCATTAAACTGTTTAGCCTGTATTATCGCAAGCAAAATCAGCACACCTGGTCCTTTTAGACCATTTCAACTCAGATTACTATTGAATGACAATGAGCCTCGAACAGGTATGTATCGGTATAGGGACGCGAATCCCGGTCCAGAAAAGAGAAAATAGTAATGCGCTTTAATTTAAAAAGAGTAAGCCGCGTATCGTTGCTCGCCGTCGCGCTGACGACCTTCGCAAACCTGTCCTCCGCCGAAGAGGCGGCTGATCTTTCCGAAGCACAGCGCCTTTTAAATGAAGGACTTCCAGAACAGGCCGCGATACTTTTACAAGCAAAAATTAACAACGATGCAGGCAATGCCGAATACGACTATCTGTTGGGGCTGGCTTTATATCAGTCCGGACAAACCGGCGAGGCAATGTTTGCATTTGAGCGGGTGCTGATGAGCAATCCGGACAACATCGATGCCAGGCTTAAAGCGGCCAGGCTCAACATTGAACGCGGCAATACCGAATATGCACTCGAGTTGCTGCAAGCCCTGCCGGACGAAACACTCAATCATCAGCAACGACAAGAAAAAATAAATATACAGGCCTACGCCAACAACACGTCGAACTGGGTCGCACTCTCAGCGCATGGATATTTCCTGGGCGGGATAGGCCGTGACAGCAATGTCAGCAGCGGACCTAATCAGTCGTCACTCATCATCCCCGTCTTGAGCCGGCAACCGCCGCCACTCCCCCCCAAACCTGTTCAGCTTGGCGCCGCGACACGCGCTCAAGACACCGTGAGCATGGCGGAAGCCGGACTGTCGCTGCAAAAATTAGTCGGCAAAGACACTTGGCTGACGAGTGACATCAACCTCCACCAAAGCACGAATAATATTCGCTCGGATGTTGACTACAGTTACGCCAATCTGAATGCAGGCATTCTCACCTACCGCGGCAGCGACTCATTCGGCGCGGCCTTGCTGGGACAAAGCTATCAGGTGGCAGGTACGACCTATCGTAATTCCTTCGGTGCAAACCTGAACTGGACACACTTTTTCGACAACAAAATTTCGCTCACCGGATATGTGCAGCAGCTGAACTTTTTCTATCCGACCAGCCCAATAAACAATACAACGCGGCACATTACCGGCACCTCTGTACAATCGGCGGTGGGCGACACCGGACGATTACAGTTCGGAATTTATAGCGGCCGCGAAGATGTACATGATCCCAGCAAGCCTCATTTTGCCTTTCGCCTGTGGGGCGCAAATCTGTCCGGCAGCATAGACCTGAGTCCGGTGCTGACGCTTTCCGCCGCTGCCAATTATGAACCGCGCGCGCACAATACGACGGATGCGCTATACCTGATTACGCGGAGCGACTCATTACTGATAACGGGAACATCACTCGACTACAAGTCAGGCAAGAATTGGCATGTGATTCCCTCTTATACCTACACACGAAACGCTTCCAACACCCAGCTGTACAGCTATACCCGCAACAGCTACCAACTACAATTCAAACGGGACTTCGATAATGATTAATGACCTCACCGGCACGATGCTTCACCTGTTGATGCATAAATCACGACGCCTCGCTTTTTTTCTGTTAGCCAGCGCATTGATGAGCGCCTCCGCGCAAGCCGCCGAAGAAGCGGGCACGATCTTGTCATTCACCGGCAAAGTCGAGATCCTGCGAGGGCTGGAAAAACGCCCGCCGGGAAATCATGGCGCGCTATACAGCGGGGAGAGCATCGTCACCGGGAATGGCCAGGCGCAGATCCGCTTCGCCGATGGCACCCTGCTGACGCTATACCGGGACACCCAGTTTGCGATCGACGATTATCACTACGGGAAAGACAAAAGCGACCGTGCTCAGTTCAGTCTGGTCAACGGCGTGATGCACACACTCACGGGGAAAATAGACAAAAAAAATTATCTGCTTAAAACGCGCTTCGCCAATCTCGGCGTACGCGGCACGGAGTATTCCATGCAACTCGACGAAGCGCTGCACGTCAGCGTGGATCAAGGTCAGGTACAACTTGCCAACGCCGCCGGATCGGTCCTTGTGGGTGCCGGACAAAGCATCCTCATCACAGGTGCGAATTCGATGCCGGCACCCGTCGTAACTGGCCGGGCAGGGCCGGGTGGAGGACAAGGCGGGCCGGGCCGAGGACATGGCGGCGGAGGACATGGCGGACCGGGCGGCGGCGCAGCGTCCTCAGGGGGGGCGGCAGGCGGCACAGCCGGTGCACCTCCGCCACCTGGCACCGGAAAATTTTAAGTACAGCGGCCTCTTCAGTGTTGGCAGCCGAGATAGCCATTTTAAATTGAGTCTGCAATGACAAATCCTGACAGCAAGCGGCAACGCTTGCCACGCATCAGCCCCCTGATCACCCGCATTTTTTTGCCGCTTGCCGTGATTGTCGCCGCACTGGTCATTCAATATGCCGATCCTCAGTTTCGCGCACGAATACGCGACAATGCCTTCGATCAATTGCAATCCATCGCGCCACTGCCCTATCGCAGCGAACTTCCTGTCAGGATCATTGCAATTGACGATGCCAGCCTGTCTGCCATCGGCCAATGGCCTTGGCCTCGCACCGTATTATCGGGTTTGATCGACAGACTGACGGACATGGGTGCACAAGTGATCGTGCTCGACATGCTGCTCTCCGAAGCGGATCGCACGTCCCCCGAACAGATCTCCGCATTTTGGCCCGGACATCAGGCTTTGCAAAATGCACTCAAAAACATCCCGTCACATGACAAGACGCTGGCTAACAGTTTTTCGCGCAGCAATGTCGTTATCGGCTTTCCGATTGAACCCGTTGCGGTGAGCACCATTCCTCCCCCTGCCAAAGCGCATTTTTTGAGTTTCGGCGGAAATGCCGCAGACTGGTTACCTCACTACGGCGGCGGTTTAGCCAGTCTGCCCGTGCTCACTGACGCCGCTCAAGGCAGCGGGGCCATTTCGCTGGAACCGTCGAGTGACGGCGTATTGCGCGCAGTCCCGCTGCTATACCATGTTAAGGACACACTGTATCCCGGCTTGGGACTGGAAGCATTGCGACTGTCCGGCGGCGTCAGCAATCTCACGCTGCAAATTGCGGCGCCGGCAACCGGCCGGACACCGGGCATAGCAGGCGTTGGTCTTGATAAGGAGGTATTTTTTCCGACCGCACCCGATGGGCGCGTGTGGCTGCATTTCAGACCGCTTGCTCCCGAACGCTATCTATCGGCGCAGAGCGTGCTGACCGGGAAAGCCGATAATAAACTGATCAAAGATCATATCGTATTCATCGGCGCGACGGCCAAAGGGCTGGGTGATACGATTTACAGCCCGCTCGGCGAATTAATACCGGGGATCGAAGGTCATGTCCAGCTGGTGGAACAATTAATGACAGGCGATACGCTGCTACGCCCGGCATGGGAAAATGACCTGCTGCTCGCGACGCTCTGCGCATCAGGCCTGTTGCTGGAATGGCTGCTGGCGCGTTACCGTCCGGTGTGGTCAGTGCTGCTCACCGTCCTTGTGCTGACGGGCTTGTTCGCTTTATCAGTCTGGCTGTTCATCTACCAGCATCTGCTGCTCGATCCTTTCTATCCGGCCCTCGCAGTAAGCGCATTATTTATTAGCATGATGGTGCCAAGATACCTGCAAACTGAACGGGAGCAGCGTTGGATTAGCAAGGCATTTTCCCGTTATGTCTCTCCCAACCGGGTCAAATTTTTACAAGAAAATCCGCAACAACTGGAACTGGGCGCCGTATACCGGGAATGCTCTTTCGTGATGACCGATCTTGAAGGTTTCACACCGCTGATAGAGCAGTACACACCGGATAAGCTCTCCAGTTTAATCAACGAATATCTGGAAGGAATGATTGAAATCGTCTTCAAGCACGATGGAACACTCGACCGTATTGTCGGCGATGCGGTCGTGGCTATGTTTTCAGCCCCGCTGGTACAGCCCGATCATGCCGCACGTGCGCTGGCCTGTGCGCTGGAAATGGACGAGTTTTCGCAACGATGCAGCCTCCGCCAGCGAGAACTTGGCATACCCTTCGGCCGCACACGAATCGGCATCAACTCGGGAAATGTTCTGATCGGCAACTTCGGCGGCAAAACCATGCTGGATTATCGCGCTTTGGGTGATCCGATCAACACGGCAGCGAGGCTGGAAAGCATTAACAAACGACTGGGCACGCGCATCTGCGTCAGCAAAAGCGTGGTTGATCAGTGCACGGGATTTACCGGACGTCCATCCGGACGTTTACTGTTAAAAGGCAAGCGCGAAACGACAGAAACCTTCGAGCCGTTAACCGAAGCGCAGGCAAGACAGCCTCATATCACCGAATATCTCGCCGCCTACGAACTGATGGACGCCAACTCCCCAGATGCGCGGGCAGCCTTCGAAAGGCTGGCATCTAAATATCCAGACGACCCGCTGGCTGTTTATCATGCGAACCGGCTGGCTGCAGGTGAGACGGGCAGCACGGTCATAATGCGGGAAAAATAGTGAAAACGGGGGACTTACCGCCGCACACTTCTATCATGCCGGCGATTTGGGCCGTTCAATACCTGACGCAGTTACGCCCCGCTTCTTTTGCACGGTATAACTGTGCATCCGCCGCCGCGACCAGCGTCTGCGGGGTAGATTCGGTCACACTCATGGCAAGCCCGATCGAAATAGTAATACCGGGCAAAGCCGCCCCGTCGACTGACGTGATTGACTTTATTTGTGCATGATTGCGTATCCGCTCAGCGGCAGCAATTCCTTCCTCCAGACCCGTATTAGGCAGGATAACCAGAAACTCCTCCCCCCCGTAACGCGTAGCAAAGTCGTAAGGCCGCACGGAATTCTTCAGCACCTCGCCTATCGCAACCAGCGCCTGATCGCCGCCCAGATGACCTTGCGTATCGTTGTATTTTTTGAAATTATCGACATCGATTAACAGTACGCACAAAGGCAGCGCCCCTTTGACGGTCTGCTCCAAGAGGCGCGGAAAGGCATTGTCCAGCATGCGCCGGTTATACAAACGAGTCAGCGGATCAACATTGGCGTGATTGGTCAATTCCCAGATTTGGGCGCGATCCTGCACAATCCTCTGCGTGCTGTCGCGTATCCACTTAGATAATAGTTTCAAAAGGTTATCTGCAATCGGGCTCGCTTCAGCAATCAGGCTTTTCAACAGCTCCCGCTGCACCGGTAAAATCCGGCAATCGACTTTAGCAACGACATAAGCCGACGGCTGTATTCCATCGATAATGGACATTTCCCCCACCGAAACACCTTGGGGCAATTCGCGAATTTCCGGGGAATCCAGCGACTCAAAATGCAAACCCAACCGCCCGGTGAGCAGCACATAAACACAATCATTATCGCGCCCGGGTTCGAGCAATAATTCGCCCGCCGGCAAATCGAAGGGCTGAGCACGCGCCAGCACTAAACTCAGAATTTCCTGTGAAACCCCATAGAACAATTCTGTTTGAGCCAGTTCATCAGAAATTGTCATCGTCCATCCCGCCTTTGTTCGAAAATAGTTATCCCGGTCCTGCCGCCGCATTCTAACCTAGATCAATGCCCGCAAATCCCGGAAGAACCATCAGGCATTTTGGCACGACACAAATTAGCACCTTCGAAAAAGACCCCGTTCAGATCGATTTTACTCAAATCAGCACCTGAAAAATCCGCATCCTGTAAATTGGCACCGTTCAAAATGGCACCGGCAAGAATGGCATTTTGCAAGTTTGCCTGACTCAAATTGGCAAACTCAAGCGACGCACCAGATAAATCGGCCTGCTTTAACTGCGCACCACGCAGATCTGTGTTGGTTAACACCGCATTAACCAGCCGGGCGCCATTGAGATTAGCCCCTTCCATATTGGCACCATTAAGCCTGGCAGATTTGAGATTGGCGCGCGACAGATTGGTATTGCGAAACTGGGCATTAACCGCAAATAAATTCGGCATATTCGCGCCCACCATCGAGGCCGTGGTCAAAATCGCATCGGACAACTCCGCCGCCTCCATTTTCGCGCCATCCAGATTGGCAAACGTCAGATTAGCGCCCAGCAAAGTAACCCCGTTCAGATCAGCATCCTGCAGTGAGGCTTTTTCCAGATCGGCGCGCGTCAAGTCGGCGTATTGCAATTGCGCATTGGTCAGAATTGCGCTTCTCATGACCGCATCACCCATCAGGCATTTTTTAAAATTGGCATTGAACAGATAAGCGCCGGTCAGATTGACATCGTCCAGACGGCTACCGGCAAATGACGCATAACGTAAGTCGCACTGTATGCAGTGATGGCTGCGCTTAAATTCGGCGACTGACTCAGATTCGCTGGCAAAGCAAACCGGCGCAAAGAGCAGCATTACAAGCCACGTCGCCAACGCTTTTTTTATTTCAAATAAATAATTTTTCATGCGGCTTCAAAATCAGTAGAAAAGGAAACTCAGCGCCTTTTTTAAGCGCTGCATGCTTGTTACCTGCTTATCCCACTTTTCCAGCGTCACATCGCCTGTGCGAAACTCGCGGTAGATAGAAGAACTGTCCAGTTGATGAAAAACAGAAGACATATTCGGATAAGGGGAAAACCAGTCACCGTAACGTGCGCGGAGTTCTTTCACGCTCTGCGCGACATCGGTGCTGCTGCCCGCTTCGGCAAGCAACACTTCATCAGACCGATAGGTATATTGCGGCAAGCGTGGCGTGATCAGCATCAGGACAGAATGCTGATAATCGCTGGTGGATTTTGTCGAAAACAGATACTGCAAGCCGGGAATATCCTGTAAAAATGGCACCCCTTCGCGCGTGTTGGTGGTTTCTTTTTCGCTGAGCCCGCCCAATACCAGCGTCTCTCCCAAATTCATCATCACATTGGCGTTAATCATCACTTTCGTGACTTCAACCTTATAGGTAAAGCCGACATTTTGACTGGGCGGTTTCAAAAAGGTACGTTCGGCGACAACCGACATCTGAACTTTTCCCTTAGGCATAAAAACCGGCGTGATGGTCAGTTTGACGCCGATTTCCTTTTCGATCTGTACAGAACCACCGCCTGTCGCGTTGTTCGACACCACGGCCGCATTGAGCGATACGCCCGAAAAAAACTCCGACTTCATGCCATTGAGCGCAGCGAGGGTAGGCCGTGCCAGCACCTCATTCAGATTAGCACCGGCATTAGCAATATTCATTGAATAGGTCAGAGCCGGCACCGTAATCGCTCTCGTGACCGCCGTAGTCGCGGTCGACACGCCATCGGTATTTGAGCCTGAAAACGTTTTCGAAAAAGCCGGCGCTGTGCTGCTGCCGAATTGCAACGTAAGCGCATTGAGTAAATTCACCCCTTTGTTGCTGGTCAACGTGTCTTCCGTGTACATCAAAACCACATCGACCAGCACCATCTGTCCATCGCTGGCAACAACCGGAGCCGCCACGACGGCCGGCGCTAACGGTTGCATCTGTCCGGGCAAGGGCTGTCCGGGTTGCTGGGTGGGAAAAGTAAACTGGGCTGGCATCATCCCGCCGCTCAATGCGTGCGGCTTATCAAAGCTTAAGGCATCCGGGCCGGACAGCGGGACACTCATTCCCGAAGCATTGCCGGACGTTAGGCCCTTTTGGTAGACGACTTTCCAGTGATTGACACGCTCTTGCGCACTGGCTAATTCGTCCGCATCTGGGTGGCTCGCCTGATAAAGTGCCAGCCAGTGGCTGGCATCCTCAGCCCGCCCGATTGCAGCACTGATAATTGCGGACAACCTCAGCACCTGAGCATCCTGCGGATTTAAAGCGCGCAGACGATCAAGACAAGCGGCTGCGGTCACCGGATCATGCGAATAATAGGACGCTGCCACCATTCTGAACAACACCTCCTGATCGTCCTCCAGAAAAAGCAGCACCTCTGCCAGTTCGCGCTGAGCCGCACTGAAATTGCGCTGTTCGAAATAGAGCGTCCCAAGAAAATAATGTGCCACCCAATTTGAAGTGTCGAACTTAATCGCTAACGCATATCCCTGCTCTGCAAGCGCGAATTTTTGCGTATCCCCCCCTCTGGCCATCATGTGATAGTCAAACGCATTAAAAAACTGCAGATACGAATTCGAAGGATCAAGGCGCAGCGCGGAATTGAGCAGGGCAGACGCCTCATCGAACCTTGACTTTCCTATCAGTTCAAGTCCTTGCAACGCTTTCTCTCTGGGTTCGTTATTGACACGCTCAGGCGGGATCGCCGCGATCAGTTTGGCAAAATCCCGGCCAAAGATCTGTGTGGATTCCCCAGATGAATAGGCGGTAGCGCAAGCCGGTAATGCAGAACAGCCCGCCAAAAACAGGGCGGCCGGCAATAAACGACGGACGACGAACGCAGGAAACCCGCTGCAATCGCTTACCGTGAGCGAAAAATCAACTCGGTCGTTATGATTTTTTGCCGGCGCATGAAAAAGACAGCGACCAGACACCCGCGATTCCTGAGTGTCATTCCAGACAGAACGTCTGCGCGACTGATGGAGGATAGGCATAATTTATCTCTTTTTCCGTGTTTTTAAATAGCCCGTCACGGCCGGATGCAGTGGAATGGAGATGCCTGCACTAAACATCGTCTCAGGTTCAAGCGTGCTAAGTTCAGGTGTCGTACGCTTCAAAACAGACAGATTATTCATTACGCTGTCGACAAAGCGGCTCACAGCCTGATCGCTGACCCCGGCATTCGTGACCAGCAGAGTCACATCGCCAAAGCTAGACACGGGCTCTGCATACCCGCGATACAACCCGCCTGGAATAAACTGTTGGGTCATCAGCGGATTTTCGGCTAGCAGCTTAGCGATCACTTCTGGCGGAAAGGTCACGATCACGCCATTACAGTCCTCGATCATTTTCTTATAAAAGGGCGAAGGATTACCCAGCGACTCGACGATTACATCCACGCGCCCCTGACAAAAAGCCTCTCCCATCCTGGACGCGTTGAGTTCGCTAACCTCATTAAAATCTCTGACCGTGAGGCCCAAGGTCTTCATCAGCATCTCAACGAGATGGCGCTGCCCGGAGCCGATGTTGCCAAGGTTGATCGAATGCCCCGCTAACTGCGTCACATCGGCAATGTTCGCGTCCCTGCGCGCTAACACCATAATCGGCTTTGCGTACAGCGACATCACTGCACGCAGCTGGGATGCGCCTGTCCCGCGCGACTCACTCAGCATGAATTCGGTATAAGCGACTTCAGAACTGCTGAGTGCCATCGTCAAGCCGCCGTTGGCAACCGCCTTGGCGTTATATGCCGAGCCGACGGTGTTATACGGAACGCAACGTATCAGATTCGTGCTGCGATCCTGATTCACCTGATCGCAAAGCCGGCTACCGACCAGATGAAACGTGCCGTTGATCGTCGCCGTGCCCAGCGAGATCAGTTTGTCGCGAAAAATATCGTCGTCCGCCCGCCCGGATCCACAAGCGCACAGCAGTAATACGCTGAATATTACGGCAAGCCTACCCGACATAACGCGTTGATTCGAATTTGACTTTTCTGACAGGTGTCGTATTCGCATGCTCAGATCCACCCCTGATCGTTCAAATAAAGTCATATCGCCTGACTTGTGATTAAACTTAAATTTTGCAGTCACACTGCCAGAAATAAAAAATTCACCCGGCAAACTATCCGGGTGAACCCTTGGTTCAAGACAAGATAAGTCCCTGTTAATCGGTACCGGTATGATAGAAACCCAGACCGCCCGTGCTCACATTGGCCGCATCGGTCACACCGACCAGACAGCGCGGAATCATTGGGAAGTTAGGTGTCAGATAATATACATAGCCCGCCGTATCACCGCTGATAGACTTAATAGAGGCGTCCGTGTTCGGTGCTTCATTGCACAGTCCCAGCTTGTTAGTGCCCGTTCCCGTACCGTAACCACTCGGACCGTTATAAACGAAGTCGCCCATGGTCTTACTGGAAGGCATTGAAAACGTGGTACTCTTGCCGCTCAGCAAAACACTCATATCCATCGAGAACGCGCCGTAGGGAAAATAAGTCGTGGTGGTACCGGAACTGCTGCCTATCGCAGGGCGATTTGAACTCGATGCGGAAGTCACCGTGGAATAACTGGAATAAACCCCTGCTTTTACAACGATAGGATATCCATCGCGCGCGTAACCGACAACGGTTGCGGCAGAGGGCAGCGCAGTCCATGGGCTGGTCGAATTCATCGGCGTACACGTAACAAAGGGAGCTCCACCCAGCGCAATACCGCACGGAATGCCGTGATAATGATAGGCACCCGATGCCTGATTATGCCCGTTGTGAGGATCGAAACCTAAACGCTGCGTCGTATAAGCACTGCTCGACGGCATCACGGACGTGCTCTGAGTCGTTTGAAGACGGCCCTCGACACGGAAATTACATTTTAAAGATGAAGAATTAGCGACTACGCTGCTGCTGCTCTCAGCACACACACCTGTCAACGGATCAAAAGGAATCCCATCCAATGCGACACCGAGCGAGTCGGCGACACCCAACGGCGTGTATAAAGGCGACGAACTTGTGCCAGCAGCAAGCGCCGGCTTTACAGGGATGTAATAATTATGTGCGACAGCGGCCGGCGTGTGAGACTGACTGGCCCATACCTGAAACCCTGCAGTGGAACTGTTGAGCGAACAGGTTGCCGTTGAATTTGCAACGCTGGAAGTACAAGAGCCGTAATAAGGCGTCCCGTTACTACTTACCAGATAGGTGGAAACAGAACTTTTAGCCGTGTTGGAAAGCGTTTTGCTCACCAGCGTTGGTGTCACCGTGGCCAGCGCAAAAGCAGTCTGGCTGAACAGCGAACCGACCACAGCGCCTAGCAGTATCGTTTTCATTCCGTACTTCTGAGTCAACATAATGCTCTCCAAAAATTTTAAGTAAGATCCCTGGCCTGCGACGACCAACAGACGCAATCACTTTATCCAACATCCCACATATTTGATATGGTCTCTAAAGACCAGCCAGCCTGACCCGCGATTCACTCTTCACTTTCTGCCAGATGATCAACCAGCCTGCCAGCCGAAGCCCGCATACGGCGCGACAAACTGGTTGCAATGGCACGCAGAATCTCAGCGCCAATACGCGGCTTATCTTTCAACATGTCATCCATCGCGGTTTTGGCCAGCGTTAGCAGCTCACAGTCGGTTGCAGCAACGCATGAGGCGGAACGCCGCTCGCCATCGAATACCGCCATTTCACCAAACGAATGCCCGGGTCCCTCGCGGCCCATCTCCACCGCTTCGCCCTTTTTGTCCACCTTCACGACCGACACAATCCCCTGCTGCACAAAGCACATGAAAGTACCTTGATCTCCTTCGTTAAAAATCGTCTCGCCTTTGCTGTAATTGTGGATGCCGAAATACGGCGCAGCGCCGATGATTTCGGGCGCTTTCATATGCCTGAACATCGTACTGTCGAGCAACATGTCACAGATACGGTCCAGCTCTGAATTATTTTGTGCCATAAGCCCAAGTATAAAAATTTAAATTTCCGGCGCGGCAACCGTACAACCCAGACAGAGTGTTTGGATAGCCAGCATGACACCTGATTAAACTCTACCTGACACAAAATACATTTGATATGGTCCCAAAAGACCAAGGAGGGATAAAACGAACCGTTAATAAAGGTTAGTCGCGCAGCTTGCTGATCGCACGATCCGCCGTCCGGAGCCGTTGCAACAGCGTCAGCGTGAGACCATGGTATAGTTTTTTGGCAATCTCGGGATGCGCTGTAAACAAGGCGGAAAGATCGTCTCTGTTGATTGAAACACAGACCAGCTCACCTTCGGCAACAATACCAGCCGAGCGCGGACTGCCATCGATGATCGCCATTTCGCCAAACATCATGCCGGAACAAAGAATACAGATCGTAAACGCCACCGTTGAATTAGCCGGAATCAGTTCAACTCTGGCGCGCCCGCGTAGCATGAAGAACAATTCTTCCCCTGAATCACCCTGACGATACACGCTGTGAGCGTCTGCAAAAACTGCGCGCTTCATGTAAGTCGAAAAAACCGCTAACTCATCACCGGTAAATACGCTGAGCACAGAAATTTCTGCCAGCGTTTTTTCTAGCTGATGCCGCTTCAAGCCGAATCCGTCATCAAGCAATTTGTCCTCAGCATATCCCAACGCCGAATCTACGCTGTCGTGCAGATCGACGCCGTTTATCAGGTCATGAATACCAAACGCCTTGAGCCGCAACGCCATGTCAGGGAATCCTGACGAACAAAAACAAACCTGAACGCCGGATTTTTTACACCGCTTGCGAATCTGCCCCAGAATATTGCCCCCTGAACCGTCTATCTCGCTGACATTTCTGAAATTTAAAATAATAAATTGAATCTGTCCGCCCGCCTTATTCCGGATCGCATCTAAATTACTGGCTAAATTGTCTGCCGTACCAAAAAACAAGGCCCCCTGCAGTTCGATTACCCGTATTTTTACGCCTTCGGTTTCCAGATAAGTGATTTCTTCCACGGGTCGCACGATATTGGATCTGATTTTGGTCGCATCGTAATCGCGTGCAATGATGTCCTTCCCCATGCGGTAGATAAAGTTCACAACCGAAAGAACTATACCGATTGCCAGCGCTTCGTTAGTGCCATAAAAAACTGAGATACCCGTCACTGACAGCACAACAATCACGTCCAGATACTCACCTGAAGCCCCATGCTTTGCAAATGCGTTGCGCAGCAGCTTAATACTCCATGCATCAAGCGCTTCAAAACCCATCATCACCAATGAGGCGGCCAGTACCACATTAGGCAGCAGCGAGATGAGCGGCGTAAGCAACAACAGGACGAGAAGAGAAAAAAGAGCGCAATACACTTTGGTCGCCTGGGTCGTCGCGCCGTTACGATAGCCGGCAATGGTCGTAGACTGGCTGACCGCGGACGAGATGCCGCCAAACGCGGCCGAGAGCATATTCCCCACCCCCTGACCGATGAGTTCCTTATTCGAATCAGAACGTTCATAAGTCACGTTGTCGACCGCCATGACCACGATCAAAGAGCGGAGCGAATTGACGATGGCGATACTCATTGCAATGGCAGCGAGATCTGCCAGCAACCCGAGCTGCCCGCCGCTCAATACAATACCGATAAAATCGAATAAATGCTGCGGCGTCGGCAAACCGCCTGCAACCTGCCCTATCGTCCCTCCGATGCGGTTACCGTAGCCGAAGAAATTCATAAGGTAATAAAGAACCGTCCCGCCTATGATCCCTAAAAATGCAGGCGGTATCCGGTAAGACTTCCTGCGATTTACCTGAGGCGCTGAATCAACACGTCCGATAAAAGCGGTAGGGATCCAGCGCGCCAGCCGGTCTCCACGCGAAAATAGCAGCAACGTTGCAGCCCCGAGGCAAAGACTGGCAATCGAAACATGAGGTAAAACAGCGGTAAAATCGTTCAGGGCGATGTCTTTTCCCAGCCCCGTAATCGGACGAATTTGCGACAGTATGATCGCGATTCCCGCACCGTTCATCAAACCTGCAATGACAGGATACGGAATATATTTTGCAAGCGTGCCTATCCTGGCAAAACCGAAAACGACCTGAAAAACACCGCTCAAAAACACCGTGAAAAAAATGAGTTCGACAACTAAAGTGACCGTCGCCGGATCGCTCAGATCGGAATGTGTGTGACTCAAAATAACCGGTGCGGCAGAAGCCAACATGATGGTCGTAATGGAGAATGGCCCGCTGTTGAGAACAGGGGCACCCCGTGCAAAGGCGGCGCCAAAATTCGAAAAAATGATGGCAACTAAACCTGCGAACGTACCCGCGGCTACAAAGGCAGGCCCCAGCGGGGCAAATACCATCATTCCCCAGGGGATGGCTTTCGGTATCCCCATGACAGATGAAATGACACCGCCAACCAGATCGCCCTTCCATGCTTTTTTTTCCATATTCCATCCACAAAACGTGTGCTGCGCAATTAGGTATTATCTGTGAGCAATTCTATTGTTTTTCCCGGTTAAAAATTCAATCGATGCCATACGAAACGGCACGTTATAAGCCGGCAGTCTGCTATTAGCCGTGTCCTGATTCGCCGCACCCAAGCGGATCCATTTTTCGCTACAAGCAGCGTGCTTTAATGGGCTAGTAAGGCCTCAAATTGTTCAATCGGCAAGGGCTTACTGAACAGATAGCCCTGAAAATGCCTGCAACCGCTGAGCTCGAGGAATTCCCGCTGCGCTTCCGTCTCAACACCCTCGGCAATCACGTCGAGATTCAAGGCATGTGCCATGGCGATGATCGTCGTCACGATGGACTTGTCATTACTGTCGGTGGCAATGTCGCGCACAAAAGACTGATCGATTTTCAGCTGATCGAGCGGAAGGCGTTTTAAGTACTGCAACGAAGAATAGCCGGTTCGAAAATCATCCATCGAAAAATTTACGCCGAACGACTTCAAGTCCATCATCTTAGCGATCGTATCATCGACGTTCGTCAAAACCACACTCTCTGTCAGCTCTATCTTGAGGTGCGACGGCCGTATGCCATGCCGGTTAACCGTTTCCTGTATCTGTAAAACAAAATCGGACTGACGGAACTGCCGTGCACTGACGTTGACGGCAAGCACAAGATCGCGTGTCAGCGGTTGGTTTTGCCAAATTTTGAGCTGAGCGCACGCCGCATCAAGTATCCAGAGCCCGACGGGCAGTATCGTTCCGGTATCTTCGGCCAGCGGGATAAATAACGCCGGGGAAATCAGGCCTCGCTCCGGATGATTCCAGCGCAACAACGCCTCGGCACCGATAGGCTGATTCTCACGATCCACTTGAATCTGGTAGTACAACTGAAACTGCCGCTTTTCAAGTGCGCACCTTAATTCGCTCTCCATCTCGGCGCGCTCGCTGATCAGTTCCTGCATCATCGGATCAAAAAAACGCAGGGTGTTACGCCCGGCCTTTTTGGCCTCATACATCGCGATATCCGCCTGCTGCAACAACGTCTCGATAGACTGATGTTCAATAAAAAGCGTTGCGCCTATGCTGGCGGTGCTCCTGAACTCATGCTGATTGAGCTGATAAGTCTGACCTAACATAGCAAGAATCTTACTGCCTATCATCTCCGTCTGTTCGGCAGCTTCGATGGCATGCTGACTCAGGTTTTCCAGCATCACGACAAACTCGTCCCCGCCCAGACGCGCCACCGTATCGCCGTCGCGCACGCACGATGCCAGCCGCTGCGCCACCTGCTGCAATAACAAATCGCCAAAGCCATGCCCTAACGTATCGTTCAATATTTTAAAATTATCCAGATCGATAAACAGCAGCGCACCCTGTTTACCCGTACGCCCGACGGACAACAGCGCCTGCTGTAGCCTGTCCTGCAACAGCCTTCGATTAGGCAGCCCGGTGAGGGAATCATAAAAGGCCAGACTCCTGATTTTTTCTTCTGCTCCCTTAATTTCGGTGATATCGGAAAAAGCTGCAACGTAATTTGTGACAAGCCCCTGCTGGCTACGCACGGCCGTGATCGTCAAATTCTGAGGATAAATCTCCCCGTTCTTGCGGCGATTCCAGATTTCTCCGTGCCATGTGCCCTTCTCTTTGATGTGCTGCCACATGGCATCATAAAACCTTGCATCATGCCGTCCCGAGCTCAGCATTTTTGGTTTTTTGCCGACCACATCATGAATCGTGTAGCCGGTAATCGCGGTAAAAGCACAGTTTGCCCTGACAATCACACATTCAGCATCCGTAATCAGTATGCCTTCCTGCAATTCAAAAGCGGTCGCCGCAATGCCCAGTTCAACTTCCGCCTGCTTGCGTTCAGTAATATCGGCCGCATAAAGCACAACCGAACTGACTTTGCCCCTGCTATCAAAAATAGGGTAATAATTCAGCGAAAAATGGTGATCAGCGCGCCTGTCTTCGGTGTGCGCCTCAAAGCCGGTCTGAAACACATCGAACAGGCTTTCACGCCGTCCGGCTGCCACTTCAGGCGGAAAATAATCAAACACATTCCCGCCTATCATCGCTTGCGGTTTTTGACCGATACGATGAGCGCCCATCTCATTGATAGCCAGAATTCTGCCGTTCTCGTCCACATGAAAAATACTCTCGGAGGTGGAATTCAAAATAGCTTCGAGTTGCTCCTTGCTTTGCTTGAGGGCTGCTGCGCTTTGCCGTTCGAGCCGGGAGGAACGTATCCAGCCCCAACCCAGAAAAAAGATGACCAAAGCGGCCAGCACACCTGCCCATACCCGACTTTGATAGGTTTCATACCAGGTTTGAAACAGGATTCGACTCTCCAATGGCAATTGGGATCGGCCTATGTCGTAGCGATGCAACTGGCGTGAGTCAAATTTAAATTCACTGGGTGCCACCCTGATTACCGGAATCAGATCGGGATTTTCACCGCCCAGCACGCGTTGCAGAATTTTGGCCAGCGCACGCCCCTGCGCTTCACCGCTGGTCAGACGACCACCGACGATGCCGTGCCCCATATAAAAGTCGTAAGTTCCATAGACGGGTACCGGGGATGCTTGTGACACCATCCCGGCCAGATCAGGGTAGCTGATGAAAGTGCCAAGATTATCTCTGGCGTACGGCATCAAAAGGACCAGCGTGCCTTTATCCAGCGTCGCCAAACGTGCACGCAACTGATCCAGCGATAACTTATCCCAGAATTCGAAGCTGATCCGGCGGGCATAAGGCGCGATCATAGGCGTCATCTCTTTGCGAATCGCCTCACCCGTTGTCGTTGCATCGATAATCACGACGATGCGCCGCACGTCCGGATGCAATCGCTGCATCACCCCGACCGTCTGCCCCGCCTCAAAGGTCTCGGCAACACCGGTAAACCCGTGCAGCCCTGACAGCATGTCCTGATGAAAGAAATTTATCCCGGCGAAAATCACCGGAACTCCGGCGAAAATCGGGTCGTTCCGATATTGGCGAAGAAAATTAAACGCGTCGTTATCTGTGACCAGTATGCTGGAAAATCTTGTCCCCCGGTACTTGTAGCTGAGCAACTGGCGCAGATTTTTAAAATGCACGTCATCGTTCAGCCGTTTGCTATCCATATACTCGACATGCAATTCGACGGGGAGCGCGCTCGTGTCGAGAATGTCCCGAACCCCTTTCGTTTCATCATCTGTCCAGTTTAAACCGTAGTGATACGAATTTAACAACAGCACATGTGGCTTTTCCTGCCCCCACGATGACGATATCAGCCCCGCACAGAGCAGCAATATCAACAGACAAAAACGGAATAATCGCATGGTGTTATACAGGTGGCAAGACTAACAATCGATCCGCAAGGCTTGGGCTAATTGCAGCCGTTCAGCCGTTTTCAAAGCCACTTTGTCACGCAGATAAAACGGCTGCGCGGCTGCGGCATCCGCACCGAGTCCTGCGGCAAACTGCCCGGCACCCAGTTTTGCAATCGCAGCGGCTTGCGGAATGGCCGCCGCATCCACACCATTCAACTGCCCTGCATAGCGCGCCTGTAAGGCATCCGCAAACGCGGCGAATCCGCTGCCCGCGCCAAACCAGTCCGCACCGTCAACGGCTGGCGCCACTTCCGGCTTACAAAGACAGGGCTCAAACACGGAAACCCATTCGCCCTCCTGATTTTGATAGGCGGCACAATAAATCTCGCCCATACGCGCATCCAGCGCCGCAATCACGCGATCCCGGCCCGACGCTTGGGCCAGCGCCAGCAGGGTACAGATACCGGATACCGGCAAATCAGCCCCCAGCGCGAGTCCTTGTGTCGCGCCGCACGCGATGCGCACGCCGGTAAACGAACCCGGCCCAGAACCGTAGGCGATGCCGTCCAGATCCGCAATCCTCAGCCCCGACTCCTGAAGTAACGCATCGATCATCTCTATCAGCAATTCGGAATGTTTCTGCCCGACGAGTTCGCAATGCTGAACCACCGCACCCTCCTGCCAGAGCGCCACCGAACAATATTCGGTGGAAGTATCTAAAGCCAGTATTTTCATTGTTCTGCAATCAGCAAGACAACCGCCTGTGCGGCGATGCCCTCCCCGCGTCCGGTATAACCCAGCTTCTCGGTGGTGGTGGCCTTCACGTTCACGGCACTCCTCTCGATGCGCAGGTCCGCTGCGATATGTTCAACCATCTTAAAAATATGCGGTGCCATCTTAGGACTTTGCGCGATGATGGTCGCATCTACATTGCCAACGCGGAATCCCGCCCCGCGCACCAAATGCAGCGTTTCACGCAGCAGGATACGGCTGTCGATATTTTTAAATTGTGCGTCGGTATCGGAAAAATGCCGTCCGATATCGCCCAGTGCAGCAGCACCCAGCAGCGCATCGCAAATCGCATGCAACAAAACATCGGCATCCGAGTGCCCTAGCAAACCCTTTTCATACGGAATGGTGACGCCGCCGATGATGAGCGCTCGTCCCTCCACCAGCTGATGCACGTCGAACCCCTGACCTATCCTCATTTTTTCTCTCCCAGCAACAATCCGGCCATCCTCAAATCCTGCGGATAGGTCACTTTAAAATTGGTTGAATCTCCCGAAACCAGCTTAGGATGCAGCCCCAGCGCCTCGATGGCGGACGCCTCATCGGTCACTGTTTTACATTGCTGCAAGGCTTGCGCCAGCAGGCCTGCGCGGAACATTTGCGGCGTCTGCGCCTGCCATAACTGCTCGCGGTTTTCAGTTTGCTGTATGCGCCCCTCTGCATTCGCGCGCTTTAACGTATCCGCGACGGGCACTGCCAGAATGCCGCCTATCGGATCATCCTTTAATTCATTGATCAGCTTTATCAGATGCGCATTCGCCAGACAAGGGCGCGCCGCATCGTGCACCAGAACCCAGTCATCCGGCTCCAGTTCCGATGCGAGCAGACCGTTAAGCACCGTATCCGCACGGGTTTCGCCGCCGCAGTACAAAGGCTGCAGCTTATCGCCAAACCGGCTCCAGTCAAAGGTATCAAATAATGTGTCATGAACAGACAACACCACAAACACGGTCGTGATTTCCGCACAGGCGCATAGCGTGGCAATCGCGTGATGTATCATCGGATAACCTGCCAGCGGCAGATATTGTTTGGGTAACTCATGTCCCATACGCGCGCCAAAACCGGCGGCAGGAACTAATGCGTAGAATTCAGTCATGGACGAATTGTAATTGAAACAAGCCATCCATGAAAAAGCGATTTCACGCGGAGTGCGCGGAGACGCGGAGAAAAACAAACCTAGCCAATTATTCGTCATCTCGAATGATGTTGCGACTTTCAAGTTTTATAACGGAGATTTCTCCCCGTGAATAGGGCTGTGAATTTTCCTCTGATGGAGTTTCAACATTTAACCGCGTGACAACCTTTAACTTATAATGCAGCGCTATTCGTCTTCAGATTTCAGCCATGCTGTTCACATCGACCCACACCCGCCCCCGCTACACCCGCCTTGTCGGCTCCTCAGACGCACTGGCACTGGCGCAATTTGCTGATAAACATACGCCGCTGGTGGTCATCACGGCAAATGCGAATGAGGCCCAGCGACTCATCGAGGAAATCCCGTTCTTCGCGCCCGACTTGCGCGTACATCTGCTGCCTGACTGGGAGACGCTGCCGTACGACCATTTTTCACCGCATCAGGACCTGATCTCAGAACGCCTGTCCACGCTGCACCATGTGCGCAGCCAGTCGTGCGACGTGCTAGTGGTGCCGGTCACGACCGCGCTCTACCCCTTGCCACCGGCTGAATATCTGTCCGCGTTCACCTTTTTTATCAAACGCGGCGAGAAACTCAATCTGCCCGCCTTGCGCGAACAGATGACATTCGCCGGCTACAGTCATGTGCAACAAGTCTTATCGCCCGGCGAATTCTGCGTCAGAGGCGGCATCATCGACCTGTTTGCCATGGGCAGCGTACTGCCGTATCGCATCGATTTATTCGACGATGAAATCGAAACCATCTCTACCTTTGACGTGGACACACAGCGCACGCTGTATCCGGTGCCGGAGATTCGCCTGTTGCCCGCGCGCGAATTCCCGCTGGACGACAAAGGTCAGGCGCACTTTCGCCAGCGCTTCCGGGATGTATTTGAAGGCGACCCGTCCAAATCGCGCATCTACAAAGAAGTCAGCAAAGGCAATGCACCCGCAGGGATCGAGTATTACCTGCCACTATTCTTCGACAAGACCGCCACCGTATTCGACTATCTGCCGAAAAATGCCACGCTGTGCCTGCATGGTAATGTGGATGCGGCGATTGCGCAGTTCGGCGTGGATGCCGCCTCGCGCTACAACCTGCTCCGGGGTGACCCGCAACACCCGCTGCTGCCGCTGGCCGACTTGTTCATGGATGCCGAGGCATTTTTCATTGCCGCCCGCGCATTCGCAAGGCTCGATATTGCGCCGGATGGCGACTCCGCCAATCTCACCCCTTGCGCGACCGAAAAACTGCCCAACATCGCGGTAAACCGTCACGCCGAGATGCCGACGCAGGCGTTCGCACAGTTTCTACAAACGTATGACGGACGCACGCTGCTGCTGGCGGACAGTCTGGGGCGGCGCGAAATCATGTCGGGCTATTTGCAGGAATACGGACTGAAGGCGGAAGTATGCGAAAATTTCGCCGGATTTTTGCAGAAAAAAGCCCGATTCATGCTGTGCATTGCGCCGCTGCAAAACGGCTTCTTGCTGCCGGATGAACGCTTAGCCATCGTAACCGAGACCGAGCTGTATGCCTCCATGCCCCGCAACCGCGCGGCGCGGATCGCTAAAAAAACCAACATCGAAGGCATGTTGCGCGACCTGTCCGAACTCAAGGTCGGCGACCCGGTGGTTCACGAACAGCACGGCATCGCGCGCTATCAGGGGCTGGTCAATCTGGATCTGGGCGAAGGGATGGGCGAATTTTTGCTGCTCGAATATGCAGGCTCCGATAAATTATACGTGCCGGTATCGCTGCTGCATGTGATCGGCCGTTACAGCGGAGGGGCGCATGATACCGCCCCGCTGCACAAACTGGGCAACGGCGCATGGGACAAGGCTAAACGCCGTGCGATGCAACAGGTACGCGACACCGCTGCCGAACTGCTGAACATCTATGCCCAGCGCGCGACCCGCAAGGGGCATTCATTTAAAGTCACTCCGCGCGATTATGAAGAATTCGCCGCCGGATTCGGGTTTGAAGAAACGCCCGATCAGGCCGCCGCCATCAACGCCGTGATCGAAGATCTGCAATCGGGAAAACCGATGGACAGACTGATTTGCGGCGATGTGGGGTTCGGAAAAACCGAAGTCGCCCTGCGTGCCGCATTCGTCGCCGTGATGGACGGCAAACAGGTTGCCGTGCTGGTGCCGACCACGCTGCTTGCCGAACAGCACTACCAGAATTTCTCCACCCGCTTCGCCGACTGGCCGATCCGCATCGGCGAGCTGTCGCGCTTCCGTTCAGCAAAAGAACAGACGCAGGCGTTAAAGGAAATGGCCGAGGGCAAACTCGACATCATCATCGGCACCCACAAACTGATCCAGAAAGGCATCGAATTCGACAATCTGGGCTTGCTGATCATCGACGAAGAACACCGGTTCGGCGTACAGCAGAAGGAACGCCTGAAAGCGTTGCGCGCCGAAGTGGATATCCTGACGCTGACCGCCACGCCGATTCCGAGAACGCTTGCGATGTCTCTCGAAGGGCTGCGCGATTTTTCCATCATCGCAACCGCCCCGCAGCGGCGCTTGTCCATTAAAACCTTCGTCAGCGCCTATAGTCAGGGCGTGATCCGCGAAGCGGTGCTGCGCGAACTCAAGCGCGGCGGTCAGGTGTATTTCCTGCACAACGAGGTGGACACCATCGCCAATATGGCGGAAAAGCTGACTGAACTGCTGCCTGAGGCGCGCATCCGCACTGCACACGGCCAGATGGGCGAGCGCGAGTTAGAGGCCGTCATGCGCGACTTCTATCAGCAGCGTTTCAATATTTTACTGTGCACCACGATTATCGAAACCGGTATCGATATCCCCACGGCCAACACCATCATCATAAACCGCGCCGACCGCTTTGGCCTCGCACAACTGCATCAGTTGAGAGGCCGCGTCGGACGTTCGCACCATCAGGCTTACGCCTATTTGCTGGTGGACAGTCTGGACGGTTTAACGGTACAGGCGAAAAAACGTCTGGAAGCGATACAGGCGATGGAGCAACTGGGCAGCGGATTTTTTCTGGCGATGCACGATCTGGAGATACGGGGCGCGGGTGAAGTGCTGGGCGAATCGCAAAGTGGCGAGATGCAAGAGATCGGATTCTCGCTGTACACCGAGATGCTCAACGCGGCTGTGGCCTCTCTCAAACAGGGGCGTGAGCCGGATATGGCCCACCCGCTGGGCGTCACCACCGAAATCAATCTGCATAGCCCCGCCCTGCTGCCCGATGAGTATTGCGGCGACATCCACCAGCGACTGGTGATCTACAAACGTCTGGCCAATTGCACGAGCCAACCCGAACTCGACTCCATGCATCAGGAACTGATCGACCGATTCGGCCTGCTGCCTGAGACGGCGCAAACGCTGCTCGACTGCCATCGCCTGCGCATTGCCACCAAACCCTTAGGCATCTGCAAAGTAGATGCATCCGATGAAGCGATTCAGATTCAGTTTGTGCACAATCCGCCGATCGACCCGATGAAAATCATCACGCTGATTCAAAGCCGCCGCCATATCAAAATGATCGGACAGGACAAACTGCGCATCGAGCTCAAACAGGCAGATTTAAATCAGCGGGTGCTGGCAATCAGAAATTTCATCAACGAACTGAAATAGGACAAGAATCAGCCACTCAGGCCCTGAGTGGCTGTGACTTAACGTGAACGCAAGTGCTTGAGCTGCTTATGAATTTCAGCTATTTCCAGATTCGACAGCTTGGATGTTTCGAGCTTGCGTTCTAACGCATGAATTTTATCTTCATTGGTGTTCACCTTCTCACCACGCGCCGCGACCAGCGCTTCGTGCATGACCTTCTCATACCCGATATAGTTATGTGGCTTCATAACAGTCCCCTTTTAAGCAATGATTTCGTGCAGTTTTTCAATATACAGCCTTTTACCGCCAAATTGTACAAGAAATCCAGCCCGGCTAGCGTAAATTGATGATGTCCCAGCCATGCGCTGCCGCATGGGCGCGCAAGGTTTCATCGGGGTTGGCGGCGACAGGTTTTTTCACCTTGCACATCAGCGGCAGATCGTTGAGGGAGTCGCTGTAAAACGTGCTGTTCTCGAAACTATCCAGCCTCCAGCCGCGTGAACTCAACCAGTTCGTCAGCCGCGTGATTTTTCCCTCACGGAAACACGGCACATCGGCAACCCGACCGGTAAATTCGCCCTCGATCTGTTCAGGTTCGGTCGCAATCAGATGCTCGATACCAAACTCGCGGGCAATCGGTGCGGTGACAAAGCTGTTAGTCGCGGTGATGATAACGCAGATGTCCCCCGCCTGCCGGTGCCGCTGCACCAAATCGCGCGAGGCTTGTGTCACCATCGGCATCACGTTTTCACGCATGAACTGCGCGTGCCAGGCGTCGAGCGTCTTACGGGAATGGCGCGACAAAGGTTTGAGCTGAAAATCTAAAAACTCATGAATATCGAGCGTACCCGCCTTGTACTGATCGTAAAAGGCCTGATTTTTTACTTCGAACAGTTCGCGGTCGAGTATGCCGATGCGAATCAAAAATTGCGACCACTCAAAATCGCTGTCGCCGTTAAGCAGCGTATTGTCCAGATCAAATAAGGCTAAATTCATCTCAAGCTTCCCTAATTTATTTCGAATTGCATCACTTCCTTGAGCAAGGGAATCGAAGGCGCACGGTGCAGGCGCAGCGAATGCTCATCGAGCGCATCGAGCACCGCCAGCAGACTCGGCAGATCGCGACGCCCGTGACGCAAAAGATACTGCACAACTTCCGGTGCCAGCGCAAACCCCCGCCCCTGGGCATGTCCGATAAGCGCCAAGGCCTTCTCTTCATCGCTCAGCCCCTGCACCTGATATACCAGCCCCCAGCCTAAACGGGTGCGTAAATCAGCGCGCACATTCAGATGCAGCGGAGAACTCAGCCCGCTAACCAGCAGCATTCCGCCACTGTCACGCATGTGATTGTAGAGATTGAACAGCTCGATTTGCGCTGCTTCATCGAGCGTATCGGCATCGTCAACAGCCACCACTTCGGCCGGTTCCGGCACATAGCCTTGCGCATAAATCGCATTCAGATGCGCGTTTTGCGCAACCCCGACACAGGCTTGCAGCAAATGACTCTTGCCGCTGCCGTCCGCCCCCCATACATACACACACCGCTCCGCGCTCTCGCCGGACAAGGCCTGATGGAGTACAGACAATAATTCGGCATTGCCGCCCGCGACAAAGTTGTCGAAGGTCGGCCACCAGTCGGGCGTAATATCGAGCAGTAACTGATTCATTGTTTACCGTACATCCGGCTGGACAGATACCAGATCGTACCGTGGCGCAGCGCAACTAACAGGATGGCCGACATCGGCAGCGCCAGCAGCACGCCGAAAAAGCCGAACAATTGCCCGAAAGCCAGCAGCGCAAAAATAACCGCCAGCGGATGCAGACCGATACGTTCGCCGACCAGCCAGGGCGTGACCAAGGTACCCTCCAGCATCTGTCCTGCGCCGAATACCCCCCACACCCATAACACGCCGCTCAATTCAGTAAATTGCATCGCAGCGGCCAGCGTCGCCAGCAAGAGGCCGATCACCATACCAAGATAGGGAATGAACACCAGCATTCCGGCAACAATGCCGATCGGCAAGGCAAATTCGAGTCCCACAGCCCATAACACCAGACTGTAAAAAGCACTCATCAGCAACATGACCGAGATTTGTCCGCGCAAAAATTCCGCCAGCACACGATCAACCTCGGCGCTGATCTCACACACCTTGGCGTGCCAGTGACGGGGAATCAGCGCATCAAATTTTGCGGCCATTAATCCGCCGTCGCGCAAAAAATAAAACATCGCGACCGGAATCAGCAACAGGTTCATCACCACGTTGAGAATTTTTCCGCCACTGCTCGACAGCCAGGGCAGTAGCTTTTCAGCCATTCCGCCTGCCGACTGCCAGTGACTCAACAGCCAGTTTTTCAGCAGCGTGCTATCCCATTGCAACTCTGCACCAAACCACAGCTGCAACTTCGGCAGCAGACTGGCCCTCAGCATTTCGATCAGGTCGGGCAGGCGCACCATGAACAGGCTGATTTCCTTTTCCAGCAGCGGCAGCATAATCAGCAGCAGACCCGCGAACAACAGCATCAAAAAAACCATCACCATCACCACCGCAGCCGCTCGCGGCAACTTCAATACGACGAGACGACGCACCAGCGGATTGCAGATATAGGCGAGTATCGCCGCTGCCACAAAAGGAGTCAGGATAGGGCTGAGCCAGTAGAGCAACAGCAAGGCCGGCACAACAAAAAGCAACCACTGCAATGCGGGGAAACGGGACGTTGTCATTTAGATAAAGGCAAAAATTTAAGGCCGCCGCAACAAAATCGAGCCCGCAGCACGCGTTTTGGTCGTAAGCGACTCGATGAGTTATAATTGCGACCGTGAAAACCACACAATCCTAGGTTTAGCAATAAACTGATGCGCATTGTATCGAGATTTACTTGCCGTTTGTTCGCAACTGCAACGAAATTTCAATATTTCCCCTATATATTCACTGTGCCTTGCAAAACAACTGCCCTGAATAAATAGCCTAATCGCCCGAATAGCGATGAAATTGAAAGTGTTTATGAACGCCCCCCAAGATAATTTGCAGCCTGCCTGCTGGACCGGATTTACCGGCGGTCAATGGCAACAACGCGTGGCCGTGCGCGACTTCATCCAGCGCAATTACACGCCCTATGAAGGCGGCGAGCAATTTTTAGCACCTGCCACGGCGCGCACGCAGCAACTGTGGCGCGAACTCTCGGCACTCATCAAAGAAGAGCGCATCAAGGGCGTACTGGACGTCTCAGCCGACATCGGTTCATCGATCACCGCCCATCAACCGGGTTATATCAACAAGACGCTCGAACTGATCGTCGGATTGCAGACCGATGCGCCGCTCAAACGCGCCATCATCCCTAACGGCGGATTGCGCATGGTAGAAGCCGGCCTTGAAGCCTACGGGTTCACGCTGAACCCGAAAGTCAAAGAAGCCTACCAGCTGTATCGCAAGGATCACAATCAGGGCGTGTTCGACGCCTACAGTCCTGACATTCTCGCCTGCCGCAAATCCGGCATCATCACAGGGCTGCCCGACGCTTACGGGCGCGGGCGTATCGTGGGGGATTACCGCCGCGTCGCGTTGTACGGCATCGACTTTTTGGTCCGCGACAAGCAGCGCGAAAAGTCAGAACTCGACAGCGCCGTGTTCAGCGAAGACGTACTGCGCGTGCGCGAAGAGCTATCCGAACAGATCCGGGCGCTCACAGAACTCAAGCAGATGGCGGCGACCTACGGTTTCGACATCGGCACGCCTGCCGCCTCTGCACACGAAGCGGTGCAATGGACCTATTTCGGCTATCTGGCCGCAATCAAGGAACAAAACGGCGCGGCAATGTCGATCGGCCGAATCTCGTCCTTCCTCGACATCTACCTCGAACGCGACATCGCGACAGGCCTGCTCACCGAATCTCAGGCACAGGAACTGATGGACGATCTGGTCATTAAATTGCGCATCGTGCGCTTTTTGCGCACCCCTGAATACGACCTGCTGTTTTCGGGAGATCCTGCGTGGGTCACCGAAGCGATCGGCGGCATGGGCGAAGACGGGCGCACGCTGGTCACCAAAAACAGCTTCCGCTTCCTCCACACCCTGTACAACCTGGGGCCTGCCCCCGAACCCAATCTGACCGTATTGTGGTCAAAATCACTGCCACAGGGCTTCAAGAATTTCTGTTCCAAAGCCTCCATCGAGACCAGCGCGATCCAGTATGAATCGGACGACTTAATGCGCGAACACTGGGGCGACGATTACGCCATCGCCTGCTGCGTCTCGGCAATGCGCATCGGCAAGCAGATGCAGTTCTTCGGTGCACGGTGCAATCTGGCCAAGACCATGCTGTATGCGATCAACGGCGGCGTGGATGAAAAATCCGGCATCAAGATCGCCAGCGGTTTTACCCCAATCACCGGCGACTATCTGGACTATGATGAGGTGGTCGATAAATTCGAGCAGATGATGGACTGGCTTGCCACGACCTACATCAAGGCCTTGAATGCCATCCACTTCATGCACGACAAATACCATTACGAACGCATCGAAATGGCGCTGCACGACAGAGATATCCTGCGCACCATGGCCTGCGGCATTGCCGGGCTGTCAGTGGTCGCCGATTCGCTGTCCGCGATCAAATACGCCCCCGTCAAAGTAATCCGTAACGATCAGGGAATCGCGACCGACTTTGCCATTGAAGGCGAATATCCGGCCTACGGCAACAACGACAATCGCGTCGATCAGATCGCGGTGTGGCTGGTCGAGACGTTCATGGATAAAATCCGTAAACACAAGACCTACCGCGACAGTGTGCCGACCCAGTCGGTACTGACGATCACCTCCAACGTGGTGTACGGTAAGAAGACGGGTAACACACCGGACGGCAGAAGAACCGGCGAGCCTTTCGCACCCGGTGCCAACCCGATGAACGGTCGTGATACCCAAGGGTTTGTCGCCTCCGGCGCATCCGTCGCAAAGCTGCCCTATCTGGCTGCACTCGACGGCATTTCATGGACCGCGACCTGCACACCGGACGCACTGGGCCGCACCCTGACAGACCGCATCGACAATCTGACCAACTGCCTGGATATGTTTTGCACCTCAAACGGTTTTCACGTCAATGTGAACGTGCTGAATAAGGAAACGCTGCTCGACGCGATGGAACATCCGGAAAACTACCCGCAATTAACGCTGCGCGTCTCGGGCTATGCAGTCAATTTCATCAAACTGACCCGCGAACAACAGCTCGATGTCATTAACCGCACCTTCCATCTGCACTGTTAAAAACTCAGTCCATCGATGATGGCGATACCCGTTCATGCAAAGCGAATCAAGACACCCTAACTATATTGCCCCTGCCTGCGTCGACGAAAACGGTCGACTGTCAGGCTTTGTGCATTCATTTGTAACCGGCAGTGCCGTCGACGGCCCCGGCATGCGCTTTGTGCTCTTCGTCTCCGGCTGCCAGTTTCGTTGTCTGTATTGCCACAACCCCGATACCGTTAAGCTGCACAACGGAAAACTGATGCAAGTGGACGACATTATCAGCGAATTAAAAAAATACGCCCGCTTTCTTCGCGCTACCGGCGGGCTGACTATTTCAGGCGGCGAACCGCTGATGCAGGCTCACTACATCGGCGAAATCTTCTACCGCGCAAAACACGAGCTACACCTGCATACCACACTCGACACGCAGGGATTTTTAGGCGCGCACCTGCAAGACGACTGGTTTGACAATGTCGATCTGATTCTGCTCGACATCAAACACATCGACCCGGCAAAACATCAGGCACTGACCGCAAATCCCGTCCAGCCGACGCTCGATTTTGCGCAGCGGATGTCGGCGATGGGCAAAAAGATGTGGATACGCTACGTGCTGGTACCCGGTTACACCGATGCATTTGACGACGTGGAAAAGCTGGCAGATTTCGTTGCCACACTGGAGGGCGTAGAGCGCGTGGAAGTGTTGCCGTTTCATAAAATGGGCGAACACAAATGGGAGGAGTTGGGATACCCCTACCAGTTAAAAACCGTTCAGCCGCCCTCAGCCGACCTGTTAAATCGCGTCATCAACCAGTTCCGGCTACGCAATCTGAACGCGTGCTAAACAACATTCAACACTTTAACCTTCATCAAGAAAGCTGCTTATGACCACTCAAAACTTATCAGCCGTGAACTCCGGCTGGCTCTCACGTGACCGCACCATCGCCCGCGCGGGATTTAACCGCTGGCTGGTTCCTCCCGCCGCCCTCGCCATCCACCTGTGTATCGGCATGGCTTATGGCTTTTCCGTATTCTGGCTGCCGCTCTCCAAAGCCATCGGCATCACAACGCAGGTTGCCTGCCCGGCAGAATCGGGACTGATCGATGCCTTATTCGCCACGTCTTGCGACTGGAAAATCAGCGATCTTGGCTGGATGTACACGCTGTTCTTCCTGTTACTGGGTTCTTCTGCCGCTATCTGGGGCGGCTGGCTCGAACGCGTAGGACCGCGTCGCGCAGGGTTTACCGCCGCCGTATGCTGGGGTGGTGGCTTGCTGATTTCCGCCTACGGCGTATATATCCACCAGCTCTGGCTGATGTGGCTAGGCTCCGGTTTCATCGGCGGCATCGGTCTGGGCTTAGGTTATATCTCACCCGTTTCCACGCTGATCAAATGGTTTCCGGATAAACGCGGCATGGCGACCGGCATGGCCATCATGGGCTTCGGCGGCGGCGCGATGATAGGCGCTCCGCTGGCCAACATGCTGATGGAGCATTTCCACACCGCGACCAGCATCGGCGTCTGGGAGACCTTTGCGACCATGGGCGTCGTGTATTTCATCGCCATGACCTGCGGCGCATTCGGTTACCGCGTGCCGCCGACCGGCTGGAAACTGGAAGGCTGGAGCCGGCCTGAAAATCAGCATGCACTGATCTCGGACAACAACGTGCATGTGAAGAACGTGCACAAAACGCCACAATTCTGGCTGATCTGGGCGGTGCTGTGCCTGAACGTCAGCGCCGGCATCGGTGTGCTCGGCATGGCCTCACCCATGTTGCAGGAAATTTTCAGCGGCCGCTTGCTCGGCCTGCCCGAGGTCGATTTTGCCCACCTGAACGACGATCAGAAAAAATCGATCGCAGCGCTGGCCGCAGGGTTTGCAGGATTGCTCTCGCTGTTTAACATCGCAGGGCGCTTCTTCTGGGCCTCGCTCTCAGACAAGCTCGGGCGCAAAAATACCTACTTCGTATTCTTCGCACTGGGCATCGCGATGTATTCGCTCGCACCCTGGGCGGCCCACTCGGGCCATCAGGCCTTGTTCGTCGCGTTCTTCTGCGTGATTCTGTCCATGTATGGCGGCGGCTTTGCCACGGTACCGGCTTATCTGGCAGACATGTTCGGCACCCACTTTGTCGGCGCAATCCACGGCCGCCTGCTAACAGCCTGGGCGACAGCCGGCATCATCGGCCCGGTGGTGGTGAATTACATCAGAGAAGCACAGATCAATGCGGGCGTACCGCGCGAACAGGTATACGATTTCACCATGTATATTCTGGCAAGCTTCCTGGTGCTGGGCTTTATCGCCAACTGGCTGATCAAACCGGTGGACAAGAAGTGGCATCTGACTGAACAGGAAATGCGCGAAATCGAAGCGGCTCACCACCAAAAGGAAGTGAACGAAGAACTCGTCACAGGCTCTTTTGGCATCACGCACGGCGGCCTCGATACAGCGGCGGCGCTCGCCTGGACTGCTGTCGGCATTCCGATTGCAATTGGACTGTGGATCACCTTCAATAAAGCGGTGATTCTGTTTCATTGATACGCCTTAATACTGTGTAACGCGCTCAGTTGGCAGCCTGAAAACGGCTGCCATTTTTTTGCCTGTAATCCCCACACCGGCCGAGCCATTGAGCATCATGTATAATCCGCAGCCTATCAAACTAAGGTGCAAAAATGTCCACAACGATACTGTTCATCGGACTGATGGTGTTCTTTGCCCATTTCCTTTCCCTGCAATTTCGCAAAACGAATATCCCCGATGTACTGGTGCTGGTGATCGTCGGTATCGTGCTGGGCCCTGTGCTGGGTTTCGTCTCACCAGCTGACTTCGGCAAGGTAGGCTCCTTGTTTGCCACCATCGCACTGGTGGTCATTCTGTTCGAAGGCGGCACCTCGCTTGAGATGAATGTGCTGAGTCGCTCCCTCACTACCACGGGTAAACTTGCCATCGGCTGCTTCGTGCTGACCGCGCTCATCGCAACCTTAGTCGGTATCTACGCGCTGGGGCTCAGCATCTTGCCCGCAACGATGCTGGGGCTGACGCTGGGGAGCACCTCACCTGCCGTCATCATCCCGCTGGTGAAAGTGTTGCGCGTATCCGAAAAGCCCGCCACCGTGATGATCCTTGAATCCGCGCTGACGGATGTACTGAGCATTATCGGCGTGTTTGCGCTGCTGCATATCTACACACAAGGCGGCGTAGAGCCCGGTAAGCTGGTCGGCAACGTGCTGTCCGCGATGGTGTTTGCAACCGTGATCGGCGTGATCGGCGGTATAGGCTGGCTGCTGGTATTAGGCCGCGTGCGCGATTTTCCCAACACCATCTCATCGACACTGGCCTATGTGTTCATCGTCTATGGCGCGACCGAAGGGCTGGGATTCTCAGGCCCCATCGCAGCGCTGGCGTTAGGTTTTACACTGAGCAATTTTGAAGAGTTCAATTTACACCGCATCCCGAGCATAGACCGGAACATCGTGCCGCTGAACGACATCGATCTGGCTTTTTACAGCGAAGCGGTATTCCTGCTCAGAACCTACTTCTTCGTATACCTTGGCATCTCCATCCACTTTAGCGCGGTGAATCTGACGCTGACCGCAGCGCTCATCGTGCTGCTGATCTATCTGATGCGCATCGCGCTGACCCGCGCCGTGTTCCGCGATCCCGACTACAGCCTGCGCGATACCGCTATCACCTCAATGATGGTCCCCAAGGGACTGGCCGCCGCCGTGCTAGCATCATTGCCGCTGCAATATGGCGTAGCGGGGGGCGAGATCATCAGAGATACGACTTACATGGTCGTGCTGATCAGCATCACCTTCACCGCGTTGCTGGTGATGGTCTACCCAACGCGAGTGGCGCAGCGCTTTTACTCGCGGGTGATCGGCAAACCCATCAATGAGAAATAAGCCGCAAGACGAAGATTAATTCTCCGTTTTTTGCTGATTCACCAGCAGGGTATACAACCTGCGACTGTCCGCGCGCAGCACCGTGAAAATAAAGGCGTCCAGATGCACACGGTCGCCGCATTTAGGCAGGCGGCCGGCCGCTTTGAGCACGAGCCCCCCTACCGTATCGCAATCTTCATCGCTGAAATCCGTACCCAGCACCGCATTGAAGTCGGCAATTTCTGTCTCGGCCTTGACGCGATACTGGCCCGCGCCATCGGCAATGATATTGTCCTCATCTGCGTCAAAATCGTATTCGTCCTCGATGTCGCCGACGATCTGCTCCAGCACATCCTCGATGGTGACTAGACCCGACACGCCGCCGTATTCATCGACCACCAGCGCAATGTGATTGCGATTGCTGCGGAACTCGCGCAGCAGCACGTTCTGGCGCTTCGATTCCGGCACAAACACCACCGGCCGCAGCATATCCCGCACATCGAACTCTTCGCCGGCATAGTAACGCAGCAGATCTTTCGCCAGCAGTATGCCGATGATGTGATCCTTGTCGCCTTCTATGACCGGAAAACGCGAGTGTGCAGTTTCAATGACAAAGGGGATAAAGTCTTCGGGTGGCTGACTGATGTCGATGACATCCATCTGCGCGCGGGGGATCATGATTTCGCGCACCTGACGTTCGGAGACTTGCAGCACGCCTTCCATCATCGACAGGGCGTCTGCATCGAGTAAGTTATTTTCGTAAGCGCCGTGCAGCAGTTGTACTAACTGCTCTCGATCTTCCGGTTCGCGCAACAGCAGCGCAGATAAACGTTCCAGCAAGGTGGGTTTGTGACTCTCAGGCTCGTCCATGTTTTGTGTGTCAGGTTTCTATATAGGGATCAGGATACCCCAATTTTAACATCAGCGTTGTTTCGAGCGCCTCCATCTCCTCGGCCTCGTCGTCAACTTCGTGGTCATAGCCTTGCATATGCAGCGCGGCGTGAATCGCCAGATGGGCATAATGGGTCAGTAAATCCTTGCCTTGCTCGGCGGCTTCGCGCTCCACCACCGGCGCACAGATCACCACATCGCCCGATAAATGATCGTCCTCGTCATAAACGAAGGTCAGCACATTGGTCGCATAGTCCCGCCCCCGGTACGCCTTGTTCAGCTCCCGGCCTTCCGCCTCATCGACGATGCGCAGGGCAAGGCTCACATCGCGCTGCAACGCGGCCTTGATCCAGCGCCGCCATTGCGGACGGGTTGGCAGATTAGCGGATTCGCTGACATATTGCACCGCAAGCGAGAGTGCGGGACTGACTTTTTTCGCTGTCATTCAAAACTCCCCGCCAGTTCGCCGCGCAGCGTGTGCCTGACGACCTCGGTGACTTTGACATCGACAAAGCGGCCTATCATGCCGGGCGAACCGCGGAAGTTGATCACGCGGTTGTTGTCGGTGCGCCCGGCCATTTCCAGCACATCCTTTTTCGAGATCCCCTCCACCAGCACGCGCTGGACCGATCCCAGCATCGCCTGGCCCACGCCATCCTCCAGCGAGGACAACTTATCCTGCAAGCGTTTCAGGCGCGCGGATTTCACTTCCAGCGGCGTGTCGTCGTGCATTTCGGCCGCTGGCGTGCCGGGGCGCGGACTGTACAGATAACTAAAACTGTTGTCGAAGCCGATGTCGTCGATCAGTTTGAGTGTGGCCTCAAAATCAGCTTCGGTCTCGCCGGGAAAACCGACGATAAAATCGGAGGTGACGCACAGGTCGGGACGCAGCGCGCGTACACGACGGATCACCGATTTATATTCGAGCACCGTATGGCCGCGCTTCATCGCCGCTAACACCCGGTCGGAACCCGATTGCACCGGCAGATGCAAGTGACTCACCAGCTTTGGCGTCGTGGCATAGACATCGATCAAACGCTGACTCATATCGCGTGGATGCGAGGTCGAATAGCGGATGCGGGCAATCTTAGGCAGCGCTGCAATCGCCTGAATAAGATACGCGAAGTCGACCGTATCGTCATCTTCCGTCAACCCGGCATAGGCATTGACGTTCTGACCGATCAGCGTCACTTCCTTGACGCCCTGAGCCGTGAGTTCCTCGATATCCTTCATCACATCGCTCAAAGGGCGCGATACTTCTTCGCCGCGCGTATAAGGCACCACGCAGAACGTACAGTATTTGCTGCACCCTTCCATGATGGACACGAAGGCGGAAGCGGAACTGGTCACTGGCGTTGGCAGATGATCGAATTTTTCAATCTCGGGGAAACTGATGTCCACCTGAGCGCGCCCGGTATCGCGCCGCGCCTTGATCAGATCCGGCAGACGGTGCAAGGTTTGCGGCCCGAACACCACATCCACATAAGGTGCGCGTTTGATGATCACATCGCCTTCCTGACTGGCGACACAGCCACCGACGCCGATCACCAGATTGGGATTCGCCAGTTTGAGCGGACGCACACGCCCGAGATCAGAGAATACCTTCTCTTCCGCTTTCTCGCGTATCGAACAGGTGTTAAACAGAATGACATCGGCCTCTTCGATCTTGTCAGTCTGCTCCATGCCGTCGCACGCACGCATCACATCCGCCATCTTGTCCGAGTCGTACTCGTTCATCTGGCAGCCATAGGTTTTAATATAGAGTTTTTTCATAGCAGGGCGATGATACCTGCATATGGAAAAAACATTAATTCAAATCTAGGCAAATTACAAAAAAATCTAGGCGGTAAACCTAGCGACTTCCTGCTGCAATTGCGCAGCCAGCTGCTCCAGGCGCCCGGCCGCCGATGACACCTCAGAGACGGCACTGACGCTCTCCTCGCTCATTTGCGCAATCTGTTCGATATTTTTGGCGATTTCCGCACTGGCATTTTTTTGCTCGCGCAGCACATCGGAAATATCGCTGATCGCCTTCACCACGCCGGATGCCCCCTCATTGATTTGAACCATAGAGCCGCCGGCATTCTCCGCCAGCACCACACCCTGCGTGACCATCTCATTGCCGCGGCGCATCACGCTGGTCGAATTTTTTGCCTGAACCTGAATCGAGCCGATCATGCTGGTAATTTCCTGCGCGGACTGCGTCGTGCGTTCAGCCAGCTTACGCACCTCGTCGGCCACAACTGCAAAACCGCGGCCCTGCTCTCCGGCACGGGCCGCTTCAATCGCCGCATTCAACGCAAGCAAGTTAGTCTGATCCGCCACTTCCCTGATCGCATTGATAATACTGCTGATCTCCTCGGCTTTTTTACCCAGCGACTCAATCTGACCGGATGCGTCGTTAACCACCTTTTCGATATTCCTGATTTCTTCCACCGCACTAGCGACTTCAGTCCCGGCATGACGAGAGGATTCACCCGATATGGCCGCCTTTTGCTCAGCCTGCGCCGCGCTATCTGCAACCTGATCGATACTGACAGAGAATTCTTCTACAGAAGCGGCAACGGAGGCCGTCGCTTCCCCCTGATGATTGGCATTATCGAGCACTTGCGCTGCCGCCCCTGCCAGCTGACGGGCTGAACTGGCCACCATATTGGCAGAATCGCGCGTGTTTCTGACAATATGCTGCAACTCATCGACAAATGAATTCACCCCGCCCGCAATTTCACCGAGCTCATCGTTCATACCGGCAGGCAGGCGCTGAGTCAGATCTCCCTGCTTCAACAAAACGATTTTTTGCTGGATGCCCAGCAAACCCGATTGCAATGAGCGTGCAAGATTCAGCACCACAAACACATTCACGGCAGCGATCAGCCCGATAAGCGCAATCAACTGCCAGAAAATTCTGCCTGAAACTTCATTTGCTTTTTCTCTTGCCTGTCCGGCCTCTTCCTGCCGCACGCTGACGAATTTCTCCAGCGCAGACTGGAAGGGTTTAAATTCACCGTTATACAAAGGAACCAATTTTTCAGTGGCCGTTTTCATGTCTCTCTGACCCAACTGGATGAGTGATTGCGAATCCTTGTTGTAGCGATCCCATTGGACGAGGATGCTTTTCAACTCATCACGCAGAGCTGCGCGCTTAATTGTCTTAACTGCAACCGCGCCATGCAACTCGATATTTTGAGCTGCCGCTGTGAACACGTCCTTTGTCTCCTGCAAACTGGGATCCAACATGATTGTAGAGAGTGCACTTCCTTTAACTTCAAGCAGGTCGATCACATAGGATTCCCTGCGATGAGCCGTTTCCTCAGCATCCCGAATTGCGTTCAATCCGAAAATAGTCACCATTAAAATTAATCCCAGCCCGCTCAATGTCACGAAGCCTAAAATTCTAAGTTTAGTTCTGATGCTCATTTGAAGATCCCTTTTTAAGCATGAGTTTAAAGTCTACATAGCCTGATTTTCAACACGGTTCACAGCGACTATCAAATGTCCCCGTACCGTCAGACCCGGGGAACATTATTGGTACGGTCGTAAGCCTAAGCTTTTGCAAAATGGAATGCAACGACATCCTTATTCATAAAAGCACCTCCGGAAAGCTATTTGGCTAAATTCCCGCTAGCAATCAGCGATGATAAAAAATTGTACAGCTTACAAAAATTTTATGACCGCACGGTTAAAAAATTCACATTTCCGACAAATTTGCTATTATAATCTGCAACGTTTCAGTCAACTATTTTTCGATAATTGAGCTATGAAACTATCAGGGAGAAAATAAAAATGGCTATTATCGCAACGATCGCTTCATTAGGCACCGTCATCATATTTGTTGGTTTTTCTATCTTTATGATCACTCAATTAGTAAAGGGCGAATAAATCCATTCCGCCCGGGGCGCTGCAGCGCTCCTTAACACCCCCAAGATTACCCTCCTTTGCCTGCGCTGATTAGCGCCGGGCTTGCAGATCTATGAACAAAAATATTTTACTTAAAAAAAATTTGTGCTAAAGTTCGCACAGTTGTTTTTAATGTTCAATTTAGTAACTCTCGGGAGGAGTAAAGATGTCAATTATCGCAACCGTAGCATCTGTAGGCACCATGATTATGGCAATTGCTTTTGCATTGTGGATGGTTTCACAACTGTTCAGCAAAGACTAAGCAGGCATCAGCATAAAAGAACCAGCTCCGGCTGGTTTTTTTACGCCCGAAACACAGTCAGCGGCCGCACTACACCATATCTACATACGCAAAGGGATTGGCTTGCAGGGCGGCCCCTGCCCCCTAAACGCTGCCGCCCACCCCTTCGACATAGGTGTTGATGAATGCCTGTATTTTCTCGCCGACACGGTCAAGGATGGATTTTCGTTCCAGTATCTTTGGCTTGAAGCTCAGGGATTCAACGATTTCCTGATCTCTGGGCAGGCGGTTGGCAAACGCGTAGGTCTGTAGCAGTTTTTCAAACTGAGCAGGTTCGATTTTCTCGTCGCTACACAGCTGCACAAAGGCGTTTTGTCGTTGCTGCGTCCAGTAGCTTTCAAACTCGGTGATTACATTGTCATCCGGTTTGAGCTTGGGCAGATTTTCCTCAATGAACGCTTCGATCAGTTTGCGTTTGCTGCGCAGCTGTAATTCACCTGCTAGCAGGTCGAGGATGGCTTTCTGGCGTTTCTTGGCCTCTTCTGGCGGCAGATTCTTCAGGTTGACCAGCAGGTTCAGGATGTACGCCACATTGATCTCATCACGGTGGATCAGGCTCAATTCAAAATCTACCTCTTCCAGCACCTAGACCTTTTCAGGATCGGTGTGCTTCTTCACCTTGTCGTGGATGTCGAGATATTTGCTCTTGAAATCTTCAAATAACTGTTCTGCCATTGCCAGGTCAGTTTCGCTGAATTCGGCAAAGCTGGTGATAATATTTTTCAGGCGCAGCAGGGCGCGGAATTTGGTGACGAATTCCAGCTCGGCTTTTTCATCAGGTAGTGCATCCACACTGGCAACGGTCGGTGTCAGCGCTAACAGTGCTTCGGTTGCCTCGTTGAACTGCGTCACGTAATCCTCATACGGCTCCAGCAGTACGGTTTCCTTGGCATCCTTGTTGGAGAACAGCGCAATGGCTTCATCCGTTACTTCTTTCAAATTGCGGAAGCAGATGATGTTTCCCTGCGATTTCTTGTCGTTGAGGATGCGATTGGTCCGCGAGAAGGCTTGAACCAATCCTTGCCATCGGCGGCAGTTGTTAAATAATCCTTAATAACTGAATGTCTATCTAATTCCTTTTCTTTTAATATATTAGATATGTCGATGCTGATGTTAGGTACAGAGGTGGTAAAAAGTTCTGCCAACTGCGCTTGGTTCATCCATATATTGCCATCGCGCGCATACAGCGAGACAGCTGCTTGACCGTCAGCAGTGTGGTAAATGATGAGATTTTGTTGATCGGCTTGACTAGGCATCGGATTAAACCTGAGTGCAATGCCTAACTCTTTGCAGAACGCTGCAATGGTCGCATCGCTTGTCATGCGGCAACACCACAGCCATCGTCCCTTCTTCGGCTAGGTGATAAACCATGTGCTGCACAAAGGCCATATCAGCTTTGCTGCTCGGTGCGAGTTTGCCATACACCGAAAATCGGTCATCGCTCCTGTGCAACCGGGAGGCCGACCACTGTGCTGAGAACGGCGGATTAGCGACGATGGCATCAAAGCGCAACTCACGATGCTGAGGGCATTCCCCCGGCGTGATCAGCTTGTGATCAGCAGGAGTACTTGAGTACAGCAGAAAAGAATAAAGGCAACGTAACCTGTTGATTACATTGCCTTTTTATTGGTGGTGATAGGTGGATTTGAACCACCGACCTCAGCGTTATGAGTGCTGCGCTCTAACCACCTGAGCTATATCACCGAAGAGGTCAGCATTGTCCAGATTTCAGCGCCCCGTGTCAATGGCAAGAAACACTCTTTAGCTCACTTACAGCAAATTCTTTTTGCAAAGCGGTTAATTTCGTACTCATTTTGACATCCATACCATCGAATATGAATATTACCGTCTTGTTTTTGCTGGATCGCTCGCCCATTTTCGCCGAGGTCACGCCCTTTTTACGCAGACCTTCAATAAAACTTTGCGCCGCCTCGCGGGTTTTAAATAACCCGAGGGAAATTGCGTTCTGCCACTCCCCCGCTTCCTGCACAACAAAAAAATCCGTCACACCGCGCGCCTTGAGCTGAGCCAACTTTTGAATGACCGCGCCGTTATCTTTTAAGGGTGCGATATAAACCCAGAAACCGATGATGCGATCAACTTCGCGCTGACTGAGCTTGTCACCTAGCGACAGTTTATTCAAAGCGGCACTCGCACGATCCAACTCAGCCCCGGTAAACTCGCCCCATTCCAAACATGAGCGAGTCGCGACAGGTGCAGCCACAGCAGGCGACGCTACAGGAGCTGGCACTGGCTGCACGGCGGAGGCGGCAACAGGTTCTGAGGCGGGTTGCACGGCGGAGGCGGCAACGAACGGGATCGCCAGCGTAATCTTGTCAGCATTGATAGCCGCCAGCACTGGCGCATCGGGTCTGCCTTCAAAAAGCCCGGATTTCATGACCGCGAAAAAAATCACATTTACAGCAATCAATACCCAGAGTATCTTTTTCATGCGCCACCCCTTTCACGAGCGATTATCAATAAGCCCTGCAAGACCAGATTATCCTGTATCTGCAGCGGTACATTTAAGTGTTCAGACAACAAACGGGCAGCGCCCCCGCACAGCAACACCTGCGCATCGTCGGCAGCAAGCCGCGCATATTGCAAGCGGATCGCACCATACGTCGCCTGAAGCGCGCCGCTGAACATCGCATCGGCCGTATTGAGCGGGAAAGAGACATATTTACCGCCTGCAACCTGCAACTGCGCCGTCGCGCCGGCCAGCGCCTGCTGCATCAACGCAATGCCAGGCAGTATCAGTCCGCCGAGAAACTCGCCCCTGTCAGACAGGGCATCGATTGTCGTCGCCGTCCCGCTTCCCACCACGAGACAGGTGCGCCTTTGCAACGACCAGGCGGCGATCAGTGACGCCCACCGGTCCGTACCCAGACTCAACGGCTGCGCATAGTTGTTGTGCACGCCGCACTGCGCAGCCTGTGACGCGATAAAGGTTACTTTGCAGCCGCGTGCCGCACAAAGCAAACGGATGCGCTCGCCCAGCACAGAACCCGCCACGTTGCTGACCCACACCTCGCACACAAGGCCGGCAGCCGGAAAAAACGCTTCGAGCTCGCAAGCACGAATGACAGGCAACACGCTCACAGGCTGGCACCGATCCCCCTCGACCTGCTGGATCTTGATATTGGTGTTGCCGGCGTCGATCAGCAATCTCAACAAGCGCCCACCTCCCCTGAGTTAAACAGCCTTACACCGCCGGCTGCTGCCAGCCTAAGCTCGCCCGAATCACTGACACCCAGCGCTATGCCATTCACGCTGCTTCCATCAGGCATAGCCAGACGGACGGGAAGATTTTGCTGCACATGGTAACGCTGCCACTCTTCCTGAAAACAGGCAAAGCCGCTTGAGGAAAACTGCTGCAAAACGCCCGCCAATTCCTGCAAAATCGCAGCCAGCAACTGATTTCTGCCGGGCACAGCCGGACACAAACGATCAAGCGCTGACGCACGCTGGGTGATGAGCTGACTCAACGCCGGCGGCAGACTGCAATTGAGACCGATACCGATCACAACACAACTAGGTCCGTACATATCGCCCTGCGCCTCGATCAACACACCACCCAGCTTGCCATCGGATGACAGGATGTCATTGGGCCACTTAAGACCCGCGCCTGCCACCTCAAAGCGCTGCAACGCGCGCATGATAGCCACGCCCACCGCCAGACTCAGTCCGGACAATGCATTCAGACCGCAGTTAAAACGCCACAACAGCGAAAAAGTCAGCGCATTGCCTAAACCGGAGTGCCAGCTGCGACCGATACGACCGCGCCCGCCGGTTTGCAGTTCTGCCGCCAGCACACTGCCACTGACAGCCCCCTGTGCGGCACGTCGCAGCAACCCGGTATTGGTGGAAGTGGCCTGCTGCAGAATTTCAAGCTGAAAGCACGCCGCGTCAGCCGCTAACGCGAGATTAACCTGACCAGCATCGAGCTGCTGCCAGACGGGCACCAGACGGTAGCCACGGCCACGTATCCGTTGCAGCTGCACGCCGAATTCAGCAACGGAGGACAGCGCAGCGAACACCGTCGCGCGCGAGACCCCCAACTGATGTGCCAACGCGACTCCGGAATGAAACTCTCCGTCTGCTAACAGTCGCAGCAGCTGCCAGGTACGAGGCGTCATAGAATGAGCGGCGAGTGGCAAGTGGCAAGTGGTGAAAACTGCTCGCTACTCACAACTCACCATTCGATTAGACGTTAAACAGGAAATTCAACACATCGCCATCCTGCACGACATATTCCTTACCTTCGACGCGCATCTTGCCCTTTTCCTTCGCACCGGCTTCGCCGCCACAGGCAATAAAATCAGCAAAGGCGATTGTCTGAGCACGAATAAAACCGCGTTCGAAATCGGTGTGAATGACGCCCGCCGCTTGAGGAGCCGTGTCGCCCTTATGGATCGTCCACGCACGCACTTCCTTCACTCCGGCAGTAAAGTAAGTTTGCAGCCCCAGCAAGTCGTACCCTGCGCGGATCAGTTTATTCAAACCGGGCTCATCCAATCCCAGATCAGCTAAAAACTCCAGACGATCGGCATCCTCCAGATCGGACAGTTCGGCTTCGATCTTCGCGCACAACACCACGACCGGCGCGCCCTCCTTGGCCGCATATTCGCGCAGCCTATCCAGATGCGGATTATTCTCGAAACCATCTTCCATCACATTACCCACGTACATCGCGGGCTTGATGGTGAGCATACACAGCGGCTTGACGATTTCCTTCTCTTCATCGGAGAGACCAAAGGTACGCACAGGTTTGCCTTCGTTCAGATGCGGCAACAGTTTTTCAAGTACCGCCACCATCTTGATGGCATCCTTGTCGCCAGACTTGGCTTTCTTGCCATCGCGATGCAAGGTGCGTTCAACCACCGCCATGTCAGCGAGCGCAAGCTCTGTGAGAATCACCTCAATATCCGACAACGGATCAACGCGACCGGCGACATGGACGACATTTTCATCTTCGAAACAACGCACCACATTGACGATGGCATCGGTTTCGCGAATATTGGCCAGAAACTGATTGCCCAGCCCTTCCCCCTTGGATGCGCCAGCCACCAGCCCCGCGATATCGACAAATTCGACGATAGCCGGTTGCATACGCTGCGGCTTTACGATCTTGGCCAGCTCTTCCATACGCGGATCCGGCACTTCGACGATGCCGACGTTAGGCTCAATGGTACAGAAGGGATAGTTTTCCGCCGCGATACCCGCTTTGGTGAGCGCATTGAACAGGGTGGATTTACCCACATTGGGAAGACCTACGATACCGCATTTCAAACTCATTTAATTTCCTTGATTTCTATATGTAACAACCAACCTGAACTGGCTGTGAGGACTTCACAGACTGGAGGTGTCAGAGGGCCACGCCCTTATCGTCGAACAGTCCTTCGAACAGAATCGAGCTTAGATATCGCTCACCGGAATCCGGCAAAATAACAACGATCGTTTTACCTGAATTTTCCGGCAGATGCGCAAGACGCACCGCGACCGCAACTGCTGCACCGCAGGAGATACCGGCAAGTATGCCTTCCTCGCGTGCTAAACGACGTGCATACAGGACCGCATCCTCATTGCTTACCTGCTCAATCATATCGACCAGCGACAGATCCAGCGTGTCAGGCACAAAGCCTGCGCCAATGCCCTGAATTTTATGCGGCCCGGGTTTGAGCGGCTCGCCCGCGCGCCGTTGAGTCAGCACGGGACTTGCGGCAGGCTCAACAGCCACCGTTGTAATCGCACGCCGCTGAGTGTTCTTGATATAACGTGAAATGCCCGTAATCGTGCCGCCCGTGCCGACGCCCGATACCAGAATATCAATTTTGCCATCGGTATCCTGCCAGATTTCAGGACCGGTGGTCTGCTCATGGATAGCCGGATTAGCGGGATTCTTGAATTGCTGAAGCAACAGATATTTAGCCGGATTCGATGCCGCAATTTCCTCGGCCTTTGCAATTGCCCCGCTCATACCCTTAGCGCCATCCGTCAGGACCAGTGTCGCGCCATAGGCCAGCAGCAATTTACGACGTTCGATGCTCATCGTCTCAGGCATGGTGAGCGTCAACGGAATGCCGCGAGCTGCTGCCACAAAAGCCAGCGCGATACCGGTATTGCCGCTGGTAGGTTCAACCAGATGCGTACCGGGGCCTAGCAGACCTCGCCGTTCTGCATCATCGACCATCGCCGCACCGATGCGGCATTTAACCGAGTAGCCGGGATTACGGCCTTCAATCTTTGCCAGTATCGTAGCAGGTGCTCCGTCAGATACACGATTGAGACGCACCAGCGGGGTGTGACCGACAGACTTGGAATTATCTTCAAACCAATTTGACATACTGACTCCCGAGTAAATAAGCGACGCTCTCAGCAGCGACCGCATAGCTATGCGCATAATAGCAAAAAGCCGGAATAATCCGGCTTTTTGTTTAACGCAGATAAATCAACAACGATTACTCAGCGTCAACAACTTCAGCATCAGCAGGGCGATCCATCAGTTCAACCAATGCCATAGGAGCATTGTCACCTTGACGGAAACCGAACTTCAGAACGCGCAAATAACCGCCGTTGCGTGTTGCATAGCGTGGGCCCAGTTCTTCAAACAACTTGGTAACCATTTCACGGTCACGCAGACGGGCAAATGCCAGACGGCGATTAGCCAGTGTTGGAGTCTTGCCCAACGTCAGGATAGGTTCTGCAACGCGACGCAGTTCCTTGGCCTTAGGCAGGGTAGTCTTGATGACTTCGTGACGCAACAGCGAAACTGTCATGTTGCGGAACATTGCCAGACGGTGACTGCTGGTACGGTTGAGTTTTCTTAAACCTAAACGGTGACGCATAATTTGCCTCTCTTAAACTTCAGTTATTCTACTAACGGCCTATGCAACAGCGACGGGCCAGTTTTCCAGCTTCATACCCAGCGACAAATTGTGCTCGGCAAGAACCTGCTTGATCTCATTCAGAGACTTGCGGCCCAGATTCGGGGTGCGCAACAGATCGTTTTCGCTGTATTGAATCAGATCGCCGATGTAATGAATGCTTTGTGCCTTCAGACAGTTCGAAGAACGTGGTGTCAACTCCAGATCATCGACCGGACGCAACAGGATAGGATCAACCTGAGGAACATGTTCTTTTTCAACAACAGGCTCAGTGCCTTCCAATGCCGCGAACACAGAGAACTGATCAACCAGGATACGCGCTGCATTGCGTATCGCTTGTTCCGGATCAATTGCACCGTTGGTCTCGATCGTCATGATCAGCTTGTCAAGGTCGGTACGCTGTTCTACACGCGCACTTTCCACCGCATAGCTGACACGGCTCACAGGGCTGAAAGAAGCATCCAGCGCGATATGACCTACAGCACGCGTTTCATTTGGCAACTGGCGTGAAATTGCTGAAACATAACCACGACCCTGCTCAACCTTGATCTGCATGTCCAGCTTACCGCCTGCAGTCAGATGAGCAATCACGTGTTCAGGATTCAACACTTCAACTTCAGCATTTGCACTGATATCCGCAGCGGTAACGACGCCGAAACCTTCCTTTTTCAAGGTCAGAACGACTTCCTTAACGCCATGCAGACGCAACACAACGCCTTTGAGATTCAGCAGGATATCAACAACGTCTTCCTGCACGCCGTCGATCGTTGCATACTCATGCAACACACCAGCCATCTTGACTTCAGTCGGTGCAGCACCGGCCATAGACGACAGTAAAATGCGACGCAATGCATTACCCAAAGTGTGGCCAAAACCACGCTCAAAAGGTTCCATGACCACTTTAGCCTGGGTCTCGGAAATCTTTTGAACTTCAATAATGCGAGGCTTCAAAAAATCATTGTTATACATAAGCTACTCCGCGTGGATTACTTAGAATACAACTCAACCACGAGATGCTCGTTGATGGTTGCAGGCAGTTCAGCACGTTGTGGGTTGGCTTTGAATGTACCCTTGAATGCCTTAGTGTCCATTTCAATCCACTCAGGGAAACCACGAGTTTCAGCAGCTGCAACAGCGGCTTTAATACGCAATTGAGCCTTAGACTTTTCAGCCACTTCAACCACGTCACCGGGACGCACTTGATAGGAAGGAATATTCACACGCTTGCCGTTGACCAGCAGGGCATTGTGACGCACAACCTGACGCGCTTCAGCACGAGATGCGCCAAAACCCATACGGTACGACACGTTGTCCAGACGCGACTCAAGCAATTGCAGCAGAGACTCACCGGTAATACCGCGTGAAGCTTCAGCCTTTTTGTATGTCAGGCGGAACTGACGCTCAAGAACGCCATAGATACGACGAACTTTTTGCTTTTCACGCAACTGACCACCGTATTCAGACAAACGTGTGTTACGACGCTGGCCATGCTGACCAGGTGGATACGCACGACGCTCTACAGCGCACTTGTCAGTAAAGCATTTTTCGCCCTTCAGAAAGAGCTTTTCGCCCTCACGACGGCACTTACGGCATTTTGCATCAAGATTTCTAGCCAAGATCAACTCCCAAATAAATTAGATACGACGCTTTTTAGGCGGACGGCAACCGTTGTGCGGCACCGGCGTAATATCAGAAATGCTTGTGATCTTAAAACCAGCTGCATTCAATGCACGTACTGTAGATTCACGACCAGGACCTGGGCCCTTGATACGCACTTCAATATTTTTAACTCCACATTCAGCAGCAGACTTACCGACAACTTCAGCAGCAACCTGAGCAGCAAACGGAGTACTCTTACGCGATCCCTTAAAACCGTTCGCACCGCTCGTGGACCAAGCCAGAGCATTACCCTGACGATCCGTGATCGTGACGATCGTGTTGTTAAAGGAAGCGTGAACGTGAGCAATACCCTCAACTACGTTCTTTTTAACTTTTTTACGCACTTTCGTGCTTGGCTTAGCCATGATTAAATCCTCTAATGCGTTAAAGCAAACTTACTTCTTAGATCCGGAAATAGCTTTGCGCGGACCTTTACGTGTACGCGCGTTAGTGCGAGTACGCTGTCCGCGACAAGGCAGACCACGACGATGACGCACGCCGCGATAACAACCCAGATCCATCAGACGTTTGATATTCATCGTTGTTTCACGACGAAGATCACCCTCTACGGTGAATTTGGCGACTTCTTCGCGCAGTTTTTCAACTTCTGCGTCAGTCAAGTCTTTCATTTTGACGCTGGGAATTACCCCTGCTGCCGCGCAAATACCTTGCGAACGAACTCGTCCGATACCGTAAATTGCCGTTAAAGCAATTACAGCGTGTTGATGGTTTGGGATGTTTACCCCTGCAATACGTGCCATGCAGCTACCCTATCTTTAAAAAACGAAAATTATATCATCAAAAACCAAAGTTTAAAAATTAACCTTGGCGTTGCTTGTGACGTGGCTCAGTGCAAATTACACGCACAACACGTTTACGAATAACGATCTTGCAGTTACGGCAGATCTTTTTTACTGATGCTTGAACTCTCATTTACTTCTCCTAACTAAAAACTATTTGGCACGGAATACGATGCGAGCACGGCTCAAATCGTAAGGTGTCAACTCAACCGTCACCTTATCACCAGGCAAGATGCGAATATAGTGCATGCGCATTTTACCTGAGATATGACCTAGAACAACATGACCATTTTCCAGCTTGATGCGGAATGTTGCATTAGGCAACGATTCCTCAATCTCACCTTGCATCTGAATTACATCTTCTTTTGCCATTAGCGCGACAACCCACCTTTAAAATTAGCCTTTTTCAGCAAACTGTCATACTGGTGCGTCATCAGATACGACTGCACTTGTGCCATGAAATCCATAGTGACGACAACGAGAATCAGCAGCGACGTACCACCAAAATAGAACGGCACGTTGAACTTGACAACCAAAAATTCAGGCAACAAACAAACCAGCGTGATATACACCGCGCCGATCAACGTCAGACGCAACATAATCTTCTCAACATACTTGGCCGTTTGCTCTCCCGGACGAATACCAGGCAGAAATGCACCGCTCTTCTTCAGGTTATCCGCTGTTTCCTTAGGACTGAAAACCAGCGCCGTATAGAAAAAGCAAAAGAACAAAATCGCAGACGCATAAGCCAGTACATAAATCGGCTGACCCGGAGACAACATCTGACTTGCATCTTTCAGCCATCCCATGCCTTGCGAGTTACCAAACCAGCCAGCAATCGTCGCAGGAAACAGGATGATACTCGAAGCAAAAATCGGAGGAATCACACCTGCCATATTCAGCTTCAAAGGCAAATGAGAACTCTGCCCGCCATACACCCTGTTACCGACCTGACGCTTGGCGTAGTTCACAAGTATCTTGCGCTGACCTCTCTCAACGAAGACAACCAGAGCAGTCACAGCAATCGCACCAACAAACAGGAACAGAACCAGCGGAATCGAAAATGCACCGGTACGAGCCAATTCGAGCGTACTGCCAATCGCGCTAGGAAGACCCGCCGCGATACCCGCAAAGATGATCAAAGAAATCCCGTTGCCCAAACCGCGCTCAGTAATCTGTTCACCCAACCACATCAGGAACATCGTCCCCGTCACCAGCGTGATCATCGTAGTCATCTGAAACATTGATCCCGGATGAAGCACCAGACCCGGCTGAGCCTGAAGCGCAACAGAAATCCCGAACGACTGGAACACAGCCAGACCAAGGGTTCCGTAGCGAGTGTACTGAGTAATCTTGCGACGACCCGATTCACCCTCCTTCTTCAGCTGTTCCAGATAAGGCACAGCGATAGAAGCCAACTGCATGATAATGGACGCCGAAATGTACGGCATGATACCTAAAGCAAAAATGGTAAAACGCGACAGAGCACCACCTGAGAACATATTGAACATGCCCAGAATGCCGTTCTTTTGCGTTTTAAACAAATCAGCCAGTACAACCGGATCAATTCCCGGAACCGGAATGTGCGCACCGATACGAAATACGACCAGTGCGCCCAGCAAGAACCAAAGACGAGTGCTTAAATCACCGTACTTGGCCTTAGGTGCATCCTTAGCAACTTTGCTCACGTTCAGCCTTCTTACTCAGCGATACTACCGCCAGCAGCTTCAATCGCTGCACGGGCACCCTTGGTGACCAGCAGACCCTGCAACGCAACTGCGCGAGTAATTTCACCGCAAAGGAAAACCTTAGCGCCCAACGCACCGGCACGAACGATACCCGCCTGCTTCAGCGCCAACAGATCGATGGAAGAAACTGGCAATGAATCCAGATCACACAGACGAACTTCAACAGTATCATTGCGAGTCAAGGAAACGAAACCACGCTTAGGCAAACGGCGCTGCAAAGGCATTTGACCGCCTTCGAAACCGACCTTATGAAAACCGCCTGCACGAGACTTCTGACCCTTGTGACCACGACCGCAGGTCTTGCCGAGGCCCGAACCGATACCACGGCCAACGCGACGCTTGGAGTGCTTAGCACCTGGTGCTGCTTGAATAGTATTAAGTTGCATTATTGAGCCTCGTACTTAACCAGGTAAAACACTTTGTTAATCATGCCGCGAACGCAAGGTGTATCTTCGAGTTCAACAGTGTGATTGATACGACGCAACCCAAGACCGCGCAACGTAGCACGATGCGATTCCTTAGTGCCAATCTGGCTCTTGAGTTGTGTCACTTTAATAGTTTTGGCTTGTGTCATTTCTTACCCCAAAATTTCGTCAAGATTTTTGCCGCGTTTAGCAGCAATCTCAGACGGTGCATTCAAAGCCTTCAAGCCATTCAATGTTGCACGAACGACGTTGTATGGATTGCTAGAACCCAGGCATTTAGCTGAAACGTCGCGTACACCGACCGCTTCAAAAACAGCACGCATCGCGCCACCGGCGATAATTCCAGTACCTTCAACAGCCGGACGCATCAGAACCTTAGCTGCACCATGAGTACCAACAACGGCGTGATGCAATGTGCCATTCTTCAGATTCACTTTGAACAGGTTACGACGGCATTCTTCCATTGCCTTTTGTACAGCAACCGGAACTTCTTTGGACTTACCCTTGCCCATTGCAATACGACCATCACCATCACCAACGACAGCCAGAGCAGCGAAGCCCATAATACGGCCACCCTTAACGACTTTGGTGACGCGATTAACGGCGATCATTTTTTCGATCATGCCATCATCGCGTTCCTCTTTTTGCATTTTTCCTTGCGGCTTAGCCATTGCTCAACTCCAATTAGAACTGCAGACCATGTTCACGCGCAGCTTCTGCCAACGCCTTAACACGACCATGATAACGATTACCGGAACGATCGAAGGCGACCTGAGTAATACCTGCACTCTTTGCCTTCTCAGCGATACGTTGACCCACGACGCTAGCTGCCGCCTTGTTTCCACCATTAGCCAGGTCCTTGGCAACATCCGCTTCTAAACTGGATGCACTTGCAAGAATCTTACCGCCGCATGCAGATATGATCTGAGCGTAGATATGCATATTTGTACGGTGAATTGCCAGACGTACGGTTCTTTGTTCAGCAATGCGGGCACGGGTTTTGCGTGCTCTGCGCTGACGAGATGCTTTTTTATTCAACATATCCGCCTCAATTATTTCTTCTTGGTTTCTTTCAGAGCCACCACTTCATCGCTATAACGAACGCCCTTGCCCTTGTAAGGCTCCGGTGAACGGAAAGCGCGAATTTCTGCGGCAACCTGGCCTACGCGTTGCTTGTCAGCACCCTTCAGAACCACTTCGGTCTGAGTCGGTGTTGTCACGACAACGCCATCTGGCATCACGTAATTAACAGGGTGTGAAAAACCCAGCGTCAGGTTCAACGTGTCGCCTGCGGCTTGTGCACGGTAACCCACGCCAACCAGAAGCAACTTACGCTCAAAACCCTTGCTCACGCCATGCACCATATTGGCCAGCAAAGCACGGATGGTTCCTGACATCGCATTTGACTGTTTGGATCCGCTGGTAGCGGAACACAAGAGCGCATCGCCTTCGCGAACAACACTCACGTCGGCAGTCAAACCGTGCTTCAGAACACCCAACGGGCCTTTTACAGTTATTTCATTTGCAGCCATAGTAACTTCAACATCACCAGGGACTACAACAGGATTCTTGGCTACTCTAGACATACTTACCTCACTACGCGACTACGCACAATACTTCGCCACCAATACCATTGGCGCGTGCTTTGCGGTCGGTCATCAAACCCTTGGAAGTAGAAACAATCGCGATTCCCAGACCATTCATAACCTTAGGAATATCGGTGTTACCCTTGTAAATACGCAATCCCGGACGGCTGATGCGCTGAATTTTTTCGATTACAGGACGACCGCTGTAGTACTTCAGACCGATTTCCAAAGTAGCCTTACCAGGCGTGCCTTGTTCGATTTTGAAGCCGTCAACATAGCCCTCTTCTTTAAGAACTTCTGCAATTGCAACCTTCAATTTTGAAGATGGCATTGATACGCTTGCTTTTTCAGCCATCTGCGCATTGCGAATGCGCGTCAACATATCGGAAATTGGATCATTCATGCTCATAATTATTACTCCTACCAGCTAGCCTTAGTGATGCCAGGAATCTCACCACGCATCGCAAATTCACGAACCTTAATGCGACCCAAACCAAACTTCCTGAATGTTCCGCGAGGACGACCAGTCAAAGCGCAACGATTACGCAAACGAACCGGACTTGAATCGCGCGGCAAAGCTTGCAACTTCAAACGAGCAGCAGCACGATCTTCATCAGATGCACTCATATTTGAAATCGTAGCTTTCAACTCAGCGCGCTTTGCAGCAAACTTTTCGACGATCTCGCGACGCTTCAGGTCACGGTTAATCAATGACATCTTAGCCATTAGTAATCCCTCATTTCTTTAATGGGAGTTTGAAAGCCAACAACAAAGCACGAGCTTCTTCGTCAGTCTTCGCGGAAGTCGTGATCGTGATGTTCATACCACGCAATGCATCGACTTTTTCATATTCAATTTCTGGAAATATGATCTGCTCTTTGATACCCATGTTGTAGTTACCACGGCCATCAAAAGACTTCCCGGAAATACCACGAAAATCGCGGATACGGGGAATTGCAACAGAAATCAGACGATCGAGAAAGTCATACATGCGATCTTTACGCAACGTGACCTTACAACCAACCGGATAACCTTCACGAATCTTAAAGCCGGCGATCGACTTCTTAGACATCGTAACGATAGGCTTTTGACCTGCGATCTTCTGCATATCACCAACCGCGAAATCCATAACCTTCTTGTCAGCAACCGCTTCACCCACACCCATGTTCAAGGTGATCTTTTCGATACACGGTACTTCCATCACTGACTTATAACCGAATTGCGTCATAAGATCTGCAGTGATCTTTTCCTTATAAATATCATACAAACGAGCCATGCCCTATACCCCTTAAGCGTCAACAACTTCGCCGTTGGACTTGAAAACGCGTACTTTGCGTCCATCTTCCAGCGTTTTAATACCGACCCGATCACCCTTATTCGCAGCGGCATTAAACAAAGCCACGTTTGAAATATGTATTTTCGATTCTTTTTCGATGATACCGCCAGCCTCACCCTTTACCGGATTCGGCTTCTGATGTTTTTTGACTTTATTGATACCGCCAACGAGCAGATAATCGCCTGAAACGCTCAAAACGTTACCGCGATTACCTTTGTCTTTACCAGCGATCACAATTACGTCATCGTTCTTTTTAATCTTACGCATGTTTTTCCTCGATCGACCCGTTAACGCTAGAGCACTTCAGGTGCAAGCGAAACGATCTTCATAAACTTTTCAGTGCGAAGCTCACGTGTAACTGGTCCGAAAATACGAGTCCCAATTGGTTCCAGCTTTGCGTTCAACAACACTGCCGCATTGCCATCAAACTTAACCAGTGAACCATCCGAACGACGAACACCGTATGCCGTGCGAACGACTACAGCATTGTAAACCTCGCCCTTCTTTACACGACCACGCGGAGCTGCATCACGGATACTTACCTTGATAACATCACCAACGGAAGCATAACGACGCTTAGAACCACCCAAAACTTTGATGCACATAACAGAGCGCGCACCAGTATTGTCAGCCACATCTAAAACAGACTGCATTTGTATCATTATTTAATCTCCAACTTTTTCCGCTTACGGCGGCCAGTTTTGGAACCCGTTCGGGTTAAGGACGCCGCAAGCGGCGATGTAACGAAGCCGCGTATTATATGCAAATTAAAATAATTTGCAAGCTGAAATTGCAAACAAAAATGTTAAGCGGCTTTAGCTACACGCCAGGCTTTAGTTTTTGCCAGAGGACGACACTCTTCAATCGTAACTACATCGCCTGTGTGGCACTCATTATTTTCATCGTGAGCATGGTACTTCTTGGATACGCGAATGATCTTACCCAGCAACGGGTGCTTCACCTTGCGCTCAACCAAGACGGTAATCGTCTTGTCCATTTTGTCACTTGTTACTGTACCGGTCAGGGTACGCTTAACTGTAGTTTCGCTCATGACTGAACATCCTTCTGCTTCATTACGGTTTTAATGCGCGCAATGTCACGACGAACCTTGCGCACTTCGCTGGTCTTGGTCATTTGTTGCGTCGCGACTTGCATACGCAGGCCAAATTGAGCACGAGTCAGAGAAAGCAGATCTTCTTGCAGCTCTGATTTCGACTTAAGCTTGAGTTCACTAGCTTTCATGTTATTCACCTACCTGTCTGACAACAAACACAGTCGCAAGCGGCAGCTTTGCAGATGCCAGCTTAAACGCTTCACGAGCCAATTCTTCACTGACGCCGTCCATTTCGTACAACATCTTACCGGGCTGAATCTCGGCAACGTAGTACTCAGGATTACCTTTACCATTACCCATACGAACTTCAGCTGGTTTCTTGGAAATAGGCTTGTCCGGGAATACACGGATCCAGATACGACCACCACGCTTGATATGACGCGTCATTGCACGACGTGCGGCTTCAATCTGACGTGCAGTCAAACGACCGCGCGCAACCGATTTCAGACCAAATTCACCGAAGCTAACCTTGTTGCCACGTGTGGCAATCCCGGTATTGCGGCCCTTTTGTTCCTTACGGTATTTTCTTCTAGCTGGCTGTAGCATGCTTAGCTCCTGGCTTTTTTACTCGTTTTTCCGGTTCAGCAGCTGCAGGTGCTGCAACTTCCTGACCGATATCACCCTTGTAGACCCAAACCTTGACACCGATGATGCCGTAGGTTGTTTGAGCTTCCGAGGTACCGTAGTCAATGTCTGCACGCAATGTATGCAATGGCACACGGCCTTCGCGATACCATTCGGTACGGGCGATTTCAATACCGTTCAAGCGGCCTGCACTCATGATCTTGATACCAAGAGCACCCAGACGCATTGCATTTTGCATTGAACGCTTCATCGCGCGACGGAACATGATGCGCTTTTCCAACTGAGCTGTGATGTTATCAGCGATCAATTGAGCATCGATTTCCGGCTTGCGTACTTCTTCGATTGCCAGATCTACAGATTGCAGACCCATGCGACGACGCAACTCAGCGCGCAACACTTCAATGTCCTCGCCCTTTTTACCGATAACCATACCTGGGCGCGCGGTGTAAATCGTAACCTTTGCGCTCTTAGCAGGACGCTCGATAATGATCTTGGAGACCATTGCCGATGCCAGCTTTTTCTTCAAGTAAGCACGAACTTCGATATCCTTGAGCAGCATGTCAGCGAAATTAGCGCTGCTAGCGAACCACTTAGAATCCCAGTTCTTGCGAACACTTAACCGGAAACCGGTTGGGTGAATTTTCTGTCCCATAATTTATCCTCAGCTTCCGACGCTAACAGTGATATGACAAGTCTGTTTTTCGATCTTATTGCCGCGACCCTTCGCACGAGCCATAAAGCGCTTGAGCGAGGAAGCCTTGTCAATATAGATTACCTTGACTTTCAATTCGTCAATATCAGCACCATCATTGTGCTCGGCATTAGCGATTGCAGAATCCAGCGCCTTCTTGATGATTCCAGCACCCTTTTTAGGGCTGAAGTTCAAAATGTTGAGCGCCTGAGCAACCGGCAATCCGCGAATCTGATCCGCGACCAGACGGCCTTTTTGTGCGGAGAGGTGAATATTTTTTGCAACTGCGGTAGTTAAAGTCATCATGCCTCCCTTATCTCTTCACTGCTTTTTTATCAGCAGCATGACCCTTGAAGGTACGAGTCAGGGAAAATTCACCTAACTTATGACCAACCATGTTTTCAGAAACGTACACGGGAATGTGTTGCTTACCATTGTGTACCGCAATCGTCAAACCGACAAACTCAGGCAACACCGTAGAACGGCGAGACCAGGTTTTAACCGGGCGCTTATCATTCGTTGCGCGTACTGTCTCAATCTTCTTGAGCAGATGTGCATCAACAAATGGACCTTTTTTAATGGAACGTGCCATGTTTAATTACCCCTTAAGCCTTAAAACGACGACGCACGATCATACTGTTTGTGCGCTTGTTTCGACGAGTGCGGAAGCCCTTAGCCGGAACACCCCATGGGCTGACCGGATGACGACCTGCTGCAGTCTTACCTTCACCACCACCGTGCGGGTGATCGACCGGGTTCATGACCACACCGCGAACGGTAGGACGAACACCGCGCCAGCGCATCGCACCAGCTTTACCGATAGAACGCAGGCTGTGCTCTGAATTACCCACTTCGCCCAGCGTTGCTTTGCAGTCGATATGAACCTTGCGGATTTCGCCTGAACGCAAACGCAATTGAGCGTAGCTGCCATCGCGAGCCAGCAATTGAACCGAAGTACCGGCTGAGCGCGCCAACTGAGCACCCTTGCCTGGCAGCATTTCAATACAGTGGATCGTCGAACCGACTGGAATGTTGCGCAAAGGCATTGCATTACCGTTACGGATCGGTGCTTCTGAACCGCTGATCAGTGCTGCACCCGCTGAAATACCCTTAGGCGCAATGATGTAGCGACGCTCACCATCCACATACAACAACAATGCGATATTCGCGCTGCGGTTAGGATCGTATTCCAGACGTTCAACGGTGCAAGGAATTCCATCCTTATTACGCTTAAAGTCGATCAGACGATAATGCTGCTTGTGACCGCCACCCATGTGACGAGTCGTAATATGGCCATTGTTGTTACGGCCGGCTGTCTTAGTTTGCTTTTCCAGCAAGGCTGCAACAGGTTTACCCTTATGCAATTCCTTGTTAACAACGCGCAATACAGCACGTTGTCCCGGTGTCGTTGGTTTTAGTTTAATCAATGCCATGATAATTATCCTTGCTCGCTTACAGCGAAGTTAATTTCCTGACCGGAAGCCAGACAAACATAGGCTTTCTTCCAGTTATTGCGACGGCCAGTGAAACGACCCGAGCGCTTTACTTTGCCCTTAACGTTTGCAAGTTGGACACTGTCAACTTTGACCTTGAACATGAACTCAACTGCAGCCTTGATTTCCGGCTTGGTCGCGTCGGTAGAAACCTTGAAAACAACTTGTTCGTACTTGTCTGCGACATAAGTTGCTTTTTCAGAGATTTGTGGCGCGATCAACACTTTCATCAAACGCTCTTGACTAAATGATTGTGCACTCATGCGAACATCTCCTCAATTTTAGCTACCGCACCGCGTGTCACAACAACACTCGGAAAGCGAACCAGACTGACAGGATCAGCCTGATAGGCTTCCAGAACCAGCACGTTAGGCAGATTACGTGAAGACAGGTACAGATTTTCATCCATGCTGTCAGTGATCACGAGAACGCGACCCGCAATACCCAGATTCTTGATCTTATCGGCAAGAAGCTTAGTCTTTGGCGCATCTACAGTCAGATCATCGATTACAACCAGACGACTCTCAGCTACCAGCTTGGACAGAATCGCTGCAAAACCTGCGCGATACATCTTACGGTTAACTTTTTGAGTGTAATTTTCTTCGCCGGTGTTCGGGAAAATCTTACCACCACCACGCCACAGAGGGCTTGATGCCATACCGGCACGCGCACGACCCGTTCCCTTTTGGGCAAACGGCTTGCGAGTACTCTTGGCAATTTCACAACGACTCTTTTGCTTGCTGTTACCAGCACGCGCATTAGCCTGATAAGCTGTTACCAGCTGATGCACCAGATCTTCATTATAACCACGACCAAACACTTCGTCGGAAGCGACGAGATTTGCGGTTGACAGACCTTTATCATTGATGACTTTGAGTTCCATTAGGCACCTGCCTTCACTGCGGGACGCACGATAATTTTGCTGTTAGTGCAACCGGGAACGGCGCCCTTAACCAGCAACAATTGACGCGCAACGTCAACACGCACGATTTGTAGATTTTGAACGGTACGCTGCTCATCACCGAGATGACCCGTCATACGCTTACCAGGAAATACACGACCCGGATCTTGCGCCATACCGATAGAACCCGGTACGTTATGTGACTTTGAGTTACCGTGAGATGCGCGACCTGATTTGAAATGGTGACGCTTGATAGTACCTGCGTAACCCTTACCCTTAGTCGTACCCGTTACGTCAACGAGCTGACCCACCTGGAAAATTTCAACACTGACAGAAGAACCCAATGCCAAACCATCCAACTGCTCAGGCGTAACGATGAATTCTTTAAGTGTACTACCGGCTTCCACACCCGCCTTAGCGTAATGTCCTGCGGCAGCTTTGCTGACGCGGGTTGCACGACGTACACCATGTGCAACTTGCACAGCAGTGTAACCATCTACAGCAACGGATTTAACCTGAGTAACACGATTATTAGACACTTCCAGCACAGTTACCGGCAACGATGATCCGTCTTCGGTAAATACGCGGGTCATGCCAATCTTGCGACCGACAAGTCCTAAGCTCATTTTAATTTCCTCTTGTTAAGGGGCTAACTACAATTGGTCAGCCGATTAGATACTACAAAAACAAGCAAGCAGCGCACGGTTATAAAAACCCTGCACCGCCAACCTGAATTATTACTGCAACTTGATTTCTACGTCTACGCCAGCAGGCAGATCCAACTTCATCAACGCATCAACTGTCTTATCAGTCGGGTCAACGATGTCCATTAAACGCAGATGGGTACGAATTTCGAATTGGTCACGCGAAGTCTTATTGACATGTGGTGAACGCAGAACGTCGAAACGCTCAATTTTTGTCGGCAATGGAACAGGACCATTAACCACAGCGCCAGTGCGCTTTGCTGTTTCTACAATGCGTGCAGCGGATTGATCTATCAAACGATAATCAAACGCTTTGAGGCGAATGCGAATTTTTTGACTTTGCATAAATTTTCTCTGGCTTTGTGCGGCAATGCCGCTAATTAAAGAACAAACTCACCTGAACTTAATCAAGTGAGGGGGCGCATTGTATTCGTAATAAAACTTAAATGCAAGATAAATCAGGAATGCGGATGATGGCTGAGGTCCGAGTATAAATCCGCTCAATCCAAACACTCAATCCACAATCCCGATCCTGCTATTACTCGATAACTTTTGCAACGACACCGGCACCAACGGTACGGCCACCTTCGCGAATCGCGAAACGCAGACCTTCTTCCATCGCGATCGGGTTGATCAGTGCAACCGTGATGCTGACGTTATCGCCTGGCATAACCATTTCGGTACCTGCTGGCAATTCAACCGCACCCGTCACGTCCGTCGTACGGAAGTAGAACTGTGGACGATAGCCCTGGAAGAATGGTGTATGACGACCACCTTCTTCTTTGCCCAATACGTAGATTTCCGCAGTGAACTTAGTGTGAGGCTTGATTGAACCTGGCTTACACAACACCTGACCGCGCTCAACTTCTTCACGCTTCGTACCGCGCAACAGAACACCCACGTTATCGCCGGCCTGACCTTGATCAAGCAGCTTACGGAACATTTCAACGCCAGTACACGTTGTCTTCAGTGTTGGCTTGATACCAACGATTTCGATTTCTTCGCCGACTTTAACGATACCGCGCTCGATACGACCGGTAACAACCGTACCGCGACCAGAGATCGAGAAAACGTCTTCAACTGGCATCAGGAAAGCGCCATCAACAGCACGTTCCGGTGTTGGAATATAGCTATCCAGCGCCTCAGCCAAACGCAAAATTGCAGGCTCGCCGATATCAGACTGATCACCCTTGATGGCCAGCATCGCAGAACCCTTGATAACTGGAATGTCATCGCCAGGGAAATCATACTTGGAAAGCAATTCACGCACTTCCATTTCAACCAGCTCAAGCAACTCTTCGTCGTCGACCATGTCGCACTTGTTCAGGAACACAACGATGTACGGAACGCCAACTTGACGTGCCAGCAGGATGTGCTCGCGAGTCTGAGGCATAGGACCGTCAGCAGCAGAACAAACCAGAATCGCGCCATCCATCTGCGCAGCACCCGTGATCATGTTCTTAACATAGTCGGCGTGACCCGGGCAATCTACGTGAGCGTAGTGACGGGTTGCTGTTTCGTATTCAACGTGAGCGGTATTAATGGTAATACCGCGTGCCTTTTCTTCCGGCGCCGCATCGATCTGGTCGTAAGCCTTGGCCTCGCCGCCAAACTTCTTGCACAAAACCATCGTGATCGCCGCTGTCAGCGTTGTCTTACCGTGATCCACGTGACCGATCGTACCGACGTTGACGTGTGGTTTGGTGCGTTCGAATTTACTTTTTGCCATTTTAGCCTCTATCAAATAATTATCTGTTTTACTAACGTCTAATCGCCAGTTAGCCCAAGGCTAACTAGCGACTAGTGTTTAACAACTTCTTTTTACTTCTTGTTCATAATCGCTTCAGCGACATTCTTCGGCGCTTCAGTGTAATGCTTGAATTCCATAGTGTACGTAGCACGACCCTGAGTCGCAGAACGCAACGATGTAGAGTAACCAAACATCTCGGACAGCGGAACTTCTGCCTTAACTGACTTACCCCCACCCAGCATGTCATCCATACCCTGAACCATACCGCGGCGTGATGACAAATCGCCCATCACAGTACCTGTATAGTCTTCCGGTGTTTCAACTTCAACCGACATCATAGGCTCAAGCAGAACAGGACTCGCCTTACGCATACCTTCCTTGAAGGCCATAGACGCTGCCATCTTGAACGCATTTTCGTTCGAGTCAACATCGTGGTACGAACCATCGAACAGGGTTACCTTAACATCGACAACCGGGAAGCCCGCCAACACACCGCTTGGCAATGATTCGCGCAAACCCTTTTCAACCGCTGGGATGTATTCACGAGGAACCGTACCACCCTTGATCGCGTCAACGAATTCGAAACCCTTGCCCGCTTCGTTTGGCTCCATGGTAATCCACACATGACCATACTGACCGCGACCACCGGTTTGCTTCGCGTACTTACCTTCGACTTCGACCTTTTTGCGGATCGCTTCACGGTACGCAACTTGCGGTGCGCCCACGTTTGCCTCAACGCCAAATTCACGCTTCATACGGTCGACAAGAATTTCCAGATGCAACTCGCCCATACCGGACATAATGGTCTGACCCGACTCTTCATCGGTGCGAACGCGGAATGAAGGATCTTCAGCAGCCAGACGACCCAGCGCCAGCCCCATCTTCTCCTGATCAACCTTAGTCTTAGGTTCAACCGCAACGTGGATCACCGGCTCAGGGAATACCATACGCTCAAGAATAATCGTATTGTTGATATCGCACAGAGATTCACCAGTGGTAACTTCCTTCAAACCAATACAAGCCGCGATATCGCCAGCCAGAATTTCATCGACTTCCAGACGCTCGTTAGCATGCATCTGCACGATACGACCGATACGTTCTTTTTTGCCGCGCACCGAGTTGTATACCGTATCGCCTTTTTTCAGCACACCGGAATAAACACGCACAAAAGTCAACTGCCCGACAAACGGATCCGTCATCAGCTTGAACGCCAATGCCGAGAAGCTTTCACTGTCATCCGCCTTACGTGAAATCGGCTGACCCTCTTCATCTTCACCGGTCACATCAGGAATATCCACAGGTGACGGCATGAACATGATGACCGCATCCAGCATACGCTGAACACCCTTGTTCTTGAAAGCAGAACCGCAAAGCATCGGTTGAATTTCGCAAGCGATAGTACGGGTGCGCAGACCAAAAATAATTTCCTCTTCGGTCAGTTCACCATTCTCAAGGTAGTTATTCATCAACTCTTCAGAAGCTTCAGCAGCCGTTTCAACCATCTTCGCGCGCCATTCGGCAGCGACCTCGACCAAATCGGCCGGGATTTCACGATAGTCAAACTTCATACCCTGAGACGCCTCATCCCAGTAGATGGCACGCATCTTGATCAGATCAACCACACCTTCGAAATTCTCTTCAGCACCGATAGGCACGACAATCGGCACAGGGTTAGCACGCAGGCGTGTGCCCATTTGCTCAACGACCTTGAAGAAATTTGCGCCTTGACGATCCATCTTGTTAACAAATGCCAAACGAGGAACTTTATATTTGTTAGCTTGACGCCAAACCGTTTCGGACTGAGGCTGCACACCACCTACCGCACAGTAAACCATGCACGCACCGTCGAGCACACGCATAGAACGTTCAACTTCGATCGTAAAGTCAACGTGACCCGGCGTATCGATAATATTGAAACGATGCTCTTCATACTGCTTTTCCATGCCCTTCCAGAAACATGTTGTCGCAGCTGAAGTAATGGTAATTCCACGCTCCTGCTCCTGCTCCATCCAGTCCATGGTGGCAGCGCCATCATGAACTTCACCGATCTTGTGACTTACACCGGTGTAGAACAGAATACGTTCGGTTGTCGTAGTTTTGCCCGCATCAATATGCGCGCTGATACCGATATTACGGTAACGGTTAATAGGTGTTTTACGAGCCACGATGTATACCTAACTAGTTTGATTGTTAATGCTAAATTAGAAACGGAAATGCGAGAACGCCTTATTGGCTTCAGCCATACGGTGAACTTCATCACGCTTCTTCACCGCACCACCACGACCTTCGGACGCATCGATCAGCTCACCAGCCAAACGCATACCCATGGACTTTTCGCCACGTTTGCGGGCCGCTTCGCGCAACCAGCGCATAGACAGCGCCATACGACGTGAAGGACGAACTTCAACAGGAACCTGATAGTTTGCACCACCCACACGACGGCTTTTCACTTCAACCTGTGGCTTAGCATTGGTCAAAGCAAGATTGAAAATCTCAATCGCATCTTTACCAGTCTTCTTACCAACCTGCTCCAGTGCACCGTACAGAATACGTTCAGCAACTGATTTTTTACCAGCTGTCATCAACACGTTTACAAATTTAGACAAATCCTGATTACCGAACTTTGGATCTGGCAACACTTCACGTTTGGGTACTTCTCTGCGTCTTGGCATATCAACCTCAAATAAATTACTTAAAAAAATACAATCGCGAACTTATTTCTTAGGACGCTTGGTACCGTACTTGGAACGTGATTGCTTACGATCCTTCACACCTGCTGTATCCAGACTACCGCGAACCATGTGATAACGCACACCCGGCAAATCCTTTACACGACCGCCGCGCAACAGCACAACCGAGTGCTCCTGCAGATTATGGCCTTCACCGCCGATGTAGCTAATGACTTCAAAACCATTGGTCAGACGAACTTTAGCCACTTTACGCAACGCAGAGTTAGGCTTCTTAGGTGTTGTGGTGTAAACACGAGTACACACACCACGCTTTTGTGGCGAACTACCGAGCGCTGGTACCTTGCTCTTTTCTACGATTGCGACACGCGGCTTGCGGATCAACTGATTAATGGTTGGCATTATCTAACATCCTAAAGTAAATTCTAAAATTCCGTTTGTGTTTATAAAACAAAAGCTTATCGTCGCAGACAGACAGAATCACCTGCTGCGACGATAAAAAGATTGTGGATTCTATTCAGAAACCACTGCACTGTCAAGCAACTCACCGGCAGGTGCCGACTCTGCTGCCATAAAATCACGACCTTGCGCCATATCAATACCTAGACCCTGCTTGCGTCGTGCATTATGGTAAGCCATCCCGGTACCGGCTGGAATCAGACGACCCACAATGACGTTTTCTTTCAGACCGCGCAATTCGTCGCGTTTGCCCATGATCGCAGCTTCGGTCAGAACGCGGGTTGTTTCCTGGAAGGAAGCGGCCGAGATAAACGAATCGGTCGACAACGATGCCTTGGTAATACCCAGCAGCATAAATTCGAAAGTAGCTGGCTCTTTGCCGGCAGCACTCATTTTCTCGTTTTCTTCCAGCAGATCTGCGCGCTCTACCTGTTCGCCCACGATAAAGCGAGTATCACCCACTTCTTTCACCTGAACGCGACGCAGCATCTGACGCACGATCACCTCAATGTGCTTGTCGTTGATCTTAACGCCTTGCAGACGGTACACTTCCTGAACTTCATCAGTGATGTAGCGAGCCAGCTCCGCGACGCCCAACAGGCGCAGAATATCGTGAGGATCAGCAGGACCGTCGACGATCATTTCACCGCGCGTCACCATCTGACCATCGTGTACCAACACATGTTTTTCCTTAGGAATCAGGAATTCGCTTGCCAGACCTTCAACATCGGTAATAACCAGACGCTGTTTGCCCTTGGTTTCCTTACCGAACGATACCGTACCGGTACACTCAGCCAGCATGCCGGCATCTTTAGGGATACGTGCTTCGAACAGTTCAGCCACACGCGGCAAACCACCGGTAATATCGCGAGTCTTGGAAGATTCCTGAGGAATACGCGCCAATACATCACCAATACCAACCATCTGACCATCTTCTACCGTAATAATGCAACCGGTCTGGAACGTCACACTAACCGCTGTTTCTGTCCCTGTCAGCTTGACATCTTCACCGCTTTCATCAAACAGGCGAACCATAGGACGAACCATCGTGCCGGCCTTGTTTTGTGCCGCGGTACGCTGCTTAGGATCGATAACCACCAGCGTTGACAAGCCTGTCACTTCATCGATCTGTTTAGCGACGGTCACGCCCTCTTCAACGTTCTGGAAGCTGACACGACCTGCGTACTCTGTAATGATAGGACGGGTATGCGGATCCCAGGTTGCGAGTACTTCGCCGGCACGGACAGCAGCACCTTCCTTAATCACCAGCGTCGCACCGTACGGAATCTTATGGCGTTCGCGTTCGCGACCATAATCATCGGCGATGATAATTTCCGCACTACGCGCAACAACAATCGCTTCACCGCGCAAGGTGGTCACCACGCGCATATTCGGGCTGTATTTCAGCACACCGTTCGATTTACCCTCAACCTGACTCGCGACGACGTTACGTGATGCTGCACCGCCGACGTGGAAGGTACGCATCGTCAACTGGGTACCCGGTTCACCGATGGATTGCGCTGCAATAACACCCACCGCTTCACCCACGTTAACCATAGAGCCGCGACCCAAATCACGACCGTAGCACTTAGCGCACAGCCCGAAGCGCGTTTCACACTTCAATGGTGCACGAACTTCGACCTCATCAACTCCCAGCGCTTCGATACGTTCAACCGCTGTTTCATCCAGCAGGCAACCCACTTCATACAGGGTTTCACCTGACTCAGGATTAACCACATCGCGGCTCAGGACACGGCCCAGAATACGTTCACGCAAGGCTTCGATAACTTCACCACCTTCAACAATCGCCTTCATCATCGCGCCGTTAACCGTACCGCAATCTTCTTCAACTACAACCAGATCCTGCGTCACATCAACCAGACGACGTGTCAGGTAACCTGAGTTCGCTGTCTTCAACGCCGTATCGGCCAGACCCTTACGGGCACCGTGGGTTGAAATAAAGTACTGCAACATGCTCAAACCTTCGCGGAAGTTCGCGGTGATCGGCGTTTCGATAATCGAACCATCCGGTTTAGCCATCAAACCGCGCATCCCGGACAGCTGACGAATCTGCGCTGCAGAGCCCCGCGCACCGGAGTCGGCCATCATGTAAATGGAATTTAACGATTCCTGCATCACCGGCTTGCCGTTATTCATGCGAACTTCGCCCGTAATACGGTCCAGCACAGGCTCCGAGCTCAACTGATCCATCATGGCCTTAGCCACCATGTCACCTGTACGACCCCAGATATCGACAACCTTGTTGTAGCGCTCGCCATCCGTCACCAGACCTGAGGTGTACTGGGTGTGAATCTCCATAACTTCTTTTTCTGCTGCACCGATCAGATCCGCTTTTTCCGGCGGCATCAGCATGTCATCGATACAAATCGAAATACCTGCCCGTGTCGCATAAGTAAAACCGGTGTACATCAGTTTATCGGCCATGATGACCGTATCGCGCAAGCCGCACTGACGGAAACTCGCGTTGATCAGTCTTGAAATCTCTTTCTTTTTCAATGCCTTGTTAATCAAAGCAAACGGCAGACCGGCAGGCAACACCTCTGAGAGCAGCGCACGTCCAACGGTAGTTTCATGACGCACCAGCTTTTCTACAAACTCGCCCGCCTCGTCCTTATGGAATTCCTTCAGACGAACGATCACCTTCGCCTGCAAGTCCACTTCACGAGACTCATAGGCACGCGATACTTCTGCGATATTGGCAAACATCGAGCCTTCGCCCTTAACGCCGATATTTTCGCGAGTCATGTAGTACAGACCCAAAACGATATCCTGTGAAGGAACAATAATCGGCTCGCCGTTCGCAGGTGACAATACGTTGTTAGATGCAAGAAGCAAGGTTCTGCATTCCATCTGCGCTTCGAGCGACAGAGGCACGTGTACCGCCATTTGATCGCCGTCGAAGTCGGCGTTGAATGCCGTACAAACCAGCGGGTGCAATTGAATGGCCTTACCTTCGATCAGGATCGGTTCGAAGGCCTGGATACCCAAACGGTGCAATGTTGGTGCGCGGTTCAGCATCACCGGATGTTCGCGAATCACTTCTTCGAGAATATCCCATACGACCGGCTCTTCAGCCTCAACCATACGCTTACTGGCCTTGATCGTCGTCGCCAGTCCCATTGCTTCGAGACGGCTAAAGATAAATGGTTTGAACAGTTCCAGCGCCATTTTCTTAGGCAAACCGCACTGATGCAGTTTGAGCTGAGGACCCACCACGATCACGGAACGACCGGAGTAATCGACGCGCTTACCCAACAAGTTTTGACGGAAACGACCGCTCTTACCCTTGATCATGTCAGCTAATGACTTCAATTGGCGCTTGTTCGCACCGGTCATGGCTTTACCGCGACGACCATTGTCCAGCAGCGAATCGACCGCTTCTTGCAACATGCGCTTTTCGTTACGCACGATGATATCCGGCGCCTTCAGTTCCAGCAGGCGGCGCAGACGGTTGTTACGGTTGATCACGCGACGATACAGATCGTTCAGATCAGATGTCGCGAAGCGGCCGCCATCCAGTGGCACTAACGGACGCAATTCAGGTGGCAATACCGGCAAGACTTCCAGCACCATCCACTGCGGCTTGATGCCGGATGCGCTAAACGCTTCCAGCACTTTCAGACGCTTGGCGTACTTTTTGATCTTAGTTTCAGAGCCGGTCGCCTGCAAATCCGCACGCAACGTCTCGATTTCACTCATGACATCAAGACCGGAGAGCAAGGCACGCACGCCTTCAGCGCCCATCAGTGCAGTGAATTCGTCACCGTACTCTTCAGTCTTAGCCAGATAGTCGTCATCAGACAACAACTGACCGCGATTGAGCGGCGTCATGCCAGGTTCAGTCACGACATAGGCTTCGAAGTACAAGACACGCTCGATATCGCGCAGCGTCATGTCCAGTACCATACCCAAACGGGATGGCAGAGACTTCAGAAACCAGATATGCGCGACCGGACTTGCCAGTTCGATATGACCCATGCGTTCGCGACGAACCTTAGATAAGGTCACTTCAACGCCGCACTTCTCGCAAATCACACCGCGATGTTTCAGGCGTTTGTACTTACCGCACAAACATTCATAATCTTTTACCGGTCCGAAAATCTTGGCGCAGAACAGACCGTCGCGCTCAGGTTTAAAGGTGCGGTAATTGATGGTTTCAGGCTTTTTAACTTCGCCATACGACCAAGAACGAATTTTCTCAGGTGACGCAAGACCAATCTTGATCGCATCGAATTCTTCTTTTTGTGTGACCTGTTTGAACAAATCTAACAATGACTTCATGTGTAACTCCTAAATCTGGTAAGTGGGGTGTAGTAAATGGTGAGTAGGAAATAGGTGAGCGGTAAGCTCTCTATTTCCTACTTCCTACTTCCTATATCTAGTTACGCTCCAAATCCATATCGATGGCGAGAGATCTGATTTCCTTGATCACCACATTGAACGACTCCGGCATGCCGGCATCAATCTTGTGGTCACCCTTGACGATATTTTCATACACCTTGGTACGTCCTGCCACGTCATCCGACTTAACGGTGAGCATTTCCTGCAAGGTGTAAGCCGCGCCATACGCTTCCAACGCCCAGACTTCCATTTCACCGAAACGCTGGCCACCGAACTGTGCCTTACCACCCAGCGGCTGTTGCGTCACCAGACTGTACGGACCGGTAGAACGTGCATGCATCTTGTCATCAACCAAGTGATGCAGTTTCAGCACATGCTTGTAACCGACCGTGACCGGACGATCGAACGCTTCGCCGGTACGACCATCGTGCAAGGTCGTCTGACCTGACAGCGGCAAATCGGCCAATGCGAGCATGTACTTGATTTCCTCTTCCGATGCACCGTCAAATACCGGGGTAGCAAAAGGCACGCCCTTACGCAGGTTGCGGCACAGCTCGATGATTTCGTCGTCGCTGAACGATTTGAAATCGACAGACTGACCGTTGTTATTGTTGTAGATCTTGTCGAGAAAACCGCGTAACTCGGTGATCTTCGCATTGGTCTGCAGCATCTGGTCAATTTTCTTACCTAAGCCATTGGCAGCCCAGCCCAGATGGGTTTCCAGAATCTGACCGATGTTCATCCGTGAAGGAACGCCCAACGGGTTCAACACCACGTCAACCGGCGTACCGTCAGCCATATAAGGCATATCTTCAACAGGAACAATGCGTGAGATCACACCCTTGTTACCGTGACGACCGGCCATCTTATCACCCGGTTGCAGACGACGCTTAACTGCAACGTAGACCTTAACCATCTTCTGCACGCCGGCTTGCAACTCATCGCCCTGCGTCATCTTTTTCTTCTTCAATTCGAAAGCAGCATCGAATTCCAGACGCTTTTGCGCCAGACCATCCTTTACCTGTTCCATTTGCGCGGCGACTTCATCGTCTGCCAGGCGAATATCAAACCATTGATGATGCTCGACACCCGACAAGTAGTCAGCCGTCAGTAAGCTACCCTTAGCCAGCTTCTTAGGACCGCCATTGGCAACCTTATCCAGCAGCAACTTCTCGAGACGCGTGAAAGCATCGCTTTCAACGATACGCATCTGATCGGCCAGATCCTTCTTGTAACGGTTCAGTTCATCATCGACGATCTGCTGGGCACGCTTGTCGCGCTGCAACCCTTCGCGTGTAAACACTTGAACGTCGATGACCGTACCGGAACTACCCGCAGAAACGCGCAGACTGGTGTCTTTCACATCGGAGGCCTTTTCGCCGAAAATTGCGCGCAGCAATTTCTCTTCAGGCGTTAACTGCGTTTCGCCCTTAGGCGTCACTTTACCCACCAGTACATCGCCTACAGCGACTTCTGCACCGATATGCACGATACCGCAGTCATCCAGACGGCCCAATTGCACTTCCGACAGGTTAGGGATATCGCGGGTAATTTCTTCAGTTCCCAACTTGGTATCGCGAGCAACCACGGTCAGCTCTTCAATATGGATAGAAGTGAAGCGATCCTGAGCGATGATACGTTCTGAGATCAGAATCGAATCTTCGTAGTTGTAACCGTTCCATGGCATAAACGCGACCAGCACGTTTTGACCCAGCGCGAGCTCACCCATATCGGTTGAAGCACCGTCAGCCACTACGTCGCCACGGGCAATCACATCACCCACCTTTACCAGCGGACGTTGATTGATATTGGTGTTCTGATTCGAACGTGTGTACTTGATCAGGTTGTAGATATCGACGCCCACTTCACCGGCTGTCGTTTCTTCGTCGTTTACACGCACCACAATACGGGCCGCATCCACGTAGTCAATACGACCACCGCGAATCGCCTGTACCGCCGTACCCGAATCGAGCGCTACCGTACGTTCGATACCCGTACCCACCAGCGGCTTTTCAGCACGCAGACAAGGAACTGCCTGACGGGACATGTTGGCACCCATCAACGCGCGGTTCGCATCGTCGTGTTCCAGGAACGGAATCAGACAGGCCGCAACAGATACGACTTGCGACGGCGATACGTCCATGTAGTTGATGGTATCCGGCGCTGCCAGCACAAATTCATTGTGACGACGTGCGGAGACGATGTCATCGGTAAAGCGGCCCTTCTTATCCAATTCAGCATTCGCCTGCGCGATGGTGTAGGTGCTCTCTTCAATGGCTGACAGATAGTCAACATCGTTAGATACACAACCATTCGTCACTTTACGATACGGTGTCTCAATGAAGCCGTACTCGTTGGTGCGTGCGTACAGTGCCAGAGAGTTGATCAGACCAATGTTCGGACCTTCCGGTGTTTCGATAGGACATACACGGCCGTAATGTGTCGGATGCACGTCGCGAACTTCAAAGCCGGCACGTTCACGCGTCAGACCACCCGGTCCCAGTGCTGAAATACGACGCTTATGCGTTACTTCAGACAGCGGATTGGTCTGATCCATAAATTGGCTCAACTGGCTCGAACCAAAGAATTCCTTGATCGCGGCTGAAATCGGTTTAGCATTGATCAGATCGTGCGGCATCAGATTATCTGCTTCCGCCTGGCCTAAGCGCTCTTTAACAGCGCGCTCTACACGCGCCAGACCCACGCGGAACTGGTTTTCAGCCAATTCACCCACCGCACGTACGCGACGATTACCCAAGTGATCGATATCGTCGATTTCGCCGCGACCATTGCGCAATTCAACCAGAATCTTTACCACCGCAACGATGTCCTCATTGGACAAAATCGGTGAACCGGTCAACTCTTCGCGACCTACGCGGCGATTGAACTTCATACGGCCGACGACAGACAGATCGTAACGCTCTTCGCTGAAGAACAGACCATTGAACAAGCCTTCTACCGATTCTTCGGTCGGCGGCTCGCCGGGGCGCATCATGCGATAAATCGCAACGCGAGCGGTCCACTTATCAGTGGTCTCATCCGTGCGCAGTGTTTGCGATATATACGCGCCCTGATCCAGATCGTTGGTGTACAGGGTGTTAAGCTTGGTGACATTCGCATCCTGCAACTTGCGCAGCAGCTCTTCGGTCATCACATCGTTGGCATTGGCAATAATTTCGCCGCTTTCTTTGTCGATGACGTTATTCGCGATAACGCGGCCCAGCAGGAAATCGTCGGCAACAGCCAATTTGTCGATCCCCGCTTCCTGCATCTGACGGATGTGACGCACAGTAATGCGCTTGTCTGTCGCGACGATGGTCTTGCCCGACTTGTCGAGAATATCGAAGCGCGCGATTTCGCCGCGCAGACGTTCTGCAACCACTTCAAACTGAATACCGCCCTTTTTGCCCAGTTGGAAGGTGTCGAATTCGTAGAACATGCCCAGCATGTCTTCATTGGTGTAACCCAATGAGCGCAGCAGGATCGTGACCGGCATTTTGCGGCGACGATCGATACGGAAATAGACGTAATCCTTGGCGTCGAATTCAAAATCCAACCATGAACCACGGTAAGGAATAATACGAGCGGAAAACAGCAATTTACCCGAAGAGTGGGTTTTGCCCCGGTCATGCTCGAAGAACACGCCTGGAGAACGATGCAGCTGAGACACGATAACGCGCTCTGTACCGTTAATCACGAAAGAACCAGTATTCGTCATCAGAGGCATTTCACCCATGTAGACTTCCTGCTCTTTTACTTCTTTTACCGTCGGCTTGGAAGCTTCCTTATCCATAATGGTCAGGCGTACGCGAGCGCGCAATGGCGATGCGTAGGTCAGGCCGCGCTGCTGACATTCCTTGACGTCAAAAGCCGGGGTTCCCAGCATATAGCTGACGAAATCCAGTCTGGCATTTTTGGAATGGCTTTCAATCGGAAATATTCCGTTGAAAGCAGCTTGCAAACCTTCATTTTTGCGTTTTTCAGGCGCAGTAGCCTCCTGAAGAAAGGCAGCAAAGGCTTCCAATTGGGTGGATAAAAGGAAAGGAACCGGAAGTGCACCGATTCGCTTGCCGAAACTTTTACGAATACGTTTTTTTTCGGTAAAAGAGTAGCTCATATATTCTCCACGACTAGGCAAAAAGACAGGGGGCGAAAAGCATGAAATCAGACTTTCCGTCCATTAGCTTCTTAGAGCGCCAAAAGGCTGACGGTAAGCCGTCAGCCTTTTGACAACACAATGTATTACTTAACTTCAGCGGTCGCGCCAGCTTCGATCAACTGCTTAGCAATTGCGTCAGCATCAGCCTTTGAAACGCCTTCTTTAACAACCTTAGGTGCTGCATCAACCAGATCCTTAGCTTCTTTCAAGCCCAGACCAGTGATAACGCGAACAGCCTTAATTACGCTAACCTTGTTGTCGCCAACAGTTGCCAGGATAACGTCAAATTCAGATTGTTCAGCAGCGGCAGCAGCAGGACCAGCAGCAGGACCGGCAACAGCAACAGCTGCAGCAGATACGCCAAACTTTTCTTCCATTTGCTTGATCAGTTCTGACAATTCCAGCACAGTCATCGAAGCGACTGCATCCATCAATTCAGCATTAGTAATAGCCATATTGTTCTCCAATTATTTCAAAAATTAAACAGCAGCCGCTTCAGCAGCGACTTCAGCAGGTGCATCTACAACACCATTTGCATCACGGATTGCAGCCAGCGTACGTACGAACTTCGCAGTCGTCGCATTCATAGTTGCCATCAAGCGAGCAATCAACTCATCACGACTAGGTGTTGCGGCGAGCACAGCGACTTGATCCGCAGACATCACGGAACCTGCCATTGAGCCGGCTTTAACGACCAGCAGCGGGTTGGTCTTGGCAAATTCGCACATCACTTTAGCAGCAGCAACAGCGTCGGCACTCATGCTATAAACAAGAGGACCTACCATACTGTCAGCCAATGCTTCGAATGAAGTGCCTTGTACCGCACGACGCGCCAATGTGTTTTTCAACACGTGCAGATAAACACCTGATTCACGTGCAGTAGCACGCAATTTAGTGATATCGGCAACTTTGATGCCACGGTACTCTGCCAAAACGATGGTTTGCGATTGCGCCACTTGTGCACTGACTTCCGCTACCACGGTTTGTTTTTCTTGCAGATTGAGACTCAAGTCTTCCTCCATTATCCAGAACGCATTCAACACGCGCTCCATCATTTACAACAGCGACCATGAGTCAGGAGAACAACCATTCCTGCTCGCGGGCACACCATCTGCGGGGGGATCAAATGCAGGATTGAGGAATGAGGATTTAGAAACCCCTAAAACTCAATACTGAACTATCAATTAAGCCGCCATTACCAGACTCCCGGATCCTAGATCCTAAATCCTGGTTTTGTCAGCCCCACCGGTCTTTGATGCTGACTACCGCCAGCAGTGCAAAGATATAAGGCGACATGGCAGACACCATGCCACCAGATTTAATTCCTTAAGCCGTGAAACTTGACTGATCTACGCGAACACCGACACCCATCGTGCTGGACAAAGAGACCTTCTTCATGAAGACACCCTTGGAAGCAGCAGGCTTAGCCTTAGCCAGCGCATCGATCAATGCAAGCAGGTTTTCACGCAATGCTTCAGGCGCGAATGAAGCGCGACCGATCGTGCACTGGATGATACCGTTCTTGTCATTGCGATACTGAACCTGACCTGCCTTGGCGTTGCGCACTGCACCGGCTACGTCAGCCGAAACTGTACCGACCTTAGGGTTAGGCATCAAACCGCGTGGACCCAGAACCTGACCCAGCTGACCCACCAGACGCATTGCATCCGGACTTGCGATCACAACGTCAAAATCCAGATTACCGGCTTTGATAGATTCAGCCAGATCATCGAAACCGACGATATCTGCACCGGCAGCTTTTGCCTCTTCAGCTTTAGCACCCTGAGCAAATACAGCAACACGAACTGTCTTACCTGTACCGCGTGGCAATACGACCGAACCGCGAACCAGTTGATCAGATTTACGTGCATCGATACCCAGATTGACAGCCACGTCGATGGACTCATCAAACTTGGCAACAGCGTTTTCCTTAACCAGTGCCAAGGCATCAGTCAATGCATACAGCTTATTGCGATCGACTTTAGTTGCAATTGCTTTATAGCGCTTAGACATTATTCGCCCTCCACTGTGATACCGATACTGCGCGCGCTACCTGCGATGATGCGTACAGCGGCATCCATATTCGCGGCGGTCAGATCAGCCATCTTGGTTGTTGCAATTTCTTCTGCCTGCTTACGTGTCAAGTGACCAACCTTAACCGTATGCGGAGTTGCGCTGCCCTTTTGAATACCAACAGCCTTCTTGATCAGAATGGTTGCCGGCGGGGTCTTCATAATGAAGGTGAAGCTCTTGTCAGCAAACGCTGTGATAACCACAGGGATTGGCAAACCTGGCTCTACGCCCTGGGTTGCAGCGTTGAACGCCTTACAGAACTCCATGATATTCAGACCGCGTTGACCCAATGCTGGACCAATCGGTGGACTTGGATTTGCCTTACCAGCTGGCACTTGCAGCTTGATGTAGCCTATGACCTTCTTTGCCATGTTACTCTCCTATCAAACGGGTAATCGAGATTTTCACCTCTCCCCAAATACAGAAAACAGCAAACGGGAAACAGCGCCTGCAATCATTGCAAGCTGCGTTTCCCATGCTATTTCCCTCTAATTTAGCCTTTTTCTACCTGGCCAAAATCCAACTCAACCGGTGTCGCACGACCGAAAATCGTAACTGCCACCCGTATCTTATTCTTATCGTAGTTGACTTCCTCCACCATGCCGGTAAAGTCGGTAAACGGACCTTCCTTAACACGTACAGACTCGCCCACTTCGAACAACACCTTAGGCCTTGGTTTTTCAACACCCGCCTGCATTTGCTGCATAATATTCTGAACTTCTTTTTCGCTGATCGGTGTCGGGCGCATTGCAGATCCGCCCAAGAACCCAGTTACTTTTGGTGTATTTTTCACCAAGTGCCATGACTCATCGGTCATTTCCATCTCAACCAGCACATACCCCGGAAAAAACTTGCGCTCTGAGGTGACTTTTTGCCCCCCCTTGAGTTCAACAACCTCTTCGACCGGAACCAGAATCTGACCAAACTTTTCTTGCATACCCTCGCGAGCAATTCTTTCGACTAATGCCCGTGAAACACTTTTCTCAAATTGAGAGTACGTGTGAACAACATACCAACTCATCGCCATTATTCAGCCCGCCCCATCAACTTATTTACCATCGTCATCAGACTGGCATCAACCAACCACAAAAACAAAGCCATCGTGATAGCAAACAAAATCACCACACCGGTGGTTTGCAGCGTCTCCTTGCGAGTAGGCCAAACAACGCGCTTCGCCTCCGCAATCGAATCACGGCCAAAGGCGATAAACTGACGGCCCGACTCGCTTGTAGACGCGACACCTACCGCAAGCAAAACACCCGCGAGCACCGACAATAACCGCAGCACTGCCGCACTGTCATGCAGGTAGTAGTAACCCGCAATCCCTGCTACAACCAGCAGAAATGCAAATAGCAACTTGATTTTATCCGACATGCGAGAATGTTCCGATTAACGATTACTTACTATTTGGCAGGCCAGGAGGGTTTCGAACCCCCAACCCTCGGTTTTGGAGACCGATACTCTACCAATTGAGCTACTGGCCTAAAAATTTAGGATTGCGGGCTATGTAATGAGCAAGCTCAATTCAAAACCCCCAATCCCGATCCTGCTATTACTCGATAACTTTTGCAACCACACCGGCACCAACGGTACGACCACCTTCGCGAATCGCGAAACGCAGACCTTCTTCCATCGCGATCGGGTTGATCAGTGCAACCGTGATGCTGACGTTATCGCCTGGCATAACCATTTCGGTACCTGCTGGCAATTCAACCGCACCCGTCACGTCCGTCGTACGGAAGTAGAACTGTGGACGATAGCCCTGGAAGAATGGTGTATGACGACCACCTTCTTCTTTGCCCAATACGTAGATTTCCGCAGTGAACTTAGTGTGAGGCTTGATTGAACCTGGCTTACACAACACCTGACCGCGCTCAACTTCTTCACGCTTCGTACCGCGCAACAGAACACCCACGTTATCGCCGGCCTGACCTTGATCAAGCAGCTTACGGAACATTTCAACGCCAGTACACGTTGTCTTCAGTGTTGGCTTGATACCAACGATTTCGATTTCTTCGCCGACTTTAACGATACCGCGCTCGATACGACCGGTAACAACCGTACCGCGACCAGAGATCGAGAAAACGTCTTCAACTGGCATCAGGAAAGCGCCATCAACAGCACGTTCCGGTGTTGGAATATAGCTATCCAGCGCCTCAGCCAAACGCAAAATTGCAGGCTCGCCGATATCAGACTGATCACCCTTGATGGCCAGCATCGCAGAACCCTTGATAACTGGAATGTCATCGCCAGGGAAATCATACTTGGAAAGCAATTCACGCACTTCCATTTCAACCAGCTCAAGCAACTCTTCGTCGTCGACCATGTCGCACTTGTTCAGGAACACAACGATGTACGGAACGCCAACTTGACGTGCCAGCAGGATGTGCTCGCGAGTCTGAGGCATAGGACCGTCAGCAGCAGAACAAACCAGAATCGCGCCATCCATCTGCGCAGCACCCGTGATCATGTTCTTAACATAGTCGGCGTGACCCGGGCAATCTACGTGAGCGTAGTGACGGGTTGCTGTTTCGTATTCAACGTGAGCGGTATTAATGGTAATACCGCGTGCCTTTTCTTCCGGCGCCGCATCGATCTGGTCGTAAGCCTTGGCCTCGCCGCCAAACTTCTTGCACAAAACCATCGTGATCGCCGCTGTCAGCGTTGTCTTACCGTGATCCACGTGACCGATCGTACCGACGTTGACGTGTGGTTTGGTGCGTTCGAATTTACTTTTTGCCATGACTTTTCCTTATCAATGTCAAACGTTAACAATAATTACTCAATTTGGTGCCCATGGCGAGAATCGGACTCGCGACCTCTCCCTTACCAAGGGAGTGCTCTACCACTGAGCCACATGGGCGGAATTTTACTGGAGCGGGTGAAGGGGATCGAACCCTCGTCGTAAGTTTGGAAAACTTCTGCTCTACCATTGAGCTACACCCGCAAGCATTCCTATCAAACAACGCCATCAAGACTGCACTACCTGCCAGACTTAACCTAAATTTTGGTGGAGGGGGAAGGATTCGAACCTTCGTACTCAGAGAGGGCAGATTTACAGTCTGCTGCCTTTAACCACTCGGCCACCCCTCCAAAACTGGAGCAGCATTATGATAATCTTAGACTCGATTGTCAATAGCTTTTTTAATTTATTTCACTTCTGTACAGAGCCGATTGCGCATGCGCCTGCAAACCTTCGCCAAAAGCCAGCGTTGCCGCAATTTTCCCCAGCGTCTTTGCACCCTGCGGCGAGACCTGTATCAGACTGCTGCGCTTTTGAAAGTCGTATACGCCCAGCGGCGATGAAAAACGTGCCGTCCCCGAGGTCGGCAGGACGTGATTCGGACCGGCACAGTAATCTCCGAGGGATTCGGATGTATAACGCCCCATAAAGATCGCACCGGCATGCTTGAGTTTTGGCAGATACTCCTCCGGCTTTTCAACCGACATTTCCAGATGCTCGGGCGCAATCCGGTTACTGATTTCGCACGCCTCATCCAGACTGGCGACATGGATCAACGCACCGCGATTTTCGAGCGCGGTTCGAATAATGTCACATCGCGGCATTTGCGCTAGCAGACGATCTGCACTGTCAGCAACGGCACGGATAAAATCTGCATCCGGCGAAAGCAGAATGGCCTGCGCGAGCTCATCGTGCTCCGCCTGCGAGAACAAATCCATCGCGATCCAGTCAGGATTTGTATGTCCGTCGCAAATCACCAGAATTTCCGAAGGCCCTGCGATCATATCGATGCCGCAAATGCCGAATACACGACGTTTGGCTGCGGCCACGTAGGCATTACCGGGACCCACAATCTTATCGACCTTTGGAATGGTTGCCGTACCGTAGGCCAAAGCCGCCACTGCTTGCGCGCCGCCTATCGTAAATACCCGATCCACACCCGACAGATAAGCTGCCGCGAGCACCAACTGATTTTTAAGTCCATCAGGTGTCGGCACCACCATAATCAGTTCCGCCACCCCCGCCACCTTAGCTGGCAGGGCATTCATCAACACCGATGAAGGATAAGCCGCCTTTCCCCCCGGAACATACAAACCCACGCGATCAAGCGGCGTCACCTGCTGACCCAGCAACGTGCCGTCCGCATCCTGATAACTCCAGGACGCCTGCAGCTGCTTCTGATGGTACTCAGTCACACGCGCTGCTGCAGCCTCTAATGCCGCGCGTTGCTCAACAGGCAAGCCGTCAAAGGCTGCGCGCAATTCTTCTCGCGGCAACTCCATTCCTGCGGCATCAGCTAGCGTCAGACGGTCAAAGCGACTGGTATAGTCCAGCACGGCTTCATCGCCACGTTTTTTAACATCCGACAGGATGGCCGCGACAGTCGCTTCTAATTTTTCATCCGCCGTTTCTTCAAAAGCCAGCAACGCATCCAACTCTGCACTGAAATTGGCACTGCTGCTCGATAATTCTCTTATTTTCATAACCGCACCTTATTTAACGAGGGCCTGCGCGAAGGCATCGAGCATGGGCTGAATTTTATTGCGCTTTAATTTAAGCGCAGCCTGATTCACCACCAGACGGGACGACACATCACTGATGTGCTCGACCGCCTTCAGGTGATTAGCGCGCAAAGTACCGCCGCTGCTGACCAGATCAACTATGACATCAGATAATCCGACCAGCGGCGCCAATTCCATCGAGCCATATAATTTGATTAAATCGATATGCACACCCTTGGCCGCAAAGTGTTCGCGCGCCGCGTTGACATACTTGGTCGCAACGCGCAGCCGCGCACCCTGCGTGACTGCAGACTCGTAATCAAAATCGTCGCGCACCGCAACCATCATCCGGCAGCGCGCAATATTTAAGTCCAGCGGCTGATACAAGCCTTGTCCGCCGTGCTCATTCAATACATCCTTGCCCGCCACACCGATATCGGCCGCACCATCTTGCACATAGGTCGGCACATCAGAGGCTCTGACGATAATCAGGCGCACATCGCTGCGGTTGGTATCCAGAATCAGCTTGCGCGACGTTTCAGGATCATCCAGCGCAGTGATTCCTGCTGCGGCCAGCAAGGGCATGGTTTCTTCAAAAATACGGCCTTTGGACAGCGCAATCGTAATCATCTCAATCTCCTAGCTCAAGCGGCGAATGACAGCGCCAAGCGCTGACAGCTTCGCTTCTATGTGTTCGTATCCGCGATCTAAATGATAAATGCGATCCACGATAGTTTCACCCTGCGCCACCATGCCGGCAATCACAAGCGATGCCGAAGCACGCAAATCGGTCGCCATCACATTCGCACCTTCAAGTTGGGCTCGCCCCTGAATCACGGCAGTATTTCCCTCGATCTCAATCTGAGCTCCTAAGCGCTGCAACTCCTGCACATGCATAAAGCGGTTTTCAAAAATAGTCTCCACCACCTTTGAACTCCCCTCTGCGATGGCATTCATGGCCATAAACTGAGCCTGCATATCGGTTGGAAAGGCAGGGTACGGCGCGGTGCGCAAATTAACGGCACGCGGCCTGCCATCCATTGCAATCGAAATTCGGTCAGCGATCACATCAATCACCGCCCCCGCTTCTCGCAATTTATCCAGCACATTATCCAGCGTATCCGCGCGCGCACCGGTCAGCGTGATCTGCCCGCCGGTTGCCGCTACTGCCACCAAGAATGTCCCGCTCTCAATGCGATCCGGCATCACCGCATACTCCGCACCGTGCAACGCATCCACGCCGCAAATCGTAATCTTATCGCTACCCGCACCCTCGATCTTTGCACCCATCGCAATCAGGCAATTTGCCAGATCAACCACTTCGGGTTCACGCGCTGCATTTTCCAGCACCGTTACGCCCTCCGCGAGCACCGCGGCCATCATCAGATTTTCCGTGCCGGTCACGCTGATCAGATCGAAGCAGATGCGCGCACCCTGCAGGCGCTTTGCCGTTGCATGAATATAGCCATGCTCGATATGAATCGACGCGCCCATCGCCTGCAGACCCTTGATATGCAAATCCACCGGACGCGAACCGATCGCACACCCACCGGGCAGCGACACACGCGCTTCGCCAAATCGCGTCAACAACGGACCCAGCACTAAAATCGCCGCCCGCATGGTTTTAACCATATCGTAAGGGGCTTCTAGCTTATCTACCGTGTCCGCATTGAATGTCGCCGACTGAACACCGGATTCAATCCGAACGCCCATCTGCTGCAACAACCTGACCATGGTTTTCACGTCGTGCATGTCAGGCAGATTACTCAGATGTAACGCATCCGCCGTTAACAGGCTCGCGCACATAATCGGCAGCGCCGCATTCTTGGCACCGGAGATTTTCACCTCACCCTTGAGGCGATAACCGCCTTGAATTGCTAGTTTTTGCATAAAATTATCAGTGAGTGGTAAGTCGTGAGTCGTGAGTGGTTTTGCCACTGACTACTGACTACTTACTACTTACCGTTTTCTCCCATTCTTCCGATGTATAGGTTTTCATCGACAGCGCGTGAATTTCACCCTTCATCCTGTCACCCAGCGTCTTGTAGACCAACTGCTGGCGGCCGATGCGGCTCTTGCCTGCAAATTCATCGCTGACCACGACCGCCTCAAAATGCTGACCATCGCCGACAACGGTTAAATGTGTCGTCGCCATGTTTTGCGCGATGTCCTGCTGTATGCTTTCCGGGGTAACCATTAAAATCCTAAATTGAGTTAAAACAACAACGTTCCGATGCGCAGATATTGTTAATTCGGCAGCATATCGGCCACGCCGTATAAGTTTGCCAGTGTCAGCAACGACGCCGGAATGCCGGTAACACGCAACGCACCCTGACGAGCCTGAGCTGCTCTTGACCACCCCAGCAGCATACTGACCGCTGCGGAATCGACCGTCTCGACTCGACTCATATCCACCTGCAAATCTTTTTCTGAGAGGACTTTCAACCCGGATTCATAGAGGGCCGGCACGGTCGACATCGTCAAGCGACCGCTCAGCAACAACGCATCTTCCGTTAGCTCGATCACTTAGCGTCTGCCTTGCGCACTGAGCCCGCATTCATTCCGGACAATTCCTTAATCAAGCCGTCGATACCCGACTGCTGTATCGTCGTCGCAAATTGCCCGCGATAATTGGTCACCAGACTCACCGCTTCAATCACGACATCGTAGACCTTCCAGCCATCCGCCTCTTTTTCCATTTTGTAATCAACCAGAGTCGGCTGACCACTGGATTTAATGATGCGCGTGTTCACGACAACCTCTTTATCGCCCGCATTCATTTTGACCGGCCTGACTTCAATTTTCTGATCGCGGTACAGCGACAAGGCATTCGCATAGGTACGCACCAGCATATTGCGGAATTCGGCCACCAGTGCTTTTTGCTGCTCAGGCGTCGCCTGCTTCCAGTAGCGCCCGACAGCCAACTGCGTCATGTGGGTAAAATCAAAATTGGGCAGCACACGCGCATCGACCAGTGCCAGAATCTTCTTCTGATTCTCCGCCTTGCTGCCAGCATCCTGTTTAATGATGACGATGACTTCCTGAGCCACATCCTTGATCATTGCATCGGGTGCCTGTGTTTCAGCCTGTGCCGAAAAGCACGACAAACCCACCGCCATACTCAATAAAATACGCTTCATTTCGACTCCTCTTTTGCAGGCTCTGAGGCCTTGCTATACATAAATTTACTGATCAAATCTTCCAGCACCATCGCCGATTGCGTTTGTTTCAAAAGATCGCCGTCTTTGATCATTTCAGTCTCACCCCCCGGCACCAGACCGATGTATTGCTCACCCAGCAAGCCTGAAGTCAGAATATTGGCGAAGGTATCTTTGGGAAACTGATAACGCTTGTCCACGCTCATGACCACATTCGCCTCATAACGTTCAGTATCGAGCGAAATGGAGGTCACGCGCCCGACCAGCACCCCGGCACTGCGGATCGATGCTTTAGGCTTTAGTCCACCGATATTGGAAAAATAGGCATGCACCTGATACGTTTCGGACACATTGTAGGTACCCAAATTACCGACTTTCATCGCCAACATCACCAGTGCACCGATGCCTGCCACCACAAACATACCCACCCATAAATCCAAAGTTGTCCGTTCCATCTCTTAAGCCCCTCTAAACATGATTGCAGTCAATACAAAGTCCAACATCAAAATCGCCAGCGATGATGTTACAACGGTGCGCGTGGTCGCACCCGACACCCCTTCAGCCGTAGGCGGTGCATCGAATCCCTCGAACAAGGCAATCACCGTCACCACCGTCCCGAATACGACACTTTTGATAATCCCGTTCATGATGTCTTCACGAAAATCAACCGCCGCCTGCATCTGCGACCAGAATGAACCTTCATCCACGCCGATCTGCACCACCCCGACCAGATAACCGCCGAAAATCCCCACCGCGCTAAACAACGCCGCCAGCAGCGGCATGGAGATCACCCCCGCCCAAAAACGCGGCGCGACGATACGTGCGATCGGGTTGACGGCCATCATCTCCATCGCCGAAATTTGTTCGGTCGCCTTCATCAAGCCGATTTCAGCGGTCATCGCAGATCCTGCGCGGCTGGCAAACAGCAAGGCGGCCATCACGGGTCCTAACTCGCGCACCAATCCTAACGCCACCATCACACCCAGCGCCGACTCAGAACCATAGCGCTTGAGCGTTTCATAGCCTTGCAGCCCTAATACCATCCCGACAAACAACCCCGCCACGATGATGATGATCAAAGACATCACACCGGTCGAGAACAATTCCTTGATGACTAAATGAAAACGCCTTAGACAGTTCCCTGAATACAGTAAAGTCAAAAAGAAAAAACGCGCCGCCACACCGATACGCCAAACGGTGTCAACGATGCGATGACCAATTGCACTTATAGTTTTAACGACTGCCATAATTTCAAGCCCGTAAATTTAAAGCCTGGCGATAATCAACGCCGGGATAATGAAATGGTACCGGCCCGTCCATCTCGCCGTGCACAAACTGACGTACAAAATCCGTGTCGCAGGCGCGAAGTTCATCCGGCGTACCCTCCGCGACAATCACGCCGTTTGCCATAAAATAAACATAGTCGACGATCTTGAGCGATTCCTGAATATCGTGCGTGACGATAATCGAGGTCGCACCCAGCGCATCGTTCAGACTGCGGATCAAATCGCCAATCACCGTCATCGAAATCGGGTCAAGACCCGCGAACGGTTCGTCGTACATCACCAGCATCGGATCCAGCGCCATCGTACGGGCCAGCGCAACACGACGCGCCATTCCGCCGGACAACTCAGAGGGCATCATATGCTGCGCGCCGCGCAAACCCACTGCATTGAGTTTCATGACGACCAGATTGTGTATCATCTCTTCAGACAAATCGGTATGTTCACGCATTTGAAACGCGACATTGTCATACACCGACATATCGGTAAACAGCGCGCCAAACTGAAACAGCATGCCCATTTTTCGGCGCATCAAATACAGCCCCTTAGCGTCGAGCTCATGCATCACCTGACCGTCAAATTTGACATAGCCGCGTGTCGGCTTCAAAGCACCGCCGATGTGGCGCAGCAAAGTCGTCTTGCCGCAACCGCTCAGCCCCATGATTGCAACCAACTTTCCTTTCGGAAACGTCATATTGATACCCTGCAGGACAGGGCGTTTATCATAGGTGAAGTTAAGGTCGCGAATTTCGACTAAGGCGGGCGCAGGCAAGTTTGAATTCCAATGATCAATTCGTGCATTCTAAACGATAGCACAGCCTATGCTCAACTATTACCTGCGGGAGACATCGGTTAAGCTGCCTGATCAAACAAAGTTTGCAGACTGACCGCCGTATTGCTTTCCAGGCTGGCAGCGCATTTAGCCAGCCACAGCTTTAACGGGTCATCCCCCTCCTCCTCCAGCAAACTGCTTCGATCCAGCACGAACAAATGCAATAATTCAGTCGCCTGGATATGGGCCGCATCCCGCATCATCAGCCAGCCGTGCCCCTCCGCCTTGCGCACCAGATCCGCGCTCACCAGACGCTCGATGATCTCCTCCAGCGTAAAAAATCCTAAATGCAGTTTGCTGGACAACGCAGGTATCGTCATCACCACTCCCTGCCGCATCCCGTCGGACATCAGCTTCAATACCCGGAGTGCATCGAGCATCTTCACGACTGCCGGCAAATAATGCGCCTCCGTAGTTCGCCAGTGTGGCAGCGATGCCGCGACCACCGCACCCAGCAATATGGTCAGCCAGGAAAAGTACACCCACATCAGAAAAATCGGCACACTGGCGAATGCGCCGTACACGAGCTTATAGGTCGGGAAGTGGCTGATGTAATAACCAAATACGCGATTCATCGTTTCAAACAAGGCGGAGGCGACAATCCCGCCTATCAGTGCGTGTGTCAACGGCACATAACGGTTAGGCACCAGACGGAATAGCATCGCGAATGCCAGCGTAGTGAAGATGACTGGCAGCGCTTTGAGCATCCCCACGCCGAAAAACGGAATATTTTTAGCATAACCCATCGACAGTCCGACCAGCCAGGAGGTCAGCGACAAGCTCGCACCCACCAGCACAGGCGCTAGGGTCAACACCGCCCAGTAAATCACCAGCCGCTTTAACAGGGTACGCGGGCGGCCTACACGCCAGATGACATTAAATGCATGATCAATGGTCAGCATCATCAGCATCGCCGTGACCGTCAGAAATAGCACCCCCAGCGCGCTCAGTCGCCCGGCACTTTCAGCAAACTGCTCCATATAATGCGTAATCACGCGACCTGCCGTCTCCGGCATCAGATTACCCAGCAAATAGGTTTTAATCTGGATTGAAAAATCGCCAAATACCGGAAACGCGGAGAACAACGTCAGCGCGATGGTAATTAAGGGCACCACCGAGAGCAAGGTGGTAAACGTCAGGCTCGACGCGATCTGCACGCAGCGATCCTGACGGAATCGCGCGGCGACAAAACGAATAAAAGAAAAGAGTTCCTGACTTTGCATACTGATATTGAATCCCTATAATGCGCGCATGATAACCGACAAAGAAATACTGGTGCTGTATTACAGCCGGCACGGCGCGACGCGCCAGATGGCGCAATTCATCGCCCGCGGCATTGAAACCATTCCGGGAGCACGCGCCCGAGTGCGCACCGTACCTAAAATATCAACCGTATGCGAGGCCACGGAACCTGCCATCCCGGACAGCGGCGCGCCTTATGCAGAACTGTCCGATTTAGAAACGTGCATCGGTTTAGCCCTAGGTAGTCCGACACGCTTTGGTAATATGGCAGGTGCGATGAAACACTTCTGGGATGGCACGAGCGAACTCTGGATGAAACACAGCTTAGCTGGTAAACCCGCAGCCCTGTTCACGTCCAGCAGCAGCCTGCACGGCGGCCAGGAGTCGACGCTGCTGTCGATGATGCTACCGCTGCTGCACCACGGCATGCTGATCACCGGCATACCCTATTCAGAACCTGAACTGGCCACCACGCAGAGCGGCGGTACGCCTTACGGCGCAAGCCATGTTGCCGGATTAACCGGCGATCTGCCTATTTCAGAGACCGAAAAGACGCTATGTATGGCGCTAGGCCGTCGTCTGGCTCAGACAGCCTTAAAGCTCTCTTCATGAGCCATGCACAAGAAGCGCGCCGGTTGCTGCGCGCTCACCGCTATGGCGCACTCAGCACCCTGTCCAAAAAACTTACGGGCTTTCCGTTCGGTTCGATCACCCCTTATCTGACCGATCACGACGGCAGCCTGATTATCCTGATCAGCGCGCTTGCCGAGCACACAAAAAATATCAGTCAAGATCCGCGCGTCAGCCTGATTACACACAATCAATCGAGCCCCGATATCCAAATGCAGGGACGCGTCACAGTGACAGGACTTGCTGAACGCCTGCCTGATTGTCTAAATATGGTGAATCGCTATCTGCGACATTTTCCCGAAGCTGCCGGCCTGCTAAAACTTGATTTTTCCTTCTACCGTATCATTCCTGTTGCGATCCGCCACATCGGCGGCGTAGGACAAATTCACTGGATCAACAAGGAAAGCTATGCCGCCCATGCGCCCGAAGATTTTTCCGCCCACGAAGAAACCTTGCTCAGACATATCAACAGCGAGCAGCAAGCTGCGCTCTGCCGGCAATTGCAACTGTCACACGACGTTCAATCGAGCAGTGCAAGCGCCTACGGTCTCGATTGCGACGGACTGGATGTACGCTGCCAAACGAATAGCTTCAGACTCGATTTTATCCATCCGTTGAGCCATCCTGATCAGTTCACATCCCTAACAGCGCTCACATTTCGATCCCCCTGAACGGATACAGCCCTGCACGAATACTTAAACAACACACAAATATTTGCGCAGTGACCGTGATTTATGGATAATGCTCGGCTGGATTACAACCCGAATGCGCACACCCGCCGCATCAAATTACCTGCTAGGAAAAAAATGAAAGCCAATACACATCCCGATTACCACGAAATTACCGTCACTTGCAGCTGCGGCAATTGTTTCAAGACAAATTCATCCATGGCTAAGACCACATTGAGCATTGAAGTCTGCTCTGAATGCCACCCGTTCTATACCGGCACACAGAAAATTGTTGACACTGCAGGCCGTATTGACAAGTTCCGTCAAAAATACGCAACAAAGGCGGCTTAAATATAGCCGCCACGCGAGGGAACCCTTCGCACAGAACCTCATCGAAGGGCAGCTTGAGCTGCCCTTTGTTGTTTTAAACATCCAATTTTCGAATAGGAATACCGATGCGCTTTCTGATCATTCCCCTGATTGTTGCACTGCTGTCCGGTTGTGCACAAAATCCCGTGACCGGCTCAAACGATTTTGTGATGATGTCGGAGAAACAGGAAGTCGCCATCGGTCGCCAAAACGACGAGCAAATCAAAAAGCAATATAAAGTTTACGGCTCACGTGCACTGCAGGACTACGTGAACGCCGTCGGACAAAAAATAGCGAAGCAAAGCCATCGCCCCGGCTTGCAATACCACTTCACTGTGCTCGACACACCCGACATCAACGCGTTTGCGCTGCCGGGCGGCTACATCTACATCACGCGCGGCATCATGGCCTATCTCAACTCGGAAGCTGAGCTCGCAGCCGTTCTGGGCCACGAAATCGGCCACGTGACCGCGCGCCACGGCGTGCGTCAGCAAAGTGCCGCACAAGCAGCCAACATCGGCATGACGATCGCATCGATCTTCGTACCCGGAATCAACACCATGGGCGGCAGCAATCTGACTAACCTGATTGGCGGCGCATTGCTGTCAGGCTATGGGCGAGACCACGAACTAGAAGCCGACAAACTGGGTGCCGAGTATCTGGCGCGTACCGCCTACGATCCGCAAGCGATTATCACCGTGATCGGCGTGCTGAAAAATCAGGAACTGCAAGATGCCATACTCGCCAAACAGGAAGGGCGCGAGCCGCGCCGCTATCATGGCGTATTTGCCAGCCACCCGGACAATGACACGCGCTTGAAGCAAGCAGTTGCCGAATCAGACAGGCTCGCCTCTGCCGTCCATTTTACCGGACGCCGCGAATTCCTTGCCGCCACAGAAGGCCTGGTATTCAATGAAAACAGCGATCAGGGCGTCGTCCGCTACAACGCCTTTTATCACGGCGAACTGGGCATCGCCCTGCAATTCCCCAAGACATGGCAAATACACAATCTGCCGACTTCACTGATTGCCGTCAGCCCGAACGGTGACGTCAAAATGCAGATGAAACTGGACGAGACACCAAAGGGCACGCCCGAAGAATACACGCGTCGCATGACAAGCTATAGCGCTCAAATTACCAACACCTACATCAATGGATTACCCGCAGCACTGTTCGAGCAGCCCGATGCAGCCGGCGGCGTTGTGTTCCACGATAAGCAAGCCTTTGTACTGCAGGCCAAGGGAAAGGACACCACCCTGCTCGCCGCGCATCGCGATGAAGTGATCAGCACGGTCAAGAGCTTTCACGCCATCACCTCCACTGAGCGCCAGTTTCTCAATCCGCTCACGCTGCACGTGATCACAGCGAAAAAGGGAGACAGCTACGCGGAGCTGGCGCAAGACTCACCGCTGGGTCAGTCGGCTGAAAACTATTTACGCCTGATTAATGCGAACTTTCCGGATGGCGAGCCTGTGGCCGGTCAGCAAATCAAACTGGTCAGATAACAAGCCGCCATGTATTTCATTAAGCCCACAGACCCGAATCCCGTCACGCCCGCCAAGGCTGTGATGCTGGCGCTGCTCTGCGTCATCTGGGTCGCAACAGGGCTAGTCGGCCATGATCCCTGGAAACCAGAAGATGCCTACAGTTTCGGCGTGATCTATAGCATGCTGCAAAACGGCAACTGGTTAGTCCCGACGCTGGCAGGCGAACCGTTTATGGCCAACCCGCCACTGTATTACTGGACAGCGGCCCTGACGGCCAAGCTGTTCTCGCCAGCACTGGCCTTACACGATGGCGCGCGGCTGGCAAGCGGCTTATACAGCGCGCTCACCCTGCTGTTCATCGGCCTTGCCGGTCGAAAGTTGTATGGAGAAAATCGCGGCTGGGCTGCCAGCATCATCCTGATCGGCTGCATCGGCATGCTGGTCAGATCCCACGAAATGATTACCGATCTTGCACTGCTCACAGGCTGTTCAATGATGCTCTACGGATTTTCGCACAGCCAGGAGCGCGCATTACGCGCCGGCATCTGGACGGGACTTGGCTGCGGCATCGGATTTTTATCAAAGGGCTTCATCTCACCGCTGCTGTTTGTACTGATCGCCGCCCTGCTGCCGGGCCTATTTCAGAACTGGCGCTGCCGTACCTATCTGTTCAGCATCGGCCTAGCCACCCTCGTCGCACTGCCGTTTCTGACAGTCTGGCCTTACCTGCTGCATCAGCAGGAACCAAAATTATTCTCCGAATGGGCCTGGTCGCTCAATATAGGCGGCTGGCTTTCCTTCATTCAAAAGGGCCCCAACACAGACGCCTTTTATTACCTGAAAAGCTTACCCTGGCTCGCCTGGCCTGCCCTGCCGCTGGCCGTATGGGCCGTATGGCGGGAGCGCAAGCGCTTAGCTCAACGCGATGACTTGCAACTCCCCCTCGTCACCTTCGGGGTGATGCTGATCGTTTTGAGCCTGTCGACCAACGTCAAGGAAGCCTATGCACTGCCGATGCTGCTGCCTGTTGCACTATTAGCGACCGCCTCGCTGTCCATGCTCAAGCGGGGGGCTGCTAACGCACTGGACTGGTTCGGCCTGATGACCTTCGCGCTGTTAGCCATCCTGCTGTGGTGGGGCTGGGCAGGCCTCCTGCTGGATAATCACGCCAAAGTCACCTCACTGATGAAAGAATATCAGCCGGGCTTCGTACCGGTGTTTCAAAACCCTGCCGTCGCCATCGCCTTCATTTCAACGATTTTGTGGCTGGTACTCGTCTGGCGTGTGGGTCGTTCGATGCGCCGCGCCGTCGTTAACTGGGCCTCCGGCATCACATTGATCTGGATACTCGCGATGACCTTGTGGCTCCCGTGGCTAGACAGCGGCAAGAGTTACCGCGGCATGGTCGCCTCCCTCAGTGCCGCCATGCCGGCAGATGCAAACTGCGTGGCTCGCAACGCCTCTCTGGGAGATGCTCAGCGCGCCATGCTGCATTATTATGGCAATATTATCACCCGGCGCGACCCGGCGCGTTTCTGTGAATTACGCCTGATACAGGGCGAAAAGATCTCCCGCCCGCTGATGGATGAGCGTCGCTATGAAAAAATTTGGGAGGGAAGCCGGAAAACCGACAACCATGAGCAGTACCGGCTCTATAAGGAAATCAAGAAATAAAGCTTACCGCCTAGGCGTTCGATATACCAACCAGACGCCGGCCGCGATAATCAGCAACCAGCCAGTCGCGCGCACCAGAACTGCAATCCCCGTATCCCAGTCCAGCACACCCCAGCGACTGAAAATTTCTGTCCAGTCGTGTTCGCCGTTCCCCACCAGCGGTAAAAGCTGCACGCGCGCATCGGCCATATACACGGCGATATTGAACAAATTTTCGCCCAGCCATAACACGGCAAAAGCAACTGAGAGTGCTTCACCCCGGCGGTAAAAACTAAAACCTGCGGCCAGCGGAAACGCCAGTTGCATCAGCGTGCCGCCATACACAGTGAGCCGCTCGCTGATCAGGCTCAATACCGGATGTCCTGCCTCGTGCAATGCCAGATTCGCGTTGTCGAGCAGAAAAACCCAGTGCCCTTCGGTATGCGACAGCCATAAGATGAGCAGCGCAAAAAACAGATAGATTGCCACGCCCCACCCTGTGACGGGTTTCCACTCTCCGTCTTTCACAGCGACTTGATCTGATTACCGCGCTGTTTCGATGCCTGCTGCACCGCTCTCACAATTTCTTCAGCAGATGCGTGAGCTTCATCATCGGGAAATCTGGCTAACACCTGGCGGGCGAACTCACTGATGACAGACAGATTGCTTTGATCTTTAGATATCGGGGGCGCGGCCTGAATATACAACAGGCCCGCTCGCCGCGTGATCGCCAGCAGATAGCACTCAAACCCGTGCGATGAAACCTCGCTGTCGCGAACTTCAAAATAGTGCGTCTCTGTATTGGCAGGCACATCCGCTAGATCGGCTATCTGTCCGGCAATGGCCTCAAGAAAGGATTGCGCGAGATTGAGTTGCGGCGCCAGCGTCAGGTAATACTGTCCGGGACGTTCAATAACCAGCGGATTGCCTAACGGCGGCGTCTTGCCCGGCCGAAAAAACATCAGATACAGCATGCACAAGGTAATCAGCGTCGCGGTTTCAATCATGGCATCTAAATTCAGGATTGAGGATTGAGGGTCGAACGGGGATTTCCCCCGTTCACGACTTGCCACTAAATACTTCCCGCAATCTTAGGCGTCGCACAAGCGACATCGGCGTTCTGCGCACGCTGGCGCAGCGCATGATCAATCAGCACCAGTGCCAGCATCGCTTCAGCGATGGGCGTCGCGCGTATACCGACGCAAGGGTCGTGACGACCGTGCGTCTCCACCATCACAGGCTCCCCTGCTGCATTGATCGAGTGGCGTGGAATGCGAATACTTGAAGTGGGTTTAATTGCGAGGCGCGCCACGATATCCTGACCCGTTGAAATACCGCCCAAAATACCGCCCGCATGATTAGAGAGAAACCCTTCAGGCGTCATCTCATCGCCATGAAAACTACCCTTCTGCGCGACGCAGGCAAAACCATCGCCGATTTCCACGCCCTTAGCCGCATTGATTCCCATCAAGGCATAGGAGATTTCCGCATCCAGCCTGTCGTACACAGGCTCCCCCCAGCCCACGGGAACATTTTGGGCTACGACCGTCAACGCAGCGCCGATCGAATCGCCCGATTTGCGCAAGGCATCCATATAGTCTTCCAGAGAAGCGACCACCGATGGATCAGCCGAAAAGAACGGGTTGTCGTTCACGCCCTCCCAGCTCACGAACGGCATCTCGATTTCGCCCAGTTGAGAAATATAACCGCGTATGACCACACCGTAACGCTCATTCAGCCATTTCTTGGCAATGGCGCCTGCCGCCACACGCACCGCGGTCTCGCGTGCCGATGAACGACCACCGCCGCGATGATCGCGAAAACCGTATTTTTGCGTGTAGGTGTAATCGGCGTGTCCGGGACGGAAAGTCTCGCTGATATTGCCGTAATCGCGGCTGCGCTGATCTTCGTTGCGGATCAGGAGCGCAATCGGTGTGCCGGTCGTCTTACCCTCAAACACACCTGACAAAATTTCGACCGTATCCGACTCGCGCCTTTGCGTAACGTGACGCGATGTGCCGGGCTTCCTCCTGTCCAGATCGTGCTGAATGTCCGATTCAGTTAACGCCAGCCCCGGCGGACACCCATCGACCACACAGCCGATCGCGGCGCCATGCGATTCGCCGAATGAGGTAACGGTAAAAATAAGACCAAAGGTGTTTCCTGACATAAGCAATCCAGTCGAAAAGATGCGCAAATAAGTCGCACAGTTTAACATAGTCACCTGCCTCATTAAAAAACGAGCTTTGCAATGACCTGTAATTCTGAGCCTGTAGCCATCGCGTTAATCGACACGCACTGCCATCTGGATGCAGCCGAATTTGCCGGTCATCAGGCAGAAATCATGCGGGCTGCGAAAACGGCTGGGATCAGCCATATCGTGGTACCGTCTGTTACACGCGATCGTTTCGCCGGGGTTAGCGCACTGTGCGATCAGCATCCTGAGTGTTCGGCCGCCTTCGGCATCCATCCGATGTTTATCGAATCTGCAAAGCCCGACGATCTGCTCGTCTTGCGCGAAACGTTACTCACCGAAAATCCTGTCGCCGTCGGCGAAATCGGACTGGATTTTTTTGTCACAAGCGATAACAGAGCGAGACAAGAATACTTTTTCGTTGAACAACTCAAACTGGCGCGCGAATTCGATCTGCCGGTGCTGCTGCACACACGTCGCGCAACAGACACCGTGTTAAAGCATCTTCGGCAAAATGCGGTTCGCGGCGGGATTGCCCATGCATTTTCTGGCAGCCGGGAGCAAGCGGACGAGTTCATCAAACTGGGTTTTAAATTAGGCTTTGGCGGCGCCGCCACTTTTTTGCGAGCCACCCGCCTGCGCGAACTGGCAACGACGCTGCCGCTCTCCTGCCTCGTACTGGAAACCGATGCGCCCGACATGCCCCCTGAATTTGTGCTGCGCGGGTCCCCCAACAAGCCTGAATATCTGCTGCACATCGCGGAAACACTGGCAAGCTTGCGCGGTATTTCATTGACGGAACTTGCGCTGGCCACGACAGCAAACGCCCGCTCAGTGCTTGCCGGACTGCCGCGTTAAACACAGGCGGCTGCCGCCTTTTCTTAACTAAGGATTAGCCAACCCAGCGTCTGGCATTCTGAAACATCTTCAGCCATGCGCCGTTTTCCTGCCAGTCACGAGGATGCCATGAATGTTGCACAGCACGGAACACGCGCTCAGGATGAGGCATCATGATCGAGAAGCGCCCATCCGGTGTAGTCAGTCCCGTGATCCCCTGCGGAGAACCATTCGGATTCAACGGATAGGTTTCAGTTGCAACGCCGCGATTATCCACATAGCGCAGCGTCACCTGCGCGGCATTCATTTTTGCCTCGCTGCCGAAATCGGCATAGCCTTCGCCATGCGCGACCACGATCGGCATGCGACTGCCGGCCATGCCATCGAAGAAGATCGACGGGGATTCCTGCACTTCCACCATCACGAAACGCGCCTCGAACTGCTCGGACTGATTGCGCGAAAAATGCGCCCAGTTTTGTGCGCCTGGGATAATTTCATGCAGATTGCTCATCATCTGGCAACCGTTGCACACGCCTAGCGCCAGCGTATCGTCGCGATTAAAAAACGCTTCGAATTCATCACGCGCGCGGTTGTTTAACAGGATGGATTTTGCCCAGCCCTCACCCGCACCCAGCACGTCACCATAGGAGAAGCCGCCGCAAGCTGCAACACCCTTAAAGTCGCTCAAATTAACGCGACCGCTGATAATGTCGCTCATGTGTACGTCGACCGATGCGAAGCCTGCCCGATCGAAGGCTGCCGCCATTTCCACCTGACCGTTCACCCCCTGCTCACGCAGGATGGCCATTTTAGGACGGCTCTTCAAGATTGCAGGTGCCGCGTTGATGTCAAAGGTCAGCTTTGCATGCAAGCCCGGATCAGTTGCATCCAGCAGCCCGTCAAATTCCGCCTGCGCGCAGTCCGGATTGTCACGCAGCTTCTGCATCTGATAAGTTAACTCAGACCAGATGCGTTGCAGGTTAACCCGCGTATCGGAAAACAGCGTATCGCTACCACGCGACACTTGAATCAGGCCGCTCTGGGTTGTGGTTGCGACGGAATACGCCGCAATGCCGGCACCGCGCACCGCGTGCAGAACACCGGCCAACTCGCTGTTTTTAACCTGAATGACTGCGCCCAGCTCTTCATTGAACAGCGCGCTCAAGGTATCGCCCGGCAATTCATCCAGTTGAATAGCAAGGCCCAGATGCGATGCAAATGACATTTCGCATAAGCTGACAAACGCGCCGCCATCCGAACGATCGTGGTAGGCCAGCAGTTTTCCCGCCGAGTTAAGCGATTGAATCAACTCAAAGAACGATTTTAATTGAGCGGCTGAATCGACATCGGGTGCGGTATCGCCCACCTGTTTGTAGACTTGCGCCAGGGCCGATCCGCCCATGCGGTTCTGACCATTCCCCAGATCAATCAGCAGCAGCGTGGTGTCCGCATCGTCTGCCAGTTGAGGCGTCATCGTGTCGCGCGTATCGGCACAGGGTGCAAAAGCGGTGACGATCAGAGACAAGGGGGAAGTCACGGACTTATTCTCGCCGCCATCAGTCCAGGTCGATTTCATCGACATGGAATCCTTACCGACCGGAATGCCAATGCCCAGCGCCGGGCACAGTTCCATCCCCACCGCATGCACGGTATCGAACAGCGCAGCGTCTTCGCCGTGGTGCCCTGCGGCGGCCATCCAGTTCGCCGACAACTTAATGTCGCCGATCTTGGCAATCCGTGCGGCAGCAATATTAGTCAGCGCCTCGCCTACCGCCATGCGCCCTGAGGCAGCCGCATTGACCAGTGCCAGCGGCGTGCGTTCGCCCAAGGCATAGGCTTCACCCAAATGGGTATTAAAACCCATCAAAGTGACGGCCACATCCGCTACCGGCACCTGCCAGGGGCCGACCATTTGATCGCGCGCGGTCATGCCGCCCACGGTACGATCGCCGATGCTGATCAGGAACGTCTTGCTGGCCACGGCAGGCAAACGCAATACGCGTTCGATTGATTCTTTTAAATCCAGCGTAGCCGTATCGAACGCGGTCAGTTGGGGCGTTTCACGCACCACGTTGCGCGTCATTTTCGGCGGCTTTCCCAGCAACACCGACAAGGACATATTGACCGGATCGTTATTAAATTCAGTGTCGTGCACGATCAACTGATCATCCTCAACCGCTACACCCACGACCGCAAACGGACAACGTTCACGTTCGCAAAATGCGCGGAACTCGGCAAGACGTTCAGGCGCAATCGCCAGCACATAACGTTCTTGCGACTCGTTACACCAGATCTGTCTTGGCGACATGCCGGTTTCATCCAGCGGAATCTTACGCAATTCAAACGTTGCACCGCGACCTCCGCCATGCACCAGTTCAGGCAGCGCATTGGACATCCCGCCCGCACCCACATCGTGTATCGACAGAATCGGATTATTCTCGCCCAACTGCCAGCAGCGGTCGATCACTTCCTGCGCCCGGCGCTGCATCTCAGGATTGCCGCGCTGCACAGAATCGAAATCCAGATTTTCCGCATTGCTGCCGGTGTCCATACTGGATGCCGCCCCGCCCCCTAAGCCGATCAGCATACCCGGCCCGCCCAGATGCACCACCAATGCGCCTACCGGCAGATCGTGTTTATGGGTATGAATTGCAGAAATACTGCCCACGCCGCCTGCCAGCATGATGGGCTTGTGATAGCCGCGCATCTCGCCGCCGACCTGCTCTTCAAAGGTACGGAAATAACCGGTCAGATTCGGGCGGCCGAATTCATTGTTAAATGCGGCCCCGCCCAACGGACCCTCCAGCATGATCTGCAATGCGGTGACGATACGCGATGGTTTGCCGTAATCGTCCTCCCAAGGCTGCTCGAATCCCGGAATATTCAAATTTGACACGGAGAATCCTGTCAATCCGGCTTTAGGCCGCGAACCGATACCGGTCGCACCCTCGTCGCGAATCTCGCCGCCCGATCCGGTCGCAGCGCCTGCAAAGGGCGCAATCGCAGTCGGATGGTTATGCGTTTCCACCTTCATCAAGGTATGCGTCAGCTCTTCACTAAAAGCGTATGCACCGCCCTCGCGCGGATAAAAACGCTCGACACTCGCGCCTTCAATGACCGACGAATTGTCGGAATACGCAACCACGGTGCCTGTCGGGCTGAGCTTATGCGTGTTGCGTATCATGCCAAACAGCGAGATCTCCTGCGCCACACCATCGATTACCCAGTCGGCATTGAAAATCTTATGTCGGCAATGCTCGGAATTGGCCTGAGCAAACATCATCAGCTCAACGTCGGTCGGATTCCGATTAAGCTTTTTGAAGTTTTCCACCAGATAGTCGATTTCATCGACAGACAGCGCCAACCCCATCTCGCGGTTAGCCACAGCCAGTGCCTCAGTGCCGCCCTGCAGGATATCCACGCTCGCCAGCGGTTGCGGCTCACCGTGCATGAATATTTTTTCTGCCGCATCCTCAACCGATGAAAGCACCGATTCAGTCATACGATCATGCAGCAACGGCAACGCTTTTTTAACCTCGGAGAGTTTCCCGCCGTTTTTTGCCGACAGATAGTAAATCACACCGCGCTCGATGCGCACCACGCCCGTCAGACCGCAATGCTGCGCGATGTCGGTAGCCTTGGTCGACCAGGGCGAGATCGTACCCAGACGCGGCACAACCAGCACAGGCTCGCCTGCAGGCACTTGTTCTTGCCCTGTCAGCCCCAGCACTTTATCCAGCACAGCCGCTTGCGCAGCATCGAGTGTGGCGCCTTGCAGGGCGCTGAAATAACAATGGCGCGTATCGGCAACCACGACATCGGGGGCTGCCGTTTTTAGGGCGGCACGCAATTTTTCCAAACGAAAGGCGGACAAGGCAGGACTGCCGACAGAGACTTTAAACATAGCGGTGGCGGTGAGAATAAAATTCGGGACGCGATTATACTATGCACTGCCGCTTACCTGAGCATTTAACGAAGACAGCATGAATCCACAACGCATTGACCAACAACGGCTCGTAAAACGACTGCCGGCACGGACGCTGGACAGCCACAAGGGTTTGTTCGGGAAAGTTGTCGTCATCGGCGGCGCCTCCGGCATGACGGGCGCTGCCATTCTGGCCGCACGGGCAGCGCTAAAATCAGGCGCGGGGAGCGTGTATGTCGTCCTGCTGACCGGCAATCCGCCCGCAGTGGATTTCATACAGCCCGAACTGATGCTGCATGACGCAACAACCCAGCTGCCATATGCCACCGTGCGGATTGTCGGCTGCGGCATGGGTTGCGATGCGGTCGCACGAAACTTTTTGCAAGACTCGCTGCAAAGCCAGAGCGCTCTGGTGCTCGACGCCGATGCACTGAATTTAATCGCACTGCATGCCGAATTGCGCGAATTGCTTGCGCAGCGCAACGCACCCACCGTGCTGACACCGCATCCGGGAGAAGCCGCCCGACTACTCGCGTGCAGCACAGAAGATATCCAGAGCGACCGCATCACTTCAGTTCAAAAACTGGCTAAAATTTTTTCCTGTACCGTGATTTTAAAAGGTGCCGGCAGTCTGTGTGCCACGCGCGAAGGGCTCTACATCAACACAACCGGCAATCCTGGTATGAGCGGCCCCGGCATGGGTGATGCACTGGCAGGTATGATTGCTGCCTTCATCGCACAGGGAATGAACACCGATGACGCGGCATTACTAGCGATATGCCTGCACGGCGCTGCGGGCGATGAATTATCAAAACAGGGCATTACCATTGGCATGACCGCCTCAGAACTGACCGATCAGGCGCGCCAGCTGTTAAATCAGTGGCGCTCAATTTAACCCCCCACTGACCACTCAACATGACTACCCCTATCGACATCTCCGAAAAAGACGGCATACGTTATCTGCACTTTGGTTCCTCCTGGGTACAAGGCGCTATGCGCATCAATCGTCCGTGGAATCTGGAACTTGAATACACACGCGAAATGATGGCCTCCCTACTGCTGCGCAAGGAATCTCGCTGGCCCCGCAAAATTTTACTGATCGGTCTGGGCGCCGCCTCCTTAACCAAATTCCTGTATCGCTATCGCCCCGATGCGCACCTGACCATCGTCGAAATCGAACCTGACGTTGTCGCCGCCGCACGACATTTTTTCAAGCTGCCGGAAGATGACAAGCGCATTCACATGATCATCGGCGATGGCGCTGAATTTGTGCTCAGCACTAATAAAAAATTCGATCTGATTCTGGTCGACGGCTTCAACGAACACGCGCACCCGGGTCAGCTTAACAGCCTGCCGTTTTATCAGGCATGCAGAAGCCGCCTGTCGGATCAGGGCATCATGGCGGTGAATCTCTTGGGACTATGCAAAGGCGTGCTGGGCGGCTTCGCGCACATCCTTACCGCTTTCAATGAACGCGCACTCCTGTTCCCGTCCTGTGAGAGCGGCAACACCATCGCCTTTGCGACAGAAGGCGAATTGGTCAATATCAATCTGGAAGATTTAAAAACGGCAGCGATCGCCTTACAAGAAGATACCGGCCTGAATCTGCTGCCGACGCTGTCCCGGCTCGAAAAATCAAACATATGCACAAATAGCACATTGATTATATAGAAAATACATAAATACAGGCCGCTGCATATGATGGCAAAAAAGCGCATGCAAATTCAACGACTGGTGATAAAACGCTATCAATAAGGCCATAAAACAGGCAGCCTGATAAAAACCTATGCTGCACAGCAGGTTAAGCGGTTAACCCACACAGGAATCCACAACGTTATCCACACAATATGTGGGTAACTATTAACGATTGATTTCAAATCGGGCACTTTAGACTGCCGTCCGTCCATCCTGCGCAAGAAATTGAAAATCAACACAAAATTTTTCGCAGATAAAGCGCAACAATATGATTAATAATCAGATATTTTAAACTGCAAATTAGGCACACCGTTAAAATCCCTTACCCGACAACAGCTTAGCAGCCCAATCCACACAACCGCCCACACCCTTATCCACAGTTTTTGTGGGTAACTCTTCATTCACAGCCGTTACAAACACACAACACCCGATACTCCACCTGCGACAACAACAATACAGAATGGGGAATTGACATCGCTGCCAGATTAATTACGTGCCTTATCAAGCTGCTCAAGGATGCACTCCATATGTTCGTCAATTTCCAACCCTTCGTCGTACAGCGCTTTTGCCTGCACGATCGCGGTCTCGAGCATGCCAGCCAATTCTTCCTCCTGTGACTGAGTAATCCCTATCGTTAGCATCGCCTGATCGAATTTCCTTTGCAGTTCCAGAAATATCCTGCTGCTTCTAATCTCCTGATTGCGATGGCGTTGATCAATGCGCTGCAGTGCCTGATGCGTACGTTCCAGCAACACTTTATTAGCTGCGTGCTGCCTGACAACTTCAGCGTTAGTCTCAATAGAAACGACCCGCGCATTAGCGCCTTCGGCCAGCCAGGCCAGATTGTCCTTCATACGGCCATGTCGCTCAGGATCATCGCGAGAGTTACTCTTCACGATAATGGTAATGTGCTCATAACTGCATGACGTACGAGAACCGAACTCAAACAGCCGCGCCTGAAGCGACATATTAGTCAGCACCGACTCCTCCAGCGCCGAACAAGGTCCGTTAGACGATAGAGCAACATACCCCTCACGCCCGTGAATTTTAACGCTGGCCTCAAATCCGTAAGCACACAGCGTATTCAAGACTTCGCGGCACAGACTTTCATAATCCGGGCAGCTAAAACTATTGCGCATGAATTGCAGTACCGCACCCATCTCAGCGGAACTCGACATCGCCGTCATCGCCGTGGAAAAAGCACTGAAAAGATCCGTCTTAAGACGCTGACGCTCAGTACGATTGGCCAGCGCCAATTTAATTTTTGAGCGCAACTCATCGACCGCTACCGGCTTGGTCAGATAATCGTCACCGCCAGCCTCGTAGCCTGCCAAACGGTCTTCATCACTGAGCCTGCCCGAGAGAAAAATAATCGGTAACTCGCCTATTGCATGATCTTCACGCAAGGTGCGACATACTGCGTAGCCTGACATTCCGGGCATCTCGACATCGAGCAACAACAAGCAAGGCTCCGCCTTAACAATGATCTCCAACGCCGCGGCACCACTCTCAACATGCCGGATATCGTATTCTGAAGCCAGCATTTCCACCGTCACAAGTGCTGAAAATTCATCATCATCAATTAGGAGTATGTAAGGTTTTTCGTTCATGATTAATCCTTTGTATGACAAATTAAAATCCCCGGATGGATACACAGTCATTTAGCGCTCAAATTAACCCTAATAATAAAAGTTCTTTTCACCTGCGGCTATTAGCCATATGGCTACTAGTTCGCAAATTTATATGGCAAAATAGGGCGCAATGACAATGTGTAAAATGTATGACTATTTTTGAAACGATGCGTCCGCACTTTGAATCGCTCACCCCGCGTCAGAGAGAAATCGCACGCCTGCTGGTGAGTGGCATGACGAATCTCCAAGTTGCCGGGCAGCTTTGCATATCAGTCCACACCATCAAAGCGCACCGCGCCGAAATAATGAGCCGGATGCAGGTAAACTCCTTCGCCGAACTGGTTAATCAGTTCAACAGATTACAAACAACGCTGCCTGCACGAACAACGCCCTTGCACGTCATCGTGGTTGAAGATGACGAGTGGTATCGAGACTATCTGACAGACAACCTGAGCGAACGCGGCTACAGCAGCATCGGCGTCGTCGATGGGGAGGGACTGCGCTCAGCCTGGGCTCAAAAGCCAGCCGACGTGGTCATTTTGGATATCGAACTGGGGCAAGGGAAAGAAAACGGACTGGCGCTTGCAGCACGTATCCTGTCCAACTGCCCGTGCGGCGTCATCATGGTCACGGCCAAGGGTGCGCAGGATGAACGGCTCGAAGGCTTAAGCATCGGCGTGGACGCCTATTTCTCAAAGCCGGTCAACATCGACGAACTCTCCATTACGCTCACCAACTTAGGCCGCAGACTGCGCTAATAAAAAAGGACACCGAAGTGTCCTTTTTTTAGCGCGCAATACCAGTGTTACTTGCGACGCGGCAGCATGCGTTCCATCAGCCCGTCTTTCGCAATAAACTGATGTTTCATTGCACCCAATACATGCACAATCACCAGCAAAATCAGCGTCGTAACCAGCACCTCATGCACCTCATGGGCAAATACATGCTCATAACCGCCATCTACAGGTAACAGACTCGCATCGCCTGACAGCAAAGCGCGCCCTGCATCGCTGCTGACAATCGTGATCATACCGCTTACCGGCAACAGGAACAGCACGGTGTAGAGCGTATGGTGTATCCCCTTGGCGACCTTATCCATCAACGTATCGCCGATGGCCGCCGGCGTGCCGTCTTGACGACGAAAAAGCAGACGCAGAACGGTCAGCAGCAACACCGAACCACCCACGATTCCGTGAACCAGATATCCCGCGATCGTGGCCTGACTTTCATCTGTCGCTTCTGCTAACTCTTCCCCCAAAAACCACGCAGCGACAAGCAATGCCAGCGTCAGCCAGTGTACGAATATCATGCGATTACTATATTGCGTCATACCATTCCCCCTTAATTTTGACAGAACCCATCTGACTTATATCTGAGCAGATAAGTTCCCTGTTTGTGACCGCTGCGAAATTTACCTTAAATAAACACCGCAAACAACTAGGAGTTAACTTTGGCCCCCGCCGGGTGAGTCGCCGTTCTAACGAAGATACACTTCCGCCCGCACACAACCTAAAAAACAATTTTCCGTCAGGCTTGCAGGCATGCAAAAAGTCCGCGAGGCTGCTAGAATCCAACCTTTGCAACCGACCCATCTTAAGGAATACGAATATGTCCATGTCCGACCGCGACGGTTTTATCTGGCACGACGGCAAGCTTGTGCCCTGGCGCGATGCTACCACCCATGTACTGACCCATACCCTGCACTACGGCATGGGGGTATTCGAAGGGGTACGCGCCTATAAGGCTGCGGAAGGCACGGCGATTTTCAGACTGCGCGAGCATACCGAGCGCCTGTTCAATTCGGCACACATTTTTCAGATGAAAATGCCGTATGACAAAGAAACAATCATGGAAGCGCACCGCGAAGTCGTGCGCACCAACAAACTCGAATCCTGCTATATCCGTCCGATCTGCTTCTATGGTTCCGAGGCGATGGGCATTGCTGCAACCACCCTGTCCACTCACGTGGCCATTGCCGCCTGGCCGTGGGGCGCCTATCTGGGTGACGAAGGCATGCAAAAGGGCATACGTGTGAAGACGTCCAGCTTTACCCGTCACCATGTCAACGTCAATATGTGCCGCGCAAAATCGGTGACAACCTACGCCAATTCAATTCTGGCGCATCAGGAAGTCGCCAACGACGGTTACGATGAAGCGTTACTGCTGGATGTGGACGGCTATGTGGCCGAAGGCGCGGGCGAAAACCTGTTCATCGTAAAAAAGGGCAAACTCTACACGCCGGATTTAACGTCCTGCTTAGAAGGCATTACCCGCGATTCCGTCATCACACTCGCCAAAGAAATGGGCATCGAAGTGATTGAAAAGCGCATCACACGCGATGAAATTTATTGCGCGGAAGAAGCCTTCTTTACCGGCACGGCAGCGGAAGTCACCCCGATACGCGAACTGGATCAGCGCCAGATTGGCGCAGGTTCACGCGGCCCGATTACCACTTTGCTGCAACAGGCGTTCTTCGATTGCGTGGCAGGAAAACACCCGAACCATACCGACTGGCTGGACTACGTATAAGGAGAATGAACGTGAGCACAATCACCCACCGTCAAATCGAGGTCACCACGCATGATCTGCCGCTGACCTGCCCGATGCCGTCTGCCAAGCTGTGGAATGCCCATCCCAGAGTTGCGCTGGCGCTCAATGCGGAGGGTGAAGCTCATTGCCCGTATTGCGGTACGCTCTACAAGTTTAAAGGCGAACGTCCCAAGGGACATCACTAAGCAGGTTCTGCCGTACAATCGGCAACACGCGGGAATACATCAGCATGCATAAAATCTTAGTCATCGGCCCGAGCTGGGTGGGCGATTGCATGCTGATGCAGCCGATGCTGATGCGACTGAAGCAACGCCATCCGGACTGTCTGATTGATGTGTTAGCCCCGCCCTGGACCGCCGGATTGCTGCATGCGCTACCGGAAGTCAATCAGGCCATCGTCAATCCCTTCGGGCATGGCGCGTTAAATATCAAAGAACGCTACCGGCTGGGCGTTGAGCTGCGAGCCGGCCAATACGATTGGGCCATCGTACTACCTAATTCGCTCAAATCCGCACTGATACCTTTTTTCGCCAACATCCCGCTGCGCACCGGTTTCGTTGGCGAGCTGCGCTACGGCCTGCTCAACGATGCCCGTCCACTCAACAAGCGCCATCTGCCGCTGATGGTCGAGCGTTTCGCCGAACTGGCCGAAGATCGCGATGGCATCATCCCGCGCCCGCTGGCGAATCCGAAACTGAGCATCTCTGAAGCACAACAAGATGCCACACTCAGTAAGCTTGCCCTCACGCTCGAAAAACCCGTTGCTGTCTTCTGTCCGGGCGCGGAATACGGTCCTGCCAAACGCTGGCCGATCGCTTATTTTGCCGAAACCGCCCAGCGACTGCACGATCAAGGGTATGCGGTCTGGCTGGTCGGCTCTAATAAAGACCGCGAAGTGGCGGAAAAAATTATCGCCCTCGGCAACCCCGAAACGCGCAATCTTTGCGGCAGCACCGATTTGAGCGATGCCATCGCATTGCTCTCGGTTGCAAATCTCGTGATCAGCAACGATTCCGGCCTGATGCATCTGGCCGCCGCGCTCGATCGCAGGCTGATCGCACTGTTCGGCTCAAGCAGCCCCGAATTCACTCCGCCGCTGTCAAAATCCGCACAGGTCGTCAAACTCGACATTCAATGCAGCCCCTGCTTCAAACGAGTCTGCCCGCTGGATCATTTCAACTGTATGAATCATCTGACGCCTGATCTGGTGTGGAAAAAAATACAGCAGGCTATCAAGAGTTAAATCGCACTGCACTTCTTACACTTGCTGCTTGAAACCGTAAGCAAACTCCCCCTGTCTCAAGAATTTTTTATATGCTCTGATTTATTTTTGCTCGCACGCGCGAGATTTTCATCTGAATTTGAGGACATCTGATTGAAAGCGAACTCTGGCGTACTGCCCGCAGAAATATTCAAAGCCTACGACATACGAGGCATCGTCGGAAAAACCCTGACCACAGCGGGTGTCGAAGCCATCGGTCACGCCATCGGTTCGGAAGCCGTTACACGCAACCAACACACCATCGTAATCGGTCGTGATGGTCGCGTATCCGGCCCGCAACTGATACAAGCGCTTACACTCGGCATCCAAAAAAGCGGCATTGACGTCATCGACATCGGCTGCGTGACAACGCCGATGGCCTATTTCGCCGCTTTCCATCTGAATACCAGTTGCTGCGTGGTGCTGACCGGCAGCCACAACCCTGCCGACTACAATGGTTTAAAAATCGTACTGGCAGGCGAAGCGTTATACGGCGACGCCATACAGGCGTTGCGCCATCGCATCGAACAAAACGATTTAAGCCACGGCAACGGTCACTATTGCCAACAAGATATTAGCCAAGCCTATCTTTACCGCATCATATCCGACGTTAAACCGGCGCGCCGAATGAAACTCACCGTCGACTGCGGCAACGGTGTGGCGGGTGCCTATGTCGCCGAACTCTACCGGCAACTGGGTTGCGAAGTCGTGGAACTGTATTGCGAAGTGGATGGACGATTTCCTAACCATCACCCGGATCCGTCTATCCCCGAAAACCTGCAAGACCTCATTGCAGCCGTCCAATCCAACGGCAGCGAACTGGGACTGGCATTCGACGGCGATGGCGACCGCCTGGGCGTTGTCACACGGACAGGTGACATCATCTATCCTGATCGCCAGCTGATGCTGTTTGCCGCCGATATGCTAAGTCGCAATCCGGGCGCAACGGTCATCTTCGATATCAAATCGACCCGCCATCTGTTCGACTGGGTAAGATTGCACGGCGGCGTACCTGTCATATGGAAAACCGGCCATTCGCTGATCAAGGCGAAGATGCGTGAAACCGGCGCACAGCTTGCGGGTGAAATGACAGGCCACCTGTTCTTTCAAGAGCGCTGGTACGGCTTCGATGACGGACTCTATGCGGGCGCGCGTCTTTTGGAAATCTTAAGCAAGAGCGCAGATCCTTCCGCTGTCCTCAACGCGCTGCCTGATTCATGCAGTACGCCTGAGCTGCACATCAAGACGCAGGAAGGCGAAAACCACGCACTGCTGGCTGAACTGAATGAAACCGCCCATTTCGCAGATGCGCTGGAGATCATCACGATAGACGGGCTGCGCGTCGAATACAAAGACGGCTTCGGCTTAGCGAGAGCTTCGAACACCACACCCGCTATCGTACTGCGTTTCGAAGCCGATTCAGAAATCGCACTGCGGCGCATTCAGGACGCGTTTCGCAGCCTATTCCAACAGACAGCGCCCCACCTCAACCTGCCGTTCTAAATAAAAAAGGCATCCGGTTAGGGATGCCTTTTTTAACTTTTCAGCTGCGATCAGTTCACAGCTTGCCGCGTACCCAGTCAGGCACGGAGGCTAAGGCCGCCGCCAAATGCTCAGGCTGCGTACCGCCCGCCTGCGCCATGTCGGAACGACCGCCGCCTTTGCCACCGACTTGCTGCGCTGCCATGTTCACCAGTTCGCCGGCTTTCACCTTGGCCGTCTGATCCGCCGTGACACCCGCTATCAACGCCACCTTGCCGTCTGTTACCGAAGCGAGCAAAATAACTGCCGATTTGAGCTTATCTTTCAACTTATCCAGCGTCTCGCGCAGGATCGCCGCATCCGCCCCCGGCAATAAGGCGGCCAGTACTTTGACGCCGTTAATATCCTGCGCCTGAGCTACCAGTTCGTCACCCTGAGCCGAGGCCAGCTTGGATTTGAGCGCAGTCAATTCTTTCTCAAGCGACTTCTGGTGATCGAGCAATTGAGCAATTCGGCCAGCGGCCTCATGAGGCTGCGCCTTCAGCGCATCCGCAACGGCGCGCAACTGGCGTTGCTGCATCTGGATAAGATCGAGCGCCCCCTCGCCAGTGACCGCCTCAATGCGACGCACCCCTGCCGCAACACCACTCTCGGCGACAATCTTGAACAGCCCGATATCCCCCGTACGTGCAACGTGCGTACCGCCGCACAGCTCAATCGAGCTACCGATATTCAGCACGCGCACTTCATCGCCGTATTTCTCGCCGAACAACATCATCGCGCCGGTCTGCTGCGCATCTTCTATCCCCATCACACGCGACTGGCTCGCCGCATTGGACAGTATTTCAGCATTGACAATGGACTCGACTTTTAAAACTTCACTATTCGTCACCGGCTGGCTGTGCACAAAGTCGAAGCGTGTTTTATCCGCATCGACTTGCGACCCCTTCTGCTGCACATGAGTACCCAGCACTTCCCTTAACGCTTTATGCATCAGATGGGTCACCGAGTGATTACGCTCCGTCGCGCGCCGCGCCGCCATGTTTACGCGCGCCTGAACGCCATTGCCGACCATCAGTTTCCCTGTTTTTAACACGCCATGATGACCGAAAACGCTGGCCTGAATTTTCTGCGTATCTTCTACCGCAAAGATGCCGTGCGAACTGCGCAGCTCGCCGCAGTCACCGACCTGACCGCCTGATTCTGCGTAGAAAGGCGTGTTATCGAGCACGACGACACCGGTGTCGCCTTCATTCAACTCGCTCACCGACACACCGTCTTTATACAGCGCCAGTACACAGCCTGCATGTTCAAGGGTCTCATAACCGTGAAACAGCGTTGCAGGTCCTTCATATTCAAGATTAGCCGCCATTTTGAATTTGCCAGCCGCACGCGCTTGTTGTTTTTGCTGCGCCATTGCGGCATCGAATGCGGCGACATCGACAGTCACACCGTGTTCGCGGCAAACATCCGCTGTCAGATCGACCGGAAAGCCGAACGTATCATGTAATTTAAAGGCCGTCTCGCCGTTGAATACGGTGTTGCCAGCCTGATTCATTGCAAGTAAATCGGCTTCCAAAATCGCCATGCCGTTTTCGATGGTGGCAAAGAAACGCTCTTCTTCCAGCTTCAATACGCCCTTCACGCGATCCTGAGCCGCAGCCAGTTCAGGATAAGCCACCCCCATCTGTGCAACAAGATCCGGCACCAGCTTATAGAAGAAGGCCTCGCGCGCACCCAGCTTATAGCCGTGACGGATGGCGCGGCGGATGATGCGGCGCAACACGAAACCGCGACCTTCATTGCCGGGAATTACGCCGTCGCTAATCAGGAACGAACAGGCGCGAATGTGATCTGCCAGCACTTTAAGCGAGGGCGAATCCATATCGCTGCAATTCGTTTCACGCGCTGCGGCGTTAATCAGCGCCTGAAACAGATCGATTTCATAGTTGGCGTGCACATGCTGCAACACGGCAGAGATGCGTTCCAGCCCCATACCGGTATCAACCGACGGTTTAGGCAGCGGATGCATCACGCCCGCCTCGTCGCGATTGAACTGCATAAAGACGTTATTCCAGATTTCGATGTAGCGGTCGCCGTCTTCTTCAGGCGTACCGGGCAACCCGCCGGGAATATGTTCGCCGTGATCGTAGAAAATCTCGGTGCAGGGGCCGCAGGGGCCGGTATCGCCCATCATCCAGAAATTATCCGATGCGTAGCGCGCGCCTTTGTTGTCGCCGATGCGAATCACGCGGGACGCTTCGAGCCCCATCTCTTTGGTCCAGATATCGTAAGCCTCGTCGTCCTCGGCATACACCGTGACGTAAAGACGATCTTTAGGCAGTTTGAATACCTCGGTGAGCAATTCCCACGCAAAAGCAATCGCATCGCGCTTAAAATAATCGCCGAAGCTGAAATTGCCCAGCATTTCGAAAAAAGTATGGTGTCGTGCGGTATAGCCGACGTTCTCCAGATCGTTGTGCTTACCGCCTGCTCTGACGCATTTCTGGCTCGAGGTCGCGCGTACATAGGGACGCTTGTCAAAACCTAAAAATACATCTTTAAACTGGTTCATTCCCGCGTTGGTGAACAACAAGGTAGGATCATCATGCGGCACCAGAGAGCTGGAGGCGACGACCGCATGGCCTTTTGAGGCGAAAAAGTCTAAAAACTTCTGGCGGATTTCACTGCTTTTCATAATTTTCATCCATCACTGATCGTAGCTACTGGCGGCATGAGCGCACACCTGACAAGGTGCGCATCATACCATCCGGCACGCTTTTCGAGCCACAGGGAAAAAGATCTTAACACTCGAACCTGTTTTCCACACATGAAAATATAGAGACGCTGCCGAATTCAGGTTGTTGAAAATAAAAACGTATCACCATGAATAAAGACGGCCATTGTCAATCATCCACGTCAGGCGCTTGCAACACCTTTAAAATGACATCAAAGCCGAAACCGCGGGATTGCAAGAAACGCATCTGTTTCGCTTTTTCCTTTGCATCCTGAGGCAGCATGCCGAATTTTCGCTGCCAAACATCGCGTGCCGTATCCAGCTCGGACGCTTTCAAGGCGGGCAAGGCATCTGCGATCAGCTCTTCACTCAAGCCCTTCTGATGCATTTCATGGGTAATACGATGGGTCCCGAAACGAGGACGTCTGGCATGAAGAATCTGCGTGGCAGCACGCTCGTCGGATAAGTAGCCGGAGTCTACCAGACTGTCCAAGACAGATTCTAAATCAACGGGTTGCACTTGTTCAAAATCATCTTCAACCTGTGCGTAGGGTCGAAGTTTTGCCGCCAGTTCGGCACGGGTGTACTCGCGGCGCGCCAGATATTGCATGGCGCGCCCGCGTAAACTAATTTCAGGCTTTTTCTTCACCTGCAAGTGCCAGTTTTTCGGCCGCTTTGGCTTTCGCTGCCGCCTTCGGGGACTCACCAGCTTCGATCAGCGCAACGCCGACGATCGTGCGAATCTTGTTTTCAATTTCGAACGCCATTTCCGAACGCGTACGCAAAAATTCACGCACATTGTCTTTGCCCTGACCGATTTTCTCGCCGTTGTAGCTGTACCACGAACCGGATTTTTCGATCAGCTTGTGCAATACGCCCAGATCGATAATTTCGCCTTCGCGGGACGTCCCTTCGCCGTACAGAATATCGAACAAGGCTTCTTTGAACGGCGGGGCCACCTTGTTTTTGACGACTTTTACACGCGTCTCGTTGCCGATGACTTCATCGCCCTTCTTGATCGCACCGATGCGGCGAATATCCAGACGTACTGACGCATAAAATTTCAGCGCATTGCCGCCGGTGGTCGTTTCAGGATTGCCGAACATCACGCCGATCTTCATACGCAACTGGTTGATAAAAATCACCAGCGTGTTGGAGCGTTTAATATTAGCGGTCAGCTTACGCAGCGCTTGCGACATCAACCGTGCATGCAAGCCCATCTGCGAGTCACCCATTTCGCCTTCAATTTCAGCCTTAGGGGTTAACGCCGCAACCGAGTCGATGACCACCACATCAACGGAAGCTGAACGCACCAGCATGTCGGTTATTTCCAGCGCCTGCTCGCCATTGTCCGGCTGCGAGATCAACAGATCTTCAACCTTAACACCGAGCTTTTGAGCGTATTGCGGATCGAGCGCATGTTCCGCATCGATAAAGGCCGCCGTGCCGCCCAGCTTTTGCATTTCCGCGATAACTTGCAAGGCCAGCGTCGTTTTACCCGAGGACTCAGGACCGTAAATTTCGATCACGCGACCGCGCGGTAAGCCGCCGACACCCAGTGCAATGTCCAATCCTAATGAGCCGGTCGATACAACCTGTATATCCTGCGCAACTTCGTTTTCACCCAGACGCATGATTGAGCCTTTGCCGAACTGCTTCTCAATCTGACTTAAAGCCGCCATCAACGCCTTGCTTTTATTCTCATCCATGGGATATCCCTTCAAAATTAGTTCGCGGATTATGGCACATCAATTCACTTATGAACAGAACGATCGTTCTTTTTATGCTTTTAGGCAGTTTGGCTACGCGAGTTCAGCAAATCAATCACGCCCTGCAGGGCAATACGCACCGCTTGTTTGCGAACTTCACTGCGGTTGCCTGCCAGTTGATGACGCTGCGTCATTATCGTTTCATCTTGAATGCCCCAGGCAAACCAGACGGTACCCACCGGCTTATCAGGCGTACCACCGTCAGGCCCGGCGATACCGCTAACTGCTAAGGCTAGCTGAGCCGCGCTGAACCGCAATGCACCCGCAACCATTTCGCGCACGACAGCTTCAGAGACGGCACCGTACAGTTCGAGTGTAGCGGCTTCAACGCCGAGCATCTGCTGTTTGGATAAATTTGAATAGGTTACAAATCCGCGTTCGAACCAGAGCGAACTACCGGCAATTTCGGTTATCGCCTGAGCCACACCGCCGCCGGTACAGGATTCAGTGGTGGCTAGCATCAAGCTGTGCGATTTCAGCAATCCACCGACCTGAGCAGCTAACACATCCATCAGACGTTTAAGCCGCGCGCCAGATCGTTTTGGATATCGACGATTGCCTCCAACCCCACCGCGATGCGTATTAGTCCATCTGAAATACCGGCAGCGGCGCGCGCCTCAGGGCTGATACGCGCATGGGTCGTGCTGGCCGAATGGCAGATGGTGGTACGCGTATCGCCCAGATTGGCGGTAATCGACAGCAGTTTGGTATTATCGATTACGCGCCATGCTGCCACCTTACCCCCCGCCACCTCGAAGGCCACGATGCCGCCGCCTGTTTTCTGTTGACGCATCGCCAATTCATGCTGAGGATGCGACGGCAGGCCGGGATAAAAGACACGCGCCACATTGGGCTGTGCTTCGAGCCAAATCGCCAACTGCAAGGCGGATGCAGAATGGGCATCCATACGGATTTTCAGCGTTTCCATGCCTTTCAAAAACACCCACGCATTGAACGCACTCATGGTAGGACCCGTTGTGCGCAAAAATCCGTAAACCCCTTCCATGTTCTTGCGAGTACCCAGCACCGCGCCGCCCAGCACACGCCCCTGCCCGTCCAGATATTTGGTTGCCGAATGAATGACGATATCAGCACCCAGTTCCAGCGGTCGCTGCAAGATCGGCGTGCAAAAGCAGTTATCTACCGCTAGCAGGGCGCCACAGCTTTTCGCCACTACCGAGATAGCTGCGATATCGGAAATTTCCGTCAGCGGATTGGAGGGGGTTTCGAGAAAAAATAACTTAGTATTTGGTCGCACCGCCGCCTGCCATTCAGACACGTCGGTTGCCGAGACATAGGTCGTTTCGACGCCGAATTTCTTAATGACGTTGTTAAACAGATTGACGGTAGAACCGAACAGACTTTGTGAGGCAACAATATGGTCACCTGCCTTCAACAGGCCCATCACGCACGCTAAAATTGCCGACATACCGGAGGCGGTAGCGACGCATTGCTCAGCCCCCTCCAGTGCTGCCAGCCGCTCTTCGAACATGGTGACCGTCGGATTCGTGAAGCGCGCGTAAATATTGCCCGGCTCCTCACCGATAAAACGCGCGGCGGCCTGAGCTGCGCTGTCGAATACGAAGCTGGACGTTAAAAACATAGCCTCAGAATGTTCACCAAACTGGCTGCGTACGGTTCCGGCTCTGATGGCCAGCGTTTCAGGCTGATAGTTTTCTTCGTTCATCTTCCGCACTCCTAAATGCTCAATCCTCAATCCTGCCACTTTTACATCGATGAAGCGCTCATCGCCAGCTCCAGCTCCATCTGATCGTCGTCCGCCGACTTATTAGCTTTGCCAGCCGAACGCCCGCGTTCGACCTTATCAAGATAAGCCGGTGTGATGTCACCCGTAATATAGACACCGTCAAAACAGGAAGCTTCGAATTCAACGATAGCCGGATTAGCCTTGCGTACCGAGGATTTCAAATCTTCCAGATCCTGATAGATCAGCGCGTCGGCACCGATCTCACGGCAGATTTCCTCATCGGTACGCCCTGTTGCGATCAGCTCCGCGCGACTTGGCATATCGATGCCATAGACGTTAGGGTAGCGCACCGGTGGCGCGGCGGAGGCAAAATACACTTTCAGGGCACCCGCATCACGCGCCATCTGAACGATCTCGCGACTGGTTGTGCCGCGTACGATGGAGTCATCCACCAGCAACACATTCTTGCCCTTGAACTCCAGACCGATCGCATTGAGTTTCTGGCGCACCGACTTCTTGCGCATCGCCTGTCCCGGCATGATAAAGGTACGGCCAATGTAACGATTCTTGACGAATCCCTCGCGGAACAGAATATTCAGGCGGTTTGCCAGTTGCAGCGCACTAGGGCGGCTCGAATCCGGAATCGGGATGACTACATCGATTTTGACATCAGGCCAAATACGCGCCAGTTTATCAGCCAGATATTCGCCCATGTACAAGCGCGACTCATGCACAGAGATACCGTCAATGACCGAATCCGGACGCGAAAAATATACGTATTCAAAAATACACGGGCTCAGCTGGGCGTTATCGCTGCACTGACGCGTGTACAGACGCCCCTGGAAGTCGACAAACACAGCCTCACCGGGGGCGACATCGCGCAGAAATTTAAAACCCAGCGTATCGAGCGCAACGCTCTCAGATGCGATCAGATACTCGTTACCCTCTGGCGTTTCGTTGACACCGATCACTAAAGGGCGAATGCCGTAAATATCGCGAAACGCCAGCAAACCATAGCCTGCAATGATCGCCACAACCGCATATGCACCGCGACAACGTTGATGCACACCCGACACAGCGGCAAAAATACTGTCCGCATCCAGACGCAATCCCTTGGATTTTGACTGCAATTCATGCGCCAACACATTGAGCAGCACTTCGGAGTCTGAATTGGTATTGACGTGACGCAAATCCTGCACAAAAAGCTGTTTCTTCAACTCTTCCGCATTGGTCAGATTACCGTTGTGTCCCAGCACGATACCAAACGGGGAATTCACATAAAACGGCTGCGCCTCATTGTGATCAACGGCAGATCCGGCTGTCGGGTAGCGGACATGCGCAATGCCGGTATTTCCCTGCAGTGCACGCATATTTCGGGTGCGGAACACATCGCGCACCAGGCCGTTGCCCTTATGCAAATGTATCGTATCGCCATCCATCGTCGCAATACCCGCAGCATCCTGACCACGATGCTGTAAAACTTGCAAACCATCATACAAAAGCTGATTGGCGGGCGAATACGAGACCACTCCGAGAATGCCACACATGTTGAGTTCCTTTTAATTTCTATTTCTGTAATGGATGCGCGCGGCAATATCATCCGGCAACACCACTTTGGAAAGCAGTGCCGCATCTTCTGCCCACTTGCTGAATTTTGCATCAAGCCAAAAACGTTGTTCGGGCAGGCTGGAGGTGCCCGCCAGCCACACCAGTATCAGTATCACCAGCATTCCGCGCAACAACCCGAACAAACTGCCCAGCAAGCTATCGATCAAACCCAAGCCCACCGCTTTGATGAGTTTGGTAAATATCCACACCAGCATTGCCCACACGACTAACACGGCAATAAACACCAGCGCATAGGCTAAGGCGATACGCGCCTCATCCTGACTGACCGGCAACATAGGTGCCACCACACCGGAAAACTGGCGACTGATCAGATAGGCGAGCGGCCACCCCAGCAGGGATAATACTTCGTACACCAGACCACGCCACACTCCCAGTAACAGTGAGACCAGCATGATGCCTATCACTGCATAATCAAAACCCGTCATTTAACTGCCGTTACCGCCGGATGCAAGCCGTGCTTTTCCAGCATTTTGCGCACATCGTCCGCCTTACTGCGATCAACATACGGCCCTACCCGCACCCGTGTCGTACCCGCAATGACTTCTGTATAGGCCTTAAAACCCCAACCCTTCAATTTATCGGCTTCCTGTGCCGCCTTGTCTGCATTTGAAAATGCACCTACCTGAACCACATAGCTTCCAGCAGGCTTTTCACTCGGTTTTTCACTCACCGGTTTTTTTTCGGTTTTCTTGTCCTCAACAGGCTTCGTTTCTACTGACTTAATTTCTACAGGCTTAACCTCACGCACTTCAGCCGCTTTGATCGCTACAACTGGTGTCTCAACAACCGGCTTATCCTTTACTTCAGCAACCGTAATTTTTCCCGATGCCACAGGAAGCACTTCTGACGCCGCAACAACGGCCGATTCAATCTGCACGGGCGCTTCTGGCACTTCCGACAACGTCACGCCCGGCACAAACGCTCCCGCTTTATCTGCCGCGGGGATGCGCAGTTCGATATCCTGACCGGTTATTTTCGGTTCACTGTCCAGCACCATCGGCAAGATCACCACAACTGCAAGTGCGAGCGCAATCGCACCGATCAGGCGACGACGCGCCCGGCTTTTAATATTCTGATCCTCAGGTTGCTTTGCCATTGATTGAAACCTTTAATTGCATCAAACCTGCTCTCACACAGGCATTCCAAATATTTCCACTCAAACTACGCGGAGTTTTTTTGCGTCCATCACATCCGCTACCGTGTAGAACGATCCGAAGGCCGCGATTCTATCATTTTCACCCGCCGCATTACAGGCATGCGCAAGTGCATCGGCAATACTGGCAAACTCGATCACCTCACCCGCCCCCCCCGATTCCGCCAGCACCTGCGCCAATTCGCGCCCGCTAGCACCGCGCGGCACTGCGAGTCCCGCGACCAGCCAGGTATCAATGCAGGGCTTTAATGCCGCCACGACACCGGCGATATCCTTGTCTTTGAGCATCCCGAACACGGCATAGGTGTGCGGACAGGGCGGCAAACTCCCGAGATTATGTGCCAGCGAGCGGGCCGCATGCGGGTTGTGTGCCACATCCAGTATCAGCTGCGGCTTACCCGGCACGAACTGAAAACGCCCGGCTAACTGCACTTCTGTCAAACCGCGACGTATCGCCGCCATACTGACAGGCAGCCGATCCTGCAAGGCATCGAGCGCGGCTAAAACTGCGCTGGCATTATTTAATTGAAACGCACCCCGCAAGGCAGGATGTGGCAACGCGCTGCGCGCGCAGGTCCGGCTACGATAATCCCATTGCCCCTGATGCAGTTTAAAACCGAAGTCCACACCCGCACACCAGAGCACGGCGCCGATTGCCTGCGCATGATCGGCAATCGCCTTGGACAGTTCGCTATCAGCAAAGATGGCCACGCGATCGGGGCGAAAAATCCCCGCCTTTTCATAAGCGATCGCCTCGCGCGTCTCGCCCAGATAATCCGTGTGATCAATGTCCACCGAAGTCACGATCGCACAATCGGCATCGAACACATTGACCGAATCCAGACGCCCGCCCAAACCCACTTCGAGTATGGCGACATCAACCTTGTGATCGATAAATAGCTGCATCGCAGCGAGCGTGCCGAACTCAAAATAAGTGAGCGGGATATCACCACGTACCCGTTCAATCTTCTCGAAAGAAGCACACAGTTCATCGTCGGATGCCGCAAGCTTACCAGTGCGCACCCGTTCGTTGTAGTGCAGCAGATGCGGCGAAGTATAGCAGCCGACGTTATAGCCTGCCGCATACAATACCGATTCAAGCATCGCACAAACCGACCCCTTGCCATTAGTCCCGCCCACCATGATGACCGGAAAACCAGGTTCGAGCTGCAGCCGCTGTGCGACCTCACCGATGCGCTCTAACCCCAGCGCAATCGTCTTGGGATGCAGCGATTCAAGATAGGTGAGCCAATCGGCTAAGTTTTCAGGCATAGGGTAGGTCAATCAGGCCGCGTCCGGCTCCACAACAGCGGGCTGACGTGTCAGCAGCGTGATCAACGTTGCCAGTTGATTGCGCATTTCGCGCCTATCGATGATCATGTCAACCGCACCGTGCTCCAGCAGAAATTCAGCACGCTGAAATCCCTCCGGCAGCGTTTCGCGCACCGTCTGCTGAATCACCCGAGCACCGGCAAAGCCGATTAGCGCACCGGGTTCCGCAATCACCACATCGCCCATGAAGGCGAAACTGGCGGATACACCACCCATCGTCGGGTCGGTCAGCACAGAGATGAACGGCAGTTTTTCTTCGGACAACTGCGTCAGTGCGGCGCAGGTTTTTGCCATCTGCATCAAGGAAAGCAAGCCTTCCTGCATACGCGCGCCACCGCTGGCGGCGAAGCAGACAAACGGACATTTTTGCTCCAGCGCAACTTGCACGCCGCGCACAAAACGCTCGCCCACCACAGAGCCCATCGATCCGCCCATGAAGGCAAATTCAAAGCAGGCAACCACGACCGGCACATCCCTGATGCAGCCTTGCATCACGACCAGCGCATCGTCCTCATCCGTGCTTTTCTTGGAGGCGATCAGCCGCTCGGAATACTTGCGGCTGTCCTTAAATTTGAGCGTATCGACTGGCAATACTTCAGCGCCAATCTCAAAGCGCCCTTCGCCGTCCAGCAGCCAGTCCAGTCTCGTGCGCGCACTGGCACGGTGGTGATGGCTACACTTGGGACAGACGCCCAGATTCTTTTCCAGATCCGAGTGATACAGCACGGTCTCACAGGAAGGGCATTTACTCCACAGCCCTTCGGGTACATTTTTCTTGGCATCGCCTTCACGGCGGTTGATTTTCGGCGGTAATAATTTTTGAAACCAGCTCATGCTATCTCCTTTAGGCCTGATCTACAGCCAGCCTTAATTCTTTAATCAATGCACTTACGTGATCGATCACGTTGGCTTCATTCGAATTTTCGATTTCCTGTACGATGCGACTCCCCACTACCACACCGTCACACAGACGGGCAACGGCTGTCGCCGTGGCTGCATCGCGTATGCCAAAACCCACCCCAATCGGCAGTTTGATGTGCTGACGCAACTGAGGTAATTTTTGTTCGATCGCCGACAGATCGATACTGCCTGATCCTGTGACCCCCTTGAGCGACACATAATACACATATCCGCGTGCCAGCTTGGCGACCTGCCTGATGCGCGCCTCTTCGGTGGTCGGCGCCAGCAAAAAGATCGGATCGATGCCGTGACGCTGCAGATGTTCGAAGGCTTCGCTGCTCTCTTCAGGCGGAAAATCAACCGTCAGCACGCCGTCGACACCGACATCAGCACAACGCTGCGCAAACTTTGCCCAGCCCATCGCCTCGATCGGATTGCCGTAACCCATCAACACGACAGGCGTTGCATCATTGGTACGACGAAATTCAGCTACCAGATCCAGCACACCGCGCAGCGACATACCCTGTTTGAGCGCGCGTTCGGAAGCGCGCTGGATAGTCGGGCCATCCGCCATCGGATCGGAGAACGGCACACCCAGCTCAATGACATCAGCACCGGATGACGCCAGCGCATGCATCAAGGGCACGGTCACCGAAGGACTCGGGTCGCCTGCCGTAAAAAACGGAATCAGCGCACGGCGCTGCTGCTGTTTGAGTTTCTCGAACGTTCCCTGTATGCGACTCATAGCGTGATCCCCGACAAACGCGCGACGGTATTGATATCCTTATCGCCCCGACCGGACAGATTAACCAGCAAAACCTTGTCCTTGCTCATGCCGGGTGCAATTTTCGCCGCATGCGCCAGGGCGTGACTCGATTCGAGCGCAGGAATAATACCTTCGAAACGGCACAGGTCGTGGAAGGCGGACATCGCCTCATCATCATTGATCGCAACATATTGAGCGCGTCCGATGTCTTTCAGCCAGCAGTGCTCTGGCCCGACGCCGGGATAATCCAGGCCTGCCGAAATCGAATGCGTTTCTTTGATCTGCCCGTTCTCATCCTGCACCAGATTCACCTTGTTGCCATGCAGCACGCCCACCGGACAGTTTGCAGTCAGTGGCGCGGCATGCATGCCGCTTTCAACCCCGTGACCGCCGGCTTCCACGCCGATAATCTGCACATCAGGCACGTCGATATAAGGATAAAACAGACCAATGGCATTTGATCCGCCGCCGACACAGGCAATCACCGCATCGGGCTGACGACCGATCATCTCAGGCATCTGGATTTTGGCTTCATTGCCGATGACGCACTGAAAATCGCGCACCATCATTGGATAGGGATGCGGGCCTGCTGCCGTACCGAAAATATAAAAAGTACTCTCGACATTCGTGACCCAGTCGCGAATCGCTTCATTGCATGCGTCTTTGAGCGTTCTGGAACCGCTGGTGACGGGCACAACGGTCGCCCCCAGCAGCTTCATGCGATACACATTAGGTGACTGGCGCTGAATATCCTCAGCGCCCATATAAACGATACACTCCATACCGTAACGCGCGGCTACGGTGGCTGTTGCAACGCCATGCATCCCGGCGCCCGTCTCGGCGATTACGCGCTTCTTTCCCATGCGACGGGCAAGCAGGGCCTGACCGATCGCGTTATTGATCTTGTGCGCACCTGTGTGGTTCAAATCTTCACGCTTGAGATAAATCTGCGCACCGCCTAAGCGGTCCGACCAGTTTTTCGCGTGATAAATCGGACTGGGACGCCCGACATAGTGTTTGAGTTCATAGGCGAACTCAGCCTTAAATTCAGGATCGTCGCGGTAGCGCAAATACTGCACGCGCAATTCCTCCACGGCGGGAATCAGTGTCTCCGCCATGTATATGCCGCCGAACTGCCCGAAATGGCCAGTGATATCAGGATAATCGTACATTCTTAACCTCTTGCATGAAACGGGCGATTTTCGCCGCGTCTTTGACACCCTTCAGGGTGCTAATTCCGTTGTCAGCCTCTACCCCGCTCGACACATCGACGGCATAGGGGCGAACCTGCTCAATTCCGGCCGCGACATTTTCCACATTCAATCCGCCTGATAAAATCAGCGGCAGCGAAATCTGCTGAGGAATCAACGTCCAGTCAAACACCGCACCCGTACCGCCTGGAACGCCCTCTACGTGCGCATCGAGCAACAATCCCTGCGCCTTATGAAAATCCGCCGCGCATTGTAACAAATCCACGCCCGGCTTGACGCGAATTGCCTTCAGATACGGCTTATTGAACTGAGCGCAGTACTCGGGCGTTTCATCACCGTGAAATTGCAGCACATCCAGCGGCACGCGATCCATCACCTCACGCACATCATTTGCGCTGGCATTAACAAACAGGCCGACGACGGTCACAAAGGGCGGCAACACGGCAAGCAGATGCGCCGCCAGATCGCAATCGACAAAACGAGGACTCTTGCTGTAAAACACCAGCCCGATGGCATCTGCGCCGCAGGCGGCAACAGCCAGCAAGTCCTCGCGCCGCGTAATACCGCAAATTTTCACACGTATCACATCATCTCCTGCTGGGGTAAACACCACTTCGGGTCGTATTGTATGCGACGCAAGTATAAGCCATCCGGCGCAAAGGTCGGTGCCGCCAGACGACGCTCTTTTGATGCCAGCACACTCCCGATCCATGCCGGCGGATATTTCCCCTTGCCAACATAGACCAAGCAACCCACAATATTTCTCACCATATGATGCAAAAAAGCATTCGCTTCCAAATCAAAAACGATCACATCACCATTCAAATAAATATCGATCTTATTCATACACTTGACTGGAGATTTCGCCTGACATTCTGCCGCACGAAATGCGCTGAAATCATGCTCTCCCAGTAAATACTGTGCCGCCTCGCGCATCAAAGAAAGATCCAGCGGCAGATGAAACCAGCCCGCTTTTCCGGCATGAATCGCCGAGCGAACCGGCTTATTAATGAGCAGATAGCGGTAACTGCGCCCCTGCGCTGAAAATCTGGCATGAAACTCATCTGTAACCGGATGAGCCCATCGCACCACAACACTGGGCGGCAACATCGCATTAACGCCTCGCACCCATGCAGTCAGAGGCCGACACGCCTCAGTATCAAAATGCACGACTTGCTCCAGCCCATGCACGCCGGTATCGGTACGCCCTGCCGCATTCACCGCAACGGGCGCATCGGCAATATGACTCAATGCCGACTGCAGTGTATCCTGCACGGTCTGGCCGCCGGGCTGACTCTGCCAGCCCCAATAAGGTTTTCCATCGTATTCCACACCTAGCGCAATTCTCATCTCACGACCTGCCATAACAATATTACCATCGCCGCCAGCAACCATTTATCCCACCATGAGAAGCTATGAAGCGTGAGCTCCATCGTCCTGTTTTCAGCTGCCTCCCCATTTGGAGCCGTTAAACTGCGCAAACTGTCCTGCCATGAGCTCCCGCGTAACATACCTGCCTCGGCGTAGTACAGTGTTAGCGCGAGGCGCACCGCAAGACGCTCCCGCGACAGACCGAAACAGCTCAAGGGCGCAAACAAACAATACAATCCGGACATTAAAGCCTGCCGGTGCAATCGATCCAGCAGCAACGCCAGCCCTGCCAATGCGGCAACCAGCCGCATCAACTGCAGCCCGCCATCCGCCAGCCCCTCAAGACTGGGGCTCAAATCGCCAAGCCTCTCCAATACAGGCGTACCGATGGTGGTGTAACCATAAATGAGGAACAGCGAGAACATAATCCAGCGCGTGCGCGACAACAACTGGACTAACTTATGCCGTGACACCATAAAGGCAAACGTCAGAATGCATGAACCCGCAACCAGCAGCGCATCGGGCGATATGAACTGCATGACCGTCAGTAAAACGCACCAGATCAGAATTTGCGTGGCCGGATGCAAGCGCATTGTCACTCCAAATAAAAACGGCAGCTCACAGTGAGCTGCCGTCGATTTAAATAACAAAATTAACCTAACTGCTTGATCAGCAGTTCCGCTTCATGCTGCTGTGCGGCATCGCCTTCTCGCATGACTTCGTCGAGAATTTCCCGTGAACCCACCTCGTCGCCCATTTCCTGATAGGCTCGTGCCAAATCCAGTTTGGTTGCGACTTCGTGCCATTGCTCGCTCTTCGGTGCTTCGCCGACTTCGGCGACTGGCGCAGCGATATCGTCCATATCCAGACTGATATCGGACAAATTAATCGCCGGTGGCGCAGCCGCTTCCTTAACGTCATCGAGCGGAAAATCGAGGGTAAACTCCATGCCATCGTCTTCCGACTCCGAAGCAATAGATGCCGCCGCTTCAGCACTGGCCGAATTTGATGACGTCACATCAAAAATGAGATCATCTAGACTAGGCAGTGCTTCCTCAGGCTCTGGCACGGAAGAACTTGTCGCCACATCAAAGTCCAGCACATCCGGAACTGCAGGACTCGTCGATGTCACATCAAAATCTACTTGGGGCACCGGGTGTGTTGAAGTCACATCGAAGTCCAGCGTCTCGGCTACGATGGGCGGCTCAACTTCCGGCTCTAGTTCAGCTTCCAGTTCTGGCTCTGCGAATTCCGGTATCGCCGCTACCGGCTCCTCAACAGGTTCCAAATCATGCGCTTCAACTTCGAACGCATCCATCAATTGCGTGGCTGTACCGGCGTCCTCGATAGACGCATCAGCGAGCTGCATCGCAAGTATTCCTGCCTGCTCGATGGCATCACGATCCCCCGTTTTTTCCAGCAACCCGGATATTTCGGCAAACGCTGCAGCATTTTGATGCTTAGCGTAAATTCCCAAGAGTTTCAAGTGAATTTCATGGTTATCGGGTGAATGGCGCAGCGCGTCTTTCAACACTTCTTCGGCCTGCTCATCCCGTCCGAAGTTGAGAAACAGATCAGCTTCACTGATCGGATCAACCTCATCCGAGGGCGGCGCGACCTCATCAGCACCGGTCGTTGTAAAATCGCCCGTATCAGGAGACGGCATAACAGGCACAGTCAACAGTCCGGTTGAAGATCCGGTGTCCACCTCGGCCGGTTTTCCAGCCGACTGCCGGCGTCGCTTGATCGCAATCCCAAGACCTGACAATGTCAGCAAAGCTGCCGCCCCCAAACCTAACAAGGTGGCATTCTCCTGCAGCCTATCCAGCAATGAAGGCGCTTCGGCTTCAGCCGCTACCGGCGCACTGGCTGCCACGACTTCACTTGCCACTGCGCTCGCTGCCACCACGTCACTGACGGCGGCGACGGCACTTTCCGCCGCCACTACTTCGCTCACAACCGCGACTTGAGAGGCGGCACCGGCAATCAGCGCGGCCGCTTCTGCCTTGAGCTGTGCGAGTCGCTGCATATCTTTCATATTCGCTTCCAGCAATGCAGCACGGGCTTGTTCCTCTTTGTCTGCCTGTGCTTTTGCGATTTCCTCTTCGGCTGCCGCATTGCGTTTATCCTGATCGGCACGCGCCGCCTCAGTGCGCTTGTTCCCCGGCATTTCGCCTTTAGACAAACGCAATACTTCTTTGGCGGATTCCGTCGCTAACGGTGTTTTATCCAGCGCAGGCGCAGAAATTTTCCCGGTGGCAACCTGCTTATTGCTCTCAGAACGAGGCGTCGTTAACGCGGCGCCCGCGAGTTTCTGACGATAGCTGTTCCAGTCAGCCGATTGCGCATGAATTTCCCTGACCGCATCAGACTGCACAAGATGTGTGAGCTCATCGCGATCCGGCATACGCAATATTTTTCCGGTTTTAATCCGGTTCATATTTTTTCCGTCGAACTGGTCGGCATTCGCCCGGTACAAGGCAACTAACATGCGCTCAAGACTGATATCAGCGGGCTTGACTTCAGAGGCAATTTTGTTAAGCGTATCACCGGACTTAACCGTAATTTCATCGGATGATGATCGGGATGCCCTGACCGCCGGCCTGCTAACGGCTTTCTCCACTGGCGTGGCAACCGGAACGGCTTCTTCCCGTTTTACAGGTGCCGCTTCCAGCGGCGTCGACTCAACGACAGATGCTGCCATCGGTTCTACGGCAGCCGGTTTAGGTTGTGCAACGACATAGCCTGGCGGATCAAGCAAGAAGGTATATTCGCGCATCAACCTGCCGGATGACCATGATAGTTCGACCAGCAAGCTGACAAAGGGATCGTTGATTTCGTGATTACTGTTTAGCTTAAGGTAGGGATCGCCATTGGCTCGACTCCCCACTTCAAAACTGTATTTCACCCCGAAAGGATACTCAAGACCGGCACCCTTGTAGGCATCTGGGGAAGCCAATCGCGCCACCAGACTAGGCTTATCAGCGCCGCTCACAGCGACCAGCTCGATTTCCGCCTTCAGCGGCTGCCCCAAGGCAGACACCACATTGATGCCACCCAATCCTACCGCATAACTCAATACGCTAAGGGACAATCCAGCTGTCATTCCGAGCAGTTGCAACATCAACTTGCGAGGCATATTTGTACACTTCACCTCACCTCCCGATGAGACAGCAAGAGGTGAGTCGGGTCGTTTTAGCGGTGTTTTTTGCACGGCATTGCCTCGCTTGTTTATTGAGCAGCTAATTGGGTAATCATAACAAGATGTTACCCACTGACAAAAGTCAAATCCAGATATTCGGCAACTAATTCAGATACACGGCGACTACTTTAAATAGTCGGCGATGAGAATTTCAGCGATTTGCACACTGTTGAGTGCAGCGCCCTTGCGCACATTATCGCTCACCACCCACATATCCAATCCCATCGGATGCGATAAATCCTCGCGGATACGCCCAACATAAGTCGCATCCGTACCTGCAGCATCAACTGCTGTCGGCCAGCCGCCCGCCACACGCTCGTCCATCACGATCACACCGGGTGCTTTTTCCAGCAAAGCACGCGCTTCTGCTGCCGTGATCTTCTTTTTGGTTTCGATGTGTAATGCTTCGGAATGACCGTAGAAAACCGGCACGCGCACCGCCGTCGGATTGACCATGATGGTGTCATCTTCCATGATCTTCTGAGTTTCCCAGACCATCTTCATTTCTTCCTTGGTGTAGCCGTTTTCCATGAACACGTCGATCTGCGGCAACACATTGAAAGCGATACGCTTAGGATAAACCTCTACTTCAACATCTTGCGAACTAAACAGGGCGCGGGTCTGATTGGCCAACTCTTCAATCGCTTCCTTGCCGGTACCGGAGACCGCCTGATAGGTCGCTACATTGATACGAGAAATCCCTACCGCATCCTTAATCGGTTTCAGTGCCACCAGCATCTGGATGGTCGAGCAATTCGGATTGGCGATGATGCCGCGATGGGTGTATTGCGCAATGGCGTGCGGATTGACTTCAGGCACGACCAGCGGAATATCACGGTCATAACGGAAATGCGCCGTATTGTCGATCACGACGCAACCGGCAGCTGCCGCGATCGGCGCATATTTTTCAGAGACACTGCCGCCGGCCGAAAACAAGCCGATTTGCGCAAGCGAGAAATCAAAGCCTTCTACATCCAGTACGGTTAATTCTTCGCCGCGAAAGGAAATCTCCGTGCCTGCGGAGCGGCTGGATGCCAACAGATACAGATTGCGCACCGGAAACTTGCGTTCTTCCAGTATCGCCAGCATCGCTTCGCCCACCGCGCCGGTCGCACCCAAAATACATACGTCGTATTGCTTGCTCATGTTTCTCATTCCTTAAAATCAAATTGTGTAAAGCCGGCCACTGTCAGCAAACAGACTACAGCGCCTTAACGACCGCATCGCCCATCGCCGTGCAGCCGACTTTCTGCATGCCCGCTTCGAAGATGTCACCGGTACGTAAACCTTGCTGCAAGACGCTGCGTACTGCACCTTCGATGCGCTGCGCGACATCTTCACGTGCAAAAGTGTAACGCATCATCATCGCAACCGACAAAATCGTGGCCAGCGGATTAGCGATATCCTGTCCTGCGATATCGGGTGCCGAACCGTGGCAAGGCTCATACAGCCCCTTGTTGTTTTCATCGAGCGATGCGGACGGCAGCATGCCGATGGAACCGGTCAGCATGGATGCTTCATCCGACAGAATGTCGCCGAAAATATTGCCCGTCAGAATCACGTCAAACTGCTTGGGTGCACGCACCAGCTGCATCGCCGCATTGTCCACATACATATGCGACAACACAACTTCCGGATAGTCGCGCGCCACATCCGTGACGATCTCGCGCCAGAACATACTGGTGTCGAGTACGTTGGCCTTATCCACCGAACACAGTTTGTAACTGCGCTTCATCGCGCTCTTAAAGCCGACATGCGCCACGCGACGAATTTCAGATTCAGTGTAATGCATGGTGTCAAAACCCTGACGCTCGCCGCTTTCCAGCGTGCGGATACCGCGCGGCTGACCAAAATAAATGTCGCCTGTCAGTTCGCGCAGAATCAAAATATCTAAACCTGATACCAGTTCAGGCTTCAGACTGGAGGCATTTACAAGCTCTGGATAAACCATCGCAGGACGAAGGTTTGCAAACAGATTCAATGATTTACGAATTCTAAGCAAGCCCTGCTCAGGGCGCATAGCACGCGGCAAGGCATCGTACTGATAGCCGCCGACCGCACCCAGCAACACCGCATCGGACGCCTTGACCAGATTTTCGGTCGCCGCCGGAAACGGATCACCGGCCGCATCATAGCCCGCACCGCCCAGATGGGCGTATTCGGTCTCGATGTGCAGCCCGTCGCTCTTCAATGCATCCAATACCTTCGCAGCCTGCGCTACGATCTCAGGTCCAATGCCGTCACCCGGCAAAACTGCAATTTTCATTTTAATGTCCTAATCAATTCTTAAAAACAGGAAATATGGGGAGTGGAACAGCACTGTTTGCCTCAGTGGCGAGTGGCAAGTCAAAACCACAATCCCACTTTCTACTTTCCACTTGCTATTTCACAACCAGGGCTGTGCCGCGCGGTGCTTCGCTTCAAACGCGGAAATCTCATCCATGTGCTGCAACGTCAGGCCAATGTCGTCAAGTCCATTGAGCAGACAATGTTTGCGGAACGCATCAACGATGAACGGATATACCGTACCCTCAGGCAACGTAATGGTTTGCGCCTCAAGATCGATCGCAAGCTTAAAGTTCGCCGTGACCGCTTCGGCCTTAAACAGGGCATCAACCGTATCGACATCAAGTTTGATCGGCAACAGGCCGTTCTTAAAACAATTGTTGAAAAAGATATCGGCAAAGCTCGGCGCAATAATCACCCTAAAACCGTAATCTTCCAGCGCCCAGGGTGCATGTTCGCGAGAGGAGCCACAACCGAAATTCTCGCGGGTCAGCAAAACCTGTGCCCCCTGATAGCGCGGCTGATTAAGAACGAACTCCGGATTAACCGGACGCGTTGAATTATCCATACCCGGCTCGCCGTGGTCCAGATAACGCCATTCATCAAACGCATTCGGGCCGAAACCGGAACGCTTGATGGATTTCAAAAACTGCTTAGGAATAATCGCATCGGTATCGACGTTAGCGCGATCCAGCGGCACGACCAGCCCGTTGATTTGTGTAAACTTTTCCATTTATTTTGCTGCCTTTTCAATTTTCTCGCCGCCTCTTTTGAGGTCTTTGCCGATACCTTCTACGGTATTACAACCGGCCAAAACAAACACGGCCAACAACAATGCAATCGTTTTCATCACCGCTCCTTTAAATTTTGCTGACATCGACAAAATGCCCGGCAATCGCTGCCGCGGCGGCCATCTCGGGGCTGACCAAATGGGTGCGACCGCCCTGACCTTGCCGGCCTTCAAAATTACGATTAGAAGTCGAGGCACAACGCTCGCCCGCTGCCAGTTTGTCATCGTTCATCGCCAGACACATCGAACAGCCCGGATCGCGCCACTCAAAACCCGCCTCGATAAAGATTTTGTCCAGCCCTTCCTGCTCGGCCTGCAATTTAACCAGACCGGAGCCGGGAACGACTAACGCCTGCATGACATTAGCTGCCACTTTTTTACCCCGCGCCACTGCAGCTGCCGCACGCATGTCTTCAATACGCCCGTTGGTACAAGAACCAATAAACACCTTGTCGATTTTGATCTCTGTGATCGGCGTATTGGCCTTTAAATCCATGTAAACAAGCGCACGTTCCGCGCCTTCACGCTTATCCTGACCCATCGATGCAGGATCAGGCACACAACCGTCGACGGACACCACCATTTCAGGCGAGGTACCCCATGTTACTTGCGGTTTGATTTGCGCCGCATCAAGCTGCAGCGTCGTATCGAATACCGCGCCCTCATCGCTGTGCAGATTGCGCCAGCTGGCGACCGCCTGCTCCCACATTGCACCTTGCGGCGCAAAGGGACGCCCCTTGAGATAGGCGAAAGTCGTGTCATCCGCAGCAATCATGCCGGCGCGTGCACCCGCTTCGATCACCATATTGCACAAAGTCATGCGGCCTTCCATGCTGAGGCCGCGCACCGTGCTGCCGGTAAATTCGATCGCATAGCCTGTGCCGCCCGCAGTACCGATCAGCCCGATCACCGCCAGGGCAATATCCTTAGCCGTCACGCCATGACCCAGCACGCCTTCAACGCGCACTTCCATGGATTTTGATTTTTTAGCCACCAGACACTGGGTCGCCATCACGTGTTCGACTTCAGAGGTCCCGATGCCGTGCGCCAGCGCGCCAAAAGCACCGTGCGTACTGGTATGAGAATCGCCGCAAACGACCGTCATGCCGGGCAGGGTCGCGCCTTGCTCCGGCCCCATCACGTGTACGACCCCCTGACGAATATCACCCATCTTGAATTCAGTGATACCAAATTCGGCGCAATTGGCGTCCAGCGTTTCCACCTGAATACGTGAAACAGGGTCCGTGATACCGGCAGCGCGATTCGTGGTCGGCACATTGTGATCCGGCACGGCCAGCAGTGATGCAATACGCCAGGGACGGCGCTTGGCCAGCCTCAGACCTTCAAAAGCCTGCGGACTGGTCACTTCGTGGACCAGTTGGCGGTCGACGTAAATCAACGCCGTACCGTCCGCATCCTGCCGAACCACGTGAGAATTCCAGAGTTTGTCGTAAAGGGTTTGTGCGCTCATTTTATTTCGCCTGACTGATACACGGTTTTATAGAGCGCGCGATTATGACACAACACAGGCTATTTGACAGCTTATGCGCTTACCGACAACTCAAAAGCAGACCGGCAACGACATTTTTTTCATCGATACAGCACATCAAAATCACCGGCGCCCGATCGTATGATTAAACTCAACGTCCATCAGCAAAACTGACTTTTAAGTACCCGGCAAAACAACTTTGCTTTCACATTGCTAGCGCCCGGCTTCAAGGGTGTTGAATTCCGTATAAGCCTCCCACTGGCTCGCACCGCGGCTCAGATAATACTGACCTTGTGATTCGGCAACCGTGACCGTTTCATTTTGCGAAACAAACCGGGTATGGGGGTAATTTTGCACATAGTCGGCAGATCTGAAACGGCCATTCGAAAATGGCGACTGCTCCAGCGTACGTTCAATGATATGTGAAATAGCGAGGTAGCTGGTTGGCTGATCGATCGTCAGCGCGTCTCCCTCACGCTGCACGCCGCCACCGACTATCTTGACACCCACCGGCACCAGCGAAATCGATGGCGTTGGTATTTCCCGCAGACCGGCTATCTGCCGTTTATCTCCGCGTATAGCCGCCCCGTGTTCGGGCACCATCACCACCACCGCCCGCCGTCCTGAGGTCTCCAGTTTTTGCAGGAAGCGATCCGTCTCATCCAAAAATTTGCTCAAACGGTTTTTATAGTTGACCAGCGTATCAGGCGACGCATCAGCGCCCGACACATGATTTCCATCATGCATACTGACCGTGTTGTAGTACATCGCGACGCGCGAACTGGCGGACGCCTGTCTCGTTTTCAGCCAGCGATCCAGCACGGAAAAGTCGTCATAGACAGGTGACTTATCAAAGGCGTGCTGAGCAACATCAAGCCCTTCTAGCGACATCGGTGGCGCATTCAGACGGCCGTGTTTTTTCAACTGACCCAGAAAATCATCAAATTTTCCGTCGTGATTGAGCACCAGATTAGGTTCAAAGCCACTCAACTGAAGACTGTTCATCAAATAGCACTTATCGGCCACTGTCGTATACATGACACCATGCTCTGTCTGACCGCACTTGGCACGCATGAAATGAATGGCAGCAGGCCCGCTGTAGGATGCCGCTGAATTAAACCTCTTCATCAGAATATCGAAACGCTGCCATAACGGGTGATCGTCAAGCCCTACAGCCCGCACATCATCCCAGGACAGCGAACAGACATGAATAAAAATCACATCAAATGGAACTGCATCCGTTTGCGGCGTGACAAACAGCGTCGAACGTTGCGCCTCTTTTAGAAAGAAGTCTTGCAGCACTTTATTCATATCAAGATCCGCGTTTAGGGTCGCTTTATCAGCACTGAGCCTTGCCGCATTCTGCCATCCCCATAACATCAGCATACTCAGCACAATAAACACCCCCACCCTGATGCGGCGCGAGACGATCCAGTAAGCGATCGACAGGGCTAACACCAGGCCTGTGATCTGCCAGCTGAAAAAACGCCCGGATAACTCTACCGCATAAGCCCAGCTAAAGTCGGAAAGTTGCGATGCCTGAGTGATCAAACGTCCGACATCAGGCAACCATGAATCATAGTAGAGCAGCGCCAACGCCAGCAGCGTTGCGAATATGGCTCTGAGCCGAGATAAAAGGCGCGACGAAACGGGCAGCAACAGCAAAGCGGCAAACAGCAGATTTTCCATCGGATGGAAAGAAATCGCACCAAGACCGAACAGCGCCAGCTTGGCCGCGAAGTAATACCCCCAGATCCCCAATGAAATATGTGCATAAGCGATTTTTTCCAGCGGATCTGCCACACGGCGCAAATTAACCACCAGTCGCCCCAGCAAACGAGGCGCGAAATATCGCCAACGCCCCCTGTCCAATCGTGTATTCGCAATCGACTCAGACGATGATTGACCGCGACGCTGCCGGGGGCCGGTGCGCCTGTCGCCAATCGGTCTTCGGATCCCATAGGCCGGCACAGAACCCTGCGCTTTGGCAGCCTTCGCCACACCCGGCTTGAGCTGCTGCCCGAGTTTTAGCAGATAAGCCGACCACGCAGGCAATTCGTTCGTATGCTCGACAGGTTGCACACCCTCGGCCTGCATGAGCGCACGGCGTTGCTCCGCACTCATGCGCCGGTCGCCACGCGGACTGCGTACACGATGCTGAGGTGCCGGTTTTAATTCTGACGCATCGGTGGTCGACACGCGAACAGACTCACCGGTCCAAATATTCGTGCTGGCCGTTTTTCTAACCTGCTCGCCCAGCCTGTCCAGATAACCTGACCAATAGGGCAACTCACGCCCGACAGCTCGAGAGACATCATCATTATTTGAAACGTCGGGTTTGTAAGTTGCGTGATTCAATTAAAACACCTCAGTACGACGCAGGTTATGCGGTTATTTAAACTCATCATATCTTAAGCATCTTAGCCGAAGGATACATGAACCACCCCTTGAGCTAATGAGCAGCCTCAGACAAACGTCCGGATGAACTCCATCCGACCAGAATCAACCCCAGCAAAGCCATGACAGCACTGCAGGTGTACAACATATTCGCACCATAATATTGCCATACCGGCCCGCTGATCAAGCCGCCCAGCATTCCTCCCGCCCCGTAAGTTAAGCTGCCAAACATCGCCTGCCCGCGCGATTGATGCTTGCCCTGAAACAGCTCATGTATCAATCCGACCGAAGCGGCATGATAAGCGCCGAACGTTGCCGCATGCAGCAGCTGAGCGATGAGTAGCAACAACAGGAAATCGACACACCACCCTATCATCATGAATCGAATGACCGCCAGTGCAAAGCTGGCGATCAAGATGCACGTAAATCCGTATCGTTTCGCTAACCGCGGCATCAGGATAAAAACACCGATTTCACAGATTACGCCAAGCGCCCACAAACCGCCTACCGCACTTTTCGCGTAACCATGCTCGACCAGATAGATTGAAAAAAATGTGTAATAGGGCCCGTGCGCCGCCGACATTAAAAAACAGGCACCGAACAGCATCATCACGGACGGTCGCAAGAGAATCCGCAGAATAGGCTGCTGATCGGTATGGTGGGGCACAACCTGCGTTTCGGGCAACTGCCGGGAAAACAACAAAATACCTAATTCGCAGATTAACCCTGCCCACAACAGCCATGAAATTGCAATATAATCAAACGCGTAGCCTAATCCAACCACCGAGCCGATAAATCCAACCGACCCCCAGGAACGCAACCGTCCATAGCGTGCCGTGTGTTTCCCCAGATAACTTAAGGTGGTGGCCTCGACCAGCGGCATCGAAGCGCTCCAGAAGAAGCTCATCAACGCCAACACCATCAGCATCCCCCAGAAACTGGTGGTCACAAAGACGCCGAGATAAAATACCGCGCTCAGACTGGCGGCGACTTGCACCACTAGCAGTCGCTTGCCCGTATGATCAGCGAGCCACCCCCACAAACTGGGCGCGAGCATCCGCATCACCGGTTGTACCGACATTAAAATACCAATCTCGACCGCACTAAAACGGATCGATTGCAGATACAAACTCCAATAGGGCGCGAACATCCCGATGAAGGCGTAATAAAAGAAGTAGAAACCGGCAATACGCCAGTAATAATTTTTGAGCTGGGTCACTTAATATGGTGAAATAATCAGATCGTCGTGCATCCCAAGGAAGCACTAATTTATTCGTCATGCTGCACGGCAGCATATTCAGCTTATCGATTTAACTGAATTACGTCCTGCACGAGAAATAACGACTCAGTATCTCCAAAATAAAAACAAAATAAATTTGAATCCGCGATTGCTATTGGCACCCGTAAAGAGTCACGGGTTAAGCTTGCGCTATTAAATGCAGATACTATATATTGTTGCATTGGGTTTCATCGGGCATCAATTTTTAATGCTCTATAATCATTTACAGGTGGATGCCATGCTTTTTTTTGACTGTGTAAGGCGAAATCTGTACTCGTTACTGGCGGTTATGATGTGCTGCTGCCTGTTCGGAAAAGTCAATGCGAATGAGGCTTTGCTCTATGATCCTGAGCCACCAGCTGACTCTACTTATTTGCGGATTATACACACCGGCGCTCAACGCGCAGTCGATGTTCACATTGACGGACATTTACGTATGGCAAATTTGCGTCCTGCCACGCCGAGCGCCTATATTATATTGCCCCCCGGGAAACATGAGTTGACGATTCGTACCGCGGGCAAGTCACAGATACTCGTTACCACGCCTTTAATCCTTGAAAGCGGGCGATCTATGACGATCGCCTACAACACATTAAGTACCAGCATAAAACCGCTGCTATTTAACGATAAACTCAATGCTAACCACCTGAAAGCCATGTTGTCGGTTTACAATCTGACCGGCAGGAATGGTACGTTTGATATTCTCACCGCAGATGGAAAGACAACCGTGTTTTCCAGTATTCACTCTGGAGAAAATATGGATTTACCGGTGAATCCAGTTTCGGTTGAACTTATTCTGACGAAAACAGGCAATAAGGTGGCGCGCGGGAAAATACCGATATCTATGATAGCGGGTGCAGCATATAGTGTCCTGCTGCTACCGCGAGAAGGCGAAAATCCTTTGATTTACATCGGTCAGAATAAAACGGAACGTTACACAGCTAAATAAGGAATTGATGATGAATAGTTTAGTTGGAATCAATTTAAGCAAGTGGTTCATGTATTCAATGGCGGCACTCATCGGTTATGGCTTACCGTGCACTAATGCTACCGCAGACGAACAGATGGTCATTGTTGGTCGTGATGGATGGCTGTATTTTAGTCATGAGATGACAAAAGCTGCCGTCGAGAAACCCGGAATTGCGACTTCGCTAGAAATTATCGACAAATTTAATCGTATCCTGAAGCGCAAGGGGATCACACTGACCATCGCTATGGTTCCGTTGAAAGTTAGAATCTACCCGGAGCATTTACCCCCGGGTGCCAACCTATCGAATGACCTCATTACTAATTATGATCGCGCGCTGTCGATACTAAAAGCCGACGGGGTCAATATGATCGACCTGAATAGTGCGTTTTTGAGGAATAAACCAAAAAACAGCAGCGATCTGCCACTGTACTATCCTTTAGATACACACTGGTCTCCTGCCGGCGCGCTGCTCGCAGCAGAAACCATTGCGGCAGCGATTGAAAACACCCCTTCCTTAAAAGAAAAAATAAATACAATTCCGCCAACGAAATATAAATTCACCTGGCTCGAAGCGAGCGAAACACCCCAAGTATCCGCCAGCACTTTCGATCTGGTCAAGCATTTACCCAAAGCATCGCAAAATTTCCCGTTACAGAATGATCGTCAGTTCAGAGTTTCCAAACAGACATCAAGCGGAAACAGTTTAATGGGTGAGGTCAATAAACCCGACATTACCCTGATGGGAAGCAGTTATAGCGGAGCCTGGACCAAGTTTCCGGCAGGACTGCGATATACCCTGCAACGCAACATTCTTGACATCTCAGTCGAGGCACCTCATGGCTCATGGTATGGCATGGAACTGTATTTACGCAACGAAGCCTTTCAAACACACAGGCCCAAACTGCTCATATGGGAAATGCCTGAACGCGATCTGATTGCACCACCGGATTACCAGTATCGTGAAGCGCGCTATCAAAGCGACAACGATGAGTGGTTGTTGCGTGTAGGTGCGCAGACAGAAACCGTTTGCATCCCTTCATCTACGATAGCCAAGCTTGAAAAAAGCAATAATGCGACAGGGAGCAGCACAGCGCTGGCGAACAGTGCTTCCAATGATTTTGTTCAAATCAATCTGAACCGTTCACTCGATAAGCTGGACTATCTGGCGGCCAATGTCAGTACCACGGGTTCAGGTAATCTCATGTTAGAAGCAGTAGGGAACGGGGAAATCCGTCACTTCAGTGCGGTGGTAGCGAACGATGGAGCGCCGCATGCCGTTAAATTTCCGTTGACAGTAAGTGGTCAGAACATTACCAAGGTACGTATTTTCCCCGGTAAGACCAAAGGCTTTTCAATGGATTCCTTAATGGTATGCCGGCAATCGTTTGACCCGACAAAATAGCCAAGCCTGATTGTATTTTATACGTTAGGCATAGTGAGTTTCAGTTTTGTCGTTCCTGAGCAAGCAAAACCTTTAAAAAGGTTCTTAATTCCTTAGGAAATAACAAACAAATCAGCGTTTTTTATCGATACACTCGGAGAATTTTCATGTCGAAGTTACTGGTTAGTGTTGCACTACTCGCGCTCAGCGCAAATACCCGCGCTGCCGAGCAGCCGCTAAGCGGACTCAATATTCTTGCGCTGGGTGAAAGCCATATGTCCATCAGCAATTATCTTATTTCCAGCCTTCCTAACGAACTGGTAGCACAGGGCGCAAAAGTATTTTCCTATGGTGCATGCGGAGCATCAGCAGGAGACTGGCTCAAAACAAAGTCCGTACCCTGCAGCGCAAGCCGCGTAGATGTGGGCACTATTAGAGAACGTCCTAGCGATGTAGCCACCACTCAGCCTATCAGCAACTTAATTGCCAAGCACCATCCCAACCTTATCCTGCTCATCATGGGTGATACGATGGCCAGCTATGATGCCAGTACCATACCAAAAAGCTGGGTCTGGCAGACTGTTTCAGCCCTGACCCATGAAATAAAAGCGCAGGGAACGCGCTGCGTCTGGGTAGGCCCCGCCTGGGGCGAAGAAGGTGGTAAATACAAAAAAAACAATGCGCGCGCCAGAGAGTTTTCAGACTATCTGTCCACGATCGTCGCCCCCTGCACCTACATCGACTCGTTGTCTTTCTCCAAAATAGGCGAATGGAAAACTTTCGACGGTGAGCATTTCGACAAGTGGGGTTATGAAAACTGGTCTAAAAGCATCGCCAATGCACTCATAGAGCCTGAAATGCTAAAGACATTAAAACAATAACGCACACACACCGGCAACTTAAAACGCTTACCCGATCAACACAAGCGTGCTGTTATTTTCAGGGCATAGATCTAACCTGACATACGCTTTATTTTATTAACCCACGAAAGTCGCTCACTTTTAATTTCATCGTGCCTTTCATCCAAATTAGGCCAAAAATTTAGCAAAAACAGATCGATTGCAAATTTTATACACGTTGCGTAATATTGTCCGGTGATCGGGGCGGTACAATGCTGTCCGTGCATGGTTAATTTAAAGCCAAAAATATGGCTAACAGACCAGTTGCAACGCAAACGATGCAATTAATATTGCAATATCTTTCAACCTCAAGGCGCACTTTGAATGTCAAATAGTTCAATAAATCTCTGCGGCGCACTGCGGTTTGCAGCATTCCTATGGTTTTTCACTCTGAGTTTTTACGCACATGCGGCAACGTGTGACACCTCATGGCCTGAATGGGATGCCTTCAAGAAAAATCTGATCAACGAGAATGGCCGCGTTGTCGACGGCAACACAGAAGACTCGCACACGACGTCGGAAGGACAATCCTACGCGCTGTTTTTTTCACTGGTCGCTAATGACCAAGCGACTTTCGAGAAACTTTTGAACTGGACGGAAAAAAATCTTTCCGAAGAAGACATCATTACGCACCTGCCCTCCTGGGTACTGGGCAAAAAGGAAGACGACAGCTACGGCGTCTTAGATACCAATTCCGCCTCTGACTCCGACCTGTGGATAGCCTATACGCTAGGTGAGGCGGGAAGACTATGGGAGAACCGCCGCTATGTTGCGCTCTCTTCTCTGCTGGCTAACCGTATACTCAAAAATGAGACGCTTGACATACCCGGGCTGGGCACCGTTTTATTACCCGGAGCCGCCGGATTCACCCCGACGACGACCAGCGCCCGCTTAAATCCGAGCTATGTGCCTCTGCAATTGATGCACTGGTTTAACACTCACAGCAACGATCCCCGCTGGGCTTCTTTGCTCAATTCATCAAAAGAGTTGATCGTAAAATCTTCGGTCAAAGGCTATGCACCCGACTGGACGATTTACCAATACAACAAGGGATTTCAGCCCGACACGGGCAATGAAAGAGCGGGGCTGGGTTCGTACGACGCAATCCGTGTCTATCTTTGGGCAGGGATGCTCAACAAAGACAGCCCTGAATATAAAAGCGTGATGGAAGCCTTAAAACCGATGGCAAAACTAGTCGCAAAAACGGGCGTCCCGCCCGAATTTGTCAACGTAGACTCGGGAGACACCCATGGTCAGGGATCCAGCGGATTTTCAGCGGCCATGGTGCCATTTCTGATGGCCGAAGGATACGACAAAGTCGCAGAACAACAACTCATGCGCATCGATGCGCAACCCATTGTAAAAGACCGTTATTACGATCAAGTATTAAGCTTGTTTGCGCTGGGCTGGCAAAAAAACTTATACCGCTTTGATTCAAAAGGTAACCTAGCCCCGAGATGGAAGTCAAAATGCCAATAAATTTACACGCGCTCTCTATGGTTCTTGTCCTGTCCGGACTGATCTCTCAACCCGTCTTAGCCGCCGAATCGTCTACCGATACATTGTTGCGCGGTGCGAAAAAATGGGTAGAAAAAGACCGCGCGGACATCGCCAAAACCATGTTAAAAAAGGCGATACTATTAGACCCGAACTCTCAGGAAGCCCTATACATGATGGGCCGCATCGAGCTTAAAGACGGCAAATCTGATGAAGCCACGAAATACCTGCATAAACTGGAGCAGACCGCACCAGACAGCAAACGCACGCAAGAACTGAACGCTGCGATCTACGGGAAGGTAGCGCCTACCGTGAAGGCGCCAACGGCATCCTTTGTCAAACCGGCACCCGCTCTGCAAGCGCCTACCGCCTCCCTCGTCAAACCGACCAAGCCGGTCACAAAGCTCAGGGTTGCAACTGTAAAAAACGATCAGAGCAAACAAGTTCAGCAAATCAAAAAAACCAGACAAAACGAACCGGAACCCTCTCCCAAAGTAGAAAAATTCGATGCGGATGAAGCGGCTGTCCGCCTCGCCAACGACCCAGATATCATCGCACGCACCGACGCACTGGATGCACTGGCAGATGGCAACCTCGAGCAGGCCGAAGCGTCATTGCTGGACATTATCAAGCGCAGACCCAATGACCCTGAAGTCATTGGCGGATTGGGCCTGGTGCATCAAAAACGCGGCAATTTTATTGAATCTGAAAAATATTTTATACAAGCCGTGGCAGCGGCTCAGGGTGAAGAAAGCGAAGCTGGCAGATGGGAGAGTCTGATCCGAACTGCAAGATTCTCACAGTACATGACCAATGCTAAAGCCTTGCTGAATGAAAATAAACTTCCTGAAGCGGAGGCTGCGATTGAACAAGCCATCGCGTTGCAACCTGGCGACCCGGACACCCTAGCCGTTCGAGGCAACATTAAAACTGCAGAAAATAACTTTCCTGAGGCCGAGCGCCTGTACCGCGAAGCATTAAAAATTGAAGGGTACAATTCATTTGCTACGAGGGGATTAGCAAATTTACTTGTACGCATGGGGCGCAGTGAAGAAGCGCTTAGTTTTATTGAACGGGTTCTGAATGACTACCCCAACGAATGGCGCAAGAGTCCCTATAGTCAAGCCAGCCTGCTACGCGAAGCAGGTAATTTATACCTTGCAGCCCACCGTCCAAGCTACGCTGTCAAAGCATTCGAACAGGCTGTCAGTGTCGATCCCAAAAACCCCTGGGTTCGCTTCTCGCTAGCCAAGCACTATATCAGTCTGGATCTAATCCCTTTGGCGCGCGGTGTCGTACAAGAAGGCGTCAATTTATCACCTAACGATCCGGCCATGCATCAGGTGCAAGCACTGGTGCTGCTCAGCATAGACGACTATCAGGGTGCTTTGGACTCGCTCAACCAGATCCCTGAAAATCAACTCACACAGGATCTGCGCGAAACGAAAAACAGTGCACTGATAAAATATTACTTACTGCAAGCCAACGAAAAGATTGCGCAAGGCAACCGTAAAGAAGCCATGCGCATCATGTCGGTCGCTCAGATACAGGCGCGAGGTGACTATTCTGCGACCGAACAGGTAGCGGAAGCCTGGTTCAGACTGGATCAGCAAAAGCTGGGGCTAGCCGCTATCCGCGCGCTCCCGCAACCCGCTCCCTTACAGACTCAGGTACACTTTGCCTCCTTGCTCAATCGCGCAAAGATAGACCAGGAACTCGAAGAGTATCTGCCTACGCTGCGCATACCCGAAGGCAACGACGACAATCTCAATCAGTACCGCTCGACCATACAAAATATCGAATTTGCGATGGCAGGACGGCATTACGATAAGCTGATGAAAGCTGGCAAGACCGAGCAAGCTCAGCAATTCGCTGACGCCATCATGAATGCCAATCAACTGAGCACTTCTGACTATTTCAGATTTCACCGCAGCTACTTTTCCAGAGCGAAATTACCTGAAAATGCCATCGCGCTGCTGAATCAGGAAAAAGACAAATCTCCGGATGACCTGAACGTACGCTATGACTTAGCCTACGCCTACTATCAGGACAAACAGAACAGCAACTCGCAAAGAGAAATACAGGAACTGCTGGCGCTGACGAAAAACGACGATATCGACATGCGCCTGCGCATCGCCAGTTTGCAGCAAAGCGTCGGAGACGACAACGGCGCCAGACAAACCGTACGCGACTTGACCAGCCGCTTCCCGAATAACACCGATGCGCTGGTTCAGGCGGGGAATATCGCACGCTCGAGCGGTAAATATAATCAGGCAATGCGTTATTACCAGAAATCCAAAGCACAATCTTTGCAACCGCAAGCCTCAGGCGACACCGTTAAAATCGCGGATCAACCTTCAGGCACCTTGCTCAACCTGTTACCCACTGCACAGAATAAACCTGCGACGAAGCCAATCGCACTGGTCAGCAGCACAGAGAGCGAGAGCATTTACCGTTCAGCGCTGGCAGCAGAGACCGGCAAAGCGAAACCGAAAATGGTCGGTTTAACCGCAGTCGATGAGGCGATGAACAGCATCGCAGCGCAGCGCAGCGCAAAAATTGAGGCAGGGCTCGATATTCAGTCCAAAACTGCAGGCAATGGCACCTCGACCTATAACTCAATAGAAGCTCCCGTGCTTGCACGCTTCCCGATTGGTTACGAGGCACATGGCACAGTTCAGATCGACAAGCTCAGCGTCGATGCAGGCTCTTTGCCAGCGGCTTTCAACGATGCCGCCTTGTTCGGAAAAATTCATCTAATCCAGAGTCCACTTGCTGCCCCGCTCGCGCAAACGGCATCGGGTACCTCTATCGGCTTAGGTTATGAGCAATCCGGTGTCAAAGCCGATATCGGTCTCGTAGGTCAGGGTTTCCCCGTCAGAAATGTGGTGGGCGGTATACGCACCGGCGGAGAAATAGGTGGTTTGAGTTATTCACTGACGCTGTCACGCAGACCCTACACAGGATCGCTACTCTCCTACGCAGGCACCAAGGATCCGATTTCAGGCATGACTTGGGGCGGCGTGACCAATACAGGCTTATCGCTCTATATGTCGACAACCTTGGGAGACTTTAATGTATCGGGTATGGGCTCCTACGGATTACTGCGAGGACAAAATGTGCTGAATAACAGTCGATTCTACTTGCGTGCGGCGATTGACACAGACATTTACACCAGCGATGACTCGATTCTCAATATCGGCCTGAGCGCTAATTATACGAGTTTTGCCAAAAATCAGGCCTTTTACACCTTTGGCCACGGTGGCTACTACAGCCCGCAAAGCAGCCTGAGTTTTAGCCTGCCTGTTGAACTAAGGGGACGCGAAGACTTGCTGTCCTATCAGGTCAGAGCCAGCGTATCGTATTCCCGCACCCAAGAAGATGCGGCCGTCTTTTATCCGACCGATGCAGCCTTGCAAGCACGGGCAGCAGCCGGACCGTTCTTCCCGCCTGGCAATAGTCAGGCAATCTATCAGGGGGGCACGGGCGGCGGCTTCGGCTATGGCTTGCTTGCCGCTACAGAATACCGGTTAACGCCGAACTTAGCGCTGGGAGGACGCTTTACGATGGATCGTTCAGCTTACTATGCCCCTAATACCCTGTTCTTCTACGGCAGATACCTGTTTAACCCTGAAACAGGACCGGTAAAACTGAGACCCGATCCGGTCACGCCCTACTCTCAATACTAAACTGGTCAGCCCTCTTTTAATTTAATGACACAGACTCGGACAAAAAATACATAAAACAATATGTTACGCAAGCCTGAATTCCAATCTCTGCTGTTCTGTGTCGTTTCATATGCCGCAGTTATTACACTTAAAGGCTGGAGTACGGGCATCTTTACGTTGATGCTTGGGATTTCAGCTTTAATTTTTGTCGAATTATTTACTGTCCCAACAAAATTACGAAAATTTATCGCCTATTGCATTTTTTTTGTCACCCCATTTTTAACTGTGATCGGACAGGTTGGCGTCTTGACAGGCTTGGGGAGAAGTTCTGTTTCACTACCTTGGCAAGGTATTGCTTTTGCGACATCAGGCATTGCCTTTCAAATCTATCAAGGGAAGCTGGGTTTTAACCAGCTGTTTGGCAGTATTTTGCAGCCATTACGACTGATTTCAGGACCTTTGGCAATTTCCATTGAACCGTTCAAACGATTGAATGTTAAGCGAATACGAATATATTTGGGATGGATTGTTTTAGGAGGCTTCTTTTATGGTGTACTGGCCTCAGGAATAGCTTCATTACTTGTTTTTAAAGAATCCACTGAATCTTTCGATATTTTACTTTTTTCAATCATTTTTGAAATGTACGTGTACTTTAATTTTTGCGGCATTTCATTGATCGTATTAGGCGTTTTAAACCTAGTGGGAGCACGTACCGCATTAAATTTTAATGCACCCTTCAGCGCTAATAATCTAATCGGATACTGGCAACGATGGCATATTAGCTTTGCCCATGTATTAAAAAATCTTTTTTTTAAACCATGCCGAAATGTAATCGGCACTTCACTTGCTGTCATTGTCGTTTTTTTGGCCTCATCAATGTGGCATGGTGTGACGCTGAATTTTTTAATCTGGGGAATGTTTCATGCAATCGGTTGGCTGCTGACATACCATCTTTCATATTTAAAATGGGATAGAGTCAAACAATTATTGAATATTTTTTTAATGACTGTGTTTATTTTAGTCGGGCGTATCATTTTTTCAGAAGATAATACGAACTTACTGTTTATCAAGCTGAGGAATTTATCTAATTTCGAATGGAGTCCAGATGCACTTGCACGTAATATAAGTCTCGATATTCAAACCTGGTTAACAATATCAGCTTGTGCAGGTGTCATATTGCTGGAAATTTTTGCATCAAACAAAATGTTCCAATACAAAATGCTACGTAAAAATTGGGTGCTCTTATTTTTACTTTCTTTAACCGTGGTATATGGCTCAAACGGACTCGGTAGTGCTTACGGAAATCGATAATAAATTATGCTTTTAAGTGGATTAGGTATTTTGATTGTAGGGGGTAGCCACATAGTTTATCCGGGTACTCTTGTGACTTCTTTAAATAATGGCTTATCGGATAAGGGTGCTCACGTTCATTCTCTGGGTGTATGTGGTATCACGCCTTCACAGCTAACCAAAGTATCCAAGGGGACTTGCGGCGCTGCAGAACGCGTTGGTACAGGCGCGCTAAACATGAAATTGGGCAGCAAAGCAGAAACTGTTCCCATTGCAAAACTCATTGAAACTGAAAAGCCAGGATTAGTGATTATTGTGATGGGAGACACATTAGCCGATTATCGCAACAAGGCTGGAATGTCTACGCCGTGGGTCAATTCTGAAATTGATCAGGTTACACAAGAGATAAATCGCACCAAAGTAAGATGCGTTTGGGTCGGCCCATCATGGGGTCAGGAAGGACATTCCGGAGGTAAAACCTATGCCAGAGTACAGCAAATTTCTAACTTATTATCGCAAAGAGTGTCACCTTGCACCTATATTGATTCACTAAAAATGTCACAAAAGGGCGAGTGGTCAACTTTGGATGGCATACACTACCGTGATCAATATTACAAAATATGGGCCGATAAGATCGTCGACGAGTTAGATAAAATCAAATAAACAACCACTGCTAAAGTTCGGTGTATTTGAAATGCGGACTAAAAGTTATGAACCGCGACTCATTTAGAAACATCGGTCGCAGTAGAAACGCCCGTTACCTGACACCCCTGCTGCGACTAAATCATGGCGGTAAGGCTGAAAAATCTTCGCTTAAACCTTAATGTTTGATTTTCTGCAAAATATCAGCTGAAACGATCACTTTCGTGATCGCACTACCCCATGCCTGATAGCCTTCACTCTGAAAATGCTGACCGTCAAAATGTCCGGGTTTATTGGGTACCGGAATAGGAGCCCACTCACCCGGCTTGGACATTGTAAGAGAGTTAACATAGATGCAGGGAGACACATTATCGGCCAGAAAATCAGACATTTCCTTGACGCGCGCATAGTTTTTTCCATTATCCCCGCCTTCAGTACCCCATGCAGGTCCCACCCAGACACAACTTGCACCACTTGCTTTGATGCCTTCAGTCAACGTTTTAACTTCATCCCGCACCCAGGATTTTGGGAGCGAGGCAGCCTTATAACTTGCCATCGTATCGCCGTTGACCACAACAATTAAATCAGGATGGTGTAAATTTACCAAGTCAGGCAGCGGCTTGGTAAATCCAGCCACACCCGCACGGACTCTCAAAGGTCCATTGTCCAACCTGAATGCACTGCCGCAGGGCGGCTGAATCGATTTCATCCACGCACCCGATGGCGTACCGCAAGCACCATAGGTATAAACCTTTGCACCCTGCTGCATTAAACCATCATGCAAAGTACTAATCAGATAGCCATCGCTGGCCAGATGACTGTCGCCGATAACCAGAACGGTAAGACCTGCAAGTAGTAAGCTGCTCATATACGCTATCCTTTAAATTTTCATTGTCCAACCGAACGAAGTTTAAGTGCAGAAATTCCACTTGTCCAGAACTTAAGCCCCCTCATAGCTCCCCTCGCTAAAATTAATTGCGGCTATGCAATTTGAGCATGGCCGCCTCCATTTTCCCGTCGAGCACCTGAGGCAAAACCTGCATAGACTGGTGCAGCGCCTCGAGCATCAGTTCACGTTCGGCGTCACGCGGATGACCCAGTACAAAATTTGAAACTTGGGCGCGATCACCCGGATGACCTATCCCTAAGCGCAGGCGCCAGAATTCCTTCGTGCCCAGCTGCGCGATGATGTCTTTAAGTCCGTTGTGTCCACCGTGGCTGCCACCCAACTTCAAACGCGCAATACCGGGCTGCAAATCAAGCTCGTCGTGCACCACCAGAATCTGAGCCGGTACAACTTTATAAAATTGCACCAACGCCCCCACAGACCGTCCTGAGAGATTCATGAAAGTCTGCGGTTTGAGCAGTGCAAGTTCTCGCCCCTCTACCAATCCACGCGCTGCCAGGCCGTGAAACTTAGCCTCATTCTTAAAATTCAAACCCGCGCGATCGGCCAGTTCATCGACCCACCAGAATCCAACATTGTGCCGGGTCGCCTCATATTCGCGGCCGGGATTTCCCAAACCAACAATCAACCGTATTGGATCCATTTAATCTAGCCTCGAATCAATTTTAAAACGAAAAAAAACCCGCCTTGCATAAGCAATGGCGGGTTCCTGAGCAACCGGATTTACTTGGCAGCTTCGGCTTCAGCAGCAGCTTCAACTGAACCGCGAGGCACATGCACTGTCGCCACAACCGCTTCAGCAGCGTGTTCACCGTGTGCGCACAGCTCAACGCCGCGTGGCAGCTTCAATTCGCCCAGATGCACAGAGTGACCCAGTTGCATACCGCCCAGATCAACTTCGATAAAGGCTGGCAGATCAGCTGGCAGACATGAGATTTCAGCTTCGATCATCACATGACTGATCTTGCCGCCACCTGTTTTAACAGCCGGTGCGATGTCCTGATTGATGAAATGCAAAGGCACTTTGATATGAATTTTCTTAGACAAATCAACGCGCTGAAAATCCAGATGTTGAACTTGCTGACGGAAAGGATGGTTTACGAATGCGCGCAATTGTACGGCTTCTTCCTTGCCGTCCAGATTCATCGTCAATACAGATGCGTGGAATGATTCAGCACGCAGTTTGTAGTACAGTTCGTTGTGATTCATTTCGATCATCACGGCTTCGCCTGAACCGTAAACTACGCCAGGTACGGAACCGGCTTTACGCAGACGGCGGCTCGCACCCGTACCTTGCGTTTTACGTGTTGTTGCGTTAAATGTTGTTGTCATTTTTACTTCTCCAGATAGAGAACCGACCGCGACCAGTCGATTCAAACAAACGGCAACCAACATGGCTGCCGCTAAAACTTAATTATTTTATTCAGTAAACAGCGAACTGACTGATTCTTCATTGTTGATGCGGCGTATGGTTTCAGCCATCAACTCGGCCGTGCTCAGCTGACGGATACGGCCGCAATTTTTCGCCGCTTCCGACAAAGGAATCGTGTCGGTGACGACCAGTTCATCGATCGCTGAATTTTCGATGCGTTCGATCGCAGGTCCGGACAACACAGCATGGGTACAATAAGCCAGCACGCGCACAGCACCCTTTTCCTTCAATGCTTTTGCAGCTTCACACAGCGTGTTTGCAGTATCGACCAGATCGTCCATGATTAAACAGGTGCGGCCACTGACTTCACCGATGATGTTCATCACCTTGGCTACATTGTGGCGCGGACGACGCTTGTCGATGATCGCGAGATCGGCATCTAACTGCTTGGCCAGCGCACGGGCACGTACCACACCGCCGACGTCAGGTGACACCACGATCAGGTTGGGGTAATTCTGACGCCATACATCGGCTAACAGAATCGGACTCGCGTAAATATTATCGACTGGAATATCGAAGAAACCTTGAATCTGGTCAGCATGCAAATCCATCGTCAGCACGCGATCAATACCGGCACTGGTCAGCATATCGGCAACCAGTTTCGCGGTAATGGCGACACGCGCCGAACGCGGACGTCTGTCCTGACGCGCATAGCCGAAATACGGCATCGCAGCGGTAATACGGCCTGCGGAAGCGCGCTTCAACGCATCGGCCATCACCATGATTTCCATCAGATTATCATTGGTCGGTGCGCAGGACGATTGCAGGATGAAGACATCCTTACCGCGCACATTCTCCAGGAGTTCGACCATCACTTCGCCGTCGGAAAAACGATCGACGGTCGCACGACCCAGCGTGATCCCCAATTGCTGCACCACCGCTTCGGCAAGCTTAGGATTGGCATTACCGGTGAACACCATCAAGCTATCGTAGGACACGTGAACCCCTTAAAGAATAAAAACCAAAAGGGCACTTGCGTGCCCTGATTGTGGCTGAGGAGGTAGGGATCGAACCTACGAATGACGGGATCAAAACCCGTTGCCTTACCACTTGGCGACTCCCCAATTACCTAGTTAAAGCACCCAATCCTGCAACGGATGCTTCATTAAACCTTTTACTGCTACGCCGCGCATACTCTTCGGCAATTTCTGCAAAACCGCTTCAGCTTGCGGTTGATCCGGGAATTCGGCAAAAACACATGCACCCGAACCCGTCATCATCGCATTGCCATACTTACCCAAGGTTTCGATGTAATTTGCAACTTCCGGATAGAGACTACACACCACCGGTTGCAGATCATTTCGCAAGGGCTGCGTTCTGAGGGCGCGAATTATTATCGAAACTGAGTCCCGTGTCAATTCCGGATGTGAAAATATTTTCGCAGTGGGCACATGAACCGGTGGAAAAAGCACGACATACCACGCTTCCGGCAATCCATACGCCTGTAATTTTTCGCCCACGCCTTCGGCAAAGGCGTTCTCACCGAACACAAACACCGGCACATCGGCGCCCAATTCAAGCCCCAATTCCATCAAACGCTCTCGCGTCAAACCCAATGACCACAAGCGATTGAGTGCAAGCAGCGTGGTAGCCGCATCGGAACTCCCCCCTCCTAAACCGCCGCCCATCGGGATGCATTTTTCAAGCGTAATATCGGCGCCCAGCGTACATCCGGTATTTTTTTGCAACAAACGCGCGGCACGCACACATAAATCCTGCTCTTCAGGCACCGCTTCGATGAGATTGGTGCGACGAACCACGCCATCGGCGCGCAATTCAAAATGCAAGGTATCGGATAAATCGATGAAACGGAACAAGGTTTGCAGTAAATGCATCCCGTCGGCACGGCGCCCGGTGACATGCAAAAATAAATTCAACTTAGCGGGCGCAGGACAGGTGAGCTTCATTTGATATTCCATTCGCATTCATCAATCAACAGGATGATTTCCAGATTGGCGCGTGTCAGCCTCATACGAACGGGCAGACTATTCGCCTTATCATCCGCATACGCCAAATAGCGCACTTCCCAGCCGTCCTGACGCAACACGGTGAGCCGCCCCTGCGTATCCCGCTCCAGCATCGCATCCCCCGGCACTGTCAGACCCAGCACCCAATGATGCAAGTGATCCAGTTGCAATCGCCACCCCAGCACCTGCTGCATCAGCGATTCGACATCGGTATCGCTATAGTGCTGATCACCATTATCTAGCGTCGCATGCGCCTCATCGCGGTAAATGCGCGCGGCCGTCTGACCCAAAGGCGTGAGCAGCAATATTTCATCGGTCGTATCCTGATGGGTCCAGCGCAGACCAGCCGAATCGCGCGTACCGTTATGTTTCACCGAGATGCGGCCATTCATCGCAAACGGTACCGCCTCAGGTTGCACCGGGCGCGTCAAGGGGGGCGGTGTAGCACACCCGGCCAGCAGCAACACGATCAGCCAGCAGCGTATCAAGGCAGATACCGCTTCATCACCGCCTGCAGCGGCGCATTATCAGGATGCGCCTTTAAGCTGTCCTGCCAGATGCTTGCCGCCTCCGCCTTGTCGCCGCGTATCCACAGCACCTCGCCCAGATGCGCGGCAATCTCAGGATCAGGATTGCCCGCAAACGCCCGCTTCAGCATCAAGACACTCTCATCTAACTTACCGTTGCGGTAATACCCCCACCCGACGCTATCCATGATGGCATGATCGTCAGGCGTCAGTTGCAGCGCATGCTCGACCAGCCCCAGCGCCTCTTTGATACGCACATTGCGCTCCAGCAAACTGTAGCCTAACGCATTGTAGGCGTGCGCATGATCGGGTTTTAGCTTAATCAGATGACGCAAATGTTTCTCGGAGACGTCGAATTTACCCAGCTTATCGGCCAGCATCGCCGCTTCATACAATAGATCAGGCTGATCGGGCAGCTTGACCATTCCCTGCTCGAGCGCTTTGTACGCCTCAGTAAATTTCTTTGCCTCACTGAGCAACTGCGCCTCTATCATCAGAACCTGCACACGCTGCGCTGGGGTTGCGGCTTGCGCCTGCTGCAACTGCACTCTTGCCTCATCCGATCGACCCTGCTTATTGAGCAGATACACCACCCTCAATTGTGCGGTGAATTGATATTCGCCCTGCGTCACCGCTAGGTAATGCGTCAAGGCTTCGGCCTCATCCTCTTTGGCTTCGCTCAACTGCCCCAAAAAATATTCGATGACATCCTGCGTTTTACCGCCTCTGAGCAGTGCAGTCTTAAACTGCGACTCCGCACCGGATAAATCGTTCAGTTGCAGGGAAATCAGCGCGATTGCAAAAGGCAGATCGACGTTATCCGGACTCTCATTCGCCAGCAGCTGAAATTCGTCGCGCGCCGCCTGATACTGCTTTTGCGCGAGCAAAGCCCGTGCATATTGCAGACGAAGATCCCCAGCTGCAGGATGCGCTGATAAATAGCGCTGCAGCAGTGACAGACTTTTCTGCGGCTCAGCCTTGTTCAGCAATTGCGCTTCGAGCGACACCGGCGCACCCCATTCAGGTTTTAATTCGCGCGCGCGACGCACTTCACTGAGCGCTAAGGTTTCATCTGATGCTGCCGTCGCCAGTTGCGCCACCAGCCAATGCGCTTCGGCCACCTTTGGATAGGGTGCTGCCAGACCGCGCATCAATCCCAACGCGGCAGCCTTGTCGGGATAGCTCGCGGCCATCGTATAGAGTTGCACGAAGACGGCGCCCACCGCCGGCTCTTCGGATTTGAGCACTTTGACGAACTCGATGCGCGCTTCGTCTAGTTTTCCTCCGCGCAACAACAACGAGGACAGCATGCGTGTTGCCATCAAGGCCGATGGCTCCGTTTCCTGCCAGAATCGGAAGGCCTCAACCGCCCGATTCATGTCGCCAGATTCCAAAGCCAGTTGCGCAGCGCGCTTAGCCAGACGCGGATCACGGGTGAGACGCGCCAGCTCCTGACTACCTTCAACCGCGAGCGCCTGATGCCCGCGCTGACTGGCAAACTCGGCCAGCAAAAACTCATACAGCAACTCACTGCTCAATTCCACATCAGGCAACACCGGCTCAATTGCCGCGGCCGTTTCAGGCGCTGCCGCGTCTGGCGCATCTGCGGCGACCGGCGTCACGGGTGCCTGCGCGCAACCGGCCAGCACCAGACTTGCGAGAATTAAATGTTTGAATGAGCTCATGGCAAGACAGTTTTTGATACGGGTGCACATATTAGGTTATATTCAGGACTATTCACAACTACACATGCCACTTACCTTGCCCAACGCCACGCCTCAAATAACGCTCCGAGCACGGAATCTGACCCGCAGCTTCGGTAAACAGCAGATCATCCACGACCTGTCTTTGGAATTAAAGCGCGGCGAAGTACTGGGCCTGCTGGGCCACAACGGCGCAGGCAAAAGCACCACGCTGCAAATGCTGACCGGCTGCTTACTGCCCGGCAGCGGTGAAATCGACATCTGCGGCATTGATTTACGCAAAGCCCCCGTGCAAGCTAAAGCGCACATCGGCTATCTGCCCGAAACACCGCCTTTATATCGCGAACTCACCGTTGACGATTTTCTGACCTTTGCGGCACGCTTGCGCGGCGTCAAGCCCGAGGAAGTATCCGGCGCGCTGTCGCAGGCCTGCCTGCGCTGCGGTCTTGAATCGGCCAGAAAAAAAATCATCTCAACCTTATCAAAAGGGTATCAACAGCGCGTTGGAATTGCACAAGCCATCATCCACAGCCCCGCTGTCATTGTGCTGGACGAACCTACCGTGGGACTCGACCCTGCGCAAATTCGCGACATCCGTAACTTGATTCGCGAACTGGGCAACACCAGCAGCGTGATTCTCTCCACTCATCTGCTCAGCGAAGTCGAAAGCGTCTGTGACCGCGTCGAAATCATGCATCATGGCCGCCTGATCTACAGCGATTCGAGCCGTCAAATGCAGGACTACGGACAGACGACCGGGTTCATCATTACCCTGCGTCAGCCACCCGAATTGAGCGAATTGCGCGCGATCTCCGGCGTTACCTCCGCCGAACCGCTCACTGACAACCAGTTCCGCATTTTGCATACGCCTGAGGATAACCCGACAAGTCTGGTACTCAGTCAGGCCGCCTGCCACGGCTGGCAACTGGAGCAACTCACCCCTCTGCACGCAACGCTGGAAGACATCTTCGTCAAAATCACCGGCGATGAATCCGCCCAAAAGGACCCTCAACCATGATCCGCCTGATTGCGATGCGCGAAATCCGCAGCCTGCTTGCGATGCCCTCGACCTGGTTCGTGCTGGCCGTCTTGCAATTCATCCTCGCGTGGTTTTTTCTGGCGCGTCTGGAAGCCTTTCTGGAAATTCAGCCGCAATTAGCGCAGCTTGCCAATCCGCCGGGCGTCACGCTAACCGTTGCTGCCCCCCTGTTCAACACCGCAGCGCTACTGCTGATGATGCTGGTGCCAATGCTCACGATGAGGATGATCGCTGAGGAGCGGCGCAATCAGACCCTGACCCTGCTACTCTCCTCCCCGCTGTCCGGCCGCCACATCGTACTGGGCAAATTTCTCGGCCTGCTGATCTTTTTACTTGTACTGCTTGCAACTCTGCCACTGATGCTCTACACCCTGGCGCTGGGAACCCACCTTGATCACGGCCTGCTGCTGGCCAATTGCATCGGTCTTGCGCTCCTGACTGCAAGCTTCATTGCACTGGGTTTATACCTGTCCGCGCTGACGACTCAGCCCCTCATCGCAGCGGTCGGTGCACTGATCATACTGACAGGGCTGTGGCTGGCTGACATAGGTTCATCCAATGCAGACTCGGTCTGGCACCAGTTCTCGCCGATGTTTCACTTCCAGAACTTCAATGCCGGCCTGCTCGACAGCGCGGATGCCATTTTCTTCGTGCTGTTTACCAGCGTGTTTTTATTGCTCACGATGAAACGGCTGCACAACAACCGGATATACGGATAAGCCATGCTGAACAAAATGATGAACTCCGCCTCCTTACGCAATCTGCTGTTTGTCCTGCTGCTGACCGGCATCATCGCCGGCCTAGGTTATGCCGCAGCGCGGCATCCGCTGCAGCGCGACATCACCTTCAACGCCAGCAACAGCTTAGAGCCCGCCAGCATCCATGTACTCGGGCAACTCAAAGATCCTGTCAACATCACCGTTTACGCAACCTTGCAGGATGCGCACTTAGGCGACATCCGCAAAGTCATCAGGGATTTTTTATCGCTGTATCAACGCTATAAACCCGACATCAAACTGGTGTTCATCGATCCTGAAAAGGAACCCGAACAAACCCGCGCCGCACGCATCCAGCTCAACGGTGAAATGGTCATCGAATATGCAGGTCGCAGCGAGCACCTCACGCTGATCAACGAACAGACACTGACCAGCACACTGATGAGGCTCGCACACAGCCGCGATCAGACGGTGATGTATCTGGACGGGCACGGCGAGCGCAAACTGGACGGGCGCGCCAATCATGATCTGGGGTTGCTGTTCGGCGCCAAGTTAAAAGAAAATGGCTTCAAGCTCAACAGCTTGAATCTGGCGATTGCACAGGATGTCCCGTCCAACATTCGCGTACTGGTCATCACCCAGCCGCAGATTGATCTGATGGCAGGTGAAATCGACAAACTGTTGCGCTTTATCGATCGCGGCGGCAATCTGCTCTGGCTGGTCGATGCAGGCCCGTTGCATGGCCTCGAACGTCTGGCGGAAAAAATCGGCCTGCAACTGCCCGCCGGCATCGTGATCGATCCTGCCGCCCAGGACATGAATGCACCGGCGACCTGGTCTCTGGGTACAAGCTATGTGCCCCATGCCATCACCAGCAATTTCAACCTGATCACGGCCTATCCCTCTGCCCGCCCCCTGACATGGGCTGAAAATCCGGACTGGCAGCATCATATTCTGCTCGAAGTCGCCACCCACGGCTGGATCAGCCAGCGCGACATCAACGCCCTGTCCGGCAATCCGGTGTTTGACAAGCAGCACGACAGCCGAGGACCCGCTGTCATAGCGCTGGCGCTCAACCGTAATATCAACGATATCGAACAGCGCATCGTGGCCGTTGGCAATGGCGCCTTCCTCTCCAATACCTTCGCCGGCAACGGGGGCAATGTGGATCTGGGCGTCAACATGATTAACTGGCTCGCCAATGATGACACGTTAATCAGTTTACAGCCGCGCGCGGCCCGCGACAGCAGCATCGTCCTGTCCCGAACTCAGCTCACCGCCATCAGCAGCGGGTTGTTACTGATCCTGCCCTTATTGCTAGCGGGCGTTGGCACTTTGATCTGGTGGCGTCGCCGTGCCTGAACTGCCGGAAGTTGAGACGACCAGGCGCGGGTTAGCGCCTTATCTTGCAGAGGCTACCGTCACAGGGGTCATCACGCGTACCCCGCGCCTGCGCTGGCCGATACCGGAAAATCTTAACGAACTGCTAAACGGGCAGCCCGTCGTATCACTGACGCGCCGCGCCAAATACCTGTTGCTCGAATTTAGCCACGGCACGCTGATTCTGCATCTGGGAATGTCAGGCAGTCTGCGTATTCTGCCCGCCGGCACAGCACCTCAGACGCACGACCATTTCGATCTGCTGCTCGATAACGGATGTCTGATGCGCTTGCGCGACCCGCGCCGCTTCGGTGCCGTGCTATGGCATGAAGGGAATATCAACACGCACCCGCTGCTGGCAAAACTGGGCCCCGAACCGTTAAACGATGACCACTGCGGGTTTCATGCGCACTATCTCTATCAGGCAACGCGCAATCGCCGCGTTGCGATCAAGCAATTTATCATGGACAACGCAATTGTCGTCGGGGTCGGCAACATCTACGCCAGCGAAGCGCTGTTTGGCGCTGGTATCAATCCGCTGATCAAGGCCGAAACATTAAGCTTTGCGCAATGCGAAAAACTCGCGGATGTCATCCGTTCGACATTAAACGAGGCCATACTGGCCGGCGGAAGTACGCTGCGCGATTTTGTCAACGCATCAGGCAATCCCGGTTATTTTCAGCAACAACACTGGGTCTACGGCCGCGCGGGAGAACCTTGCCGCGTCTGCTCCAGCCCCGTCGTACAGATTAAACAGGGACAGCGATCAAGTTTTTATTGCAGCCTTTGTCAAAAATAAGTCACACTTACAACATGGTTAAAATCCGTCAAAACTTTAACAACCGTAAAACGATAAACGGGACTGTATAAGAAATGAACAAAGAAGAGGGCATGCTGGCCATCAGCAAACTGGTTTTCGAACTGACCATCACCAGCAGCAGCACGGCCGATCTGGACATCCTGCTGCAGCGACTATTCTCCATACTGGACAATTACTACGACCTGCAACTTGAAGCGCGCGGTGCTATCCTGCTGCTCAATCCGCGCGGACGCTATTTCCAAGTCGCACAATTCGGCATGGAACCGGCATGGACCAGCAAGATGCGCTGGGATACACCCGCCTTCACCAACCCGCACATCAGCGATCATTGCCTGACACAGGACACACTGCCCTCACTTGAATTCCCAACCCCAGCCCACATGTTGCTGCTGCCATTGCATATCGAAGGTAAGGGACTTGGCTATACCGTGTTGTTCACACCAGAAAATTACGCGATGAGCGAAACGCACAGCGAATTCATGGAAGACTTGGCACGCGCCCTGTCAGGCCTGATTAACCGCGCGCTGACCAATGAGATACTACGCATCCGCAAACTCGAACTTGAAGAGTCGCGCGCCGATGTCATCCGCAGTCTTGGGGTTGCATCCGAATATCGAGACAACGAAACCGGCTTGCATATCATGCGCATGACTAATTTCGCACAGGCCATCGCCAAATCGCTAGGCCTTCCGGACGCACAACGCGAATTGCTGTATATCGCGGCACCGATGCATGACGTGGGGAAAATTGGTATTGCGGATGCAGTGTTACTCAAACCCGGCAAACTGACGCCGGAAGAATTTGAGATCATGAAGACGCACACCGATATCGGTGTCACCATTTTAGAAGGTAAGGACGACCTCATCGCAGCCGCACGAGACATCGCCGGCTGCCATCACGAACGCTGGGACGGTAACGGCTACCCGAACGGACTGAAAGCGGAACAGATTCCGCTGCTCGCCCGCATCTGCGCGGTGGCCGATGTGTTTGACGCACTGACTTCATCACGCCCGTACAAAAAAGCCTGGACGGTCGAAGACGCCTACAACTGGGTTACCGCCGAATCCGGCAAACATTTCGACCCTGCCGTAGTCGCTGCCTTCGACAAGGCGATGCCCGATATTCTGCGTATCCGCGAACTCTACCGTGACGACATCATCGACCCCAAACAGGTGCTCGCCCTGCCGCCTATCGAGCGGCGTGAAAACATCTGGATTCCATGGGATGAAAAATTGAGTATCGGCATTGACGTCATCGACGAGCACCATCGCTATTTATTCGATTTAATCAACGATCTGTACGAAGTCGTCGCCCATAAACGCGGTGCACGGGAAGTTGCGCGGCTCATCAAATCGCTCGATGCCTATGCAAAAATACACTTCCGCGCAGAAGAGCAGATGATGAATCACTATGCGTACGCCCGCATCGATCGCCAGCTTAGCCAGCACCATGCTTTCGAGGAAAAAATAGCCGAATTTTACGAGGAGTTGCATGACAACCCCTTCGTGGCACAATTTGATGCACTCGCTTATCTGCGCGAGTGGCTGATACACCACATTCTCGTTGAGGATATCCAACTGATCGAATTAACCAAAAAATGAAACTGCGACATCTATTCATTCCCCTGCTATTGGCGGCCGCGACTACACAGGCCGAAAATTTGCCGCGCCCCGATCATGTCGTCGTAGTCATCGAAGAAAATCGCGGCTATTCGCAGATCATGGACGCGCTTAAAAGCGATTCCTACATCCATTCACTAGCCCGCCGCGGCATGCTGTTCACACAGTCCTATGCAGTCACACATCCGAGCCAGCCGAATTATCTGGCACTGTTCTCAGGCACGACCCAAGGCAGTACCAACAATGACTGCCCCTTGAGTTTCGCTGGCGACAATCTCGCCAGCAGCCTGGCCGACCGGGGTCTGAGCTTTGCCAGCTTTTCAGAGTTGATGCCGCAACCCGGATTTTTGAAATGCACGTCAGGCCCCTATCAGCGCAAACACAATCCTGTCGCAAACTGGCAGGGCACCCGCCTGCCGCCCTCAGTCAATCTCACCTTCAATGAGTTTCCGGACGATTTCACCCTATTGCCGACCGTCTCGTTCGTGATACCGGATCAGAACAACGATATGCACGACGGCAGTTTTTACACGGCGGATCGATGGCTCAAAACCCATATCGCCCCTTACGTTGAATGGGCATACCAACACAACAGCCTGCTGATTCTGACCTGGGATGAAGACAATGGTGCGGAAGGCAACCGGATTGCCACCCTGTTCGCAGGACCTATGATCAAGCCAGGGAAAAGCGGCCAGCACATCGACCATTACTCGGTGCTGCGCACCCTGCTCGACTTTTATGACGTCCCGGCTATCAATGCCAGCCGGCACGCCGATCCGATCAAAGGCGTCTGGCTCAAGCACTGATGCCGTTATTTGATAAGCAAGTCCCGCCCTTTTATCGCTGGGAAGGCGACACGCTGACCCTCAACGTGCTGGGTCGCCCGAATTCAAAACAGGATGCGATAGGCCGCGTAATCGGCCATCAGCTTGAGGTCTATGCGGCGGCGGTACCCAGACGCGGCGGGGCAACCGCCCACATGGTGCAGTATTTAGCCGGCGTTTTTGCCGTACCGAAAGAAGCGATCACCGTCGTATTCGGCGAAAAAAATGTCAACAAACAACTCAGAATCGAATCCCCCGGCAAGCTGCCTTCGTCAATTCAACGCCCCGGAAGATAAAAAAACCGCTTTGAAGCGGTCTTTTTATCTGCGAGTGCTTTAGCGCTTGGCCGCCATCAGTTTTTCATACTTAGCCTGCAACTGCGCGTTGCTTTCCACATGCGCAGGATCTTTAGGGATGCAATCGACAGGACACACTTCAACACATTGCGGGGTGTCGTAGTGCCCCACGCATTCCGTACATTTATTCGGGTCAATTTCGTAGATGGTATCACCTTGCGAGATAGCGTCATTCGGGCACTCAGGCTCGCATACGTCGCAGTTGATACATTCATCGGTAATTAACAGTGCCATACTTTTCTCCTCTTGATAATCAATCTAAACCGATATTAATAATTATTAAAGACCCATACCATTTTTTTGCTGCAACCGGATAGCCACTGAGGGCGAGACGAACTTCCCGACATCCCCGCCAAAACGCGCCACTTCGCGCACCATGGTAGCGGAAATGAACGTGTATTGCTCGGCTGGCGTCAAAAACAGTGTTTCCATTTCCGGATACAAATTGCGATTCATGCCCGCCAACTGAAACTCATATTCAAAATCCGAGGCTGCCCGTAAGCCGCGCAGCACGACACGCGACTGCTGCGACTGCACGAAACTCATCAGCAGGCCATCAAATCCCTCGACACGCACGTTGTCGTAGTTTGAAAACACCTCACGCGCCATCTCAACCCGCTCTTCCAGCGTGAACAGGGTATTCGCACGACTTTTGGCCACTGCAACGATGACCTCGCCGAACAAACCGGTCGCACGACGCACCACATCTTCATGGCCGCTGGTGATCGGATCAAACGTGCCCGGGTAGACGACCTTTATCATGTATTCAATCCTATCAATTGATACCAAACCTGTCCGGCCTTGCCCGACTTGATGACCTGCCAGGGCAGGGAAACTTCGATCGCACCGCCCGATTCCACATAGACCACACCGTTTTCAGTCAGACGCGGCGGCAGAATTTGCAGCAATCGAGGCAACAAATCGCTGGCAAAGGGCGGATCGAGAAAAATAACGTCATAATGTGCGGTGTCGCGCCGGACGAATTCTAGCCCATCTTGATGGCGTAAAGATACATTAGCACAGGCTAACTTATCGGAATTATTCTGCAAGGCGCGAAAAACAGGCAGACTTTTCTCCAGCATCAGCACATGTTCAGCGCCACGCGATGCCGCCTCGAAACCCAGCGCACCGCTGCCGGCAAACAGATCAAGACAGCGCCTGCCATATAAGGTTTGCCCCAGCCAGTTAAACAGCGTCTCGCGCACGCGATCCGGTGTGGGCCTAAGCCCGTCTGCATCCGGAAACGTGATGACGCGGCTACGCAGTTCGCCGCCGCCTATTCTGACCTTATTGATGATCCGCTCCTTCGGGTGCACCGACAATCACTGTCGCCATCCGTTCAGGCTGAATATGACGCGCAAAGGCCTCATGTATCTGCCGCACCGTAACGCGCTCGACCCGGCTTGTGAAATCATCCAGATAGCTGAGCGGCAAATCGTAAAAGCCGATGACAGACAGATATTCCAGAATTTTTTTGTTGCTGTCGATGCGCAACGGGAATCCGCCGACGATGTTTTGTTTAGCGGCAAGCAACTCTTTTTCGGTCGGACCTTTGACGACGAAATCGCTCAGCGTTTTACGCACCAGTTTGAGCGCATCATCGGCCTGCTCCTTCTTGGTCTGTAAACCGATCTGAAAAGCGCCCGGCTGTTTGAGCGGCATAAAATAGCTGTACACGCTGTACGCCAGTCCCCGCTTCTCGCGCACCTCGTTCATCAGGCGCGAGACGAAACCGCCGCCGCCCAAAATGTAATTGCCGACATAAAGTGGAAAATAATCCGGATCGCTGCGCGACATACCCGGCGCCCCGATCAAAATATGGCTCTGCGTGGCAGGGTGCGCAATGCGCAGCTCCGAGGCCGGTATCTGCATCTCGACTTGCGGCTGTGCCGACGACTCAACGCCTGCCGGCAATTCGCCCGTCAGCTGCTGAGCAATCGCATCAGCCTCTGCACGCGTGACATCCCCCATGATCGCCACCACCGCCTGACCTGCTGCATAGTGCGCGCGGTAAAAGTCCTGTAAATCCTGCACCGAGATTTTTTCGACGCTGGCGATTTCACCCGACACCTGCATGGCGTAAGGGTGGGCGCCATAGACCGCCTTTTGAAAGGCGCGGCTAGCGATAGACTCAGGCTTCGTTTCCGCCTCCTTGAGTGCTGCAATCAACCGCGCTTTTTCGCGCGCCAGTATCGCCTCAGGAAAAACAGGATGCTGCAACACGCGCGCCATAATAGCCAAAGCCCGCACCCGCTCAGCCTGATGACTCAGGGTGCGCAGGTTCAGGCTGGCTCTGTCCTGATCGAGACCGCCTGCCAGTTGCGCGCCGATATCGGCCATGCCGCTGGAAACCATATCCTCCGTCATCCCCTCGGAGCCTAAATCCAGCATGCCGTGGACCAATCCCGCCACACCGCCTTTAGCCTCCGTATCGAAACGACTGCCGGCTGACAGACTCACCGCGACATCCAGCATCGGTATATCGTGGTCTTCCACGAATAGCACCTTCGCACCGCTTGCGCTCTGCCAGTGCTCAATGACGGGCGTTGCCTGCACCAACCCGACCGCGCTGCACAAGGCGAGCGCACCGAGCAATTTATTAATGAACATGAGCTGCTCCTGTGTGTTTCGGTTTTCCAGACAACGGCTGAGGATCGAGCACGGCGACAGTCAGATTGTCGTCCTGCAAAAACTCTCGGGCCACTTCGCTCACCTGCGCTGCCGTCACCGCCTGCAATTTTTCCAGCATCACGGCAATCGCGCCATGCCCAAGACCGATGGATTCCATCTGACCGATCTGCATCGCCTGATAGAACACGGAATCGAGCTTATAGACTTCACCTGCCAGCACCTGTGCCCTGACCCGCTGCAACTCCTCCGCACTCACCCCGTCTTTGACCAGCTGTTCGATTTCAGCACGCAAAGCCGCCTCCATCTGCACGATGCTCCGCCCTTCGCTGGGCGTTGCCTCCAGCGTAAACACCCCGGGGCCACGGGAAGCCGAGTCATACCCCGCCCCCACGCTGCTCGCGACCTGCTGCTCGCGCACCAGATGCTTATTCAGACGCGCCGAGTCATTTCCGCTCAGCACGCCGGCCAGCATCTCAAGGGCATAGGGCTTCCAGTCCTGTTTGGGATCGATGATATTCGGCGCATGAAAGCTCATCACCAGCAGCGGCAACTCGGCGGGCGCCTTTACCACCATGCGCTTGATGCCAAGTTGCACAGGCTCGGTATACACACGGCGCGGCGCTTGCGCCTGCTTGGGAATCGATCCGTAGTAACGCTCGGCCAAGGCGAATACCGCAGGCGCTTTTACATCGCCTGCGACAACCAGCGTAGCATTGTTAGGCGCGTACCATTTTTTATACCAGTCACGCGCATCCGCCACCGTCATCTGTTCCAGATCGCTCATCCAGCCGATCACCGGATGCTGGTAGGGGTGCTCAAGATACACCGCCGCCGTTAGTTTCTCCTGCAACAAGGCATGAGGCTCGTCATCGGTGCGCATACGACGCTCTTCCATGACGACCTTAATCTCTTTGGCGAACTCCTCTGCCGACAGATCCAGATTCTGCATACGGTCAGCTTCGAGTTTCATCGCCAGCGGCAGTTTAGACTTATGCAACTGCTGAAAGTAAGCCGTATAGTCATTGCTGGTAAACGCATTTTCGCGCCCACCGGCAGCTGCAATGCGACGCGAGAATTCACCGGCCGGCACGCTTTTGGTGCCTTTAAACATCAGGTGCTCCAGCACATGAGCCACGCCCGTTTTGCCGGTGATCTCATCCATGCTGCCGGCTTTGTACCAAATCTGCTGAACCAGCACCGGCGCGCGATGGTCTTCTCTGACGATCACCTTCAAACCATTGGCAAGCGTTCGCTCGAACACCTCGGCAGCGACCGCCGTTTGCAAGCTGGTTGCCAGCAGCGCAACGCCAAATAGAAAATTCCGCATAATCATTAACCTCAGAATGCCTAATCGGCATAAAATAACGAAGATGGCCACTTAACGTGGCCGTGCGTATTATGCCCCAACTATTGCTACCGGAACGTATCCAAAATGTTTAGTTTCCTAAAAAAGAGCACGCCGGCAAAAGCCGAAGAAACCGTCGCTGAAAAGCGCAGCTGGATAGATCGCTTAAAAGCGGGGCTATCTCGCACCGGAAACCAGCTGGCCGACCTGTTCAGCCGCGGCGGAAAAATCGACGACGACCTGTACGAAGAACTCGAAACCATCCTGATCACAGCGGATGTCGGCATGGATGCGACCAACGCACTGCTCGCCGATCTGAAGCGCCACGTCAGAGAACACAAGCTCGTCGAAGCTGCAGAACTCAAAGCCGGGCTCGCGCACTGCCTGCTCAAACTGCTGGGACCGCTGGCGGTGCCCATGCAGGCACATACCCACAAACCCTTCGTCATCATGATGGTCGGCGTCAATGGCGCCGGCAAAACGACCTCCATCGGCAAACTGGCAAAATATCTGCAATCGCAAGGGCTGTCTGTCATGTTAGCAGCGGGGGATACCTTCCGCGCCGCCGCGCGCGAACAGCTGATGACCTGGGGCGAGCGCAACAACGTGACCGTGATTGCGCAACAAAGCGGGGACGCCGCTGCCGTGATTTATGACGCCGTACAAGCAGCACAGGCCCGTAAAATCGACGTGGTATTAGCCGATACGGCAGGACGCCTGACGACACAGGCTCACCTGATGGAAGAAATTAAAAAGGTCAAACGGGTCATCGCAAAGGTGCTCCCCGGCGCCCCCCATGAAGTGCTACTGGTGTTGGATGCCAATACAGGTCAAAACGCGCTAAGTCAGGTTAAAGCATTCGACGCGGCATTGGACGTAACAGGTTTGATTTTAACCAAGCTGGACGGCACGGCGAAGGGCGGCGTCATTGCGGCGATCGCCAAAGCCCACCCCATCCCAGTGCGCTTTATCGGCGTAGGCGAAGGTCTGGATGATCTTCGTCCGTTCGATGCACAGGAATTCATCGACGCACTGCTGGGATTGTCTGCATGATTACATTCGATCAGGTCAGCAAGCGCTATCCGGGCGGCATCGATGTCTTAAAAAATGTTTCGTTTGAACTGGCTAAGGGCGAAATGGCTTATCTGTCCGGGCATTCGGGTGCCGGTAAAAGTACGCTGCTAAAACTGATCGCGGCAATTGAGCGACCCAATAGCGGCACGGTACTGGTCAATAACCAGAATGTCAGCAAACTTAAATCCGATGCGCTGCCCTACCTGCGCCGCAACTTCGGTCTCATTTTTCAGGATCACAAGCTTTTGTTCGACCGCAACGTATTCGACAACGTGCTGCTCCCGCTGCAGATATGCGGTTTCGAGTACAAAGAAAGCGCAAAACGCGTCCGCGCTGCGCTCGACAAGGTCGGCCTGCTCGGTCGCGAAAAGTCTAACCCGATTGCGCTGTCCGGCGGCGAGCAACAGCGCCTCTGTATCGCGCGCGCCATCGTCAACCGCCCCAGCATATTGCTCGCCGATGAGCCAACCGGCAATCTGGATGCGGAATATGCCGAAGAAATCATGAATATTTTCAATTCTTTTCATCAGGTCGGCGTCACCTTATTAATTTCGACTCACGATGCAGCCTTGCTGCGTGAAACCAACCTGCGCATCATCGAACTCAAGCAAGGAGCAATCCAGCCCCACTCGAGATACGCCGCCGATTTGCATGAGACTGAAGACGCATGAACACACTTTCAACACAACAGGGCGTCATTCGCACCGCCCTTGGCCGCATGTTTGTTTCGCCGATGGCGGGGATCGTCAACATACTTGTCATCGGTATCGCACTGAGCCTTCCGGCTGGCATGTATGTGCTTTTGAAAAATGCACAGGGACTTGTCGCCCAACTGTCAGGTTCACCGCAGATCAGCCTGTTTCTGGCTATGGACGCCACACCCTACAGTGAAGAGCAAATACGCAGACAGCTGAACGATCACCAGAACATCAAATCCGTTGAGTTTATCTCCCGCACCGATGCGCTCAACACATTGAGTGAGGAAACTGGCTTGACTGACGTCATCGCAGGACTGGATAAAAATCCTCTGCCTGACGCTTTTGTCATATCACCCCGCACCAGCAATGCAAAACAACTCGATGAACTGCGCAATGAGCTGCAAAAGATTCAGGGGGTCGAGCTCGCACAGCTCGATTCAGCCTGGGCCTATAAACTGGAGGCTTTCGTCGAATTCGCCCATATCGCAGTACTCGTGCTCGCCAGCCTGCTAAGCTTAGGTTTAATTGCGATCACCTTCAATACGATACGGTTACAAATTGTCACGCAACGCGATGAAATTCAGGTTGCAAAACTCATAGGCGCAACCGATGCCTTTATCAGACGCCCCTTCCTCTATTTCGGCGCCATACAAGGTTTGCTGGGCGGAATTGCTGCGTGGCTGATTATCCTGTCTAGCCTGCAACTGCTAAAGCAACCGCTTGCAAATTTATCCCAGCTCTACGCCAGCAATTTCGCACTCGAACCGCTCTCAGCAGGTGACAGTGCATCTTTGCTGCTGTTTTCGCTCTATTTAGGCTGGCTGGGGGCATGGCTGTCTGTGGCAAGACACCTGTCGCTGATTGAATCTCGCTAGGATCCGTTTACAGCCATGCGAATAAGGTTGACATGACAGGAAATTTTCAGAACAATGACGAGTTCATGCATCATAATATGCAATAAAACAAATAACAGGGAGAGCTTAATGGAAAATTCGAAGTGCAAAGTACTGATACTGCCATTCACGATCGCAGCTGCATTGTGGTTGATCGGTGGTTTTTTCCTGAGCAAGGAACTGGGTATGATCTGCGTTATTTTCGGTATCGCTATCGCCGGATGGGCAGCGGGTAACATCATGAATTCAGATTGCGAATTATCCGAAGAGAAATAAGCACTTTAAAATCTGCTCTGCACAACTTGCTGACTAATTGCAGTTAGCAAGTTCTAAGTTTTATCCGGCAATACCTAAGCGATACCCAGAGTGAACCTTTACCCATTCAGAAGCTCACAGGCTGCAAATGTTAACTAGGAGGAAATCCCTATGAATATTGCCAACAGCTTACCCATGCCCTCTGCCCTTGGCAGTCTGGACAGTTACATTCACCTTGTCAGACGCTACGCTGTCTTGAGTCAGGAAGAAGAGTTCGAGCTTGCCACCCGCTTTCGCAATGAAAATGATCTGGATGCCGCCCGTCAGCTGGTTTTATCCCACTTAAGAGTGGTGGTCAGCGTTGCGCGCGGCTATGCGGGTTATGGATTACCGCAAGCTGACTTGATACAGGAAGGCAACATCGGCCTGATGAAGGCCGTTAAGCATTACGATCCTGAGTTTGGTGTACGCCTTGTTTCATTCGCGCTGCACTGGATACGCGCGGAAATCAACGAATTTGTGGTGCGCAACTGGCGGATGGTTAAAATCGCGACCACCAAGGCGCAACGTAAACTGTTCTTTAATTTGCGCAGCCTGAAGCAGGGTCTGGAATCACTCAAGCCCAAGCAGATCAGTGAAATCGCTGAACAACTCAACGTCAGCGAACACGATGTGATCGAGATGGAAGCCCGTTTTGCAGGTCATGAGGTTGCGCTCGATCCGACAGGTTCCGATGAGGAGGACAGCTATTCTCCGATACAGTATCTGGCTGACAGTGAAGAGCACGAGCCCTCTAACATTCTGGAGTCATCAGAGGGGCATAATCAGCGCACTCAGGGGCTGGCTCGCGCCTTGGCGAGTCTAGATGACCGTAGTCGCCGCATCGTCGAAGCGCGCTGGCTATCAGAAGATCAGAATGCCACCCTGCACGATCTCGCCGCTGAATTTAAGGTATCCGCGGAACGTATCCGTCAGATCGAGCAAAAAGCGATGAGCAAAATGCACACTTTCTTATCTGCCAGCTGAGCCGGCAACAACTTGAAGTCATAAAAAAACCGCACACTGTGCGGTTTTTTTATGACTTGGTATTTTATTACTTAACGATAGACAACTGAGGCTTTCTTGGTATCTGCTTGATCTCTGCATCAGGAGGCGGTGGCGAATCTGAATCACTTCCTTGAAACACCAGACCTTGCCCTGTTTCCTTGGCAAAAATTCCAATCACCGCATCAACCGGTACGATGAGATCAAATGAAGAACCGCCAAAACGGCCGCTACAGGTAATCCACTCATTGCCCAGCTCCATGTTGCGCACAGCACCTGCGCTCAAATTAAGGACAATTTCACCATCCTTCACATAAGCTACTGGCACTTCGGTTCGATCATTGACACGAACTGCAAGATAAGGCGTCAAACCGCTGTCAACACACCACTCATGAATGGCGCGTATCAAATACGGACGGGTCGACAAATCACTCACTTGCGCATTGCCCTTTCTGCGGGCGTCAATGAATCGATGAAGCCCTGACGCGAAAAGAGACGCTCAGCGTATTTAAGCATCGGTGCTGCATCTTTGCCGAGCACAATGCCATAGTGATCAAGACGCCATAACAAAGGCGCAACAGAGACATCCAGCATCGAAAAATCATTACCGAGCAAGTACTTCTGCTTAGTTAAGATTTGCGATAATTGAGTCAGATTATCGCGTATGCTGGCGCGTGCCTTATCCGCGGTCTTGCCGCCCTGCATAATGATATTGACGTTACTGTACAACTCCTGCTCGAAACGGAACAGGAACAGTCGCGCACGACCACGCATCACAGGGTCAGCCGGCATCAACTGCGGATGAGGGAAACGCTCATCGATGTATTCGTTGATGATGTTCGCTTCGGTCAGAACAAGATCGCGCTCAATCAGCACGGGCACTTTGCCGCCCGGACTGATCGTTGCAAGGTCCTCTGACTTATCCATCAAGTCAACATCGATTACTTCAAAATCCATACCTTTTTCAAATAAAACGATTCGGCATCGATGGCTGTAGGGGCAAACTGTCCCCGAATACAATCTCATCATTACTCAATTACCCCTTAATTAAACTTCTGGACTGCATATAGCTGCGAACCAGGAAATAGCCGATCAACGCAACCGTACCGCCAATCACGATACTGGCAGCAATCGGGTAGCTACCCGTGCCAGTTACGCCACCAATCCAAACATAACGTTCGAAAAGCGTGCCGATGATAATACAGATTGCCACTGCATTGATAGCAGTAACATTGTGACGGGGGCCCGGGAAACAGAAAGTAACGAAAGGAACCACAAATTTGAGCACGATCATCGACCACCAGATGAAGGCGTAATCTCCATCCTGCATGGCAAAGACACGGTCCGTTTCATCGGCAAGATTGCCGTACCAGATGGTCAGGTATTGCGCATCAAAGGTGTAGATCCACAGCAGCGTGAATGCCAGCATCATCTGAGCCATGTAGTTGTAAATTTTATCAGGAACAGGAGTGAGCAGCTTACCCTTAGTGTTCATGATGTAGATCCACACTGTCATAAAGGCCAGGAACATGCCGAAATTGCTGATGAATTGCTGCAGTCCGTAAATCGCGCTGTGCCAGTGAGGTACCAGCGTCATTTCAAAATCCCACGCAACCATCGTGCTGTACAACACGAAGAAGAACGGAATCCATGTAGCAATGGTATGGAAACGCTGGGCATCTTCCGGGCTGTTTTCACTCACGGCCTGACGCTGGATAAACACCCAGTACAATGCCGCCATAAAGATTATGCCGACGACTTCGCGGGACATCAGCCAGTGAGGCTGATACCAGCCCGGCATATGCGCCTCATGACCGACAGGAACATCCCACCACGGGAAGGTATGAGATCCGCCGACCAAAAGCACGACCAGCAGAACAAACGCCAATGGGAACAAGGCGTAAAGAGATACTGCCAGATGACGGACATTAAAACGCCACTGCGCACCGACCAGATGCAATACAGAACACAATGCTACGCCGCTCAATGCCAGTGACAGCACCACCACGAAACATACCGTCAAAACAGCCCAATTACTATATGCCAACATTTTATAGCCTCCTATTTCGACTGAGCCGCAGCTGTAACCGCAGGACCTTTTTGCATCACTTTACGGATGTAGTTAACTACGTGCCAGCGTTCGGTCGCCGTAAGGTCATTCGCGTAACTTGGCATCACAGCAAGCCCTAAGGACATTACCCCAAAGATATAGCCATCTGTATAGTCCTTGGTATCCCATGGATGGACATCATTAGATGAAGTCAGATTCCACGGTTTGTAAGGCAGCTTGGTGCCCACCAGACCATCACCGGTACCGGACTTGCCATGACAAGGCGTGCAATAGATTTCATACAAACGGCGCCCCTTGGCAACCGACGCTTCATCAGCTGCCACCGGATTAGCCATTTTCTTAGCGGCATCAAGATCTTTGACATTCACTGTGGTACCTGCAACCGGCTGAGAACGCTTAGGAAACTGCGCCATACCGGGATTTGCGGCATCGACGCTTTCCTGCGGTTTGATACTCACTTGATTTGCCATATCCTGCGACCAGGGCCATGCCTGAGCGAAGGTTGGCGCCAACAACAATGTAATTGCTAAGGATAATTTTTTCATTTCCCTGCCTCTTCCTGAATTTCCAATGCCTTGTGCTTGGTGAAAATTGCCTTCAGCTCGCTGATCGCAGATTCATCCGCCTCTACCAGAATCGCGATGTTATCGACTGAAACTTTGGTACTGTACAGCGGTGAGCGTTTAGCTGGCAAACCGGCACAGATCAGAAACCCCAGAATTGTGATAAACACGCCGCCCAGAATGAACATCTCGTAAGTCAGGACGAAGTTGGGCGGGAACGGCACAATCGGTTTCCCCCCCTTCAACTGCATGTAGAAGTTAGCCTGAGCACCTGAAATCAGCGAAAATCCCAATATGCCGCCCAGCAATGCACCGACCAGCGTGAACCATTGCACATACACCGGCTTATCACCCAGAAAACGCTCCACTTCCGGGTGCTCAATCGGCGACTTCACGATCATGTCATCATTGACATCAAAGCCCTTGATCGTCGCATTGCGCAATTCCTGAACGACCGCTTCGGCCTCTTCAAAGTTGCCATACAAGGCAAGTAAATGACGTTTACTCATGATTAGTGTGCTCCCTGTTCGGCATTTTCACTCTTTTTCAGATGCAGAGTACGGTGGTAAACCATTTCTTTCACTTCATACATGGATACAGACGGGAACACTTTGCAGAAGATCATGAACAGCAAAGTAAACCAGCCAAAACTTGCAAATACCATACCCCATGCAACCAAGCTAGGCCATTGTTCGTGATCCCAGGTCCACGGATAGTAACCATGTGAGAAGGTCGGCGCGACAATCATCCAGCGTTCCAGCCACATACCCAGATTCAGCAACAGCGACACTGCAAACAGCACAGGAATATTGGTCTGGAAGCGTTTGAACGCAAAGACCAAAGGCACGACCGATCCGCAGAAAATCATCCCCCACCAGAACGGCGCGTAAGTACCTGTCATTTTCTGAATCAGAACTGCCTTAGACGCTTCATCATGACTGTACCAAACCGCTGCGAATTCAACTGCATTCAGATAAGTCCACACCATCGCAATCGCGAAGGTCAGACGCACAATCTTCTTCAGAATAGGCAATGTCATGTAGGTCTCAAACCTGAATACATAACGCAGGATGATGAACAGCGTGATGATCGCAGCGCAACCTGAGTACAACGCACCCGCCACAAAGTACGGAGGGAAGGACGTGACGTGCCAGCCTGGCTGTTGTGACATCGCGAAGTCAGACGCCACAATTGAGTGCACCGATACCGCCAGCGGAATCAGGAAACAAGCGATCGTCAAGTAAGTCACGCGGAAATTGCGCCATTGACGATCCGTACCTTCCCAACCCAGCGCAAGCAGGGTGTACAACTTCTGACGCCAGCCCGGCTGCATATTGTCGCGTGCAATCGCCAGATCCGGAATCATCCCGACGAACAGGAACAACACGGATGAGCTCAGGTAGGTGAAGATCGCCATCGCGTCCCACAACAGAGGTGACTGGAAGTTAGGCCAGATACCGCGATCGTTAGGGTACGGCAGTGAATAATAAAACTGCCATAAGCGACCGATATGCACCATAACGAACAGACCGGCTGTCATCAGGGAGAATGTCGTCATCGCTTCTGCAAAACGGTAAATCGGCTTACGCCAGTCAGCGTGCATCAGATGCAAAATGGCGGACAGTAACGTACCGGAGTGGCTCATACCGATCCAGAAAATGAAGGTAGCGATGTACAGCCCCCACACTTGCGGATTATTGACGTTTTCAACGCCCATACCGGTCCGGTACTGATAAATTTCACAGCCCACACCGAAACCGAATGCGGCCAAAGCCAAAAACAGGATCACCCAATACAGCTTACGCGGGTTTTCCAGACTCTTCATCACGTCCTGGTTGATCTTCGCCCAAGCAATGTCTTCGCGGATATCTTTCATTGTCATTCCTTAAAGTAATTCCGTTAGTCTTACAGACTACACAGCGCTTTCACGCACACGTTCCAGATACATCACCGAAGGATAAGCACGCAACTCTTCAAGAATGCGATAACCACGCAGCTCGGATGCCTCTTCCTCCTCGTTCTTGGCTTGCTTATCCTTATCCAGCTCAACCTGCTGCGCGGCCCACTGTTTGTGAACTCGAGAATCAGGATTGACAAGATTACCAAAGGATATCGCACTGGTCGGACAAGCCTGCTGACAGGCAGTCTGCACTTCGCCTTCAGCCACAATACGGCCCTCACCCTTAGCCTTGACTTTAGCTGCAGACAGACGCTGTACGCAGAACGTACATTTTTCCATCACGCCCTTGCTGCGCACGGAAACATCCGGATTCATCTGCTGCTGCATCTCTGCCGGCCAGACCATCTCGTCGGTTGGGTAGTCGTACCAGTTGAAATAACGCACCTTGAACGGGCAGTTAGCCGAACAGTAACGCGAACCGATACAACGGTTGTAAATCTGTGAGTTCAGACCATCCGCCGTGTGATTGGTCGCAGCTACTGGGCATACCGTTTCGCACGGTGCCGCCTCGCACTGCTGACACATCATAGGCAGGAACTGGAAGCCCTGATCCGGAAATTCACGACCGTCTTCATCCCAGTAGCGCTCAACACGCATCCAGTGCATTTGCTGACCGTGCTGAAAACGCTCTTTACCCACGACCGGAATGTTATTTTCCGCATAGCAGGCGATACTGCACGCATTGCAACCTGTACAGGCATCCAGATCGATTGCCATCGCCCATTTATAGGGGTCATGCGGCTTGTCATTATTTGGGTGTTCGTGCCTGACCTGCGCCCAGTTTTCTAATAAATTGCTGACTGACATAACTCAGACCTCCTTCGACAAATCAACTTGATCGGTGGACACGCGACCGGCGATCTTTCTGCCCATTTGCAACGCGCCCGCAGAACCTTCATCCTTGACCACCAGTACGCGCTGACCAGTCTTGCTGATCTTGACGCGTGTTTCGTGCATCGCCAGCTCACCCGTTGCAGCTTCGAACACCGCATCCATGATCTGGAATGGATTCACACCATAGCCCTTGGCATAACGCCCCATCGCATCGTGCCCGCGTCCGACCGGGATCGAAATCGCTTCAGGATGAATGCCGGGGAACAGATACACCTGCGCCTTGACTGAACCCGTCTTTGAGGTCACCTGAACGATATCGCCTTCGACGATACCCAATTCAGCAGCCTTCTTCGGATGAATCTCAACCCATGAATCCCACACGATGGTGGTCAACGGATCAGGGGACTCCTGCAACCACGGCTGATTGGTGTGACGACCATCACGCAAACTGGCGGTCACGCCCGGAATCAGATGCAGCGGGAAATGCTCGTCCGCTTCAGCTGCTGCCGGCAATACCAGACCTGCCGCACTGGCATGCGCTGCAAGACTCGTCGTCGTCCCTGCCAGTTTCACGATACCCTGTGTCAGCGTATCGTTCCAGAACGTGTCATCTTCAACCCCGCCGCCACCCAGTGCACCCTTGTTCTGCAACACAGCGCCACGCAGGTAAGCGTAGTAATCTTCAAAGCCCTTGTACTCGTCAGCCTTCTTCTGCTTGATCAGACCCAGCAGAATATCGCCCATACCGCGCGTATTGGCATGCAAACGCTCCATCAGCGGTTGCTGAATGTTGATTTGAGCGCCTTCTGTCATGTATTCAGGAACTTGCGTACCCCAGTCTTCCAGAGCGGAATCGAGCGGCAACACCAGATCAGCCTGCAAGGCGGTTTCATCGAGATAATGTGCAAACGCGACCTTGAAGCCGGCCTTGGCAAAGTTGTCCTTGAACTTGAACGCGCCGGGTGCAGTAAATACCGGATTAGCAGCAAAGTTAAAGACGACTTTGTATTTACCTGCGGCCAGACCGTCGTTCATATTCTTCAGTGCAACGGTATTGCCCTTAGACGGCACCATCTGCGGGAACGGCACGGACACCGGCGCTTCGATCGTCTTGCCGACATTGCCCAATACCTGATTGAGCAAATTGATCGCTGCTGCATTTTGCGAACCGTGCGCATAGCCTTCGGCAGCGTTACCTGCCAGCACCAGACTCGGGCTGCGCAGCTTCAACAGCGCAGCGATCTTATCGATCTGACCGGTGGATACACCTGTTTCACGGCTGACACGTGCCTTATCGTAACCCTTAACCAGCTCAGCAACTTCGCCTGTCGCCATACCGAGCGCATTGATGATACCCAGCGCCAGCACACCTTCGGTACCAGGCTTCACAGCCAGCCAGCGATCCGCATTCGCGCCGGTCAGAGTCATTTTAGATTCGACCTGAATCAGCACGCCGCGCTGTCCATTGACACCCTTGCGGAATTGCGCATATTGCTGCGAGAAGTGCACAGGAGAGACCCAGCTACCCAGGAAGTCTGCACCGAAGGACAAGACGACCTGCGCCTTATCAAAGCGGTAGCGCGGCATTTCGACGCCGAACGCCTTGAGGTTTGCGGCGCGCACTACGGATGGCGCAATCGCTTCGTAAACGAAATGATTTTTCGTTCCGAGACTGTCCAGATAGTTGCCCAGCAACACTTTAAGATGCCCGCTCACGCCACCGGACAGAAAGGCAATTTCTTCACCCGAAACACCGGCAAGCTTTTCAGCGATCAGTGCATAGGCTTTTTCCCAGCTAATCGCTTCGCCCTTGTTACCGTTGCGCAGCAGAGGCTCACGCACACGGTCAGGATTGTAGTGATGTTGCACACCCGCCTGGCCCAGACCGCATAAGCGCCCCTTGTTGATTGCCGAATCCGGATTTCCTTCCAATTTGAGCACACGACCTTCGCGAACGCGGCCGTTGATGCTGCAGCCTGCGTCACACTGAGCGCAGGTGGAATTGAAATACACGCCGACACCCGGAACCATGTAGTCATTTGCTTCAACGTAGGAAACCACCGTCTCCCGACCGTCTTCAACCGAGGTATTGCCGCAACCTGAGAGCGCGACCGCAGCGCCACTCCAGCCCAATACTTTCAGAAAATCACGCCGATCAAACGGGTGCCCGGCCATTTGCTTTACGGAACCACTGTCTATCATCACAGCCTCTCTGGTAAATTCTTTAATTTTCATGGCAGCTTACTTGTGGCACTGCCAGCAATCATTAGGACCACGCGCTTTGGTGTTCGCATCCACAGCCGCTGCCGGCTTCTGGAAACTGTACCAATAGGCCTGCCCCGCAATCGGCGTACCGCCTTCAGCCACGACAGGATGATCCTTCTCGTGACAGCTTGCACACCACCCCATCGCCAGCGATTTTTGACGACGCGCAACGGTCATTTCCTTCACGTCGCCATGGCAATATCCACACGCTTCCTGAACAGGCCTATCCTGTTGTTCAACAAAACGCTTGATGTGACGCTCGTGATTGAAACGCACAAAATCAGGCAAGTCATGGACTTTTTTCCATGGCACGGCCTTTTTAGCATCCCAATACTTGAACAACTCGACGATACGCGGCTTATTGCGCACGGATTCGATGTTTTGATGACAGCCGATACATTTTTGCAGCGGCGGGATCCCCGCTACCGCACTGCGACGCGCGTAGGTATGACAGTACTGACAGTTGATCTCCATACCGCCCTTGGCAGGATCGCTGGCATCTTTAAGTCCGGCATGACGATTATGAGGAAACTCGATAGGCTGCTGAACTTGCGGACCTAAACTGTCCTCGGTTGTAAGCGCAGGTTGTGAACTATTGGCTGCGAAGCTGCTTGCAGCCAAAAACAAACCTACCAGCAAGATAGGAAAACGTAAGAAACGATACATCGTGAGAACTCCCCAAGCAAACAAATGATCCCACGCCTGCTGCTGCAGACATGAACGAACAGTCAAATCGGATTATTTTTGGTGCGATGCGTCGCGATACTTATTATGATCTGCTTTAGTTTTTTAAATCTGCAAAATTAAGGCATCCCGAGCACGGACGAATGATGTCTGGTTTAAAAAATAAAGTCAACACTGATAGTGAGTCACCATTATAGTTCCCCAAAAACCTATATATATTTCTTGGAATTACAGTATTCGCTTATATTCATTACCTGCATAACTTACTAGGATTTATTAAATGAACGAAGAACAAGCCGTCCTCGATTTTTTTTCAAAACCGGAAAACTTACCCCTTGGTCTGTCGGTTGCCGAGCAAATGGATGAAATCCGCAGCCGAATGAACACCTCGTTCTGGGAACAACTCTGCCTGCGACTGACAAGCCGGCTTGCCCCCTCCCCATGGCGGATCATCACCACCGAAGATCGCAACACAGCAGGGGTACTGGTCGGGTTGCAGTGCAAGTTGCGCACCGATCAGACTCAAAGCCTGTTTCCCATGCTGGAGCAACAATTTCTAGGCGGCGTCTGGCGTGTTTTTTTCGGCCTGATGTGGCAATCCACACCCACCGCTGAACAACTGGCGCTACCGGCCGTGACAGCACTCAGGCAGCAGTTGCAAACCGATGGATTCAAACAAAACGAGACTTTTCTGGCATGGCAATGGACGCCTCACTACCCGTTGCGACGTGATTTTTTACAGCGTTTTTCGCAACAGCCTGACGCACTGCTGGATGATATGGAAGCGATACTCGCCCCCTTACTGTTCAGCCACAGTGATTTGATCGTCACAGCCAATGCCAGTTTGCAAAGCATGCCGCGCAGCATGACGATCTCGCTCGATCAGCTACGTCAAAAACGCCGCGATTAAACCGGGTTATCCTGATCGAAAAAGCGATGTTGCAGATTGAAACGATTTGCCAGATGCTCGCCTAACGCCTGTATACCGAGCCGCTCGCTTGCGTGATGCCCGGCAGCAATAAAGGCAACGCCCGTCTCGCGGGCCAGATGATAACTTTGCTCGGAAACCTCTCCGGTGACAAACACATCGACGCCTTGCGCAATCGCGGCCTCGAAATACCCCTGCCCGCCGCCGCTGCACCATGCCGCCCGGTGCAGCATTTTCCCGGCATGACCTATCACCAGTGGCGCACGCTGTAAGGCCGACTCAATCCGGCCTGCGAAATCGGCAAGTATCAGCGGCACATCCAGCGCGCCATGGCATGCGATATTCTGTTCACCAAAACGTCCCTGTTCGCGCAATCCCAAGGCCGCCGCCAGCCGGGCGTTGTTGCCCAGTTCGGTGTGCGCATCGAGCGGCAGATGATAGGCCAGCAGACTCACATCGTGCTTCAGCAGTTCAGCAATACGATGCTTTTTGACTCCCACAATACAAGGGTCTTCATTGCGCCAGAAATAACCATGATGCACGAGGATTGCATCCGCGCCCCACGCGATGGACTCATCGATCACCTGTTTTGAAGCCGTCACCGCCGTGGCAATTCGCGTAACTTCACCGCGCCCTTCAACCTGCAATCCGTTCGGGCTGTAATCCTTGAATTGACCGGTTTGCAACACGCTTGCGTTATAATCGACCAGTTGATCCAGATTCATAACCATTCCCCCGAAAATATATAAACACTAAGTTATCTTACCATGCGTAAACACTGGCTGTTATTCACCCAAACTGTCACCATCGCTCTGGCGCTGCTATTTATCGTTCATACGCTAAAGCCTGAATTGCTGCCGAGCGCCGCGCGTAACGGCGTAGTCACTTTATATGAAAGTGACACCCCTGCTGCAGACGGATCCGCCCCGCTAAAAGGAATGAGCATAGCGGCCAAAAAAGCCATGCCTTCTGTCGTCAATATATTTACCAGCACGACTATTAAAACGCCCGTCAATCCTTTTCTGGACGATCCGCGTTTCCGCTTCTTTTTCGGCGATCAGGACAGCACGCCGCAGCAAAGTTCTAGTTTAGGTTCCGGCGTTATCGTAAGCTCAGACGGTTTTATCCTGACCAACCATCACGTCGTGGAAGCCGCCGATCAGATCGAAGTCGCCTTAGCCGATGGTCGCAAGGCGCGTGCACACGTCATCGGATCAGACCCCGAAACGGATCTGGCCGTGATCAAGATCGAACTTGCCGGCGGTCTCCCCGCCGTCACTTTTGGTCACCCTGAAACCGCCCATATAGGCGATATGGTGCTCGCAATCGGCAATCCGTTCGGCGTCGGTCAAACCGTGACGATGGGCATCATCAGCGCGCTCAAGCGCGACCATTTGGGTCTGAATACCTTCGAGAATTTCATCCAGACGGATGCGGCGATCAACCCCGGCAATTCGGGCGGCGCGTTAGTTGACAGCAACGGCAACCTGATCGGTATCAACAGCGCCATCTATTCGCCAAATGGCGGCTCGCTCGGCATCGGTTTTGCCATACCCGCAACCACTGCGAAAAAGACAATGGAGCAAATTATCCAGAATGGTTCAGTCACGCGCGGATGGATAGGTGCGGGCATACAGGAACTCACGCCCGCACTGGTCGAGTCCTTCAAGCTGCCTGATGCAAAAGGTGTGCTGATCACCGAAGTGATACGCAGCAGCCCGGCAGAACAGTCCGGCATCAAAACAGGGGACATTCTGCTGTCGATCAACACCCATGCAATTGACAACTGGTCTGCCATGCTCGACACCGTCGCCAATCTGCCCCCCGGTTCGATAGCTACGATAGCGCTGTTGCGCGACGGTCATCCCGTAACGACAAAAGTTAAGATCGGCAAACGCCCGAAACCCCGGCCTCAATAATTTTAAGGCTTGATGCGGACTTCGCGCTGAGGGAATGGAATTTCGATGCCCGACTTTTGGAATTCCCGCCAGATTTCCATATTGATCTTCGAACGCAGCGTTGCCTGAGAGACTTCAGGATCATCCAGCCATACTAACAATTCCAGCAAAATCCCGTTGTCTGCAAAGTTAATCAGATTCACGGACGGTGCCGGTTCACTCATCACGTGCTCTTGCTGCCGTGCCGCTTCCGCCATGATGCCCATCGCCTGTTCCAGCGGGGTGTTGTAGGCCACTTGCAGGCTAATCTTGATGCGGATTTTTCGGTCTGAATAGGAATGATTACCCAGCGCCTGCGTGATCGCCATTTCATTTGGAATCAGAAACTCAGTCCCGTCCTGACCGCTTAATACCATATAGCGCCCCGTCAGACGTGCGACCGTCCCGGTGCGATTATCCAGCGTAATCACATCTCCCAGCCGTATCGATTTATCGAGCAGAATGATGAAACCGCAGATGTAGTTGCTCGCGATTCGCTGCAGGCCGAATCCCAAGCCCACGCCCAGCGCGCCGCCGAACACAGACAGCACACGAATATCGATGCCGACCAGCGAGAGCGCAACCAACACTGACAAGACCAGCAAGGCGCCCCGCACCACCTTAGTCAGCAGCACGCGAGAACTGGACTCCATCTCTTGCATGCCCATGATGCGCGTTTCAAGGAATCGCCCAAGCCACAAGGCTAGCAGCACCGTTGCCGCAATCGAAATCAGCCCTTGCAGGATAATCAGCAGTGAAATGTGCTGATGCCCCGCATTGAAGCTCAGATTTTCCATTCCCGCCAGCACCGCATCGAGCAGACCTGTGACATGCAAGGCAACACCCAGCCAGGCGATCATCGCGATGGTGCGCTCCCAAGACCTGAGTTTGGATGAGTTTGAAAAAACCTTGTGCAGTACATAGACGAGCAGGCGGATGCAGGCCAGCGACAAAAACAGCGGAATTGCCAGCTTGAGCAATACAAAGGGCGCATCCAGATACCTGAACACTTCCCGCGCAATCAGTACACCGAACAAGTTCAGCAACGGGAATACAATCCGTTTGACACCGCGTATCGCAACAGTCTGTACTGTTTTTGCAGCCAGCAGATTTTTCAAAAACAGCGCATCGAACCACCATGCCAGCAGCATGATGACGGCAATAGCGCCTAGCTGCCACACAAGACTCGCAGGTTCGCTGTGCGCAATCAGTTCGATCAGCAGATTAGGCGTATCGGGCGTGACGGTCATCGCACTAAAAACGACTGCCGAGTTGCACGGGCTTTTCTACCGGGCGAGTCCAGCTCGCGACGACGATTCCAGCCTCGTACAGCAGCCAAAGCGGCAAAGCCAGCATCAGCTGCGAGACAACATCGGGTGGCGTAAAAATTGCGCCGATCACAAACGCTCCCACGATGATATACGGCCTGATTTCGCGCAATTTGGCGACCGAGACAACCCCCATGCGCACCAGCAGCACCACTGCCACAGGCACCTGAAAGGTAATGCCAAACGCCATAAACATGGACAAGACAAAGCTTAAATATTTGTCGATATCGGTCATCACTGCAACGCCAATGGGTGCTGCTGCCGTGATGAAACCAAACACGACCGGGAACACCACAAAGTAAGCAAAACTCATGCCGCAGAAAAACAAAACAGTGCTGGCAAAAATCAGCGGCACGATCATGCGCTTTTCGTGCTCGTATAGTCCGGGCGCAACGAAGCGCCAGACCTGATACAAAATATAGGGCAACGCGATTAAAAATGACGCCATCAGGGCGACTTTGAGCGGCACAAAGAACGGTGTCGTGACATCGGTCGCGATCATCTGCCCGCCTTTGGGCAATTTGGCCAGCAGCGGCTCGGCCAGCAGGGCGTAAAGATCAGAGGCCCACGGGAACAGGCAGATAAATACCAGCAGCAACGCAATCCCTGCGTTCATCAAACGCTTACGCAATTCGATAAGATGGGAGATAAAACTCTCGCTGGTGCTCATCAGGACTCGGGCAACGCCTTAGTTGATTCGACGGGTTTTGCAAGCGGACTGGCCGCAGCCTGATTGATCTCCCGCACTCCGGCATCGACCGCCTGCCCCGCCTGCTGCATCGATTGCTGCAGGGCGGCGGCTTCCGCCTGAACCTTTTGCTGCAACTGGCGATATTCATCCATCGCCATGTCGCGCGAAATATCGGATTTAACACTGTTTACATAGCGCTGCGCGCGCCCGTACAAATGCCCTAAGGTTCGGGCGACTTTCGGCAGGCGTTCAGGTCCGATGACGACTAGGGCGACCACCATCACGACCATCAACTCGGCGAAACTAAAGTCGAACATACCGGTTTAGATGTTGCTATGCGTCTTGCTTTTAATTTCGCCTTCGATGGTTTGTCCATCTTCCTTGATCTGCTTGGCAGGTTCTTCAGCAGGTGTACCCATGCCTTCCTTGAAACCCTTCACCGCCCCGCCCAGATCGCTGCCGATGTTGCGCAGTTTCTTGGTGCCGAACACCAACATGACCACAACCAGCACAATCAACCAATGCCAAAGACTCATCGAACCCATACCGAACTCCTTAGATATTTAATTACGTTTGACCATAGGCGGAATGTTGCCGCCGCCGATGACATGTACATGCAAATGAAAAACTTCCTGACCACCGCCGCGCCCCGTATTGATCACCGTGCGAAAACCGTCACTCAACCCCTGCTCTTTGGCAAGTTTCGGCGCCAGTAAGAGCAGCTTGCCTAGCATCGCCGCATGATGTGTTTCCGCTTCTGCCAGCGAGGTGAGATGGGGCTTTGGAATCAGCAAAAAATGAACGGGGGCAACGGGATTGATGTCGTGAAATGCCAGCACGTCATCGTCTTCATAAACTTTCCGGCAAGGGATCTCACCCTTAGCAATTTTACAAAACAGACAATCGCTCATTTTGCACTCCGGCTGTTTTTTTCCGCAATACCGGACAATCCCTCCCGGCGCGCCAACTCGGTGAGCACATCGTCCACCGACAAGCCGTGATGGGACAGCATCACCATGCAGTGAAACCACAAATCCGCCGTTTCATAGACGATGTGCGTCTTGTCGCCTTCCTTGCTGGCCAGTATCGTTTCGGTTGCCTCTTCGCCGATCTTTTTCAGAATGGCGTCTTCGCCTTTACTGAACAGTTTGGCGACATAGGAGCTATCTGGAGACGCCAGTTTGCGCGACTCTATGGTTTGGGTTAAATCTTGTAATATCGTCATACTCATCCTAAAATTCCCCACTTACCACTTCCCACTAACTGCTTACGGTTTTTTATAAATCTCATCAGGCGATTTGAGCACGTCGTCCACCTCGCGCCACGCACCCTGCTCAAGACGGGTAAAGAAGCAACTCTGTCGTCCGGTGTGACAGGCAATGCCGCCCTGCTGCTCGATCTGCAACAGAATCACATCCGAATCGCAATCGAGACGAATTTCTTTCACCTTCTGGATATGTCCGGATTCCTCACCCTTGTGCCAGAGTTTGCGGCGCGAACGCGACCAGTACACCGCTTCAGATTTTTGCCAGGTCAGCAGCAGCGCCTCCCGGTTCATCCATGCCACCATCAGCACGCGACCGGTTACTGCGTCCTGTGCGATAGCGGGAATCAGGCCATCATCCGACCAGTTGATCCGTTTGAGCCAGGGCTCATTTTTTTGCTCGGCATCCTGCTTTCCTGCTTTCACAGTCGCACCTCGATGCCTTGTGTCGCCATGAATTTCTTGGCCTGCTCGACGGTGTATTCGCCAAAATGGAAGATGCTTGCCGCCAGCACAGCATCCGCGCCACCCTGTGTCACCCCGTCGGCCAGATGCTGCAAATTGCCCACCCCGCCGCTCGCGATCACCGGAATTTCCAGCGCATCGGTCACAAGACGCGTTAATGCCAGATCAAACCCGTTTTTCTGCCCGTCACGATCCATGCTGGTCAGCAGAATTTCACCCGCGCCCAGCTGTTGCATTTTAGCGGCCCACTCGACCACATCAAGCCCGGTGGCTTTTCTGCCGCCATGGGTAAATACTTCCCAGCGCCCGGGCTCTACCTGCTTGGCGTCGATCGCCACCACGATACATTGGGAGCCGTAACGGCTGGCTGCATCCGCCACCAGCTGCGGATTGAGCACGGCCGAGGTGTTGATGCTCACCTTGTCAGCCCCTGCATTGAGCAGGTTGCGCACATCGGACACCTCGCGCACGCCGCCGCCGACAGTGAGTGGAATAAATACCTGAGAGGCGACCTGCTCGATGATGCGGAAAATGATGCCTCTGTCGTCGGAACTTGCGGTGATATCGAGAAACGTCAGCTCATCCGCGCCCTGTTCATCGTAGCGTTTCGCAATCTCAACTGGGTCACCCGCGTCGCGCAACTCGACAAAGCTCACGCCCTTCACGACGCGCCCGCGCGTCACATCAAGACAGGGAATAATGCGTTTAGCCAGCATTACAGTCGAGGAGACAGTTCGTCTGCCAGAGCCTGCGCCGCACGAAAATCCAGCGTGCCTTCGTAAATCGCGCGGCCCGTGATAGCACCCGTGATGCCTTCGCCCTGCACGGCGCACAAACGGCGCACGTCATCCAGATTGGTGATACCACCGCTGGCAATGACAGGCACATGCAACGGACGCGCCAGTTCAACGGTCGCTTCGATGTTCACACCCGAGAGCATACCGTCGCGGCCGATGTCGGTGTAGATGATCGCCTCGACACCGTAATCCTCAAAGCGCTTGGCAAGATCCGCTACGTCGTGGCCTGTGAGTTTTGACCAGCCGTTCACTGCAACTTTGCCGCCCTTGGCATCCAGCCCCACCATGATGTGGCCCGGAAAAGCATCGCACGCCTCATGCAGAAAACCCGGCACTTTGACGGCGGCCGTCCCGACGATGATGTAGGTCACGCCCAGATCCAGATAGCGCTCGATCGTTTCCAGATCGCGGATGCCGCCGCCCAGTTGCACCGGCACATCGCTGCCAACCGAGGCGATGATGCTGCGCACGGCCGCTTCATTCTTGGGTTTGCCGGCAAACGCGCCGTTCAGATCGACCAGATGCAGGCGCCGTGCGCCCTGATCCAGCCAGTGTTGTGCCGTCGCGGCGGGGTCTTCGGAAAACACCGTGGACTCTTCCATCAAGCCTTGCTTGAGGCGTACACAATGACCGTCTTTTAAATCAATCGCAGGAATTATTAGCATGGCGAATAAATAGTGAGGTTAAGGATTCCAGTGTATAAAATTTTGCAGCAGTTTGAGCCCTGCCGCCTGGCTTTTTTCAGGGTGGAACTGCACCCCGAAGAGATTTCCCCGCGCGACCGCGCACACAAACGGCACCGGATAATCGCTCGTTGCCTGTATCAGGCTCTGATCCTGCGGTTTGACATAGTAGCTGTGCACGTAATAAAAACGCGCATCCTGAGCGATACCATTCCAGAGCGGATGATCCGTCTGGTGCCGGACCTGATTCCAGCCCATGTGCGGCACTTTAAGTTTATTGCCCTCTGCATCCTGCATACCACCCGCAAAACGCAGCACATCGCCACTCAATACACCTAAGCCCGGCACATCACCTTCCGCACTGTGCTCGAACAGCATTTGCAGGCCGATACAGATACCGAGAAACGGCTTAGTTTGCGCCGCATCAATCACCGCATTGCGCAACCCGCGCGCATCCAGTTCACGCATGCAGTCGGGCATTGCGCCCTGCCCGGGGAAAACGACGCGCCCGGCCTGCGCGATCACACTGGCATCGTCGGTGACAACAATATCCGCAGCCGGTGCGACATGGCGCAAGGCCTGTTCGACCGAGCGCAAGTTGCCCATGCCATAATCAACTATTGCAACATCGACCATTTTCAGAGACACCCTTTGGTCGAGGGCATCATGCCCGCCATGCGGGGATCGACTTCGATTGCCATGCGCAACGCACGACCGAACGCCTTGAAGATCGTCTCAGCCTGATGGTGCGCGTTGCTGCCTGCCAGATTGTCGATATGCAAGGTCACCAGCGCGTGATTGACGAAGCCCTGAAAAAACTCGTGAAACAGATCCACATCGAATGCGCCGATATTACCGCGCACGAACTCGCAGTTAAATACCAGCCCGGGCCGACCCGACAGATCGAGCACCACGCGCGAGAGCGCTTCGTCGAGCGGCACATAAGCGTGACCGTAACGCGTCAACCCTTTCTTGTCGTCCACCGCCTGTGCAAAGGCCTGACCCAGTGTAATACCCAGATCTTCAACCGTGTGATGCGCATCGATGTGCAAATCGCCCTGTGCCACGACGCTGATATCGAGCAAGCCGTGACGCGCGATTTGATCGAGCATGTGATCTAAGAACGGCAATCCGGTCTCAAAACTCGCCTTGCCCGATCCATCCAGATTGAGTTCGACGCTGATCTGCGTTTCCAGAGTGTTGCGTGTAACTTTTGCGCTGCGCATGTCATTCCTTACCACTTAAAAATTATCAGCCATGAAAATTGACTCTTCACGCGGAGAAAACCAAAACAGATCAAAACCGACTCACGCGGAGGCGCTGAGAAAACCCAAACAAATCAAAATGAAACTGTATTTATTTTAGTAAGTTTTTAAGCAAAATTTTCAGATTGTTGCATGTATCTGCATCAAGCTTCAGTTAGGGGTTTGGTTTTCTCCGCGGTCTCCGCGCCTCCGCGTGAACATGTTTTTAAAGCTTAACTAATATATCTTGCAAAGCGTCTAGAAAAAGCGCGTTTTGCTCAGGCGTACCGACTGTCACGCGCAAACAATCCGTCAGCATCGGGTGACCGCCATTCAGATTTTTGATCAGCACGCCGCGCTCTTTCAATCCGTTAAATACACCGGTCGCATTCGCAATCCGGAACAACAAAAAATTCGCTTCAGAATCATAGACCGTAACACCTTGAGCTGCAGCGAGCGCCTGATGCAGCGCCACACGGTCTTTTTTGATTTGCTCGGCCTGCTGCAAGAGCACGTCGTGATTATCCAACAGCTTTTGTGCGACCAGTTGCGGCAGCACCCCGACATTATACGGTAAACGCAGCTTTTCCAACTGAGTAAGCCAGAGCGAACTTCCCGCCAAAAATCCAAGCCGCAATCCTGCCATACCTAGCTTGGAAAAAGTGCGCATCACCAGCAGATTCGGATAGTCAGGCAGCGAGGGAATAAAGCTGTCGCTGGCAAAAGCATAATACGCCTCGTCGATGACGACCAACCCCGGGGAGGCTTCGATAATCTCGCGCACCTGCTCACGATCAAACCGGTTGCCGGTCGGATTATTCGGGTAGGCTAAAAAAACCAGCGCCGGCTGCTCGCGATAAATCGCCTCCAGTGTCGCCGGAAAATCCAGCGAATAATCAGCAGCTAACGGCACGCCCACATAGCGCATACCGACGAAGGTCGCGATCATCTTATACATAACGAACGACGGCTCGACCGAAAGTAACACAGCACACGGCTGATTGACCGCCATCGCCAGCAATTGAATCAACTCATCAGAACCGTTGCCCAATAGCACGGACATCTCATCGGTCAATCCGAGCAGCTGTGAAATTTTATCTTTGAGCGCGCGCGGATCAGGATCAGGATAACGGTTGATCTGCGCTTCAGCCACCAACTGAGCAATCTCATCTTGCAGCGATTGCGGCAGTAGATAAGGATTTTCCATTGCATCGAGCTTGATCAAGCCCGTGCAATCGGGCACATGATAGGCGGAAAGCGCCTGAATTTCGGGACGAATCAGAGTTTGAACCAACTGGGATACGGATGACATAAAAGGCGATAGAACGTAATTGAAAATACGATGCGAAGCTTACCACAGCTCAATCTTTACTGCGCAAAAGTCATCACGAAATCAGCACAGCCGGGCTAACGCAATTCTCAACCGCATTAACCTGAGAATTTTGTATGTCCCGGACTATCGTATCTGAGCTGAAATACTGCTCATTCGGCCAGCCAATGCCGTGATACACCGGGGCAAGCATGCGGAAATAGGGTACATTCAGCAACTCTTTAAATGCACTCCCCGCCAAATAGGGTTTTACATCAAAGATACCGCACACGCCGCTACTGGTTAAAATATCCACCCTAAAATCATCTAGCGTAATGGCTTTCAGAATCTTATCCATTATTAGGTACTCGCTTATTTCAACGGATCAATTTTAAAAACAGGATCACCTGCAACGGCCAGTTTCCAATCTACCATCAAACTTTCTTTGTGAATTTCAATCCATGCCTGAACCAATTTCAGTTTGGCGTGAGACAAGCTCCCACTCAACACTTCTCCATCCTCAATTGCAATTGAAGAACATATTCAGCATGAAGGTGAGGTCGTGCATGTTTTTCATTATCGTAAAAATACATCAGGATTAATATCCCGTAAAACATACTGATCGTTGGTATGTCACACCTCGCATAACAATACGGCGCAGTGTAGCAAACTTCCTGATTAAAAATAAAAAAGCAGGAGAGACTTTCGTCTCCCCTGCTCTTTAATTTTTCTGCCGAATGGGCTAACCGATATTCAGGTTAACTCATCCTGACTAAATCTCTGCCGGACATATGCCCGACATCGAATTAGAACATTGTTTCAAGCAGAAGTGTTGATGCATTCTTACCAACTGGTGTTGCACCAGCAACTGCATTCCATGCAGTACCAGACTGAGTTGTGAAGTTCAATGCCAACTCAACGTTTTGAGCCAACTCATAAGTTGCACCAACCATAAATGCATTGTCGGTAGAAGCAACAGCATCACCCAGCTTAGCTTGACGCAAGCCGAACTGAACAGTCATCAGACCAGGGATTACACCGATATCTGCTGCCAAATTGAATGACGAAGCTTGATTTGCACTAACAGCACCAACCGCACCCTTGGAGTTGAAGTTAGTTACTGTTGGATTCAATGCATTCAACACACCAGCAGCAGTCGCTGGGGAAGTACCGTAGGAAGCGTAAACGCCTACTGGTGTATTACCCATTTCGCCTTGAGCCTGGAAGTCGATTACAGTAGAACGCAATGAGGTGTTAGCCAATACAACAGGCACTGTCTGAGTCGAAGTACCGCTCCAGCTCTGAACACCACCAGCCAATTCCCAACCTGCAACATCAACAAAACCAGCAGCACGAACGTAAGTCAGTGGCAAGGAAACAGCAACACCCGTACCAGCAGCTGCAGCTTCAAACTTAGCAATATTCAAGAAACCACGATCGTTATTCACTACGAATGACAGACCGGTTGCATTTGTACGGCCACCGCCCAAGTACATAGCAGCAGATGTTGCACGACCATGCTGCAATGAAGGACCTGCATTACCCATCAAACGATGCACACCACCTACAGCGCCGGTATTCAATGTTTCGAAGCTGTAACCAGCGCCCTGACCGGAAGTTGTAAATGGAACCAGACCAACGCGTGTACCTTCAGCAACTTCGAACAGCATTGGCATTTTTGCAGCAGCCAGAGCGCCCGCACCAGCAAAACCGAGTTCTGTCAAGAAACCGGCAAATTCAGAAACACGACCACCTGCGAACAATGACAGTTCACCGCCAGAACCTGGAACACCCCAACGACCATTTGCTGAAGTACCTGACTCTGATTGCAGATAGGTAGTTGCCAATACAGCCATGTTCAATGTTGAAGGAATTGACAGATGCTCGCCTTCTACTTTGCCTTGCGCGCCCATCATGGTAAAACCAGATGATTTAAATGCACGACCGAAACCGTTCAACAACGGAAAATGCTGGAAGTGACATGCAGAACATGCCATGCCGGTTTGACGTGCAAATACTGGAACAGCAGACGCTTCTGGAGCGAATGCAGCTGCGGCCATAACGGCTGCGATCGAAAGTACGATTTTCTTCATGATTTATCCTTAAGTATTTTTTGAAGTGATTGCAAGACCTCCCTGCCTTCACTGAGAACGGACTTTATAGAAAGCTGACTACAACTGCAAAATTTTATCTTCACACTGTTGTTTTTTTGCAACAAGGATAGAAAAACAGGATTGGGAATTAAGGACTGAGGACTGATACCGCAATGCCGCAGGGGCATTCTCCATGAAATATAGGCGCACTTCGTGCTTTTATTTCATGTGAAGGGCATTCCCACGAAACTACGGAGCTGAAGCGCCTGTTTCTGAATAAAGGAGTGAGGAACGGAGAAAAAATCAAAAGCATATTCACGCGGAGGCGCGGAGAACGCGGAGAAAAACAAAAAACCAACTTAAGCACGAAGCAGAGGCTTACAACAAACTGTAAGCTGTGCTTAAAATTCCATTAAAACCAATTCGTTTTTATATTTAATTTGATTTTGATTTTCGTTTTTCTCCGCGCTCTCCGCGTGAGGCGGTTTTAACAGTTTGCCACTTTCTGCTTTATATTCTGTATGCCGCACTCGTCATGACTTTACCGTTCAGCTTCATCAGCATCCGCACAGGTTTAGGCAAGGGCGCGCCGCCCAACTCGACCGCCATATCGGCGTGACCGATTTCATCCGTGTACATCTGCGCCACAATCGCACGGCTTTTTTCGTCCTGCACCGGCAACTTTGCCAGATGGCTCTGCAAATGACTGCCCACCTGCTGTTCAGTTTCCGACAAGAATCCCAGATTCCATTTATCCCCGAGCAAGCCGGCAAAGGCGCCTATCGACAAGGATGCCGTGTACCAGAACGGATTGAGCACACTCAGATGTCCGCCCAATTCATGCACGCGATGCGCCGTCCAGGCCAGATGTTCAGTTTCCTCCTCAGCCGCATGCTGTAATTTCTGCTGCACCAACGGTTCACGCGCGGTAAGTGCCTGCCCCTGATATAAAGCCTGCGCGCAAATTTCGCCGCTGTGATTCACCCGCATTAACGCTGCCGCCTGACTTTTTTCGGCATCCGACATCGACGCTTCGGCCACATCCGCGTCGGGATAGGGCCTCACGCTGTGCGCCTGACTAAACAAGGTGCGCAACCCCTTGTCGAACTCAACGATAAAACGATCCAGATTTAACATGCCGCCCCCAAACTTTTCACGAGCATGCAATGTAGAGAATTAAAAACGTCGCGTCAAATAAAAACGGCCACCCGAGGGTGACCGTTAAGCTTCAGATCAGCAAGCGTCCTGATGGACGCGAGTGATTAGAAAGTGTGAACCAGACCAGCGCCGAAGCCTGACAGCTTAGAACCAACACCGTTCAATGCAGCAGGAGCCGCGCCCGCTGCAGTTACAGCATTACCTGCACTCAGGTTATACATCGCACCTGAATCATTGGTCAGAGCAGAGTACATACCAAATACTTCTGTACGCTTAGACAAGGTGTAACCGTAGCGCAATGACAACTGCTTAGCACCCGTATTAACCACACCACCTAAGTTACCGGCTGAAACATAAGTCAAACCAAAGTTGTTAGCACCCATAGTGTACTTACCAGCCAATTCCCATGCAGAACGGGATGTTGAAACACCCGTAGCAGCAACAGAGCCGGACAATTTTTCATAAGTCAGACCAACCAGACCATTGTCAAACTTGTATGCACCAACCAAACGACTACCATCGCTCTTGTCGCCAGCAGTTTTCACTGGTGTTGCAGCAGTCGATGTACCCAGCGCCAAATCTTTCACCGCTTCAAAACCATAAGCTGCGTAGAACATGTCATTTTCGTAAGTAGCTGACAATGAAACGCGAGAAGTGTTCGTACCGGTACCAGCAGCGTTAACAGACTTGAGATTATCTGTACCGTAAGCCAATTTACCTTGGAAGCCGCTCAAAACTGGCGTCCAGTATTGAACAGAGTTTGCCAAACGTGTATTGAAGTTACCGTTTGTAGCACTTGTACGACCCAACACGTTCAGCGCAGAAGCGAATGTAGTATTGTCGAAAAGTTCAATTTTGTTGTGCGTAACTTTATATGGAGTATCCCAGTTACCCAAAAATGCGGTACCAAATCCGCCTGTCAAACCAACATTACTGTTACGTGTACCGCCACCAAAACCTGAACCACCAGTACCATCAACGTTGAATTGCGCTTCCAGTTGATAGATACCCTTCAGACCATCGCCCAAATCTTCAGTACCTTTGATACCAACGCGTGACGCATTGCTAACTACACGATTCAATGTGTTAGAAAATGGTGCTGCAGCCGTATTTACGTTGCTACTTGTAACGCTTTCAAAATCTGCATTCAACAAACCGTAGACGGTTACGTTGCTGGTGTCAGCAAATGCTGGCGCTGAGAAGGCTGCGGCAATAGCCAGAGCGATGATTTTCTTTTGCATAAAAACTCCTTAAATAGTGCGTTTTAACCGGCAGCACATGCTACCGGCTGAATAGAAAGTCCGAACTCGCAAACTTCTGGAACGGATTATGCCCAAAGAAAAAATGCCCGCAACCCAATTCACGCATTTGTAACAAAAGTTTCACAAAGTGTTGTTTTTTTACAACAAGCGCTTACAAAAATACTTTTTCCAGCTCCGCACCCGGATTGTCCGCGCGCATAAACGCCTCACCGACCAGATAACAGTCCACTTTATTCGCGCGCATCAGCGCCACATCACCAGCGCCCAAAATGCCGCTTTCGGTGACAACAATACGATCACTGCCGATAAAAGGCAAAAGATCGATCGTATTTTGCAGACTCACCTCAAAGGTGCGCAGATTGCGGTTATTCACCCCGATCAAAGGCGTCGCAAGTTGCAGTGCAGCGTCCAGCTCCTCACGATTGTGCACTTCGACCAGCACCGCCATACCAAAGCGATGGGCCAGTGCCTCGAACGCCTGCATCGTTGCAAGATCCAGTGCCGCAGCGATCAGCAAGATCGCATCCGCCCCCATCGCACGCGCCTGATAGATCTGGTATTCATCGACGATAAAATCCTTGCGCAGCACAGGTAGATGGCATGCCGCACGCGCCTGCTGCAAATACTCAGGACATCCCTGAAAAAACGGCGCATCGGTCAGCACCGACAGGCAGGCGGCCCCGTGCGCCTCATAGCTGGCCGCAATCTCCGCCGGATTAAAATCCGCACGTAATACGCCTTTGCTGGGGCTGGCCTTTTTGATCTCGGCGATCACGGCCGACCTGCCCGCACCGATTTTTGCGCGTATTGCCGCCACGAAATCTCGCGCAGGTGCGGCGTGTTCCGCCTCGCTGCGCAGCACATCTAACGGTTTGACAGCGCCTGCTGCTGCGACTTCCTGCACTTTCACAGCCAGAATTTTATTCAATATGTCAGACATTTTGCATTCCTATTAACATTCGTCGCATTTTAACATCAAGCTGAATGCTAAAATGCGCCACCCTTCCGGCATGAAAGACATTATGGAAAATATTCAAGCATACATGCAGCAAGTGGGCATCGCAGCCCGCGCCGCATCCCGCACCCTAGCGCAGGCCGACACGTCGGCTAAAAACCGCGCACTGGGCGAAATTGCCACGACCTTGCTTGCGCAATCCGCGCTCATCCTGACGGCCAATTCACGCGATGTCGCCGCCGCGCGCGCCGCGGGTCTGGATGAAGCGTCTATCGACCGCCTGACGCTGACGGAAAAGACGATCCGCTCGATGAGCGAGGGCTTGCTGCAAATCGCACAACTACCCGATCTGATCGGCGCGATTACCGATCTTAACTTCCGCCCCTCGGGCATCCAGGTCGGCAAAATGCGCGTGCCGCTGGGCGTCATCGGCATCATTTATGAGTCACGCCCCAATGTCACGGCGGATGCAGCAGGCCTTTGCATCAAATCCGGTAACGCGGCGATTTTACGGGGCGGCTCGGAAGCGATCCATTCGAATCAGGCCATCGCAGCCTGCGTCCATGCGGGACTCAAAGCCGCAGGCCTGCCGGAAACTGCAGTCCAGGTCATCTCAACCACCGATCGGGCAGCTGTCGGCGAACTCATTACGATGAAGGAATATGTCGATGTGATCGTACCGCGCGGCGGCAAAAGCCTGATCGCACGCATTTCAGCCGATGCAAAAGTGCCTGTCATCAAACATCTGGATGGCATCTGTCACGTGTACATCGACACCGATGCCGATTTAGTCAAGGCGATCCGCATTGCCGACAACGCCAAGACGCACCGCTATGGCGTATGCAATGCGATGGAAACTCTGCTGGTCGCAGAAGGGGTGGCGGCCCAAGTGTTGCCGCCGCTGTGCAAGCTCTATCTCGAGAAAGGCGTAGAATTGCGCGGCGATGCCGCATGCTGCGCGCTGGTGCCGCAAATGACGTTAGCGGTCGAAGAGGACTGGCACACTGAGTACCTCGCGCCGATTCTGAGTGTGAAGATCGTGGCCGGTATGGATGAAGCGATCAGTCACATCGCAACTTACAGCTCACAGCACACCGACACCATCGTCACGGAAAATTACTCGCGCGCGATGCGGTTTTTGCGCGAGGTCGATTCAAGCTCGGTCATGGTGAATGCATCCACCCGTTTTGCCGACGGATTTGAGTATGGACTGGGTGCTGAAATCGGCATTTCAACTGACAAGATACACGCACGCGGCCCGGTCGGCTTAGAAGGACTGACGTCGCAAAAATACATCGTATTAGGCAGCGGACAGATCCGCGTTTAACTTTTAGAGAGAACAATATGAGCCAGACCATCGAAGTAAAAGTACCGGACATCGGCGATTTCAAAGATATCGCCATCATCGAAGTCTCCGTTAAGACCGGAGATACCGTGACGGCGGAACAATCGCTGATTACGCTGGAAACCGACAAGGCTGCCATGGAAGTACCTAGCCCTGCCGCCGGTATCGTCAAAGAATTAAAAGTCGAAGTGGGCGACAAGGTATCAAAAGGTTCGATGGTGCTGGTGCTCGAAGTCCCCGATTCCGGCATCAAGATTCAATATGACGCAGCCCCCAAACAAGAACCTGAACCAGCTAGAGCCACTAGCACCAATTCAGACTCGACAATACACGCCGAAGTCCTCGTGTTGGGCGCAGGCCCCGGCGGTTACACCGCTGCATTCCGCGCCGCCGATTTGGGCAAACAGGTTGTGATGATCGAAAAACACAGCAGCCTAGGCGGCGTGTGTCTGAATGTTGGCTGCATTCCGTCCAAGGCGCTGCTGCATGTCGCAAAAGTCATCTCTGAAGCCGAAGAAGTCAGTCATCACGGCGTCACTTTCGGCAAACCCGCCATCGACATCGATGCGATCCGCAACTGGAAAGAGAGCGTCGTCAACAAGCTGACCGGCGGTTTGAAGCAACTGGCTAAGCAACGCAAGGTTCAGGTCGTACAAGGCGTGGCGAAATTCGTCTCCGCCAATTCGATTTCAGTTGCAACGCCTGAAGGCGAAAAGCTCATCACCTTCGATCACGCGATCGTCGCAGCGGGCTCCTCGGTTGCACGCATTCCCGGTTTCCCTTACGACGATCCACGTATCATTGATTCGACCGGCGCACTGGCGCTTCAGGATGTACCGAAACGCCTGCTAATTTTGGGCGGCGGCATTATCGGCCTTGAAATGGCGACCGTCTATGACGCACTGGGTTCAAAGATTTCTGTCGTCGAACTGATGGATCAACTGATCCCCGGCGCCGACAAGGATATGGTCAAACCCCTGCACACCCGCATCGCCAAACGTTACGAGGCGATTTACCTGAAAACTAAAGTCACCAAAATCGAATCCCTGCCCGAAGGCCTGCGCGTCACATTTGAAGGCGAACAAGCGCCCGAACCGCAACTGTACGACCGCGTACTGATGGCGGTCGGTCGCCGCCCCAATGGCCGTGAAATCGGTGCTGAAGCAGCAGGGCTGACGGTCAACGAACGCGGCTTTATCCCGGTTGATAAACAGCAGCGCACCAATGTACCGCACATCTTTGCGATCGGCGACATCGTCGGCGACCCGATGCTGGCGCACAAGGCGGTACACGAAGGCAAAGTGGCGGCTGAAAATATCGCCGGACACAAAGCATATTTTGAACCGCTGACCATTCCATCGGTCGCCTACACCGACCCTGAGATCGCATGGATGGGTCTGACAGAAACGCAGGCGAAAGCACAGGGCATTGCCTACGAAAAGGGCGCATTCCCGTGGGCCGCTTCCGGTCGCGCACTGTCAGTCGGGCGCGAAGAAGGCATGACCAAGGTGCTGCTCGATCCTGTGAGCCGCCGTATTCTGGGCGCTGGCATTGTCGGCGTGAACGCGGGCGAACTGATTGCGGAGGCCGTACTCGCGCTGGAAATGGGCGCAGATATGGAAGACATCGGTCTGACCATCCACCCGCACCCTACCTTGTCTGAGACACTCTGTTTTGCCGCAGAAATGGCCGAGGGCACCATCACCGATCTGCTGCCACCGCGCAAAAGGGGCTAAACGTGAAATTACGTTACCTGCCGTTTATCACCTTTGCACTGCTGTGCTCTTCCGCTCAGGCGTTTGATCTGGGCGGACTCAAGGACCAGCTTAAAGCAGCGCAAAATACGGCTCAACCGGCACCTGCGACGTCTGCCGCTAACCCGGCGGGCCTGACCGGCATCAGCAAAACCGATCAGGTGGGCAGTTTAAAACAGGCGCTGACTCAGGGCGCCGAAACCGCCGTTGCGAGCCTTGCCAAAGAGAACGGGTTTCTGGGCAACGACAAAGTGCGTATCCCGTTGCCGGCCAGCCTGCAAAAAGCCGACAGTTTGATGCGCACGCTCGGCATGGGTAAATATGCGGATGAGTTGACGACCTCAATGAACCGGGCAGCGGAAGCCGCCGTACCGGAAGCTAAAACCCTGCTGATCGGAGCCGTAAAAAGCATGACCGTTCAGGATGCAAAGGCCATCCTGATGGGCGGCAACGACTCTGCCACGCAATATTTCCGCAAGAACACTGAAGCTGCGCTGACGGGAAAATTCAAACCGATCGTCAACAAGTCGATGCAAAAAGTGAAGTTTGCTGAAAAATACGACCAGTTTGCAGGTCAGGGGGTAAAGCTGGGCGTGGTCGACCAGCAGGATGCAAAACTTGACGACTACATCACCCGCAAAGCCATGGACGGCCTGTTCCTGATGATCGCTGAACAGGAAAAAGCCATCCGCGCCAACCCGATGCAGGCCGCAGGCTCTCTGGCACAGAAAGTCTTTTCGGCAATCAAGTTCTAATACACCTCCGGATTCCCGCCCCGACAAACCTGTTTGAGGATTGGCTGCGACGGGAGTAACGCAATGACTGAAACCGCCAGCCTGCTCTCCCTCTTTGCCAGCAGTTTTTTAGGCGCAACGCTGCTGCCCGGCGGCTCGGAAGCTGTGCTGTTCGCCGTCCTCAAAGCCTATCCGGACTCGTTGTGGACAGCGCTTTTAATCGCGACATTCGGCAATACGCTGGGCGGGATGGTGAGTTATTTGATGGGCTGGCTGCTGCCACAGACCCAGCAACTCAAACACGTCGATAAGGTACGCCGCTTTGGCACGCCGGTTTTACTGCTGGCGTGGTTACCCCTGTTAGGCGATGCATTGTGTCTTGCGTCCGGCTGGCTGCGCCTGTGCTGGTGGCAGGCGGCATTGTTCATGGCAATCGGAAAATTCGCAAGATACTGGGTGATCGCACAGATATAGAGAGTAGAAAGTGAGAAAACACTCACCACTTACTACTCACCATCTTCAACCCCCAAGCCACACCGAATCCGGTAACATCTGTTCCTACCGCACCCAAGCCCTCTTCGCAGCGAACGGCGGACAGATCGACATGCAGCCAGGGCGTATTTTTTTCGACAAAGCGGTTCAGAAAACGCATCGCCAGAATATGATCCGCCCCGGCTTCCAGCGTGCACTGTTTGATGTCGGCAAACTTGGATTCAAGCTCTGCCTCATAGTCTTCATCCATCGGGAACGCACACAGCCGCTCGCCGACCTGCTTACCCATCTCGACCGCCCGCGCAAGCAGAGCATCAGAATTCCCAAGAACGCCGGAATAACGGTTGCCGACCGCCTCTACCATGCTGCCAGTAAGCGTCGCAAAATCAATCATCAAATCGGGTTTCGCGCGCGAAGCGAGCGTCAGCGTGTCAGCCAGCACCATGCGCCCTTCGGCATCGGTGTGGATCACCTCGATCGTCGTGCCGTTGAGCGCGACCACGATGTCGTTCTGCTTATAGGCTTTCGCGCTGATGTGGTTCTGCGCGATCGCCAGCCAGCAGTCGATGTTCACCGGCAACTTTTGCAACGTTGCGCCCAGCAAAACGCCGAGCGCAACCGCCGAACCGTTCATGTCTTCATGCATATTGTGCATGTAGCGCGAAGGCTTCAAATTGTGACCGCCGGTGTCAAAACAAATCCCCTTGCCAACCAGCGCGATGGTTTTTTTCGCTTTGGGATGCCGATAAGTCAGATGCACGATGGCCGCATCTTCGATCTCACTGCCCTGCGCGACTGCCACGAACGCGCCCGCCCCCATTTTTCGCAAGGCCTTCATATCGAGTGTTTCCATCCCCCAGCCCTGTTCATCGGCCAGCTTTTCAATGCGATGGCGATACAAGGTCGGACTCAATTGGTTAGGCGGCAATACGGTGAGTGTCCGGCACAACACATTGCCTGACGCCTGTGCGCGAACGCTGTCGAAATCAGACTCACCCGGGACACCAAAAAGCTCGATACGCTTGAGCGATTTTTTCTCATCTTTTTTCTTATGTACCGGCAGGAGCGCGCCATTAATCCACGCCACATACAAGGCCAATTCGGCTGCTTTTTCACGCTGAGCATCATCACCCAGCACGCAAATGGCAAGTTCTTTAGGATGCTCGTCCAGCAAGAGCTGCAACGCTTTGCGCAATTGCACGTGCAAGGAAAACACTGCCTTATCAAAATCCAGCATCACCCAGACGATCAGCGTGCCATCGGGCAAACTGGCCGCAACTGGTGATTTTTCCAATTCGGACACTTTCATGTCGCGCCGCGCTAAAACGGCCTTAAGCTGTTCGGCGTGCGGCAGATTATTGCCCATAACTTTCGACTTCGGGCTGATCAGCAGCAGATGTTTACTGGCCGGCAGGGTCTGAGACAGGGTCAATTGTGCTAGCATTACGTCCTCGAAAAAAGTCATTCAGTGACGCGATTATACGGCCATCTACACTATGCGCACCTACCTCAATCTCATGCAGCACGTGCTGGATAACGGCACCCAAAAATCCGACCGCACCGGCACCGGCACGGTCAGCGTATTCGGCCACCAGATGCGCTTCGATCTGGCACAGGGTTTTCCGCTGGTGACCACCAAGAAGTGCCACATGAAATCCATCATCCATGAACTGCTATGGTTTTTGCAGGGTGACACCAACATCGGCTACCTGAAAGAACACGGCGTCAAAATCTGGGACGAATGGGCGGATGAGCACGGCGACCTGGGGCCCGTTTACGGCCATCAATGGCGCTCGTGGGAGGCGGTGGACGGACGCGTGATCGACCAGATCAAGATCGCTGTGGATCAGCTCAAAAACAATCCCGATTCGCGCCGCATCATCGTCTCGGCATGGAACGTCGGCGAACTCGATACAATGGCGCTCGCGCCCTGCCATGCCTTCTTCCAGTTCTACGTATCAGAGGGCAAGCTTTCCTGCCAGCTCTACCAGCGCAGCGCCGACATATTCTTAGGCGTGCCGTTCAATATAGCAAGCTACGCGCTGCTCACCCTGATGATGGCGCAGGTCTGCAATCTTGAACCGGGTGATTTCGTGCACACCTTCGGCGATGCGCATTTGTATCTGAATCACCTTGAACAGACACAATTGCAACTGTCGCGCGAACCGCACCCGCTGCCCGTCATGCACATCAATCCGGATGTAAAAGACATTTTCAGCTTCAAATACGAGGACTTCACACTGACAGGTTACGATCCGCATCCGGCCATTAAAGGGAAAGTCGCGGTATGAGCCCCTGCATTGTGGTTGCCATGGCAAAAAACCGTACCATCGGCGTGAACAACACGCTGCCCTGGCGCTGCCCTGAAGACTTGAAACATTTCAAGCAACTCACGATGGGGCATCACATGATCATGGGCCGCAAGACCTTCGATTCGATCGGCCGCCCCCTGCCGGGACGCACCACGGTGGTTGTCACACGCGACAAAAACCTTAAAATTGACGGCTGCTTGATCGCGCACTCGCTGCCCGAGGCGCTCGCCGCCTGCACCAATAAACCTGCCTTCATCGTCGGCGGTGCTGAAATTTACGCGCAGGCGCTCGACCTTAGCGACACGCTCTACATCACCGAGATTCAGCAGGATGTTGCGGGGGATGCGCATTTCCCAAATTTTGATCCGTCCGCATGGCAGGAAGTCGCACGCGAAATTCGCACTCAGGAATTGCCTCAGCCGCTGGAATATCATTTCGTTACTTATCGCAGAAAATAGCAACATGAATACACTCGAACTGCTCGCTCCGGCGAAAAATGCCGACATCGGCCGCGAAGCGATTTTGCACGGTGCCGACGCGGTGTATATCGGCGGCCCCGCTTTCGGAGCACGCCACAATGCCGGCAATTCGATTGCAGACATTGCAAAACTGGTCGGCCATGCGCACAAATACAACGCGCAAATTTTCGTCACGCTCAACACTATGCTGCACGATGCGGAACTGGAAGAGGCCAGACAACTGGTCGTTGATTGCTACGAGGCGGGCGTCGATGCGCTGATTGTGCAGGACATGGGATTGCTGGAACTGGATCTGCCGCCGATCGCGCTGCATGCCTCAACCCAGTGCGACATCCGCACGCCGCAAAAGGCAAAATTTTTATCGGATGCAGGTTTCTCGCAGATCGTGCTGGCGCGTGAATTGAATCTCAAAGAGATCGCTGCCATACGCGCGGCAGTCCCTTGCGACACGCTCATCGAACACTTCATCCACGGCGCATTGTGCGTCGCCTATTCAGGTCAGTGCTACATCAGCCATGCGCATACCGGGCGCTCAGCCAATCGCGGCGACTGCTCGCAGGCGTGCCGCCTGCCCTATACGCTCGAAGACAATAAAGGACGCGTCGTGGCATTCGACAAGCACCTGCTGTCCGTGAAAGACAACAATCAGAGCAATAATTTACGCGCGCTGATCGACGCCGGGGTGCGCAGCTTCAAAATCGAAGGTCGCTACAAAGATATGTCGTATGTGAAGAACATCACAGGCCATTATCGCCGGCTGTTTGACGAAATCCTCAATGAACGTCCTGAGCTTGTCGCATCCTCCAGTGGCAAGACGAAACTGCTGTTCACGCCCGATCCTGATAAAACCTTCCATCGCGGGGCAACAGATTATTTTACCAACGGTCGCCGTGACGACATCGGTGCATTTGACGCGCCTTCTTTTGTCGGAACGCCGCTGGGCAATATCACCGCAGTCGGCGCCGACTGGTTCGATCTGGAAACAGAGGAGACGCTCGCTAACAGCGATGGACTCAATTATATGAACAATCGCGAAGTCATCGGTCTGCAGGCGAATATCGTCAAATGCCAGTCCCAAGGGCTATGGCGCATTTGGCCCAATGAGCCGATGAGCCAGCTTGCAGGCTTGCGCAAAGGCATTGCCGTTAACCGTAACCGCGATCACATCTGGGAGCACGTACTCACCAAAAAATCAGCCGAGCGCCGTATTGAAATCAGCGCTCATTTTTCCGACAGCGAGGATGGATTCAGCTTGACCTTGCAGGACGAGGACGGCGTTGAAGCAACCGCTACGATCCCGTGCGACAAACAGGCCGCCCTGCACCGCGACGAGGCAGAAAACGCATTGCGCGAGCAACTCGCGCGTTTCGGCAGCAGCGATTTTGCTTTGAAAGAACTCGATGTAAACTGGTCAAAACCCTGGTTTGTGCCAAGCTCTCTGGCTAATCGGCTGCGCCGCGATGCGGTCGAAAAACTCGAAGCTGCGCGCCAACTGGCCTATGCTCGTCCTGCCCGCAAAACGGCCCGTGACGCAATTTATCCGGATGAAGCGCTCACCTATCTGGCCAACGTCAACAACCACTCAGCCCACGCCTTCTATACCCGGCACGGCGTGAAACTGATCGAGTCCGCCTACGAGGCGCACGAAGCAAAAGATGAAGTCTCTTTAATGATTACGCGCCACTGCCTGCGCTTTTCATTGAGCCTGTGTCCAAAGCAGGCAAAAGGGGTCATCGGCGTTCAAGGACAGGTGCGCGCAGATCCGATGACACTGGTCAATGGCAGCGAACGATTGACGCTGAAATTCGACTGCCGCGCCTGCGAAATGCATGTGATGGGAAAAATCAAAAAACACATCTTAAAATCCGTACCGGTGATGTTTCACCCGCACGGAGCAAAACGCTGATGTTCGCGCTGCCCTCGATCGCGAATCTGATTATTTCAACATTCGTGTTTTTTATCGCGGTCTGGTATATCAACCGCTATCTGGATGAACAAGGCATCCCCACAGGCATGACGCGCAGCCTGCTGGTCTTTACACTCGCCTCCCTTGTATCGTGGGGCTCAGGCGAGGTCGTGGACTGGCTGAACGGCACGCACCCCGCACCAACCGACCTGTCGAACCTGCTAAAACGCACAAACTAATACGGCCCCTCATTCCGGATGAGTAAGCTCTGTTGTGCAGCTCTCCCGCATCCAGCACTCAAACCAGTCGCTCAACGAGCGACTCTCGCCTAATCGTGCGAGTTGCTGGTCAATGGCATCGTGATTGCCCCACACCACGCTGGGCAAGCGCCCCTCGTCAACCTGTAATTCAATGTCATGACAATACAGCCCCTTATCGCGCTGCACATAAAAACCGTAAGTACGACACGCGACCGGCCGCTGGTGATAGACCGGACAGGTGCCACTCGAGCGATCCAGCATCGGGCAAGTAAGGGGACGATCCTGCTGTGAACTGATGGCAAGCATGCGTATCTCCTGAAGTCGTTCCGCTGACAGCGCTGCCAAGCCCTCACGCAGCAACTCCCATTCTGCAAATGTCAGCTGAGGCACTTCAGCCAGGCGACGGCAGCATCCATCGCACCCCTTGCCGCACAACCAGTCGGCGTGCCCCTCCAAAATGGTGTGTACGCGTACGTCGATATCGATATGGAGATTGGCTAGCGGTGTCATGTGATGATTTAAAATGTACAAAACAAAAAAGCCCGGAACTTTCGTTCCGGGCTTTTTAACAAGCGCTAATTAAGCAGCTTGGATGTTTGAAGCTTGCTTGCCCTTAGGACCTTGCGTAACTTCAAAACTTACTTTTTGACCTTCTTGAAGGGTCTTGAAACCGTTCATGTTGATCGCTGAGAAGTGTGCGAACAGATCTTCGCTACCATCATCAGGAGTTACGAAACCGAAACCTTTTGCATCATTGAACCACTTAACTGTACCAGTTGCCATGTGACTACTTCCTTTTTTAAAAACACGGGAAAAACTCCCGCAAAACCATTTGATCGAAGATTGCACATGGTAAAACCAGTACTGCAGTGACTTTGAATCAAACACGAAGGTGACTTTATACGCTATTTTTTAAACCTGATCAAGAAAATTTTAAAAACTCGCGTCAGACAACGAATATTACCTCACACAATCCACAAAATAGCGCTTCACGCCATCCACTTCCTCGGCAACCAGACCGTGTATATCAGTCTCGAAACCGGGTAATTTCTGGCTGAAATCGCGGGCGAACTTCAGATAGTCGATAATCGTCTTATTAAACATTTCACCCGGAATCAGCAGAGGGATACCCGGCGGATAAGGCGTGAGCAGCACAGCGGTAATGCGACCTTCCAGATCGTCGATTTCCACACGATCCAGCTCCTCATGCGCCATCTTGGCGAATGCATCGGACGGTTTCATCGCCGGCTGCATATCAGACAGATACATTTCAGTCGTCATGCGAGCGACATTATGCAGTTTGTAGGCATCGTGTATCTGCTGGCAAAGATCGCGCAATCCGGTGCGCTCATAGCGGGGATATTTAGCGGCAAACTCGGGCAGAATACGCCACAGCGGCTGGTTCTTGTCGTAATCATCCTTGAACTGCTGGAGCGCGGTCAGCAGCGTATTCCAGCGCCCCTTGGTGATGCCGATAGTGAACATGATGAAGAAGGAGTACAGACCGCACTTCTCGACGATCACGCCGTGCTCGGCCAGATACTTCGTGACCATCGACGCCGGAATTCCGTTATCGGAAAAATCGCCATCCACATCCAGCCCCGGCGTGATGATTGTCGCTTTGATCGGATCGAGCATATTGAAGCCTTCGGCCAGATCGCCGAATCCGTGCCACTTGTCGGACGCTTTCAATACCCAGTCTTCGCGCGAACCGACACCCTCTTCGGCGATCACATCCGGCCCCCAGACCTGAAACCACCAATCCAGCCCGAATTCCTCGTCTACTTTGCGCATCGCACGGCGAAAATCCAGCGCTTCAGCGATGGACTCATCAACCAGCGCAGGCCCGCCCGGCGCCTCCATCATCGCTGCGGCCACGTCACAAGACGCGATGATCGCGTACTGAGGGCTAGTGGACGTATGCATCAGATAGGCTTCGTTGAAGATGTACTTGTTCAGCTTGCGGTTTTGCGGCTCGCGTATCAAAATCTGCGACGCCTGAGACAGGCCTGCGAGCAGCTTATGCGTGGACTGCGTCGCGAAAATCATCGATTCCCGCGCCTGAGGACGATCTTTTCCGATCGCGTGCATATCCTTGTAGAAATCATGGAACGCCGCGTGCGGCAGCCACGCCTCATCGAAATGCAGCGTGTCGATGCGACCGTCCAGCATTTCTTTCAACATCTCGACGTTATAGACGATCCCGTCGTAGGTACTTTGCGTGATGGTCAGAATGCGCGGCTTCTTGGTCTTGTCTTTGATAAACGGGTTCGCGTCGATCTTGCGCTGTATGCTCTCAGGCTCGAACTCGGATTTCGGTATCGGCCCGATAATGCCGTAATGATTGCGTGTCGGCGTCAAAAATACCGGCACCGCGCCCGTCATCATGATCGAATGCAGGATAGACTTGTGACAGTTGCGATCCACCACGACGATATCGTCGGGCGCGACCGTCGAGTGCCAGACGATCTTGTTAGACGTCGAGGTACCATTGGTGACAAAGAACAGGTGATCCGAGTTAAAAATACGCGCGGCGTTGCGTTCGGATGCGGCAACAGGCCCTGTGTGATCGAGCAACTGCCCCAGCTCATCCACTGCATTACACACGTCGGCGCGCAGCATGTTCTCGCCGAAAAACTGGTGGAACATCTGACCTACAGGCGACTTCAGAAAAGCCACGCCGCCCGAGTGCCCCGGGCAATGCCACGAATAGGAACCGTCCTGCGCGTAATGCAGCAAGGCGCGGAAAAACGGCGGTGCCAGAGAATCCAGATAGGAACGCGCCTCGCGGATAATGTGGCGCGCCACGAACTCCGGCGTATCCTCATGCATATGAATAAAACCGTGCAACTCGCGCAACACATCATTCGGAATGTGGCGCGAGGTGCGTGTTTCGCCATACAGATAAATTGGGATATCTTCGTTCTTGAAACGGATCTCTTCGACAAAGGCGCGCAGACTCTTGAGTGCAACTTCCGTCTCTTCAGCACTGCCCCCGCCAAACTCCTCATCATCGATGGACAACAGGAACGCAGACGCGCGGCTTTGCTGCTGCGCAAATGAGGTCAAGTCACCATAACTGGTCACACCCAGCACTTCCATACCCTCTTTCACCAGCGCATCAGCCAGCGCGCGGATGCCTAAACCGCTGGCATTCTCGGAACGGAAATCTTCATCGATAATAATAATGGGGAAGCGAAATTTCATAGTCTGACTCTCAGTGAGTGTAACGAATTGGCGCGGATTGTCGCAGATTTACGGAGCAGCGCAAGCGTGTTATTAATCCTGAGGAGAATAAGAATCCACAAGCTCAGCAATCAGGCCGGCCAGCGCCTGCCTGACCTGCTTGGAATCAACGCCCATCAGCACGGCATCGTCCAATGCGTCCTGACAAATCTGGCGGATTTCTTCTAAATTCTCGCTCATCACCTTATTCTTTTCCACGCAGGCGATGACCTCACCTTTTGGCGAACGCCAGATTATCGGTTTGATCTGTGACAAAGACATTACATTTTCGGCAAAGTAACGCCAACCTGCCCCTGATACTTGCCGCCGCGGTCCTTGTAGGAGGTCTCGCATTCCTCATCGCTCTCGAAGAACAACACCTGCGCGATGCCTTCGTTAGCGTAAATTTTGGCGGGTAGCGGCGTGGTATTGGAAAACTCCAGCGTCACATAGCCTTCCCATTCAGGCTCAAACGGCGTAACGTTGACGATGATGCCGCAACGCGCATAGGTCGATTTACCCAGACAGACGGTCAGCACCGAACGGGGAATGCGGAAATATTCGACAGTGCGCGCCAGCGCAAACGAATTGGGCGGGATGATGCAGTAATCGGCAGTCACTTCCACGAAGGAATTCGGATCGAAGTTTTTAGGATCGACGATGGTGCTGTTGATATTGGTAAACAGCTTAAATTCGTTCGAACAACGGATGTCGTAACCATAGCTGGACGTGCCGTAAGACACGATGCGTTTACCATCGACTTCTTTGACCTGATTGGGTTCGAACGGCTCTATCATGCCGTGCTGCTCCGCCATCCGGCGTATCCATTTGTCTGATTTAATGCTCATAGTATTTAATGAAATGGACAATTTATATTGGACAATTGATAGTAAAAACCCTGATCCTGCTTTCAATTATCAATTGTAAATTGTCAATTATCACTTGCCTTTCTTAAGTATTTTGAACGACGATTTTCGGGAAAGCGGCGCTGTGATCCTGAGCCATCTCGGCCACCTTCACCGCCACCCGGCGCGCAATCTGCTTGTACACTTTAGCAATCGACCCATCCGGATCGGCCACCACGGTAGGCGCTCCCGAATCGGCCTGTTTGCGAATTGAAATATCCAGCGGCAACCCGCCCAAAAATTCGGTATCGTAATCAGCGCACATCTTTTCTCCACCGCCCGCGCCAAAGATATGTTCTTCATGACCGCACTTCGAACAGATGTGCGTACTCATATTTTCGACGATACCAATGATCTTGATACCAACTTTTTCAAACATTTTCAATCCTTTACGCGCATCCAGCAAGGCGATATCCTGCGGGGTCGTGACGATGACCGCACCTGTGACCGGCACTTTTTGCGACAGCGTCAGCTGAATATCGCCCGTACCCGGCGGCAAATCCACGATCAGATAATCCAGATTATCCCAGCGCGTCTGGCGCAGCAACTGATCGAGCGCCTGCGTCACCATCGGGCCGCGCCAGATCATCGGCGCATCATCCCCTGCGATCATATAGCCAATCGACATCGACTGAATGTCGTGATTGATCATCGGCTCCATAGACTGACCGTCGCGCGACACCGGTTGTCCCTTAATGCCCAGCATCATCGGTTGCGACGGGCCGTAAATATCCGCATCCAGCATCCCGACACGCGCGCCTTCAGCCGAGAGCGCCAGCGCCAGATTCACGGCAGTCGTAGATTTACCCACGCCCCCCTTGCCGCTCGCCACCGCAATGATGTTTTTGACGCCATCGACAAGTTTAACGCCGCGCTGCACCGCGTGAGGCACAACTTTACTGGCAACCGTAACGCCGACCTGACCCACACCCGGCAACACGGCTTTAAGGTGCGCCTCTACCATGACGCGAATCTCGTCCCACACGCTTTTGGCTGGATAGCCCAGCAGGATATCCAGCGACACATCGGCACCTGCAATTTTGATGTTCTTGACGGATTTTCCCGCGACAAAATCACGGTGCGTATTGGGGTCGATCAAATTTTTCAACGCGCTTTGCACGTCCGCTTCGCTAAAACTCATCGCTGCCTCTATTCGGTAATAAATAATACAAGAGCGCAATTCTAACTGATGTTAGGAATACACATAACCTGATACGCAAAAAGGGGAACAGCCATTTTTCTTGAATCGATCAAGCGTATGAAATATGCCTGATCGCTCAAACAGCTTAATACTTCGGATAATTGGGAATGCTCACGGTATCTTCATCGAAAACGCCCTCGGCCGCTTGGGTATGACAGGCATTGCAGTTGCTCAGCGACTTCACCTTTTTATTACCCCTGATCATCTTATCGGGGATCTCGTGATGCTTGCGCTTGATATAGCGCACCTCGGTGATGCGCAGCGGCGGCTCTCCCTCAGCCGTTGAAATCGCAATCTTGCGCGAACGCTTGTGATAGGATTTTTCTGCCGCATTGGCCAGCGCATAGTCATAAATTTCTTTAAGCGACTCCTGATCCAGATCGGCGTCCTCACCAAAATGATCCAGCAACGCCTCATGGGTGAGCAGCTTTTGCCACGATTTTCCCGGCAGCAAACCCGGCTGATAAGCGAAATGGCAGGCGCCACACTCTTGCTTATAGAGCTTATTTTCGACCGGCACGAGCTCCTTCTGGCGCAGCGGCGTCATCAAAGCCCACAGCAAACTCTCTTCGGCCACGGCTGCCTGTGAACCGAACAGCAGGCCTGCCAGCACGGCGGCAGAAATCAATTTGATTTTCATATCGATCCGCTCCTTACTGAGTCAGGAAAAATGTCAAAAATTCCGCTTTTTCCTGCACGGTACATTCGCGACCCCATGCATCCTTGCAATTGCGTTTGAACCATTTTTCCACTTTTTTCTCATCGGTAAAACGCTCTGCATTCACCCGAGGCGACATCGGTTCGATGACTTTTTGTGTCTTGTGATGCTTGCCTGACTTAGCAAAATCGGTGCCGTGACAGGTCGAACAGGACATCAGTTCACCATCCGCATCGCGCGTCTCTTTGGTCCAGTTAGCTTTTCCGGTGGCCGCATCCGCTTTGACAACCCCTGCCGCCTTATAGGATGCCATCAGTGCGTCACTCGCCGGCGTTGCCGATGCGACAGGCGACAGCGCCAATAATCCTGACAAAATAATTGCATATACATAGTTCACGTTTATCTCCTCTACCAGGTTAATTTGATCGCAAGGCCCATACCCACCGCACCCAGTTCTGCCATACCGGCATGGCTGGTCGGCGTCGAAGAATGCATCGATTTATTCACGGCATACGCCATGAGCGCCGCGCCCGACAGCGCGAGCAGGACATGCAGGTTATCCGGATCAGACCAGCCGTCTTCCAGACTGAAATCATCCCAGTGGTTCAGCAAGCCGGTCGCAACGGTCGCTGCGGCCATCGCAACGGTGGCTTTTGCATAACGCGCGTGTGCGCCACTCATATCGCGCGGCGCATTGCTGCCCGGCACCGGATGCTTGTGCGTAATAAACGTCATACCGGCCATCACCATGGTACCGACGCCTAAGTACTGGTGCAGTTTGCTGCCCGATATGGGATCCGGTTCAAATTTCTCCGCCGTCTTACCGGCCTCGACTTTTTCTGCCGTACTCTCCTCCATCATTTTGGTATCAGGACGATAGGTACTTGCCGGCAGACTCAAGTCCAGCTCTGCAGCAGATCCTGTACCTGCCAGCAGCACCAGCAACATACCGGCGACCAGTTTATTTAAACGCCATGCTAGCCTCATTTTTCCTCCTTATTGCGGCGTGCCGGGACGATACATTTTTTTCCTGTGATCATCGCGCGCACCAGATTTTCCTTGTGCTGAATGCTGCCGACTAACACGCCCAACAAATGCAGCGGAATCAGCACCAGCGCAATATTAACCAGCCACTCATGCAAATGTCGAACCGTATAGCTGGTCTCGTCATTAACATAATCGATCAGGAACAATGCCGGCCCTTCAAAATCGATCACGGCCAGGTTCATCAGGCCGCTCAGAAAAACCAGACTCAGCGTACCCAACAGCGCAAACACCATCAGCGCGCCGGCGGGATTGTGCCCGAGATAGGGCTTCGGGTGACCTTGCAGCATGGCGCGCAGGTAACTCATCGTCTCTGCGCGTGAAAAAATAAAGGAGTGAAAACGCGCATAGTGATTGCCGGCAAACCCCCAGATGATACGCGTCAGCAGCAGCACACACAGAAAATAACCTATCCAGATATGCAAAAACCCCAGACGAAACTCAGCCGTAAAATAAGCAGCAGCAAAACTCACGACCAGCGACCAGTGGAACAGCCTGAGCGGCACATCCCAGACTTTCACTACCGTTTTCATGTGATTCATTTCGACTCTCCTTTCCCGGCATTCGTCGTGCTATTTTTTTCCGTTATTTTCCATCGTCAATTAACCGTTCAGGATGAAAATCGCCGCGAATGAATGAAAACAGTTCTGAAACCGGGAGTTGTACCAGCGTACTGCCGAGATTTTTTACCGAAAATTTAACCAGCGCAATCAGCGTTTTTACAAGACGCCGGTCCATTTTCCGGTACAGTATCCACGACACGGCAAGCCCGACATATATGCTCCCCACCAGCAACACCAGCACGATGATCACAAAACGATTAAATCGTCCGCCAGGATCGTTCGCCTGCCACAAATCGAACACGACCGAACGATGCCCCAACTCCTCTTCGGCGTGCATCGCAAACAATTCCTGCGCATAAGACGATGCAAATTGAAGGCCGTGCTGCTGACCGACATACAGTTTGGACATCACCGCCGTCAGATGTTCGAGTGCGGCAGCCAGCCCCAGCTGTTGCGCGACCGACAAACGCCGCCTGGCAGCATCGAGCATCGCGCCGACCATAGTCAGTCCCGCTGGCGGGCGGCCCAGATAGCCCAGCAATACCGTGTTAAATTTTTTATGCGCGCGCGAATGACTCGATTCTTCCCGGATAAATGCCTGACAGCGCCGTGCCAGTGCAACATCCTGACGCATCCGCATTCCCTGAGCGACACTGCGAATGAAAAAACCTTCCAACACCGGCGTCACAAAGCTGACCGTCTCCATCACACTGGAAACCACGACATCGTCGTTGCACCAGCTTTGCGATAAATCACCGATATCGGCATGTCTGGCTTTCATCGTGCCCCTGACTTTTGCTCGCGTTCGGCGTCCAGCGCCGCAAATGCGTCGGCTGCAATCTGATACTGCTCATCTCCCGAATAGACCTCGACCTGCGTCACCACGCCATCCGCATCGGTAATCGTCAATTTTTTAGCAGTCTGTATGGAGGTATCCGCCTTCTGTATCGCTTGACCAACCAGCACCGTACGTATTAGCGCATGATGCGCATCATACAAGCGCGTTCTGAGCGACAGCCGGGCGTTCACATCAACACAGCTCTCGACTTCCCGAACGGTTAAATTTTTATCGTCCGTGCTCGAGCGTATCGTCACGCACTCGCGCCCGTTAATCCGATCCGCCGTCATCATGGTTTGCCGGCGCCAGCTCCACCACGGGCTAAACATATCCCAGAGCACCAGAGACGAATCGAACAGACGTGCGTCGCTATCGATACCTTTAGCCTCACTAGGCGCGCGATATGATACTGCACGAATATCACCTGCACGAGCCGATTCTGCGGCAAAAAATCGCCCGCGCACCAAATCGGGCGAAATACCGTTGACGCGGAGCTGCTGTTTGTCGGCACTGAACCGGCCGATCACGGCGACTTTAAAAGGCGTACCGTGCACGCCGTCAGGCCGGGTGACCAGCACATTCATGCGCGCCGCGAATCCCGAAGTAGACTTCGCCTGCCGCATCAGGCCCGCTAACTCATCCGCGCCAGGCTCCGCGTGGCAGAGCGTTGAAAAACACATCAGCATAACTAAAAGCCGCTTCATTCATGCCTCAGTGCGGCAGAGGGCAGAAGGCGCGAGGCTTTAAGCGCCGGATACAGGCCGCCGAAAATACCCAGCAACACAGACAAGCCCAGCACGGCAAACAAGAAGGGGATCGAGAAAATCGCATCGATTTTTCCGCGCATCAGTTCGAGGTGCTCGAGGCCGACAGCTAATCCCGCCCCCAGCAAGATACCGATCACACCGCCCAGCAAAGAGAGCAGCATCGCTTCGGTAAACACTAGTTTGATAATCGTGGCGCGCTGCCAGCCCAGCGCCAGCAAAATACCGATTTCGCGCGTCCGTTCGTTAATGCTCATCAGCATGGTGTTGAACACCACCAGCGCACCGACTAACGTGGCGATCAAAATGGTGGCATTGCTCATCGCCTTGGAAATGCGCACAATCGCGTTATTGCCGACCAGCTCGCCTGAGGTAATCGCCAGAAATCCCGGCATGGTTTTTTTGACCTGTTCTTTGATATAAGCCAGATCCGCCTCACTCGCCCCCGCATCCAGCTTGATGTTCAGGAAATTCACCTTGCCCGGCTTGTCGGTCAAGGCCTGTGCGCGATTTAGCGTCATGATGACGGCGCCGTTCTCCACCACCGCGCTGCTCTCAAAAACACCCGCCACGTTGAAGACCTGCCCCTCAATCTCGACCTGATCGCCGGTTTTCTTATGCAGCATTTCCGAGGCGAGCGAGCCCACCATCACCACAGCCTCATCGCTATCAGCCGGCCAGCGGCCATCGACCAGTCTTAAGTGATCCCACAGATAGCTGCCGTATACCCAGCCGAACACAAAAGCGGGCGGCGCCTCTTCGCTGACCGTCAGCATTTCGCTCAGCAGTCCGACCACTTCTTTGACATGAGGCAAGCGCCCCAGCGCATCCTGCACTTTGGCGGCTATAAACGGCGAGGGCATACTGTTCTGACTGGCAATGCGCGTGACGATCAGATCCGTGCCGCGTGCATCGTTGGCTTTTTGCCAGCTGGCCTCAAACCCCCAGGCAATGCTGGTCAGTGCGACGACGGCGGCTATCCCCAGCGAAATCGCGGAAACTGTCAGCCCGCTGCGGGCCGGCCGGCGATACAGATTATCCAGCGCGAAACGAAACAGATTCATGCCAATGCCCCCTGTGCTTGCTCAACACACCCATCCCTCATATGAACGATGCGGTCGGCACGCGCCGACACACTCGCGTCATGCGTCACCATAATCAGCGTCAATCCTTGTTCCTTGACCACCTGAGTCAACAAATCCAGCACCTGCTGCGCGTTGGCGCTATCCAAACTCCCCGTGGGTTCATCGGCCAGAATCACACGCGGCTGATTGATCAGCGATCTGGCAATGGCGACACGCTGCCGTTCGCCGCCGGAGAGTTTTCCCGGAAAGTGATTCAGCCGGTCTTGCAGCACTAAACTGCTCAGCAGCGCTTGCGCGCGCGCCTTATGACCGCGCCCCTCGCAACCGATTGTCGGCACAATTACGTTGTCCAATGCCGACAGGGTAGGAATCAGATGAAAGTCTTGAAAGATAAAACCGAAATTCTCGCGCCTGAATAGCGAAGCATCCCGGATAGTCGAATACGCCTGATCGCGAAAATAAATCTCGCCGGCCGTCGGCGTATCCAGCGTGCCAATCACATTGAGCAGACTCGATTTCCCGGACCCGCTGGCCCCGACGATCGCCACAAACTCACCTTCTTGAATTGTAAGATCAACCCCGTTCAATGCCCGCGTCTGCCCCCCGTCAAAATAGAGCGTGATGCCGTTAATACGTATCAGCTGCGTGTTAGCCATAAATAACCTGCAGATTTCCCGGTTGCAGCAATGCACCCAACTCCCGCATCAGCGCATCATCAAGCGTCACCTGCCAGTCGGCACCCAGACGTAATTGGCAAACAGCGACTCCGTTGGTGTAATTGATCTGCACAGCGCACTCGCCTTCGCTCCACGGTTTAAGTATCTCTTTAAGCCGTGCGATGTTCACTGACGAATTGCACTGCAGTTCAAGCTGCCGGGCAAAACGGGAACGCGCCTGCGCGAAATTAAACAGTTCTTCGCCGCTGACGCGAATGTTGCCTGAATACTCATCGAGACTAGCCTTGCCTTCCACCACCAGCAATTCGTCCTCCACAATCCACTGACGGCTTTTCTCGTATTCTTCGTTGAATACGGTCAGTTCAACCTGAGCGCTGCCGTCATCGAGCGTAATGACTGCCATGCGGCCACGCCGCGTCTGCTGCAGACGCAATCCGGAAACAATGCCCGCCAGCCTGACCTGCACGCCGCGCCGCGACACATAGCCGCCTGAACCACTGTTCTTGCCAAGAAATGCCGGCGTCAAATCACCCAGTCTGACCTTGATAAAATTATTCAGTTCCTTTTCATATTCCTGATAGGGATGACCGCCCAGATAAATTCCCAGACTGATTTTTTCAAACGCCAGTTGTTCGCGCAGACTCCAGCGCAGTACGTCCGACTTTTGCTCAATCAGCACGGCATCCGCATCATCCTCGCCGAACAGGCTGTCCTGATTGATCGAACGCGCCTGCTGATCGGCACTGGCCAATGCCGCATCGACGCTGGCCATCAGCGCTGCGCGATGATCGTTGATCGAATCAAAGGCACCTGCGCGTATCAGTGTCTCGATGGTGCGACGATTCACCGCGCGCTTATCCACCCTGCGGCAAAAATCGAACAGATCTTTGAACGGGCCGGTGGCGCGCGCCCTGACGATACTGGCGATGGCCGCTTCCCCGGTGCCCTTGATCGCACCCAGACCATAACTGATCGTCTTTTCGTCCGTGGGCGAAAACGCGTAGCCGGAGCTGTTGACATCGGGCAACAGGATTGCAATACCCTGTTGCAGCGTGTCGGCGTAAAAGGTGCGTACCTTTTCGGTGTTGTCCAAGTCGCCCGACAGGGTCGCGGCCATAAAGGCAGCCGGATGGTGCGCCTTAAGGTAGGCCGTCTGATACGCGACCAGCGCGTAGGCTGCCGAGTGCGATTTGTTAAAACCATAACCTGCAAACATTTCCATCAGATCGAACAATCGGGTTGCCAGATCCTTGTCGATCTGTCGATTGAGCGCGCCGCTGACAAAAATATCGCGCTGACGCGCCATCTCGGCAGGATCCTTCTTACCCATCGCGCGGCGCAGCATATCCGCGCCGCCCAGCGTATAGCCGCCGATGATCTGCGAGATCTGCATCACCTGCTCCTGATACACGATCACACCATAGGTCGGTTTGAGCGAAGCTTCCAGTTCGGGATGAAAATAATCCGCCGTCGCGCGTCCATGCTTACGGTCGACGAAATCGTCCACCATGCCGGATTCAAGCGGGCCGGGTCGAAACAAGGCGACTAACGCGACGATATCCTCGAAAGTATCCGGCTGCAGGCGCTTGATCAGATCCTTCATGCCGCGCGATTCGAGCTGGAACACAGCCGTGGTATTGCATTTTTTCAGCAGGTCGTAACTGGACTTATCGTCCAGCGGAATAGCTTCAATGGCAAAGAGTTGAGAATTGCGAACTGAGGATTGAGTAGCAACTTGGTTTTGATCCTCGATCCTCGATCCTCTACCCTGAAGACGATGTATATGCCGCACCGCCCAGTCGATAATGGTCAGCGTGCGCAGTCCCAAAAAGTCGAACTTAACCAGACCAATCGCTTCGACATCATCCTTATCGAATTGGCTCACCACGGACGCGCCGCCATCGGCGCAATACAACGGACAGAAATCGGTCAGTTTACCCGGCGCGATCACCACACCCCCGGCATGCATGCCGACATTACGCGTTAAATCTTCCAGCCGCATCGCCAATTCCAGCAATTCCGGCACGCCTTCTTCGCTCTCGGCGATGGCATTTATTTCAGGCTCCATCTCGCGCGCCTTTTGCAGCGACACGGGCTTCACCCCTTCGAGCGGAATCGCCTTCGACAACCGGTCGCACAAGCCGTACGGAAATTCCATCACCCGCCCGACGTCGCGGATGACCGCCTTAGACGCCATGGTGCCGAAGGTCGCAATTTGCGACACACAGGCCGCACCGTATTTCTGCTTCACGTAATCGATCACCAGCTCGCGCCCGTCCTGACAAAAATCCACGTCAAAGTCGGGCATGGAAACACGTTCAGGATTCAAGAATCGTTCGAACAGCAATTCGTAACGCAAGGGGTCCAGATCGGTAATCAGCAGACAATAAGCCACCAGCGAACCCGCACCCGAACCGCGGCCCGGACCTACCGGCACGCCATTGGGAAAGGCGTCCGAACGATAGGCCTTAGCCCAGCGGATAAAATCCGCCACAATCAAAAAGTAACCGGGGAAGCCCATCTTGATGATGGTATTGATTTCGAACAGCAGTCTTTCGTGATACTGAGGGAATTTTTCGGCGCGCTCCACCTCATCCGGATAGAGAAAAGCCATCCGGTCGGCCAATCCCCGCTCGGATTCGCTGAGCATGAAGTCATCGAGACTCTCACCCGAGGGCGTCGGAAAATCGGGCAGGCGCGGCTTGCCCAGCACCAGCGTCAGATTGCAGCGCCGCGCAATTTCCACGCTGTTCTGCAGGGCTTCCGGCAAGTCGGCGAACAGCTCGCTCATTTCGGCCTGTGTCTTGAAATACTGCTGCGCAGTAAAGGCTTTCTCGCGGCGCTTATCGTTAAGCACATAGCCTTCGGCGATACACACGCGCGCTTCATGCGCCTTGAAATCGGCTGAAGTCAGAAACTGCACCGGATGCGTCGCAACGACTGGCAAATCCAGCCCGGCTGCCAGTGCGGTTGCCGCATCAACATAGGCCGCTTCGTCGGCAAAACCCGCGCGCTGCACCTCGATGTAATAACGATCTTCAAACAACTCCAACCAGCTTTGCGCATAGCGCCGAGCCTCGGCCACATTGCCCGACATCAGCGCACACCCCACATCGCCCAGATGCGCACCGGACAAGGCAATCAGCCCTGCCGTGCCTTCGTCTTTGAACCACTCGCGGCGCAACTCGGCACGCTCGCGATACTGGTTCGACAAATAGGCGCGCGACAACAGACGGCACAGACGCAGATAGCCCTCAGTTGACTGACAGAGCAGCAGCAAGCGATAGGGTCTGTCCCGGTCGGCATCATTAGTGATGAACACATCGACGCCCGCGACAGGCTTAATGCCTTTACCGCGCGTTTTTTTGTAAAATTTGACCAGACCGGAAAAATTGGACAGATCGGTCAGCGCCAGCGCCGGCATGCCGTCAGCGATCGCCGCATCGACAGCTTCATCGATGCGCGCCATTCCATCGGTGATGGAGTATTCGCTGTGCAACCGGAGATGGACAAATGCAGGAGACGACATGATGTGAGTAAAATAATTTTCAACCGCAATTTTACCACCGCCCTATCCGGCAACGGCAGATAAAATTGAAGCGCGCCGCAATTTGCCGCCAATCCTTGATCAGCGATCCTGCTAAAATAGCGGCCACGCAACCATTCAGCCCTTCATGCCTACCCCTCTGACCCCGCAACGCGAACGCTATCTGCTGCTGACCCTGTCCGGCATGCAGTTCTCGCACATTCTCGACTTCATGATCATGATGCCGCTGGGCCCGATACTGATGAAGGAATTTTCCATCACAACACATGAGTTCGGCTTTCTGGTCGCCTCCTACAGTTTCAGCGCCGCCTTCGCGGGCCTCTTAGCCGCCACCTTCGTCGACAAGTTTGAACGAAAACGGCTGTTGCTGACCGTCTTCGCGCTGTTCGGCCTCTCCACGCTGGCCTGCGGCTTTGCACCCGGCTATGCCACGCTGCTGATCGCACGCGGACTGGCAGGCGCATTCGGCGGGGTGATGGGCGCCATGGTGCAAACGCTGGTCGGAGATTTAATTCCATTCGAGCGACGCGCCACCGCCAGCGGGGTGATTTCCTCCTCGTTTTCACTCTCGACCGTGGCCGGCGTGCCTTTGTCGCTGTGGCTGGCCAACCATTTCCAATGGCGCGCGCCGTTCATCCTGATTGCCGTCACCACCGTGGTATTCATGATCATCGCACTGCGCCACCTGCCTGACGTGCGCCACCACTTAAATCAGCCGCGGCGCGCCCACCCGTTCTCGGCGATGTTCGAAGTGCTGCAAGACGCCAACCATCTGCGCGCGCTGATCTTCACGATGCTGATCCTGTTTTCGGGCTTCACGGTCATCCCGTACATCACCGTCTATGCCGTGGCGAACGTCGGTATTCTTCAACACGATATTTTCTATATCTATCTGGCGGGGGGCACCGCGACACTGATCACTTCGCCGCTGATCGGACGCTGGGCGGATCGTGCCGGCAAGGTCAAAATCTACCGCATCATGGCGGTGGCATCCACCGTGCCACTGCTCGCCGTCACGCAAATTGAAGCCGCACCGCTTTGGGTATGGCTGATCAGCACCACGCTGTTCTTCGTGCTGATCTCGGGGCGCATGATACCGGCGATGGCAATTATCACATCGTCCGCCCGTCCAAAACTGCGCGGCACCTTCATGTCGCTCAATTCCGCCACACAGCAACTAGCCAGCGGACTGGCGGCAACGCTGGCAGGCTTCATCACGACACAAAGCGCAACCGGACAAATCGCGGGGTATGACAAAGTAGGCTATGTGGCGATTGCCGCAAACATACTGGCGATCGCCTTCGTGGCGCGCATCGTGATGCACGAAAACACCGCAGAAACGAGAATAAACAGGGAGTAAAGCTTAAGATGGAGCGGGTGAAGGGGATCGAACCCTCGTATGCAGCTTGGGAAGCTGCCGTTCTACCATTGAACTACACCCGCGTGGTAGCATCGCATTTTAGCGTAAATGAAGGACAAAGTGAAAGTGATTACTGTCTTTGTGAACGGTGCTGAGCGCCAATTGAACGAAAATTGCAGCATTGCTGCGCTGATTGACACGTTAGGTTACACCGGGCGTCGCATCGCGCTGGAGAAAAACGGCGACATCGTGCCGCGCAGCCAATACGCCGATTACACCCTGAACGAAGGCGACAAACTGGAAATCGTCGTCGCGGTCGGCGGAGGATAATTATCAATTAATCATTGATAATTGATAATTAAATACAAAGGATTACAAAATGAATGACCCGCTCATCATCGCAGGAAAAAGCTACTCATCAAGACTGTTAGTCGGCACTGGAAAATACAAAGATTTCACCGAAACCCGCGCGGCGCTGGACGCTTCAGGAGCCGAAATCGTCACGGTGGCGATCCGCCGCACGAATCTGGGTCAGAACACTAATGAACCGTCACTGCTCGACGCGGTGCCAATGTCGAAATTCACCTATCTGCCCAACACCGCCGGCTGCTATACAGCGGATGATGCGGTGCGCACCTTGCGTCTGGCGCGCGAACTGCTGGACGGTCACAGCCTGGTTAAGCTCGAGGTGCTGGGCGATCCGCAATCTTTATATCCGAACGTGATCGAGACCATCGCCGCCGCCAAAATACTGGTCGCCGAAGGTTTTCAGATCATGGTCTACACCTCGGATGATCCGATTGTCGCAAAACAACTCGAAGACATCGGCTGCGTGGCGATCATGCCGTTAGCCTCGTTGATCGGCTCCGGCATGGGCATCTTGAACCCGTGGAATCTGCAGCTGATCATGGATAAAGTCAGCGTGCCGGTGATTGTCGATGCGGGCGTAGGAACCGCCTCGGATGCGGCGATTGCCATGGAATTAGGGTGTGCAGGGGTCTTGATGAACACCGCAATTGCCGGGGCACAAAATCCGGTGCTGATGGCCAGTGCGATGAAAAAAGCAACGGCAGCCGGACGCGAGGCATTTTTGGCAGGACGTATGCCGAAGAAACTGTACAGCGCGAGCCCCAGCTCCCCTACCACCGGCATCATCGCACGCAGCTAAGACCATGACAGAAGACATCAAAAAACGCCACATCCGCAGCTATGTTTTACGGCAGGGGCGCGTCACGGTCGCCCAGCAGCGCGCCGTCGACACCTTGCAAACGGTCTATGGCATTCCCTACGCGCCAGCTCCCCTCAATCTCGAAACGGCTTTTGGCCGCGCAGCACCCAAAATCCTCGAAATCGGTTTCGGCATGGGGGATAGCACAGCGAGCATTGCGCAGGAAAATCCGCAAAACGATTACCTCTGCCTTGAAGTGCATACACCGGGGGTGGGCAATCTGTTCAAAGTGATGGGCGAGCAGAACATCAGCAATATCCGCATCATCCAGCACGACGCGGTGGAAGTGCTGCGCGACATGATAGGGGATGGAACGCTGGACGGCGTGCATATCTTTTTCCCCGACCCCTGGCACAAGGCGCGTCACAACAAGCGCCGGCTGATTCAGGCGCCGTTCATCGAAAAACTGATGGCGAAACTCAAACCGGGCGGCTATATCCACGTTGCGACCGACTGGGAAAATTACGCCCAACAAGTACTACAGGTATTGAGCGATGAGCCGCTGCTTGAAAATACGGCCGCCGACTACGCACCGCGCCCCGACTATCGCCCACTCACCAAATTCGAGAAGCGCGGTATCAATCTCGGACACGGTGTCTGGGACTTAGTCTTTATCCGTAAGGAAAATCTCTAATAAATCATTGAGAAAGCGCTGGCCTTTCCGGGTCGGAGCGATGTGATCGATGTCGCGGTGCAATAAGCCGCGACGTTCGGCCTCTAATAGCTCGCGCTGGATAGCGATCAATGACAGACTGGTGCGCTCGCCGAACAGGGCAGGATCGAAACCTTCGTTCAGGCGCAGCGCATTCATCATAAACTCGAACGGTAATTCATCCCGACTGACTTCGTTTTCGGTCTGCACCGGTGCCCCCGCCATCACCTGCTGCATATAAGCTTGCGGCTGTTTGTAACGCGCCTGACGAACAATTTTATCGGGAAAACTAAGCTTGCTGTGCGCGCCGGCGCCGATGCCTAAATAATCGCCAAACTTCCAGTAATTGAGATTGTGACGGGAACGACGATTGGGCTGCGCGAAGGCGGAGGTTTCATAATGCTGGTAGCCGTTTCCCGTCAGTAACTCTTCGATGCTTTGCTGCATGTCGGCGCTGGCGTCATCGTCCGGCAGCGATGGAGGGTTGCGATAAAACAACGTGTTCGGCTCCAGTGTCAGGTGGTAGGCTGACAGATGTTGCGGTTTAAATGTCAGCGCGGTGTGCACATCCTGCAAGGCCTGTGCCAAATCCTGCCCCGGCAGCGCATACATCAAATCGAGATTGATATTATCGAAATGAAGCTGCGCAATGGCGATAGCGGCTTTTGCCTCAGCGGCGGTATGAATCCGCCCCAGCGCCTGCAAGTGCGCATCGTTAAAACTCTGTATTCCCATCGACAAACGGTTGACGCCCGCATCACGAAACGCAGCGAACTTTCCCGCCTCTACCGTGCCGGGATTAGCTTCCAGCGTAATTTCCGCATCGCCTGACAGCGGCAGCAACATGCGCACCTGACGCAGTATTTCCGTGATCGCTTCACCTGAGAGCAGGCTGGGCGTACCACCGCCGAAAAAAACTGTGTAAACTTTTCGGCCCCATATCTGCGGCAGCGCCATTTCCAGATCACGGATCAAGGCAGCGACATATTCCTTTTCAGAAAACCCACCGCGCGCCTCATGTGAATTAAAGTCGCAATAAGGGCACTTTTTCACACACCACGGCACATGAATATAAAGCGACAGCGGCGGTAAGGCGGTAGTAAAACTGACCGATTGCGATTTCAATGAAACGGGTTGCAGCGAAATCATGCGACTTTCATACGCGACAACAGCACCTTCATGGCCTGCCCGCGATGACTGATCGCGTGTTTTTCTTCATGCGTCAGTTCCGAACTCATCTTATTCAATTGCGGCAACCAGAACATCGGGTCGTAGCCAAAGCCGCCCTCACCCCGTTCCCCGTGCGCGATTTCGCCGTGCCATTCGCCCTCGGCGATAATCGGCTGCGGATCATCCGCATGACGCACCAGCACCAGCACGCAATAGTAATGCGCGCGCCGGTCAGTCACGCCCTGCATATCGCGCAACAATTTCTCGTTGTTGCGTTGGTCGGACTTCGGGTTCTCCCCCGCATAGCGCGCGGAAATCACGCCCGGCATGCCGCCCAGTGCCTCAACGCAGATGCCTGAGTCATCCGCTAATGCAGGCAGTCCGCTCAGCCGGCTGACGTGGCGCGCCTTGGCCAGCGCGTTCTCGATAAACGTGACATGCGGCTCTTCCGCTTCGGAAATACCCAGTTGCGACTGCGTCACAACATCGATCCCTAAAGGCTGCAGCATATGGGAAAATTCGCGCAATTTACCGGCGTTGTTCGACGCAATGACGAGTTTATTCACGGGTTTACTCCGCCAGTGCTGCCTGCTGCATTTTGATCAAATCAATAATGCCGTTTTGCGCCAGTTCCAGCAACTGATCCATTTCAGCGCGGGAAAAAGCGTGACCTTCGGCAGTGCCTTGCACTTCAACGAAATGACCGCTGCCTAGCATCACCACATTCATATCGGTATCGCAGGCCGAGTCTTCCAGATAATCCAGATCGAGAACCGGCGTGCCCTGGTAGATACCAACCGAAATCGCGGCAATGGCATCGGTGACTGGCGTTTGGGTCAGCAAACCTTTTTCTATCAAACTGCTCACCGCATCCTGCAACGCCACATAAGCACCGGTGATGCTCGCGGTACGGGTTCCGCCGTCAGCCTGAATCACATCGCAATCAATTTGTATGGTGCGTTCACCCAGCTTTTTCAAATCCACCACGGCACGCAGACTGCGACCGATCAGGCGCTGAATCTCCTGAGTACGACCGGACTGTTTGCCTTTAGCGGCTTCACGCTGCATGCGGCTGCCGGTCGAGCGCGGCAACATGCCGTATTCCGCCGTCACCCAGCCTTCACCGCTGCCCTTCTTATGTGGCGGAACGCGCTCTTCAACGCTGGCGGTGCAGATGACCTTGGTGTCTCCGCACTCGATCAGCACCGAACCTTCGGCATGTTTGGTGTAATGACGGGTAATGCGAATTTCACGCAACTGATTTGCTTGTCTTGAACTTGGGCGCATGGATTGTGGTAAGTGGTAAGTGGTAAGTGGTAAGTGGTAAGTGGTAAGTGGTAAGTGGTAAGTGGTAAGTGGTAAGTGGTAAGTGGTAAAAAATTTAAACCCGAAACCGGATTTAGTGAATGTCTAGAATATGGCTGATGATAACTTCAGTATCGTGTGCAGCCTCCGCGTTGCCCCAGCGTAATGCCAAGCCCGTGGCATTATCCGCTTTGCCGTTTTCGAGTCCTACAGCGCGAACAATCAGCTGATCGAGCACCCTTTCAACCGGATTTCCGGCAAAGGCGGCCAGCAGATCTTTATCAAACAGAGGGCCTGACAAACCATCGCTGCACAACAAAATCACATCGCCTGATTGCAGCTCGACGGGATTGCCAAGCTCAATATTGAACATATCCTCTACGCCGCCCAGACAATTGGTGATCTGATTGCGTCTGGGGTGAGTGCGCGCTTCCTCTTCATCGATCACGCCGCAAGCTAGCCACATCTGCACCATCGAGTGATCCAGCGTCTTGGCAAACACTGCACCATTGCGAATCAGATAAAGCCGGGAATCGCCGGCATAGCCCCAGTACAGTTTGCCATTCTGGATCAGCGCCGCCACGCAAGTGGTACCGGGAAATGTATGATCCATTTTTTGCGGCAGACTCATAATCCGCTGGTGAGCCGCTTGCATCGTATCGGATAAAAAAGCTTGCGGATCAACAGCATGGGAGTGACCGGCAAACGCACTCATAAACGTATCTATCGCGATGCTTGCTGCCACTTCGCCGTGAAAATGCCCGCCCATCCCATCGGCCAGCACCATCAATAAATCGTCATTACTGTAAGCGTAAGCGACGCGATCCTGATTATATTTTCGATCACCGATGTGACTGGCCTGATGGATAGAGAATTTCATAGTCTGCAATCGTAATATAATGCGCGCTCAGCGCACAGCTTTTTATTTGCAACAGCGCATTTTGGATACTTAAACATCATGATTTTAAGCATGACCGGTTACGCGAATACCAGCGCCGACGCTACCAGCGGCACGGTATCTCTGGAGCTGCGGGCTGTTAACCACCGCTACCTCGATATTCAGTTGCGCATGCCGGAAGAATTTCGCGTATTTGAAGGGGCATTGCGCGAATTGATCAGTGCACAACTCCAGCGCGGCAAGGTCGAATGCCGGATTAACTATACCGCACGCGAGGTTCAGGGCAATACGACCCTCAATCGCGAACTGCTGACGCAGCTGGCACAATGGAGCCGCGAAGTGCAAAGTGCCCTTCCCGGCGCACGGGATTTGAGCGTGGCCGAAGTTCTGAACTGGCGCGGCATCCTCGCCACACCGGCCGTTTCAAACGACGCGTTACGCGCCACATTAATCAGCCTGATGCAGGCCGCCCTGCTGGAATTTTCCGCTTCGCGCCAGCGTGAAGGCGAGAAACTCAAAGAATTTCTGCTGGCGCGCCTTGAGAAAATTGAAGCATTGCGAACTGAGGTAATCCCACACGTCCCCGCCGCAATTTCAGCTTACGAGGCACGCCTGACCAGCCGTCTGAGAGATGCAATGCAGGGCACGGATGATGAACGCATACGACAGGAAATCTTGCTGTTCGCCAGCAAGATCGATGTCGATGAGGAGCTCTCGCGCCTGGACAGTCACCTGACCGAGATGCACCGCATCCTCAGGCAGGGCGGTGCAGTCGGCAAGCGGCTGGATTTCCTGATGCAGGAACTCAACCGTGAAGCCAATACACTTGGCTCTAAATCAGTCGATGCAGAGGTCTCGCGCAGCGCAATGGAAATGAAAATTCTCATCGAACAAATGCGCGAACAAATCCAGAACCTGGAATAACCCGGAATTTGAAATTTACCGTTTGGAGTTTTTATGTCAGGAAGTTTATTCGTTATCAGCGCGCCGTCTGGCGCCGGAAAAACCAGTCTGGTGCATGCCTTGCTCGCCACCAATCCGCAGATTGATTTGTCCGTCTCCTACACGACCCGTGCGCCACGCAAAGGCGAGGTGGATGGTGTCGCCTACCACTTTGTCAGCCGCGAAACATTTATCGAAATGTCAGGGCGCGGTGAATTTCTGGAAAGCGCCGAAGTCTATGGCAATTTTTACGGCACCTCGCAGAACTGGATCGCACAAGAAAACGCTAAAGACCACGATATTCTGCTGGAAATCGATTGGCAAGGTGCCAATCAGGTCAGATCCCAGTTCCCCGAATGCGTGAGTATTTTCATCCTGCCGCCTTCCATCGCAGCACTGGAACAGCGCCTGACCGGACGCGGCACCGATCACAGCGACATCATAAAACAGCGCATGGCTGCTGCAAGTGATGATGTCGCACATGTTGCCGAATTCGATTATGTTATCATCAACGACAATCTGAACGAGGCGCTCAAGGAATTCAACGCGATCGTTCTGGCCGCCAGACTGCGCGGCACCAAGCAGTTGGCTCGCCATCAAAATTTAATTAACCAGTTACAAAATCCGGAGTAAATCATGGCTCGTATTACCGTAGAAGAATGTTTGGCACATATCCCTAACCGTTTTGAAATGACGCTGGCCGCCGCTTTTCGCGCACGCCAGATCGCCAACGGCGCATCGCATCTGGTCCCTGAAAGCCGCGACAAACCAACCGTGGTTGCCTTGCGCGAAATCAGCAAGGGCAAAGTCGGCGTAGAAATCCTCAACCGGGGTCACGCTTAACTGTTGCTATAGCAAACAATGGCCGACGCAGAATTTCTGATTGAGGAAGTATCGGGCTACCTGAAGTCGCAGGATGTAGAACACATCCGTGCTGCGATCGAATTCAGCCGCATCGCCCATCAGGGTCAAACCCGCCAGTCGGGCGACCCGTATGTCACACATCCAATTGCAGTGGCACGCATACTTACGCCACTGCATCTGGATGCACAATCCATTATTGCCGCACTGCTGCACGATGTGGTTGAAGATACCGAAATCACCACCGAACAGATCGCGGAGCAGTTTGGCAAACCCGTCGCGGAACTGGTCGGCGGCCTGAGCAAACTGGAAAAGATTCATTTTGAGACGCGCGAAGATGCGCAGGCCGAAAATTTCCGCAAAATGCTGCTCGCAATGGCACGCGATGTGCGTGTCATTCTGATTAAACTGGCCGACCGGCTGCACAACATGCGCACGCTCGGCTCGATGCGGCAGGAAAAGTGCGAACGCATCGCGCGCGAGACGATGGAAATTTACGCGCCGATTGCCAACCGGCTTGGGCTCAATGAGATCTATCTGGAACTACAGGATTTAAGCTTCAAACATCTGCACCCGAATCGCTATACGGTGCTGGCCAAAGCGCTCAAGGTCGCACGCGGCAATCGCCGTGAAGTGCTCGGAAAAATACTGGACGCCATCCGCGGACAGCTTGAAAAAAAACAGGTTCAGGCCGAAGTCACCGGACGCGAGAAAAACATCTACAGCATCTATAAGAAAATGCAGCTTAAATCACTGGCGTTTTCCGAGGTACTGGATATCTACGGTTTCCGCGTGCTGGTCGAAGACACCAATGCCTGCTATCTGGCACTGGGGGCGCTGCACGCGCTGTACAAACCGATCCCCGGAAAAATCAAAGACTATATCGCCATCCCGAAGTCCAACGGCTATCAGTCGCTGCACAGTACGCTGTTCGGCCCCTTTGGCACGCCGATAGAAGTCCAGATCCGTACCCGCGAGATGCACAAGATCGCCGATGCAGGCGTTGCTTCGCACTGGCTTTACAAGAACGGCCATGCAACCATTAGCGAGCTGCATAAAAAGACTCACCAGTGGCTGCAGGAATTACTCGAAAGCCTAAACGACAGCCGCACCTCCGCCGAATTCATGGAGCACCTGAAGGTCGACCTGTTCCCCGATGCGGTTTATATTTTCACCCCCAAAGGCAAGATTCTGTCCTTGCCGCGCGGCGCTACGGCGGTGGATTTCGCCTACAGCGTGCACACCGACATCGGCAACCGCTGCATTGCAGTCAAGATCAACCACGAACTGGTCCCGTTGCGCAGCGAACTCAAAAATGGCGACCGGGTGGAAATCATCACAGCGGCACACGCAAAACCTAATCCTGCCTGGCTGACCTATGTGACCACCAACAAGGCGCGCAGTCATATCCGCCATTTCCTCAAGACCATGCAGTCGGGAGAATCGGCTCAACTGGGAGAGCGCTTACTGGGTCAGGCATTGACGGCACTGGGATTTAAGCCGGCCGAAATCTCAGAAGCCTGCTGGAATAAACTGCTGCGGGACACCGGCGTTAAAAGCCGTCAGGAAATCCTGGCCGATATCGGTTTAGGCCGCCGCCTCAACATGGTGGTCGCACGACAACTGGCCTGTAATGGCGATGCCGTGCCCGGCGATATCGTCTCCAATCCAGTCATCACCATACTGGGCACGGAAGGCATGGCGGTGCAGTTCGCCACCTGCTGCCGCCCTATCCCAGGAGATCCTATCATAGGTGTAATCAAAAGCGGGCAGGGACTGGTCGTCCATACGCACGACTGCCCGCTGCTACGCAAAGGCCACAGCGGACAATGGCTGGACGTTGTGTGGGACAAGCACATCACGCGCACCTTCGCCGTAAACCTGAAACTGCTGGTTGCCAATCAACGCGGCGTACTGGCAAAAGTAGCGGCCGCCATCGCCGACGCTGAATCAAACATTGAAAACGTCAGCTTCGCTAACGAGGGCGAGTACACCGCGCTGCACTTCACTCTGGAAGTCAACAACCGCCTGCATCTAGCCACGATCATGCGCAGCTTGCGTATGATCCCCGAAGTCATCCGCATCTTCCGCGTACAAAGCACAGTCTAAATTTTCGCCCCCGGCGTTCAAGAATCAGCGCGCCGTTATACCACCGTAAAATTCAAGCAGCGCCAGCAGCGCAGCAGCCTTATCCAGCGTCTCCTGATATTCGGCATCACATTGCGAGTCGGCTACCAAGCCGCCGCCCGCCCAGCAGCGTATCTGCCCGCCGCTGTAGACCAGCGTGCGAATAACAATATTGGTGTCCATGTTGCCGTCAAATCCGGCATAGCCGATCGCACCGCAGTAAATACCGCGCGATGAGGTTTCGAGTTGTTCAATAATCTGCATCGCACGCACTTTAGGCGCACCGGTGATAGACCCTCCGGGAAAACAGCCACCCAACAAATCGAGCGCATCACGGCCTTGAGCCAGCTCACCCTGTACCGTACTGACGAGATGATGAACGTGTGCATAGCTCTCCACATCGAACAATTTCGGCACCCGAACTGAACCTGCCGTGCAATTTTTGCCAAGATCGTTGCGCAACAAATCGACGATCATCAAATTTTCGGCACGATCCTTGGGATGGCAGCTTAACTCACCGGCCAGCCGCGCATCGATCAGCGGATCCGCATCGCGCGGACGCGTACCCTTGATCGGCCGGGTCTCAACAACACCGTTACACACGCTGACAAAACGCTCAGGGGAGGCGCACAGAATCTGAACATCAGGGAAATTAAGATAAGCAGAATAGGGGGCAGGACTCAGGTCGCGCAGTTTGAGATAGGCGCACAGCGCATCCCCTGTTGCCGCGGCAGAAAAGCATTGCGCCAGATTGACCTGATAACAATCCCCCGCCTGCAAATAGCCCTGCACAGCATCGAACGCCGCCGCATAAGCGGCTTTGGTGAAGTTGCTGACTATCTTACCCTGCACGCGGAAGAATTCGGACGGCTTGCTGTGCGAACGGGTCAGTCGCTGCAGCACATCGGCCAGAACTGCAGCGGTTTCGGCAAAACGCTGATGCGACACCAGACGCGCTGTTTTTTTATGATGATCGAGCACCAGCGCCCAGTCATAAATACCGATGGACATCAAAGAAGTCATGCCAGATGCCCCTGCCGTACCCTCTGCAAGATCATAACTCCAGTAGCCCAGCGCACCACCGGCAAACGGCACATCGGTAAGCGGTGCGATGTGTTCGCCCAGCTCACCGCGTATCAGTGAAAAAGGATCTTCGCATGCCTCCTGCAACACCAGCGTATGGTGAGGTTGCGCGGTCAGAATATCAAAACGCGCCATGCCTGCACTGTCAAGCCAGGCGGCCCACGGCAGATCAGCAATTGCCGCATAGTATGTCGCGGCGTCTGACAGGTAGGGTAGCTCTTTGCTGTAAGAATTCACGGTAAAAATTAAAAACGAGGAACGTCAAGGGGCGCAGACGGATGTTGTTCGAGCGCCTTCTCAGCTGCAATTTTCTGCAACCACTCATGTATCATCGGCAAGGCAGCGGTTGCAGCCTCCTCCCCCGCCTTAATCAAATGTAACTTGCTGGCAGCATCGATCTCAGGGGTCATGCCGATTGCCGGACGTATTACGACTTGAGCCGATGCCAGTTCCTGCGACAAAATGGACTGGCGCATAATGCGCAGGCTTTGCTTCAAAATATCGATGATATCGAGCAGCGCGGGACTGTCTTTGGGCTGCTGAGAAATGTCCACCGCAATGATGAAATCGGCGCCCATTTCACGCGCGATCGTGACAGGCACAGGCTTCTTCAAGTCCCCGTCTACATACTCTTCGCCCTGAATGATCACAGGATAAAATACCCCGGGGATGCTGCTGGAGGCACGCACCGCCATACCTGTATTGCCGCGGTTAAAGGCGACGGCGCGACCGCTGCTCAACTGGGTTGCAATGGCGACAAACGGCTTGTCGAGTTGCTCGATGGAGCGATTTTTCAGCGCACGATTGATAAAATCCTGCAACTGCTCACCCCGCACGTAACCGCGCCTTGAGAAATCAAAATCCTTGAGCTTTTCACGGTCCATCTCAAGCGCCAGTTTTTCCAGCGCCACGCCGTCATATCCGCCTGCATATAACGCGCCGACCACACTGCCCGCGCTGGTTCCCAGCACCAGATCGACCTTGATATTATTAGCTTCGAGCACCTTGATGACGCCGATATGTGCAAAACCGCGATCACCTCCGCTGCCCAGTGCAAGTGCGACCACAGGCCGGTCAGATTGCAGCTGCGCGGAATAAACCGCCTGCGGCAAGACGACATCCTTGTATTGCAGCGGCGGCGTGCTGCAAGCACTTAGCAACAAGAGCAGCAGTATAAAAGTAATTTTCATGTACGAACCATTTGCAGCGTTTGAGCGATAGCGGCGATAAAATTCGCAAACGCACGGTCAAGAACATCCAAATTCGCGCTGCGATCTACCTCAACATGCGCCCTGTTTAAAATAAGCAGCAAAACAATTTTTCCAAACGTATTCAAAATGTTAAATTTTCCGTTTACTGCGTGAACGTGGCAAACAGGCGACTGTACCGTCTCATTCTACTTCGCTTCAGTAACTTTAAGCACCTGCAACAAAAATACGTCTATGCCACATGCACGATGTATCCATATCTGGCTGACCGCAATTATATGCGAGTAAGCCTGCAACGCTGCGCAATCATCCGGCCGATCTCACCTGATGGGTATACCTGCAAGGGCGTGGGGCACTTCTATTCTCTACGAGCTGTGTTCATTTGATCGCTGATGAAACTGGTTTTTCACCTGCAAAATATGTCATCATCTGCAATCGAAAGTTGTATTGCAAAACACAAACTTACTCAAACAAAATAACCCATGAAAATCGCCCCACCGCCAAAAGATGAGCAAGCGCGCATGGCCGCGCTGCTCGATTACGAAGTGCTGGATACAGAGCCCGACAGCGCACTCGATTCGATGGTGCAACTGGCATCCTATATCTGCCAGACGCCGATTGCAGCAATCAGCCTGATCGACGAGCATCGCCAGTGGTTCAAGGCCAGCACAGGGCTCGATGCGAAAGAAACCTCGCGCGATGTGGCATTCTGCGCCCACACCATTCTTGAGGACGAAACCATGATCGTCGAGAATGCGCTGTTGGACGAGCGATTCTTTGATAATCCGCTGGTCGTTTCTACCCCAGAAATTCGTTTTTACGCCGGCGTTCCGCTCGCCGCACCCGAAGGCCAGCACATCGGCACACTCTGTGTCATCGATCGCGTGCCCCGAGTATTAAGCCCGGAGCAAATCAATTCCATCAAAATTCTGGCCAATAACATCATGGCCCACCTGAATCTGAACCTGTCGCACCGAATGTCACGTCAGCATGTCGACAGCCTAAACCTGAAAAATGCGCAACTGCAAACCAGTCAGAACTTGCTAACGAAATTGTCGCATCAACTACCGGGTATGCTTTTTCAGTTCCGCCTGTTCCCGAATGGGAACGTCAGCATGCCTTATGTCAGCGATGGAATTTTCGAGATATTTGAATTACCCGCCGTTCAAATCAAGGAAGACGCTTCGCTGCTTTTTACACGCGTTCACCCTGACGATTACGAAATTCTGATGGCGTCCTTCCATGAGTCAGCACGCACGCAGCACCCATGGCGGCTTGAATACCGTGTCGTGCTGCCTGCAAGAGGGGTGCGCTGGCTTGAGGGGCAGTCCAGACCGGAAAAATTGTCCGACGGCAGCGTGATCTGGCACGGCTATATCTCCGATGTAACCGAGCGCCATCGTGCAGAGGATGCACTGCACGAAGTCAGCGAGCGGCTCGCCCTTGCCACACAGGCGGGCGGAGTCGGTGTATGGGACTGGGATGTCGTGAATAACACGCTGACGTGGGACGATCAGATGTTTACGCTGTATGGACTGCAACGCGACCAGTTTTCGGGGGCTGCTGAGGCATGGAGCTCGGCAATATTGCCCGAGGATACAGCCCAAGCCCAGGCCTGCGTGCAAAATGCGCTGGCCAACAACGAAAACTACGATACCGAATTCCGCGTGCGCTGGCCTGACGGAACCATCCGCAATATACGCGCGCTGGCCAGTGTCAAATTTGACGCGGCAGGAAAACCGCTGCGCATGACAGGCACTAACTGGGACATCACCGAACTCAAACAATCGCAGCAGGCGTTGCAACGTGCCAAAGAAGTTGCAGAAAGCATGGCTCAATCCAAATCCGAATTTCTAGCCAATATGTCGCATGAAATCAGAACACCGATGAACGCCGTCATAGGACTATCTGAACTGGCACTCGACAGCGCAGATCCCGCTGAAAAACAAAGTCACCTGCAGCAAATCAATGAATCCTCCCGGTCATTAATGGGCATACTCAACGACATACTGGATCTGTCAAAAATAGAAGCGAACCAGCTGTCAATTGAAAAAATACAATTTAATATCTATGAGCTGATCGACAGCATCCAGCGGATATTCACCCTGTCCACAGTGGAAAACGACATTGAGTTCAACGTCGTACGCGACACTGACATCCATCAACTCTTGCTGGGCGACCCGCTCAGACTGAGACAAATACTGACCAACTTGCTGGGTAATGCGTTTAAATTCACCCAAAAAGGCCTCGTTACACTGAAGGTATCGCAAATAGAAAATGCGGCCGATTCAACCACGCTGCGCTTTAGTGTGAAGGACAACGGCATCGGCATGTCACCCGTGCAAATCAGCGCGCTGTTTCAGCCATTTTCTCAGGCCGATAGCTCCATCAGTCGACGTTTTGGCGGCACAGGTCTGGGTTTAACCATCAGTCGCAATCTGGCGCAACTGATGGGAGGTGACATCAAGGTTGAGAGTCAGACAGGAGCAGGCAGCACCTTCAGCGTTGAGCTCACCTTCAACAAAGTTCAGGTCAACGAGCATCAGCGTCGACAGTCTGACAAAGCACCGCCAGAATTGCGCGAAATAGCACACGCACTGCGCGGCAAACACGTTTTGCTGACGGAGGACAACCGGATCAATCAGCTGGTCGCCTCTAAAATGCTCGAGAAAATTGGCTTGCTCGTCGATATCGCCAGTAATGGGGAGGAGGCAATACAACGATTGCAGGAAAAGACTTACGACATTGTACTGATGGACATCCAGATGCCGGTGATGGACGGACTGGAAGCTACGCGCCTGATTCGTCAGGATGCGAGATTCATCCGCCTGCCCATCGTCGCGATGAGTGCGGGCGTGACACTGGATGAAAAATCCGCCTGCGATAAAGCCGGAATGACCGGATTCGTGGCCAAACCGATTAATTCGACCGAGTTGATCAACAAACTGGTCGAACTGTGCTTTCCCTATATTTCAGACGGCATCTAAACGCGCCACACCCAGGAGGGAAAATACTCAAACGCACTTTTTGACAGGTGCGTTTGAGCAGCAGACTAATCCCAGCTTAACGAACCGCCAGTCTGATATTCCGTCACGCGCGTTTCGAAAAAGTTCTTTTCCTTCTTCAGATCGATCATCTCCGACATCCACGGAAACGGGTTGGTCGCCCCCTGATACAGGATATCCACGCCGATTTGCTGGCAGCGACGGTTGGCGATGAAGCGCAGGTATTCCTTGAACATGGTGGCATTCAATCCCAGAATTCCGCGCGGCATCGTGTCTTCCGCATAGGCGTATTCCAGCTCCACGCCCTTTTGCATCAGGCCGCGAATTTCCTCACGGAAAGCGGCCGTCCACAGGTGCGGGTTTTCCATCTTAATCTGGTTGATCAAATCCACGCCGAAATTCAGATGCATGGATTCATCGCGCAGAATATATTGATACTGCTCCGCAGCCCCGGTCATCTTGTTCTGGCGGCCTAAAGCCAGAATCTGCACGAAACCAACATAGAAGAACAGCCCTTCCATGATGCAGGCGAACACAATCAGACTGCGCAGCAGTGCTTGATCGGTTTCCGGCGTACCGGTTTTGAATTCAGGATTGGTCAGCACGTCAATATAGGGGAGCAGGAATTCGTCCTTGTTACGGATGCTCGGCACTTCGTGATACATATTGAAGATTTCGCCCTCGTCCAGCCCCAGACTCTCGACGATATACTGGTAGGCGTGCGTATGAATCGCTTCTTCGAACGCCTGACGCAGCAGGAACTGGCGGCATTCCGGATTGGTGATATGACGGTACGAGCCCAGCACGATGTTGTTGGCAGCCAGACTGTCGGCCGTCGTGAAAAATCCCAGATTACGCTTGATCAGACGGCGCTCGTCATCAGACAGCTTATCGCTCTTCCACAGCGCGATATCGGCCGTCATGTTTACTTCCTGCGGCATCCAGTGATTCGCACAGGCGGCCAGGTATTTTTCCCACGCCCACTTATACTTGAACGGCACGAGCTGATTGACGTCCGCCTTGCAGTTGATAATACGCTTGTCTTCCACACGGATACGAGCGGACGCCGCATCCACGCTCGGCGCATCCACAGCAGGAATCGTTGTTACAACTTCATCATCAAATGTCAGCATTATTGGCAAGCCTCGCACTCAGGGTTATCAATCGAGCAGAATTGTGTTGTCTCCGCCGGTGCATCGCCGACCGCCACCGCATTCAGGGCGCCTGCACGACCGGTTGATTTCTCAGCCGACGTTGCACCCAGCGTGCGCAGATAATACGTCGTCTTCAAGCCCCGCACCCAGGCCAGCTTATAGGTGTCGTCCAGCTTGCGACCAGACACACCTGCCATGTAGATGTTTAAGGATTGTGCCTGATCGATCCATTTCTGACGGCGCGATGCAGCTTCAATTAACCATGAAGGCTCGACTTCGAAAGCGGTCGCATACAGGTTGCGTAATTCGGCCGGTACGCGGTCGATCTTGGCCAGACTTCCGTCGAAGTATTTCAGATCGGAAATCATCACTTCGTCCCAGAGCCCCAGTCGTTTCAACTCAGCGACCAGATGATCGTTGATCACAGTAAACTCACCGGACAGATTCGATTTAACGAAGAGGTTCTGATAGGTAGGTTCGATACAGGCAGACACGCCGATGATGTTTGAGATCGTCGCCGTCGGCGCAATCGCCACACAATTTGAATTCCTCATACCGTATTGGCCGATGCGTGCACGTAACGCGTCCCAGTCCATGCTGACCGAGGTATCCACTTCGACATATCCGCCGCGCTCTTCTCTTAACAGATCGAGCGTGTCCTGAGGCAGGATACCGCAATCCCACAGGCTGCCCTTATAGGAGGCGTAACGACCGCGCTCTTCGGCCAATTCGGTCGATGCCCAGTAGGCGTAATAGCATACCGCTTCCATCGAACGGTCGGCAAATTCAACCGCTTCCATTGAGGAATAAGGCAGGCGCAACTGATGCAGACAGTCCTGGAATCCCATGATTCCCATCCCGACAGGACGGTGCTTCAGGTTGGAATTGCGCGCTTTGGCGACCGCGTAGTAGTTGATATCGATCACGTTATCGAGCATGCGCATCGCGGTGTTGATGGTGCGGCGCAACTTGGCGTGATCGATCTGACCTGCCAGATCGTGACCTTCAGGATACAGATGAGCGGGCAGATTCACCGAACCCAGATTACACACGGCGATTTCATCCGCGTTGGTGTTCAGCGTGATTTCGGTGCACAGATTCGAGCTGTGAACGACACCCACATGCTGCTGAGGCGAACGGATGTTGCAAGGATCCTTGAAGGTGATCCAAGGATGTCCGGTTTCAAACAGCATGGTCAGCATCTTGCGCCACAGGCTCGCGGCCTGTACCGTCTTGTACAGCTTGATTTGTCCAGCGGCCGCTTTTTCTTCGTATGCGGTGTAGGCGATTTCGAAATCGATACCGAACAGATCATGCAGATCCTTCACATCCGATGGCGAAAACAGCGTCCAGTTACCGCCTTCCATCACGCGTTTCATGAACAGGTCGGGAATCCAGTTCGAGGTGTTCATGTCGTGCGTGCGACGACGGTCGTCACCTGTGTTCTTGCGTAAATCCAGAAACTCTTCGATGTCCAGATGCCATGTTTCCAGATAGGCGCACACAGCCCCCTTGCGCTTGCCGCCTTGATTGACCGCAACCGCCGTATCGTTGACGACTTTGAGGAACGGCACCACGCCTTGCGACTCGCCGTTAGTACCCTTGATGTGAGCACCCAAAGCGCGCACAGGCGTCCAGTCATTGCCCAGACCGCCGGCAAACTTGGCCAGCAGCGCATTGTCTTTGATCGCGTCGTAAATACCTTCCAGATTGTCTTCCACGGTCGACAGATAACAGGAAGAGAGCTGGGAGCGGCGCGAACCGGAATTAAACAGCGTCGGCGTCGAACACATGAAGTCGAAACCTGACAACAGGCGATAAAACTCGATCGCACGCGCTTCGCGGTCGATCTCGTTCAGTGCCAGACCCATCGCCACACGCATGAAAAACACCTGAGGCGCTTCGATACGCGTACCGCCGATATGCAGGAAGTAACGGTCATAGAGCGTTTGCAGCCCCAGATAACCGAACTGCAGATCGCGCGAGGCATCGAGCTCTGCTGCCAGTCGCGGCAAGTCAAAGCCTGCCAGCTTGTCATCGAGCAACTCAGCGGCAATTCCGCGCTTAATAAATTTCGGAAAATACTCTGCATAGCGCGTAGCCATATCGGCGGGCGCGACATCTTCGCCCAGTACTTCACAGCAGATATTGTTCAGCAGCAGACGTGCCGTAACGAAATTGTAAGCTGGCTCTTTTTCGATCATCGAACGCGCCGACAAAATCAGACATTTGTGCACTTCATGCAGCGGCACGCCGTCGTACATATCCTTCAAAGCAACCTGAAGCACCATCTGTGCGTCAACGACGTCACCCAGACCTTCGCAGGCGGATTGAACCAGCACCGACAAACGCGCCAAATCGAGCGGCTGCACGACGCCATCTTTGCCCGTGACGTTGATAACGTGGGCCGGCTGCGACACCACTTCTTTAGCGCGTGAACGGGAATGCGCTTCACGATATAAAACGTAGGCTCGCGCAACATCGTGTTCGCCTGAGCGCATCAGTCCCAGTTCAACCTGATCCTGAATATCTTCGATATGCAGCGTGCCACCGTGCGGCTGACGTCTCATCAGTGCGATGACCACACCTTGGGTGAGTTGCTCGACCAGCTCGCGGACCCGCGCGGATGCGGCAGCTGGCCCGCCACTGACAGCGATAAACGCCTTGGTCAGTGCCACTGAAATTTTCGCAGGTTCAAACACGACAACCGAACCGTTGCGACGGACAACCTTGTATAAATCGAACGAGCTGTTTGCCTCTTTATCGCCCGCGGCGGACGGCAAAGAAGTTGAAGCGCTGGCAGCGTTTGTCATGAGCATCCCTTGTATTAACTGATCTGGTAAATTCGAAAACCACTATATATAGTATTTTTTTTAGTGGTGAACGCTAATTGTAGTGTTACCAGAAAATTTTGCAAGCAAAAACAATCCGACAAAAACCAGCACTCCGATTTTTCACGGCGAATCAATCAACTGCGGAACGTATTGAGGAAGTTACTTCAAAGCGAGGCGCGAAAGATAACGCTGCCAGTCGAAAAACGGCCCGGGATCAGTCTTACGGACAGGTGCAATATGGCTGTGTCCGGCAATTCCGCGTATCGGCAAGGCCGTGCGCAGCGCGAGGGTCAGTTCATGAAGCGCCGCATACTGCGCATCGGTAAAGGGCACATTGTCGCTGCCTTCTAATTCGATACCGACCGCAAAATCATTGCAACGCGGCTTGCCCTGCCATGAGGACAAACCCGCATGCCAGGCGCGCTGCAAACAGGAGACGAATTGTATGAGATGCCCGTCGCGGCGAATATAAAAATGCGATGACACACGACCTTCCGGTATCGTCTGGTAATAAGGATGCGCGCAACGGTCCAGCGTATTGGTGAAGAGCTGCTGCACACCCTCACCGCCGAACTCATCGGGCGGCAAACTAATATTGTGTATGACCAGCAACTCGACGGGACCTGCCGCCCGCTCGTCAAAATTTGGTGAAGGCAGATGCTCGCACCCGCTAACCCAGCCTTCCCTGTCAATCCGCATCATCCGCCCCTGCCGGGCTTTTGATCCCCAGCCGCTCCATACGATAGCGCATGGTTCTAAACGTCAGTCCGATCAGTTTCGCAGCCGCGGTTCGATTGAAATTCGTCTGCTGAAGCGCCTCCATTAGCGCCTCCTTTTCAACCCGGTCAAGATAGGCAGGCAGCGGATACTTGTCGGTCCGCTCTCCCGCTTCAGTTTGCTCCGCCGGACTCAGACACAGATCTTCAGCCGAAATCACCCCGTCCGAACACAGTGCCAGCGCACGCTCGATGATATTTTCCAGTTCCCGGACATTCCCGGGAAAATCATACTGCTGCAACACACGCAAGGCCTCATCCGAAAAGCGTGCGGGCTCACCTGCGCGCAGGCGGTTGAGCACCTGCTGAGCGATTTGACCGATATCCTCACGCAATTCGCGCAAGCTGGGCATCTGTATCGGAATCACATTCAAACGATAATATAAATCCTGACGGAACTGACCCGACTTGACACGCTCGGCCAGATCTTTGTGCGTCGCACTGATCAGACGCACGTCCACCGGCTCTTCCGTCGTCGAACCTACTTTTCTGACGCGCTTTTCCTGTATCACGCGCAACAGCTTTACCTGCATCGTCAACGGTAAATCCGCAACTTCATCCAAAAATAACGTGCCGCCGTTCGCCGCCTGAAAAAACCCGTCGCGATCCTTGTCTGCACCGGTAAAAGCGCCTTTTTTGTAACCAAAAAATTCACTCTCCATCAGATTTTCAGGAATCGCGCCGCAGTTGACCGCGATGACCGCCTGATCACAACGCGGGCCACTCTGCACAATCAGGCGCGCGGCCAGTTCTTTGCCGCTCCCTGACTCACCGCTAATATAAACAGGCGCCTGACTGCGCGCGACTCGCTCGATCAAATCGCGCACCTTCTGCATGGCTGGCGCATTACCCAGCAATAGCTTATCGGCAGAGGGACTGGGCTGTGGCATGCTGAGGGCCGATTTCACCAGCGTGCGCAACTGTTCGAGCGACAGCGGTTTGGCCAGATAATCAAAGGCACCGGCCTTGAGTACCGTGATCGCATTTTCCATATTGCCGTGTGCGGTAATCACCGCGACCGGCACATCGAGACTGTGAGCGGCGATATGTTTAACCACTTCCAGACCGTCGCCATCGGGCATACGCATGTCCGTCAGGCACAAGTCGTATCGCTTTTTGGCTAATTTATCCAGCGCCTCCCTAACACAAGCGGCTTTGTCCACCACCAGCCCCATTTTAAGCAGGGTCATTTCCAGCAATTCCAGAATATCAGGCTCGTCATCGACCAAAAGCACCGACTGCTGCACGGTCCCCTTGACTGAGCCCGACTGAAATTCGCGTTTTGTTTTATCAGCCATGTTCATTCACCGGTCGTTTCCCTAATCTTCTCTCGCCAAAGGTAATTCGAAAGCATGCGCCCGGTTCCGAAAGCCTATCATGATATTCCAGCCAGGCGCCATTCGCCTCGCACAATTCACGCGCAATATACAAACCCAGCCCCGTCCCCTGCTCGGCAGTGGTAAAAAAAGGTTCAAACAGACGGGATTGATGCGCTACCGAGATCCCCGATCCGTCATCCAGCACATCGAGCATCACACGCCCCCGATCCTGCCCCGTCGTCAGTGTAAGACTACCGGGCAATTGACGTCCGTAATGCAGTGCATTGCGACACAAGTTCCACAGCACCTGCCGAAAATGCCCCCGATCGAACGTCACCATGCTGCATGTCTCCGCATGCAATTGAAGCACGCCGCTCCCCACGCGCTCCGCCTGATTGAACTCATCGACGAACACGGGCAAAAAAACGGCTAAATCGAACGTTTCAAGTTGCGCGCGATCGCGCCGGTTCAGTTGCATCACGTCTTCGACTATCCGGTTGATGCGCTGGGTATTGTCCCGAATCAGCTGCAACAGCCGCACCTGCCGCGTATTGCCCGATTCTTCCTGCAGCAACTCGGTCGCATAACTGATGGCCGACAAGGGATTGCGCACTTCATGCGCGAGATTGGCCGTCAGCCGACCCAGTGCCGCAAGCTTAATCTGCTGCGCCTCGGCCTGAGCATGCTGCATGTCTTCCAGAAAAATCACCGCACCCTGCGCCGCATCGCGCTCTACCCCGACAAAGCGTAATCTGGCCTGCAAACCGCCATCCAGCTGCAAGGTGACGCGCGCATTGATCGTATTGTGCTTCCATTGCGCATACTGCTGATATAAAAGCGGGAAACTCTCGGAGAGCATACTGTCGGCCGCTTCCGTGTTGTAGAGCAGGCGCGCGGCGCTCGGGTTCATCTGTACGATTCTGTCATGCTCATCAACCACCAGCACGCCGTCTTGCATGTCGCGCATCACTAAACGGTTCGCCTCCGCCATCCCGATCAAATCACGGCCCCGGCGCTGCGCCAGCTTCTGATTGTCCAGCGCATACTGAGCGAGCTTATGCGCCAGTCCCGCCACCGCAAAATAAGACACACACAACAAGCCCACCTGAACATATTGCGTGACTGGCGCATCATCGTATAGGACGGCAAAGGCGTGTTCCAGCAACGCAGCTATGCTGGCAAGCGATGCAAAGAACAGGGTAATTTTTCCGCGACTGATAATTCCGGCCACCGCCATCGATACCATCAGCAGCAAACCCACACTGCTCTGTATCCCGCCGCTCGCATGAGACAACACCGTCAGGGCGACGATATCGCTACCGACCTGCCACGCCAGTTGCCATGAAAATTTAAACCAGCGCATCCGCATCGGAATAAACGACAGCGCCACGACAACGGCATATACCCAGCCCGTCAGCAGAAACAGCTGCCCTTTGCTGGTGCCGAACAGGCGCTCAGCCTGGAAGGCGATCGCAATAAATAAAATGAAGCTGACTAAGGCTAAGCGGTAGAGATTGAAATAATTAAGCGAACGCCAAAAATCGGCGGGAATCTCGTCATTATTGACGTGCAACATAACTAGCCTTGGGCATCGCGGTGAGCTGCACAGCAAAAGTGCAAATCACCCGCACTCACGCTCTCGCCCGCCGGCAAATGGACACCGCAATGCGCACAGCGCACCATATCTTCAGCAGGCTTCACCGCTTGCGGCGGTAAATTTTTACGGGCAGATTTAAACAGCAGATAAATCACTGCAGCAATAGCAAACAGAAATAGCAGACGACTCATATGTACTCCGTTGCAACGCCCCGCATGCGGTTGAATTAGTGCTGGCGCGTGGCGGCGAAGTGCGCCAATTCCATCAGGCAGGTTTTATATTTCGAAGCTGGCAGACCTTTAATGGCTGCGCAAGCTAATTCGACCTCGCGCATCGCCTGCAGCCTCGTAAAATCGAGCGCGCCCGTATCGTGTATGATTTTAAGCACCTCGGCAAATTTCCCCACGTCGCCCTCTTCAATTGCACTGCGCACCACTGCTGCCTGCTGAGCGGTGCCGTGCTGCATCGCATAAATCAGCGGTAACGTCGGTTTGCCTTCAGCCAGATCATCGCCCAGATGCTTGCCGGTGGCCGCTTCATCAGCTGAATAATCGAGCACATCATCGATCAGCTGGAACGCCGTACCCAGATGCATGCCATAGGTGGCGGCAGCCGCTTCATCCTCGCTTGAGGTTTTGGCAAGGATCGCACCCAGACGCATCGCCGCTTCAAACAGTTTCGCGGTTTTGTAGTGGATCACGCGCATATAATTCTCGGCATCAACATCGGCGTCGTTGCAATTGAGCAACTGCAACACCTCGCCTTCTGCGATCACATTGGTCGCATCGGCCAGCGTCTGCATGACGCGCATTTCACCGACATCAACCATCATCTGAAACGCGCGCGAGTACAGAAAATCTCCGACCAGCACAGAAGCTGCATTACCGAACAGCGCATTGGCCGTTTCGCGACCGCGCCGCAGTCCTGATTCATCCACTACATCGTCGTGCAGCAAGGTTGCGGTGTGAATAAATTCTACGACTGCCGCCAGTTCGTGATGATGTACGCCTTGGTAATTAAAAGCGTGAGCAGACAGCACCACCAATGCCGGGCGCAGACGCTTACCGCCGCTATTGACGATATATTCAGCAACCTGATTCACCAGCACCACTTCCGAGTGCAACTTATTGCGTATGACCTGATCGACCGAGGCCATATCGGCCGCCAGCAATTGATTAAAGTTTTCCAACTTTCCGCCCTAATAAATTCTAAGTGCCAACAGCACCTGATTGATCGCGTATTGTCTCATAAAACGCCCCTTAGCCGCACGCAGCTCACTGACAGGAAATTAACGGTTAATCCGTTTTTTATCGCAGCGTATCAAATACAGCCCGATCAGCACGCCCGCCCCGCTCAACAGCAGGACGTAATGTGCGGGTGCCATGGGGTCAAACGGCAAGCACAGACTCACAAGCACAGGCGTAAGACCGCCGAATACGGCGTAGGCCACATTATAGGAAAACGACAAACCGGTGAATCTGACCACGGGAGGAAAGGCGCGCACCGCAGCGGCCGGAATCACGCCGATTACACCGACAAAAAATCCGCATAGCGCATACAAGGGATTAATGTATTGCGGCGCAACAGCCATCTGGCTATAGAACAGCATCGCCGTCAAACCCAACATTACGCAACCGGCCGCCAGCACGCGTCCCGTGCCAAAGCGGTCAGACAGCGCACCAAACACGATGCAGCCGACGCTCAAAAACAACGTGGCGATACTGCCAGCCTGCAACGCGACGGCAGCCGGAATCGCATATAATTTTTGCACCAGAATCGGCGTCATTAAAATCATCACGATGATCGCTGCCGATAGTAACCAAGTCATCGCCATCGTCAGCAGCACCGATGCGCGGTGCGCCCGAATAACCGTTTTCAGCGGCAGCTCATCAGCCAGCAATTGTCGCGCCTGCATTTCTTTGAATACCGGCGTTTCATGCAGCCACTGACGCAGCCATACCGACAATAGGCCGAACAGTCCGCCCAAAATAAAAGGCACACGCCAGCCCTCACTGAGCAACTCTGCAGAGGAATACATTTGATGAACAGCTGTTGCAACCAGAGAGCCCAGCAAGATACCACCCGTCAGTCCCGCCGTAAGGGTCCCGCAGGCAAAACCAACATGTTTTGCACAGACGTGTTCCGAGACGAATACCCACGCGCCCGGCACCTCGCCGCCGATCGCAGCCCCCTGCATAATGCGTAAAGTCAGCAGCAAAATAGGCGCCCAGATGCCGATCACCGCATAGGTGGGCAAAAGACCGATTGCCAGCGTCGGCAGCGACATCAGCAGGATGCTCAGCATAAACATGCGCTTGCGCCCCAGCATGTCGCCGAAGTGCGCCATCACGATACCGCCGAGTGGCCGCGCCAGATATCCGGCTGCAAAAATACCAAAGGTTTGCAACTGTCTCAACCAGTCGGGCATATCGGGGGGGAAAAACAACTGCCCGATGACCACGGCGAAGAAGACGAAGATGATGAAATCATAGAATTCCAGCGCCCCGCCCAGCGCGGACAACACCAGCGTTCGATAATCGTTACGACTCAGAGACGACATACACACCCCACTAAAAAATTGCACGGCTGACTGACAAATGAAAATGGCTCAGGATTTTACGCCTGAGCCATTCTATTTGGTGGGTCGTCACGGACTTGAACCGTGGACCAAAGGATTATGAGTCCTCTGCTCTAACCAACTGAGCTAACGACCCGTAAACAATTAACCTTCGCTATCTAAGAAACTCTTCAGCTTCTCGGAACGCGACGGGTGACGCAATTTACGCAAAGCCTTGGCTTCAATCTGACGAATGCGTTCACGCGTCACATCGAACTGCTTACCCACTTCTTCCAAGGTGTGATCGGTATTCATTTCGATACCGAAACGCATACGCAATACCTTAGCCTCACGCTGGGTCAGACTGTCGAGTATATCCGACGTCGCGCTGCGCAAACTTTCATACACCGCAGCTTCGATCGGCACCGTGGTGTTCGAGTCCTCGATGAAATCGCCCAGATGCGAATCATCATCATCACCCACAGGCGTTTCCATCGAAATAGGTTCTTTGGCGATCTTCAAAATCTTGTGGATCTTGTCTTCCGTCATTTCCATTTTTTCGGCGAGCGTTGCGGCATCGGCTTCCTGCCCGGTTTCCTGCAGAATCTGACGCGAGATGCGGTTCATCTTGTTGATGGTTTCGATCATGTGCACCGGAATACGGATGGTGCGCGCCTGATCCGCGATGGAACGGGTGATCGCCTGACGAATCCACCAGGTCGCATAGGTCGAAAACTTGTAGCCGCGACGGTATTCGAACTTATCCACCGCCTTCATCAGACCGATGTTGCCTTCCTGAATCAGATCGAGGAATTGCAGACCCCGATTGGTATATTTCTTGGCAATCGAAATCACCAGACGCAAGTTAGCCTCGATCATGTCGCGCTTGGCACGGTGCGAACGCGCCTCACCATTGGTCATGCGGCGGTTGATTTCTTTCAGATCAGTGATCGGCAATCCGACGCGCTTTTGCATATTGATGAGATTTTGCTGCTTCTCAACAATCGCATGCTGATAGCGCACCAGCAATTCGCTGTAAGGCTTAGCCGCCTTAATTTCCTGTGCGAGCCAGTCCATATCCACTTCATGCCCGACAAAGCTCTTGATAAAATGCGGACGCGGCATCTTGCTCTTCGTCACACAGATATCCTGAATACCGCGCTCGTTGGTGCGAATTTCTTCAACCAGACCACGCATGGTGTTGCACAATGCATCCACCTGCTTGGCGGTAAAACGGAACGCCATCAGCTCTTCGGTAATGCCGGCCTGATGCACATTGTATTGCGCACTCAGATAACCGTACTTCTCGTATGCCTTGCCCATTTTACTGAACAGATCAGCAATCACGGCAAAACGTGCCAGCGCATCCGCTTTTAACTGCGCCAAATCGGCAGCAGCAGCAGCGGCACTCGCGGCGGCCATCGCCTCTTCATCTTCTTCGTCTTCATCATCAGAATTCGACTCCTCCGAAGATTCTTCCTCTTCGGACTCATCCTGTTCCTGATCATCGCTGGCAGTCAAACCGGACTCGTCTTCCAGTTCGATATCCACGAAACCATCGATCAGTTCATTGACGCGAATCTCATCAATTTCAATTTTGGCCGCCAGCGACAGGATTTCCGCGATTGTCACAGGACAGGCAGAAATCGCCTGTATCATGTTGCGCTGACCTTCTTCAATACGCTTGGCGATTTCGATTTCTTTTTCACGCGTCAGCAGATCCACCGTCCCCATTTCGCGCATATACATGCGCACAGGATCTGTGGTTCGGCCAAATTCTGAATCGACCGTGGACAAAGCCGCTTCCGCCTCTTCAGCAGCATCTTCATCCGCCGCGGTCGGTGCAGAGTCAGTCATAATCAGCGCTTCAGCATCGGGCGCCACATCGCAGACACGAATCCCCATGTCGTTGATCATGCTCGCTACGCTCTCGATCTGTTCGACCTCGAGCATATCCGGCAAATGGTCGTTGATTTCGGCGTAGGTGAGATAACCGCGCTCTTTACCCAGTACGATCAGCGCCTTCAGACTGGTCCGTCGCGCATCGATGTCCTGCTGCAACTCGGCAAGCGGCAACGCAATCACGTCGTCCTTCTTGTCAGTTTTTTTCTTGGTCTTTTTAACCGTTACCATAATCTTGTTTCCAATTGCGTGAGACCTACGTTAGGACCGCAGAAAAGCGCGCCATTATACCCGAAAAGCCCGGACACTTACACCCTTCACGAACATCAACTCTTTGGCTCGCTTACCGCACCCGAATTACCGCGCTGCAACAGTCGCAAATACTGCTCACGCTCGTCAACGCTTAATCCGGACACCCCCCCTTGCGACAACCGACTTTGCAACGCCTGAAACTGATCGCGGCGCTGCCCCTCTTCCAGCTTGCTGAGCAAACCCGAAAACTCAGCGGCAACATCGAAGGAATCCCCCCATGCCAGCATTTCCGCTTCCGCCTGAGCCAGCGCTCTGGCATAGCTGGTTCCCTCAAACATCTGCATCAGCGCAGGACTGCTGATTTGATAATCCGCCTCGCGCAACGCCAACAGCACGGCCACAATTGCCTCGGCATCCGCTCCCTCACCATGCCATTCGTCCGGCATATCCACAGCCAAGCCGGGTTGTGCGATCAAGCATTGCAACATCAGACGCTGCACGGGAAATGGGGTGCGTGCCGCTTTTTTCAAGGAGGGGCGCGGTGCATGCGCAATCGGCTTGATTTCATACAGCACCTCGAGCTCAGCCTGACTGACCCCCGATAACACCGCCACCTCCTTACGAAGCAGCAACGACGTGACAGGAGATACAATTACCGACAGCAACGGCTTTGCGCGATGCAGCAATTGATTACGCCCCTCCTGAGTATGCAAATCCAGCTCCGACGTCAGCTCGCGCAACAAATAGCCTGACAGAGGCATCGCCTCAGAAATTCGCTGCTCAAACTCAGCCTGCCCGAACTCACGGATAAAACTATCAGGATCATGCTCGGCGGGCAAAAACAGGAAACTCAGCAGTTTGCCATCCTGCAAATGGGGCAGCGCATTTTCCAGCGCGCGCCATGCCGCCTTGCGCCCCGCCTTGTCGCCGTCAAAACAAAATACAATCTGATCCGCCAGTCGCAACAACTTCTGAATATGGTACGGCGTCGTCGCCGTACCCAGCGTCGCCACCGCGTAATCGACGCCGTGCTGCGCCAGCGCCACCACATCCATATACCCTTCGACGACCAGCACGCGCCCGTGAGCGCGTATGGCCTTTTGTGCCTGATACAAGCCGTACAGCTCGCGCCCCTTCTCAAACAAAGGCGTTTCAGGTGAATTCAGATACTTAGGTTCGCCCTTATCCAGCACGCGCCCGCCAAATCCGATCACCTGAGAACGCACATTGATAATCGGGAACATAACGCGGTCGCGAAACCGGTCGTAGCGCTTATCGCCCTCACCCGTAATCACAAGCCCGGTTTCAACCAGAGTCGCGCTCTGGTAATCGGCAAAGGCTGCGGCCAGATTTTGCCAGCCGTCCGGCGCAAAACCGATGCCGAATCTTGCCGCGATCTCTCCGCTCAAGCCGCGACTTTTCAGATAATCGATCGCTCGCGTGGATAACTTGAGCTGCTCCCGGTAGTAACGGGTAGCAACCTGCATCACCTCATATAAATCGGGCGCGACCTTTTTAAAGGGCTCCGCCTGTTGCTCGTACGGCACTTGCATCCCGACACTCTGCGCCAGATCTTCGATCGCTTCGACAAAACCCAACCCCAGATGCTCCATGACGAAACCCACCGCCGTGCCATGCACGCCGCAGCCGAAACAGTGATAAAACTGTTTGGACTGACTGACCGTAAAGGAGGGAGATTTTTCGTTATGAAACGGACAGCAGGCGACATAATTGCCACCGGATTTTTTAAGCGGCACATAGCGCTCGATGACATCGACGATATCCAGACGATTGAGCAGGTCCTGAATGAAACTTTTTGGAATCATGCCGGAACGCCCTTTTCATCATGACAAAAAGCGCCCTGAAGACGCTCATTGAAAAACCTGCAACGTTCAAACTACTGCGAGAGCTGAGCCTTAATCAGAGCAGACACCCGACCCATATCAGCGATACCCGCCAATTTAGATTTGAGCACACCCATGACTTTCCCCATATCCTGCGGACCCGCAGCACCGACAGCCGAAATCGCTTCAACAACCGCGGCCAGCACCTCTGCTTCGCTCAGCTGTTGCGGCATATAAGCTGCCAGCACGCCCATTTCGACTTTCTCGATATCGGCCAGATCCTGACGAGATGCCGCCTCGTACTGACTAATGGAATCACGGCGCTGCTTGTTCATCTTTTCGATGATCGCAACGATATCTCCATCTGCCAGTTCAATGCGCTCATCCACTTCACGCTGCTTAATCGCGGCGAGCAATAGACGAATAGCCGAGAGGCGTGCCGTATCTTTGGCACGCATCGCGACTTTCATGTCATCGGTAATTTTCTGCTTTAAATTCATTACCACGCGAACGGGTAAGACTTAGTACAGCTTAGGCGGCAGCGTCTGGCTGCGCAGACGCTTGTAATGACGCTTAACCGCTGCTGCGAGCTTGCGCTTGCGTTCAGCTGTTGGCTTCTCGTAAAATTCACGTGCACGCAAATCGGTCAACAGACCAGTTTTTTCTACAGAACGCTTGAAACGACGCATTGCGACTTCAAACGGCTCATTCTCTTTAACACGTACGGTTGTCATCTACGAACTACCTTCTACCAAAAAATTGAGGGCGCGATTCTAGCAAAACCATCCTCGCATAACAACCCATATTTCACTATAAGCACAAATAAAGCAGATTTAAAACTTATTGCACTGTGATTCGTGCAAATTTTCGCTTACCCACCTGCGCGACAACGACCCGGCCAGCCGCTACCGTATCGCCTTTATCGTTCACGCGCTCGCCGTCCAGCTTGACCGCGCCTTGCGCAATCATGCGCATTGCCTCCGAAGTACCGTCTACCAGTCCGGCCTGACGCAACAACAACGGCACCGGAATCACGCCATCGGGTGCCGCAACGATAATTTCCGGCATGTCGTCAGGCAACACCCCCTTACGAAAACGTGCATCAAACTCTGCCAGCGCAGCTTCAGCATCCCGCTGAGTGTGAAATCTCGCAACGATTTCCTGCGCCAGCAACACCTTGATGTCACGCGGATTGCGCCCGCCTTCCACTGCGACACGCCAGCTTGCAATTTCGCTCAGACTGCGGAACGACAGCAACTCAAGGTAACGCCACATCAGCACATCAGAAATCGACATCAGCTTACCGAACATATCCTGAGGCGCATCAGTAATTCCGATGTAATTGCCGAGCGATTTGGACATTTTGTTCACGCCATCTAAACCTTCGAGCAGCGGCATGGTCAATATGCACTGGGCCGACTGCCCGTAATGACGCTGCATTTCGCGCCCCATCAGCAGGTTAAACTTCTGGTCGGTACCGCCCAACTCCAGATCCGCCTTCAACGCGACCGAATCGTAACCTTGCACCAGAGGATAAATGAACTCATGTATCGCAATCGGCTGCCCCCCCTTGTAGCGCTTGGCAAAGTCATCGCGCTCGAGCATTTGCGCAACCGTATGGGTCGCCGCCAGCCGAATCAGGTCCACCGCACTGAATTTGTCCATCCAGGTCGAATTAAAAACGATTTCCGTCTTTTCAGGATCGAGCACTTTAAACACCTGATCACGGTACGACTGCGCATTTTCCAGCACCTGTTCGCGTGACAGCGGCGGACGGGTAGCATTTTTACCCGTCGGATCACCAATCATTCCCGTGAAGTCACCGATCAAAAACAACGCGTGATGCCCCAAATCCTGCAACTGACGCATCTTGTTCAGCAATACGGTATGCCCCAGATGAAGATCCGGTGCTGTCGGGTCGAAACCCGCCTTAATGCGCAACGGACGACCCAATGCGAGCTTTTGCTTAAGTTCAGCTTCGATCAGCAATTCATCTGCGCCGCGTTTTATTACATCCAATGCCTGTGTCATGTCATTCATATTTTTCATTTTAAATTCAGTAAAATCGCCAGCGCACGCCCTACTTTCCCGCCAGGCTGTAACTATCTGTTCATTTTCACACAAAACATCAGTTAAACCTTTAAGGAATAGCCTGTTTCTGTTAAAGTTCGCTTTAACCAGGTAATGCTGCCATCATAAAACGGCAATCCGCTCACGGAGACGCGAATGTTAACGCAAAACATGCTCAACCAAGAACGCAAAAAGAAATTGCGCTGGTTTATCACCGTATCAACCATGCCACTGCTGGGCGTAGTCACCGCCTTTGGACTGGTGCCAACCAGCAATCTTGGCTTGAATAATGACAAAGTAGCCATAGAACAACTTGCTCTGCCCGCAGCAGCCCCAACCGAGAGCACGCCCGCCACCTTCTGGCACACCGAACGGCTGCAGCGCGGCGATACGGTTGCAGAACTGATGCAACGGCTGAACATTAAGGATCCGGCTGCCAGTAACTATTTGCGCAACAGCGCTGATGCAAAAGCATTCCGGAAATTAGCCGTTGGCAGCGAAGTACAAGCGGAAACAGATACGACAGGTGCACTTGTATCATTAAGCTATTTAGGCGAACAAGGTGCGAAAACCGTCATCCAAAGGCAAGGCGACTCTTTCAGCTCGAAGACGGTTGCCGCGCAACTCGAAAAACGTCTATTTGTCCGCACAGGAGAAATCAAGACCAGCTTATACGCCGCCACCGATGCCGCCGGCATGCCCGAATCAGCTGCCAACCAGCTGACTGAAATTTTCAGCGGCGATGTAGACTTCCATCACGATTTGAAACGCGGCGATCGATTCACCGCCGTCTATGAAATGACCTACAGCAACGGCGCACTGGTGAAAGCAGGCCAGATTCAGGCTGCAGAATTCATTAATCAGGGCAATGTCTATCGCGCCGTACGCTTTCAAAGCGATGCAAGCCACAGCGATTACTATACCCCCGAAGGCCGCAGCCTGAAGAAGGCTTTTTTGCGCTCTCCGATTGCTTTTTCACGCGTGAGCTCGGGTTTTACCATGGCACGTTTTCATCCTGTCCTTAACAAATGGCGCGCGCACAAGGGCGTAGATTTTGCAGCCCCCATCGGCACGCCGGTGAAAGCCACCTCGGATGGTATCGTCTCTTTTGTAGGCCAGCAGAACGGCTATGGTAACGTCGTCATTCTAAAGCATCAGAGCCAGTACTCAACCGTTTATGGCCACCTCTCTCGCTATGCCAAGGGCCTGCGTAACGGCGCCCGCATCAGACAGGGCGATGTAATTGCCTATGTCGGCATGACCGGCATGACCAGCGGCCCTCACCTGCACTATGAATTCAGGATCAACGACCAGCAGCGCGACCCGCTGCGCGTCGCACTGCCCAACGCACTGCCGATCACAGGCGCCAACCGGACCGCCTTCAAGGCAATGGCAGATAAATTTGTCGCAAGTCTGGTTCAGTTGCGCAACACCAATCTCGCCAAGCTGGATTAATTGGACGCACAGCACTTGAGTCAGCCCGAACTTTATATCGGGCTGATGTCGGGAACCAGTCTGGACGGCATCGATGCCGTGCTGGTTGATTTCACCCCCACCGCTCCGACGCTGTTGGGAAAATTTTTCCTCCCGTTCGATAACGCGCTAAGACAAGCCGTACTGGCTTTACACCTTCCAACGTATAATGAGCTACACCAGACACAACTGATTGCAAATCAACTGGCGACGCTGTATGCCCAAGCCGTCAACGCACTGCTGGCGCTTACCTGCCACACCCCTCAGCAAATTCGGGCCATAGGCTGCCACGGACAAACCATCCGGCATTGCCCGGAACACGGCTATACGTTGCAAATCGGCAATGCTGCGCTACTGGCTGAATTGACCGGCATCTCGGTCGTCAGCGACTTTCGCAGCCGCGACATTGCGGCAGGCGGTCAGGGCGCCCCTTTAGTGCCGGCTTTCCACGACAAACTGCTGCGCGCACCCGGCGTACATCGCGTTATCGTCAATATCGGCGGTATCAGCAACCTGACACGTCTCGCACCCGGCATTGCCACATCAGGCTTCGACTGCGGCCCCGGCAATCTGCTGATGGACGCATGGTGTATGCAGCACATCAATAAACCCTACGATGCGAACGGCGCATGGGCCGCAACCGGACGAGTATTACCCGCGCTGCTGCAATTGATGCTGGCAGAACCGTTCTTTGCTCTCTCACCGCCCAAGAGCAGCGGACGCGACCTGTTTAATAGGGAATGGCTGCAAAACAAACTTAACGGAAATGAATCACCTGAAGACGTACAGTCCACGCTACTGGAACTCACCTGCCGCACCATCGCAGAGGCTATTCAAACGCAATGCGAGGGCGCTCAGGCCGTTTACCTGTGCGGCGGAGGGGCGCACAACCTGACGCTGCTGAACCGTCTTGCAACGCTGCTTTCCGGCAGCATTGTGCAGACCACCAACGAGCTCGGTGTAGACAGTGACTATCTGGAAGCCATCGCCTTTGCCTGGCTGGCACAGCAAAATTTACACGGACTGCCTGCAAACCTGCCACAGGTGACAGGCGCTCGCCATTCCTGCATCTTAGGCATGATCTATCCGGCATGACACCGCCAAACTAAAAGTACGCACCAGCTAATGACTAATTTGACAGAGACACCTCATGACTGAAGAACGCTTCGTAAACATCGAAACAAAAATATCTTATCAGGAAGACCTGGTAGAGGAACTCAATAAAATTGTCTATCAGCAGCAACAAAAACTCAGCCAGCTAGAAGCAATTTGCGCCTCTCTGACAGGGCACATACAATCGCTGAATGAAGCTGGCAATATCAATAAAACCGCCAACGAAAGACCACCACATTATTAAACTGATCTTGCAATGGAAATCGGCCCCGCTGCAAAAATAGCCGCGATTGCCACCGAAGTGAAAATACTGACATTAAATATCCGTCAGAATGAGACTACCTGACGGATATTGACAACGCTGACCTATACCGAGAATGACGAACCGCAACCGCAGGTAGTCGTCGCATTCGGGTTCTTAATGACGAACTGAGACCCTTCCAACCCTTCCGTATAATCGATTTCTGCACCGACCAGATACTGGTAACTCATCGGATCGATCAACAGTTGCACCCCGTCCTTATCAAGAACCGTGTCATCTTCATTAATGATTTCATCGAACGTAAAGCCATACTGAAATCCTGAGCATCCGCCACCGCTGACAAATACGCGAAGTTTGAGTTCGCTATTTCCTTCTTCTTCGATCAGTTGTTTGACCTTGGCAGCGGCATTGTCTGTGAACACCAGCAAATCTTGTGACTCGGTTACAGCAGTTGTTGCATCCATGATTTTTCCTTACATTAATTAAGCATTACTCGATTTAAATGTGACCACACTTTCCTGATCGGCGGCATTGGTATGCACCAAATGCCCTTGAAGCATCGCACCAATCTGAATTTCCAGCGTTTTGTAATGAACGTCGCCAGAAACACGCGCTTTGGCATGAAGCTCCAGATATTCAGTAGCGGTGACATTCCCGCAAATCGCCCCGTTAACCACAAGGTGAGTTACGCTTACCGCGCCATTCACGCTCCCCAGCTCGCTTAAAATCAAGGTCGAGGGCTTGCCCGGCATGGCGATCACATCACCGTTTATCTGACCGTCGATCCGCATACCGCCGCTGAACGTGACGTTGCCATCTATAACTGTGCCTAACCCGATAAGGGTGTCAATCCGGCTTTGTGGCCTACTGTGCTTCTTGTTGAACAAACGCGTCTCCCTGACTACAAAAGATTAACACTCTGTCTGATTTTGGGTTCGCGCATTCCCTGTTCAAACAGTCTAACCTGCACACTCTTCAATTGCACATCCGCGGGAAGCCGCAGAGTTTGCTCCAAGCGCTGATAATACTTGAATTTCAGTGAAAACTGCGCAAGTCCTGATTCTGCAGAGGGGAATAGCTGCGTTGCTTCGCGCCCGTTTTGCACGCTAGTCCCAACAAGCTGATAGCCTCCGGAGAACTCTTTGCCGCGCTGACCGCTCTGCACCAGCAACATCCTCACACGATATTCTCCGGGAATTTTATCGCGTTCCAGCGTGAATCTATGAATGGCGAACTCACCTTCTTTACCGCTGGCAGCGGTCAAATTCTGGAAAAAATTTAAATCATCCTGTAAACGTGCATTCTCTGCAGTGAGGCCCTGCAACTGACGCGCTGTCTCCCCGCTACGCCCCTGCTCTACCTGTAGTTGCTGCTGAAATTGTGCAAGCTGACTGCTAAGCTGGTTATTCTCCTGAGTGACTTTGGCCAACTTCTCCTGCAATCCTGTCAATGCACGCTCGGACTCACCACTGCGAAAACCGGCCAACTCCAGCCCGCTGATATAAGCGAACCATACCAGTCCGGCCGCTGCCAGCACAAAGGGCAACACCATACTCCAGCGATAATACCAGGCAATATGCGGACGAACCGACAGCGGCCTCATACTGAAGCCGCGTCTGGCACGACGAAACGCTTTAATGACAGCCTCCCGCAGGCATTACGGCAACAACGGCACGATATTCAACGCCATGGTTTCAGGAAATCCGAACATGATATTCAAATTCTGTACAGCCTGACCCGCAGCACCCTTAACCAGATTGTCGATCACTGACAACACAACGACCGTATCCCCCCCCTGCGGCCGGTGTACCGCGATACGGCAGCGGTTTGAGCCTCTGACCGAACGCGTCTCAGGGTGCGAGCCCGCAGGCATCACATCGACGAATGACTCTTGAGAATAGCGCGCCTCAAACAAGGCCTGTAAATCCACATCGCGCGTCAACTTTCCGTAGAGTGTGGCATGTATACCGCGTATCAGCGGCGTTAAATGCGGCACAAAAGTCAGACCGACACCGGCACCTGATACGCGCGCCAACCCCTGTTTAATTTCGGGAAGGTGACGATGACCTGCAACCCCATAAGCTTTAAAATTATCGCCCGCTTCGGCAAACAGCGCCGGGATTTCCGCCTTGCGTCCTGCACCTGACACCCCCGATTTTGCATCGGCGATCAGACTGCCCGACTCAATAACGCCGGCCTCCAGTAGTGGAATAAAACCCAGCTGCACCGCCGTCGGATAACAACCCGGATTGGCGATCAAACGGGCCGTCTTGATCTGCGCGCGATTAATTTCAGGAAGACCATAAACGGCGTCAGTGACCAGATCAGGGCAGGCATGCGTCATGCCATACCATTTCTCCCATGAAGCGATGTCCTGCAAACGAAAGTCTGCCGCCAGATCGATCACCCGGACGCCCGCCTCCAATAGCGCGCGCGTCTGCTGCATCGCAATCCCGTTCGGGGTCGCGAAAAATACGGCGTCACACAGCTCTAAATGCGCTTCGTCCGGATGTACGAACAGCAAATCGACCAGACCGCGCAGACTGGGAAACATCTGATCAACGCGCGTCCCCGCGTCGGCGCGCGAGGTAATGACCTGCAATTTAACCTCTGGATGCAAGACTAGCAGGCGCAGCAACTCAACGCCCGTATAACCCGTGCCACCTACTATGCCCACCTTAATCATCGCGAATCCCTTTTAAAATCACGCGGCATAATACACCAAAACAAAAACCGCCCGAAGGCGGTTTTTGTGATCCAACCAAACGATTAACGCTTGGAGAACTGTTTCCTGCGGCGAGCTTTACGCAAACCGACTTTCTTACGTTCAACTTCACGTGCATCGCGTGTCACCAGACCCGCTGCCTTCAATACAGGCTTGAAGTCTGCATTGTAGTCAATCAGAGCACGGGTAATACCGTGGCGAACTGCACCAGCCTGGCCGTTTTCACCGCCGCCTGATACATTAACCATGATGTCGAACTGACCCAGCGTATCAGTCAAACCCAACGGCTGACGCACAATCATACGGCCTGTTTCACGTGAGAAATATACATCAACCGGCTTGTCGTTGACGATGATATCGCCCTTACCTGCCTTGATGAATACACGTGCTACCGCGCTTTTGCGGCGACCTGTTCCGTAGTTATAAGAGACCGTCATGATTAAGCCTTCAACAAGTTAATGAGTGTCGGTTGCTGTGCTTCATGAGGATGTGCAGGACCTGCATATACCTTCATTTTGCGCAACATCGCGTAGCCCAAAGGGCCTTTAGGCAACATGCCCTTGACGGCTTTTTCCAGAACGCGGGCCGGATGACGACCTTGCATCTTGGTGAAGTTAGTCGTGTACAAACCGCCAGGATAACCTGTGTGGCGATGGTACAGCTTAGCTTCAGCCTTGTTACCTGTTACTCGCAATTTATCCGCATTGATGACTACGACGAAATCGCCGGTATCCACGTGTGGGGTGTAAATTGCTTTATGCTTGCCACGCAGACGCGAAGCAATTTGTGCTGCCAGACGGCCGAGCACTTGATCAGCAGCATCAACAAGAAGCCATTCGTGCTGGACTTCGTGTGCTTTTGCGGAAAATGTTTTCATATCCACTAACCCTAAAATTCTATATTGAAACCTCGAAGGGCGCGAATTCTAGTCCACCCCCCCGCCTATGTCAAATTATATTTTCATTTACTACCATACCGGACACCACGGCGCTTCATTGATACGTCTATCCAACCTCCCCGTGCGTTCCTGACACTTGCGATATACGTTCCTCAGCCTATTCAATGCACTAGTTCGATGGTTAACCGAAGTGAATATGCAATATTCCATCTCCCCTGTGCTTTTCTCCTCTGTTATTTGTCATTAACACCTATCCCGCTTCCAGCAATAGGCCGAAATACCTAGACCATCAGGCATATTGATTCGTTAATTAATTATCATTATTGTTCGCTCTAAGGATTTTCAGATTTTTTCAGCATAGCCCGGCTAACCGGTTGCACCACTTAGCGAACATTTTTCAGCAGGGATCGGACAAGAAAAACCGGGTGTGCGGCAAGCAGAATCATGCTCCGTGATAGGGGTATCAAGCAGCGGGAAAGCGGCATCAAATATCGATCAAGCAGCATTAGCTATCCGTCAGAAAGTTCATAAAGCAGTCTAACTAAAACAGTCAGGCGTTTAGCGGCATCAAGCCTCAGCCGAGAAGTAGCATGCAACTGACTAGCAGCACCGTGAAACAGGAAGTTGAAATTTGATTCGATTGTCCCGGCTCAGTTACAAGTAGCTGCGTAGTGGTTATTCGCAAGTGGGTATCAATTAAAATGGCTTTGCGCATATTTACTCGTGGGTGAAATTCGATTGTCCGGAGTTTGTATCAGTACACCGTAACTGATGAGAGCGTTTCGGTGAGACTGCAGCAGTTTGCCGTGAGATAGAGGCAGTCAACAGGAAAAGTACAAATCAATAAACGCGCTATAAAGAACAGGATTTTCAACGGGTAGACGGTTAACTTTTTTAAATCCAGGGGGTTACTATCATGCCGAATGCTACTTTCATGCCTAAAACCGACACCGGAAAAGTTGAACTTCTTGAACACGTTGCCAGCACGCTCCCCAAGTACCAGAGCATTTTTCAAATCAGCAATGAGGACATGGAGACGGTCAAAAGCGATGCGGTCAACCTGCGCCATGCCCACACCTCGCATCATCAGGTGCAAAATTACGCCCATCACTGGACAGCGTACAAAAACCAGTTGCTCGATGGCGGTGGCGGCGATGTCAGTTGGCCTGTAGCGCCCGTTATCGACCCGCATATATCACCGACCGTCACGCCCGGCGTAATTGCTCGACTTTCATCTCTGGTGGCTCGCATCAAGGCGCATAAAAATTACACCACCGCAATCGGTCAGGATTTGCATATTATTGGGGCTGAAATCGTGCTTGACACTGCCAGTTGGAAGCCAGCATTAAGTGTTAAATACATTGCAGGACATCCGGTTATTGTCTGGTCCAAAGGGAAAGCCGGGGCGATTGAAATCTGGGCTGACAGAAGCGATGGCAATGGCTTTAGCTTTTTCACCATCAACACCGAGCCAGATACTAGCGATAACACACCACTGCCTGCTACGGGCACAGGGATAAACTGGAAATACAAGGCGATTTATCGCCTGCACGACGAGCAGGTAGGCCAATGGAGCGATGTATTGAGCATTCTGGCGGGCGGCTAAGCATTTCCGGTGTGCCTGTTGATATACAACATGTTTGAAAAACAACCTATGTAGCCTGGATGCAACATACCTGCCTGCCCTGTCTGCCGACAAACCGGCGCAGGCAGGGCGCAATCCGTGAGTGCCAATCAAGACAGCAAATCCTGCATTTCCTCTGCTTTGTGAAATCCACGGTAAAATACACCCCGGTTGTTAACTTGCAGAGTCATTATGTCCTGGTTTTTCACCAACCTTATCAGCGCCTTTTTGCTGCCACCGCTCAGCCTGCTGCTGATTCTGCTCGTCGGGATACTGCTACTTTCCCGCCATACAACGCTGGCTCGTACGCTATGCATAGGTTCGCTGGCACTGCTCTGGATCGCCTCTACACCTTATTTTTCGGAAGGCGCATTACACCTGCTGGAAAACCAGACGCACGCACTGGCAGCTGACAGCCCGAAAGCATCGGCGATTGTCATACTGGGCGGCGGGACTTACTTTCATGCACCTGAATACGGTAATCAGGATACGATCAGTGAAGCCACCCTGCTCCGCCTGCGCTATGGCGCAAAACTTCAGCGCGAATTCAACACCCCGATACTGGTCAGCGGCGGCAAGCCTCTAGGCAACCGCATTTCAGAAGCGGATCAAATGAAAATTTCCCTTGAAGCGGATTTTCGGATTCCCGTACACTGGACAGAAGGCTCATCCGACAATACCTTTGAGAACGCCCGGTATTCCTATCAAACCTTGCAAAAATCCGGCATACGCCGCATCTATCTGGTCACACACGCCTGGCACATGCCGCGTTCGGTCGCCGCATTTCGCGCGGCAGGTTTTGAAGTCATCGAAGCGCCTACTGCATTCACCACCCGTTACCAGACCGACCTCTTAGCCTTCATACCCCGCGCTGAAGCCCTGCGCGACAGTAAAATATTTGTGCATGAAGTGATCGGATTGCTCTGGTATCAGGCAAAATTACGCATTCACGGTTAAATATAAGGACAGTCATATGAAAGCACGCGTCAAATGGGTAGAGAATGTCGCCTTCTTAGGCGAGACTGAAAGCAACCATGCAGTCCTGATGGATGGCGCACCAGCGGCCGGCGGCCGCAATCTGGGTCCTCGTCCGATGGAAATGCTGCTCTTGGGCGCAGGTGGCTGCACCAGTTTTGATGTGATGTCGATACTGAAAAAAAGCCGTCAGGCGGTGACCGACTGCTATGTCGAACTCAATGCCGAACGCGCCGAGACTGATCCTAAAGTTTTCACTAAGATCCACATGCACTTCGTGGTCAAAGGGCGCAACATCAAACCTGAAGTCGTCGAAAAGGCCATCAAGCTGTCAGCCGAAAAATATTGCTCCGCGTCGATCATGCTAGGGGCGACCGCGCTTGTGACACATGATTTTGAAGTGATACAAGAACAGGACTGAAACCTGAGTTTTTTAAGTTTAAATAATTTCAACCAGATACCATGAGCCAAGTCTTCCTCTATGACACCACATTGCGCGACGGCACGCAGCGCGAGGATATTTCCCTGTCCGTTGACGACAAGCTGGTCATCGCAAAACGTCTGGCTGATTTCGGCTTCCACTACATCGAGGGGGGCTGGCCAGGCTCTAACCCCAAAGATGCAGAATTTTTCGCGCGTGCCGCAAAACTCGATCTGGGTGGCGCCAAACTTGCCGCATTCGGTCGCACTCGGCAAAAAAATAAAGGCTGCGAGGAAGACAGCAACCTTGAAGCCTTGCTAGCTGCGAAGACACCGGTCGTCACAATGGTGGGCAAGAGCTCCGACTACCACGTAAAACTGGTGCTCGCCGCCCCTCTCGAGGAAAACCTGGCGATGATACGGGACAGCGTGGCCTACATGAAGCAAAACGGGCGCGAAGTGATGTTCGATGCCGAACATTTTTTCGACGGGTTTCTCGCCAACAAAGACTATGCGCTGGCAACATTACGTGCAGCGACCGAGGCAGGAGCCGACTGGCTGGTGCTTTGCGAGACTAACGGCGGCAAGCTGCCTTGGGAAGTCGAGGAAATCATCCGCGAAGTGCGCCAACATATCCCAACCCCGCTAGGCGTACATTGCCACAACGATACCGGCTGCGGCGTCGCCAACTCTCTGGCCGCCGTGCGCGGCGGTTGCACGCAGGTACAGGGCACCATCAATGGCTATGGCGAGCGCGTCGGCAATGCCAATCTGACCACCATCATTCCCAATTTGCAACTCAAGATGGATAGAAAGGTTGTTAAAACTGAACAACTGCGCGAACTCACCTCACTCGCCCAGTACGTCGCCGAAGTGGTCAACTTAAAACACTACAATCACGCACCCTACATCGGTCGCAGTGCGTTCGCACACAAGGGCGGCATTCATGTTGCGGCGATGATGAAAGCCGCGGACACTTACCAGCACATAGATCCGGAGCTTGTCGGCAACGAGACACGCTCGGTTGTCTCTGAACTGTCAGGACGCGGCAATATCCAGTTTCACGCCAAGTCTCTCGGGATTGATCTTAACAACGAAGACGCCCAGCACATGCTGGGCCACATCAAGCATCTGGAGCACGAAGGGTTTACCTTTGAGGCGGCAGAGGCCAGCGTGGAACTGATGCTGCACCGCTTGCGAGCCGATTACGTTCAACCGTTCGAACTGATCGACTATTTCGTGATTACTGAAAAACGTCAGAGCCGCGGCCTGCTGTCCGAAGCCACGGTCAAAGTCAAAGTCAATGGCGAAATTAAATTCGTCGCAGCCGAGGGAAACGGCCCGGTCAACGCGCTCTCGACCGCGCTGCGCAGCGCGCTGGCAGGGGTCTATCCGGTGCTCACCACGGTGCGACTGATCGACTACAAGGTGCGCATCCTCGACAGCGCCAACGGCACTTCCGCGCAGATTCGCGTACTGATCACATTTCAGGGGGGAGGCCATGTGTGGACGACTGTGGGAGCTAGCGCCAACATCATCGAAGCGAGCTGGCGTGCGCTCTCGGACAGCCTGGAATATGCGCTGGTAAAACTTCAGCCTGCTGACGCCCGCGTTTAATTTTAATTGCGGGCAGCCTGCTGCCCGCACCAGTCTTTTGCGAACTGGCACGCCACACGACCGCTGCGTGACCCGCGTGACAACGACCATTGCAATGCAGCGCGGCGAACCTCATCGCTCATACCCTGCATCCAGCCGTGATACTGCAACCAGCACTCACAAATCGTCAGATACTCATCCTGACTGAACGGATAGAAGGAAATCCACAAGCCGAAGCGTTCGGATAGCGAAATTTTTTCCTCGATGCTTTCGGCGGGGTGAATCTCGTCTCCGTCATAGCGCGTCGCGAGATTATCGCTCATGTAATCGGGCATCAGATGGCGGCGGTTCGAGGTCGCGTAGATCAGCAGATTGTCGGAAAATGCCACCAGATCGCCATCGAGTGCCGCTTTGAGCGTCTGATAACCGTCTTCATCGGCATTAAAGGATAAATCGTCACAATACAGAATAAAACGCTCACGCCGCCCCTCAACCAGCCCCACAATGGCTGGCAAATCCGTCAACCCCTGCTTGTCGATCTGAATCACGCGCAAACCCGCATCGGCATATTCATTGAGCAAGGCCTTGACCAGAGATGATTTTCCGGTGCCGCGCGCACCCGACAGCAGCACATTGTTGGCCGTCCCACCTGCGACGAATTGCTTCGTATTTTGCTGTATGCGTTTTTTCTGATCGTCTATGCCGAGCAGGTCAGCTAAGCGTATGCGCTGAAAATTAGCAACAGGCGACAGAATGCGCTGCCGGTGATCCCAGCGAAAGGCCGCTGCCGCTGCCCAGTCGGGCGCCGGCACAGATGCTCCCGGCACAATGCCCTCGAGTCGCGCTAGCAACCCTTCAGCGCGGGTAAAAAATTGATTGAGTTGATCTATCATTTAAGTCATACAAGCAAAAACCGACTTACGCGGAGGCGCGGAGAACGCGGAGAAAAACAGAAACAAATTTAATTAAAACTGAAACTAACCAATTTTAAAGTTAGTTTCCATTCTAAAATCCGAATTTCTCCGCATGAGAAAAGGAGTTAACTGCGATAACTGGCGTTAATCTTGACGTAATCGTATGAAAAATCGCAAGTCCACAGCGTGGCATTCACATCGCTACGGTTCAATACCACACGGATCGTAATATCGGACTGAGCCATTACACGCTGACCGTCCGCCTCCTGGTAACTGGCGGCACGACCGCCATTTTCAGCGACCAGCACATCGTCCAGATACAGCTGAAGGGCTGCCACATCCAGATCTTCCACGCCCGCATATCCGATCGCGGCCAGAATACGGCCCAAATTCGGGTCGGATGCAAAAAAAGCTGTCTTCACCAGCGGAGAATGCGCAATCGCATATCCTATTTTTTTGCACTCGTCTTCATCACGCCCGCCCTCGATCTGTACAGTGATAAATTTAGTCGCGCCTTCACCGTCGCGCACGATCGCCTGCGCAAGATAAATCGCAACCTCGGTGATGGCATCGAGCAACACGCCGTAAGCTGCATGTGATGTCACTTCATTGGGCGAAGCTTTTCCGGTAGCGATCAGCATCAGCGCATCATTGGTAGAAGTATCGCCATCCACAGTGATGCAGTTGAAAGAACGGTTCGCCGCCGTGCTGACCAGCTGTTGCAACAGTGGCTGCGAGATATTCGCATCGGTTGCAATATAGCCCAGCATAGTCGCCATATTCGGATGGATCATGCCCGATCCCTTGGCGATTCCGGTGATCGTGACGGTTGCCCCCTCGACGACAACCTGTTTTGAAATCGCCTTAGCGACGATATCGGTGGTCATGATCGCATGAGCCGCATCGAACCAGTTATCGCCTGTCATATTAGCAACGGCAGCTGGCAGACCCGCAGCGATTTTCGCAACCGGCAACGGCTCCATGATCACGCCGGTCGAAAACGGCAGGATCTGGGTTGACTTGCATCCGAGCAAACCTGCCAGCGCAGCGCATGTCGTGCGCGCATCGAGCAATCCCTGATCGCCAGTCCCCGCATTTGCATTGCCGGTATTCACCACCAGCGCACGGATACCGTCCGCTGCGGCCAAATGTTCACGCGCAACGATAACCGGTGCAGCGCAAAAACGATTTTTGGTGAATACACCGGCGACTTTTGCACCGTCGCACAGCTGCATGACCAGCAAATCACGACGGTTTTCCCGCTTGATATTGGCTTCTGCGATGCCCAGGATGACGCCCTCGACGGGCAACAATTGCTTTGCTACGGGCGGATTCAGATTAACCGGCATGTATGTTCCTTCAGATTTAGTAACGACCACCGGTCTTGTAGATGTAATTCGACAATTCAGCGGATTCAATATTCACGCGACGCACGATACCGTGCATATTTCGGATGATGCCGCGCATCACACGATAGACCAGCATAGGATGGGTATTGATCAGTGTTTCGAAGCGCGCGCGCGCCATGCTCAGCACTTTAGTCGGTCCGACCGCATACAGGGTCGCACTGATGTGAGTCGCAGCCCCGCCCGCGAACGTAATCATGCCGGCCAGATCACCCGGCTTTAGCACATGAACAGTGGACTCGTCCCCGCCGCTTTCGATTTTAACATCCACTTCGCCCGAGGCGAGAATATACAAATTATCAGGCTGAACATCATTAGGCTGAACGATAATCTCGCCCGCTTTGAATTCCTGCACTTCAAACAGGGTCGCCAGAATTTCCACTTCAGCCTGACTCAACTCTTCCGTGACCGGCGAGGTGCGCAGCGTATCAATCACTAATGACATTGCATTCTCCTTTTAATTTAATTGCCCATGACACTGTTTATATTTCTTTCCCGAACCGCAGGGACAAGGATCATTACGCCCTATTTTCCGGCCATCGCGAACAAACGTTTGAACCGCCTCATCGGTTGACACAGGGGTCGCATCCTGAGCCAGCGCTGCTTCGTAATCGGCATGGTGATACTGCACATTTTCAACTGCAGACGCGGCTTCTACCGCTTCGATTTCAGCCTCGCTGCGCACCTGAACGGTCATCAGCACCTGAGTCACTTCGCGCTTGATCACGTCCAGCATGGATGAAAACAACTCGAACGCCTCGCGCTTGTACTCCTGTTTCGGATTCTTCTGCGCATAGCCGCGCAGGTGTATCCCCTGACGCAACTGATCAAGGGCTGCCAGATGTTCGCGCCAGTGCACATCGACACTTTGCAGCATGATGGCACGCTCGTAGTGATGCATCCCCTCAGATCCCACCTGTTCGACCTTGGTGCGATAGCGCTGCATGGCCTCTTCAAGCACACGGTTGCGCAGCCCCGCCTCATTGAAATTCTTGTCCTCTTCCAGCCATTGCGCCAGCGGCAACTCAAGATGGAATTCAACCGCCAGCGCCTTTTCAAGACCTGGCACATCCCATTGCTCTTCCATGCTGTGCGGCACGATGTACTGGCTGATAGTATCGTCCAGCACGCTGTCGCGCATGCCTTGCACCGTCTCGGTAATGTCGTCGCTTTCGAGCAGTTCTGTGCGCTGCTGATAGATCACTTTACGCTGATCGTTCGCCACATCATCGTATTCGAGGATCTGCTTGCGCATATCGAAGTTACGCGCCTCAACCTTGCGCTGTGCATTTTCGATCGCACGTGTCACCCAGACATGCTCAATCGCCTCGCCTTCAGGCAATTTGAATTTGTTCATGATCGCCGCAACCCGATCGGACGCAAAAATACGCAGCAGCGGATCTTCCAGTGACAGATAAAAGCGACTCGATCCCGGGTCTCCCTGACGACCCGAACGGCCGCGCAACTGGTTATCCACGCGCCGCGATTCGTGGCGCTCAGTACCGATAATATGCAAACCACCGCTCTTGATGACCTGTTCGTGCACGATCGTCCAGGCCGCTTTCAACTGTTCGATCTGCGAGGCTTTAGCGGCTTCGTCCAGAGACTCATCGCCTTGTACAGCTTCTATTTGCCGCTCGACACTGCCGCCCAACACGATATCCGTACCGCGTCCGGCCATATTTGTTGCAATGGTGACCATCTTGGGCTGCCCGGCTTGTGCGACGATCTCGGCCTCGCGAGCATGCTGTTTGGCATTGAGCACCTGATGCGGCAGATTTTCCTTCTCCAGCAGATGCGAGAGCAACTCTGAATTCTCAATCGACGTCGTACCCACCAGTACCGGCTGACCGCGCTCGTAGCAGTCTTTGATATCGACGATGACCGCGCGATATTTTTCCATCGCTGTCAGATACACCTTGTCCATCATATCGCGGCGTACCGTCGGACGATTCGGCGGAATAATGACCGTTTCCAGATTATAAATCTGCTGAAATTCGTAAGCTTCGGTGTCCGCCGTTCCCGTCATACCGCCCAGTTTGTTGTACATGCGGAAATAATTCTGGAAGGTAATCGATGCAAGCGTCTGATTTTCCTTCTTGATTTCAACGCCTTCCTTGGCTTCGACCGCCTGATGTAAACCATCCGACCAGCGGCGACCCGACATCAGCCTTCCGGTATGCTCATCGACGATCACCACTTCACCATCCTGCACCACGTAGTTTTGATCCTTGTGATACAGCGCGTGCGCGCGCAGCGCCGCATACAAATGATGAATCAGGCTGATATTAGCCGCGTCATACAAACTGCCGTTTTCCGGCAGCAGCCCGGCGTCGGTCAGAATATTTTCCGCGTGCTCGTGACCGATTTCGGACAATAATATCTGATGATTTTTTTCATCGACTGAATAGTCGCCCGGCCCGTCTTCTTCGGTCTGGCGCACCAGTTTCTGCACCAGCTCGTTGATCCTCATATAGACATTGACATCGCCTTCTGCCTGCCCGGAAATAATCAGCGGGGTACGCGCTTCATCGATCAGGATCGAATCGACTTCGTCGACAATGGCGTAGTTGAGTTTGCGCTGAAAACGCTCACCCATCTGGCTGGCCATATTGTCGCGCAGGTAATCAAAACCAAATTCGTTGTTGGTACCGTAGGTGATGTCTGCTGCATAAGCCGCTTGTTTTTCATCCGACGGCATCTGCGATACGATCACGCCAACGCTCAGCCCCAGAAAACGATACAGCCGCCCCATCCATGCCGCATCGCGCGAGGCCAGATAATCATTGACGGTGACCACATGCACACCGCGCCCTGAAATCGCATTCAGGTAAACAGGCAGGGTCGCCATCAGCGTCTTACCTTCACCGGTGCGCATCTCAGCGATCTTGCCGTAATGCAACACCATACCGCCTATCATCTGCACATCGTAGTGACGCATCCCTAATGCGCGCGTACCTGCTTCGCGCACGACGGCAAACGCTTCGGGCAACATCGCTTCCAGCGTTTCACCCTGCTCGAAGCGCTGCCTGAAGCTGACCGTCTTGTCGCGCAACGCTTCATCCGAGAGCGCAGCCATCGAGGCTTCCAGTTTATTGATATCTTTAACGGTCGATCTGTACTGCTTGAGCAGACGATCATTGCGACTACCGAAAATACTCTTAAGTGCTTTTGAAATCATTTTTTATCAACCACAGGGCGAGACAGTATTGAGCTGCCTCGCCCTTATAAATTTTAACAATCAACCCGTAAATTCAATCAACCTGCTGCATTTTGCAAAAAACGTACGGGATTCTGAGCGCTGCCCTTGTACCGCACTTCAAAATGCAAATGGTTACCCGTCGAGCGACCTGTGCTACCCACTTCGGCAACCTTATCGCCGCGCCGCACAACCTGCCCAGCTTTGACCAGCAGCTTCGATGCGTGCGCATAGCGCGTTACGATATCGCTACCGTGATCAATTTCTACCATATTACCATACTGAGCATGGGTATCTGCATACACCACTACCCCGCCCACAGAGGCAAATATGGCCGTTCCCGGTTCCGCCATAAAATCCACCCCTTCGTGCATTGCGCTGCTGCCCGTAAATGGATCGACGCGCCAGCCGAAATTAGAGGTATAGACGCCGTTTTCGATCGGCACAATGGATGGTAAAAGTCCGCGATTCAACTGGTTTTGCATCAGCAGCGTCTGCAGCGCCATCAGTTTGTCGCTCCTGTCATCCACCACATGGGCGAGGGAATCGAGTTGTAGTGCCAGCGTCGCAGCGGTCGCGGGACCTGCACCCACCAGCGGACCGCCCTGAGCCGGCGGCTGATCGAACTGAAATTCTTCAGGTTTCATCCCGGTCAGCTTAACAAGCCGTCCACCCAATGCATCGAGTCTCTGGACGCGCGCCTGCATTTCGCCCAACTTCAACGCTAGTGCAGCGAGGTTACTGCGCTGATACAGAAATTGATTTGGGCCAATTCCTACCTTATCGAGTCCCGCCGGTGCAAAACGCATCATGCCCAGAACAGCCGCCGCAGTCAGGACAACTAACAACACAATAAACATGAATACATGCCACCCAGTCAAATATATACTGCGCGACTGTGTGCAGCGATTGGAAACTAGAATAATATTCACGCTTCCTCCTTTTCGTTTTAAGCAATCCGTGACCCAACGTTTAAAATCCCTGATGAACAGCAGCAGCCAACTGCGCGAGCTGCTCAACGCAGTGCAGTCTCTGACCGAACTGCAGCACCACTTCAATCAGGTCGCGCCAGTTTATCTGTCCACACACTGCCAAGTACTGGGTCTGCGTCAGGGAACGCTCAGCATTGCTGCATCGAATGGCACGCTCGCCGCAAAACTCCGCCAGCTGGCTCCTGAATTAGTAACTAAACTACAAGACAGGGGGTGCGAGGTTAGCGGAATCAGGGTCAAGGTGCAAGTGAGCTATGCCGTGGTTAAAGTACAGCCCGCACCTCGTTTGCTGAGCAATACAGCAAAGAACCAATTGCACGCACTCAGTGACAATCTTCCCGAATCACCGCTCAAACTTGCGCTAGAGAAGTTTTCAAAATCATAGACGGAGCGAAGTTCACCGGACGGTGACTCACAAGAATACTTTCCACGCCACCAACACATAGCGTTCGAGCACAAACAGCAAACCGAACACTAAAATCAGCAGCACCGTAAAACGAACGGTTTGCCAGGCGAACTTCAGGTAGCGCCTGTTGCGGGTGAAGACATACATTCCGCCTGACAATATCAGCAGCAATACAACCAATATCAGATACAAACGCAGGATCAACATCTGTCGCCCTTCTGAATGAGTGAGGCGTTAGGCTACCTGCAAGCGCAAAAACTCCGGCGCATCGTCCACATCGTTAAAAGTGACGAATTCCCATGCCATTTCATCGGCAAGCAGGGCTCTGAGCAAGGCATTATTCAACGCATGCCCCGATTTAAATCCGGAAAATGCGCCGATCACGGCGTGTCCAAGCAAATACAAATCACCGATCGCATCGAGTACCTTGTGCTTGACGAACTCGTCTTCGAAACGAAGTCCATCGGGATTAAGCACACGATATTCATCCATGACGATCGCATTATCGAGGCTTCCGCCCAGCGCCAGTCCCTGCGCGCGCATATTCTCAACATCCTGCATAAAACCGAAGGTGCGCGCACGACTGATATCCCGAATATAGGAATGCTCGTTGAGATCAACCGTTACATGCTGCTTGGAACTGGCAAATACGGGATGAGCAAAATTGATAGTAAAGGTCAATTTATACCCGTTATAAGGCTCGAATCTGACCCACTTGTCACCCTGCACGACTTCTACAGCCTTCTTGATCCGGATGAATTTTTTGGCTGCCGGCTGCTCGACGATGCCGGCTGACTGCAGCAAGAAGATGAAGGTACCGGCACTACCATCCATGATCGGCACTTCGGCACCGTCCATTTCGACAATCGCGTTATCAACACCCAGGCCCGCCAGCGCGGACATCAGATGCTCGATCGTCGCCACACGCACCCCGTTCTGCTCCATGCAAGTCGACAAACGAGTGTCATGCACCAGATGCGGTTGCGCTTGTATGTCTTGTATCGGCTTGACATCGACACGGCGAAATACGATACCGCCGTCAACCTGCCCGGGACGTAAAGACAGCGTGACTTTCTCGCCGCTGTGCAAGCCGACTCCGGTCACGCTGACAGAGGTTTTCAAGGTACGCTGCTTAACCATCGGCTTATTCAGTGCAAATTTCATGCACTAATTCTAACATACCGACCTCGAGGCATTTTCATTTTCGCGCTGCAAAGTGACCGACGCTAAACACCCAAAGCCGCCGGCAGTGCAAACCGAATACACCCTGTTTAATCAGCCTGTTTACGCAAAAACGATGGAATGTCATAAGTTTCTACACCATTTTTCTCCATCGCCTCAACGGCTGCACGACGCCCACTGCGAAATGCGGTAGGTGTTTCAAGTTCAGCATAGTTCACATTAGAGACTGGCATGTCGTGCGTACCCGTACGTTTGCTCTCTTGCTCAACGTACACCAATTCAGGCTTGGACTTGCGTCCGCCCAATCCCGTCGCAACCACAGTTACGCGCAGATCATCGCCCATTGATTCGTCGAACACAGAACCTAAAATCACAGTCGCTTCTTCTGCAGCAAATTGCACGCACGCCATGACTTCATCCATTTCTCTGAGTTTCAATGAACTGGTCGACGTGATATTAACCAGCACACCGCGTGCGCCGGTCAGATCCATATCTTCGAGCAACGGACTCGCGATAGCGCGCTCCGCGGCGACTCTCGCACGGTCAGGACCGGATGCAACAGCCGAACCCATCATCGCCATGCCGTTTTCCGACATCACGGTGCATACGTCAGCGAAGTCGACATTGATCAAGCCCGGTGCATTGATCACCTCGGCGATACCGGCCACCGCGCCTTGCAATACGCCGTTCGCTGCCTTAAAAGCTTCCGGCACCGTCACATCATTACCCAGCACTTCCATCAATTTGGAGTTAGGCACGATAATCAGCGAATCGACATGTTCCTGCAGCGCTTTGATCCCATCGGCTGCGAATCGCATACGATTACCTTCATAAGCGAACGGCTTGGTCACCACTGCCACAGTCAGAATATTCATCTCGCGGGCAATTTGTGCAACGATCGGTGCTGCGCCTGTACCCGTTCCGCCGCCCATACCGGCTGTGATAAACACCATGTTAGCACCGCTGATCATAGACTTAATACGCTCACGATCCTCTTCAGCTGCCGCTTTACCGACAGATGGCTTAGCACCGGCTCCCAGCCCCTTGGTAATCGCAGCGCCGATTTGCAGCTGCGTCGGTGCTCGACTGCGATTCAAAGCCTGTGCATCGGTGTTGATGGCGATGAATTCAACACCCTGTACGCCTTGTTCAATCATATGATCGACCGCATTACCACCGCACCCGCCTACACCGATTACCTTGATTACTGCATCCTGAGATTCCGCTTCCATGATTTCAAACATCGCCATCTCCCTTAAATGAATACAAAAATTTACCGGTCAAAATCTGACCACCTCAATACAAAAACCTAATTTGTTAAAACCACGACTTCATTTTTGCGAATACATCACCAAATGAATTGCCCTGCATTCGTGTCGCTTCATTATTTTTATGGTACTCAAGCCCGTACAGCAGCAATCCCACGCCTGTCGCCATACGCGGCGTTTTCACGACATCCAGCAACCCCCCTACGTACTTTGGAATACCCAGTCTGACCGGCAAATGGAATATTTCTTCGCCCAGCTCAACCATACCTTGCATGGCACTGCTACCGCCGGTAATCACAATCCCTGATGACAATAAGTCGTCAAACCCGCTGCGGCGCAACTCCGCCTGCACCAGCGAATACAGTTCCTCGACGCGCGGCTCAATCACTTCAGCCAGTGTTTGCCGCGACAACATGCGAGGGCCGCGATCGCCTACGCCTGGCACTTCGATCGTACCGTCGTCCGCCAGCTGGCGAAGCGCACAGCCGTGACGGATCTTGATGTCTTCGGCATCCTGAGTCGGTGTGCGCAACGCCATCGCGATATCGTTAGTGATCTGATCGCCGGCAATTGGAATCACTGCGGTGTGACGTATCGAACCGCCGGTAAATACGGCGATATCGGTTGTGCCGCCGCCGATATCGACCAGACACACACCCAAATCCATCTCATCGTCTGCCAGAACCGCGCGACTCGATGCCAGCGGCTGCAGGATCAGCTCATTGACCTCCAGCCCGCAACGGTGAATGCACTTCATGATATTTTGCACGGCCGCAACAGCCCCCGTAACAATATGCACCTCAACATCAAGCCGCATCCCGCTCATGCCCAACGGCTTTTTAATACCATCCTGCCCGTCTATGCTGAAAGCCTGTTCCAGCACATGCAGTTTCTGCTGATCGGCCGGCATGCTGATGGAGCTGGCGGTTTCCAGCACACGGTCAACATCCGCCTGCGTGACTTCCTTTTCCTTGATCTTCACCATACCGCTGGAATTCACACTGCGAATGTGACTGCCTGCTATACCGGTGTGCACCTCGGTGATTTTGCAATCCGCCATCAGTTCAGCTTCTTCGAGCGCGCGCTGGATTGCACCTACCGTCGCCTCAATGTTGACCACCATGCCCTTTTTCAGGCCCGATGATTCGTGCATGCCCATACCGATCACTTCCAGTGCCCCGTCAGGTTTGACTTCACCGACAATAGCCACAATCTTGGACGTGCCGATATCTAGGCCAACTACCAGATTTTTCGCTTCCTTATTTCTGCTCATCGCACGCTCTCCACTGCCGTTTTCCAAAATATTCGAATCTATGCATTGCCTTGCCGCCTTCTAACCGCGTAACCGTTTCGGTAGCGCATATCAACCACCTGAATTTCACGCTCGGCATCCCCCTGCGGCGCCAACCCGTAAGGATAGACCGCGATAAAGCGTGCCAGTCGCTGACTGAGCGCCTCACGCCCCAGCTCGACCACCATGTCGTTGCTCAATCGCAACTGCCATGCGTGGCGCGGCGACAGCGACAGTTGCTTCACCTGCAAATTCAAGGCCGCCAGTTGTGCGCCAAACTTCGCATATTGCTGCGCCACCTCGGCTGAAGTGCCTTCATATCCTGTAAATCTTGGCAACACCTGCATCGTCTCGGCTGTAAACACCTCGCCCTGCCTGTTCACCAAAGCCACATCATTCCAACGTGCTAAAGCCTGATGTTCTTCAAACTGTACAACCAGCCCGTTCGGAAATTCACGGCGCACGCTGACATTACGTACCCAGGACAATTTCTCCAGTGAGCGCCGGAGTGTGTCGATATCCACGGTCAAAAAATTTCCCTGCACCACCTGCCTGACAACCGCCCTCACCTCATCGCTCATTACCCGCTCCGGCGCATTCGCCAGCCGGACACTCTTGATAGGCAGCAGCTTCGGCATATGAACTACGTAGTGAGCCCCGCCGTACAACACGACAACGATGCTGCAAAAAAACAGCATGCTGGCCATGCCGCGCAGCAGAGGCGCGTTATCCCACATGCGCCATTCCTAATACGCGCAACACCAGCTCATCAAAACTGATTCCCGCCTGACGAGCGGCCATCGGCACCAGACTGTGGTCTGTCATCCCCGGCGAGGTATTAGCTTCCAGTACGTAAGGCTGGCCCTCTTCGCTCATCAGAAAATCCACGCGCCCCCAACCTTGTCCGCCAATCAGGGCAAATGCGGCCTTGGCCAGCCCCTGCATCTTTGCTTCACTCGCTGCATCCAGTCCGCTCGGACAGCGATAACAGGTATCGTCGCGCAGGTATTTAGCTTCAAAGTCATAAAATTCGTTGGCAGGCTCAATTTTGATCACCGGCAGCACCTGATCACCCAGAATTGCCACGGTATATTCGCCGCCACCGATGAAGCGTTCCGCGATGACCAGAGGATCGTGACGGGCTGCCTCACGATAAGCCGCCTGCAACTCACCCGCGGCCTTCACCTTGCTGATCCCAACACTTGAACCTTCGTTGGCCGGTTTCACGAACAGCGGCAAACCCAGTTTCCCTATGACTTCCTGCGGCGAGCTGTGCTCACCTAGCATCATAAAATCAGGTACCGGCAATCCACCCGCCTGCCAAACTAGCTTGCTGCGCCATTTGTCCATTCCCAGCGAAGACGCCATCACGCCGCTCCCCGTGTAAGGAATACCCATCAATTCCAGTGCGCCCTGCACCGTACCATCCTCACCGAATCTACCGTGCAGCGCGATAAATACGCGATCGAATCCCTGATCTTGCAACTCATGCAAATTTTGCTTAGCGGGGTCAAACGCATGTGCATCCACTCCGCTGCGCAGCAATGAAGCTAATACCGCAGCACCGCTCTTGAGTGACACTTCCCGCTCGGCTGAACGCCCGCCGAACAGCACGGCAACCTTGCCGAAAGCAGCAGGATTAAGGATAGAGGATTGAGGATTCAGCGTTTTAAAATCAGTCTTACTGTTAGCCATCTTTACGCTCGCCTCTCCGATGATTTTCACTTCAGGATGTAAATCCACCCCTGTTTGCGTCATGACCGTCTGCCTTACCTGACAAATCAGGGTTTCGATATCATCGGCCGTTGCGCTATTCACATTGACAATAAAATTGGCATGTTTTTCAGACACCTGTGCACCGCCAATTTTTTTACCCTTCAAGCCGCACTGTTCTATCAGACGCGCCGCGTAATCATTTGGCGGATTGCGAAAGACCGACCCGGCATTGGGCAGATTCAGCGGCTGACTGTTGATGCGTTTAGCCAGTAAATCCTTAATAGTTTGGCGTGCGATCTGCCCGTCGCCCGGCGAAAAGGACAACCAGGCGCCGACGAGAAATTCTTCCGGGGAATGGGGAGTGGGGAGTGGGGAGTCACGGCTTTCCCACTTTCCACTTGCCACTTGCCACTGACTGCGCAATGCCACACTCCGATAGCCTATTTCGTATTCCTGCGGCGTTCTCACCTTCAACTCGCCGCTGCGCGTTACCACCTGTACGCGCGTAACGTGCTGCCAGATTTCACTGCCATAGCAACCGGCATTCATCGCCAGCATGCCGCCCAGCGTCCCCGGTATCCCGGCGCAAAATTCCGCGCCGGCTAAATCATTGTTGGCGGCAAAGCGCGCAAGCTTCGCGCCCGGCACACCCGCCTGCACGTAGATCAGTCCGTCCTGCCGCATCGCAAGTTCTGTGAGTGCACCGTGCATCAACAGTACCGTGCCGCGCACACCGCCATCCCTCACCAGCAAATTACTGCCAAGACCCACCGCAACCAGTGGCTCGTCCAGTGGACGGCTGCACAAGTACACCCGTAAATCATCCATATCTGCAGGTTGATACACGCGATCCGCCGCACCACCCGCACGCCAGCTGGTATGACGGCGCATGGACTGATCAAGGCTCAGCTTGCCTCTCAGTACCGCTGCGATAAATTGTCCCGGCTCGCTCATATTCATGTCTTTGCCATCTGTTTGACCGTCCCCGGCACATTGCCGATCGAACCTGCCCCCATCGTGACCACGACATCGCCGTCACGCGCCCATTGCATAATCGACTGCGGCATATCGGCAATATGTTCGACAAAAATTGCCTCCGACTGCCCCGCCAGTCGTAAGGCGTGCATCATGGCGCGCCCATCTGCTGCAACCAGTCGTGCCTCGCCTGCGGCGTACACTTCAGCGAGCAGCAAGGCATCTACACCGCACAGAATTTTCACAAAATCTTCGAACAGATCGCGTGTGCGCGTATAGCGGTGCGGCTGAAAGGCCAGCACCAGGCGGCGTCCGGGAAATGCGCCGCGCACGGCCGCCAAGGTGGCTGCCATTTCCACCGGGTGATGCCCGTAATCGTCGATCAGCGTGAAACTGCCGCCATCGGTCAGCGTAATCTCGCCATAACGCTGAAAACGTCTGCCGACGCCTTCGAATTCATCTAAGGCCGCAATAATAGCGTCGTCTGCTGCGCCGACTTCCAGTGCGATGGCGATAGCCGCCAGCGCATTCAATACGTTATGACGTCCCGGCAGATTGAGCGTGATTTCCAGATCACGGGGCGTGCCGTTCTGCCTGCATTGCGCGGTAAAGCACATCTTGCCGCCCTGATGCCGTACATTGATGGCACGGATCTGTGCTTCTTCAGAAAATCCGTAGGTTGTCACAGGCTTCGTCACGCGCGGCAGAATCTCGCGAATATTCGCGTCATCCACGCACACCATTGCCCGCCCGTAAAACGGTAAGTGTTCAATAAAATCAATAAAAGCCTGCTTTAATTTTGCAAAATCGTGGCCGTACGTTTCCATATGGTCTTCATCGATATTTGTCACAACGGCCAGTATCGGCTGCAGATACAGGAAGGAGGCATCAGACTCATCCGCTTCAACGACGATAAATTCTCCGGTGCCCAGCTTCGCGTTCGTGCCGCTGCTGTTGAGCTTGCCACCGATCACGAAGGTCGGATCAAAACCGCCGCGCGCCAGCACACTGGCGGTCAGCGAGGTGGTGGTAGTCTTGCCGTGCGTACCCGCCACGGCAATTCCCTGACGCAGACGCATCAATTCCGCCAGCATCATCGCGCGCGGCACAACGGGGATATGCCTCGCTCGGGCGGCGACCACCTCAGGATTGTCCTGACTCACGGCGGTTGAGACCACCACCACATCGGCGCTGGTCAAATTCACCTCGCTGTGTCCGATTGCAACGGAAACCCCTAACTCTCGCAGACGGTTTGTTGCCGCATTTTCTGCCAGATCGGATCCGCTTACGCTAAAACCCAGATTGAACAGCACTTCTGCAATACCGTTCATACCGGAGCCGCCGATACCCACAAAATGAATTTGTTTGATCTTGTGTCTCATTGTGCTAACTCCTTGCATATGTTTGCCACATCCCCTGCCGCGTCCGTCTTAGCCAGACTGCGTGCCTGCTGCGCCATCGTCAGCAACTTTTCACGGCTGAGTTCCATCAACTGTTTTGCCAATTTCGCCGCATCAAGTTCAGTCTGAGGCAGCAAAATGGCCGCACCCTGTTCGCTCAAAAACCGCGCGTTGTGTGTCTGATGATCATCAACCGCAAACGGAAATGGCACCAAAATACTGGCCACACCGGCGGCCGCGAGCTCTGCCACCGTAAGCGCACCCGAGCGGCAAATCACAAGATCCGCCCGTGCATAAGCGGCTGCCATATCGCCAATGAAGGACAGCACATCGGCCTCAACACCCGCGTTTTCGTATAATTTTGTCACTGCACCGTGGTGCTGCTTGCCGGTTTGGTGCACGACATTCGGTCGCACGTCCACATCCAACAGCGCCAGTGCAGCTGGCATCGCCTCATTTAGTGCGCGCGCACCCAGACTGCCGCCGACGACCAGTACATTCAAACGACCTGTGCGTGCGGCATATCTGTCGGCAGGCGCTTGTATTTCGGCAATGACACTGCGCACCGGATTGCCGCACCACTGTGCTTTCGGCAAAACATCGGGAAAGCCTGTCATCACCCGTGTCGCAAAACGCGCCAGTACCTTGTTGCTCAATCCTGCGACCGAATTTTGCTCATGTATCACTAGCGGCCGATGCAGTATCGCTGCCATCAGTCCACCCGGAAACGTGATATAGCCGCCCATACCTAACACGACATCCGGCCGGTGGCGGAAAATTGCGACCGCGCTTTGCCCGAGTGCAATGATCAAATTGACCGGTAGCATCAACTTTCGCAACAAGCCGTTACCGCGCAAGCCGGAAAATCTGACCAGCGCCATCGGATAGCCGTGTTTTGGCACCAGATCCGCTTCCATACTGTTCGGTGCGCCCAGCCAGGTCACCTGCCAGCCTTGTTCGCGCAGCAGATCGGCCACCGCGAGTGCCGGAAAGATATGCCCGCCCGTGCCGCCTGCCATGATCAGTATTGAACGGTTCATAAATAGTAACCCGCTGAATGACCACAATCAGGCTCAACACAACAAGGTTTTACCTGAATCATGAATCCTGAATCCTCGATCCTGATCTTCATGCTGGCATCCCTCGTGCAATACGACGGTTTTCATAGTCGACGCGGAGCAATACGGCGGCGGCGATACAATTGACCACCACGCCACTGCCACCGAAGCTCAAAAAGGGCAGTGTCAGTCCTTTGGTAGGCAACACGCCCATATTCACACCGATGTTGATCGTTGCCTGCACGCCGACCCACACCCCTATCCCTTGAGCGACCAGCGCCGAGTAATTCCGTTCCAAAAATGCGGCATGCCGTCCGATCTGCAATGCGCGTATCACGACCAGCGCGAACAAGCCAATCACACAGACCACGCCCACCAAACCCAATTCTTCTGCGATCACTGCCATCAGAAAATCGGTATGCGCTTCGGGCAGATAAAATAATTTTTCAACGCTGCCACCCAGCCCTACGCCAAAACGCTCACCTCGCCCGAAAGCGATCAGCGCATGACTTAATTGATAGCCTTTGCCGTATGGATCAGCCCAGGGGTCCATGAATCCGATCACGCGTTGTAAACGGTAAGGCGACGATAAAATCAGCGCGGCGAAGGCCATCGGCAGCATAAACACCAGCAGGCCAAATACTTTTAAGTTAAATCCACCCAGCCAGAGCGTGCAAATAGAGATGGCCAGCACCACCACAAACGCGCCCATATCGGGTTCGAGCAGCAGCAGCCCACCGACGACCGCCATCACGCCAAACATAGGCAGAAAGGTTTTGATAATCGAATTGCTCTCTCGCCCTTTGCGCACGGTGTAATCGGCGGCATACATCACGGCAAACAACTTCATCAATTCTGAGGGCTGAAGGTTAATCACAAACAGCGACAACCAGCGTCGGCTGCCATTGACTTCGCGCCCGACATGGGGAATCAGCACCAGCACCAGCAGGGCGGCACCCGCCACAAAGAGATAGGGCGAGTAGTTTTGCCATGTCTGCACTGGCACTTGAAAGGCCAGCGCGCCGGCAACCAATCCCACCGCGATGAACATGCTGTGCCGCATCAAATAATAGCTCGCTTGATGACCGGTAAATTTGCTACCTTCGGCCGTTGCGATTGAGGAGGAATACACCATCACCAAGCCCACCGACAGCAGCGCGATGAACACCCAGATCAGCAGCATATCGAACTGCACCTGAGGCGGCCTTGTGTGTGTTTTGACTAATGAGGCCATGCACCCTCCTCATTTAAGCGGTGCACTTCATCGATGAACACCTGTGCGCGGTGTCCATAGTTGCGGTACATATCGAAACTTGCACAGGCCGGCGACAGCAGGATCGCATCCCCCGACTGCGCGATGCTCGCCGCTTGCCTGACTGCATCCTGCATATCCGCTGCATGCATCAGCGGTACATCGCACCCTACCAGCGCGGCGGCGATCAAAGGCGCATCGCGCCCGATCAGCACAACCGCGCGGGCGTGATGTGAGACGGCTGATTTTAGTGGTGAAAAATCCTGCTCCTTGCCCACGCCACCGGCGATCAGCACCGCAGGGCAGCCCAAGCCTTCTAATGCGGCGACCGTCGCGCCCACGTTGGTGCCCTTGGAATCGTCATAAAACGTGATGTCATGCAGTACCGCGACCTTCTCAACACGATGCGGCAACCCCTTGAAACTGCGCAATGCGGCCAGCAAAACGGACATCGACATATCAATCGATCGGCACAGCGCGAGGGCTGCCAGCGCATTGGCAACATTGTGCAAACCTGCCAGTTGCATGTCTGACGCCTTGATGAGTCGCGAACTGCCCTGCACCAGCCAAATGTCATCACCGTCCCGCTCGATGCCGAAATCGCTTTCGCTCGCGGGTTTGTTCAATCCAAAACTGATGCATGCGACCGCCGTATGTTTCATCGCAATGCTGCGCGCATCGTCTCGGTTGAGCACCTGCAAGCGACAGCCGCCGAGTATCTGCTGCTTGGCCGCCGCGTACTCATCCATGCCGGCATAGCGATCCAGATGATCTTCGCTGACATTCAACACAGTCGCCGCATCAGCCATCAGGCTGCGGGTCGTTTCCAGCTGAAAGCTCGACAATTCCAGCACCCAAACCCCGGGTTGCTGATCACCGCGCTGCAACACCACATCGAGCACTGCCGGCGAAATATTGCCGGCCGCCACCGCATCGAGTCCCGCCGCGCGACACAAATGCTCGACGAGAGTTGTGACCGTCGTTTTGCCGTTTGAGCCGGTGATGGCAATAATCTTAGCCCCGCCTTTTGCATCCTGCATCTGTTGTGCGAACAGTTCTATGTCGCCCACAACAGGGATGCCGCGTGCTGTGGCCCGTGCGATATGCGGTTCGGCCAGCGGGACGCCGGGACTGATGGCAATCAGGTCAATGCCGTCAAACAGGGCATCGGTAAAATCGCCGCAAAATAGCTGATCGCCAGGCACGAACCGGGCGACTTCATCCAAGCCCGGCGGCGCTTTGCGACTGTCTGCCACGCGCAGACGCGCGCCCTGGGCGCTTAACCAGCGCACCATCGATAATCCAGTCTCACCGAGACCTAATATCAGGACAAATTTGTCGCTCAGCGTTTTCATCTTAGTTTTAACGTCGCCAGTCCCAGCAATACCAACAGCATGGTGATAATCCAGAAGCGCACCACGACCTGCGTTTCCTTCCAGCCCTTTAGTTCATAGTGATGGTGCAGCGGCGCCATGCGAAATACGCGGCGACCTGTCAGCTTGAAGGAGGCGACCTGAATTACGACCGACAGTGTTTCCACGACGAACACGCCCCCCATAATGAACAGCACCAATTCCTGACGTACAATGACAGCCACCACGCCCAGCGCAGCACCTAAGGCCAGCGCACCGACATCGCCCATAAACACTTCCGCGGGGTAAGCGTTGAACCACAAAAATGCCAGCCCCGCCCCTGCGATACCGCCACAAAATACAGCCAGTTCTCCCGCGCCCGGGATATAGGGAATACCCAGATATTTAGCGAACACGGCATTGCCTGCGACATAGGAAAATAGTGCCAGCGCACTGGCCACCATCACCGTTGGCATGATCGCCAAGCCATCCAGACCGTCCGTGAGATTAACCGCGTTGCTGGTTCCGACAATCACAAAGTAGACGACTGCAATAAACGTGACGGCACTCAGCGGAAAGACAAAAAACTTCATGAATGGCACGATCAGTTCGGTCTGAGCCGGCAGCGTCGAGGTTTTCCACAGATAGACGGCGACCACCAGTGCGATCAAAGACTGCCAGATCATTTTCGCCTTCGCTGACAAGCCTTTTGGATTGCGATGCACGACTTTACGATAGTCGTCTATCCAGCCGATCACGCCGAAACCCAGCGTGGTGAGCAGCACTACCCAAACATAATGGTTGTGCAGATCCCCCCACAGCAGCGTGGTAATACCAATCGAGGTGAGAATCAGCGCGCCGCCCATGGTCGGCGTACCCGCCTTGACCAGATGCGTCTGGGGCCCGTCGGTACGCACCGACTGGCCGATCTTGTAAGCGGTCAGCTTGCGGATCATCGCAGGGCCCACCATAAACGAGATACCCAGTGCGGTCATCGCCGCCAATACGGTACGCAGCGTAATGTAATTGAATACACTAAAAAAACGTATATCCTGAGCCAGCCATTGTGTGAGCGCTAATAACATTCTTATTCCTTTGGTAAGTAAGCAGTGGTCAGTGGTAAGTTGGCTGTGTTGATTCCACTCGCCACTTCCGACTCACTACTCACCAGATGCTTTACGACGCGTTCCATTTTCATGAAGCGCGACCCTTTCACCAGCACAGTTGTGCCGTCTTTTAATTCTTTGTCCAGCACGTCGAACAGTGCCTCGATACGCTCAAAATGCAGGGCACGAGCACCGAATTCGCGCACCGCCTCCCGAGTTAACTCGCCCAGCGCATACAACTTTTCGATGCCGGATTCGCGTGCAGCAATCCCGATACCTGCGTGAAATTGCGCTGCATCCTCACCCAACTCGCCCATATCGCCCAGCACCAATACGCGCTGCCCGCTCATTCCGGCCAGTACTGCGATCGCAGCTTTCAAAGAGGCCGGATTCGCGTTATAGGTATCGTCGATCAGCACGGCGCCGCCTCTCGCGAACTTGCGCTGCAATCTGCCGTCGACGCCGCCGAATTTTGCTAACCCTGCGACGATGCTCTCCAACGATAAATTCAGCGCGATGGCCGCAGCGGTGACCGCAAGTGCATTGCGCGCGTTATGCTCGCCTGGCACTTGCATATCCACCGTGAAATCGCCTACAGGTGTTTTGGCATCAAGACGCAGACCCTCACCGTTCGGCTGCCATGAGCCGCTGATGTCAGACTGCACGCTTAAACCGAATTCCAGTAATGAATGCGCACCGGCAAGACTGCGCCAAAGCGGCGCAAACTCATCATCCGCATTGATAATCGCGCTGCCGCCCGACTGCAAGCCTGAAAATATTTCGCCTTTAGCATGCGCTACCGCCTCGACCGAGCCCATACCTTCGAGATGGGCGCCGCTGGCATTGTTAATCAGCGCTACATTCGGACAGGCAATCCGCGTCAAGTAGTCGATTTCGCCCGGATGATTCATGCCCATTTCAATGACCGCATAGCGGTGCTGCGCGTTGAGTTGCAACAGCGTCAGCGGCATGCCGATGTCGTTGTTGAAATTACCTTTGGTTGCCAGCACCGCGTCGTCCGATCCCGCCGCGATGCGCAGTACGCTCGCCAGCATTTCCTTGACCGTCGTCTTGCCATTGCTGCCGGTAATCGCCACCATCGGAATGGTGAACTTTTGACGCCAGTGCGCTGCCAGTTGCCCCAATGCGATGCGCGTATCCGCGACCAAAATTACCGGGCAGCTAAATTCCTGTCCCACCTGGAATGACTCTTCATTGACGAGCGCTGCAACAGCACCGGACTGCATCGCTTGCGCAATAAAATCGGCGCCATCGAATTTCTCACCGCGCAACGCGATATACAAATCACCCGTTTTGATCTTGCGCGTATCGGTTGATACCGCCATAAATCGCACATCTGACGGCCCTTTAATTTTCCCGTTCAGTATTTTGGCGGCTTGTGCGAGCAACATCATGCTGTAACTCCTGACTGATTCATCCAAATTTTCAATGACTGTGTCGCCACACTCACATCGCTAAACAGATGCTTCACACCCTTAATTTCCTGATAATTTTCATGCCCTTTACCTGCAATCAACACGATATCGGTACGCCCGGCCCTAGCAATCGCATAAGCGATAGCATCAGACCGGTCGCTGATCACCTCGTGCCTGCCATCAGACATACCCGCAATCACCTCGCCTATGATCTGCTGTGCATCTTCGCTGCGCGGGTTATCGCTGGTGACGATGCAACGATCGGCAAATTTTTCTGCAACGCGCCCCATCATGGCGCGTTTGCCGCGATCCCGATCCCCGCCGCAACCGAATACGCAAATCAGCTGCCCCGCCTCATTCGCGCCTTGACCTGCCTCACGCAGTGCCAGCAACACTTTTTCAAGTGCATCGGGGGTATGCGCGTAATCCACGATCACCAGCGGCTGATTCAGCCCGCCCAGTTTTTGCATTCTCCCGGTGACAGGCTGCACCGCATTCAATGATGCAACCGCGGCGTCGAGGGTCATGTCGCTTACCAGCAGCACGCCCAGTGCGCCGAGCAAATTCGACACATTGAATCTTCCTACCATCTGAGTGCACAGCACGGCCGCCCCCCAACTGGAACGAACTTCAACTTTCATTCCGTGACTGCCCATATCCAGCACCACGCCGTACACCATGCGCAGGCCGTGCCGTTCAGCCAAGCGAAGCGCTTCATCCGTCATGCCGTACCCAATCACTTCGACCGTCTTGTCAGCTAACTGCAGCGCCAGCTCCGCACCAAAGGCATCGTCGAGATTGATCACGGCATAGTTGAGCGACTGCCAGTCAAACAGCCGCCGCTTAGTTGCCGCGTAGTTTTCCATATCGCCGTGATAATCCAGATGATCGCGGCTCAAATTCGTCAGCAAGGCCACATCGAAGCGCACGCCGTTGACCCGCCCCTGTGCCAGCGCATGAGATGACACCTCCATCGCAGTCGCGCGCGCGCCCTTGTTCAGATAATCGGCTAACAAGCTATGTACGCGAATCGCATCGGGCGTGGTATTTGCGCTCGCTTGCAAGTCATGGGCGAAACCGTTGCCGAGCGTGCCGATCATCGCGCAATTTTTTTCCGCATCATTCAGCGCCTGCGCGATCCAGTGACAGGTAGACGTTTTGCCATTTGTCCCTGTCACACCGATCATCCAGAGTGCTTTCGATGGTTCACCGTAAACGTCATCCGCCAGAAATCCCGCGTTGTAACGTAAATCAGAAATTCCAATATTGGGAACCGTCCATGCCGCGTCCCAGACAAAATTGTGCACATCCCAAATTACGGCAGCCGCGCCCTGAAGAATTGCCTGCGCGATAAACTGCCGTCCGTCCGTCTTTTCACCGGGACAGGCCACAAACACGTCGCCTTTTTTCAGCGCACGACTATCCGTCACCAGATGTTTTACCTGTACGCCCAACTGTGACTGCAACTGACTCAGGGTGGGCATCATATTTCCTCCCTGACAATTTCAGCTGGTGCTGCAATCACATTGTCCAGCGGAGCATCGTTCGGTACATTTAGTAAATGCAACGCACCTGCGACCACCTGACTGAACACGGGTGCCGCTACCAGACCGCCGTAATATTGCCCGGCGCTTGGCTCATCTATCATGACGGCAACAATCAGACGCGGTGCTGATACAGGCGCCAATCCGACAAAGGAGGCGACATATCGGTTTGAGTAATGCCGCCCGTCAAGCTTATGCGCCGTACCTGTTTTCCCCGCCACACGATAGCCTGCCACTTGCGCGAGCGGCGCCGTGCCCCCCGGCATCACCACCGATTCCATCATTACGCGCAACTGTGCTGCCGTTTTACTGGAAAATACCGGTTTGCCTGCTGCCGGCTGGTCGAGTTTGAGCATCGAAACGGGTTTGATTTCGCCATCGCCTGCAAACACCGTATAGGCACGCGCCAGCTGCAACAGATTGACCGAAATGCCGTGCCCGTAGGACATAGTGGCCTGCTCGATGGGTTTCCAGCTTTTTGCATCTCGCAACATGCCGATTGCCTCACCCGGAAAATTGCTGCCGGTGTGATGACCGAAGCCCGCATCGTAAAATGTTTGCCACATCACTTCAGGCTCCATGGACAACGCGATTTTTGCCGCGCCCACATTGCTCGATTTTTGTATCACCTGAGATACACTCAGCATGGGTTCGGCGTGGGTATCGTGAATTTTTTTATTGCCCACCGTAAACACGCCGTTTTCGGTGTTGATCATCGTATCAGGACGCACCTTGCCAATATTCAGCGCTGTGGCTATGGTGAAGGGCTTCATGGTGGAACCCGGTTCAAACACATCGGCCACCGCGCGATTGCGCATTGCCTGCGTGCTCACGCGTGTGCGGTTATTGGGGTTGTAGCTCGGATAATTGGCCAGAGCCAACACTTCGCCGCTATTCGCGTCCAGCACCACGATCGCGCCTGCCTTAGCCTGATGTTGCGCGACGGCGAGCTTTAACTCCCGATAGGCCAGATGCTGAATTTTACTGTCCAGACTTAATGCAATATCGCCACCGGGCTTCGGTGGCGTGAGACTTCCCGCATCCTCGACAATATGACCTCGCCTGTCCTTGATCACGCGTTGACTACCCAGTTTACCGGCAAGCTGGTTCTGCAGCACCAGTTCCAACCCTTCCTGTCCGTTGTCATCCTGACCGGTAAAGCCTAGCATCTGTGCAAATTCCTCACCGGCCGGATAATAGCGACGATATTCATGCTGCAAGGAAATCCCCGGTAAATTCAGTTTTGCCACACTTCCTGACTGCTCAGGCGGCAACTGCCGTTTCAGAAACACAAAATCCCGCTTCACATCGGCCAGATGGTCATGTACATCGCTCACCCGCATGCCCAGTGCCTGTGCAAGCTGATTTAATTGTTGCTCGCTAATCTTAGTTTCATTGGCATCATCAATTTTGATATCGGAGGGGCTTGCCCAAACCGATTCGACTGGCGTGCTAACTGCGAGTGGCTCACCGTTACGATCTGTGATCATGCCCCGATGCGCACTGACCTCAACGATCCGGCTGTAGCGTTGATTGCCTTTCTCCTGCAAAAAATCATCCCGTATACCCTGAAGATAAATCGCTCGTCCGACCAACCCTGCCAGACACAACAACAACATCGCGAACAGCACAATCGCACGCCATCCCGGCAATTTCGCCGCGATGTTATCGTTTGATTTAGCCGTATATTTCATGGTTTATGGCTGGTTCCGTTATCGAGAGGCGAGGACTGCCCAACCCGTATCAATTTAATTTGTTCTTTTTTTGGTAACTGCATCTGCAACTGCTTTGTTGCTACTCTTTCCACGCGAGCGGAGGCTGCCAGCGTGCTTTGCTCTAACTGCAACTGCCCCCACTCGATTTCCATCTGGTGGGCGTGCTCTTTTTCCTGCTGCAATGCAATAAATAATTTACGCGCCTGATGCTGTGAGGTCACCACGCTCAATGCGCCTGTGATCACCAGCACCAGCAGCAGGCCCTGCAAAAATCCGTTACGCCACATCGCTGCGTTCTGCCACACGCATCACGGCGCTACGCGCACGCGGATTGCTATTCAGCTCGTCCTTGCCAGCCTTAATCGCACGCCCGATTAAATTCAACTTACCCTTGGGCACTTCACTGGCACGGATAGGCACATTGCGCGGCAATTTGTCCGCATCGTTCAAATCGCGCAGGTAATGTTTGACCATGCGGTCTTCCAGTGAATGAAAACTGATGACTGCCAGTCGCCCTCCCGGCTTCAGATGAGCGACGCACTGAGGCAACACCTGCTCTAATTCCTCGAGTTCCTGATTGAGATAAATCCGTATAGCCTGAAAGGTCCTTGTCGCCGGATTTTTTCCGGTTTCGCGGGTACGTACCGTCTTGCCAACCAGCTCGACGAGCTGCCCCGTGGTCTGGATGGGTTGAATTTCACGCGCAACAATAATCGCTCTTGCAATCTGCTTAGCAAACCGTTCTTCGCCGTAATCACGTATAACCTCCGTCAGCAAACCCTCGTCTGCCGTTTCCAACCATTGCGCGGCGGTCGAGCCGCGACTGTTATCCATACGCATGTCTAACGGCGCATCGAACCTGAAACTAAAACCGCGCGCGGCCTCATCCAGTTGCGGCGAAGACACACCCAAATCAAGCAAAATTCCGTCAACATACTCAACACCCAGCTCGCGCAACACCTCAGCCAAATGCGTAAATCCACTATGCACCATCTTAAAACGCGCATCCTTCCACGCCAGACCATGACTGACCGCGGTCATATCTTTATCCAGCGCAATCAGGCGCCCATTGGTGCCCAGTTGCTGCAAAATCAGTGCACTGTGCCCGCCACGGCCGAAGGTGCAATCCAGATAGATGCCATCCGGTTTAATCGCCAGCGCCTCGACAGCCTCAGACAGCAGCACTGTGGTATGAATCAGCGCATCACTCACAGCGAAAATCCTTCCAGTTCTGCCGGCAAATCGCCCGACATCAACAACAACGAGGCTTGCTGCTGCGCCTGCCACTTGACCTCATCCCACAACTCGAATTTATTACCCTGACCGATCAGCATCACATTTTTGTCGAGCGCGGCATAACTGCGCAGCACCGGAGATATCAAAACCCGTCCTGCACTGTCCATCTGCACATCCTCGGCATGTCCCACCAACAGACGCTGCAGGGCGCGGCTTCTAGGATTGAATGCAGAGAGTTTGTTCAATTTATCGCGAATAGGCAGCCATTCAGGTTCCGGGTAGACCAGCAGGCAACCATCCGCATCTGCCGTCAGCACCAAATTTCCGGCGCAGCCACTCAGCAGTTCGTCGCGATACCTTGCCGGTATTGCGAGCCTGCCTTTGCCATCCAGATTAAGTTGTGCTGCACCTTGGAACATTCGACAACCTCCACAATTACCCACTTTTTACCACTTACACCCACTATATTGAAAAAACCCCCTTGGGTCAAGCAAAAAACAGATTTTTTCTTTAAAAGACAATGAGTTAGAGCCGAATGCTAATGAAAATAAAATATGCTTATAAAGCAATGAATTGCACAATTAAGCTAAAGTTGTTTGTAATGAACAGAAATAGACTCAGGCCTGCCGAGCTGCAATGATGACGAGGAATAAAAGCTGTCGAATGAGAAGAAAACCGGAAAATAATAATCTACATGACAGGCAAAACCGGAAGTGGCGGCAAGAACCTCAGATAGCTCGCAGTCCTTTCACCGCGTCATTCAAGCTGACTTGACTATAACGATAAAACACCTATAAGATAGTAATCAAATACTTTCTAAATTTAGGTTTAAGCATGATTAAAAAATCCAGATTGAAAACAAGTTGCTTGTTTGCAGTGTGTATTGCAGAGCCTGCTCTGCTGTTTAACCATTATTGCTGTCACTCACAATAAAAAAAACATTACGACTTTTAAGCGCACAAAACATGCTCTCGATCATCGCGCACATGGAAGAGCATGCGATGGCCAGTATGCGGAACAGTCAACTTATTGGAGCAAGGTTATGAATCAAGAAATCATCAAACGCCGCATGCCGAGTGAAGAACGGCAAAGCGAGATTGTGCGCGTCGCTATTCATCTGGCCGCCGAAAAGGGTATAGACAGCGTCACGACACAGGATATGGCCGATGCGATGAAAGTGACCCAAGGGGCTATTTTCAAGCATTTTCCGACCAAGGACGATATCTGGCTGGCCGTCATGCAGTGGATACGCGGCAAACTGATGACGGTAGTGGAAAAGGCCGCATCCGGGGCGACAGATCCGATGGATGCGATTGAACGGATGTTCTTCGCGCATATTACTTTTATCGGCAAGCATCCTTCCATTCCGCGGTTGCTGTTTTCAGAAATGCTGCATAAAAGAAACAGTAAGCTCCGCGACCTGATTCAGGAAATCATCTCAGGTTATGAAGGGAAAATTGCCGCCCTGCTCGAAATGGCAAAAGATCAGGCACTGGTGGCGAGAGAGCTGGACAGCAAAAATGCGGCGGTGCTCTACATCGGGATGATTCAAGGGCTTTTCATGCAGGTTTCTATTTTTGGCGGCAAGCGCACCTTGCTGGAGGAGGCCAAAAAAACCTTCCCGATTTATCTGCACGGCATCAAAAAACGTAGCGATGATCTTTAACAATTCACCCATGAAAGGCAGCTCAATGAAAAAAAGAATCGCATTCTTGATCGGCACCCTGTTGTTTACCACGCTCACAGCCGCAGAGCCGCTTGCACTGCAGCGGGTAATGAAAGACTTGGGGAAACATATGCAAATCGTAACCGATGGCATATCCCGCGAAGACTGGGCGCTAGTTGAACACACCGCTCATCAGATCGGCGAGCATTCTGAGGCACCGCCGGATGAAAAAATCCGCATCATCAGTTTCATGGGAAGCAATATGGGAAAATTCAAGACCTTCGACGCGCAAACCCATGAAGCCGCACATGAAATGGCAGAAGCCGCCCATAAAAAAGAGGGGCTCAAGGTGATCGCAGCCTTCCAAAAAATACAGACCGGCTGCCTTGCCTGCCACCAGACCTTCCGTCCTGCCTTCACAGAGCACTTCTACGGAAAACCCAAATAAAACCTTTTTTAAAATCATCTGCTTAAAGGGAACGTCATGCAAAACTACAAATTGAGCTGGAGTCTGGTGGTCGTTTTATCCATCATCGTCGCGCTGTTAGGTTACAAATTTACCGTAGGTGAAGTGCAACCGTCCGATGATGGCCGCCAGGCTCTCATGCTAAGTAAGGACGAACGCAATACGTTGTTGCTTGAGATGCGCAACTGGCTGCAAAACTCACAAGCCATATTGGCAGCGGCATCCGAAAAGGATTTCGATACCGTCATTAAATCAGCAAAAGCATCCGGAATGGCTGCGGAAGCCGATACACCAGGCTCGTTATTCCGAAAGATTCCCGTTGAAATGAAAGCGCTCGGTTTTGGAACACGCAAGAAATTTGACGAGATTGCCGCCGATGCAGAACAATTCAAAGACAGCAATCGTATCGTCGCCAAATTGAGTGAAGCTATGAACAACTGCGTCGCATGCCATGCGACCTATCGTTTTATTGAAACGGCACAATAGCGCTGGATCAGGCCCAGGCCCGTCAGAACTTTTGCAAGCCGGGATCATTGCCCCCTGCAAAAGGGTTCAGTAGTAAGATTCAACCGTATTGCAATCAACTAAAACTGACCCGGGCCGTCTAGCGCAGCACTCAACGACCTCCGCGCATCCCCCCTCCTTGACCACCACCCATTCCGCCACCCGGCCCCCGGGCCGGCACGCCATCCGGAATAGCGAGGCCTTTTTCTCTGGCTTTCTCCTTCATCTCCTCATGATGCTCTTTACGTATGACCTTTCGCGCCTCGTCTAAAGTTGCATTGCGCATTTTTTTGCGCTGCTCGTTTTGCTCTTCTGATGACATCAATTGCCTGCCGGTTGTCTGCTGAATTCCGGATGGCTCCTGTGCCGCAATATCGCCCGCCAACGCGACACCAAATGACACAAGCAAAGTACCGGACAATACTGACAAAACCATTTTCTTGTACATTTTTATCTCCGATTAGAAAGTTAAAATACGATGTATCAACTTCACTTTGAGGGGAATACCGATTGTATTGCTTAAATCCGAAACTCACTACAACGGCAGACTTCATACATCAGATAAACAGCGTCGTACCGGATTCTGAGGCCTCGCCCAAAAAGGCTGCTACGCCGCCAATTTCCACGCCGTCAATCAACTCGGACTGGTGTATTCCCATTACATCCATGGACATTTGACAGGCGATCATCTGTGCCCCGCCGTCCACCAGACTTTGCAGCAAATGCCCCGGGGTCTCCACCCCCTTGTCGTGCATCACCTTACGGATCATTTTAGCGCCCAAGCCGTGCATATCCATTTTCGAAATCGAGTTAAGATGATCTACCCCTGACGGCAACATGGAACTGAACATCCGATCCATCATCGGCTTATCCCGTGCAGGCGCATTTTCACGACGCAGCACATCAAGCCCCCAGAAGGTGAAAAACAGGCTGACCGGCTTACCCATCGCCAGCGCACCATTAGCGATGATCATACTGGCCATCACCTTGTCCAGATCGTCCGAAAACACGACCAGAGTAAGTTTGTCACGGTTCACTGCTGGCACGGATGTCACAGGTGCGATCTTATTCTTGCGCAACAGCACGACAATCAGTCCCTTGTCGGATTTAAGCGACAAGACATCGTTGCCTGTCTTCTTAGCCCATGCGCGGATATCCCGGCCAAAAGCGGGGTCGGAGACGGTCACTTCCAGCAACTCTCCTGCATCGAGTGCTTCCATCGCCTTGTATGTCTTCATGATGGGGCCCGGGCATTGCAGACCGACCGCGTTCAGCGTGTGCAACTCGCCATCTGGCGCGACCAGAGCAGCACTACCGCTACGCTCAGCTTCAATCTCTTCTGGCGCACGACGCTTGATGTCTTCATAGTCGAAGATATCCGGATTGGATTGCTTGTCCACCGCCCACGAGTAAGTCTTGTAGCCGCCTGACAGATTGCTGACCTGAGTGAAACCATGCTGTTTAAGAATGCGATAAGCCAGATAGCCGCGCAGACCAATCTGGCAGAACACCACCACGGGTGCATTGCGATCCAGTTCGTCCAAATGTTCACGAATCTGATTGACATCGAAATTGCGCGCCGTCGCGATACTGCCGAATTCGTACTCTTCGGCCGTGCGCACATCGATGAGTTGAAGTTCAGATGACTTTGCGAGCAATCGCTCATGCAATTCGCGCCAGCCTATCATCTCGTGGGATTGATTGAGCAAATTGACGGCAACATAGCCTGCGATATTAATCGGATCCTTAGCAGCACCGAAGGACGGCGCGTAAGCCAATTCCAGCTCGGCCAGATCTTCCACATTCAGGTTGCCATGTATTGCGGTCGAAATCACATCAATCCGCTTATCCGCCCCGTCCGCTCCCACCGCCTGCGCGCCGAGTATTTTTCCCTCCGGCGTAAATAACAATTTCAAACTGATCTGCTTAGCGCCGGGGTAATAGCTCGCGTGCGAACCGCTATGTGTAATGCAGCTGAGAAATGGGATTCCCGCCGCGGTCAGTTGTTTCTCGTTCAGACCGGTGGTTGCAGCAGCCAGATCAAACGCCTTAAGAATCGACGTGCTCTGAGTGCCACGATATTGCTGTGCATTGCCGAACACAATATTATCGGCGGCCATGCGCCCCTGACGGTTGGCAGGTCCTGCCAGCGGAATCAATGCCTGAAGACCACTGATGAACTGAGTGACCTCGATCGCATCGCCTACTGCATAAATATCCGGATCGGAGGTCTGCAAATAGCTGTCCACCTTAATCCCGCCAGTACTGCCCAATTCCAAACCGCAGGCGCGCGCCAGCGTGGTTTCCGGACGCACCCCGATCGCCAGCACCACCATATCTGCCTGCAGACGGCGGCCACTGCCAAGATATACAACGGTATGGTCATCTCTGTCCTCAAAGCGCTCCACCTTATCCGACAGGTAAAGTTCGACATTCTTGTCTTTCATGTGGGAATGAACGATGGCGGCCATCTCGTAATCAAGCGGCAGCAGGATCTGGTCGGCGCCTTCCACCAGCGTAGTAAAAATTCCTTTTTCATGGAGATTTTCGGCGACTTCAATGCCGATAAAACCACCGCCGATTACCACCGCGCGGCGCGGCGCATGCTGTTCGAGATGCGCCATGATACGATCCAGATCGGGAATATTGCGCAAACCGAAGATGCGCGGTGAATCGATACCGGGCAGTTTGGGGCGCACGGGTTCAGCACCCGGCGAGAGCAGCAGCTTATCATAAGACTCGTCATACTCATCGCCACTGGCAAGATCGCGCAGACGTACCACTTTAGCATTGCGATCAATGGCGATAGCCTCTGTTTTACTGCGCACGTCCACTCGGTAGCGCGCCTCGAATGCCGGTTCAGAAGTGACGAGCAGCTGATCGCGTTGTTCAATAGTACCTGATATGTAATAAGGCAAGCCGCAGTTGGCGAAACTGATATACGGGCCGCGCTCTATCATGAGTATCTCGGCACGCTCATCATTGCGGCGAATCCGCGCTGCCGCGGTGGCGCCTCCGGCGACACCCCCTATAATAATCACTTTCATCTTGCATCCTTAAAAGGGTAGTTAAACCGTCGATTACACATCGAGAGCAGTCGAAAATATCGTTTAGCAACGCTCATCGCAGTAGTTACCAGACACACTCAACAAAACGCTAGCCGACAGAGACTGCAACCGTTCGATAGCGATTAATAAGCTACGATCAGCTGGAATTTTCAGCCTAAATGATTTTAATTACAAGCATATTATAATATTCTTACATAGAAGTCTTTATTGCGACATTTATCACAGATCACTGATAACACTTCAAATATCATGTACCACCATTCCCACCCTTCACTCAGGATCTCAGCATGAAATTAACCACTAAAAAAATATCACTGACGCTAGCGACCCTGTTAGTTATGATGCTCGGCGCTCAACGCTTACAAGCCACAACGGATGTAGATATTGATGTAACACAAGCACACACCCTGAATAGGCAAGGGGCGTTGTTACTGGATGTGCGGGAGCCCAGCGAATATACTGAAGTGCATGCGCCCAATGCCACACTGATTCCGTTGGGCCAGCTGAGTGCAAGACTCAATGAAATTTCGGCATACAAAGACAAACCCATCGTCGTGATGTGCCGCTCCGGGAGGCGCTCTGCAAAGGCCGTCCATCTGTTGCAGGAAGCGGGATACAGTCACGTTAACAATATAGCGGGCGGCATACTGGCGTGGGAAAAATCAGAACTGAAAGTAGTGCGTCCGAATTGAAAAATCACGAATATCAGACGCAAAAAAGGCCATCGTCAAGATGGCCCTTTACTTGTAAAACGAGGTGAAACGGCTTACAAACTCTGTGCGTGATCAGCCAGATATTGTGCAACCCCTTCCGTGGATGCGTTCATACCGGCTTTACCCTTTTTCCAGCCTGCAGGACACACTTCACCATGCATTTCGAAAAATTGCAGCGCATCGACCATACGCAGCATCTCGTCGATATCGCGGCCTAACGGCAACATGTTCACAACCTGATGCATCACCACACCTGTCTTATCGATCAGGAAAGAGCCGCGCAATGCAACACCTGCACCGGCCAGTTCAACGTCATAGGCCTGGCAGATTTCATGTTTGATATCAGCCACCAGCGGATAACCAACCTGACCGATACCGCCCTTATTGACCGGTGTATTTTTCCATGCAAGATGGGTAAATTGCGAGTCAATCGACACGCCGATGACTTCCACGCCACGGTTTTTGAACTCCGCCAGACGATGATCAAATGCAATCAACTCGGAAGGGCAGACGAACGTAAAATCGAGCGGGTAAAAAAAGATCACCGCAGCCTTGCCTGCAATGTGGCTCTTCAGATTGAACGATTCGTTAATTTCGTTGTTGCCCATTACGGCGGCGGCGGTAAAATCGGGTGCTGCTTTGCCTACGAGAACTGCCATGTTTATCTCCTGAAGTTGAATGTATCGGGTGATGCAATTTAGGGTATTAACCTCATTTCGTCAACCTTAAGCATCTTGTGGAATTAAGTTTGCACCGGCGGAAAACTGAACGCTGTGCAACTGTGCATAGACGCCTTTTTTAGCCAGCAATTCGCTGTGGGTGCCGATCTCGGCGATTTCACCTTTATGCATTACGACGATGCGGTCTGCTTTTTCGATCGTGGATAGCCGGTGTGCAATCACCAGCGTGGTACGCCCCTGCATCAGCGTTTCCAATGCCGCCTGCACATGACGCTCAGACTCAGAATCCAGAGCCGAGGTCGCCTCATCCAAAATCAGCACCGGCGCATCCTTTAAAATCGCACGGGCAATCGCAATGCGCTGACGCTGACCGCCGGAAAGCTTGACGCCGCGCTCCCCCACCAGCGTATTCAAGCCTTCTGGCCATTCGCGTATAAACTCCATCGCGTGAGCCGCCGTGGCCGCCGAGATGATCTCGGACTCGCTGACCACCCGCGTCTGCCCGTAGGCAATGTTCGCGGCAAGCGTGTCATTGAACAGCAACACCTCCTGACTCACCAGCGCAATATTGGCGCGCAAACTTGTCAGCGTCAGCTCGTTCAGATTATATCCGTCCAGCGTAATGCGCCCGCTGCCCGGCAGATAAAACCGGGGAACCAGATTGGCAAGCGTACTTTTACCGCTACCCGATGCGCCGACCAACGCCACCGTTTCTCCTGCAGGAATATCCAGACAAATATCGCTCAGCGCCTGGCGAATAACACTTTTTTCATCGGTCGACTCACTTTGATAGGCAAAATTAAGATGTTCAATATGCAATGCACCCCTCGCACGCCCGATGGCAACCGTTCCGGCATCCGGTTCACTAGCGGTATCGAGCAGTTCAAACACACTCTCCGCTGCGGCAAGGCCGCGCTGCATATGCTCGCTAATACCCGTCAAACGCTTGATGGGGGCTGTCAACATCAGCATCGCCGCGACAAACGACAAAAAACCGCCGACGCTGGTCGCATCGGTCTTCGCTTGCGCGGTGGCCAGATAAATAATGACTGCCAGCGCAACGGCTGCAACCAGTTGCACCAAGGGCACGTTCGCCGCCGCCGCTGCCGCCTGTTTCATGGCATGACGGCGCATCCAGTTGGTCTCGCTGGTAAAGCGCTGCTCTTCATACTGCTGACCGCCGAACAGCTTGACGACTTTATGCGCGCCCACGCTCTCTTCGATGACTTGCGTGACATTTCCCATCGCGCGCTGCGAATCACGGCTGGAATTGCGCAGGCGGCGATTGATGGTGTAAATTACCAGTGCGACGGCCGGCGTGACGATCAGCGAGAGCAAGGTGAGTTTCCAGTTCAGATATAACAGCCACCCCATCAGTCCTACGATGATAATGGAGTCGCGGATCGTGACGGTGACAACGCTCGTTGCCGCTGCCGTGACCTGAGTGACATCGAACGTGAGTTTGGAAATCAGATTGCCGGTGGCATGGTTGTCGTAATACGCCGTCGGCAGGGTCAGCAGTTTGCGGAACATCTCACCGCGCAAATCCATCACCACCTTGTTGCCCACCCAGTTGATCGCATAGGATGCAACGAATCCTGCGATTCCGCGCACCAAAAAAATCAGAATGATGATCAGCGGCGCCCAGCGGATAACGAAATCATCCTTCTGCACAAACGTGCCGTCCAGCATGGGTTTGAGCAGCGCCGGCAACAGCGGCTCGGTCGCCGCCGCAATCGCCGTCCCGACAATGGACGCGGCAAACACGCGCCAATACGGTTTCACATAGGAGAGCAGACGCAAATACAACTGAGAGGTCGAAAGATTCATGGCGCGCACTTTATCAGAAAAGCAGGGCGTTCGGACTGGCCTTAAAGATCAATGCCGGCCTGCGCGCGAATACCGGCACGGAAGGCATGCTTGACATCATTAATTTCGCTGACGGTATCGGCAAGATCAATCAAATCTTTTGAAGCCGCGCGCCCGGTAATCACCACATGCTGACTGACAGGGCGAGCAGCCAGATCAGCGCACACCTGCGCTGCATCCAGATAACCGTAATTGAGCAGATAGGTCAGTTCGTCGAGCACCACAAGATGCAAGGACGCATCCTGCAACAGCGTTTGTGCAACGGCCCAGCCGCGTAATGCGCTCGCGACATCCGATTCGCGATCTTGCGTATCCCAGGTAAAACCGTCACCCAGCACATACCATTGCACGCCAGACTGACGGGAGAAAAACGCCTCTTCACCGGTGTCGCGGCGCGATTTAAGAAATTGCGCCACACCAACCCGATGACCATACCCCAGACTGCGTGCCACCATCCCGAAGGCTGAACTCGATTTTCCCTTGCCGTTACCCGTCAGAACAAGCAACAGCCCCTTATCCCGATCGGCGCTGGCAATAGCCGCATCCACCACGGCCTTTTTGCGGGCCATGCGGTTGCGGTGATGACTATCAGGCATGTTCGGCGTCAGTCGCAGCACTGCTGCGTGCGAACACGACATACAACAAGGTGGCGGGAACCAGATAAATGACGGCACCGCTCACGTAAGGCACATAGTACTGGGTAACTTCAGACGCATACTGCATGGCGCTCATCCCCGCATACCGATCCGAAAACAGGTAAAACGAAGCATTTGAGATCACAAAGGCCGCATTGACGGCGGCCAGCGACAGCGCAGAAAACCAGCCCAGACTGCGCAGGTTATTCTGGTGCAGACCTGCGTAATAGCGGCCTGCGAACCACAGCACGGCATAGGTTGGAATCAAAAAACCATAGGCTGGCGTCATACAGTAATCGCTCACGCCGAATTGGGTGACCGCGGTGAAATCAAGCAGAGCAGCCTCCATCAACAACAAACCGAAAAACAGCGGACTGGCCATCACAGCTCCCGCAAGCAGAAACACTGCCAGCGACGCATCGGGCAGATGCAGACCCGTGCCAAAATGATGCATACGGGTGAATGCCATAAGCGCAACAAGCGCCACTAAAATGGCGGTTTTTTTAATCTGGATGTGATTCATTACATCTCCTTAAATTGGGTAGCGGCGCAATGATACCAAACTGCGCAACTACCCGCTAAAAAACAAGGCGGCAACACCGCCCTTGCCGGCATCAAAATGAAGGATACTTAAAACTGATAACTTGCATTCAACGAAAAATTTCGCCCCTGCATCGGATAAGCGTTATACACGCCCGGCGTAGTAGTACTGGATACAGCATGAGTATAATACTGCCTGTTGAACAGATTATTCACACTCGCAGCCAGCTGCCACGCGCCTTCCCGATGAGTGAGTTTCATATCCACCGTCGTGTACGCAGGCATTTTTTGCCCGAAAGTATTCGCCTGATCATTATCAAAATGTTGCTGGCCAACGTACATGGCGCTGCCGCTCAGCGAAGTTTTTTCCGTCAACTTGAGTGCAGTTGACAGCGCGAGCCGTTGGCGCGGCACCAAAGGAATATTATTGCCGGACACGTTTATCCCGCCATAAGTACCGTTAGAAAATTTAGCCACGGTATAACTGTAGGCTGCACCCACTTCTAGGGAATCGCTATAAGCGTGCGTGCTTTCGAGTTCAAGACCGTAACGGTGCGTTGGTGAAAGATTCATGTTGGTAAAGGTGATGGCATTGTAATGAATTTCATTATTCAAGTTCATCTGGTATACAGCAGCTCGGATCTTGTCCTTTCCGCTCTTGAAGTCTAGGCCAATTTCACTGTCCTGCGAGGTTTGCGGCTCCAGCATGGCAACTTTTGAATCAAAGAATGGCCCGCCGTACTGAGCAAAAATCTCATCCACGGTCGCAATCCGGAAACTACGACCAATTCGACCAAACACAGCCAGTTTTTGATTCAGGTTATGACGCAATCCGAATTCGTATGCATTCGCCGTCCTCACCTGATTGTCCGAAGCGTAGGCGGCAGGATTGACCGCATCACGCGCCTGATAACTCACCCTTTGTGAACGCGCGCCCAAGGTCAGCTTGGTATCAGCCCCCAGTTGATTGACATTTTGCAGATATAACGCACGATCGGACTGCCCCGCCAGAAGCTTTGTCGTCGGCGTCCCAATGCTTGCCGGAGCGTTTGAACGGCCGGAATCATATTTCCAGTTGGACATATCCATGCCCACAGTCAACTCGTTTGCCGAGCCGCCTAGCTGGTAAGGCATCTTTATACGCGGAGTAAAGGAAAGCAGATTAAGCGCTGTATCCAGATACGCACCGCCAAACGCAGCGAAATAGGCCGTTCGTTTAGTGTCCCGATAAGAAAGCTCCCCCGCAAACTCACCGAACTCAAATTGTTGTGCAGCACCCAGACTGACATGCCCACCCTTGCGTGTACCATAATCAAGCGGCGTTGTTGTACCCCTGGGGTCAGTCAAGAGCTGATTAACGCCCGTATTCGGGTTCACGCTCCGATTTCCCGGATATCGTACCGTCTGATTATCCGCACCGAACTTCATGAACGCATCACCCTGACCTACATCGCCCCGGATATCCGCTTCCAGATTGTTTTGTGTGACATTGTTATTGGCGCGATAGTTGGCGGTATTCAAACCACTGGCCGTAACACGCATACCGACCCGGTCACCTGAACCTGAAAGCGCCAACTGCCATTCCCTGGCGCCATAGCTTCCTGCCCCGAGACTTGCAATGCCATGCAAGTCCTTGCCCGGATGTTTGGTCACGATGTGAATCGTACCCCCGCCAGCACCGCCTCCATAAAGTACAGCACCACTGCCGTTGACAATTTCAATGCGCTCTATGGAGTCGAGCGGAATGGCCGACCAGTGTATCGAAGTCAGCTCTATATCATTAAGTGGCTGACCATCGAGCAAAACCAGCGTGTTTTGATTCCCTGTCATACCAAAACCGCGCATGTCGATCGCTAAATCTGACGTGCCGTCGGTACTGCGCACATGAATACCGGCGTGTTGTGCCAGCAGGCTGGGCAATGTTTTGGAAGCACTCTTTTCAATATCAGCAGCGGTAATGACTGTGACGTTAACAGCCGTATTTTCCGAGGTAGTTGCGAAACGTGTCGCCGTAACGACCACCTCATCAAGGCTTGAAGTTTCAGCAAAAGCTGCCGCAGGAAGTGTGATCGCACCGAACAGTGCGACGATAATAAGTTTTTGATGCATCGTTAATTCCCGAATAAATCCCAAGCGTCCCCGTTGGAATGTTGTATTTTCAGGAAATACTGCGAGTGAATGCGATGAAATCACGAGACGGAACAAGGCTTTCGCCGCGCTTTCTCATGAATTCCGATGCGCCGCCCGCAGCATCTCCCGTACCGTTGCGATAAGGCCGGTATCCGGGCTCACAAGTCTTGATTTACCGCCTTCCCATGATGACTCACAGTGGCTCAATGGCAAATCCACACTCGACGACCGTTGCGGGGGCAGCTCAGGCTTTGTCGCCAGCACAGGAAAATTTCCTGCGCCAAACAACGCACCTGCTTCCCGTTTAACTTGACTGCAAAGCAGCAAAGCACCTTAAAGCGGCGCACACTTTAACACGCGCGCCTCTCAGCACAAAACGGGTTTTTATAAAACGCTTCTAAATGCGCGTCTTAACAATTGACTTTCCAGCACTTTTCAAACTATATTAGCCGCATGGAAAATGAACTAAATTTACTGGAGCAAAAACTCGGACAGCTGATCAAAATCAGCAGCCAGTTGCGCACGGAAAACCATCAATTGCGCCAGGAACTGGCTCAGGCACAAAGCGATAACCGGCTATGCAATGACAAAATTGAAAGTGCGCGGGAGCGTCTGGAAAAATTGCTGCCCACCTTCCCTGAGGAACTGTCATGAGCGGCCAAAAAAACATGCTGGACGTGAAGATTCTCGATAGAGAACTGCGCGTTGCCTGCCCTGAAGATGAGCGCGAAGCTCTGCTGTCTGCTGTCGCCTACCTAGACAAAAAGATGACCGAAATTCGCGATGCCGGAAAAATCGTGAATGTCGAACGCATCGCAATCATGGCCGCGCTCAATATTGCGCATGAATTGCTTTCTACCAAAGTCGGACGCGGGGTTGACCTCTCGGACTTAACGCGTAGAATGACTGCCATGCAGACAGCGATCGATCAGGCGTTAGCCGAACAGGACAATCTGTTTTAACCGGCCACACCAAGATTTCGAGTTGACCCCTGCGGTGTTCGTCAGACCCATATATTCTTTGAACCAAGTAACTTTACAGGTCGCGACCCACACGCCGTTGTTGTGAACGTCCCTTGCGGATGATCCTGATATGGCAGGGAAGTGACCCTCTTGAACCTTTAGGTTCGAGATGCTGGGTCAACGGCACAGGCGGGGGGCTTTATTTAAGTGCGACCCTGCGGTCGCACTTTTTATTTGTCCCTCAAAAACAGTTGCGAACACGCCATACAATCCTCGCGACAACGGGTTAACCGCCTATCAACTGGGTGACCGCATAGATTGCCAGACCGAACAGGCCACCGACCAGCGTGCCGTTGATGCGAATATACTGAAGGTCGCGGCCCAAATACAACTCCAGCCGGTTAACCATCTCATTATCGTCCCAGTTGGCGAACTCCTCCCGAATCAAATCGCCCACTGCCCCCTTGTTAGCATTGGCGGCCTGAATCAATGCCGTCTGAATCTGATCATTGATCCACGAGCGCACGGCCTCATTACTCACCAACTGAGATTCAAGCTGATAAACCAGCGCGGCAATTTTTCCGGCAATCACCGATTCAGGTTCAGACATATCGCGCACCACCCACCCGCGCAACTGATCCCACAACGACTCGATCTGCGCTGCAAATTCCGGACGACTCAATAAGGCTTCTTTCTGAGCGTTCATCCATGCCTGCAATTCGGGATCCTGTTGCAGTCGCTGCAGATAGCTTTGCACCTGCTCGTTGTATTCACGATACAACCCATTGGTTTCGTCCTCGGCCACCGCGCGCAACTTGTTGACCACCGCTGTGCGTATCGTCGGCACAAACGGCTCTATCATGCTCTGCACAAAGGCGTTATCGCTCCAGCCCTTGATAAAAGCCGAGATCGTTTCGTGATTGTCCGGATGATCCACATAGTCGGCAAACCGGTTCAGCCCGCCATGCAAAATCTTGTTGTGGCGCTCACCGCGTGTGACCAGCTCCAGACTGCCCGCCAGCAATCCTGAAAGGTCAATGTTCCGCAGCTTGCTGCGCGTCGCCTGTGCGATAAAATCATGAACTCGCCTATCGTCCAGCGCCTTCACGCCATAAATAAACCCCGCGCTTAAATACCCTGCCACCCGCTTGCGGTTATCTGGCAGCGTCAGCCACTGCGACAGATGCAGCGCAGCATCATAGCGCTTGAGTCGCTGCGCGATCACGTCCGCGCTCAAAAACTGCCCGACGACAAAATCCGCCAGACTATCGGCAATGCTGCGTTTGTTGCGGGTCACAATCGCGGTGTGCGGAACAGGAATCCCCATCGGATGGCGGAACAAGGCGACCACCGCGAACCAGTCGGCTAGGGCACCTATCATCGCAGCTTCCGCAAAGGCCGCTAAATATCCCAGCGCGAATAACTTACCCAGAATATAAAAACAGGCCGCCAGCCCCAATAAACCGGCGGCAATCCATTTCATTCTGGCAAGATCTCGTGCTCTTGTGGTATTTTCAAATGCAGTTACGATATCGCTCATGATTTATTCTCGTTGTATCGTTATAGAACCAGCCGCACAGAGTAACGCAACTTCTCAGTTCATGCCAATGAACACGAAGGCGATCGTTCGCGTATTATTAGCACCTGCTCTTTACACAGCACTACACACAAGGCATTACAAAATCGCAAAAAATTGATTTTTAAATACTATTTAACAACAACCCGACAATATAAAATATTCCATGCGTTACTGGCTTATGAAATCCGAACCCGCCGACGTCAGCATAGACGATCTGGCCAGCTTCCCCGATCAAAGTGTCGCCTGGTATGGCGTGCGCAACTATCAGGCTCGCAATTTTATGCGCGACCAGATGAGCATCGGCGACGGCGTGCTGTTTTATCACTCGAACTGCAAAATCCCCGGCATTGCCGGCATCGCACGCGTATCGACCACAGCCTATCCGGACGCAAAACAATACGATAAAACCAGCAAGTATTTTGACGAAAAGGCCACCCAGGAGCAGCCCCGCTGGTTCAATGTCGATGTGCAACTGGTCAAAAAAATCCCGCTCATTTCGCTCAGTGAGTTGCGCCTGCACCCTGAACTTGAACGCATGCGCACTTTGCAACAGGGCAATCGGCTGTCCATCACGCCGCTCGATCCGGCCGAGTGGAATTACATCACCACGCAACTGGTTCGCGACTGATATGGAATGGGCCTACCTGCTGCTGGGTGCAACCGTCGGCCTGCTGGGCGGACTGTTTGGCATCGGCGGCGGCACGGTGCTCGTCCCCGTCCTGCTGCTGCTGTTTGAAGCACAGCATTTCCCGCCCGAACACCTGCTGCATCTGGCACTCGGCACCTCGATGGCAACCATCATTTTCACAGCCCTTGCCAGCCTCTATAAACACCACCAGCACAAGGCGGTTAACTGGGGCGTGGTGCGCACCATCACGCCCGGCATTCTGATCGGCACAGGCTTAGGCTCACTGCTTGCCACCAGCATTCCGCCCCATTTTGTCGGGATTCTATTTGCGCTGTTCGTCTACTTCGCCGCCGCACAAATCCTGTTCGACCTGCGCCCGCCCGTCTCGCGCCAACTGCCCGGCAAACTGATCGTCGGACTGTTCGGTGTATTCGCAGGCACCGTGAGCAGCTTAGTTTCCATCGGCGGTGGCACGGTTATCATCCCCTTCCTGTTGCGCAGCAACCTCCCCATCCGGCAGGCTATCGGCACCTCGGCAGCAATCAGCTTTCCGGTGGCCATCGGCGGCACGATAGGCTATGTGGCAACCGGCCTCTATACCTCAGGACTCCCCCCGCTGAGTCTGGGCTACGTTTATCTGCCCTGTCTGCTCTGGACAGCCGCAGCCAGCGTCATCACCGCGCCGCTGGGGGCCAAAGCCGCACACCGGATGAATATAGGCGTGCTGCGCAAATTATTCGCCGTGCTGCTTTTGCTGCTCGCCACCAATTTACTCTTCAAGGTCTTAGGATAAATGGTTTCCATTCTGAGCACATCATCACAAACCGATGCGATGTCCTGGCTGCATGGCCTTGCCGGTTTATTTTCACCTGACGAAATCGATGTCATCGCTCGCGCCTGCAAACTTGCCGAACCGCTCTACAGAGGACAGACTGAGCTCACCGGCACGCCGCTGATACAACACGCGCTGGGATCTGCCTCGATCTTAATCGGCATGAACATGGATTATGAAACCATCGCGGCGACGATCCTGCATGCTGTTCCTGAGTATCTGGACGACTGGTCTGAGAAGTTGCAAGCTGATTTTGGCGTTCCCGTCATGACGCTGGTCGAGGGCATTTCGCGTCTGGAACAAATCAAACAATTTCGCGAGTTGCGCAGTACTGACAAGAAAATCGACAACAACCAGCAAATCGATGTGCTGCGAAAAATGTTGCTGGCAATGGTCAGCGATATTCGCGTGGTGCTGATTAAATTAGCCGAACGCACCCAGACACTGCGCTGCCTGTCGGGGGCCCGTCCCGATGAGCAAAAGCTGATCGCTCAGGAGACACAGAGCCTGTTCGCGCCGCTGGCAAACCGCCTCGGCGTGTGGCAGATCAAATGGGAGCTGGAAGATTTGTCCGTGCGCTATCTCGACCCTGCACTGTACAAACAGGTCGCAAGACTGCTCGATGAGCGCCGTGTCGATCGTGAACGCTACATCGATGACGTCGTACAGCAATTGAAACGCACCCTCGCCGCCGCCGGCATTGAAGCCGAGGTAACGGGCCGCCCCAAGCACATTTACAGCATCATCAACAAAATGAAGCGCAAGCAACTGGCGTTTGATGAACTGTACGACGTGCGCGCGGTGCGCATCCTGGTGAACGATGTGCAAAGCTGCTACGCATCGCTCAGTCTGGTGCATGAACTCTGGACGCCGATCGGCAGCGAATACGACGACTACATCGCGCGCCCCAAGAGCAACAATTACCGCTCGCTGCATACCGCGGTGATCGGCCCGCGCGAACAAAATTTCGAGGTGCAGATTCGCACCCGCGAAATGCACCAGTATTCCGAGTTGGGCGTCGCCGCTCACTGGCGCTACAAGGAAGGCGGCAAGACGGACGCCAAACTCGATGAAAAAATCATCTGGCTGCGACAAATACTGGAATGGAAAGACGACCTGACGGATCGCGGCGATTTGCAGGCGCAATTCAAAAACGAGTTATTTCACGATCAGGTCTACGTGCTCACGCCACAAGGCCGCGTCGTTGACTTGCCCAAAGGCGCGACACCGGTCGATTTCGCCTACATGCTGCATACCGATCTGGGACACCGCACGCGCGGCGCGAAAGTCGATGGCGCCATCGTACCGCTTAACTACAAGTTACAAAACGGTCAGCGCGTGGAAATCTTAACCACGAAGCAAGGCGGCCCCAGCCGCGACTGGCTCACCCCTGCGCTAGGCTTTTTACAAGGTGCTAGAGCACGCGCCAAGGTGCGGGCCTGGTTCAAGAACCAGAACATCGATGAGAGTATCGCGCAAGGTAGAATACAATTAGATCGCGAATTGCAACGCCACGGCGTCATTTCGGTGAATCAGGAAAAACTCGCGCAACGCCTGCATTTTAATAAGCTGGACGATCTGCTCGCCGCCCTCGGTCGCAACGAAATCACCCAGCGCCGCATTGCAGTGGCGCTCAGCGCTGAACTGCCCAATAAAATAATCGCGATTGCAAAACCCGTGTTCAGAGCACCGGCGGAAAAACGTTCAGCGACAGGGATTTTGATCGAAGGGCTGGGCAATCTGGTGACCCGCCCGGCCAAATGCTGCAACCCCGCGCCCCCCGATGTCATCATCGCTTATGTCACACGCGACCGGGGGATCACCATACACCGTAAAGATTGCGCCTTCGCGCGGCAACTGACCAGCGACCGGTTGCTCAGTGCGCAGTGGAGCAGATAGCGATTAACCGCCCAGATAGGCGCGCTGTACCGCGTCGCTACCCAGCAAGTCAGCCGATGCACCCGACAGGGTAATCGATCCGCCCTCCATCACGTAGCTGCGCGAAGAGACCTGCAGCGCGAGTCTGGCATTTTGCTCAACCAGAAGTATGCTCATACCCTGAGCCGCGACCTCACGGATCGTTTCAAAAATCTTCTTCACCATCAGGGGCGCAAGTCCCATGCTGGGTTCATCGAGCATCAACAGGCGCGGACGGCTCATCAAGGCACGCGCCATCGCCAGCATCTGCTGCTCGCCCCCTGACAGGGTACCGGCCAGTTGATCGCGGCGCTCCACCAGACGCGGGAACAAGGCATACATGCGCGCCAGATCGTCGTCAATCGCAGCATGATCGCGGCGACTGTACGCACCCATCAAGAGATTTTCGGCCACCGTCAGACGCGCAAATACGCCGCGACCTTCCGGTACCAGAGCAATGCCCATAGATACGCGCTGATGCGCGGGAACGGCGTTTAAAACACGACCATCGTAATCAATTTGCCCGCCAACTGGCGCGATGAGTCCGGCCAGTGCCTTGAGCGTAGTCGTTTTTCCCGCACCGTTGCTGCCGATCAGCGCGACCAGCTCACCCTGCCCGATATGGAAATCGATCCCCTTGACGGCATGAATTCCGCCATAGCCGACTTCCAGCCCGCTTATTTCCAGAAGTTTATTCACTCTCCGCTCCAATATAGGCGGCGATGACGCCGGGATTGTTGCGCACTTCATCCGGGGCGCCCTCAGCGATTTTACGGCCGTAGTCAAGCACCGCCACCCGGTCGCACAATCCCATGATCAGCTTCACATCGTGTTCGATCAGCATCACGGTGACGCCGGTGGAACGGATGTCCTGAAGCAACGCTTTCAGGCTCTCAGTTTCCGTGGCGTTCATGCCGGCCGCAGGTTCATCGAGCGCCAGCAGCAGCGGCTCGGTGGCCAGCGCGCGGGCGATTTCCAGACGACGCTGTTCGCCGTAGGACAGATTTTTGGCCAGCGTCTGATGAGGCTTGCTGATGCCGACATAGTCCAGCAATTGGCGCGCGCGCACAACGGACGCGCGCTCTTCATCCCGCGTCGCCCGGTTCTTGAACAGTGCACCGAACACGCCGGCACGGGTTCGCGCATGGCGCCCGATCAGCACATTTTCCAGCGCGGTAAGATTGGCGAACAGGCGAATATTCTGGAAGGTGCGCGCAATACCCGCCTGCGCCAGTAAATGCGGCGCACCGGTTTGAAAAAGGCGGCCATTGAAGCTGAATTCACCTGAACTTGCCTGATACAGGCCGGTGACCACGTTAAACAGCGTGGTTTTCCCCGCCCCGTTCGGTCCTATCAGCCCGTAGATTTCGCCAGCGTTGATATGCAACGAAACATCCGTCAGGGCGGAGAGCCCGCCGAACTGCTTGCCGATGCCTGTCAGCGTCAGTAAAGGTTCGTTCATCGTGCGACCTCGTCAGACTCCAACTCACGGCGACGCACGCGCGAAGGCCATAAACCTGCGGGGCGATACAACATCACAACAATCAACGCGACACCGAACAGCAACATTCGCAGACTTTCCGGATCAATCAGTGTCTTGCCGAACAGCGCCTGTTGCAGTGGCACCACGCTATGGCGCAGCACTTCGGGCAATAAGGCGAGCAACAAGCCGCCCAGAATCACGCCGTAGATGTGCCCCATGCCGCCTAACACCACCATGCACAACACCATGACCGATTCCATCAGGCTGAAACTCTCAGGGCTGACAAAACCTTGAAAACCTGCAAACAAAGTGCCCGAGACGCCGCCGAACATCGCGCCCATTGCGAAGGCCAGCAACTTCAGATTACGTGTATTGATGCCCATTGCGGAGGCGGCAATCTCATCCTCGCGTATCGCCATCCAGGCGCGTCCAATGCGCGACTTCTCAAGACGGCTGGACACAAATACCACAAGCAGCGTAAAAGCTAAAAACAGGTAGAAATACAGGTGCACCGAGGGCAGCGTAATCCCCATCACTTGCTGCGTGCTATTCAGCGAAACACCCGCGACACTGATCGGATCGATGCGGCTGATGCCTTGCGGCCCGTTGGTGAAATTCACCGGCGCATTCAGGTTATTCATGAAGATGCGGATAATTTCACCGAATCCCAGCGTCACGATGGCCAGATAATCGCCTCTCAAACGCAAGGTCGGCGCGCCGAGCAAAACGCCAAAACCGCCTGCAAGCAAGGCGGCCAGCGGCAACACAATCCAGAACGACAAATGCAAGCCGTCTGGAAACAGCAAGGGATATGCCATCGCCAGATGGGGAGATCCGGTCAGCGCATAACAATACGCGCCCACCGCGAAAAATGCGATGTAGCCCAGATCCAGCAGCCCCGCGTAACCGACCACGATGTTGAGCCCTAACGCCAGCATGATATAGAGCATGGCGAAATCGACGATGCGCACCCAACCGCGCCCGAGCAGTGCATCCGTGGCGAATGGTAATAGCAACACCGCAACCAGCAATAGGCAAAATAGCAAACGTTGCCGGTGGCCGTGCGTCAGGATAGATTTAAGCACGTTCGGCAAGCCGCTCTCCCAGTAAACCTGATGGACGAAACACCAGCACTGCGATCAGCACGAAGAAGGCGAACACGTCCTGATACTGACTACCCAAAAACCCGCCCGTCAGATCGCCGATATAACCCGCGCCCAGACTTTCAATCAAACCTAACAACAATCCGCCCAGCATCGCACCACGCAGATTGCCGATCCCGCCCAGCACGGCTGCGGTAAACGCCTTCAATCCCAGCAAAAAACCCATGTAGTAATGCGCAAGTCCGTAATTGGCGCTCACCATCAACCCTGCGATGGCCGCCAAGGCTGAACCCAGCATAAAGGTGACCGAAATCACCCGATTGACATCCACGCCCATCAGTTGCGCAGCATGCTGATTCTCCGCCACCGCCCGCATTGCACACCCTAAGGAGGTGCGATGTACGATTGCCATCAGCCCGGCCATTAATCCCAGCGCCGTGATGATTATGACAATTTGAATATCGTTGATAATTGCGCCGCCAACGTGGTGTGACTGATTGTTGATCAACTGAGGGAAAGCGTGGTACTCACGCCCCCAGATCATCATCGCCAGATTTTGCAGCACGATGGAGACGCCGATCGCGGTGATCAACGGCGCCAGTCTCGGCGCATGGCGCAGGGGCCTGTAGGCGATACGCTCGATGCCGAAACCCAGCAGCATGCAGCCTGCCATGGCTAGCAACAGGCTGACCGGCAAGGCCAGCAATGGCGGCACGCCCCAGCCGATCAACGCGGTCAGTGCTGACAGCGCCAGCATCGCGCCCACCATCACCACCTCACCGTGGGCGAAGTTGATCAGACCCAGTATGCCGTACACCATGGTATAGCCCAACGCCACCAGCGCATATACGCTGCCTTGCACCAGACCGTTGATAATTTGCTGAAAGAATATTTCCATTGCGGGTGCGATTAAAATCCGTTTTAAGGATTATTTTGCCGCGCCAACGGTTTCCAGCACCTGCCACTTGCCCTGCTTGACCTGATACAACGTCACCGCGCCGCCCTTCAGATCTCCGTTACCATCGAACTGAATATCAGCCGTTACGCCCTGATGCGACAGACTGGCTAACGCTGGCATATATTTGGCGGGATCGGCCGAATCGGCTTTTTGCATTGCGGCAATCATCACATTGACCGCATCATAACAATAGGGTGCGTATAACTGAATAGGCTGATATTTGGCGACAAAACGACCCGAAAAATCTTTCCCGCCCGGCATTTTATCCAGCGGCACGCCGGGCAGTGAGGCATACGCACCCTCTGCCGCATCGCCTGCTAGTTTGACAAATTCAGGCGTGTAACCGCCATCGCCCATCATAAGCTTCACGTTCAGAGCGAGCGCCTTGATTTGTCTGGCCATCGGTCCGCCCTGCGCATCCATGCCGCCGTAGAACAGTAAATCCGGCTGTTTTCCTTTAACTGCGGTCAACACAGCCGTGAAATCCACCGACTTATCGCTGGTATATTCATGCGCGACAATTTGGGCACCGGCGGCACGAGCGGCTTTGATGAATTCATCCGCGAGCCCCTGTCCGTAGGCCGTACGGTCGTCGATGATAGCGATTTTCACAGCGCCGAGATTTTTCACCGCATATTCACCCAGCGCACGACCTTGCTGCGCATCGTTCGCCATCACACGAAAAGCAGTCTTAAAGCCCTGTTTGGTATAGCTGACCGCTGTAGCGGAAGGTGAAATTTGCGGTATGGCATTATCGCTGTAGATTTTTGCAGCTGGAATGGTGGTTCCGGAATTAAGATGGCCAATCACACCCGCCACTTTATTGTCCACCAGCTTTTGCGCGACGATGGTCGCCGTCTTGGGATCGGCCTGATCATCTTCGCTGATCAACTCGAAATGTACCTTTTTGCCGCCTATCGTGATGCCCTTTGCATTCGCATCGTCGATCGCCATGCGTGTGCCATTTTCGTTGTCTTTACCCAGATGTGCCTGAGGACCGGTCAGAGGCGCGACGGCCCCGATACGCACGATCAACTCGCCGGCCGCCTGATCGGTGGCTGATTTTCCGCATGAGGCCAGTGCGAACAAGGCTGCGAGCAACAGTGAAACAGAGCGTAATGACATATTTGAATTCCTGAGAAATAGCGTAGTGGCGACAAGCGGTCAATTATGCATAGCCGCCACACTGCTTGTCAATTTGACAGGCAACAAAAAAGCCGGCTCGCACCGACTTTTATGGAGATTACTCAGAAGCGACTTATTTGGCCAGTGCCAGAATAAAGCGCACCAACTCCTTCATTTGTTCAGGCTTCTTACCGGATGCATCGTTCGCCGGCATCGGCATGGTTCCCCAGTTACCCGCACCACCCTTGGACACTTTCGTGATCAAACGCGCTTCAGCAGTGGCATCCCCCTTATATTTGTTGGCAATATCCATCCACGACGGACCAACGACCTTCTTGTCAATCGCATGACAAGCGGTGCAATTATTCTCCCTGGCAGCTAAGGGCATCGTTTTAGCAGAATCGGCAACCGACGCCACAACAGCTTTAGGCGCAACGGCATGAACCTCCTCAGTCTTGTTGCAAGCGCTCAGAACAAACGCAAACAGCACGACTAGAAAAACGTAACTTTTTTTCATGGAATTCTCGGTTTAAGGCGTACGACAAATGAAAAAGCGAAGCCGACGAATCAGCTTCGCTTCAGTACCGCTAGATTACTTCAAGCCAGCGATGAACTTAGCCAGATCTTTGATATCAGCATCGGATGCGCCCATGCCCTTAGGAGGCATATTGCCCATCTTCCAGCCAAATGCGCCACCGTGCGTAATGCTTGCAGCGATCTTGCTTTCAGCTTCTTTGTCGCCAGCATACTTCTTAGCAACATCGTTCCAAGCTGGACCAACTACCTTTTTGTCGATAGCGTGGCATGCGCCGCACTTTGCTTTGCCGTTTGCTGGCATATCAACAGCCATAGCCGAACCTGCGATCATCAAACCTGCTGCAACTGCGATACTTGCGATAATAGATTTCATATGTTCTCTCCGTTTTATGATCAAAAAACTTATAAAGATGCGGAGGTTTCTCCTCCGCTAGTGATTCTAAACAACTCCGCTCAGTTTGCCTATCAACTTTTCTGAACGTGAGCAAATAACGTTCTGAAATGCACTCCGGTTGACACCGTTATTGCAAATACAGCACACACAGGCATCAATGAGCTGGCTGAGCATCCGGTACGATTTTTTCCAGCACAGGCTCTTTTAACCCGGCAGCAGGCTTCGCCTCTTCAGCCGCATGATGTTTATCGTGCATAGGGCAAGGCTGGCTGACTTGTTCTGCACAAGGATGCTTATGCGCCTTATGCTTTACGGAACCATGATTGACATCGCAGGCATAGGCTTGCGCGCCATTGAACAATGCCAGAAACAGAATTACTTTGCGCATTTGCATATTCCTTATACAGACTCAGCGCGATATTCGACGATCAGCGTATGTGTGGCGCCCGCTGCGACCGTCACCACATTGTCGATTGCATTCACCGACTCCACGCACACCATTTCACGCCAGCCGTCAGGCTGCCCCATATCGCCCATCTTATTAGCTTTTTCGACCCACGGTGTCCACACCACGGTAGACAAGCTACCGGATTTAGCAATGTGAATGCGACGGGCCAGCTTATCGTCATGAATCACGCAAGTCGCACCGGTATTGATGTACACGCGATCAACTTCTGCCGCAAACGTGATCGCGCCATCCTGACGACGCAGGTTAGAGCCACCCACCTTATCCCAATATTCGCAGCCTTCAAGTCCCGTCACGCTGATAGCACCGATGTCGCTGATCTGAAAATAGGTATGCAACGCTTCACCGATCACAAAATCAGTCTCACCGGTATTTTCCGTGGTCATTTCCATGCGCAGTGTTTCACCGGCAACCACGGTCAAATCGACATTGCATTCATGCGGCCACTGCGCGCGCGTTTTGTCGGAAGGCTCCAGACGCAAGGTCAGCCGTGTCGCGCCATCGGGTTCAGAACCCGATTCGATCACGCGCCAGGGCACGGTGCGCGCAAATCCGTGCCCCGGAAAGCCGGATTCGGTCGCATGTGCACCGAACCACGGCCAGCACACCGGTGCGCCGCCGCGAATCGATTTACCGACTGCAGGTTTAGTGTCGCGCGACAGCCACACCACGGGAACCGCCTGACTTTTAGGCTGCCAGCTCATCAGGTGTGCGCCCTGCAAGCACACCGATGCCCGACCCAATGCGTTGTCGATTTCTGCGACGATCAAGCCACTCGCGTCTTCACGAAAGCTAAGCTGCCCTTTGATGCCGAATTGCGAATTCAATGCTGTAGTCATGTTTAACTCCAATGGATAGTGATAATTGTTAATTTTCAATTTGAGAGACATCTCTCACCGCGCCTTTATCAGCGCTAGTAGTCATTGCGGCATAGGCGCGCAAGGCAACCGAAACATGCCGCTCACGACTGACCGGTTTCCAGGCCAGACGGCCGCGCGACTCCATTTCGGTGCGACGACGGGTCATCTCCTCATCTGAGATACTCAAAACGATGCTGCGATTGGGAATGTCGATTTCTATCGTATCGCCCTCGACAACCAGACCGATCGCGCCGCCCGCAGCCGCTTCAGGCGAGACGTGTCCGATGGAAAGCCCCGAGGTGCCGCCGGAAAAACGCCCGTCGGTGAGCAAGGCGCAGACTTTTCCTAAACCTTTCGATTTCAGATACGCGGTCGGATAGAGCATCTCCTGCATACCCGGCCCGCCCTTAGGCCCCTCGTAGCGGATCACCACCACGTCACCCGCGACGATGGTATCGGCAAGCACGGCAGCGACCGCATCGTCCTGACTCTCAAACACGCGCGCACGCCCGGTAAATTTTAAAATACTCTCATCCACGCCTGCCGTCTTGACGATACAGCCGTCCACTGCCACATTGCCGTGCAGCACCGCTAAACCGCCATCCTGCGAATAGGCATGCGCCTTGTCGCGGATGCAGCCCGTAGCACGATCAGAATCCGTTTCCGGGTACAGCATCGATTGCGAAAATGCGATGGTGGTGACGATACCACCGGGTGCGGCTCTGAAAAACTTGTCCGCCGTCCCATCGGTATTTTGCACGATATCCCATGCGGCCAACCCGTCGCGCAGCGTCTTGCTGTGCACCGAACCCACCTCGCCATGCAGCAAACCGGCACGATCGAGTTCACCCAAAATCGCCGGAATTCCCCCAGCGCGGTGCACGTCTTCCATATGATATTCACTTGATGGCGCAACCTTGCACAACGTGGGTACATGGCGCGACAAACGATCCATATCCTTCATCGTGAAATCGACCTCTGCTTCGCGCGCGATCGCCAACAGGTGCAGCACGGTATTGGTCGAACCGCCCATCGCGATATCCAGCGTCATGGCGTTTTCGAAGGCATTAAACGTCGCGATATTGCGCGGCAAGACAGAGGCATCGTCCTGTTCGTAATAACGTTTACACAAATCAACGATCACGCGCCCTGCACGCAAAAATAACTGTTTACGCTCGGCATGGGTCGCAACCAGCGAACCGTTGCCGGGCAGGGACAGACCCAGCGCCTCGGTCAGGCAATTCATTGAATTTGCCGTGAACATGCCGGAACAGGAACCGCAGGTAGGACAAGCGGAGCGCTCGATCGCATCCACCTCCGCGTCACTGTAATGATTGTCGGCTGCGGCCACCATCGCATCGACCAGATCAAGCCCGCGGGTCGCGCCGTTCCAGTTTACCTTGCCCGCTTCCATCGGACCGCCCGAGACGAACACCACCGGAATATTCAGGCGCATCGCCGCCATCAGCATGCCGGGCGTAATTTTATCGCAATTGGAAATGCACACCAGTGCATCGGCGCAATGGGCATTGACCATATATTCGACGGAATCTGCGATTAGATCGCGACTGGGCAGCGAATACAGCATGCCGCTGTGTCCCATCGCGATACCGTCATCCACCGCAATCGTGTTGAATTCTTTGGCAATTCCACCAGCACGCTCAATTTCACGTGCAACTAACTGCCCCATGTCTTTCAAGTGCACATGCCCCGGCACGAACTGAGTGAATGAATTGGCAATCGCGATAATGGGTTTGCCAAAATCGCCCTCTTTCATCCCGGTCGCGCGCCACAGGGAGCGCGCACCGGCCATATTGCGACCATGGGTGGAAGTACGTGAACGGTAAACTGGCATGATGTCTCTCTAAAATGAAGGGGTAGGCTATAATCAGGTTGTCAATTCTACCTGATTCCAACATGCTCGTTTATCCACATATCAATCCGATTGCATTGCAACTGGGCCCGCTGGCGATTCACTGGTACGGCCTGATGTATATGGCAGGCTTTCTGACTTTTTTGTGGCTGGGCCGACGCCGCATCGTTACGCTGAACTACACGCAGATCACCCACAAGACGCTGGACGATCTGCTTTTTTACGGCGTGCTGGGCGTCATTTTAGGCGGACGATTGGGTGAGGTGTTGTTTTACAACCCGTCGTACTATTTTGCCAACCCGCTCAAAATTCTCGCGGTCTGGGAAGGTGGCATGTCGTTTCACGGCGGGTTTCTGGGCGTACTGGTCGCGATGGCCCTATTCGCCTATCAGCAAAAGTTGCGCTGGCTGGAACTGATGGACTTCATCGCCCCGCTGGTGCCGCCGGGCCTAGCCTTCGGCCGACTAGGCAATTTTATCAACGGCGAATTATGGGGACGGCCGACCGATGCACCTTGGGGCATGATTTTTCCTCACGTCGACAATCTGCCGCGTCACCCTTCCCAGCTTTATGAGTTCGCGCTCGAAGGTATCGCACTGTTTATTGTTCTCTGGCTGTACGCGAAGAAACCGCGCCCTGTCGGCGCCGTATCCGGACTGTTTTTGATCGGCTATGGCAGCTTCCGATTCTTGGGCGAATTCGCCCGCAATCCGGATGACGGAATCTTTGGACTGATGAGCCTTGGCATCAGCATGGGGCAATGGCTAAGTTTGCCGATGGTACTGACAGGAGTCGCCATGATGGTATGGAGCTACCGACACCCTGCGGCTTGACACAGCCACACAGCTCTCGCACACTGACTGCAATTCACTCAGCGACACTCCTTTGGACGACTTCTCTACAGCTTCATTATTTGGCATCTTGATCTTGCTGCTGGTTTGCGGCGCGTGGTTCTCTGCTGCTGAGACCGGCATGATGGCGATCAACCGCCACCGCCTCAACCATTTAATCCACAAAGGTAACAAGAGCGCTAAGCTAACCGGAAGGTTGCTATCTAAAATAGACAAGCTGTTAGGCTCCATCCTGTTCGGCAACACTTTGCTCAATGTGGCGGCAGCTGCAGTCACCAATATCGTCATTATGCGTCTATTCGGCGCAAGCGAACTGGCGCTGCTGATCGGCACGCTGCTGATTACTTTTGTGTTATTGGTGTTCAGCGAAATCATGCCCAAGATCATCGCGGCGAGCTATCCGGAACGCATCGCACTGCCGTCTAGCTATCTGCTCACCCCGCTGATCACCCTGTTTCACCCAGTCGTATCGGTCGCTGGCGGCATCGTAAAAGGCGTACTCTGGCTCTTACACATCAAAGTTCAGACCGATCAGAGCAAACAGAAAATAACACTGGAAGAATTGCGCGGCATGGTACTGGAAGCCGAACACTTCCTGCCACGCAAACACCAGAAAATGCTGCTCAACCTCGTGGATCTCGAACGGATCACGGTCAACGACGTGATGATCCCGCGCAATCAGATCGAATCGCTGAACATCAACGCAGATCAGGACACGCTGCGCGAACAGATCATCACCTGCCACCACACGCTGCTGCCGGTTTATGCCGACACACCGGGCAACATCTTAGGCATCCTGCACATCAAGCGCGTCCCGGCGCTTTTTCAAGAGGGCAATTTCAACACGACAGAATTGCGCGATGTACTGCAGGAACCCTATTTCATACCGTCAGATACGCCCCTGCTCCAGCAACTGCAACAGTTTCAGGAACGTCACACGCGCATGGGGCTGGTGGTAGACGAATACGGCGAACTGCGGGGACTGGTGACGCTTGAAAATATATTAGAAGAAATCGTCGGTGAATTCACCACGCAGTCCCCCTCACAAACAGGTAAATTTCTGCGCCAGGAAGATGGCAGCATTTTGCTGGAGGGCAGCACCACCTTACGCGAACTTAACCGAAAGCTCGGCTTACACCTGCCGATGGACAGTGCTAAAACGCTGAACGGACTGATACTGGAACAACTGGAAGATATTCCGGAAACGGGTACCAGCCTGAAAATCGCAGGCTACCCCATTGAAATCATTCAAACTCAAGATCGTATCGTCAAGGTCGCCCGCCTGTTTCCAAAAATTAAACTCAGTGAGTAATCAGTAAAAAGCAGGCCGTAAACATTCACATCACCCCCACTCACCAATTACCACTTACCACTCTCTACCCCATTGGCTTTACAATCCACCTAAAGCTCGGCATCATACCGCGCAATGTCGGATAGCAACTCAGAGGAAACTTCATGGCTGTCGCACAACAAAAAGCAAAAGAATACACCTATACCTGGGAAGGCAAAGACAAGTCCGGCAAGCTCGTCAAAGGTGAAATGCGTTCTATCGGCGAAGCGAATTTGTCCGCCTATCTGCGACGCCAAGGCATTACCGTTGCCAAAATAAAACGGGCGCGCAGCAGCGCCAAGGCAATCACCCAGAAAGACATCACCTTATTCACCCGGCAACTGGCGACCATGCTAAAAGCCGGTGTGCCGCTATTGCAGGCATTCGATATTGTCGGCAAAGGGCACCACAACCCGTCCGTTTCAAGACTCTTGTTCTCCATCAAAACGGATATTGAAACCGGCAGCAGCCTGCAACAAGCCTTTAAAAAGCACCCCCTCTATTTCGATGATTTGTATTGCAATCTGATAGGTGCCGGCGAATCTGCCGGTATTCTGGACAGTTTGCTCGAACGTCTGGCGACTTATCAGGAAAAAATTCTGGCCATCAAGAGCAAAATCAAATCCGCTTTGTTCTATCCGGTTTCGATTATCGTGGTGGCCTTCATCATCACGGCCGTGATCATGATTTTCGTCATTCCCGCCTTCAAGGAATTATTCTCAAGCTTTGGCGCTGATTTACCGGCCCCTACCTTATTCATCATGGCGATTTCAGATTTCTTCGTCAGCTACTGGTGGGCCATTTTCGGCGGCATAGGCGGGGGCTTCTACACCTTTTTCTATTTCTTGAAGCGCAGCCGCCCGATGCAGCACTTGATGGACAGGGTGCTCCTTAAACTTCCCATTTTCGGGGAACTGGTAAAAAAAGCCACCATCGCGCGCTGGAGCCGCACCTTATCCACGATGTTTGCGGCAGGCGTGCCGCTGGTCGAAGCCTTTAATTCAGTTGCAGGCGCTGCGGGTAATGCCGTGTATTTCGATGCGACCAAAAACATACAGCGCGAAGTGAGCACCGGCAACAGCCTGACCGTCGCCATGCAAAATACCGAGGTATTCCCCAGCATGGTAATCCAGATGGTATCGATCGGCGAAGAGGCAGGTTCGCTCGATGCGATGCTCTCCAAGGTAGCCGACTTTTACGAAGCCGAAGTGGATGATGCGGTAGAAGCACTCTCAAGCCTCATGGAACCCATCATCATGGTAGTGCTGGGCACTTTGATCGGCGGCATGGTGGTGGCAATGTATCTGCCTATTTTCAAAATGGGCCAAGTCGTATAACTACTGATCGTAGCGACTGGGAAGTGGTCAGTAGTAAAACATGATGCAGACTCAAGAAAAGTGTATGGCTTTTCCCACTCACCACTTACTACTCACCACTCACCTCTCAAAAATATGAACTTACTCGATCTACTTGAATCATCCGCCCCGCTGTTTATCGGCATCTGCACGCTGCTGGGACTGATGGTCGGCAGTTTTTTAAACGTGGTCATTCATCGCCTGCCTAAAATGATGGAACTGGGGTGGAGGTCACAATGTGCCGAATTGCGCGGCGAAACACCTGTTGCAGGTGAAACGTACAATCTAATGGTGCCGCGCTCCGCCTGCCCGCAGTGTCAGCACGCCATCAGTGCATGGGAAAACATCCCTGTGATCAGCTATCTGCTGCTGCGCGGCAAGTGTTCAGACTGTCATGCGGCCATATCCCCCCGCTACCCGATCATCGAAACTTTCAGCGGTCTGCTTTGCGGATTTGCCGCATTTCATTTCGGCTTCGGACTGACGTCCATCGCCGCACTTATACTGATCTGGGCCTTAATCGCGCTAACGGCGATCGACTTTGACACTCAGTTACTACCGGACGACATCACCCTGCCGCTGATCTGGGCCGGACTCGTGTTCAACCTGTACGGCGCTTTTACTTCATTGCACGATGCATTCTTAGGCGCCGTTTTTGGCTATCTCGCCTTATGGTCAGTCTTTTGGCTCTTTAAACTGATCACCGGCAAAGAAGGCATGGGCTACGGGGACTTTAAGCTGCTGGCCGCCTTAGGCGCCTGGCTGGGCTGGCAACTGCTGCCGCTGATCATCATCCTGTCTTCACTGGTCGGTGCCATCGTCGGCATCGCCTTAATCATCGCAGTCAAAAGAGGCCGCGAGATTCCCATTCCGTTCGGGCCGTATCTTGCCGGCGGCGGACTGATCGCACTGTTTTGGGGGCAGATACTGACACAAAGCTATTTGCAGCTATTGGCACCATGAGCCAGGTATCGCAGACGTGCATCGGTCTGACAGGCGGGATAGGCTGCGGAAAAAGCACGGTCGCACGCCTGTTTGAAGAAAAAGGGGTTCGCATCATCGATACCGATGCGATCGCCCATCAGTTAACGCAAACGGGCGGCAACGCCATCGATGCGATTCGCACCCACTTCGGCTCGGAGTATGTGCTGGCTTCCGGCGCCATGGATCGCCCGAAAATGCGCGACCTGGTTTTCTCAGACTGCGCCGCAAAAGTCCAGCTGGAAAACATCCTGCACCCGATGATTTTAACTGCCTGTTCGCAGCAAATCGCCACCCCGAGCTTAGCGCCGTATACCCTGCTGATGGCGCCGCTCCTGCTGGAACACCCGTCCTTCCTGAAACTGGTACAGCGCGTTCTACTGGTCGATTGCAGCGAGCAACAGCAGATTTCACGCGTCATGCAGCGTAGCGGACTTGACGAAACCCAAATCCGTGCGATTATTGCGCTGCAAATGTCGCGTAATGAACGGATTTCTCGCTCGGATGACCTCATCAAAAACGACGGCACGCCGGACGAGTTAACCGTTCAGGTAAACAACTTTCACAACGATTACCAGCAGATAAGCAACAACCATTTGACGGCAGGCTGATATTCAATATATCTTCCGGCCTTAGCATCTTTTTTTATCGAATTTAAGACCATAACGACGTGATCAGCTACGAATTCCCCATCAATGAAAAAGTACGCACCTGGTTGCGTCTTGAGGATTTGTTCGCGCGTATGAATTACTTTTTAGCAGGCGAAATCAGCATGGAACATCATGTTGCCCTCACCACGCTGTTTGAAATTCACGAAGTTGCCAGCCGCCCGGATCTTAAATCTGAATTACTGCAGGAGCTCGAGCGCCAAAAACGCGCACTGGCCTGCTTGCACAATAATCCGGCCATTTCCGAGCAGGCGCTCGATAGTATCCTGACAGAAATCGAACAAGCTTCATCAGCCCTCCTCGCTATGACGGGTAAAGTGGGTGCGATACTGCGGGAAAACGAATGGCTGATGAGCATAAAACAGCGCGCCAGCATGCCAGGCGGCACCTGCCAGTTCGACCTCCCTTCTTACCATTACTGGCAAAAGCAACCCGTTGCCTTACGACGTGCCAACCTTCAGGAATGGCTCTCACCACTGCTGCCTATTAGCGCTGCCATCAGCATTTTGCTCCGCCTGCTGCGTGAAAATGGCAGAACAATCAGTTTTACTGCGCATCAGGGCACTTTTCAGCAAATGCAAGGCGGGCGCGCGGCTCAACTGTTGCGCGTGCGACTGGCAGCTAACCTGCCCTGCATACCTGAACTCGGCGCAAACAAATATGCGATCAACATTCGTTTCATCGTCGCGAACTACGAAGCAAAATCATCGCTGCTAGAACAAGACGTTCCCTTTGACCTGACTTTCTGCACCCTGACAACGTGAGTAAACCACCTATCGTGCCGTGCCCGCGCTGCGGCAAAGAATCCCTCTGGGATACAAACAATCGCTTTCGCCCGTTTTGCAGCGAACGTTGCAAAATGATCGATCTGGGAAAATGGGCCGATGAAGAATTTCGCGTTGCCGTGCCAGACGACGAACAGGACTTTACCGCACCGACTTACCAAGCCTGACGCAACAGCGCGATACCGTGCGCGCCCTGCTGCCACGCTGTCAACATATCCTCGCGGGTTAGCCCGCCTAGCGCATAGACCGGTATGGATGATCCTGCCGCCAGCGCCGAAAATCTCGCCCAGCCCAGATGTGCGGCACCCGGATGGCTCTTCGTTGGCAACACGGGGCTTAACATCGCAAAATCACAGCCTAATCCTTGCGCACGGTGCAATTCCTCTGCCGTATGACAGGAAGCCGAACACCAGGCCACAGGCGGACGCTCAGTCAATTGCTCCAATTGAACTGAAGTCAGATGCACGCCGTCCGCACCGACTTCCTGCGCAAGCGTGACATCGCCGTTGATCAACACCTTCGCACCGGCAGCATGTGCCATTGCAACCGTACGAATAGCCAGTTCACGAAGCGCATCAGGCGTTAAGTGCTTTTCCCGTAACTGGATCAACCTCAGCCCGCTGTCCAGCTGTACTTGCAGCCTGCTTAAAAACACCTCCACGCCTAATTCGCCGGCATTGCTGATCGCGTAGAGCGCAGGCAATTCCAGCGCGCGCAGAATAGGCGCATTCGCCGGCAGCACAGGCGATACCCTCACGTCCCAAGCCAGCTGCCACGAAAATTGCTGACCTTCATGCGGATAGAGCTCCCCTTGCCACTCGGTGACCCGAAAAAAACTTAGTTTCACCGTTGCGTGCGGATAGGTAAACACGCGCTCAAGCCAAGGATAGGCGTTGAGAACTTCAATGCCCAGCTCCTCATGTAACTCGCGAACCAGCGCATCGCGTGCGGTTTCGCCTGACTCGACCTTACCACCCGGGAACTCCCAGTATCCCGCCCATATTTTGTCGGCGGGTCGCTGTGCGAGCAAAAATGTGCCGTCCGGACGCTGCAACACGGCAGCGGCCACCTCAACTACCTTTGTGTTCAATGCGCTCAACGAAATTTCTCCGGATTATTTTCTGGCGAACATGCCCCCCATCTTGGCATCAATGTATTAGCGACCCCCAGATGATCCAAAATGCGTGCGACCACAAAATCTACCATATCCTGCACGCTCTGCGGCTGATAATAAAAGCCGGGATTAGGCGGCATGATGACAGCCCCTGCTTGGGCGAGTTTGAGCATATTTTCCAGATGAATCACCGAAAAAGGCATTTCACGCGGTGCCAGAATCAAGGTGCGCTTTTCCTTGAGCATCACATCCGCCGCGCGCGCGATCAGATCATCGCTGATACCGCAGGCCACCTTAGCCAGCGTGCCCATCGTGCAGGGGCAGATCACCATCGCATCGCCCGGATTGGAACCGGAGGCCATCGGCGCATACCAGTCGTCTCGACCGAACACCTGCAACTCACCGCTAAAGTCCCCCATGCGCTCCCGCAGCACGCGCACAGCTTCCGGCGGACGACTGGACAGCACCAGTCCCATTTCCTGTTTGGCAACGATTTGCGCCGCCTGTGAATACACCAGATGCACGCGCTGCCCGCTTTTCAACAGACATTCGAGCAGACGCATGCCGTAAGGCATTCCCGATGCACCGGTAAAAGCAAGGTTAATGGTTTTCACAACAGACACTCCAGACTATATAGTTTCTGCATTATCCATGAAACGGGCGGCAATCAGCCCGTTCACTGTGCCGAACAGCAGGGCGGCGGCGGCAAAAATGGGCATCAGGTAGGCGATCCCGGCATTCGGGATCAGCCACAGATACACCAGCGCCATCTGCCCTGCAATATGCGCAAAGGCCGCGCATACGCTGTGCGTGACAGGGCCGAACCAGCGCGGTGGCAGATGTTGCGCCAGTGCCAGCACCAGCAGGCTCAGCAGCGCACCGGTCAGCCCCAGAAAAAACCCCGGCGTTAAAAAGTTGCCGAACAACAAACTGCCGGCGAACACACGCAGCAGCGAAACCCATGCGGCCGTACGCCAACCGTAACGCGCCAGCACAATCAGCGTGACGATATTGGCAAGCCCGGGCTTCACCCCGGGCAAAGGCGATGGAATTGCCCCCTCCAGTATCGTCAAACCCAGTGCCACCGCCGCCATCCGCGCGATATGATGATCCTCTGCATTGGCGTGAAGCAAAATTCGGGAATCAGAATTCGGGATTCGGGATTCAGATTTTCCTGCATCCTGCATACCGGCTGCTGACACCTGCATCCTGCATCCTGCATCCTGCATCTCAGTAGTTGAGGCTGTCATATCGCTTGTGACTTCCGGCCAGTTCCACGCTTACCTGATTGGGCAGGCACAGCGCGACTTCCCCTGCCTGTTGCAGCCAGCCCTGACGTACACAGTACTGGCGCGGACCGGGATCTTTTGCGATACGCACCTTGCGATTCTCTATCGATATCAGGCTGACACCCAGAGGGCCTGGCACTTCTATTTGCTGGTTCCGCGACAGGGACACCTCACGAAAAAGTTTGCCGCCACTGCGTATGATGGCCTTGTCGGCTATTTCGCCCGACCAGAACATCAGTGCAAGCAACACCACACCGCCCGTACCCATAATCAGCGTCAGCCAGTCACCCGGCTTGATGTGATCTAATGCGGGCGGTGACATGGCGTTAGGATAGTTCGCGGTGGCGCAACAATACCTGCTGCTGCGACTGAAAATGACGGCTCAGTTTCTCGCTGATATATACGGAACGATGCTGGCCTCCGGTACAGCCGATCGCAATGGTCAAATAGCTGCGATTATCGGCAATAAAATGAGGCAGCCAGCGCTCGACAAAGCGACTGATGTCAGCAAACATCTCCTGAGTAGCCGGAGTATTTTCAAGAAATTCGATCACCGGCGCATCGCGACCGGTCAAAGGACGCAGCAGCGGATCATAAAAAGGGTTGGGCAAACAGCGCACATCAAAAACATAGTCCGCATCAAGCGGAATGCCGTGCTTGAATCCGAAAGACTCAAATAAAAGCGTCATGCGTGCGCGATCTAATTTGATGAACTGCTTGATCCAGGCGCGCAAGGCGTTAGCGCCCAGCTCGCTGGTATCGATGTGATGCCCTATGTTGCTAATTTCGGAGAGCAACTCGCGCTCACACTCGACACATTCCGGCAGTGTCCTGACACCGTCGCTCAAGGGGTGCATGCGGCGCGTCTCGGAAAAACGCTTCACCAGCGTATCGGACTTGGCATCGAGAAACAGCACGTGCACCGCCAGATCTTTTTGCATCAAATGCAGCAATATTTCAGGCAGTCGTTGCACGCTGTTGGCGCTGCGCACATCGATGCTGACCGCCATTTTGTCATAGCCTGCCGACAACAAATACTCAATCAAGCCCTTGAGCAATTCAGCCGGCAGGTTGTCAACGCAATAAAATCCGTTGTCTTCGAGCACCTTGAGCGCCACGCTTTTACCCGAACCTGACAGGCCGCTTAATAAAAATAACTGCATCGTCAGCCTCCGGCCAACATCTGATCATGCCGGCTGATAAATTCCTGCATGGTATTAATTCCGCGTTGTTGCAATACAAAATTACGCGCCGCCGCCTCAACTAACACGGCGAGATTGCGTCCAGCCACCACAGGGATATTCACTGTGTTGATTTTCACGCCGATAATCTCCTGATGCGTGGCCACAAGCGGCAGACGCTCCATTTGCGACAGTTCACCATCTTGCGAGCGATGCAAATGCACAATCAACTTTAGGCTCTTTTTGCGACGCACGGCGGTTTCACCGAACATGGTGCGTATATTTAGCATACCGAGACCGCGCACCTCAAGAAAATCGCGCAACAATTCCGGACAGCGACCTTCTAGTGTATCGGGGGCGATGCGATGCAGTTCGACTACATCATCGGCAACCAGCCCGCTGCCACGCGTGATGAGCTCGAGCCCCAACTCGCTTTTCCCCACGGCACTCTCGCCGGTAATCATCACCCCGACACCCAGCACATCGAGAAATACACCGTGGCGCGTCGTCGATTCGGCTAATTCCTTAGCCAGATAGTGCCGGATCAGCCACATCAGATGTACGCTGGGCTTGGAAGATGAAAAGAGAGGAATACTGGAGCGATTGGCAAACGCCATCAACTCGGGTGGAATTTCGTTATCGCCCGCCACGATCAGGCAGGTTGTGCCATTTTGTTCTATTTGTTCAAACGCCAGATTGCGTTCATCGAGACTCAGATTGCGAAGATAATCGAGTTCCGCCGTACTTAATACCTGAACCCAACTTGGATGGATCAGACTCAGATGTCCGACCATTTCGCGATTGGAAGCCTCTACGGCTTCGCTATCAATAATTCTGTCTACACCATCGGTGCCTGCGACGCGCCTAAGTTCCAGCCTGACTTGTTTGTCTTCAAACAATTGCCGGATATTGACCTGACTCATGCAGCACTGTCCCAGTCAGCAAACAGTTGGTAAATGCAAGCGGGATCGTCACAAGCTGTCAATTGCTCGCGGAATTTGGCATCGCTGAACATCTGCGCCAATTCCCCTAACAACTGCAAATGCAAGTCCGTCGCCAACTCCGGAACCAGTAACACAAAAATCAGTGTGACAGGCTGTCCGTCCGGCGCATCAAAAGGGATAGGGTGTGTTGTTCTGACGAACGCTGCCGTCGCATCCCGCAATTTTGGAATTCGCCCATGCGGTATCGCAACCCCCTGTCCCAGTCCTGTTGAACCCAGCTTCTCACGCGCAAACAGGCTGTCAAATACCTGACTGCGCCCAATTTGCATCTCGTTTTCAAACAGCATACCGACGCGTTCAAAGACGCGCTTTTTGCTGGTGGATTCGGAATCCAGCAGAATATTGCCTGGGGAGAAGATTTTGCTGATCAAATTCATCGTCATCGCGCCTTAAACAATGGGCGGCAATCATGCCGCCCGTGGTGTTCTACTCTTCTGCTGCAACCTGGGTTTCATCGTGGCGACGATCAGCCAGCTTTTCCTTATGCTTGATCACCTGACGATCCAGTTTATCGACCAGTGCATCGATGGCAGCATACAGGTTTTCATCTTCGCATTCGACAAATACGTTCTTGCCGCTGATATGAACGGTTGCTTCCGCTTTTTGTTTGAGCTTATCAACAGAAAGAATGATGTTCACATCCAGCACATTGTCAAAATGACGCTTAATCTTGCTAAACTTACCCGTCGCATAGTCGCGAATGGCAGGTGTGATTTCCAGGTGGCGTCCGGTTATATGGAGGTTCATTTTATGCTCCTTGTTTTAGAGTGATTTACGGAGATTCACCGGGAGTATATGCAGCGCTTCCCGATACTTTGCTATGGTGCGTCGGGCAACAACTATGCCCTGCTGCGCCAAGATTTCTGACATTCGGCCGTCCGTTAGTGGTTTGCTTGTATCTTCACCGCCGACCAGTTGTTTAATCAGTTCGCGTATTGCGGCAGAAGAACAGACGCCGCCACTTTCCGTGACCAGACCGCTGCCAAAGAAATATTTAAATTCATAAATTCCACGCGGCGTACGCATAAATTTTTGCGTCGTGCCGCGTGAAACAGTTGACTCGTGCATCTCAAGCACATCGGCTATTTCGCGCAAAACCAGCGGGCGCATAGCGATGTCACCGTGTTCAAGAAAAGCCCCCTGCCTATCGACAATCGCCTGCGCGACCCGCAATATGGTATCAAAACGCTGCCGCAGACTCTTAATCAGCCAGCTCGCTTCCTGCAATTGCGACACCAGCGGCGCGCCCGATTTATCATCCCGCTGCTGCAAAATATTCGCATACATCTGATTTACGCGCAGCTTCGGCATCGCATCTGCATTCAGTCTGGCGCGCCATTTTCCCTTATGCTGCTCGACAATCACATCCGGCACGACATAGTCAGCCACACTCCGGTCAAACTCGCAACCGGGCTTAGGGTTCAGGCTGACAATCAATTCCTGTGCCACACGCAAACTGGCATCGGAGCAACGCAGCAGTTTTTTAATTCTGGCAAAATCATGTGCGGCCAAAAGATCAAGATTCCCGTTCACAAGACTCATCGCCAGCTCACGCCCCGGCGTCTGCTCCGGCAACGCCTTCAACTGCAAGGCCAGACATTCACTCAACGTCCGCGCCCCAAGCCCCGGACGATCAAGATACTGCAGCTGTACCAGCGCCGTTTCAAGATCATCCAAGGTCAAGCCCAGTTCCACCGGCAACAACCCGGCTAATTCTGCCAAATCCTGCAACATATAACCATTTTCATCCAGCGCATCGATCAGCATCCCGATCACCTGCCTGTCCCGACCATCTAACTGACTGACCGATAGCTGGCTGTGCAAATACTCCCGCATGCTGGCCTGCAGCGCCGCCTGCTCAGGATACGCGTCGCTTTCATCATCAGCGCCGCGCGTCTCGGCATTCCACTCAAACGGCTCATCCTCGCCGCGTTCCGATTCGGCATTATCCGCCTGTGCATGGTCTTCACGAACAGGTTCGCCTGATAATGCGTGATATACAGACTCATCACCCAATTCCAGCATCGGATTTTCATCGAGCATCCGATCAATTTCCTGTTGCATATCCAGCGTAGAGAGCTGAAGCAAGCGAATGGATTGTTGCAACTGAGGCGTGAGCGTCAGCTGCTGAGACATGCGAAGTTGTAAAGAGGCTTTCATTACTTAATTATTCAATATCCGCGATCATTCTACCCAAATCACCTCAAAGCTTGAAGTTTTCACCCAGATAGACTTTTCGGACACCTTCATTGTAGATGATTTCATCCGGTTTGCCTTCCGCCATTACCGCGCCTGCATTAATGATATAGGCGCGATCGCAGATACCCAGTGTTTCCCGCACGTTGTGATCGGTGATGAGCACACCGATGTTGCGCTCTTTGAGGAAACGGATAATTTTCTGAATATCCAGTACCGCAATCGGATCGACCCCGGCAAACGGCTCATCGAGCAGAATAAAACGCGGATTGGTTGCCAGCGCGCGGGCAATTTCCACCCGGCGACGCTCGCCGCCTGACAGACTGATCGCCGGATTGTTTCTTATTCCCTGTATGTGCAGATCGTGGAGTAACTCTTCTAAGCGGCGGTCGATTTCCTCATCGGACAAGTCCTGCAATTCCAGCACGGCCTGAATATTTTGCGCCACGGTCATGCGCCTGAAAATGGACGCCTCCTGTGGCAAATACCCCAAACCCAGTCGTGCACGGCGATGGATAGGAAGATGGGTAATATCCCTGTCATCGATGGTAATTTTTCCACCATCGGCAGCGACAAGCCCCACGATCATATAAAAGGACGTGGTTTTTCCGGCACCATTAGGACCTAGCAATCCGACCACTTCACCGCTTTTGACCGACAACGACGCATCATGCACTACCGTGCGCAATCCATACTTTTTCTTTAACGCGACCGCACGCAATTCGCTCATTTTCGTTCCAGAGCAGGCTTGGTCTCTGCACCCTCTTTAGGTTTGGGGAACAGAACCGCATGCACGCGGCCCGGCGTACCCGCTGCAGAATTTTTGCTGTCAGCCTGAAAAATTTCTGTTTTTGAATTGTAGGTCACGTGATCACCGCGCACCTCGTCCTGCGCACGCTTGACCCGCGCCTGAATGTAAAAATCGACCGTATCAGCCCGCGTATCGTATTCGATGCGCTCGCCAAAGCCTTCCACATATTCGTCGAGGCCTTCGCGCTTTTGCCTGAAACTGGCTGTGCGACCATAGGCTGTGCCGCGCTGAAATCCGGCCTTATCCTGCACCACGACCACTTTGTCACCGCGAAACACCATGGTGCCCTGCGTCAAAACCACATGCCCTGTAAAAGTACTGATTTGTTTTGCATCATCGACAACGACCTGATCCGCATCGATATCAATGGGTTTATCACGGTCGGCTCGCTCAGCCTGACAGAGCCCTGATACGGAGAACAGCAGCAAAAACAACGAAAATTTATTTAACATGGTGTTCACTTCTGACGTGAGAGAGCAATTTCATAGTACGCGCTTTATTATCCATTTCAAGACCGATCGCATGCACCGTATTGCTTAAATTGACCATGGTGACGGGTCTATCCGTATTTGCCCAGTCCTGATTCGGCAATACGCGCAAATATTCGGTTTTCAGCGTCATCGCAGACTGATCGCCGCCAGCCTCTCGCCGCACAACGACAGCTTCATGAAACAAAACTTCATCGCCACGGCTTGAAACATTACCCCGGTTTCCATTGACATATAAAGGCGGACGTTCAGACGACAGCATCGTCACGCGAGGTAAATCAAGCTCTGTGGTATCGTGATCCGGATAGTGCCGCATCTGTTTCGCCGACAGTAAAAAGCGCGGCTCGCCCTGCAAGTCCATTTTAGTTGCATGAAAATTGTCCATAATTCCATCGGGATCATGCCGCTGATTATTGGCTGCAACAGCAATTTCCTGCTGCACCTGCTTATCCAGCCAGTAAACCCCCGCAAGCAATACCAGCAAAGGCAACAACGGCAACCAATAGCGGTACCTGGAAACAAAAATCATTTCAAATAGGGTGCCAACTGAGCATCCAGCGTACCCTGCGCGGACATAATCAACTCACAGACTTCACGGACGGCACCATAACCACCGCTACGCTTTGTCATATAGTGCGAATGTGCTTGCACTAATTGCGGCGACTCAGGGACGGTAATTGCGAGCCCCACATGACGCATCACACACAGGTCAACGACATCATCCCCCATGTAAGCGGCAGCATCCCGTGACAATTGCAGCTTGCCGAGCAAATCGACCATCGCTTCAAGTTTGCGCTCGACCCCCTGATACACATGAGCAATACCGAGATTCTGCGCGCGCATTTCAACACAACGTGAAGTCCGGCCGGTAATGATAGCGACCTCGACGCCACTGGCACGGAGCATTTTAATGCCATGACCATCGAGCGAATTGAAGCGTTTAAATTCTTCACCCGAATCCGACAGAAACAAACCGCCATCGGTCATCACACCATCCACATCGAAAGCAACCAGACGGATCAATTTTGCACGGCTTAAAAACATAGAAACCTCGCGAGAGTGGTAGTAAGTAAAAACGTCTTTAAATCACTTTTGCGTGCAGCAAATCGTGCATATTCAATGCACCGACCAGTTGATGCTGCGTGTTGACCACTAGCATTTGACTGATATTGTGTTGCTCCATCAACTGCACAGCCTCGACCGCCAAGCTCTCTTCGCCTATGCAGCGGGGATTGACGGACATCACACTCTTGACCGGTGTGGTACCGAAATCCAGCTTCTTTTCCAGCGTACGCCGCAAATCGCCATCGGTAAAAATCCCCAACACCCCACCGTGAGCATCAACTATCGCAGTCATACCGACGCCTTTACGGGACATTTCCATCAGCGCCTCGCTCAGCATCGCCCCCTCCTGCACCAACGGCATACGCGAACCGCTGCGCATTACATCGCGCACCAGCGTCAACAAACGCCGCCCCAGACTGCCGCCCGGATGGGATCTGGCAAAATTTTCAGCACTAAACCCCTTCGCATCGAGCAGCGCAACGGCCAGCGCATCACCTAACGCCAAGGATGCGGTGGTACTGGCGGTCGGCGCCAACCCCATCGGGCATGCTTCCTTGTCAACCGCGGCGTTCAGATGCACATCGGCCACGCGAGCCAGACTGGAGGCGGGATTACCGGTCATGCTGATCAGCTTTGCCCCCTGACGTTTCAGGATAGGCACGATCGTCATCAATTCCTGACTCTCGCCCGAATAAGACAGTGCAATAAACACATCGGAACTGGCGACCATACCCAGATCACCGTGACTGGCCTCACCCGGATGCACAAAGTAAGCGGGCGTACCGGTACTGGACATGGTGGCAGCGATTTTTCGGGCGATATGACCGGATTTACCCATACCGCTGACAATCACACGACCTTCACAACGCAGAATCACATCCAGCGCTTGCAGAAAATGATCATCCAGACGCTGGCTTAACGCCAGAACAGCAGCGGCTTCGATATCGAGAACCTGACGACCCAGTTGAAGCGCGCGCGGCGCATCGGCAAGAAATTTATTCATACCGCATTATAGCAAGCCATTGAGGCATGGATAGTCGTAAGTCAGGCAATAAATTGCGCTCGCGCTGTTTTTAAATCTTTGCAAACTGAGCAAGAGTACGGCATTATCAAATCATTGATTTTCTCCTCACGAAGATGGACAACTCGCTCTCTCTGGTATTGATACTGCTCGCTACCGCCGTCATGGTCGTTGTGGTATGCCGCATTCTGCGCCTGCCGGTGATGCTGGGCTATCTTGCCGTGGGAATTTTAATCGGCCCGCATGCCTTTGGCTGGATACCCGACGCGCCCAGCACGCGACATCTGGGCGAATTCGGCGTCGTTTTTCTGATGTTCAGCATCGGTCTTGAATTCAGCCTAACCCGCCTCAAAGCGATGCATCGCACCGTGTTTGGCTTAGGCGGAGCACAAGTGCTGTCAACCATATTGCTGGTCATGGCAGGGGCAACATTACTCGGCGTTGACTGGCGTGCAGGACTGGCATTAGGCGGCATTCTGGCCATGTCATCGACTGCAATTGTCAGTAAAATGCTGGTTGAACGCGCCGAACTCAATTTACCCTACGGCCAGCAGATGATGGGCGTGCTGCTGTTTCAGGATCTGGCTGTCGTCCCGCTTTTGATCATTATCCCGGCACTGGCATCGCAGCCGGACAATCTTCACTTAACACTGGGATTGGCGATGGTCAAGGCAACGATCGTTTTACTGATCCTGCTGGTCTTTGGTCAGCACGTCATGCGGCGCTGGTTTCATATCGTGGCAAGCCAAAAGTCCTCTGAACTTTTCACCCTGAACGTGCTGTTCATCACGCTAGGACTGGCCTACTTAACGGAACTGGCCGGTCTATCAATGGCGTTGGGCGCCTTTGTCGCCGGCATGCTGATCTCTGAGACCGAATACCGCTATCAGGTTGAAGAGGACATCAAACCGTTTCGCGACGTCCTGCTAGGCCTGTTCTTCGTTACCATCGGCATGATGCTCAATCCGGCGAGCATCGTCAGCAATCTCGGCTGGATCGTGCTGGCGCTGCCTCTGCTGATCCTGTTTAAAGCGCTGTTAGTCGCAATTCTGGCGCGCATTTTTGAAGGAGAATGGAGCATTGCATTGCGCAGCGGCATCGGCCTCGCACAAGCGGGTGAATTCGGATTTGTTCTCCTGACGCTGACCGATGGAGCGCATTTACTACAGGGCGAGACGATGCAAATCACGCTCGCCACGATGCTGTTATCTATGCTGACCGCCCCCTTTTTGATCCAATACGGCGAAGCCATCTCGAGACGTTTTTCCGATGAGTGGACCAACCGCGCATTGCAGATGCACCAGATCGCAATCAAAAGCATGTCAAGTACCGGCCACGTAATTTTATGCGGCTACGGACGCAGCGGACAAAAACTGGCCAGCATCCTTGAGGATGAAAAACTACGCTTCATCGCACTCGACCTTGACTCTCGGCGCGTTCGTGAAGCGGCGGCGGGAAATAAAAGTGTGGTCTACGGCGATGCTGCCAAGCGTGAAGTGCTAATGGCAGCCGGCCTGATGCGCGCGCGCGTGCTGGTGGTCACCTACAAGGACAAACATTCAACCCTGGCCATTTTGCGCCACGTGAAAGAATTGCGCCCTGACCTGCCTGTCGTGGTGCGCGCCAACGACGACACCCATGTGGAATTATTTAAAAATGCGGGTGCTGCCGAAGTGGTCGCCGAAGTGCTCGAAGGGAGTGTGATGCTGGCATCTCAGGCCTTGCTGCTGGCCGGCGTTCCGCTTAACCGCGTCATTCGTCACGTTCAGGAAAATCGCGCACGCCGCTATGCGATGTTCAATGGATACATGAATAACGCACAAAACAGCGGTATTGAAATCAGCGAGGACATGCAACCGCGTTTTCTGAATGTAATGCTCAAACCCGACTCCTTCGCCGTTGGAAAAAGGTTGCGTGACAGCGAACTGGACACCCTGAACATCGAGGTCAAAGCCCTGCGCCGCTACAATGTTCACGGGGCACAACCGAGCGAAGATATGGTGTTACGCAGCGGAGATGTGCTTGTACTGCTGGGACTTCCGGCAGCACTCTTAGATGCAGAAATCAGACTGCATAAAGGCGGACTGTAACCCCCTCTGCGCATCTCACTGCCTGACAAAAACAACCTCACTTAACGATGCTCAACACCTGCCGACATCATCAACTATTTCAATTTAAATCAAAACGTGTCATCCGGCACGCGACAGCCTTCCAGTATCGTTCTGACTGGCGCGGGAATGGCAGATGATAAAGCATCACTGACCCGCAACCACGCCCCGTTTGTTTGCACAGCGTGCAGAGGCTTCGCCGGCACTGACACCCGCAGCGGCGTAATGTGCAACTTAAAATGCGTGAAAGTATGGGTAAAGGGCGCTAGCGCATCACGCTGATGCTCATCCGCCTCAACGCCATACTGAGCACACCAGAACAATGCGGCAGCTTCGTCATCGAATTGTGGCAAACACCAGAGTCCGCCCCAAATTCCAGCAGGCTCGCGCCGCTCCATAAACACGTCACCACCGGCCATCAACAGCAAAAAACAGGCCGCCCTCTCCGGCACGAGGCGGCGCTGGCGCGGGGTCGGCAAATCTGCGACACACCCCGTTTGATGCGCGACGCAATCGGGTTGCACCGGACACAAAACGCATTTCGGCCGGCTTCGGGTACACAACGTTGCACCCATATCCATCAGCGCTTGCGTGTAGCGGTCGACATCGTTTAGCGGCAACAGTGCTTCAGCCTGTTGCCAGAGCTGCTCCTCTACAGACTTGATCGCAGGGGAACCATAAATACCGCAGTAACGAGCCAGCACTCGCCTGACATTGCCATCTAAAATCGCGCGGTTTTGCTGATAGGCCAGCGCACAGATCGCGGCAGCCGTTGAGCGTCCGATACCGGGCAGCGCGAGTATCAATTCAAACTGACGAGGAAACTCTCCGCCATGCTGTGCCACGACTATTTGCGCAGCGCGGTGCAAATTGCGCCCGCGCGCGTAATAACCCAAGCCGCTCCAGTGAGCTAACACCTGTTCTTCTGTGGCAGAGGCTAACACGGCAATCGTCGGAAACGATGCAATAAAACGCTGATAGTATGGAATGACGGTGACAACCTGTGTCTGTTGCAACATGATCTCAGACAGCCAGACACAATAAGGATCGGCACACTGCCAGGGCAGATCGTGCCGCCCGTGGATACGCTGCCATGCGATGAGGGATGACGAAAAACTAGACAATTCCGTTCGCCCGCGAAATACAGAGCCGACCGTCAATCAAAACGCTTCGCACCGTGGTGCGTCATTAAATAACCTTGGAATAGCGCGCGTGCTCAGTGCGAGTACGCAGATACTTATCAAACACCATGCAGATATTACGTATCAGCATGCGTCCCTTGGGCGTAACGCTGATCCACTGAGGGGAAATCTCGAGCAAACCTTCTTTCTCATACTCTCGCAACTCTTCGAGCTCGGTTGCGAAGTAGCTGTCAAAATCGATCAGGTAGGCAATATTGAGCGACTCTTTTGAGAGCTCGAAATGACACATCAGATCCTGAATAATGGCGCGACGCACCAGGTCATCTGCATTGAGTTCCATCCCGCGCATAATCGGCAACTGATCCCGGTCAAGCGCATCGTAATAGTCTTCCAGTTCACGATAGTTCTGGCTGTAGGTCGGGCCGATCTTGCCGATCGCGCTCACACCCAGCGCAACTAAATCGCAGTCGGAATGGGTGGAGTACCCCTGAAAGTTACGATGCAGGCGGCTTTGACGTTGCGCAACGGCCAGCTCGTCTTCAGGTTTTGCAAAGTGATCCATGCCGATATAGACATAACCTGCACCCGTCAGCTTACGCCCCGTCATACCGAGAATATCCAGTTTCATCTGCGGCGATGGCAGATCATCTTCATGAATCCGGCGCTGCGGCTTAAACAGCGTCGGCATATGCGCGTAGTTGTAGATCGAAAGCCGGTCGGGATTCGCCGCAATAATACGATCCAGCGTGCGCTCAAAACCCGCCAGCGTTTGTTTGGGCAGGCCGTAGATCAGATCGATGCTCACCGATTTGAAGCCGTTCGCTCTGGCCGCCGCAATAATACCCAGCGTTTCTTCTTCACTCTGAATGCGGTTCACCGCGCGCTGCACGTCATCGTCAAAATCCTGCACACCGATACTGATGCGATTGAAGCCCGCCGCCCCCAGCAACGCAATCGTCTCATTGGTCACTTTACGCGGGTCGATTTCGATGGAGTATTCGCCATCCTCCACCAGTTTAAAGTTTTCGCGTATCGCCGCCATCACCTGACGGATTTCATCATCCGACAAAAAGGTCGGCGTACCGCCGCCGAAATGCAACTGTTCGACAACCTGCCCTTTGCCCAGCAAGCTCGCCTGCATACCCATCTCTTTGATCAGATAGCGCACGTATTCAGCAGACTTGCTGCGATCTTTGGTAATTACCTTGTTACAGGCGCAATAAAAACATAACGTATTGCAAAACGGAATATGAATATAGAGCGACAACGGGCGACTGACGCCACCAATTTCGCGCTTCAACAACCACTGGCTATAGGTCTCCGCATTGAAGGCTTCAACGAAACGATCTGCGGTCGGATACGAGGTATAGCGCGGGCCGTTTTTATCGAGTCTGCGTATCAGTTCCAGGTCTACAACCAATTCATTGCTGTTCAACATAATATCGCCGCTATTTATAAGGTTTGCCATAATGCCAGCTAGGCACAAATGCGGTTTGATATATGTCAAAAATCGTGGCATATTTCGTATGCTGGTGAAACTAATGTCACTTCATGCCAACCGGCACGCTTGCCGCCACCTCAAAGGTAAAAATTAAGTGCCGTTACCCGCCCCGATTTACCATCTGCATTCACCCTGCTCCAGCTGCAATCTGGCAGAACTGTGCCTTCCTGCCGATCTTAGCGCAAATGAAATGCACAAACTGGATGAACTGAGCACCGTAAAACGCAGTTTCGCCCGCAGCGATTATCTGTATCGCAGCGGCGACAAGTTTCGCTCGCTGTTCGCCATCCATAGCGGCTCCTTCAAAACCCAGATACTTCATGAAGACGGACGTGAACAGGTAACCGGTTTTCAGATGGCTGGGGAAATTATCGGCCTGGATGCAATCAGCACCGACACTCACGCCTGCGACGCCGTAGCGCTAGAATCCAGCGTTGTCTGCGAACTGCCCTTCAACAAGCTAGAAGCACTCAGCCGCGAAATTCCGTTGCTGCAGCGCCATCTGCATAAGCTCATGAGCCGCGAAATTGTACGAGATCAAGGAATCATGCTGTTGCTAGGGTCCATGCGCGCAGAAGAGCGCCTAGCAGTATTTTTGCTAAACCTGTCTCAACGCTTTGCAACACGGGGCCTCTCCGCCACGCAGTTTCAACTGCGCATGTCGAGACAGGAAATCGGCAGCTACCTCGGCTTAAAACTGGAAACCGTCAGCCGTGCATTCTCTCATTTTCAAAGCGAGCGACTGATTAACGTCAAAGTACGCACGGTTGAAATCCTCGATCTGGCTGGCCTGCAAGCCTGCCTGAACAATACCCGCTAATGCACTTCGCCGCCCTGCACGCCTTATCGTTTGACAGTCGGCGTGCTTGAGCGGATTATTCGCAACCTACTATTTTCCCGGAGACTAAAAATATGGAACACCAAGTCACAGAAGCCGAAGTATCACGCGCAAAAAGCCTGCACTCCATGCTGCTGTTTGACTTTATCGTCGTTCATGTTTTTGTGTTTGTCCTCGCGTTAAGTCTGCTTAAAACCAGCATGCTGCCCATTACGCTCATGCCGCTCCTCTCCATTGCGCTGCTGACCCACGTGATTTTTAAAGCTAAACGCGCCATCAGCAAAGAAGACTCAATTTTTGTACTTTGCCATAACTTGCTGGCGGCTAAACGTGCAAAACTGTTCCTGACCCTGTTTATTGTGACCGGCACACTGACCACTGCGCTCGTGCTCGGCGGGGCACAATTCGGCATGAGCAAAATAACCAGTTACGCATTAGCTGGCGGCATTGGACAGCTGCCCTTTATGGTGGCGCTGCTGGTTCTGGTGGTTCTGGAGTTTGACGCGGAGCATCAATGCAAGGACGGCAAAATTCCGGCCTCGGCACTGGCGTTACATTCAGCACTTAAGAAGGACTAGTATGGACAAGAAAATTATACTTGGCGTCATCGCACTGGTGATCGCAACGATAGGCATCATCCTCATGATGCCAGATAACTCGGTCAGCACGCCGGACACACTCCCCTGGAAGATCACCCACCCGACACCTGATACCACCCGTGTTTTTGGTATCACACTGGGCAAAAGCACCCTAGATGAAGTCGCACATACTTACAAATATGAAACGGAACTTGAAATCAGCCTGTTCAAGCCTACCGATGCGCCAATGGGCGTGGAAGCTTTTTTCGAAGAAGTGAATTTCAACGGCTTAAAAGCGAAGATCATTATGACGATCGCAATTCCGACTGAAGAATTGCAGGGAATGTTTGAACGTGGTCTGCGCATGAACAGCACGCCCAGTGGCAAGCGCATTACACTCACTGCGGATGATCTGGCACGGGTTCGTTCATTGCCGGTCGCAAGCCTTACCTACATGCCCACCGCGCGCATCGAAGAATCCGTCATTTCCAAACGCTTCGGTGAACCTGCGCAACGCATCCGTGAGAAGAAAACCAACCTGATTCATTGGCTGTACCCGCAACATGGTCTGGATGTCGTCTTGGGCGAAGGGCAAAAGCCGTTTTTCCAGTACCTCCCGCCTAAGGACTTTGAAATTTTACGAGCCCCGCTTCTTGCCAATGGCGACACAATGACAAGCGAGTCCGCCGCTAAACCCGCCGTTCAATAGCACCTAACTTAAAGAGGCCGCAGCCAGAAAGGGTGCGGCCTCTTTGTTTACTTCAGAACGGCTTTATTCCTTTTTAGCATCCAGCTGAGCGCTGGATTGATTGTGCAACATCGCGTCCTCATCATCATCGAGCAGTATGCGGCTTGCGTTCCCTTCCATATCCTCATACTGCCCCTTCTTAACCGCCCAGATGAGAATACCCACAAACACCAGACCGAAAACGGTCATACCGGGGATAAGACTGTAAATTACATCCATTGCGGCTCCTTATCTTGGAATTAATGCGGCAACGCTCACCGCACTATTTGAACAAACTGCGTATTCTGGCTGCATTGCCTATCACCAGCAGAGAACTGACCGGCATCGTTATTGCCGCGAGCAAGGGCGTGACGTGCCCCATGATCGCCAGCGGCACCATGATGCTGTTATACACGAATGACAGTCCGATATTCTGTTTAATAGTGCGCAGCGTACGCCGGGACAGCAAGGTCGCCAGCCTCACCTTGTCGAGCTCGTTGTGCATCAGCACGATATCAGCACTTTCAACTGACACATCGGTCCCCGATCCCAAGGCAATTCCGACATCAGCACGTATCAGTGCGGGCGCATCGTTAACGCCGTCGCCCACCATCGCCACGCACTCACCGCGCTCTTGCAATGTCTGAATGACGCGATCCTTATCTTGCGGCAGTACTTCGGCGATCACTTCCATACCGCCTAACTGGCGCGCAATTTCTTCCGCCACCGCACGCCGGTCCCCCGACAGCAGCGTCATGCCGATACCCGCCTCACGCAACGTATCGATCAGCACCTTTGCATCGGCACGCAACGTGTCAGCTATCACCAGCACAGCCACATGCTCACCGCCCACAGCCAGATGAACGCACGTTTTTGCCTGCGACTCTTGTGAGTTCTGCACTTGAATCAATTCTGCCGAATGTGTAACGCCACATTTAACAAGCCAACCGGCTGTTCCCAGTAAAATCTGCCGCCCCGCGACTTCCGCCTCAACACCCGCCCCTGCTGTTGCTAAAAATCCCTGCACAAGCAGATTCCGGAAGGGCAACTCGCGTGCCTCTGCCGCAATCACGATGGCACGAGCGACACTGTGCTCAGAGTAACGTTCGACGCTCGCACAGAGGGCGAGTAAAGCTTCCTCATCCTGCCCCTGCGCTGCGACCACCTGCTCGACGCGCATTTTTCCTTCGGTCAGCGTGCCCGTCTTATCAAATACGAAATGCGTGACACGAGACAAGGTTTCCAGCACCACGCCATTCTTCACCAGTATGCCGTGACGTGCGCCGAGCCCCGATGCGACCGCAATGGACATCGGCGTTGCCATTCCAAGTGCACAAGGGCAGGTGATAATCAATACCGAGGTCGCCGCCATCAGTGCGAACTCAAAATCTGCAGACCAGATGTAAAAGGTGACGCTGGCCAATATCAGCGTCGCCAGCACAAACCACGGCACGATACTGTCAGACAGACGCTGTATCGGCGCCTTGGAGGACTGCGCCTCTTCAACAAGCCGAATGATTTTAGATAAAGTCGAATCCTGCGACATTGCCTGAACCTCCACCAGCAAGGCACCGCTGCCGTTCAACGTACCTGCGGATACGCGATCATCCGTTTGCTTTTTAACATGGGCGGATTCACCGCTTAGCATAGACTCATCGACTGAACTGTTTCCCTCGAGCACAATACCATCCATAGGAATATTGCTGCCCGGTTTTACCAGTACCGTTTCACCCACTTTCACGGCGCGCACCGACACAATTTTTTCCTCGCCGTCGCGCAATACCGTGGCCACACGAGGTTGCAGATCCATCAGACGGTTGGTTGCCGATACCGCCTGATGACGGAACATCCCCTCCAGATAGCGACCGATTAAAATCACGAAGGTCAGATTAGTGACGGTATCGAAATAAACCCTGTCTCCGCCCGTGATCGTTACATACAGCGAAAAGGCATAGGTCACCGTCAGACCGATTGCAATCGGCAGGTCCATGGTCAGACTCGCATTACGCAAACCGCTCAGTGCCCCCTTATAGAACGGATATCCGGAATACAGCAGGGCTGGCGTCGCCAGCGCAAACGCCATCCAGTGGAAAAAATTGACGAACTGCCCGCGATCCGCACCGCTGTATAACGCGATTGCGATCAAATTCAGATTCATCATCGCAAAAGCAGCAAAGAACAATCTGAACAGCAGCGCGCGATTGATGCGCTTCATCGACCCTTCTGCCACTTCAGGATCGTAGGGCACACCGGAATACCCAATCTTTGCCAGCTGATGAATCAGAGTCGACAATTTCACCTGACGCTCATTCCAGCGCAGGTGCAATCGTTTTCCGGCCAGATTGACGCCTGCTGACAGCACGCCGGGCGTGCGCATCATACCGCGCTCAATCAGCCATACGCAGGCTGCACAATGTATGCCTTCGACCAGCAAATGTGCATCGCGCAGATCACCCTGACAATTGACAAAATCCTGCTGCACATCGTCAAGATCATACATCTCGATGTCACGCGGCGGCATAGGCGGAGGGGCGAGCAAAGTACCCTCTGGTGTGCGCTGATAATACCCCTGCAATCCGGCCTCATAAATTGCTTCGCAAACCGACTGACAGGCAAAACAGCAAAAATCGCGCTGAGCATCACCCAGCATCTGCTGATAATGTGCATCGGATGCGATAGGCAATCCGCAATGAAAACACCCCGCATGCGCGAGGTGTGCAGTTTCAGTGTGTGACATTAATCAAATCACTCTGGCTGTTTTGAAATAGCAACAAAAACCTTTTGTTCCGTATCAAACTGGCTGCCATCGCGCTCGGCCCTGATCAACAGATCCCAGTTTCCCGCTCTGGAGAATTTAAGCTCACCTTGGTACTGACCCGGTGCAATTTCACGCAGCGTCTCTTTGAAATCGAAGTTCGGATCGCCAGGCCACTGCGCAACCACCACAACAGCGCCACTCTGCACTGGCTTGCCCTCGCGGTCCTGCAAATTAAACTGCAAGACAGCCGGGCTGGCGGTCAAAATAAAGCGCGCCTCATCAGGTTTAGCCTGGCTGTCATTTTCCAAACGTTGCGGGGAATGCATACTTGCCTGCCAACCCAGCGTTGAACGTTCGGCCTGCTGCTGCACCCATTTTGCATCATACTTGTTGTGCGCCTTCACGCTGTAGTTATCGTCAAGCACGCGAACCGGGTTGTGGAGTACGTTCCACAAAAATCGGGCATTGATCAATACACCTGACAGTATGATGATCAGCAAACCGAACACCCACGGGTTACGCCAGCCCTTTTGCTTTTGTGAAATCATCTCAACCCCTTAAAATCAACGCTTAGGACCGCGGAATACACTGTTGTATTCAGCAGCCATCGTCGGATTCTCCACATTTTCAACTCTGAATTGCATCTTGGTCACCTCACCCATCACATTTTCAGCAGGCGCCTTCACAAACACCGTAAAACCGGCCGCTTTGCCGTGGTGGACTAACTGCGTTTTATCCGCATCGACGATAAGCTGACCTTTTACACCACCTTCAGCACTGACTTTGACATACAGATCCTTATCGGTTTTATTCAAAACTTTAAAAGTGTATTTGTTCTGTATCGACCCGTCACTCATACGTACAAACAACGGCTGACGTTCCGGTTCCACGCTCAGCTTCATCGAGCCCAGGTGTGTCAGTCCGTATATGATTCCACCCAGCGACAGCAGAATGATAACGACATACACCCAGGTACGCGGATGCTGGTATAGTTTTTTCACAGGACGACCTTCCAGTTCGTCGAGCGAAGCGTAGCGAATCAATCCGCGGGGTTTTCCGATTTTATCCATTACGGAATCACAGGCATCAAGGCATAGGCCGCAGGTAATACAGCCGAGTTGTTGCCCATCCCTTATGTCGACACCCGTCGGGCAAACCTGCACACACTGAAAGCAATCGATGCAATCGCCCTGCTGTTCAACGACCTTCCCGCCGCTGCGCAACTTGCCGCGTGGCTCTCCGCGAGCCACGTCATAGGCTGGAAGTATCGTCTGTGAATCAGCCATAACTGCTTGAATTCGTGCATACGGACACAACCACAAGCACGCCTGCTCACGCATGAAACCCGCAAGAAAATAGGTACCCAGTGTAAACGCAGTTAGCGTTGTCATTTCCAGCATCGACAGCTTGAAATTCATCAGATCATGCCAGTAAACAAAGGCATCTTCAAACCAGATCGTAAAACTGATTCCGGTAAATACGGCAATGGCGAGCCAGATTAAATGCTTGCTAACCTTGCGTAAAATCTTATCGGCATTCCACGGAGCGGCATCCAGTTTATGACGTTTGTTCGGGTTTCCCTCAATTTTTTCTTCTATCCAGGTAAACAGATCAACCCACGCTGTCTGAAAACAGAAAAAGCCGCAAAATACGCGAGATGCGACCGAGGTCACCGCAAACAGTGTCATCGCCAGGAGCAGCAGCAGCAATGAAACCATCCAGATATCTTGCGGAAGGATCGTCAAATTAAAGATGTGAAACTGGCGATTGTTAACGTCGAGTAGCAAGGCCTGTTTTCCATTCCAGCGCAGATAGGCACCAAAGAAGAAAATCAACCAGAAGGATTCTGTGATGTATTTAAGCGTTCGGAAGCGTCCCGGCATGCGTTTCGCATGTATCGTTTTGTCACCCAGATTTACCGACCACTCTTCGTGCTCACTGTAAATACCCGTTACGCTGCCAACTTCTTTTACTGGTTCACTCATCTTCAACTCCCCATTTCCTTCATTCGAAGCAACTTAATGACAATTGCAAAGATCGCTCTGGATAACCACGATCATTATAAATTAGATTATTCTTATAGTTACGTGATTATTCTGAGACATCTTCAGTTTACAGACCGTAATAAAAAAAGGAGGAGGCTAGCCTCCTCCTCCTTCAAACCGGCAAATTACTTTTCGCCGGATTTTTTAGTCATTGCATTTTTGAACAAAAAGACCAGAGCAAAAATCAACGCCGCAAAAGCGCCGGCAGTGCCGATCATCAAACTCCAATATACAAAGTCGTGGCCCATTTCTATTTTCCTTTCATAAAACCTGCGCAGGGTTTAACTGCGCAGGAAAACGGAGATTTACTTGGCTTCAGGTGCTGGAGCTGCTTCAGGTGCTGGAGCTGCTTCAACGGCTGCTACAGGTGCAGCGGCCTCATCCTTCTGACCGCCACCGAACTTGTAAACATAGACAGCCAGCTTCTTCATATCAACAGCAGACAATTTACCTGATGCGGTGAAGTTAGGCATGATTGCTGCACGAGCATTGGCGTCACCAGAGTTCACACCATAAGTGATAGTCTGCTTGATGCCTTCGATAGAACCATCGAAGCGCCAAACACGATCAGTCAGGTTAGCTGAACCCATAGCTTGAATACCCTTGGCATCGGCGCCATGGCAAGCAGTACAGTCGCTCTCCATGAATACCTTCTTACCAGCCGCTTCAGAATCGCCACGACCTTCACTCAATGCGAGTACGTATTTGGATACGTCATCGATTTGCTGAGCAGACAGGGTATCCTTATGCGCAGTCATCATGCCCTGGCGACCGCCAGTGATGGTAGCGTGGATGTCGTCAATTTTGCCACCATACAACCAGTCATCGTCGTTCAGACGTGGCGCCATCAGACCTTGTTCGCGAACCGCAAACTTAGCACCTACCTGCTCTGTTCCAACGCCGTTTTGACCATGGCAACCACCGCAATTGTCCGAGAACAACACTTTTCCTGAACGCTCAACGTACTTGGACAGCTCTTCGTCTGCAAGAATCGCAGCCGGTGTCATTGTCTTCAGCTTGTCTTCAAACGGACGACGCACGTCATCCAGAACTTTCTGGTCTTCAGCCAACTCTTTGATAGCAGTCCACTGTCCCGTTCCAGGCAAACCAATACCCTTAAAGAACGTACCATTAGTTGCCAGAGGGATAGCCGGATACATAATAAAATATATCACTACCCAAAGCGCACTTGCAGTCAGACCAAGCATCCACCATTTTGGCGGCTGATTGACAAAGTCCGCCAAATCATCATCCCATACATGCCCCGTGGTAGGCACACCACCAGCGGAGTTGTGATTATCACTCATTTTTTATCTCCTGAATTGTTGTACTCGCCGTCTTCCCGCAGAGCCATGTCGCTCTGCGAGTCGAATGCATCCTTGTTCTTAGGATTGAACACCATCACATAGACCACAATCATCGCGATGAAGGCCGCCACGGTGAAAAAAACACCCTGCCAGTCATTACCGCTCATAGCTGCCCAGTCCGTGTGCAGGTAGTCCATCAGTTTAGTCACGGTAGTTGACACCTTCCTCAAACTTCACGTGATTACCCAAGGATTGCAGGTAAGCGATAACTGCGTCCATTTCTGTCTTGCCTTCGAGTTCTGCTGCTGCGCCTGCGATGTAGGCATCAGTGTAGATCGTCTTAGGAACAGGATTGAACGGCATCTTGGTCATAACTTCCAGTGTCTTGATAGTCTTGGTCTTATCAACCATAGCCTTATCCAGGAAGAAGAAGTTAGGCATAACGGATTCAGGAACCACGTCACGCGGATACTTCAGATGCTTGCGATGCCATTCATCGGAATACTTACCACCTAAACGGGCGATATCCGGACCGGTACGCTTGGAACCCCACTGATAAGTGTGATCGTACATCGACTCTTCAGCGATTGAGTAGTGACCATAACGATCCTTCTCATCGCGGAACGGACGAATCATCTGCGAATGGCACAGGAAACAGCCTTCACGGATGTAAACATGACGACCTGCTGTTTCCAGCGCGGTGTAAGGACGTACGCCATCGCCGGGCTGCCAGTCTGCGAGGGTCTTGTGGGCCGAGGTAGTTGGATTCCAGACAATTTTATCCATAGGGATCGCATTGCCTTGCAAGTCTTTATGTGAAGTACCGTTAAATGTACCGTCACCGCCATTCATACCCGTGTTTGGCAGGTAGAACAAAGGCACAATTTCCACGATACCGCCCACCGCGACAGCAATCGCGGTTAAGACGAACATCAGCAGCGTATTGCGTTCGATCTTGTCCTGAAACTTGGTTGAATAAATTTTATCGTGATCAGACATATTTTTCTCCCCTTATGCTTTAGCTGCGACAGCGTTTACGCCGCGAACAGCGCTAGCCTGACGAATAGTCATCACAACGTTGAACAGCATGATCCATGCGCCCAGATTGAAGATTGCACCGCCAACCGCACGCATTACATAGTAAGGATGCATAGCAGATACAGATTCAACGAAGGTGTAGGTCAACGTGCCGAACTCGTCGTAATCACGCCACATGAGACCCTGCATAATGCCGGATACCCACATTGCAACAACATAAGTAACTGCACCGATCAAGGCTACCCAGAAGTGAATGTTCACCAGACGATCAGAATACATTTCGGTATTCCACAATTTCTTGACCATATGGTACAGAGCACCGAAGGAGATCATTGACATCCAGCCCAAAGCGCCGGCGTGTACGTGACCCACAGTCCAGTCAGTGTAATGGGACAATGCGTTTACAGACTTGATCGCCATAACAGGACCGTCGAATGTAGACATCGCATAGAACGCCATCGCTGTCACCAGGAAACGCAGGATGTAGTCAGTACGCAGCTTGTCCCATGCACCGGACAGCGTCATCATACCGTTCATCGCGCCACCCCATGATGGGATGATCATCGCCAGAGAAACAGCTGCACCGAGCGAACCGGTCCAGTCAGGCAATGCAGTGTATTGCAGATGGTGAGCACCCAGCCATACGTAACCGAAAGTCAGTGTCCAGAAGTGCAGAACAGACAAACGATACGAGAACACCGGACGACCGGATTGCTTAGGGATGAAGTAGTACATGATACCGAGGAAACCGCCGGTCAGATAGAAACCAACCGCGTTATGACCCCACCACCATTGAATCATCGCATCCTGAACGCCAGAATAGATAGAGTAAGAAGTCGCCCAATCCACTGGAATTGCCAAGCTGTTAACCACGTGCAGGTAAGTGATCATGACGATCATACCCATGGTGAACCAGTTTGATACGTAGATGTGCGAAGTCTTACGGATACCGATCGTCATGATGTAGTTCAGACCATATGACAGCCAGACTACGGCGATCATGATGTCTACCCACCAAGGCAATTCTGCGTATTCCTTACCTTCTGACAGACCCAGAGGCAAAGTAATAACAGCCAGAACGATGATCAGATTCCAACCCCAGAACGTAAACCACGCCATGGTGTTGCTCCACAGCTTGGTAGCACCGGTGCGTTGTACGATGTAGAAACCAGTCGCCATCAGTACACAACCACCAAACGCAAAAATCACCGCATTGGTATGCAGTGGACGCAGACGCCCAAATGTAATTTGAGGAATGTCAAAGTTTAAAAACGGAAACGCTAATTCGAATGCGACATACACACCGATCAACGTACCTACTACCCCATAGATAACCGCCGCGATGGTAAACCATCTGACGATATCCATATCATACTTTACTGGTGTCGCTTGCGTAGCTTCCACAGTATCTCCTCCCAAGAGCAAAGTTTAAAAATAATGAGTTATTTGCTTCGCAACTGCCAAGCAATTAACCCATCTCTTCTTACAGCTTAAATAAAGCTGCGCAATCATGGCACATCCACAAGGTTTTAGTAAAGCAAATTGCGACAATCCGCCGCGCATTCCCACCTAAAACACTCAAGCTTTACCATGAATTGCATGAGCGAATAGTAGACGATATATGCGGGTATCGTTTGATGTAAATCAATCTGCTGTTGCGATCACCGCAGAAGTTTTATACAACCACTCTTAAGATTCAAAGACAAGCAAACACTGCTCGCTGATCTTATACGCCGTTCTCCAAAATTAAATACCCCCCCTTTCAGAGCAGCCACATCCCTGTAAGAGCGGGATTATTCGGTGGTCGCATTGCTTCTGCGACCACGCCATCGCTCGCTTTACTCGGGACCAGCCTGCGGCCGTCCTGCGTCGCCTCCTATTGGTCGGACTCCTGGTGCTCGGGAGCACGTTGCATCCTTGCCACCCTCGCTTCCCACCCCGCTCGGGATCGCACTTCGTGCGTCCTGCGCGAGCGATGCTCGTTGGTTGAACCCAGAACAGTATCTCTCACTCGCTACACCGAAAATAAAAAAGGACACCCTGACGGGTGCCCTCACATTTCACGAGATCGGGATTGTTCGCGCTTCGCGTTGCATCCGCGATGCACTTCGCGCGTTGCGCGTCCTGCGCGAGCGATGCTCGCTGGTCGAACCAAAATGGGTTCTCACCCACCCTATCCGCCAATGAAAAAGCCCCTAAATCGGGGCTTTGTCAATTCGATGGCGGAGCAATGAGTCATAGCCCCTTTCGTCTCTGCTGTTTACTCCTGCAAACAGGGTAATTTACAGCGAATTGGTCGAATTCTACTTCACCACCGTCGATCCTTACTAGCCAAAGGCCAGCAACGACGCCACTTTCAGGCACTTTCTTTAATTTGCCAAAACAATGAAACAGGGAATTATCAGGAGGGCGTCAATTGTCAGGCTCTCGCTGGCCTGACTCGGCCCGACAGCCATTCAGAGTAATGGCCAATCCCGCCAGATTCTTGCCGCCTTGTCCTTATACTGTGAGTTACGTTTCAGCTTTTCCGACAGGAGGTTAGCTGTGAAATCCGTTTTTCATCGTTTTACCCGCCAACAACTATATGACTTGGTCTGGGAGTCGCCGATCACCTCGGTTGCCAAAGAACTGGGTGTTTCTGACGTGGCAGTCGCAAAGGCTTGCAGAAAGGCTGAAATTCCCATTCCTCCTCGCGGCTACTGGGCAAAACTACACGCCGGCAAGCAAGTTATTCGGGGTCAGCTCGGCTATCGAGGACTCGGCAAATCGGATGAAATCTCCATCGGCAATTATTATTTCGCCTCTCCCCGAGATTGGGATGCCGATTTGCCTCCTCCTCCAAGCTATTCGGAATCTCCAGCGGAAGTGTTCGAGCGCGCGCGAGTAATGGTGAAAGGAGTTTCTTTCCCTAAGACGCTTTCTAATCCACACCGCGAGATCGATGCCGTCCTAAAGGAAGATGAAGCACGAAGGGCTGAGTTGCTGAAAACTCCGTATTACTGGAAAAAGCCAGTCTTTGACACGCCGGAAGATAAGCGCCGTTTGAAAATACTCAATGCCATTTTCACCGTCATGACTAAGGTTGGAGAAAAGCCGTTTCTAAACTGTCGTGACCAAATCTCTGCTGGCGTCATTGTGGGGGAAATGCGCATTGCCATCGAGTTTGAAACTCTCCACCAGAAAAAACGCCCGATCCCTCCAGAGAAACTACCAAAGACAAAACCTCAACTCAAGCTGACGATCACACACTATGGCTCTGATCCGGAATTCCAAACCTGCTGGGCCGATTCGAACGAGTCACAGCTGGAAGAACATATCGAGCAAATTTCAGCCAATCTACTGATCGCTGGAGAAATGAACTACCGAAGCCAAGTTCAACACTCATATGACTGGATGGTCGAGCGCAAAGCTGAGCATGAAAAGAAGAAGCGAGAGGAACAAGAGCGCAGAGAGCGTGAACGGCTGGAACAAATCCGGAAGCTGAAAAAGCAAAGGCGGCGCCAGCTGCTAGTTGATGTCATGAGTTGGCGCAGAGCGGATGAGATTCGGTCATTTGTTGCCGCCGTGAAAGCGCGCCCAGACCTGAAATCCTGCACTGAGGCCATAGAAAAACTTGATCACTGGGCTGCATGGGCCTTAGCGGAGGCCGATCAGATGGATCCTATGAAACGAGAAATCTCAAAACTAACTGACTGGTGCTTCCCTGTCTTCTAACCTGACAAAGACAAGTACAACGTATTCAGCACGTGGGGCATGTTCGTCGAGCCTTTCCGTCCACCTGAGAGACAACAGAACCACAGTCCGGGCATTCCCACACCCATTGCTTGACCTCACAGTCCATGCACTTTCCGTAGTGCATATTGTTGGTCGTGTTCAGCGGATCGAAGAAGACGCCCTCCACGGAACCGCAAGCATCGCAAGCGGCGAACGCAATGGCATCGCTGACTACGCCGAAGCCACAGCAGTGGCAGAAGTAATTTTCCGAAGCCCTCAAGCAAAAACTTTCATTTCCACACATATAGCACTTCAAAACTTTCTCGGCATCCAGACTTTCAAGTGCCGCATCAACGGCTTCCGCGCGGTAGGGGCCGAAATTGACCAACTTATTGAAGTTTTGTTCGCTCAAAAATCGGCGGTAGTTCTCCATCTCGCCAACATCGCGTGCTTCGCCGAGTGCAAATATTGACAAGACTCGCGCCAAAATGTGAACGCAGCTAAGCTTCACCGACTCAGGATCGACCTCTGATGCAAAATGAACGAGATCATTCCGAAGGTTTACGAGTTCATTGATGAGCCTTTTCTCATCATCCATCAATCCTTCGATCGCACCGACTAAATCGAGAACTTTGCCGAATCCAAGCGTGCTGAAATTACCCTCTTTCACAGCTCGATCGAGGTTCTCCGACGGCAGCTTGCCTTGAACAATTGACTGGAGCCCTGCTTCTCGAACCATTCGATATTTCGCCAAGAGCTCGACGGATGTTTGGATAGAGATAACTGCAACTTTCGCTGTTTGATTCGAAAGGTTACCTTCGAATAGCAATTCAAGGCCTCCATTCAAGAAATCAACTGCGTTGTCGAGAATGCGCTCAGCCGCGTCGATGGAGGCGGAATGATCCGGATCCACATCCGGCGTATTCTCTGGCGGACGTTTGGGCTGAGGATTGTCGATGTACGGTGAGTCAAACATCGATCTGGCACGCCACCCCGTTTGTCCATTGTCGATCAGAACCCAATGCCTTGGATCCGCCTTCGGCGTCGGAAGCGGCTTCTTCAAATTCATCCTATCAAGGTAACGCTCGGTAAACTTAACCTTGTCCATCACTCGAAAAACAATGTTTTCGACAGACGGGCCACGCACCAAATTCGCAGACCCGCTCATTACCTCACAACCCCGCTCAGACACCGCCGCGAAAAACTTTGCATGAAAGTCCTGCTTTCTCACGTCCATGGCTATAATTTTGTTCTCAAGCCCAAACTTTTCAAGCAGATCCACCGGAACTCCACTCGAATTCATGGCTTTCTTGTAGGCCGTGTAGGTTGCTCCGCGAGTTAGAAAAACGGATTTCTCGGCGTTGAGAATTCCAAGCAGCCAACTCCATATGGCCAACTGATCTTCATAAGACATGTAGGTCGTTCCTACAAACGGAGAGACAATCAGCACTTGCTCTGCTAGCAAGTTCCAACGTATAACAAGTTTCTCCAGAAAGTCCATGGCATCGTTCTTGGATACGATGCCATCTAACGTTTCTTCCATTACGGCACCAGAAACATCAGCAAGAAAGAAGTCATTTGTCGAGCTTGGGCTGTTTTTGGTTCCCATTGCAAGCCGTGTATAAAAGGTGGCCGTATGTTTTCCTCGGCATGGGCAAGTCACGGGAACGCGTACCAATGCAATGTCGTGCCTTGGCCCTCCCTTCAAGAGGTAATTCACCGCAGTGCCATAGGCTGCGAGAATTTCCGCGATATTTGTTTGTAAGTTATTCTTTGCAAGCATCTCCAAGTTGGATGCATTCTTAGCACATCGGTAGAGTGGAACTGCTGAGTAATTGAATGACCAAGAATTCTGGTTTAGATCAATATTGTGCTGCAGCACATCACATGCAATGATCGCTCGATCTCCGGCAAAGGGCTCCTCATGCCTTGACCTAATTTGCCTGCTAAGGGCACCGCTAGATTCCCGAGGATTGCTGAGTTCGATGACAAATTGCTTGTTGCACCGGGAGCATTCAACCTCCCAATAGCCTCGGTCATTTTCAACGGGGAATCTAATTTCGATGTAATGGTGAGGTTGATCGCAAAAAGGGCAATTTGCGACATGTGTGACTTGATCCGTACTGATTGCGCTCATTTAGCGTCCTTATGGTTGATAAGGATCATATTTTCTATGGACAACTGTAAACCTCCCTAATCAGGGGGCACCAATTCCAGAAATTTTTGGGATGATGCAGACTCGATGAAAATACCATTGCTCTAAAAAACTGGTCATGCTTGCCCTCTGTTTACCTAATTATCCAATTTAACTACAACATTCGCCCCATCTGATTCAGAGCTCCCTGCCCAGATGACGTAAAGTTGGTGAACTGGGGTTTTTCCTCGCTCATAGGCATCGAAGGTTGCTTCTACCTCCAGAGGCCTTTCCCTCAGCGACAGCGCATCGTTGGTACCGAGATTAAATAAATGAGTGCCATAATGCCGTTGGGAGCGCTTTATGAAACGAGACTTGATGTCATCTTCGACCTCTGGTTGGTTAGAAAGCAGGTGCATTCCGTTGTCTGACGGAAATGCCACACAGGCGAATCCGTTGTCCTTGGCAATTTCAATGGCTACGTCAAAATATGCATCCACGATGGATGCAACAGAATAATTGGTTACCATCTCCTGCATAGGATTAATGGCTCGAATGATGAGACTCGGTTGCGTGCGATGAAGGATAGGGAGAACTTCTATATAAAGCAAAGCCATACCAGCGATTCGTTGCACATTAGGCTCAAAAACCAACAAATGGGCTTGGCGTTCTTCAAGCCACATTTCCGTGTTGTGCCGCGTACAAAGCTTGGCTGCTTCTTTTGCGAAGAAGGCCGCTGGGTGCTTTGAGACTATGGCGAATAGTGAAGCAGCGTTTTGTGACGCACTGGTTGCTTCGGCGAACTTGGATAATTCGCGTCGCGCCCAAGTGGCCCCGACCTGCAAGACCTTGTCTTGTGTGTGGCTGAGAGCGCGCATAAGCCAATCGCTAGTAGACTCTTTCGATCCTTCGACAGCATGTTCTCCTAACTTGGAAGCCAGCATTGCAGCATCTTTCGTGCTGAATCGATGCGCAAATTGCTCAAGTTTGGTGGCGAGCGCATCAGGCAGCACGATTTCGAAGAGCGTGACCAACTCCGTCACGCTTTGTCGACCTATTAGGCTCTCCTCGTCAACCTGGAGGATTGATTCGAATTTCCGGTATGTCCATTGATTTATCGTTGCATCACCACTTGCAGCGGCTAGGAGAACCCCCAAATGACAGGCCAGTGACTGGACATCTGCTGCCTTGTTCTTTAGGGCTTTCGGACTCAAATGCTTGCATGCTGTAAACATGTCTCGGAAATTGCTCTCTGAGAATCTTTCAGCGAAAACTGTGGCACGTTGCAGTGCATTCAGACTGGTGCGATCCAATGGTCTCTTAAGTCGCCAGCGCATCGAATGCCATGCCATTGGATAAGATGGTCGCAGGGTTAATCGCTCCAAGTCCTGAACTCTTCCTATAACGTGAGGCCAGAAGGACTGAACCGTTTCCACCGAGGAGCGATAGATAAGTGCAATGGCATCCTCCTCCAATGTTGTTAGCATTGCCCCGGTAGGACCGCCTCCCTTTTGAAGACCGACCAGTAGAGGAGTCAAGTTTTGGAGTGCATCCTTCAAATTTCCAGGCGAAATCCAAGCAGCTTCGATTAGGGTTGAGAGGAAAACTCCATCAGTCTGACTCAAGATAGTGGGAAGAATCGGCTCCATGTGATTCCGTTCTTCTTTGATGGCCGCCTTCCTTTTCGCATGATATGCATTTTGTGTGAGTTCGTCGGCGTTGTACGGCCATTGTCCTAAACTAGCTGTGACCCGTTGGTCAATGGATTGAGAGATGCGTAATTGGTTGCCTTCCAGCAGATTGAAACTTTTGCGCTCAAATGCATCGTCTAGCAACCTCTTGTCTAGGGCGTCGAACTTTTCCCTGCTGTGGTAGCCATCGATTCCCATTGCATCGTGGTAAAACCAGTCGAGGAGGGATTTGAGCGTTTTTAGTTTGCGATCTTCAACCAAATAGGACAAGAGTGGAGTGCCTAAGGGCGCAAGCTTCAAGGATCGTTGTAGCGCATCAATACCAACAAGCTCAATTTCCGACATCAGGTAGTCGAAGGCCCCTTGGTGGCCGCCCTTTCCTGCAAGCTTTGCCCAATCGGCTGCACGCTGGCTTGTAGTTCCGGGGGCGCATTGCGTGAGGATGGAAAGCCAACCTGCAAGCGTTTTTGCCTCCATAATTGTGTAACAGTTCTGAAAGGCAAGGACGCCGTTGGCATCACCGTAACCGTACCGTGTCAGCTCGCCCAGAAACGCGGCCAAGTCATTCCCGCTTCTTAAGTAAGTGTTGCATTGGCCGAGCTGCTCGATGGTCAGAAAATGAGGTGCACCTGCGAGGATACGCAATTCAAGTAGCTGAGTATCCGTTCCATAGTCAGGCTTGAGAGAAAGGAGCATCGTCTGACAAGTGGCGAGGTCTATGATATTGGCACCGAGTTGAGCGAGACATTGAACCGCTTCTTTTGATATCAACCTCCGCGCTTCCAACAGTGGTCTGAATAGACCTATCTCTTCGGTGGTTTGCGCGCCGATGACATTGAGCAAAAATTCCCAACATTCCGGTGGTGTTTGCCACAGACAATCATCGACTTTGTTAAGGACCTCTGAAATATCGATTACCTGAGCTGCCTTAAGTAGTTCAAGATTTTGACTAAGTTGTTCAGGATCAAGATGCAAGAACGATCGCAGGAATAGGTTAGCTATTTGACTATGATTTACCCTATGCTCTTGAAACAAACGAACAGTTTTGCGAGCCAGGAACGGCTGAGTTTCTTCGAAGTGAGATACTCTGAAGCAGTCGTTGTCACTCTTGATAGTCCAAGCAAGTTCGTCGGATGATTGAACTACACCCTCATCCACGAGGATCCATAACCCCCCCCGGGGTAGGCGTGTTTTGGAGATCGGTAGAGCGTTGCTGATTTTTGTCGGGTCGGAGAGTCCAATATGGATACAAGATTGAAGTTCGGATACGTCCAAGTGGCGAATTTGCTCATACTCATGAATGTTTTTTATTTGAGCATGCCGCAACAGGACGAAATCCAATAGTTCACAGTAATAATCTGCCCCAGATATTGAACGACTTATAAATTTGTCGAAGACATATTTCCTGCCCTCAAAGGTTCCGATGCAATTTAGTTTTGCGCGGGCGTAGCGAAAATTCTTTTCGTCAGGCAGTAACAAACGGAGATGTTGAAAAAAAATGTTCCAACGATCCGGAATTAGAGGTTGCGGCGAGGGGATTTGCAAAATCCGCCGGATGTGGTGTTCCCGCTCAGGATTTTGATACAGCAGATCCGTGATATTCCAAGCTACGTGACTTTGGATTTTCTCAAGGCGTTCGCGAAGTAACTTGAGAGGATGTGGTGCTGGCTCCCCCCAGCTAGTTTTCCGCTCAGATTTTCCTGCTGAGGATTGCTCCCACATCTCTTCACGAAATTTGCGATAGCTTATAGTCATTGGAAGCCTTATTGCTGTAGCTCTCCCCGCAGATGAGACGTGGCGGAGTTTGGCGTTTGGGACATCATTTCTATATTCCACTTGGCAGTCTCATACCCATTTCTTTCCAAGAGGTCAAAGGTGCCCTCACTCAATTTTCCCAGTGTAGTGCTGTAGGTCGCCGCTCGTCTTGCGTCATCGGCAGGCAACCAAGTGTAGGTTAAGAGCTTTGCTGCAAGAGCTTCTCGACCCTTTGCAAATCGTTTGATAGACGACTCCGCTGCCATGCCAATACCCACATACGCTCCAGAGGCATAGTTACTCTGCAAGAAATTTACGAAAGCTCGAACGCGCAATGCCCGACATTGATCAAGCGCGATATCAGCAATCCGCTTAAACCGGAATGGATTCAACGGATGGGGAATGGCCTGACGCGCTAGTGGTGCACCGCCGTCGGACACGAGCAGGTAGGTTATGTCGGAGGGCAGTGTTTTATCCTTTTTCAGTGATTGCTGACCCACATCGAACATCGGCTCAATACCAAGGTTATCGTAGAGCCCACCGTCATACAAGTGCAGGTGGTTGTAGGGTGGTTGATATGACTCGGGTTCGGTAGCATTCCACTGCTTCCGCTTCTTCCAGTGAAATTTCATGGTTTTGAGGGTCAGAGGCCCAATACCACCCGGGAATGCGGCTGAAATAGCCATGGCTCTGGCAAGAGAAAAGTCGTCGACATTGGCATATCCCAGCTCGTAGTCACCCATCGTTCCACTCTTGAAACGATAGCGTCGTCCCGTTTCTCCCGTCGTGCAATTGATGGACCAGACTGGGGCACCATCAAGAGCGCTGAGTGGTACTTTGACACCCCACAAGCCTCGAATGGCCTGGGCCAGCACGTTTGCGCGGGAAAGAATAAAACACCAGTTCAGAGGGTTCAATACCAACCGGAGGATTGCCGAGCATTGCAAAGACTGGGTAGTTAGTGTCTGCCGGATGTGCGGAAAAACTTCGCGCAGGTAGGTTTCTGACGCTGGCCAACGGTAATTTCCATGCTGAAACACAAGGCCGACAAATAGGCTGCCACCTGACACGGACGAAACATGGACAACCTTTTCGAGAAGCCCTTGCTCAGCCAGATACCGCAGAACACCGGCATGAAAGGCGGCTGCGCGCACGCCGCCCCCCGAAAGTGCAAGACCAATAGCGCCGACTGGTTCTCTTAGAGACTCGTTCATGCTGCACTTCCCTCCCCAAGAGAAATCGAAATATCAGTTTCGCCTACGATGATCATCAGTCCCGGCACTCCGTCCATAGCCAAAGTTTCAGCAAGATAGGCAAGTAACTCAGCATCTACGGCACTGGGCACAGCAGATGAATGCCGTGGATGTGAGTGCCATTCACCTAAATAGCCAACGATGTTCGCGGTCAATGCCGCCGCTCGTTCTATTGTCTCCCGAACGCCCGTCGCGCCACGGGTGAAGCCTGCCCTGCTGGCAAGACTATCTGTCGGAGCAGGCAGCACATCTACGATGTGAATGACTTTTCGCTTCTGATCCGCATAGCCAAGGATTACTCCGCCGGTCTCATTCGGCAGTGACTCGGTGCGGATGCTCTTCAGTTTTTTGGTAAGTCCCTCGTCCCACGCAACCCGCCATGCTCCGAGAGATGCTACTTGGGACTCCTCTACAGGAACGATTTTGCCAGCCAGTGCTCCTGTTTTGTCGTCCATTAACCACACGCGAATCTGAGCTTCAGGCATGGCCGACAGCAATCTTATTTGCCGCGCAAGCGTCGAAGCATGCAATTGAACAACCTCCTGAGATAGCACTCCTGAAAGATCTCGGCAGCCGCCTCCCACCCAATAGGACCCGTGATGGCCGTTTAAATGAGAAGCACCCCAATCACTGTTCAGAATCGCTCGGTAATACTGGGCCTCCATGGAACTCAGGCGAACCTTGCGAGTGGCATCTTCAAGCATCAGAACTGAATCACGCCCCGACGGAGTGAAGAAAGAGGAAACCATACGCGGGCTATCGTTGCTGTCTGACAAATCGCGCGGCACCTCCAGTGTCGTGGTTGCATCGACTAGTAGAGTTGCCCCTGAAATAGCGGCCTTGACTTCATCGTTGCCGAAATCTGTGACTTTTGCAGAAATGGCTGTTGGTTTTGGTGCTGTTGGCCAAGTTAGGCCTGCCATATGAGCTACAACATCGACCTTTGCCCAGCCGATATGTAGATCCTTGGCGATATGACGAACGAGGTTGTGCGCATGCAATATATCGTCATCAATGAGCGTCCAATTCCCCCATCCGACGCGACACCATAGGTCAGCCATGCAACCACCTAGTGCGCCCACACCTGCGAGAACTCCACGGAAGTCAGCGCCTTCATCCGGTATGCCGGAGGCTTTGCGAGCATCTTTCGGGGTGAATGCAACTCGAACATCAACCGGTTCAACGGTTAGATTGCGCCACGTATCCGAAGCAGAGGAGGTAGTGCCTGTTGCGCCAATAAGCGAAAGGTTATTGGCATATGCTTTGCCGTTGGTGCCATCAAATGCGGCGCTGCATGCGATGCCCAGACTTGCAATGTTAGTGTCATGAACAATGAATCCAGTGACATCTGTTCGTTCAGGGGCTACACCTTCCGTCCTAACTATAGTTATCTGCAGCAACAAAAGAATGTGCTGCACATGTGGGTTTCGAATTGAAAGCCCTTCGCTTGGCACCTTCTGCTTCACTGTCTCGATGAGATTGGTGCTGAATTCGGAACCTCGGGTTGCCAGTTGGTCATGCAGCTGGCCTAACGTTGCTGGGTAGCGTTCAATGCCGGCTGAGACGGCTGGCGGGACTTGGATGACCAAGACATCAAGCCTTGGATCATGGGCATCAGCCTTCGCCGTATTTTTTGGTTCTAATATCCCGCGCAGCACGGTCCCATTAGCTCGTGAAGATGCGCTTGCCAACCGCAAAACCTCGGACGGATTTGCTACACGCTCATTGAAGTCGGCCGGCAGAACGATCTGATAAGGAGGCACAAAATACAGCCGTTCAAGAGGCTGGTCGCTTCGGTGCAGCGTTCCCAGGGCGGTTTCACGTAGCCACCAAAGTATCCGCTGCAAATGCTTCGCAGGCGTCCAAGTTCGTTCTACTGCGCTCCAAGGCTCAAAGTACAAACACAAAGAGGCAGGCTCGCCCCGTAGAACGTGGTTCTGATGAAGAGTAGGGGGAAAGCCAACTCGGAGGGCTCGAACTTCGTGCAGCGTAATCAGTCCGGGACCATGCAAGAGCAATAGGCGCTCACGATTTTTGATTCCGACAGAATTGCGAGACGGCACGGTTCCATCGCAGCACTCGACGACAATCCCATCGACGATTTTCGGACTTTGGTCTGTTTCTTGGTCATCTCCCAAGCGCCGCAACTCCACAACCTCAAAGGCGGGATGCCTTTGGCACGCAGCGAGAAGCTGTCGTGCCTCGTCGTAAGCCAATCTGTCCGGATCGAAGTCGGGCAGCACTTTTCCTATGGAGATGTACTCGGTCATCACTCAGCCAGCCCTTGGTGCTGGTTTGGAAATGAGGAGGCCTGCCGCTGAAATTGCCACACGAGCAAGCGACATCCCCAAGTTGTCGACCTTGAATTCCAGCGGTTCAGGTTTGGTGGCGTTTGGCTCCTCCATTGTCACGAGGAATTTAGCCCCACCAACTTTCTTCCGATAGCTCTCGTAGCACTTCTTCGCTTGGGTGTGCGGAGGCTGCGCCTGCTCCCTGCCTTCTTTCGTATCAAGAATGGGGGCGCTTGAGCTGACGAGGTAGGCACCTTCCTTTCCTGCAAGAAGAATTTCCTTGGCGCCGGCTTCGGGCTTTGTCTCGAACTCGCCCTTTTCATCACTCAAAGCTTTGTAGCTGCAGTGATGCGGAATGTTGTACAGGTCCCAGGCGAGGCGATCCATGTTTCCGTGAGCTTTGGTTGCCTCAACGATATCTCCCAGGACTGGCCATGTGGAGTCCCCAACTGCCAAGTAGTCGTAGTTGTTTCCATTTTTGCAGAAGCGCACGTTGAAAATCAGCGAAGCATCGTTGCGTAAGTCGTCGCCTTCATCGACATGCTTGATGAAGGGGGAATGGCAGAAGAACTCAACACCATCGGTAGCGATGCCGAAGTCTGGTGCAATCTGACCGGCGTCAGTGATGAGATGGCGACGCGATTCAAGCGTCAGGTCATTTTTTTCCAGCCAATCTTTGAGCTTCTCTGGCTTGGAAAAGACGCGAATACCTTTGCCTTCCTTGAATCGATGTCGTGCTTCTTGGCGCCAGATGACGAACTCTGAAGACTGCTCATCATTCGTGGCCGTCTCGAGAACCATCGCAGCGGGCACCCAGAGCGTTTTAATTTTGATGCGCCCCTCGCCCTGATACTTCTCAGCATGCAGGAGTTCGAAGAAGTCGGTGCTGTTCTCGATGTGATCCTTATCCCCGTGGGTAAATGCTACGACCTCAAAGCAATCGCACCCAGCATCCTTAAGCTCCTGTCCAAGATGAGCCTTCAGATTGATTTCTGGAACTGTGCCGTCCTCTGTTTTCTTTTGATGGCGATAATCCATCAGAATGCGTTTGCCGTTTTCAAGGATGATTTGGCTGGTATCACCATTTCCAACCGGGTAAAAAATGATTCGATGTGCCATTTTGTTCTTTCAGATTGGTTTAATAAATTTGCCGCCTGAATTTGCGATCAAGTGACGCTGCTACCGCCGTTGCCATCCATACCTGACTTTTTGAGAATGACTTGCCTTAAGCTGGTTTGAATGCAGTCAGGTATAAATTTTTTATTTCCATCGCGACTAAATCAGAGCTGTCGCTAACGTATATTAATTATACGCATAATTTATATGATGGTATAGTTTTTATATTAGTGATAATATTGCGTCATGACTGACACTATTAAAGATATTTCCTCTGAGCTACCTGCAACCAAGACGAGCGTCCGATGGGGGCAAGATCGCCGCTTGGCCTTCATTGATTTTCGTTTGCGATGGGATGGCCGTATCAATCGGAGCGATCTAACCGATTTCTTTTGTATTTCAACACCGCAGGCGTCACTTGATATAGCTCGCTACACGGCGCTGGCCCCACAAAATCTTGCTTATGATCGAAGTTCTCGGGCCTACCAAATTACGGATAATTTTTTTCCGCTAAGTGCGGAGAGCCAGTCACAGAGATACTTGAATGAGTTGCTAGCGTCTACGACTGGCATTCTTGAGCAGGGGGCAAGCTTCATTGGATGGCAACCATCAGTAGACAGCGTTCCCCAGCCTGGACGAGTGGTTGAGTCCAATACTTTGGCGGCTTTACTTAAAGCTATCAGAGAAGGTGTTGGTCTTAAGCTTGACTATCAGTCTATGTCGCGTCCAGAGCCAACTACGAGAACTATTTCGCCACACGCACTCGCCTACGATGGCTTTCGCTGGCACGTGAGGGCATTCTGTCATTCGCGCAACGAATTTCGTGATTTCGTCTTGGGCCGAATTCTTGCCGTTCGGGAAGTCGAGTCGGCTGGAAAACCAGCGACTGAAGATGTTGAATGGAACACAATACTGACTCTGGTCATAGCTCCTCATCCAGGTTTATCTGAAGGAAAGCGCCGGGCAATTGAGTTGGACTATGGCATGCAAAATGGGGTAATTGAGTTGAAGTGCCGTCAGGCACTGCTGTTCTATACGCTTCGGAGGTTGGGGTTAAATACTCAGGAAACACAATCACCTGAGGCGCAACAAATTGTCTTAAAGAATCAGGCCGAACTAGCCTTTTTATATAGCGGTATCAGTACGGTCTAACATCCGAATAATCTAGCCAATGTCTCTCGATTTCACCACTCTCGACGCCCTGCGTACCCACCATCCCGCGTGGCGGCTGCTTCGCTCGGATCACGCGCCGCTGGTGGCAAGTTTTCTGCACCGCGTGTTCGTTGCTCCCAATGTGCGGGTGATGGCGGCGGCTGACTTGGCCGAGGCGCTGGAAGATGAGTTGTACGCCCTGCGTCAGCAACGGGGAGAGGACAATGCCTTTCCAAAGTCTGGGATTGAATATCTGAACGATTGGGCTGCGCCCGACAAGGGGTGGCTACGCAAATTCTACAGGCCGGGTACGGACGAGGCGCAGTTTGACCTGACACCCGCCACCGAAAAAGCCATTGCCTGGCTGGCACAACTGGGTGAACGGCAGTTCGTTGGTACTGAATCCCGCTTGCTCACACTGTTTGACCTGCTCAAACAGATGAGCGAGGGGAGTGAGTCGGACCCGGCCAAACGCATTGCAGAACTGCACAAAAAGCGCGATGAGATCGATGCCGAGATTGCGCGTGTATTGTCGGGCGATGTGCCGCTACTGGACGATACGGCATTAAAAGACCGCTTTCAGCAGTTCATGCTGGGCGCACGTGAGTTACTGGCCGACTTTCGCGAGGTGGAGCAAAACTTCCGTCAGCTGGACAGGCGTGTGCGTGAGCGCATTGCCTTGTGGGAAGGCAGCAAGGGTGCATTGCTGGAAGATATTATGGGCGAACGCGATGCGATTGCCGATTCTGACCAAGGCAAGAGCTTCCGGGCGTTCTGGGATTTTCTGCTCTCCAGCCGTCGGCAGGATGAGTTAACGGAATTGCTGGACCGGGTGCTTCAGCTTCCTGCTGTGGCCGACCTGAACCCTGATGCGCGCACGCGCCGCGTGCACTATGACTGGATGGAGGCTGGTGAACATACGCAGCGTACTGTGGCGCAACTGTCGCAGCAGATGCGGCGTTTCCTTGATGATCAGGCCTGGCTGGAAAACCGCCGTATCATGGATATCCTGCACGGCATCGAGAGTAAAGCTCTGGCCCTGCGCGATGCGCAACCTGCCGGTTGGGTGATGGATATGCCTGAGCCGACTGCCGATATTGAACTTGCGATGGAACGCCCGATGTTTTCCCCGTCCATAAAACCGGTTATCGCCAGTCTGTCCTTACAGGCGGGGGATGAGGACATCGATCCTTCCGTCTTGTTCGATCAGGTCGTGCTGGACAAGGCGCGCCTTACCCGTCATATCCGCCATGCTTTACAAGACAAAGCGCAAATTACGTTAAGTGAGCTGGTATCCACTCAACCGTTGCAACAGGGCTTGGCTGAGTTGGTAGCCTATCTGCAGTTGGGCAGCGAAACCTTCACCACGGTGGCAAATGAGGAAACGCAGGAGCTCATCCGGTGGCAAGCCGTGGCAGCCGATGGTTCTGATCTGACCAGAAGCGCACGGCTGCCCCGTGTAATTTTCATGCGCTGAACAAGAGGCAAAAAATGGAAGAAGAATTTGCTAATGCGCAGACGACACCAGCCCCGGAGGCTGATTTGTCGGTACTGTTGATCAGTTTGCTTAAGAGCGTGCTCTACCGGGATGGCGATGAACGTCTGTGGGCGGCTTTGCTGAATCTGCAGGCCCGGGTGCGCGATTACGTGGCTGTGCTCAACCTTGAGCTTATGCTGGATGAAGCAGAAGGATACGCCTTTCTGAAGAGTCGCCCCGAACCGGTAGACGACGATGCGCCCCCGCGTCTGCCAAGACTGGTGGCGCGCCGCCCCCTGTCTTTTCCGGTCAGCCTGCTGCTGGCGCTGTTGCGCAGAAAATTGGCTGAGTTCGACGCCAGCGGTGGTGATACGCGGCTGGTGTTGAGCCGCGATGACATCGTGGAACTGGTGCGGCTCTTCCTGCCCGATGGCCCTAACGAGGCTAAACTGATCGACCAGATTGAGACCACGATCAACAAGGTGGTTGAATTGGGATTCCTGCACAAACTCAAACCTGCCGCTGGTGCTGGTCCTGGCAATTATGAGGTGCGGCGCATCCTGAAGGCATTTGTGGATGCGCAATGGCTGTCTGAATTCGATGCAAGGCTGGCGATCTATCAGTCGCAATTGTCAGGCTCAAAATCGCTCAGGGAGAATCAGTGAGATGAATGATCCGAAATCACTTGGCCTGGATTTTGCAGCCGACGATGCGCTGTCGGGCTTTCGCCTGCAGCGACTGGAAGTGTTTAACTGGGGCACCTTTGACAAACGGGTGTGGACACTGCATCTCGATGGCCAGAACGGTCTGCTGACGGGCGACATCGGCTCGGGTAAATCCACCCTGGTGGATGCCATCACCACTTTACTGGTGCCGGCTCATCGCATTGCCTACAACAAGGCCGCTGGAGCTGACAGCAAGGAGCGCACATTGCGTTCCTATGTGCTTGGTAATTATAAGTCTGAGCGCAACGAGGTGACAGGGGCTTCCAAGCCGGTGTCTCTGCGCGATCAAAACAGCTATTCGGTCATCATGGGTGTATTTCATAACGCTGGCTACGACCAGACGGTGAGTCTGGCACAGGTGTTCTGGCTGAAGGATACGCAGGGGCAGCCTGCGCGCTTGTTTTTGGGTGCGGAACGCGCGCTGTCGATTGCATCCGATTTCTCCAATTTTGGCTCGGACATTGTCCAGCTGCGCAAGAAACTACGGGCGACGGGAGCCGAACTGTTTGAGAGTTTTCCGCCTTATGCCGCTTGGTTCAGACGCCGTTTCGGCATCGAGAACGATCAGGCGCTGGAGTTGTTTCATCAAACCGTTTCGATGAAATCGGTGGGGAATCTCACCGATTTCGTGCGCAGCCATATGCTTGAGCCATTCGAAGTGGCTACGCGCATTCAGGCACTTATTGGGCATTTCGATGACCTCAGTCGAGCTCATCAGGCAGTGCTGAAGGCGCAGCAACAAGTCGGGTTGCTCACGCCGCTGGTGGCCGATTGCAGCCGGTACGGTGTGCTTGTTGCGGAGGTCAATGGATTGCGAAGCTGTCGTGAGAGCCTGCGCCCCTATTTTGCAGACTTGAAGTTAGGCTTGTTGGACAAGCGCTTGGGGCTATTGGACGAAGAGTGGAATCGCGTGGACGGTCAAGTGCAGCGGCTCGATGGTGTTCGCGAGGAGCAAGGCCGCCAAGTCGATGAACTGAAGCAGGCCATCAGCGACAAAGGCGGCGATCGCCTGGAACGGCTGGCTGCCGATATTCGCAAGAAGGAACAATTGCGAGATGCTCGCAAGACCAAAGCTGGACGCTATGGTGAGCTGGCAGCCGTGCTGGGCGAACCGGTGGCGGCGGATACTTCAACGTTCACCGCCCAACGCGACCAGTTCAAAATCTGGCGTGAAGATGTTCGAGGTCGCGATGTCGATCTGCAGAACGCATTGACTGAGCACAGTGTGACACTGCGTCAGGGAAAGCAGGAACATGATCAGCAATCCGGCGAAATCGACAGTCTCAAGCGTCGTCGCAGCAATATTGATGATCAGCAGATACAGATCCGGACAGCGATATGTGCAGCACTGGGCCTGAACGTGGACGACATGCCCTTCGCGGGCGAGCTGATTCAGGTGCGCGACGACGAGCGCGATTGGGAAGGTGCCGCCGAACGATTGCTGCGGGGCTTTGGCCTGGCGTTACTGGTACCCGATGCGCATTACAAGGCTGTCGCGGAATGTGTAGACGGTAGCCATCTTCGTGGTCGCTTGGTGTACTTCCATGTGCGCCCGCGCAAGGCGACTGAACTGCCTGACCTGCACCGGGATTCCCTGGTGCGCAAACTGTCCATCAAACCAGACTCTCCCCACTACGACTGGCTGGAACGCAAACTGGTACACCGTTTCGACGTCGCCTGCTGCGCCACGCAGGAGCAGTTCCGCCGTGAGACGCGTGCCATTACGCGCGCGGGGCAGATCAAGGACCCGAGCGGGCGCCACGAGAAAGACGACCGGCACCGCATCGACGACCGCAGCCGATACGTGCTGGGTTGGAGCAATAGCGCCAAGATTGCTGTGCTGGAAGCTAAACGCCGCCAGCTTGAAACCCGCCTGGGCGATGTTGGCAGCCAGATCGGAGCCATTGAGGTGGAGCGCAAGGGCTTGGCCAGCCGGCTTGATGCGCTGACCCGCCTCGAAGAGTTCAGCGTATTTGACGAACTGGATTGGGCAACTGTTGCCACGGAGATTGCTGCGCTGGTGGATGAGCGAACCCGGCTCGAATCAGCCTCCGATGTACTCAAACAATTGAATGAGCGTTTGTGTGAGTTACAAATAGAACTTAAAGGTACGGAAACCGATTTGCACGGCGCGCGCGATAAGCGGGCTAAGCTTGAACAGCGCCGATCGGATGCACAGGAACTGCGTCAGCAAGCAGCATTACTGCTGGTTGAAATTGATGAAGCGCTGTTATTCAGGTTGGAAGCGATGCGTGCTGAAGCCTTGGGCGAGCTTCAATTGACCGTGGAGTCCTGTGACAACCGCGAACAGGACGTTCGCAAGTGGCTGCAGGACAAGATAGATGCAGAACAAAAGCGACTGGAACGCCTTGCCGAGAAAATCATCAAGGCGATGGCTTCCTTCAAGGAATCGTTCAAACTTGAAACGGCTGAAATCGATGCCAGTCTTGATGCTGCTTTTGAGTATGAAAATCTGCTGACGCAACTGAACAGGGATGATCTGCCACGCTTCGTCACCCGATTCAAAGATCTTCTCAATGTCAACACCATCAACGAGATAGCCAACTTCAATGCCCAGTTGAATCGCGAGCGAGAAACCATAAAGGAACGCATCGCCCATATCAATAAGTCCTTGGGAGAAATCGACTATAACCCCGGGCGCTATATTGTGCTGGAGTCGCAGGCCAGTCCGGATGCCGAGATTCGTGACTTTCAGCAGGAGTTGCGTGCCTGCACCGAGGGGGCGGTCACGGGCTCGGATGACGCGCAGTACTCCGAAGTCAAGTTTCTGCAGGTCAAGAATATCATCGACCGTTTCCGGGGGCGCGAAGGTTTGTCCGATCAGGATCGCCGCTGGACGGGGAAAGTGACGGATGTGCGTAACTGGTTCCTGTTCGCCGCCAGCGAGCGCTGGCATGAGGGCAACGGTGAGCACGAGCATTACTCGGATTCAGGCGGGAAATCCGGCGGGCAGAAGGAAAAACTGGCCTACACCATTCTGGCTGCCAGTCTGGCCTATCAGTTCGGTCTGGAGTGGGGTGCAGTGCGCTCTCGCTCGTTCCGCTTCGTGGTGATCGATGAGGCTTTCGGCCGAGGTTCGGATGAGTCTGCGCAGTACGGACTGAAGCTGTTCCGACAACTTAACTTGCAGTTACTGATCGTGACGCCGCTGCAGAAGATCCACATCATTGAGCCTTTTGTATCCAGCGTGGGCTTTGTGCACAACGAGGGCGGGCGGGAATCCAAATTGCGTAATTTGTCCATCGAGGAATACCGGGCGCAAAAGGCATCCATGGCACCACAGTTGGCGCAGGAGGTCGCGCTGTAATGTGGACCACGCCGAAGGACTTGAAGGCGCAGTTGGTTCGGCTGTGGGAGCGTGGCGAGTTGCTGAGGGATGCAGTGACGGGCAATGTTCGTTTTCCTTTGCGGTTGACCCTCAAGACCCCGGGTTCGGTCGATATCACGGGTCGTTTCAATGAGGTGCGCGCCTGGGCTGCTGAGCTAGCCGCTGACAGCCATTTTCGTCTGGAGTATCAGGAGGTTCGTCACCGGGTTCAGGGAGCACAACGCCTGCCAGCCTGTGTCTGGGTCGACACCATCGAGGATGCGTTGAATTGGCTCGGCAAGCGTCGTGAGAAAGAGCGCTTCCTGACGCTGATTTCTGTAACCAGACAGACCAACCCGGCTTTGCTGCCATGGATGGGAAAGCGTCCCTTGCAAGCACTTGAGCTGGCAGACGAATGGGTACGGCTACTGGCTGTGGTGGAATGGCTTTTGCAACATCCACGTCCTGGTATCTATCTGCGTCAGGTGGACTTACCCGGTGTACACACCAAATTCATCGAAACTCACCGAGGCGTGCTAACGGAGTTGTTTGACCTTGCTTTACCCAATGATGCCGTTGATGGCACGAAAACAGGCGTCAGCCAGTTCGCAGCCCGTTACGGTTTTTTGGACAAGCCAACACACATACGATTCCGTTCTCTTGACCATGAGATTCAGCTGATAGATGGTTTGTCTTCTTCAGATATCTCGCTGGATGCTGATAGTTTCAGCCGCTTGAACCTACCTGTCCGGCGCGTGTTTATCACCGAAAACGAAATTAACTTTCTGACTTTCCCGCACGTCAAACAAGCCATTGTGATTTTTGGCAAAGGTTTTGGCTGGGATGCGTTAGCACGCAGCCAGTGGCTGAACGATTGCGCCATTTACTATTGGGGTGATCTCGATACACACGGTTTCGCGATTCTTGATCAGCTGCGCAGTCATTTTTCCCACGTCGAATCGATTCTCATGGACCGTGAAACTCTTGATGCGCACTCCTTATCCTGGGGTATTGAAGCCACGCCTTCAATCGCAGATCTGCCAAGGTTGACCAGGGTTGAAAACGCCTTATATGACGATCTGCGCGATAATCGCGTCCGCTCTGGCCTGCGCCTGGAACAAGAGTATGTAGGATACAGCTGGCTGAACCTGCGCCTTCAACGCCTTCTCGACAATGCTGAATAAAACAAACAGCCAGATTGAATCAGCTTTATTCCTGTATTTTGCAGTCAGTCCGGCAAGCCAGTAACGCCCGTTTTCTGTGAAATATGGAATGTACCCGGGCTATTGAATATGTTGACAAAAGGGTGTGTGACTATTATTGTCCTGACCCATGAAATCTTTTTGCCGAAATATGCGACGTATTGCCAGTGCCCGACACGAATCGGGTATGCCGTGCTGCGTTTGCGATATTTCAATTGAAAGACTGGTAAAAATTCCAGACTGATACAGAATATTTCCCTGACAAGGCCACGGCTAACCACCGTGGCCTTTTTGTTTTTATTTCACAAAAGAATCCTATGAATACTGAGCTTGCGCACACAAAAGATTGCCTGATGACTACAACTTCTCGTCCGGATATTGCATTCGTGCGTGGGGAAGGTTCATATCTGTTCGATCAGAACAATCACCGCTATCTGGACTGGGTGCAGGGATGGGCGGTGAATTGTCTGGGTCATTCGCCAGATGTTGTCGTGCAGGCGCTTTGCAAGCAGGCTTCAATACTGATCAATCCGGGGCCGGCTTTTTACAATGGGCCGGCGCTCGAGCTTGCAGGTCTTCTGACTTCGAACAGTTGCTTTGATCAGGTGTTCTTTGGCAGCTCCGGCGCAGAAGCCAACGAAGGCGCCATTAAGCTGGCGAGAAAGTGGGGGCGGAAATTCAAAAATGGCGCTTTCGAGATCATCACCTTCACCAACGGTTTTCATGGGCGGACCCTGGCGACCATGTCGGCAAGCGGTAAGGCCAGTTGGGATACGATCTTTGCACCTCAGGTGGATGGGTTTCCAAAGGCGGTACTGAATGATCTTGATTCTGTCCGGTCGCTCATCAGCACGAACACCGTAGCCATTATGCTGGAGCCAGTTCAGGGAGAGGCTGGTGTCATACCTGCGAGTCCAGACTTTCTTATGGGGCTTAGAGCACTTTGCGATGAGAACGACCTGCTGCTGATTGCAGATGAAGTTCAGACGGGTTGCGGTCGGACAGGGACACTGTTTGCTTATGAACAATATGGCGTTGAACCGGACATCATGACGCTCGGTAAAGGACTCGGCGGCGGTGTGCCAATCTCGGCGCTTCTGGCTAAACAGTCTTGTGCCTGCTTTGAGCACGGTGATCAGGGAGGAACATTTTCTGGTACCCCGCTCATCACTGCCGCAGGTGTCGCCGTAATACAGGCTTTGCTATCTGATGGTTTTTTACATGCTGCCCGTCAGGCAGGCTTGCAACTGGCAGAGGGGCTGTCTGCTATTTCATCAGAATTCAGTCTGGGTGAGGTACGTGGAAGAGGTTTTCTGCTGGCATTGGAGCTTGCTAACAACACCGGGCCCGAGATCGTTTCTCTTGCGAGGGAGTACGGTTTGTTGCTGAATGCGCCACGGTCGCACTGTCTGCGTTTTATGCCAGCATTAAACAGCACTCCGGCAGAGATAGACGAAGGGTTGTCGTTGCTAAAGCGGGTGCTGAGGGAGGTGAAATAATGGTTGTTGAAACAACGAAATTGAGCGTCGGGTTATTTTTGTCGGATAGCGAGTACATTGACTGGAAACATTCCGCGATCCTGAATAAGGCAGCAGAACTGGCTGTTGGCAACTCTGGCGATGAAGCTATCGCCAGGCGTTGCTTTGAGTTTGTTCGCGATACTATCAAGCATAGCTGGGACTATCGGATGAATCCGGTTACCTGTAAGGCTTCTGATGTCCTGATGTACGGCACCGGATATTGCTATGCGAAAAGTCATTTGCTGGCAGCACTGCTAAGAGCGAATGGTATTCCTGCCGGGCTTTGTTATCAGCGACTTGCTGTTGGCACAGAGGGGCCGCCATTTTGTCTGCACGGTCTGAATGCTGTATACCTCGAACAGCATGGCTGGTACCGGATCGACGCGCGGGGTAATAAACCTGGCGTGTCGGCTGAGTTTATTCCACCGGTTGAGCAACTGGCATTTTCGCTCATATCCGCTTCGGAAATGGATATTCCCGGTATATGGCTTAATCCGTTACCCGAGGTCATTCATGCGCTGACTCAAAATCCAACCGTCGAGCAGGTTTATGTGAACCTGCCAGATATCAATAGAGTGCCGCAAGCTGGACTAACCGTGTAGCTCTGAAAGGATCAGAAAGATTATGTACATCCCAAAACAATTCGAAGAAACAGACGTTGAGGTTTTACACGAGCTGATTCGGATAAAACCACTGGCAACACTCGTTACACTCAATGCTGGTGGTATCGAAGCCAACCATATTCCGCTGATATTGTCGGCGGAAACTAAGCCTTATGGAACGCTAAGCGGGCACGTGGCGAGATCCAATCCGCTCTGGCAGGATCATCCTGCTGATACCGACGTGCTGGTAATTTTCCACGGCGCTGAAAGCTATATCACGCCTTCGTGGTACGCCTCCAAGGCGGAATCCGGCAAAGTTGTGCCTACCTGGAACTATGTGAGTGTGCAGGCCAGGGGCAGATTGCGCGTCATTCATGAGCCGGACTGGATGCTGTCCCAACTGCAGTCTCTCACGGCACATAATGAAGCCGGCTTTGAACATCCGTGGGCCGTAGCGGACGCGCCACACGAATTCACCCGTAAACTGCTGGATGTGATTGTGGGGATTGAGATAGAGATCACCGACCTTAAAGGTAAGTGGAAAGTCAGCCAGAATCGTTCGGATCAGGATCGCGCATCCGTTGTCAGCGGGCTGACCAACACAGGGCAACATGAAATGGCGGCGCTCGTTAAGGGTTGCTCGAAGGACTGTGCAATATGAAGATCAGACAATTTCAAGTGGATGCGTTCGCGGAGCGGGTTTTTGAGGGCAACCCGGCAGCGGTGTGTCCGCTCGATCACTGGCTTGAGGACAACTTGTTGCAATCCATCGCTGAGGAAAATAATCTGTCCGAAACGGCATTCTTCGTCCCCTCTGAAAAAGGCTACGAATTACGATGGTTTACACCCGTTACTGAAGTTGATCTGTGTGGTCATGCAACGCTTGCAGCAGCTCATGTCTTATTTGAGGAGCTTGGTTACACCAGACAGAGCATCACCTTTGAGACACGCAGCGGTGACCTGTTTGTAGAAAGGGTTGGCATTCGCCTGAAGATGGATTTTCCTGCGTGCCCAGCCGTTCCGTGCGAAATGTCGGAGTTACTAACCAAGGGGCTGGGGCGACGTCCTATTGAAGTACTGGCCGCAGACGACTACATGGCGGTATTCGAAAGTGAAGATATTGTGCGAGCCATCAGGCCGGATCAGGCTTTACTGGCTCAGCTTGATTTACGCGGTGTCATCATTACGGCTCCAGGCGTTGAGGTGGATTTTGTCAGCAGGTTCTTTGCACCGAAGTTTGGCATACCGGAAGACCCTGTAACCGGGTCTGCTCACTGCGCACTGACGCCGTACTGGGCGATAAAACTTGGGAAAAACCGTTTGATAGCACGACAAATCTCTAAGCGTGGGGGGCGCCTCGCTTGTGAGTTCAATGGTGGCAGGGTGACTCTCTCCGGAAGTGCGATTACATTTATGGATGCGAAAATCTCGGTTTGAGGCTTTCCCGTATGCAGGTGATGTTTTATTGCTGATCACGGATCACAGCATCAGGAGTTCTGGCAAAATTATGGTGAATTTTTATGATAGGTGCGCAGATGAATACCAAAAACCAATGGCCTCCTATTTTTCTGAAGGAGTACGCAGCTAAGCAGCTTGCATCCACCACGCCACTGACGGATGTACAGAAGCTGGCGCTTCAACGGTTCATATCAGTCGATTTAATTAATCAAAGACTACTCTACTATTCACTGCGCGACCAACATCCACAGGCGGTTGTAGATAAATACTTCATTGAGGTATATGAATTTTATCTGGATGTTGAATTGTTCCAGCCATGCCGTCAGATTGACCATAAGGATTGGTTACGAAAACTAACCAAGGAGTCGGGAAAAGTTGCAGCTACAGTGAGCTCGCCCCCTTCACCTTCCATTAGCCTGCCTTCTGAACTAAACAACGTCAACGCACTTATTATTGCTGGCCTGACAAATCTCGGTGACGAAATTGCCATCGCACAGTTCGAGGAAATTGATCCCTATTTGAAACGGACACTGCAAAAAATACCTATATCACTGTTGCTGGATACGGTTGTCCAAATTGCACAAAGAGAACTCGGTTCACCACCAACGCATTATTGGGAAAGTGAGTACGGAATTAAGTCGCCACGCAAACATGGAGATGGAGGGGAAATTGCGTACGAGCAAATTATGATCAAGGGAGTGAAAAAGATAACCCGAAAAGTCTTCAACGCACCCCACCACGAGGTGGTTGCGACTATAGTTAACACCCTTTTGGAAACCGACTTTACGGCTGATTCTATTAGCAAGACTCCGGTCTGACCATTCAGGAAGATTCGACCTCTTTTTTTGTAACGAATCTTCCTGGAGACTATTTCGCATGACTCGCAGAATACTCGTGCTGGCATATGCCAGTGCATTCTGAGGAGTCAATTATGAGCGAAGCTGTTGGTCCTTCCGCTACCTGCGGAAGCAAGCAAATTGAAGTCCACGGCATCACTGCCGGTGGAATCATAGAACGATCACCTGACGATCTGAAACCCTGGCCGGACAATCCCAGAACCCATTCGGACAAGCAACTAACCAAACTCAAGGCCAGCATTCGCAAGTTTGGATTTACTGCTCCCGTCCTTACGGATGAACATGGAACGATCCTCAGCGGTCACGGCCGGGTCGAGGCGGCCAAGTCACTGAGTCTGCCCAGTATTCCGGTACGGGTCATTCCCGGACTGACTGAAGCTCAGAAACGCGCCTACGTCATCGCTGACAATAAAATCGCCGAACAGTCGAAATGGGATAGCGGACTGCTCAAGTCCGAGCTTGAGCTCCTCATGCAGGAAGAGTTCGAAATCGAAACCACCGGCTTCAGCACCGCTGAAATCGACCTGATGTTCGATACACCAAACGAACAGGAAAACGTCAATCCGGATGACCTCAAGCCAGAAGATATCACTCCGGAAGTCATTTCCTGCCTGGGTGATCTCTGGCAACTGGGGAACCATCGACTGCTCTGCGGCAATTCACTGGATGCCTCAAGCTACGAGATTATGCTTCAAGGCAGTTCAGTGCAAATGGTGATCACAGACTTCCCGTACAACGTGGCCATTAATGGACACGTCTGTGGGAGCGGGAAGGTCAAGCACAAAGAATTTCAAATGGCATCCGGCGAGATGTCGGCAGCGGAGTTCACAACATTCTTAAGTCATGCATTCACCCATCTGCATACTTTTTCGCAGGACGGCGCCATCGTGTACGGATTTATGGACTGGCGTCACATACGGGAAATTCTGGATGCAGCACAATCAATGTTCGGGGTACCACGTCAACTGTGCATCTGGGCAAAAGACAACGGTGGCATGGGGACATTCTACCGAAGTCAGCACGAATTAGTGTTCGTGTTCAAGAAGGGTGATGCTCCGCACATCAACAACTTCGAGTTAGGGCAACACGGACGCTACCGCACCAATGTATGGAATTACCCCGGAGTAAATACCTTCAAGGGTAAGGGCTACGAGTTGCTGGCACTACACCCTACTGTCAAACCTGTCAGTCTCATCGCCGATGCCATCCGCGACTGTAGTCATCGCAATGGCATTGTACTGGATCCTTTTGCGGGCAGTGGCACGATTTTAATCGCTGCCGAACGTACCGGCCGGCATGCACGTGCAATCGAACTCGATCCTCAGTATGTCGACGTAGCAATCATGCGCTGGCAACGCGTCACGGGCAAGCAGGCGGTGCTTACAGCTACCGGCCAAACTTGGGAACAAGTTCGTGAAGAACGCTTATCGGTAAAGCATGAAGGGGCACAGCATGAACTATGAAATCGGATATCGCCGTCCGCCGAAAAGCGGACAGTTCAAGCAAGGCCAGTCAGGCAACCCTAAAGGGCGGCCAAAAGGTTCAGCAAACTTTCTGACACTGCTGGAACAGGAGTTGGCACAGGCAATCACCGTCAACGAAAACGGTAAGAAGAAAACGATCACGAGGTTACAGGCCATGGTGAAGCGGCTAGTCGCCGAAGCGCTTCAGGGAAACCATAAAACCATGATGACAATGGTCGAGATTCTGCGCCGGAATGGCAAATTCGAGGATACAGATATCGACAGTCTGCTGCCTGATGACTACGAGTCCATCCTGGATAGCTATGTCACTGACCGGGCTAAGAGTACAACCAAAAAATCAACCCGAACATCTACTAAGGAATAAATCATGAACATGACAACTAAAGAAGCATATCTGGCTGCGATTGCCGCCGACCTGAAAGTATTTACGAAGCACGCATTCAACACCATCTTTCCAGACAAAGAATTCCTGGACAACTGGCACGTTGATGCCATTATCCATCATCTGGAACTTTGCATGAAAGGCGAGATGCCAAGGCTGATTATCAACATGCCTCCGCGTCATCTGAAATCCTTCATCGCCTCCGTCGTGTTACCGGCTTTCATTCTTAGCCGTGACCCATCAGCCAAAATCATCTGCATCAGCTATTCAGATGATTTAGCCAGAATGCTGGCACGTGACTTCCGGCGGATTGTCGAGAGTCACTGGTATCAGAAAATTTTTACGCAGGTACGCATTCTGAAAACTACCGAAAATGAGTTCGTGACGGACAAAGGTGGCTTCAGATTTGCCACCTCCGTTGGGGGCACTTTGACTGGCAGAGGTGGAGATTTCATCATAGTCGACGACCCGATCAAGCCAGAGGATACGATGTCGGAGAGAGTCCGTCAGACAACCAATGAATGGTACAAGAGCACATTGCTCAGCAGACTGGATGACAAAAAACGCAGTGTACTTATTCTGGTCATGCAACGTCTGCACGTGAACGACCTTACTGGATTCGTTGAAAGCAGCGGTGGATTCCAGAAATTATCTTTGCCCGCTATTGCCCCCAGGGACGAGCACATCGCAATCGGCACAGGGGAATTCCATTATCGTCTGGCTGGCACTGCTCTTCATGAAGAGCGTGAGGGTGTTGATACACTCAACAATATCCGTAATGAGGTTGGCACTTTCAACTTTGCAGCGCAGTACCAGCAACGTCCTGAAACACCCGATGGCAGTTTATTCAAACGAAAATGGTTCAGAATCATCACAAAACCACCTGAAATCAACATTAATGGCTACATGATCGTCAGCATTGATGCCGCATTATCAACGTCCGACACTGCAGACTATACGGCGATCAGCCTGATTTACTCAGACAACCAGCAGCATTATGTACTCTCTTCAGAGCGCGGACGCTGGGACTACGAAATGCTGAGGGAAAAAGCTCTGGCCTACGTTCGCCTATACGGGGACCAAGTCACATTCCTCGTTGAAGCTGCCGGCGCCGGCATTTCCTTAATTCAGTCCCTGAGGAAATCCGGGGTGAGATGTTTTCACCATACACCTAGGAACGACAAAGTAACTCGCGCGGCGTTGGTACTTCCAATCATTCAATCTGGTCGTGTGCACATTGTCAGCAGACAGGGACATAACAACTGGGTGGAACCTTATCTCAACGAATTGGTGAACTTCCCGAATGGCCGATTTGATGACCAAGTTGATAGTTTAGTTCAGGCTCTACGCTGGGCTGAGCCCAAAGTAAATTCAAAAATGAACGTATATTTTTACTAAGGCTTTGGGAATGTCGGCCTTGCGGTTTCAAATTGCAAGGCCGACGCTGTTTGCACGTCATTATGAGGTAAATAACACCGCGACTGTAGTCGTTACAGCCCGCTTGCAGAACATATTAAATAAAACCGCTACCTCACCTTTTTTACCGACAGCCTGCATAAACAACTTGATATGTTCCGCCTTCAGAGCGTTACTGGTGTACCGCCACACTGCCCGTGACGGAGCTTACTTAGGAGTACACCATGTCAATTGATGAAACACCCGCACCAACAAATAATGAGCAAATGAACCTCGCCGACCTTCGCGCCACATCATCTGACCTGAGGCAAAATCTTAGGAGGTGCATGAATGGCCGCTGAAAATTCAGACCGGAATATTTACACCCGGATATTCCAGAAGCTGCAAAAAGTCATACCTGCACTCTCAGACATTGAGGAACGCGGCAAATCAGTCATACCAAATTTCATGGCATTGAATCTGGATGTTATACACAAACGCTCCAGCCGCATCATCATCGCACTGTCCCACTACTACAAGCACTCATCCGGCGACCTGATTCCTGACCCGGATATGGAGATTGCGGTGTATCCGGGTCAGGAATTAGCGGAAGCACTCACCTATCAGGACAGCGACTGCTATCGCCGCGTATATGCCGACAACAACACGACAGAGGATATCAAGGCAAAGAAAGAATTGAATACTTTCCTCGAACAGTGGCTGTCCAATTTGATTGAGCAAGGCCACCACATCAAGATTGAACCGGAGGCTGACGATGGAGAGTGATGCGTTAGCCGGGGCGAATGACTGTGACAGCTCGGCGCAATTCAGCTTCGTCCATGATGCTGATCGACTGCACCAACCTGTCGCGCAGCATGTCGGCGGTTTCGTCTTCGGGGAAGATGAAGAATTCTTTCAGCGGGACGTGCAAGTGTTTGGCAATCAGTTCCAGCGTATCAAGGCTCGGGTAATGGATGCCACGCTCCAAACGAGACAAATGGCGCGGAGCAATTTGCACTCGCTCAGCCAACTTTTCTTGTGTCAGGTCAGCCTTATTGCGGAGCTCCTTGATCCTACGCCCCAGCTTTTGTCGTGTGTCCATCCAGCCCCCTGTATTGTGGGGCTAATTTCCCACATGGGCGGAAGTAACAACAGTTTGCCCGACATTCACAAATTGCAATTAAATCACCGCCAAACATTCCCTTTGCTCGTTTCTGCCGATACAATCCGCCGCCAGACATTTACTTTTATGCTTAACGGGGGCACAAAACACCTCAATAAAGTTTCGTCGCACAGCCTGAATGTCCAATTTAACTTATGAAAATACGGAAAAATGATGAAAAAAATAGTGGCAATTGCAGTTGGTCTTATCGTACTGGCTCTGGGGGGCTTGCTGCTGAATAAGTATCTTGCGGATAAAAATGAAAAGGAGCAGAAAGCAGCTCTCCTGATGCAGTTAAAAAAACAAGTCACGCAGGATTTGAAAGACCCTACGTCGGCACAATTCCGTAACGTCCGTTATCGGGTTGCTGCCCCGGACAAAGCAGAAGCGAAGTTCACGCATTTTCTCTGTGGCGAAATCAACTCGAAAAACTCATACGGTGCATTCGTCGGATTTAAGAGTTTTGTGTCTGCCTTTAAAACTACTGGCTCTATCGGATCGAAAGATGTCTCTGCTGAGTTTCACATGATTGACCCGGCTGGCAATTCTCACGGCGACTTTCAGGAAGGGCTTAAAAACCTAGAGCTGATGGTGCTATTCATAGAATCAAAAAAGTTATGCCCGGCTGAAACCGAACCGATTGTGGAATAGCTACCGACTGTTAAGTCAAACCAGACATGGAGGCTGAAAAAATAATGAAGCTGAAAGTAAATATCGTAGTTGCGGGTGCTCCATCACTAATCATGCTGGCAATGTTGTTGGGGCTAACCGGATGCTCTTCAAAGCAGGAAGCGGCAGTTTTTGACAAAGAGGCAGCCATCGCTGAACTAAAAACCAATCTCTCATCCCATTTGAATGACCCGGAGTCAGTCCAGTTCAGGAATATAAAATTTTATCCGGAAACACTGCAAAACAATCTCATCAAGAGTTTTCCTCAGCAAATTGCAATTTGCGGGGAGGTAAACCGGGACAATCACCGAAACAGCGCGGAGTTCACTCCTTTCATTTCTACAGATGCTTTGGTTGTTTCAGATGGGATAGTCAAGCTCGAACATAAAAGCGTCTACCATGCCCTAATCAGGCCAGAAAGAGTAGATGCTGACTACTTCGATGGGGTAAGCACAGACGTGTGCCAGAACGAAACAAAGCCTCCCCGAGAGTTAGAGATGCATGCAACATTAAGTGAAAGTGAGTTGGATAGTTGTTTTATCGCAGGGGAGTCGGCTGCGACGGTCTACATTTCCGACATGGCGAAATATGCCAGCGGCGGACTCATGCCCTCCACAGTCATGGAAGAGGCCTGTATAAAAAAAGGCGCTACGACTGACAATCCAAGATCTTGTCTTGAGCAATGTGAGCTGGGCTTCAGAAAAGTTGCCAAAGATGTATTGAATGGGCGTTGATGCCATAACCATAATCAGGAAACACTAAAAAACCATGGAAACACAATTAATTATCGGCGTAGCACTCGCAATCTTTGTACTTTATGACGCAAAGAAAATCGGCATCAGAAAAGGACTTGTAACCGGGTTCGGGAATTTGAGTGCATGGGGCTGGTTCTGGTTGACCTCGATTCTGGGGATTATCGGTTTCGGCATTTATTGGTATCGCCGTAGCGAACTCATTGAGGCTATTGCTGCAACCTCTTCAGGTTCTACGCCCCAGGATGCCGTGCCAGCTATTGCTGCCTCAACCGGACAGTCACCCAAAATGAGCCCACTCAAGATTGTGGGCGCTGTGCTGGGCGTGGCTGTTATGTTTTCCCTGCTCCAAGAGAATGGAATGCAAGGCATCCATGGCAAAGTTGCCGAAGATGCGGTGAAGCAATATGACATGGCCTCAAGAAATGGCTCGTCAATTGATGCGTGCGTACATGCTGGTCTAGTTTCTGCCGCATATCTGCAAGCTCAAGATGAGTCAGGCTATAAAAAATGGAAGAGTATTGAGCAGAGCGATTGCCGCGTAGCAGGAATTCACAAGTGACATTTCAATTACAATTTTTAATAAAGGGAAAAACATGGAAAAAGTAAAGTTGAGGCATATCGGAATTAGTGTACTTTTTGCTGCCGTTGGCACGCTGCTGCTTGGTTGCAGCTCTAAAGCTAGTGATGAGCCAAGTAATAAGGACGCGATAATTTCCGAGTTAAAGGCCAGACTCGCATCGAAAAACACATTCACAGACCCAAGTTCCATTCAGTACCGAAATGTTAAGTTCTACCAGAAGCTGACTGAACTCAAGGATGGCAAGAAGGTTATTCTGCAAGCAACAATATGCGGTGAGGTTAATCGGAATTTAGACGGAGGGAGTTCTGATTTCGGTCGATTTCTATCGCTGATCGGGGCTTCACATGGCGGCGTTATCAACCTTGAGGATAAGAGTGGCTCCACAAGCATGGTTGAAAACGCCAATGTTGAAGACAAAGCAGGCTATCACGCGTTCTTTGAGAAAAATTACGCAGAACACTGTCGGAACGTATCCGAGAAATTAAACTAACCAAATCAGACTGGACTGGACTGGAAGATGAAAATCATAAACCACAAGACCGCAATCTTAATCGTGCTTGGATTGTCTTTAACTGCCTGTGCATCGGCACCTGTCCCACCTCCCGTATGGGACAATCATGCTTCTGAGAAAGAGGCGTCCGAATACGCGCCATACGCCACTACTGGTACTGGCATCGTGACAGGTCAAGCATTCTTAACCCAGAAAGGCGGCGGAGTTGTCGTTGCAGCAGGCCATGAAGTTATCCTTGATCCCGTCACACCAACGTCAATTGAGTGGTGGCAAAAGGCAGGCAAGCTCTATGCCCTCAAAGAAACTACCCACCCATCAACGAACTTTCAGAAAGCCAGAAAAACCGTAATAGCGGATGGGAGCGGAAAGTTCACATTTAACAACCTTCCCGCTGGCAGATATTTTGTACGCACGATCCTGACATGGGAAGTCCCTTTCCATGGTATTCAGGGTGGCGTGCTGGGAGATATAGTCGAGGTGCAGAATGAGCAGACCTCAAATGTCATTCTGAATCACTACGCACCAGACTATCACGAGCGGCATTAACAACTCACAGAGCAACGCACGTAGGAGCCCTGAAAGCACTCAGTAGCAAGGCCGCTATCTGTCCGGGTTCTCTATCATGTTAAAGGCAAGTCCCAACTGGGCTTGCCTTTAACATTTCAGGAGCAGCTCAAAAACAGAACATACGGTCTGTCAGGTACAGTGAGGCGAAATTTGTTATAACAATTACTTACTGACAGAGCTGTATTCATTCGACACAAAGGGTAAAGTGAGTGATAATCCGTCACACAATTGACCCAGATAAAATCCACATGAACCCCCAGCAAGAAGATTTGGCACTGCTGAAATCCCTGTTAGAAATTTACGATCAGAAATACATCGGCAGCTATCTGAATGAGGTCTCACCGGGAGAATGGTGCCGTGAAACCATTAACCGCTGGATGAACGGCAAAGCCTCTCCCCGCCTCAGCCATCATGAGCTTGAGGCACTGAAAAAGCTCCTCCCCGCCCCCCCGGCAAATCACCCTGAGTATGAGTTTGACTTCATCGATCTTTTTGCAGGAATCGGAGGTATCAGGCGCGGATTTGAAGCTGTCGGAGGACGCTGCGTGTTTACCAGTGAATGGAACAGCTATGCGTTAAAAACCTATAAAGCAAATCATTATGCCGACCCAGACTTTCATTCGTTTAACGAGGATATCCGTGAAGTCACGCTGAGTCACAAAGAAGACGTCACACCGGACGAAGCTGCATTGAATATCGACCGGATGGTTCCGGATCATGATGTTCTGCTGGCAGGTTTCCCCTGTCAGCCATTTTCTATTGCCGGCGTCTCAAAGAAAAACGCGCTGGGCCGTGCTCATGGTTTTGAATGCAAAACACAAGGCACGCTTTTCTTTGACGTGGCACGGATTATTGAAGTCAAACGCCCTACTGCATTCCTGCTTGAAAACGTAAAAAACCTGAAAAGCCACGACAAAGGCAGAACATTTAAGGTCATCATGGAAACGCTGGATGAGCTTGGTTACTGGGTTTCTGACGTTGATGTCACAGGAACCCCGGATCCGAAAGTCATTGATGGCCAGCATTTTGTTCCGCAGCACCGCGAACGGATTGTCCTTGTAGGTTTCCGCCGCGATCTTGGGGTACACAAAGACTTCACACTCCGTAATATCGATCAGTTCATCCCGAAGAAAAAACTCAGACTGGGCGACATCCTCGAAAAGAAGGTCGATGATAAATACGTACTGACGCCAAAACTCTGGGAGTACTTGTTTAATTACTCCATCAAACACAAAGCCAAGGGAAATGGTTTCGGATACGGACTCGTTACGGGGAAAGATATAACCCGCACCCTGTCAGCCAGGTATTACAAAGACGGTTCCGAAATCCTGATTGATCGCGGGTTCAATTCAGCCAAGGAGCTCCATGATCCGGAAAATATGAAAAACCGACCACGGCGGCTGACACCGCGTGAGTGCGCAAGGTTGATGGGATACGATAAACCTGATGGATCAGAATTTCATATCCCGGTTTCCGACACACAGGCATACAAGCAGTTTGGAAACTCTGTGGTAGTTCCTGTTTTCGAAGCTGTAGCCAAACTCATGAAACCACGCATTCAGGCAGCAATTCAGGCAAAGAAAAACACCCAGAAGAAACGGAATTCAAATGGCAGACGTGCACAGCCCGGCAGTTCGCTCAAAGAACATGAGGGCGATCCGCTCAAAAAACACAAAGCCTGAGCTGCTTGTCCGCAGGGCCCTTCATGCAGCAGGATATCGATTCCGGCTGCATGTGGCTAATCTCCCTGGTAAACCTGATATTGTTCTGCCCAAGTACCGTACTGTGATTTTTGTGCACGGCTGTTTCTGGCACGGACACAACTGTAAGTATTTCAGACTGCCACAGACTCGTCCTGAATTCTGGAAAACCAAGATTGAAGCGAACCAAGCCAGAGACACCAACAATATTGCAAAGCTTAATCAACTCGGCTGGCAGGTGATTTTGATATGGGAATGTGCAATCAGAGCCGACAGCCAGGGATTACCGGAAATCATCAGCAAAGCTGCGGGCGCCTTAAACAAACACACAGATGGCACGCCGCCAGAAGTAAGGACAGTACCCCGCTAGTCAAACCTGATAATTTTTCTGCCCCCCCATAACGCTGACTTCGTAAAAATCAGAAGCTATTAATATTTGTCGCCCCCTCAAGCACTGATGAATCAAACAACAGAACTCCGCCACCTTACCGACCGTGACGATGCACCAAGTGCGGCGTATTTCACCTGAGCAATTAATTCAGCTCGCTCTGAAGCCCTCATCCGTCAACACCCGCAGTCGATACAAACCAGAAATATAATATTGATATTTTGCAGCCCAAAAGTGGAACCTCACTCAGGACAATGCCCGACACTTGGTCACCATCGCGACAACCGCAAAGCAAAAAATAGTCAGTTAGTGATCAGCGTGGTTATCAATAGTCAGAAATTTCACGCGATTGAAACACTTCTCAATCTCGCCAAGTGCGATGGAATGCGACGAAAAATGGAGGCGTCTCTATTTTTTTGAAATTTACGCTCCATTGCATGGCGGATTCAAGGATGAAGTGCAATTTTGAGTAACGCGGGTCAAGTGGGTGGGATGCGGTAGCATTCATGCCTTTTTGACCGGCCAGTCGAAATTGCAAAATGAACTACACACACCTCACCCGAGAAGAACGATACCAGATTTACGCCTTGAAGAAAGCTGGACATACCCAAAGCGAGATTGCCAACGTGCTGGAACGCAGTCCATCCACTATTAGTCGGGAGTTGAGCCGCAATCGTGGAGGGCGAGGCTATCGACCGAAACAGGCGCAACGCTTGGCCTGCGAACGACGCGCCATGAATGCCCGGCAGATTGACGATAACACCTGGCAGTTTGCACAGGATCGGCTGCAAGAACAGTGGAGTCCTGAACAGATCAGCAATCATGCCGCCATCAGCGTTGAGACGGTATATCAACGAATCTACGCCGACAAGCAGGCCGGCGGCGCGCTATGGAAACAACTACGCTGCCAGAAACAGCGCAAGAAACGTTACGGTAAGACGGACCGCCGGGGCATCATCCCCAACCGCAAGTCTATTGAGCAACGCCCAGTTATCGTTAATGAGCGCAGTCGGATCGGCGATTGGGAGGCGGATACCGTCATCGGCAAGAATCACCGACAGGCCATTGTGAGCATCGTTGAGCGCAGGTCCGGATTCACGCTGATCCGCAAGGTCGAACGCAAAACTTCGCAGGCGGTGACTGAAGCGATGATCGCGCTTCTCAAGCCATATCGAAGCAAGGTGTACACCGTAACTTCGGACAACGGTCGTGAATTTGCCGGGCACGAAAAGATTGCAAAACAATTGAAGGCAGATTTTTACTTCGCTCATCCCTACGCATCCTGGGAGCGCGGCACCAACGAGAATACGAACGGACTGATCCGGCAATACTTCCCGAAGCACCGGGACTTCACTACGATCACACAACAGGAGATTGAAACGGCAATGGAGAGGTTAAACAACCGGCCAAGAAAGAGACTTGAATACCAGACTCCCAGTCAGGTATTCTTCACGTCAGGCGTTGCACTTCAAATTTGAATCCGCGCATCTTAAATAAAACATTTTCCAATATACTGACATCCATACTAGCTTTTATGGAATTGTGGAATAAATGAAAAAAGATGAGCGGACCATTTACTGCTATGACTTAGCCATCGAAGCCAGCAGCCAAGTTTTCAAAGCCCCCAAGACCATTACTGTCCGCCGCGCATTTGAATTGATGGAGCTGATTTCAAAGGAGCAACGAAAAAAGCTATACCACAAGGGGCAGTTGCTTCTCTATGTCGCAGATTGGGAGTGGAAAGAGAACGTCATTAGTATCCTGGTGAATAAGTCAGACAAGTCCATATCCGACCCGGTATTTACTGTTCCAGAAGAAGGTAAACGTCGGACCGTAGCTAAAGAAGCAAAAGAAGGGCAGGACTTTTCAGCACATATAGTTGTAAAACTGAACCAAAATGATGCCATTCCAGCTCTTGTGCTCATTGAATATTGCTCCGGCCTCGGGATAGCTGTGATTGAAAAACTATTCAACCAGATTCTCAAGGATTCAAAATTACTATCACCCGGCGATTTTGAACAAGCTCACCCTGACGGCTCTGTCGGTAATGATGGAAAGCCAAAGAAACTAAATATAATTTTTAAATGCGCTTTCCAAGGACATTTGTCGGACGAACTCCAAGACGATTTAAACAAAGGGAAGGTTCAGAGCATCGAACTAATTACGGAAAAAAATCAGTTCACACCTTTTGACGAAGACGGATACATCAAGGAGAAGTGCAAATCCATTACACTGACTTTGAAAGATGAAGATCGGCCTATCAGTGACAAATTCAAGCGGATTGTTCAAGTCTTCAAAAAACACAATAATGACTATTCCAAGGCAAGAATTAAATTCAAAACAGCCGAAGGCATAGATCGCACAGTTGATATGGATACAGCAGACGGACTGGCTCAAGCATATGTAAAAAAAGCTAGAATTGACGGATTTAATGGAGATTTAGAGTCATCATACGAGAGTTTCAACACCCAGATTTTGGGAAGAATGAAAGCATTAGTGTGATGATTGATCGAATCCTGCGTCCATTTTCTTATCTTTTTATTGGGCACCGACACAAATGGGCGGTGGATTGGATTTACCCATTTATTCTCACCGTTTTGGTGATGATACTGCTTCTGTGGATGAAGAAATATGGGCAAGTATCCCTATATGGCGACGGCGGGCTAATCGGGAGGATTTTAGGATTTATCCAGAACCTGCCGGGATTTTTTATAGCTGCCCTAGCTGCTATTGCCACGTTTAATCGTGTCGATATAGATAAAACGATGCCATTTCCTGCACCCACATTGGATATAACCGTTCAAGGTAAAACAGTTGCAATTGAACTGACCAGACGACGGTTTTTGTGCTCCATGTTTGCCTTTCTCACTGCTGAAAACATTATTCTTGTGGTTTTTGCAATCTTTGCACAGTCATTCTATTTGCCAGCAAAGCTTTATTTCACGAGCTCATACCATGCGTTGGTGTCCGGCTCGTTCATGTTTATCTTCCTGTTCATGCTATCACAGATGATGGTAACGACTTTCTGGGGGCTATTTTATCTTGGGGACAAATTGCATCAACCTGATGCCTAAGTGATCCATGAAGTCAATCCGCAAGATTCAACCCATCCGATGTACCCAATGATGATCCAAAAGATGTTCTGCCGCATATTTTAAACTGAGAGATAGATTTGTCGCTTAATAGGAACGGAGTTAAAGATTCAAAGACAGGGATATATAAGAACATGGGGTATGAAGTAGTTGAAGTTACCGAGCCGCAGCAAATCCAACGCTTTAACGACACTTGTGAATTTGTGATCGTGACAGCGTGACTACATTTTTTGCAACATACCTTAGAGAGCTGCAGAATTTCACCTTCAAGGTCAAGGCGCCGCATGGGCGACCAATTGATCTCCAGATTATGTAGCTAAAAACTAGCATATGCCTTGAGTACACTTTGCCCAAGAATTCTTGCAGTGGACAAGTACAGAAACTGTTTTGGCTGTGTATTTAAGAATTCGCTCATCAGCCACTGTTCTTTGTCCGAAAATATTTCATCAAACATATATGGATGATAACGGGTGATTGAACCCAAATAGAACATTGCCATGTAAATAATGGATTCTTGGCTGTATCTACCAGTCGCAGAATTTGACAGATACATGGTGTACCCGCCACTGCCAATAAAATACCAAATCCCCTTTCTTTGAATCGCTGCGCTGAGATTTGCAAAATCCTTTCGTGTTGGAATGTATTTTGGAATAGAGATTTTTTCCGTGTAGTAAATCTTATCTTCTTCTTGTGTAATTGTGTACCCACAAGCTGTAAGAGAAGAAATGTCAGCGGCAGCGCATTGCAACTCTGCCTTGAAAATTAATTCCTTTCCATTCTTGTATAGTTTTTGACCTTTTAACCGATAAAAAACTTCTGGTTGATTATAGATTTCCGAATATGCTCGATGAACGCCAACGCAATGATTCAGTAATTCCCGGACATTGATAACGAGGTCGCCGGTAGAAATATTGGGGTCAAACACTGAGACCAGTTCGTGTGCTACTTGGACAATGTTTGTTTTTTGTTTTTGTTTTGTTATCGTTGAATGAGCAAACTTGTGATTATGGTTTTCAGTCATCCCATGCATGTACATCTTGCGTGGACCATGATTGCCAGAAAGATTGATGATAATCTTCGATAAGTTGAGAAATGAGTAATAGTAGAGTAGGGGCTGGCTTTTTACCGGGCTCACCTCGGCGGTAATGTAGAAATGCTTAGCCTGCTCGAGCAGCGACTTAAGAAAATCTTCTTCCTTTCGGTCTTTGCTGACCTTCTTGATAACGTAATCCCAAAATGCCCAAATATCTGAAATTATTAATTTTTCATTCTTTCCAAGACTGACTAAAGACACCGGTCTTGAAAAAAGTGGAAAACCGTATTTCATTTCAATTTCAATCAACGATACTCTCCCAAGCTTGCGAGCTAACGTGGAAAAATCACCGGTCGTCGCAGCTTTTTACGCAGATCCGGTGGGGGGGAGGTCACTCCTCAATCTCTAGCTCAAACCGGTGTTTTAGCTCTGGAGACACCTCATTGGTGAATAGTAAGCCATAGTCTTGTGGCGAACGTAGTTCAATCCGAAGGGCATCAACTCCATGTTGGGCTAAATTCCATGTGGTGTGAGAACCATCATTCGGAAAGTTGCAGCTCTGTATATTTTTTTCCGGTTTGAAGTGTCCAATTAACGATTTTTCAAACACGTCAACAATCTCGGAATAGGAAAGCACCGACAGTGGCTTGCCAAACACATCAGTTGGGTGACCAAGCTTAAACAGCACTGCGTACGCATCACGATTTGTCTTTTTATGCACGAACTCGTTGAGTATTTTTGCCTCTGTGCTGTGCCCGTTACCAAGGCGGTCTGCGACCTCGCGGGTACCATCTTTACCAATAGCCTTTCCTATATATTCGATCTGGAGGTTGAAAAGACCACTATGCAACTGACGAACAGACGATGGTATATAAGGGATGAGATTGTTAGAGAACTTGAACTTTGGTTGTGCTGATGAGAAATGAAATCTAAGCGCATCTGGAGCGCCGGGAGAAAACTGTTCTACCGATATGTCGTGAGGGTACATTGTGTGACCGCCAACGAACTCTTGAAGAGGCGCTTTGCATTCGTTGATATGGACTATTTCTGTTTCTCCGTTATCTCTAATGACAGAGAGAGCTACGGAAAATAAGCCTTGCGTTTTATCGTAGTAATTGATCGAGTCCTTCACTATCTGCTTCTTGTACGTTGAAGTAATGAGGTAAAGGTGATAGCCAGCAAAGTCACCGTAAAAGTGGCATAGGTCTCCCAACGAGTCTGGAACCACCTTGTATGCCCCCTCGCGACGCGGCGCGTCCTTAAGCAATGGAATATGTATCAACGGGATGAGCGTAGCGGGACCAGACTCGAGCTGCAACACCGACAATCGCCTTAGTGAAAAATTCATCGGAAAGTTAACGGTATGGGATATTGTCCACGCCGCAATGATGTACTAAAAAGCAACTAAATCTTTTAGCTGGACATGTGACTAAATGGTCTAAAACAAATAAAACTTTATTATTATCAATCATGAACGTAATTTCAGCACACCAATTTTGCAGAAAATGGAAAAGTAAAGCACATTTCTCAAACTAACATTATCATGAAAAAAATTTCATTTTTCTTTAACAAATCGTGATGAAAGAAGTGTATGCGGACGACCGCATTGAACTAACCGAATTGTGATCATACAATATTCTGCGCCGCAAAGCAGTCCCGTCAATTGGTTTGCAGTGTATCAGTTATAGACAGCGCCCTTCGGTCGCAACGGGGGGGGGATAGCATTATGGGTTGTGTATTGAGTTGGTATTGGTAGTCATGATTATCGCTAATTGGCTTTTCGCATCCAGTTGTCATGCCAACAGTCTTGCTTTACACGACCCTAAACAGGACGCTCGTGACCTACAGAAATGGCACACTCCCGAAAATCGCTCGTCATAATTCAATGCCAGAAAGCCGCCATTGATACTCAGTCGTCGATTCTCCTTGATACATTGCATGACTGAGCTGGCTGTTACTAAACCCCGTGCACTTTATACAAAATTTCAACAGCTAACCAGTTTGCAGAAACTACGGCCCAGACAGATCCCGCACCTCGGTTAGCTCATACAGCACGGCAACTGCTTTGGTAATGTCATTTACACGCCATTGTGCCCGGCGTTTATTTTTTGACGGCTCGCCAGGCACAAACTTTGGAGCAGGATCAAGATAGATTACACCGCTATTGATCGCTTTCAGCAAATGCTCAGCCGAAGTTTCCCTGCACCATATAACTTCAGGCGAAAACATCACCTGATACTCAAATCCAGCAGCGACTTCATCCGTGTTCGGATTAACAACTTTCTCGGCCGAAATATAGATAACTTCGTTGTGTTTAACGCCCCAGTTATTCATCAGACGTTCAAGACTCCAGCCAGCGGCCACAAAACCGTCATCCGCCTCAAGAACAACCTCTACTGCACCCAGTTTTGCAGTGAGCGGGGTAGTCGGATTATAGGGGAATGGCTGTTTATCACCCTGCTCATTCCGGATCCAGTCAATGCTTGAATCCTCTAGGGCGGCCGTGTGATATTCGCGAATCCTTAGCGTCAGTCCTGATTTGGCACAACGCACCCCAGCCCGGTGAATACCTGTCACTCGCAGAGCGCCGTCCGACTCATAACCATATTTGCGCATGAATCCTTCGAAGCTCTGAGTGTAAAGTCCAAAGTCAGGCTCAGGAGTAAACAGTGTAGCTTTTACTTGCGTATGGGTTTTCAGCTCAATTCCATAGATATCACCATCCTTACCCGCATTGGGAATAATTCCAAGCGCATGCTCAAGCGTATAGCCACAAACCTGAGTGCCCGTAAAAGGAAGTGTATTTCCAGAAGTATCCAGACGACAGCCCTTCAGCGGGCGCGACACAACCCTTGCTAACTGGCCAAACAGTTTCTCCCCGCCCCCCTGATCAATCTGCAATACCTTGCAGACTTTTGATTTTTCAAGGCCAGGCAATCCGGCAATTTCTTTAAGAAGACATGCCGGCATATCTAGATACACTAGGCCCAGACAGGCCCCGCCTGGCAGACGTCCAAGCACCAGCAGCCGTTTACTTTCTGAGTTAGCCTTGGTGTAGGCAACCGAAAGCGATTGCGGCATGGTGTTTTCTACAGAGAGAAAGCCTGAGAGTCTTGCCTCCGGATATTGGGTATAAACGATTACCTTAACGTTTTTCGCTTTAACACGCGTTCCGTCGCGCTTTACCCATGCAAACTGATTAAATACCGCCTCTGGGATATTGCTTCCGGGGACTGAGTGATCTTTGGTCTGGCTGGTACTGCCTCCACGCTCAGCAAGGGAAAGATCAAAGTTGTTATAGAGGGGGCTGAAACTACTGGCAAAGTAAATCTGATTCTTGTCGTTTGCGTTTTTTGGCAAAACCTTCAGGATCGCCCTGTTGGCGCCCAATGCACGCAATTGCGTCGTAATCTCCGCAAGTGACTCCGCATAATGTTCAAAATCTGAAGGAGGAAAAAACACGCTTGCTTCACCCTTATTTTGGTCATGTAGAAGCGCAGCCTATCAATCACACACTTAAAACACAAGGCTGACAGTGAAATAGCCTTAACATCTGCCAGGATTCTGACAAATGACTTGATGTATGCCGCCTTCAGAGCGTTACTGGTGTACCGCCACGGTAGTCGTGACGGGCTAAACCAGGAGCATAAAATGAGCACAAAAACCTCCCGCAACACCGAAAAAATCCTACGCAAATCAGCTTCCCCTTCTGACAACAAGGCAATGCCAGTTCTTCCCACTCCCACAATCTCATCCGCGAAAAAAGCGACTCCTCCATCCAGAACACCTGCTCCGCTATCCGCTCAATCGGCAACGGTGACAAACAAGCAGACCCAGATTATCGCTATGCTCCGTCTGCCTGAGGGCGCAACGCTCACTGACCTGATGGAGGCCACCGGCTGGCAGGCTCACTCGGTACGGGGTGTAATAAGCGGTGCACTCCGAAAACGATTGGGACTAACCGTCACATCAGAAAAAACCGAGGATGGTACACGCTGTTACCGGATTGCCACGAGCATGCCAGCATGAGCATAGAGATGACGAAACTGCTAAACATGAACCGGACTGATCTGGCAAAAAAGTGGGCTGAAGTTTTTGGACATCCTGCTCCAAACAAAAGCAGAGAGGATTTGCTGCGCCAGACCCTGGGGTGGCACCTGCAGGCTTACAATCAAGGAGGGATTTCCCGTGTTGATCAGAAACGCATGCGTGGGGCTGATACAAAGACACTGGCGGCGGGGTCTCGCCTGATCAGAGTCTGGCAAGGCGAAACCCATCAGGTGATGGTGCTGGACAGCGGTTTTTCCTACGCAGGACGGCACTGGAAAAGTTTAAGCGCCATCGCACGAACCATTACCGGCACGGCATGGTCTGGCCCTGTGTTCTTCGGAATCAAGAAATGAGCACAAACCATCCAAGCCTCAACTGTGCAATTTATACCCGAAAGTCGTCTGATGAAGGGCTCGAGCAAAGCTTTAATTCACTCGATGCCCAGCGGGAAGCATGTGAAGCTTTTGTATTGAGTCAGCGTCAGGAAGGCTGGCGTGCGCTGGACACACACTATGATGATGGCGGCTACTCCGGTGGAACAATGGAACGCCCCGGCCTTAAGCGCATGCTGGAGGATATTGAGAAAAAGCGCATCAGGGTGGTAGTCGTCTACAAGGTAGACCGCCTAACACGCTCGCTGGCCGATTTTGCCAAGATCGTCGAACGTTTCGATTCAATGGGTGTTTCCTTCGTTTCGGTGACACAACAATTTAACACCACATCATCGATGGGCCGGCTCACACTGAATGTCCTCCTCTCCTTTGCACAGTTTGAGCGGGAGGTGACGGGAGAAAGAATACGCGACAAAATCGCGGCCTCAAAACAGAAGGGCATGTGGATGGGTGGAGTTCCTCCCATTGGCTATCAGGGACATGAGCGCACGCTGGTAGTCGATGAGTCCGGTGCGAACCTGATCCGGAACATTTTTAACCTCTATCTGACACTGGGATGTGTCCGACAACTGAAGCATGAGCTTGATACGACAGGAATTGCCACCCCGCATCGAACCTCCAAGAGCGGACGTCCTCACGGTGGCCAGATTTTTAGCCGGGGACATCTTTATCGGATCCTGTCCAACCCAGTCTATCTGGGACAGATCAGCCATCGTGAAAAAGTATATCCGGGACAGCATCCGTCCATCATTGACAAGGCACTTTGGGACGCTGTTCAGGCTAAACTTGCTTCGAACATGCAGGGATTTAAACAACGTCAGTCAGTGCCTTCAGAAAGTCTGCTGGCGGGACTACTGTTTGATGCTCAGGGACTGCGGCTTATTCCCTCGCACAGCCAAAAGAAAAGCAGACGTTATCGCTACTACGTTTCAGAATCGCTGATTACCTCCGTCCGCGCCAAAGCAACAGACGGTATCCGGTTGCCGGCGCAGGAACTGGAAACGCTTGTCGTTAACTCCCTGCGTGACTGGTTGTTCAATTCAGATGCCGTATTGGATGGTTTAAACCATCCTGATCCCTCAGCCATACAAAGCATCCTCGCCCAGGCACAACGTACCGCAGTCACGATGCAAGAGCAAACCGAGGAACGCCACCATGCCGTGCACAGCCTGATCCACAAGGTGATTGTTGATCAGGAGGCAGTTCGAATCCACATTTACCCGCAAGCACTTCTCAATCGAGGTACACAAAATAAAACCAGCAACGCGCTATCAGTGGAGCTATCGGTTCCCGTTCAGGTACGCCGCTGTGGTCTGGCGATGCGTCTGATCATCCAAAGTTCCAATCAGCAGCAATGCCAAAATCCCGATACCCGATTGATCCATCTCATTAGCAAGGCACGTGACTGGCTTGAACGGCTTACATCAGGCAAAGCAAAAAGTGTGATGGAGATAGCTGAGGCTGAGGGGGTTACTAACTCTTACGTCACCCGGGTAATCTATCGTGCCTTTCTGGCTCCCAATATTGTTCGGGCAATCTTAGCCGGAACACAACCTCCCAGCCTGACGCTTGATAAGCTTAAACAAAATCTGCCGCTACCCATAAACTGGGACGAGCAGAAGAAACTTTTTGGTTTTACTGACTGACTACTGACCGGCAATCGCCACGAGTTACAACAATAAAAATCTTTTAATCTTACGCTGCTCTCGCAGCACAATAATAAAATTGGCCACTCATCTGACCACGAACCAGCCACCTGTTTCAACATCAAAGCTGCCACTCATTACGGTGTCGTGTTGCCACCAAAGCTGATCTCACAGAAGGCCTGCTCTTCGGCCTCGGTCACAGGCTCAGTTTGGTCGAACTTCCTCTCTGGGCCCTAAAGCGGACACAGACTATTAGCACTCAGAAGTGCTGACCTGCACGTTGCAACGAGCGCAGAACAGCACCGGATACTCAAATTTGAAATCACAACTCGTTGCGCGACTGAGCGATAATACCAACAACAATGCGAGTGACGCGGTCAGAACGGGCATCGGGGATAGCAACGCGCCAGCGAATACTCTAGTGTAATGCCCGAGTACAGGGGCGGCTGTCGGGGCCCCTTGCTCAAGCTCGATCAGCTCAATACAAGAAGAGAAAGCAGAAGCCAACATGATTGTAGAGGCCAACTGGGGGAATTTCAGGGCGAAATTCAACGGACGAGAGCCGCAGGCTTTCGAATGGTTGTGCTCGTTGCTCTTCTACAAAGAGCACGGCCATCCGACCGGCGCTCTGAGGTACTTCAATCAACCAGGTATCGAAGCGGAGCCCGTAATCGTCGGAGCCGACGTGATCGGATTTCAAGCGAAGTTCATCGATACCGGACTCTCAAGTTATACGGCGAAACTCACCGGAGCCATAGACACTGCAAAGGCTCAACATCCGAAGCTCACGCAGCTTTATTTTTATGTGAATGTCGACTTCGGAATGAGCAAGAAGCCCGAGGTCAAAGATCCGCCGTACAAAACTGAGATCGAAGAGCATGCCAACTCGAAAGGAGTGGCGATTACGTGGAAGACAGCGAGCTTTTTCGAGACGCCATTCGTCTGCGAGACGAACGCCAACATCGCGAGCCACTTCTTTACGCTCAGCACTGGTGTCATCGACTTTGTTCAAGAGATTTCGCACCACACAGCGGTAGTCCTCGAGTCCATCCGCTCGGCGATTGTAGTCGAAGGGAAGTCCATCAAGATGGATAGACGGGCGCTCGTTGCGCGCCTGAAAGACACACTGTCGAAATCATCGCTGGTGATCATCAGCGGGGAAGCAGGCGTCGGAAAAACAGCAGTCATCAAAGACCTCTACGAGGAGGTAAAGGAGAAGACTCCGTTCTTCGTGTTCAAAGCGACAGAGTTCAACGTCCCGCACGTCAACCAGCTCTTCAAGGGCTACGGTGCGTTCACCTTCTCAGACTTCATTCGTGAACATGGAGAGTTCGCCGAGAAATACGTCGTCATCGATTCGGCCGAGAAACTAACCGATCTCGTTCAACCGGAAGTGTTTCAAGAGTTCTTATCGATGCTCCTCAGCGGCGGATGGAAGATTCTCTTCACGACTCGCTTGAGCTATCTTGACGATCTCAAGTACGCATTTATTGAGCTCTACAACGCCCCGTTCGAACCGCTCAACATCCCGGGGCTAACTCAGGATGAGCTAGTCGAACTCTCTGTAGAGAACGAATTTTCGTTGCCTGAGAACGAGCGGCTACGTAGGTTCCTCCAGAATCCGTTCTACCTAAACGAATATCTGCGCATCGACGCGAAGGGTAACAAAAATACAAGTTACGCGGAATTTCGAGAGTCCATTTGGAACCGTCAGATCGCGCACTCTTCGTACCAGAAAGACAATATTCACCGAAAACGTGAAGAATGCTTTCTTGAAATCGCCTGCAAGCGAGCTGCGTCGGGTCACTTCTTTGTAACGGTCGAGGGACAAAGCGAGGCACTTCGACAGCTTGAAACTGACGAGATCATCAAGTTTGATTCAAGAGCAGGAGGCTACTTCATCACCCATGACATCTATGAGGAGTGGGCGCTTGAGCGGACGATCGAGCGGTCGTTCCGTGGAATGACGGACTACGGACACTTTTACCAAGAGATCGGCGACGCTTTGGCAATCCGCCGATCATTTCGAGGCTGGCTCTCTGAGAAGCTCGGTGCCAACGACGGCGATGCAGCGAGACTGATTGAAGCCACGGTAAGTAATGACGCGATATCGGGCCACTGGAGAGACGAGGCCGTCGTTGCCGCCCTGCTTTCTAACTATTCTGGTACGTTCATCCAGTATTTCGAGAAGAAACTACTGGAACTACCGCCAAGGGTTGTAGAACAAGGTCAGTCCTCCTCCGCCGTCTCCACCTTTTCGGATCGTTTCGCATACGAAAACAGCCTGCTCCGCCGAATTCTTTTCCTGATCCGCATTGCGTGCAAAGACGTGGACCAAGCGCTATTGAGCGCATTGGAGAAACTACAAGACGCGCAGATTGGCTTTTCGTCCATCATGACGAAACCCAAGGGCTCCGGCTGGGTCAGCGTTATCGATTTCCTGAATCGCAACAAGGCGAAGGTTGCTCTACACTATATGCACGCCATCCTACCTTTGCTCGACGACTGGAATCGTTACTCCAAAAGGGGCGAGACCACGAAGGCTGCGACCAAAATCGCGTTGTACTACCTCGACGCTCTCACGAAGGATGAAGAGTTCCCGTATAGCTCGAGGAGCGAGGTGGGAGGACAGCTCATCCGTGTCATTCTTGCCGGTTCCGGAGAAGTGAAAGAGCAGCTCGGGGAAATATTCAGAGGCGTGATCGCGCGCAAGGAAGTCTCACACCTCAGTCGCTACCACGAACTTGTTACGGCTGCACTATCGTCGATCGATAAGTGCGCGATTGTCGCCGAGAGTCTCCCGAAGGAAATTATCGGCCTCGCGAGTGTTACTTGGCCCTATACGCCGCCAGAGAGAGACGGCTGGGGTTCCGACTACCGGAACGACATCGAGCAATACTTCAATCTACCTCCCGACCACCAAGACTATTACCCCGCAAGCGCCTTTCAAACGCCGATACTGCGATTATTACAGGTAGCGCCGAAGGAGACGGTGGACTTCATTGTCGAATTCACCAATAGGTCGATCGAGTATTTTGCGAAGACTGATTTGGGACAACGCGAAATCGAGGAAGTCTACGTTTACCTGACGCCTTCCGAACGACCACTGAAGCAATACATATCTCATAGACTTTGGATGATGTATCGCGGCGGGCAGGCGGCACCGACGCTCCTCGAGTCGATCCACATGGCACTTGAAAGGTGGCTCCTTGCAGCTGCCAAGCAGGCGTCAGCGGAAGTAATCGAGAACTGGTGCCTGTATCTCATAAAACACTCGCGCTCCGCTTCGATCACGGCGGTCGTTGCGAGTGTCGCGCTCGCTGAGTCCTCAAAACTGTTCAACGTCGCGCTGGTGCTTTTTCGAACCAAAGATTTCCTTTCCTTTGACCTCGCGCGGATGCAGTTCGACATGACCTCACGGAGCCTATATTCGATCGCTCATGATCCTACCGGGCTCTTCATGAACGAGCGGCTTCGAACCTGCGACGACACGCACCGCCGTTGGTCGCTCGAAAACATCGCCTTGCGGTATCAGCTGTTCCGAAGCGGGGCCGAAGACGAAGAGTTGACCAAACGGCGGCAAGAGGCTGTATGGGCGATGCTTGATGAACATTATTCGCGGCTGCCCGACCAGGCTGCCGAGACGGAGGGCGACAAGTCTTGGCGGCTATGCCTCGCGCGCATGGATCGTCGAAGGATGAAAATCTTGGCCGAGACGAAGGATGACGGCGTATTCCTGACCTTTAATCCCGAAATCGATCCTGATCTCCAGAAGCACAGCGAGGAAATCCAAGCGAGAATCACAGAGGAGAGTCAATACATCCCTCTCAATCTATGGGCGAACAAAAGATGGCAAGGAAACGAGGGCGAGTATTCGAAATATGCGCTGTACGAAAGCGATTACAAACGGGTCGTGACCGACACGAAAGCTGTCTGCGAGGGACTACAGACCGATCAGGCAGCAGATCAGCACTTTAGATTGTTCTATCGCTCAATACCGCCAGTTGCGTGTGCGGTCCTCATGCGCGACTTTGCAGTCAAACTCGACCCAGACGAGCGGGAGTTTTGCAGGGACGTCCTGCTTGACTATGCGTCGCTGCCGCTTAAAGGCCCCTACGATTATCAGATCGGAAATGGCCTCGACGCTGCCATCAACGCACTGCCGCTGCTAATTCAGCCTTTCCCAGAGTGTCGAGACGACGTAAAGGGCATGCTGTTACTCACGCTCTTGGACCGCAACCCCGTGGGAATGAATCAACGCTTTGCCGATCATGCCGTATCGGCAATCCTCAACACACTTTGGAAGACAAATCCGCAAGACGCAAACGCCCTATTCCTTGGTTACCTACGCCTCCAGTCCGCATACGAGAAGCTCTGCGAGACGGTCATGCGCGAGAACAGAAAGAAGGGAGTCTATGAGTTCCATCATTTCACGGTGATTCAGCGCTTCGCGGCGGAATACGAGCAAGAAATCGAGCAAGTCCTCCGCAACGAGCTCACGCCAGACAAGTTGCCGCCGCTCGTGGACACGAAAATCGACGCACTAGTCACCGCATTTGTACTGCTCCCATTGGGAACCAAGGAGCCGCACCATAAGGCATTTGTGATCGAATTAACCGCGATGATGGCGAAGCGCGTGAAACGTAGAAGCCAGAACGGTGAAGAGCAAGTTGACTTCAACGCTCGACACAGTTTCCTTCAGAAGTTCGCGCACTTCGTGCTTAGTGCCGACAGTGCCGATATCCAGGCGTACATTCAGCCGCTCGTCGACAACTTCAAGACTATTGATTACACCGAGTACATCTTTCAGGAGTTCGTGAGCGCAGAAGATTCGCTCAACAAGTACGATGTGTTCTGGGAGGTTTGGGAGCTGTTTTATCCGTGCATCCACGCACTTTGTCAGCGAAGCGCATATTTTCATTCGTCGAGCACCGTGCACAATTACCTGCTCGCATGGCCGTATTGGAGGAAGGGCGCTAAGGAATGGCATTCGCTCAAGGATCGTGAAAAGAGATTCTTCCAACGAGTCGCTCGCGATATTGGCAGTCATCCCGCAGCTCTGTACTCATTGGCAAAACTGCTCAACGAAATTGGCTCAGGGTTTGCTTCGGACGGAATATTCTGGGTGAGCGAAATTCTCGAACGTGGTGTCAATCTTGCAAACGAAAAGCTGGAGACGAACACGATCTACTACGTAGAAAACCTCGTGCGCGGATTCGTTCTACGTAATCGTCACAAGGTGCGGACGACGCCGCAGATTAAAGCAGCAATTCTGATCATTCTCAACTTCCTAATCGAGAAAGGTTCAGTCACCGCCTATCTCGTTCGTGAAGACGTACTTTAGCTTCGGCTCACCTAAATTCTCATCTCACTGAAAGAATGCAGCCGAGCCCCAAATTTCGATATTGCCGAAGTCCTGTTCGCGTGCCCTCAGACTCTTGGTAAGTTCAAATTCTTGCCCATAGAGCCGAGCCAGTTCGGCTCCAATTTCAGGCGCACTTTTTGCCAACGATTTGAGTGTATCCACGTAAGACTCAAAGTAGGGACGCCCTGCAGAAAGGAAGTGAGCAAGAAAAGCGCCGAAGGCGGCTGACGGGAATGATTGAACCGGCCATAGGTGGGAAATGGTTGCCTGAAATGGTGCAGCAAGTCCCGGTGCTAAGCCAACACGGGGCAACAGCCCAGCTCCTGAAAACCTTGCCCCATCGCACACGTTCAGTACGAGTAATCTTCGCTCTGCCGTAATAGGAGCTTTGTTCCAAAGATCATCAAGACTCACGGACGTTTGGTCAGGCGCCAGATGAAGCCTTACCTCATGGGGCGACCAATGGTCAAACTCTCCATGCGACACAACCCAAATAATATCGTATGCGGAGTTTTCATATTCACGAATAAAGTCTTCGTGAGAACATGCCTCCGGAGAGAACATCCGTACATCTGCACCGGCGTGTTCAAACGCGTGCCGTACCATTTCTGTCTCCATAGACTCGGTAATTGTTCCTCCCCCCCAAATCAATACTGAGAGAATTCTTCGGTCTGGTCTTGGACTGCCCAGAGAGGAAGCTATGGGCCAAGTGCTGCCCCATCTCAGCAGTTGAGTCGCTTGGATTGGATGACCTTCGGTGGGTAGTATAAGTTGGCAGGTCGGTTCGCCCCTCACCTCCAGCTCGGCGGGGCAGTAGGCTGCCTGTAATGCCTGAAGAAGATATGGATGATGTTCACGAGGGACGCCCGGACGTTCCGGCACCTCTAGGTCGGAGTTGTCAGCGTAGGCAACGGTTGAATAGGTGCCGAGAAACTCATTGCAACTCCGTGATAGTTTTTCCAAAGAAGCTTGGGTGTCTCGAACAAGCACCTGCTTCTCACCATTAAAAACCAGAGTTGAAGCATTTTCCCCGAAGGGCAACAAGATTAGTAATTGTTCCGAGTCAAGCGGATCATCCGGCCAATTCTGGTCGTACCACGTCTGCAACCCCCGCAGAACAAGGGATGCGTCCGGCAAATCTAGGCACCTAACGAAATAGGGCTGGATAAATTCGATGTTCTGCCCTGCATGGCGGGTAAAAGCCAGCCCAGATAGATTGTGTAGGCGCTCCATCTGTACCACCCTCATCTGCTCAAGGAGAAGTTCGGCTTCTTCATGCCTCCGTTCGGGCTGAAACGTAGTCGCCATCATTTGGGCCTTGTCCATTTCGGAGAGTTCTGAAGCAAACTCAGTGAGAGCTCTCTGTGCCCAGTAAACAGGTCTCTGTTCGCTGAATCGTCCTCCATTAGTGGCCAAAGTAATACAAAAAAGCGCGCACACGGAAGGACTCAGTTCCTGACGCGATACTTGCTCTTCTATCAACGGAGTGAGCTCTCGTGCTTGCTCAAATGACTCCTTTGCAGCCCAACACAACATATTGCAGCCGAGCACTGCCTCGTCTTGCAAGATGTACTGAGGTGGCTGATAAAACATGACAGTACGAAACGTGAACGTTCCCATTCCCCATAGTTCTATGCATATGTCCTTAATCGCGGTCCTGCGCCGTGCATAGTCGTATAGAGTTCTAAAGAACAGCACCATCGTTGGATAGAACCCCGGCCATTTGCTGATAACTGGAGAGCGGAGGAAGTTGACCATACGACCGATATGCATCACCTGACTAAAAGATTCTGAAGGCTCCTCTACAAGTGACCATTGAATCCAGTCGCCCATCTGGGAGACTTCATTGTTATTCTGAGCCTCACGCAGCGCACAGGTCGCGATGATGAACTGCTCGAAGTCGCAATACAGGCGCATCTCCTCCGTGAGCTCCCGGCGTCCCTCACTTCTATTCCGCAGCATCGCGTAGGCCGAACTGCGGTTAGCCGAGATGTCCGTAGCAACCCCAAACACTGTGTCCAGTCGTCCCCACACAGTAGCCAGCTTCGCTTCAAAGTCACTCATGTACTAATCGTGTTTTAATCATCTCTGCTCCCGTCAAGCTGTCAATTTCCCGTTAGTATTGTTCCAGCAAAATGCGAACTATTGTGTCGCAAGCCGAATGTCTGTTCAGTGGAGTATATCCGACCGATCCAGTTAGAACCCATCCGTCCGTAAAGGCCGAAGACCAGACGATCATGAAACGTTCAGCGAATGGCCGCACCATCTCAAAATTCCAGCACTTCTTGCTGCATCAGCAGCAACGTCAGTTATGCATGGTGGGTTGCAATTGGCATTGTTACAGTTGTTGGGTTTCAATCGAAACGCTAGCCGGTCTGAAGTGAAATGTTCAATAACGGCTAAGCGTACCGTGGAATTAACCGGCAGAGAATGGGGGCTGGAAATGCAGAAAAAATGGCAGCATGCCTACCGCAGAGAATTTTGCTAAAAAACAAAGCCCCGTCACGCGGGGCTTTGCGCTGATTTCATGTTAACAATCAACATGTTACATTATTCTGGCGGAGAGGGTGGGATTCGAACCCACGGTAGGCATAAACCTACGCCTGATTTCGAGTCAGGTACATTCGACCACTCTGCCACCTCTCCGGGACGCGAATTCTACCAGATACCGGTGATTTGGTGCAGAATGATGACATGCAACGACACAAACTTATAATCCGGCTGTTTCAAATCAGCGTTTTTTTTGCGCTGATGCTGTTCGGCTATACCCATCTTAACAAGCACATTGCCTCCTGGAGCGACGAGGAGCTGATCGTCGTCATCGCTCAAGACTCTACACTCTCCGATGAAGAATTTTCCAAGCAGCTGGCTCAGCAGTTTGCTGACCATCTCTACGTCCCGTTAAAAATTATTTTGGTTCCTGCCGATCAAATCAGCATCACACTGCAAAAGCATCAGGCGCATTTATCAGCCTCGGGCTTCAGACTCGATCAAAAAAGCAACGGACTTTTATTAGGCCCCGGCTTTTTAACGGTACGCGAACAAGTCGCCTTTAATCAGGAAAAAGATGCCCCCAAACAGATAAACGACCTGGTTGGCAAACGCATTGCCGTAGTAGCCGGGTCAACCCACGAAAAGGCGCTCATCGCCCTCAAAGAACGACTCCCTGAACTCACCTGGGAGTCGCGTACGACGCAAACCGTCGAGGATTTACTCAAAGAGGTCGCTCAAGGAGCGCTGGACTTCACCATTGCAAATCATGAACAAATCTCTCAGATGCTCAATTACTACGAGAATCTAGCCATTGCTTTTGATATCGGAAAACCATCCAAACTTGCATGGGCTTTCCCTCACGATGCCGACAACGAATTGATCGCCGAGACCGAACAATTCTTCGCTGAAATTGAAAAAAATGGAGAGCTACACAAACTACTGGATCGTTACTACGGTCACAATGACAGACTAGCCGTGCTAGACGCTGCTGAATTCATCGAACAGACACATAAAACACTGCCTAAATTTCGCAACCTGTTCGAGAAAGCGGGGCGGTTAGTCAACGAGGACTGGCGACTGATCGCCGCTATCGCCTATCAGGAATCACACTGGGATCCGCTTGCAACCTCAATGACCAATGTACGCGGCATGATGATGCTGACTGAGGCGACTGCCGACCGCATGAATGTTACCAACCGGCTGGACGCCCGCGAGAGCATCAATGCGGGCGCAAAGTATCTTGAGCTGATCAAAAAGCAATTACCCGCCCGCATCGAGGAACCCGAACGCACCTGGCTTGCACTGTCCGCCTACAATCAGGGACAAGGCCACCTAGAAGACGCCCGCACGCTGACAGAACGCAAAGGCGGCAATGCGGATTCCTGGGTGGAAGTCAAAAAATGGCTGCCGCAGCTTAACAATCCAGTTTATTTCGAAAAGCTTAAACACGGCTATGCCCGCGGCGGCGAAGCGGTCATTTTTGTCGAAAACATCCGCGCCTATTACGACATGCTGACCCGCCTGACTGATGACACAACTCCTGCTCGCGACTACCAGCTTGTCAGCACGCGGGAAACCCCCGCCTTTTCCCTGCACACCCCTCGTAAACTTAAAGCAGGCGGTGACAAAACGGAAGCCTCCTATTCACTATCTGACTAGCGGCCTGTGCCACACATCATAAAATGAATTGATTTAGCTACGGGCTGATTTAGCCTTTTGACTTCGCAGAAACAATCAACTCGCGGACAACACTGCTAAACCACCCATATATGGTCTCAACACTTCCGGTATGGAGATACTTCCATCCGCGAGTTGATTGTTTTCCAGAACAGCGACCAGGGTACGGCCTACAGCCAGGCCTGAGCCGTTGAGCGTATGCAGCAACTCAGGCTTGCCTGTCCCGCTCTTAAAACGCGCCTGAAGGCGGCGCGCCTGAAACGCCTCGAAATTACTGCACGAAGAAATTTCGCGATAGGTATTTTGTGCGGGCAACCAAACTTCGATGTCATAGGTTGTCGCCGATGAAAAACCGATATCGCCCGTGCACAATCTCACCACGCGATAATGCAGGCCCAGCTTCTGCAAAATCGCTTCAGCATGCCCCAGCAATTGCTCGAGCGCCGCGTAAGAATCATCAGGATGCACAATTTGCACCAACTCAACCTTTTCGAACTGATGCTGGCGTATCAGGCCGCGCGTATCGCGTCCGGCCGAACCTGCTTCGGAGCGAAAACAGGGCGTATGCGCAACATATTTGAGCGGTAACTGTTCAAGCGGGATAATTTCATCGCGCACCATATTGGTCACGGGCACTTCGGCGGTCGGAATCAAATAAAAATTCTGCATGCCGCCTTCGCCCATCTGACGCGGCACAGCAAACAAATCTTCCTCGAATTTGGGCAATTGCCCTGTGCCGCGCATCGAATCCGCATTCACCAAATACGGCACATACACCTCAGTGTAACCATGCGTATCAGTGTGCGTATCCAGCATAAACTGCGCCAGCGCACGGTGCAGGCGAGCCAGCCCCCCCTTCAGCACGGAAAAACGTGCACCGGAAATTTTGGCAGCCGTCTCAAAATCCAGCCCGCCTAAATTCTCACCCAGCTCAACATGATCCTTCACCGCAAAATCGAATACCGGCACACAACCGTTCTTGCGTACTTCCACATTGTCCGCTTCAGAACCGCCGACCGGGACACTCTCATGCGGCATATTGGGCAGGCCTTCGAGCAACTGCTGCAATTGATTCTGCAACACACCCAACTGCACTTCGATCGACTTGAGTTCTTCACCGACCAGGGCCACTTCAGCCATAATCGCCGTAGTGTCCTCGCCTTTGGCCTTGGCTTGGCCTATCAGTTTAGACGCACTGTTGCGCTTCGACTGCAATTCCTGAGTGCGAACCTGTATCGCTTTGCGCGCAGCTTCAAGTTCCCCAAAGCGTGCGGTATCGAACACGAAACCTCTTGTCGCCAATCGTGCTGCCACGCCATCCAAATCACTGCGCAAAACCTGAATATCTAACATATTGCTTTATCCTTATGCACCCGCGCCATCGGCTGCGGGCTTTTTCAAAATATAAATGATGACTTCCCCGTAATAGGGAATCTCGCTGCGCAACTCCGCCGGCAACTTGCGATTAAAAATCGGGCGCAGCGCCTCGCTCCAGAGATTTTTCCCTGTCATTCGGTTGACTGCAACCTCCAGAATTTCCAGCCCTGCTTTGCGCACCGCACCCCGCACAAACGTCATATCGATCGGGTGCAAGTGCCACGCCATTTTATGGTGTGCGCTGACGGGTTTGAAATACTTGTGAAAACCATGCACATAGGTGGAGCGTCTGGAGCGATAGCTGTCCACATTAGGCGTCGACAGAATCACCAGCCCACCCGGCTTAACCAGTCGCGCGCATTCGCGCACGAAAAACGACGGATTTTCCAGATGTTCAATTCCTTCGATCGAAACTAACGCATCAAACTGTCCGTCTGCAAACGGCAAAGTCATATTGGCATCCGCCAGCACACGATGCGTCTTATCGAAATAAAAAGGCTCTACCGCCTCAAGATCAACAGCAGTGACTACCATGCCGAGCCGCGAGAGCCGCGCCGAAAACATACCCGCACCGCAGGGCAGATCACATACCGATAAACCCGTAGCCTCCGGCAGGTATTGCTGCACCAGTTCCAGCACACGGTTATGTGTATTAGGCGCTGCAGCATGCTCCGGCCAGTCGTCTGAATTTGTTTGAAAATCGCTCAAGCTCCCACCCCTTTATTTATCGCTCTTTTCCGCACCCGCACGTTCATCCAGTTCGCGCAGGCGCGCTAATTTTTCTGCAATTTTGCCTTCCAGTCCGCGTTCGGTAGGCTGGTAAAAACTGACATCGGGCATCCCGTCTGGAAAATAATTCTCGCCTGCCGCATAACCGCCCGCCTCATTGTGCGCGTAGCGGTAGTCACGCCCGTAATCGAGTTGCTTCATCAATTTGGTCGGCGCGTTGCGCAAATGCAGCGGCACTTCCCGCGAACCATCCCGAGCGACAAAAGCGCGGGCGGCATTATACGCGACATAGCCCGCATTCGATTTGGGCGCACAGGCCAGATAGATCACAGCTTGCGCGAGCGCCAGCTCGCCTTCCGGCGAGCCTAACCTCTCATAGGTTTGCGCGGCATCATTCGCCAATTGAATGGCTCTGGGGTCGGCAAGCCCGATATCTTCCCACGCCATCCGCACGATGCGCCGTGCCATATAGCGCGCATCCGCGCCACCATCCAACATCCGCACCAGCCAGTAAAGCGCCGCATCGGGGTTAGAGCCGCGCACCGATTTGTGCAGCGCGGAGATCTGATCGTAAAACGCTTCGCCGCCCTTATCAAAGCGTCGCAGGTTTTGCGCCAGCGTGTTGTCGAGGAAAACGCTGTCGATGTGCGTTTTACCCGCCGTATCGGCGGCCGTTTGCAACTGCTCCAGCACATTGAGCAGTCGGCGCGCATCGCCATCCGCGTAACCGATAATGCGCTCTCTCGCATCCTCGGCAAAACTCAAACCGGGCATCGCCACGGCTTGCGCACGCTCAAATAATTGCCCCAGCTCATCTTCCGACAAGGCATGCAGCACATACACCTGCGCGCGGGAAAGCAGCGCGTTATTCACCTCAAAGGAAGGATTTTCGGTAGTTGCGCCAATAAAAGTAACCAAACCCTGCTCAACAAATGGCAAAAAGGCATCCTGCTGCGACTTATTGAAACGGTGTACCTCGTCCACAAACAGGATGGTATGGCGGCCGTTCTGCTGCAACACCCGCTGTGCCTGAGCAATCGCCTCGCGGATGTCTTTGACGCCCGACAGCACGGCGGACAGCGGCATGAACTCGGCATCGAAGGCTGACGCCATCAGCCGTGCCAAGGTGGTTTTCCCCACACCCGGCGGTCCCCACAAAATCATCGAATGCAGACGACCGGACTGAAAGGCCAGCCGCAACGGACGCCCCTCGCCCAGCAAATGCGACTGGCCGATCAGCTCGTCGATCTGTTTCGGGCGCAAGCGTTCTGCCAGAGGGGCCGCGGCAACAGGATCATCAAATAAAGAATCCATACAGATCAGTCGCTGATGACATCGGCGCCCGCAGGCGGTGTGAACTGAAATTGCTGCGCAGACACTTTAGGATTACGCAGCAACCCTGAGAATCGCAATACGGTTTTATGACCGAAGGTATCGTTCAGCTCCATCGCAACCAGACCGGCGTTTGCATCGAACCCCATCAGCACGGCGGAGAAACTGCTGTCCTGCGTTTTAGGCGCCGCCTGCAACCACTCGAGTCCTTCGCGACTGCCCGCTTCTTTGAGCACAAAGCCGCGCTCGATCTCATTGCTGCCGGCCAGCAAGGCGGCCGGACTACTGCCCAGTGCCGCATCGAGTTTTTTTACAGAAACCTGATTCAGGTCTTTGTCGTACAGCCAGAATTTTGCACCGTCGCCAACAATGATCTGCTCATAGGGTTTCTGGTAAGTCCAGCGAAAACGCCCCGGGCGCTGAAACTGCATCACGCCGGAGGCGCTTTGCATGCGTTTACCATTTTGGTCCTGCACGACCTGAGTAAAATTCGCCTGCGCCGAATGTGTCGCACCGATGAAGATTTTCAGTTTCTCGATGGCGCCGGCTTGCGCACTAAACGACAGTGCTGCCAGTAGGATTGCAAAGATATATTTCATTTTTTCAGGATTCAAAATTCAGGATTCAGGAACTTACGAGTTTTACTCACTTACCACTTACTATTCCCTGCTTGGTGCGATCACTTCCCGATTACCGTTGCTCTGCATCGCCGTGACGATCCCGGCGGCTTCCATTTGCTCAACCAGACGTGCCGCACGGTTATAGCCGATGCGCAAATTACGCTGCACCAGTGAAATCGAGGCGCGCCGCGACTTGACCACAATCTCAACGGCCTGATCATAGAGCGGATCGGCTTCCGCATTCAGCGTAGGGGATACGCCGCCGTCATCCCCTGAGTCTTCCAGCGAATTGAGCATGCCCGCGATATATTCAGGCTCCCCCATCGCCTTCAAATACTCGGCGATGCGATGCACTTCCTGATCGGATACGAAGGCGCCGTGCACACGCTGCGGGTAACCTGTGCCGGGGGGCAAATACAGCATATCGCCCTGCCCCAGTAACGCTTCCGCACCCATTTGGTCGAGTATCGTACGAGAATCGATCTTGGAAGACACCTGAAACGCGATTCGCGTCGGCACGTTGGCCTTAATCAGCCCCGTGATGACATCCACCGACGGGCGCTGAGTCGCCAGCACCAGATGAATGCCGGAAGCGCGCGCCTTCTGCGCTAGGCGCGCAATCAACTCCTCAATTTTCTTGCCAACTACCATCATCAGATCGGCCAGCTCGTCGATGAACACGACGATCAGCGGTATTTCGTCCAGCGCCTCAGGATCATCCGGCGTCAGCGAGAACGGATTGGTCAGCGGCTTGTCCGCCTTGATCGCTTCGCGGTGTTTCTGGTTAAAACCTGCGATATTGCGCACACCGAAGTGCGACATCAGGCGGTAACGCTTGTCCATTTCCTGTACGCACCAGTTAAGGCCGGAGGCCGCCTGACGCATATCGGTCACAACCGGGCAGAGCAGATGAGGAATGCCTTCATAGACCGATAATTCGAGCATCTTCGGATCGATCAGCAGCATGCGCACCTGCTGGGGCGTGGCCTTGTACAGGATACTCAGGATCATGGCGTTAATGCCTACCGACTTACCCGAACCGGTGGTGCCTGCGACCAGCACATGCGGCATTTTGGCCAGATCAGCCACGACAGGCTTGCCGGAAATATCCTTGCCCATCGCAATCGTCAGCATCGAATGCATATCGGCATACACCTGAGAGCCTAATATTTCGGACAGCTGCACCATCTGCCGCTTGGCATTCGGCAACTCCAGCGCCATGTAGCTCTTGCCCGGGATCGTCTCGACCAGCCGGATGCTCACAACCGACAGTGCACGCGCCAGATCGCGCACCAGATTGGTGATCTGACTGCCCTTCACGCCGACGGCGGGTTCGATTTCATAACGGGTGATGACAGGCCCGGGGAAAGCGGCCACCACTTTGACTTCAACGCCGAAGTCTTTTAACTTACGCTCGATCAGCCGCGACGTAAATTCCAGCGTATCGGCGGACACCGTCTCAACCTGATGGGTCGCAGGATCGAGCAGATGCAGCGGCGGCAACGGTGAGTCCGGCATGTCAGAAAACAAGGTAATCTGCTTTTCTTCACTCTCGCGCGCCGATTTAACGACTTCCATCACGGGTTGCTCGATATGTATCGGCTGATGGACTTCGACGCGTTTTTTCTCGACTTCGACCACCGCACCGCGCTCCGTGGTGGCTTGCGCACCGATGCGTTTATCCTGACGCGTCTGCCAGAACTGTTGTCCCCAGCAATAAATAGCCTCCAGTCGCGCGCCCAGCCAGTCCATAAAACGCAGCCACGACAGCCCGCTGAAAATACTGAAACTGCTCGCCATCAGCGCCAGCAGCAGCAACGTAGCACCGGTAAAACCCAGCAGGCGTGATAACGCATCGCCAATCAGCATGCCAAACATCCCGCCGGGGGCCAGCGGCAAAGGCGTCGTCAGCGTATGCAGTCGTATCGCTTCGAGCGCACTGCTGGAAAGCAACAGCAGACAGAATCCAAAAAAGGACACCCAAAGCGTACGTTTACAGAAAATGCTATCGGCGCGCAATCTGCGATACCCCGCCCACACCTGCTGCAGCATAAACAAAACCAGCCACCATGCGGAAACACCCAGCAGGTAGAACAGCAAATCGGACACGTAGGCACCCAGTACGCCGGTCGGGTTGATAATTTTCGTGCTGGCTGTGCTGTGTGACCAGGCCGAATCGTCCGGATGGTAGCCGAACAAAGCCACGGCAAAATACAGCGCGCAGACCGCCAGGAGCAGCCAGCGCGATTCGCGCAATAAACCGAGCAAAGAGTTTCCCGGTAAATTGTCTTCAGCCATGCGCACTCCCGACCAACCCCAGCCGTTCGGCCACACGCACCGCCTCCAGACGACCATTCACTTTCAGCGTCTGATAGACCGCTGCAACATGAATTTTGACCGTGCCTTCAGCCAGATGGGTATGGGATGCAATCTCCTTATTGCTCATGCCCGCGCAAATATGTTCGAGCACTTCCATCTGACGCGGGGTCAGTCCGTAGCCATTGGTGTGCATGCTGCGCTTATCAACGGCAGGTGCGCTATGCTGCCGGAAGATCTCCGGCGGCACATAGATTTCTCCGGACAGCACCAGCTTCAACGCCGCCAGCATCGCATGCGAAGTCGAACTCTTACAGATAAAACCAGATGCGCCATAATCCATTACTTTTTCCATATTTGCCAATGCATCGTCTCCTGACACCACCACCACCGGAATGTGCGGAAAACGCTGGTGAAAATAGCTGACCGATCTTACCCCCTCGCTGCCGGACATATTTAAATCGAGCAGCACCAAATCAAGTTCAGGATGCTGAGCGACTACTTTCAAACATTCCGGAAAGTTATTCACTTCCAGCAATTCCAGTGTATCCGACAACTGTTGCAACACATAACGCATGCCATCCCGAAACAGCGCGTGATCGTCCGCCATCAAAATCTTCATACTTTCCCCCCGGATAAGTAGCCCTTCAGCGGGCCGTCCCCAATCATAACATCCGGCAAGTCCAAACTGACAAACTGCCCATGACAGACGGCTAAGACTTTCCTAGAGCCAACAAAAGCCGGATATCCTGTTCCAGCCAGTCGGTGCGCTGAGCATAGGGGGACAACAGACGCACCCGCCCGTCCGTATCGATCAAAAATGAGCCGGCACTGTGGTCGACGTTGTAACCGGTAGCTGTCGCCTGCTTCTGATACATCACTTCAAAGACCTTCGCTACTTGAGCCGTACCGCCTGTATCTGCATACAAACCCAGGAAAGACGGATGAAAAGCCGGCACATACTGCGCAAGCAGCGCCTGCGTGTCACGCTCGGGATCAACGGTGACAAACAACACCTGCACCCTGTCAGCGTCTTTTCCCAAGCGCGCCATCACCTGAGACAAATCCGCCATCGTGGTCGGGCATACATCGGGGCAATGCATATAACCAAAAAACAAAACCACCACCTTGCCGCGGAAATCGCGCAACGTACGCGGCTTTCCGTTGTGATCGGTCAGTTTAAAATCCGCACCGGCGTACTTGGCACCCACGTCCGCCGCATGAAATGGCGAGGGCAGCTTAGGCTCGCCACAACCTGCGATCAAAAACATCAGCAAACAGCCCAACCAGTTACGCAGCAACATGGCAACTCCCGGCCCAGCCATTCACATAAAAGGTGTAGCCTACTTTGATCAGGCCATAAATACCAAAACACACCACAAGCAGCCCTGCAACACGTCGTACTTTGGGTGACTGCACCCAGCCCCGCAGATTTTCCCAGAACAAACCGATCGCCAGCAGATTCGGCAAGGTCCCGAGACCAAAAGCCAACATTACCAGCGCACCGGTTGACGCGTGACCGCTGGCCAGCGCCGTGATCAGCACACTGTACACCAGACCGCAAGGCAGCCAGCCCCAAAGCGTGCCGAGCAAGAAAGCACGCCAAGGCGTCGAGATGGGAAACAGGCCGCGCGTCAAAGGCTGGATACGTTGCCACAACAGCTTACCTAGGGTTTCGATGCGCCGTACCGCACCCCAAAGGCCGGCCAGATAAAGCCCGAGCGCAATCAGCATCAGGCTCGACAACGCGAACAGCAAATGTTGTACCGGTACCACATCGCGCAGCAGCAAACCCGCCTGCCCCACGGCACCGGCCAGCGCACCCGCCAGCGTGTAGCTGGTCACCCGCCCGCCGCTGTAGGACAGATGAAATGGCCAGCGCGCGCCGCCTGCGGGCAATTGCGTCGTCAGAATACCGACCAGACTGCCGCACATTCCAAGACAGTGCACTCCGCCCAGCAAACCTGCGAAAAACACCGCGATGATGCTAAATTCAGTCATAAGAATAGTGGTAAGTGGTAAGTGGTAAGTGGTAAGTGGTAAGTGGTAAGTCAGAGTTTAATGCTTTAACAGCGACAAATCCAAACACGCGGCGACGACACCCGCATCCGGCACTGTCTGGTAATGCGGCACCACACCCAGCAACGGCCCTTTAATCCGCTCCGTCAATGCCTCTATATTTTCGTTCAGCATACTCATCTCGCCCTCCACGCAATTTGCCACCCAGCCTGCCAGCTTCAGCCCACACCGGGTAATCGCATCGGCCGTCAACAAGGCATGATTGAGGCAACCAAGCCGCATGCCAACCACCAGAATCACTGGCAGTTTCAACTGCCGTGCCAGATCAGCACTATCCTGACTCTCGTTCAACGGCACGCGAAAGCCACCCGCCCCCTCGACAACGACCACATCCGCCTGCGTCTCAAGCTCGCTGTACGACTGAAGTATCCGTTCCAGACTGATCCTCACTCCGACAAATTTAGCGGCCAGATGCGGTGCGACGGCGCGCTCGAAACTGTACGGATTGATCTGACCGCGACTGGCCAGCACGTTGCTGGCGGCAAGCAAGGCTCTGACATCTTCACTGAAATCCGCATCATCACAGGCGACCGGCTTCATCCCCACCACACTAAAACCTTGTCCGGCAAAACCGTGCAGCAGCGCACAACTGATCAGCGTCTTGCCCACACAGGTGTCTGTTCCCGTCACAAAAAAGTTCATGGCAACCTCACTTTATTTTGAATGATGTCTTGATAATCGCAGCACCGTCACGATTCACGCGCGGCGCAGGTTTCCAGGCATGACCATAGACCACTTCGTACGTGGCGGGCAATTTGCCGTCACGCCTGAGTTTCTCATAGTTTTCCAGCAAACGCGCCCACGCCGCTTTGCCCATCAGCCCCTGCCCGCGTCCTGCCGTCGTGTTATGCGCACCGATCGCTTTGAGATCCTGCAGCACACCCCGCACATCCTCATAGGTCAGCGTCAAATACTCCATGTCCATCACAGGTTCTGCGAATCCTGCCTGCACCAGCATGTCGCCGATGTCGTGCATATCGGCAAAACGATTCAGATGACTGCGTTCGTCCACCCCTTTGAACGCCTGCCGCAACTCTTTCAGCGTATCAGGACCCAGCGTGCTGAACATCAGCAAGCCCTCTGTTTTTAACACCCGATGCAATTCGACAAAGGTTGCCGGCAAATCATTGCACCACTGCACAGCAAGATTCGACCAGACCATATCCAGACTATTCGCCGCCAGCGGCAAGGCTTCCACATCGGCACACACCGGCAACTGACGGCAGCCGCCAAATAGTTTTTGCCACCAGCTTGAACGACTTTTCGAAGTCTGCAACATGCCGATGGCGATATCAAGCGAGATCACCTGCGCGGCGGGGTATTTTTCCGCCAGTTGACGCCCGCCCCAGCCTGTGCCGCTGCCCGCATCAAGCAGACGCTCTGGCTGCAATTTGATGTATTCAAGGCGTTCGAGCATGCGCGTACACACTTCGCGCTGCAACACCGCGCTTGCGTCATATCCCTCTGCCGCACGGGAAAAAGCCTGGCGCATCGCTTTTTTATCGATTACAAATTCACTCATGCAAGAAGTCCGCCACCTGTTTTACAAATTCTTCGGGATGCGACAAAAATGGAACATGGGCCGCGCCTTCTATTGCCGCCAGTCGCGCCTTGGGCAGTTTCGCCGCCATATACCGCATCGCAGCCAGCGGCGTAAGCGTATCGCAAACACCGCCAATCACCAGCACGGGCTGTTTTATTTTCGTCAATGCCTCGCGCAAATCACAGTCGCGCAAAATTTCCAGCCCCGCCTGCAACCAGACAGGATCAGGCGCATTGCACACGGCCAGACTGCGCCGTAAAACCGCCAGCAATTCGCGCTCACGTTCCCCGCCGCGCACTTGCAGCCCCAAAAAGCGGCGCAGCGTCTGCGCACTATCCTGCCGCAATGCCTCAGAAAAGGCTGTCAGCGTATCGTTCTGCATCGCACAAGGCCAGTCAGTTTTCTGTGCGAAGCACGGCGTCGCAGCAACCAGCACCAGCCGCTGCACCTGCTCCGGATAACGCAACGCCCAGCGCAACGCCACCTGACCACCCAGCGACCAGCCACAAAGGCTCAAGGGCTCAGTGAACTGTGCCGACAGCTGATCGACGATGGCATCAATATAAGGAGTGGGGGGTGGGGAGTGGGGCGTATCCGGCTCGCCGGTTTCCCAGCTTGCCACTTGCCACTTGCCACTTGCCGCACTATATCCGTGTCCGGGCAAATCCACCGCCATCACCTTAAAATGCGCTGCCAGTTGCGGCAAAACATCACCCCACATTCCGCTGTGCATGCCCCATCCGTGAATGAACAGCAACGGTGCAACCGTGCCGCGATCAACGTGCAAGTTCATGCAAGGCCTCCAGCAAGCGGCTGACATCGGATGCACTATGAGCGGCCGACAAAGTGATACGCAGACGTGCCGTTCCCGCAGGCACGGTCGGCGGACGGATCGCCGCAACCCAGATCCCGCGCGCGCGCAATGCCATGCTCAGCGCCAATGCCGCCTGATTATCACCCACCAGCAGCGGCTGGATCGCCGTATCCGAGGCCATCGGCTGCCAGGGTAATCCGCGCAAACCCGTGCGCAGCTGAGCAATCAGCTGATGCAGGTGCGCGCGACGCCCGTCATCCTCCCCGAGCAGCTGCAAACTTTTCCGCAGTGCACAGGCCAGGGCCGGCGGCGAAGCCGTGGTGTACACATAGCTATGCGCATTGTTGATCAGCGTATCGATCACCGCCTGCTCTGCGGCGACAAACGCACCGGACACGCCAGCCGCTTTGCCAAGCGTCGCCATATAGATGATGCGCGGTGAACTGAGGCCAAAATGCGACAGTGAACCGCGCCCCTGATGACCCAGCACGCCAAAGCCGTGCGCATCATCGACCAGCAGCCAGGCGTCATGCGCAGCGCACAGCGCCAGTAACTCGGGCAAGGGCGCCATGTCACCGTCCATACTGAATACCGCATCGACGCAAATGAGTTTTCGTCCACTCGTCGTCTGTGCCAGCAGGGCGGCTAACTGCGCCATGTCGTTATGGCGATAACGCTGCACAGTCGCACGCGAGAGCTGCATCGCATCATTGAGCGAGGCGTGATTGAGCTTGTCGGCAAACACCGTATCGCCGCGTCCGGTTAGTGCCTGCACCACCCCCAAATTGGCCATATAGCCCGTGGAAAAAAGCAAGGCGGCAGGCTTGTCAGCAAAAGCGGCCAGTTCATACTCCAGCTGCTCATGCGGCGAAAAGTGGCCGCAAACCAGATGTGCCGCACCCGCACCCGCACCATAGTCCCGCGCCCCCTGCTGCAAGGCGGAAACAATTTCCGGATGATATGCAAAACCAAGGTAATCATTGCTGCTAAACGAAAGATACGGTTTTCCATCCACGACCAACTCAGGCGTTTGCGGACTCGATACCGTGCACCGCTGGCGCAGCAAGCCCCGCGCGCATCGCTCGTCGAGTTCTAGTTGAAGTTCAGTGAAAGGCAACGGTTTTAATGTTTATCCGCAAACGGATACATGCCGAGTTTGTCCATCAACGTGCGATCGCGTTCGACCTCCGGATTGCCGGTAGTCAATAGCTGTTCGCCATAAAAAATTGAATTGGCACCAGCCAGAAAGCACAAGGCCTGAATCGCATCCGACATCTGTTGACGACCGGCGGACAAGCGCACCCGCGCCGTCGGCATCGTGATGCGCGCAACCGCAATGGTGCGCACAAAATCCAACGGATCGAGTTCGGCGGCATCGGCCAGCGGCGTACCTTCGACCTTGACCAGATTATTGATCGGCACACTTTCAGGATAAGGGTTCATGTTCGCCAGCTGCGCGACCAGTCCTGCTCGCTGGTTAAGATTTTCGCCCATCCCGACGATGCCGCCGCTGCACACATGCATCCCGGCCCGGCGCACCCGCTCCAGCGTATCCAACCTGTCCTGATAGTCACGCGTACTGATGATGTCGCCGTAAAATTCAGGCGAGGTATCCAGATTATGATTGTAGTAATCAAGCCCCGCCGCCCTTAACTGCTCGGTCTGCGCATCATTCAACATACCCAGCGTCGCGCAGGTCTCCATGCCAAGACCACGCACCGCCTGAACCATCTCAACCACGCTTAGCATGTCGTCCTCTGAAGGTTCGCGCCAGGCAGCCCCCATGCAGAACCGGTCGGCGCCCGCCGCTTGCGCGGCTTTTGCCGCCTCAATCACCGCATCCAACGCCAGCATCTTGCGGTCTTCCACGCCCGTCGAATGAAACGCCGACTGAGGACAATAGCCGCAGTCCTCCGAACACCCCCCGGTCTTGATCGACAGCAAGGTCGAGAGCTGTACCTGATTCGGATCGAAATGTTCGCGGTGTACCTGCTGAGCGCGGTAGAGCAAGTCGGCAAACGGCAGCGCGAACAGCGATTCAACCTCCTCGACGCTCCAGCGTTCAGGCGTTGCGGTTCTTTTAACGGGATGGTGAAAGGCGATGGTCTGAGTATTCATAGCGTATGATGCACATGTAGAGTAGCAACTGCGTATCATCCAAGAAAGGTGCACGCCTTGTCAATTTTAAACACGCTCAAACTAAACAGCCGCTTACAATTTAAGCAGCTCTTGCCGGCTCAGCCTTGCGTGTTGTGCGGCACAATGAGCCATGAGGGACTTTGGTGCGCAGCGTGTAATCGTGAGATGCCCTATTTTGACGCACCCCATTGCCCGGTTTGCGGACTTATCACACCCACAGCTTCACTATGCGGACGATGTCTGACAAAGCCACCCGCCTTTGCCAGAACAACCACCGCATTTTACTATCGGTTTCCGATTGACCGGCTGATTCAATCGCTTAAATATCATAGCCAACTCGCACTGGCACCAACGCTTGCCAAAAAACTGCTCGACCAAATAGACGAAATACCCGACTTAGTCATCCCAATGCCACTGCATCCTGCCAAACTTAAAGAACGCGGTTTTAATCAGGCAAGCCTCATCGCAACGCCGATTGCAAACACGCTGAGAATTGACATGAATGACGATGCCTGCCACCGCCTTCGCAACACCCCATCACAAACTGCGCTCCCCTGGAATGAACGCGAAAGCAATGTGCGTGATGCATTTGACTGTACACTCGACTTATCCGAAAAGCACATCGCGCTGGTGGACGACGTCATGACAACCGGCGCCAGCATGAATGAACTGGCACGTGCCGTGCAAAAAAGGGGCGCAAAAAAAATCAGTATCTGGATTGTGGCCAGAGCTACGACAAATTTTTACTGACATAAAAATCTATGAGTTATTTGTAAGGCGTTTTCCTGTTTTGTGCGAAAATTGCTATGCGATATTCAATATTGCACAAGCCGTATACCACTCCTGCAATGGAAATTTCATGGACACAAAGGAATCTGATGTCAAAATTCAGCATCAATTTGCATGAAGCCGTCTACTCACTGTCCAACGCGCTTGATCTGGTGGGGGTCACACATATTCATCACGGCAAGCATGTCGCCTACATGGCGACTGAGTGCGGGAAAAAGCTGGGCTGGCAGGGGGCTCGTATGGATGACCTGTTTCAGGCCGCCATTTTGCATGACAGCGGCGTGTCCAAGACAGTAATACACCAGCGTCTTGCGCAGTTTGAATGGGAAGATGAAATCGATCATTGCAAAACCGGCGCAAAACTGCTCGCCACCTGCCCGCTGCTGGCAAAACTTGCACCCATCGTTCGCCACCACCACACGCACTGGTCAGAACTGAAAGATCTCGACCTCCCCATGGAAGTCAAACTTTCCGCCAACTGCATTTACATGGTTGATCGTGTAGATGTCCTGTCACTGGGATTTTTAGTCGATCAGTCCAACCTGCTGCTGGGGCGCGAGGAAATCCGCCAGAAGATATTCTCCAAACGCGGAGACTGGTTTTGCCCCGAGCTTGTCGATGCCTTCATGGAAATATCGCAATCAGAGGCATTTTGGCTGCTGCTGGAAAACGAACAAGTCAACGGCTATGTCTCCGTCTGGCTTGCAGAAACCCAATCCCGTGAAATGGACTTTGAAGAACTGCGCAGCATCGTATATATCTTCTCTTATATCGTTGATGCCAAGAGTTCCTTTACGAAGGAGCATTCTGACGGCGTTGCCAGACTGGCAAGATACTTAGGCAGCCTGTTCAACCTGTCAAATGAAACCTGTGAAATGCTCGAACTGGCAGGGTTGCTGCACGACATCGGCAAACTCAGGCAGCCGGATGAACTGCTGGAAAAAGCCGGCAAACTGACCGATGAAGAATATGCGCATATTCAAAGACACAGTTTTGACACCTATATCATTCTCAAAAACATCCGCGGTCTTGAGAAAATTACCGCATGGGCTGCCCAACACCACGAGCGTGTGGATGGATCAGGCTATCCTTATCACCTGGGTGACAGCGGAATCTCATTCGAAGCACGCATCGTTGCGGTCGCCGATGTATTTCAGGCACTCGCGCAAAAACGCCCCTACCGAGATCCGCTAAGCCCCGATGCGATCATGGAGATACTCAACGAGATGGTCGATGATAAAAAACTCGATCGTAGCGTTGTGATGTGCGTAGACCAGCACCTGCAAGACTGCTGGCTAGCTGCTGTCGGAAGCGACAAAGGCCAAAAATTCGACGCGAATTTTTAGAGCGCCTTAATTTTTTGCTGCACAAAAGCTTGCAACTCCGCGCTCAGTGTTTTACTGGACAGGGCGCGCAGGAAAGTTTCTTTTGCCTCGTCATTTTTGCCCAGCGCCTGCAATGAAATTCCGCACCCCATCAGCCAGACACCTGAATTGGGCGACGCTTTGAGCGCAACCTGATAATGCTCTACCGCCTCTTTGTGCCGTGCACGGCGCTGCAAAAGCGCAGCGTAGAATGCCTGATAATCTGCCTGCTGTGCCGCATAGGGCAGCGTTAAGGCCAGCGTTATAAGTGCCTGATCAACCTCGTTTCGCTGCACCTGCAAGCGCGCCAGCAACATGGCATAGCCGCTGTTAGCGGGGCTGATTTTCAGCCCGTCCTGCAGCACCTGTTCCGCACCCGTGTTGCGTTTACTCTCCAACAATAAGCTGACCAGTGAATGTCGCGCGGCATCGAGTCCCGCATCCATGCGCAAGGCAGCCTCTAAACCCGCCTGAGCTTCGACGTTTCTGCCCTGTTGCATATAAACAGTGGCCTTGTGAAATTCGGCTTCGGCCTGCTGCCTTAAGCTGACTTGCTTGACCGCACCCGACAGGTTAGCGTCGGGCACGGCAGGGGCCCTTGGCAAGGCAGGCGGCGCGGCAACCTGCCTTGCCACAGGCAGCATTTTAACCTGCGGTGCAACCTGTTTTTCCGGCTGAACTTTAGGCGCCATAACAGCCGTCTTTATCGGCAAACTCGCTACCGGCTCAATTGCCGATACTGCAGGTACAACCGGTGCAACCGGTATCGCTTTAGCCACAACAGGCTGTTTTGCAATTAAAGACGGCACATTGACGCCCCGCCAGAGCAATGCCGCAAGAATCACAAGCAACCCCGCTAACAAAACGAATTGAACCTTCTGATATTTGTTACTGATTTGAACCGTACGCAACTGGCCGGTCGCAACAGTCACCCCGCGTTGCTCCAATCCGTTGAGCATCTGATTGATGACGCTCATCTGAGCAAGACCAGTCCGCTTACCACAACCAGCAATACAGCAACAACAGCCCCCGCTTTCAATCCCAGCGCTAACCAGTCGCGACGTGACTCGGGCGTATCGGCCGCTGCCACCCCGATGTGTCCCGCACTCACATGCTGTTTACCCTCGCCATAGGCCAGCATCAGGGCTTTATGCGCAATAATATTCACCAGCCTCGGCGTCCCCTTGGTGACACGGTGCAATTTAGCAATAGCTGCCATATCGAACAAAGTGTCGCCGGCAAATCCCGCCACACGCACCCGATGTCGAACATACCGATCCAATTCATCAGGCAGCAAGCCGCGCAATTCATACTGAAAACTGATACGCTGACGCAATTGACGGATTGAATACTGTGCCAGATGGGCATTCAATTCCGGCTGACCGAACAGCACCACTTGCAGCAGTTTTCGCTTTTCTGTTTCAAGATTTGTGAGCAGGCGCAGCACTTCGAGGGTCGGCAGGGGCAGCGCCTGTGCCTCGTCCAGACACACCAGCGCACGCTGCCCGTAACGCGCGCAATCGAGCAGCGCATTGGTCAATCCCTTCATCAGCTGATGCTGATCGCTGTCCTTGTCGAGCGGCACACGAAACTCATCGGCCAATGCCAGCAAAAGACTTCTGGGTTCAAGGTAGGGATTCGGAATGTAGGCGGTAATGAAATTCTGTCCGGCGACGGCGCTTGCCGTCTGATCCTGAGTGCCAATCGGCGTGGTCGATTGCATCCCTTCGTTCAGCGTAGCTAAAAACTTCCGGCACAGCATAGTCTTGCCGTTGCCCACTTCACCGGTGATCTTGATAAATCCCTCGCCGTTGTGCGCCGCCACCAGCAAAGTATTGAGGGCCTCCTGATAACTCGAACAGGCGAAAAAAAAGCTGGTGTCAGGCGTCAGACCAAAAGGCGCCTCATGCAGACCGAAATGCTTTAAATACATAGCGCTGCGACAGACTGTAAACCGCTCAATATCGTCATTTCGATCTGACTTGGCGGTTCAAATTTTCGACGCGATCGCGGCTACGCGCAATATCGTCCGACCAGTCCCGATCCGAATCAACCACGGTCGGCTTGAGCAAAATAACCAGCTCGCGCTTGCTCGACACTTTGCTGGTTTGGCCGAATATCGATTTGGAAAGTCCAGGCAGGCCCGATTCACCATTTGTCGAGTCCTGACGCATCAAACCGCCAATCGCGACGATCTGCCCGTCGCGCGCGCGCACGATACTGTCCGTCTCAGAAATGGAGCTGGAAGCCATCGGCAGTGTATAGGTTCCGGTCGTCACGCCCAGATTCAACACCTTATTCACCGTGGTCACCGAACTGATGGACGGGTGCACATGTAAAATAATCTCGTTGTTTTCATCGATTTTTGGCGTTACATCCAGCACGATCCCTGAAAAAAACGGCTGGGTTTTTATCGTAGGTGCTGTGCCCGCCACATTGACGGTGGCCTGCGACCCACCGGAAATTTCTGTGACAAAAAACTCATCGGTGCCGACTTTCAATACCGCTTTCTGGTTGTTTAACGTCGAAATTCGGGGACTGGACAGCACATGCACATCGCCTTGTGACTCCAAAAAATTGAGCAGCAAGGCAAAGCTGCTGGTCTGGAAAGCCAGACCAAACAAAGAACCTGTGCCGGCCGCATTAGGCAGCAGGGTCGCGCCCGGCAAGGCGCTCAGTGCCGCATTTGAAATATCAGTAGCGCCCACACCTGCCGTTGCCGGATTCAACACACTGCCAGCGCCGCCGACACCAACGGATGAAAAACTGTTTAAACCATTTTTAAATGCGCCCCAATTCACACCCGACTGAAAACTATCGTTGAGCTGCACATCGATGATTTTCGCTTCAAGTATCACCTGCCGCTCAACGGAAATCTGCGATGCCTTTAAAAACGCAGTTACATTTCTAATTTCATCGGGCAAAGCACGAATAACGATCACACCGGACATCGGGCTGACCGACAGGCTGCGATCAGCCGGCAAGCGCGCACCTTTACCATCGGATGCATCCTTGCCACCCAAAATAAGTCTGAGTGCCTGCGCCAGTTCCTCCCAGAAATCCGACTTACTTTTCATGGAAACTTTGCTGGTATCGGTACTGCCCGCCCCGTATTGATACTGGGAGGATGACTGAGCTGCATTCGCATTGGCCTGCCCCTGCGCGCTGGCATTACCGATATTATCTGAAACAGAACTCGACTTCACACGCAAAGAGGATGACCCTTCGCGCAATCCGGTCAGGTAATTCACCTGAAAAATACGCGTCTGCAAAGTCAGCGGCTGCACAAAAATGCGCGTGCCATCGAGCTTATAGTCATAACCGTACATTTCCTTGACCGCTTCGAGGGCATCGAACACGGTGACGTCTTTCAAGTTCAGTGAAATACTGCCTGTCACATCAGGATGCACCAGCATGCTGTAGCGCGTTCCAGATACGATCGCCATAAATACCTGACTCGCGGGGGTATTATTAACGGACAAATCAAACTTAGTCTCCAAGGGCTTGCTATCGGCCTTGATCATCGCGGCATCCAGCTGAGGCAACAACGCCTCATTGACAGCATCGTCCCTGCTCGGTTGCACAGCTTGATTCATTTCCTGCCTGATTGCATCCACTGTCAGATTGTGGCTCTTATTGGCCGCACAGCCGCCCAACAGCAAAATTCCTGCGAAAAACACCCCGATTTTCTTCATTTTTTATCCCCGTTTGAGACCTTCTTGTCGGTCTGCACTGGTGGCGCATCACTTTTGGTCTTGCTTATCATCACATCGGGAAACAACATCAGCACTTGCCTCCCATTACGCGTTTTTAACACCACATTCATCGCGTTAACTTCGATCAGTCTGGCCTCCCCCACGCGTCCGCCGAGTTCAACGGTTTGACCGTCAATGATCGCAGCGCGCCGGTTTTTGGAAATCAGGATGGATTGCAGACCGGGTTCCAGTTTTGTCTCAATCTGCACCGACGCCTCAACAGGCGTCAAAACGCTGACCGGCGGACGGGTCGGGTCGGCCAGTTCCTCTGCACAACAGAAAACCGGCAACAAAAAACTAGCAACCGAGAATAGAAAACGCACCTTACCCCACTCGCGACTAACGACTGACGACTGACGACTGTGCTTCATACCGTCAACCATGTTTTATCCAGACTCAGCGTATAAACGGTCAAAGTCAGCACCGAATCCGGATGTTTGGCAACTGACAAACTCACCTCCCCCCAGAACATCTGAATGGGCATGTTTTCCAGCGCAGTCAGATAGCGCAGCAAATCCAGATAGTCACCGCGCACGGTAATTTGCACGCCGTGCTTATAAACCGGCGCTGCTGTTTTACCCTCTGTTTTCTGCTCAAGCAACAAGCTCAGCGGCAGCGTCTTCAATTCAACCAACTGCAGTTTATCGTTACGGCTCAATACCTGCTCGAGCAACTCGGCCATCTTGCCGGGTTCAACCAGTCTCGCGCTGCGTTCTTTAAGAAAATTTTCATTTTCCTGAATTTGCCCTTTTAACTCGCTGATGCGAACGCGCAACGGAGAGTGTTGAATATCTTGCTTGGCTTGCAAAATAGTCTTAATGGCTTGCTGCAAATTGTTCGTCTCCTGCTCCTGCTGCGCCATCTTCAGCGAAATCGCTTTTTGCCTGACCAGCAGAGGGTCGAGCAACAGGGCGTTCAATAGCAGAATCAGCAGCCCTACCGCGGCTGAAAAAATCATGGCCCGCTCACGCGTCGACATTGCGTCAACCTTAACGCGCGTCAGCTCCCAATATTTTTTCATAGTTGACTATCCGGCGCGGTGAACAGGGTAAATTCCAAATATTTGGCCTCTTTGGCCGGCTGCATTTGCAAGTTTGAAAAAGTTTTGCCATGCATGATGCTTTCATGACTGAGCTTTTGAATATAGGCCGGCACCGATTCCGGCGCGAGTGTGCCGCCACTCAGAGTGATTTCAGCAGAATTCACCTTAAAACCTGTCAACCAGAGCCCGGGCACCACCTGCCGTGAAAAGGCGCGCATATACTCCGAAAAACCGCTGGTATTGCTCACCTGACCTTCACGCAGCGTGTCCGTCAGCAACCTCGCCTCTTCGGCCTTTTTTTCCAGTTGCTGCAATTCGCTCTGGAGCAATTCATTGGTTTTCTGCGGAGAAAATCCGGCAGAATAACCGGCTAACTCCCTCTGCTCAACATTGAGCCTCGCCAGCACCTGCGCAGCCTGCTTGTCCAACTCACGAACCTGATACAGTGCATAGCCGTACAAAATCAACGCTCCCACAAAAATGGCCGCTAACCCCTGCAACATGGTTACCAGTGAGAAATGCGTTTCCTGTTTGAGAAAATCAGGATTGAATAGATTGATCTGCTGACTCATCAGGCGCGACTCTCCTGACGCAAAGCCGCACCCAGCGTGGGCAGCACCATCGCGGCAAATTCACTGTCAGCCATCGCGGGCACCGCACTGATATCCAGCACTTGCGACAGATCAACGCCCTCTACCGCCATGCCCACTGTTGAAACTAAATAATCGAGCAAACCTGAATCATCCGGTGCACTCAGCAACACTCGACTTAGCGATAAATGGTTAAACTGCCGGTCGAAGTAATCGAGTGAACGCTGCAACTCCAACTCGACCCGGTCGCGATATTGTTCACGCAGCGCTTCATTTGCATCACGCAACTGAGGCAGCGTGATCTCGATACGACGGGACAAATACAATTCACCGTCCGCCGTAAAAGTCAGCAAGCCTCCCTGTTCATCGAACGCCAGCAGCGCCAGCGCGCGATCTGACTGCTCGAACAACCGCGCCACGTTGCGCTGCGCCGTCTCGGGGATTTCAATGATACTCAGCGCAAGTCTGGCCTGTTCAAACAAGGCCATACGTTTTTTGATCGTTTCATTGGGAGTGGCAATGGCAAACAGAGATTGGTTATGTTCCGGCCGGTTTTTGTTAACAGGGATGCGTAACACATCCACCGCAGCATCATCGACCGAGTAAGCCAGACTATCCTTAATTTTCCAGCGCATCGCCGTTTTCAGCTCATTGTCAGGCACATTAGGCGCCTCCATCAACATGATCTGGTACTCGCCGGCAGCAAGCAAGGTCGTACAAGCCTCATTCCCCAGATCCGATTCCCGCTTCAGTCGCTCCAGATACGCCACAGAGACCGCGGAATTCTCATGGTACTCACAACGCAACACACGCGGAATTTCAGCATCGAATGACAACTGAATCAGAAATACGCCGTGCGATGTCAGACCGACCGCCAGCCAGCCGGCGTCGCGCGGCTTGGCTTTGAGGAAGGAAGTGATGGACGGAATCTTCATAAGTACGCGAAGTTAATTTAGCAAGTGCCTGTTGTCAATGATTATCCGCATATATTCTTCAATACCAGCTGTCCTCAGCGCCCGCGCCTTCCCCGATAAATGAACACCGGATTACCGCCATACACGCCAAATGTCGCCCGCGCGCTACCCGGCAGCGGAAGATAAGCCGGAGAGGCAAGATCAATATCAACGCTGCCATTCCCCCCCATTCCCGGTGCCGACAGCCTGATCACCCCTTGACCATTGCTGATCACAGGGTTGATCAGCGTGGTTTTAGCCGCGTTAAGATTAAGCTGATAATTGCTAAGCGCGAGGGTTAACGCCGAAATACTATCGTCCGCGCTTGTCACATAGGCCGTGCCGTCCCAATATTCAATCGTGACCGGCAACGCCAGCGCAAGCAACTCCGAGCCATAAGCGTTGACAATACGACTGCGACCGTAGCGAAACGCCGTCGTACCCAACAGCGCGTGGTCGCTGCCCGCCACCGCATCCGTATCGAGGTCATAGCAGGCCGCCACATCCGGATTATTGCAGACCGTACCGATATCGGACTCTACCGCCGCGCCATCGCTGTCGAGCGGCGCGATGCCGATATCGACCGCGTTGTATACGCCATCGGGCGACACACCGCGACTAATCGTGAACGGCACGGTAATCTCGGCCTGCGCCTGCGAGCCCGCACCGCCGGGCTGTGAGAAACAAGGACTCGTTGCGCAGGTCACGACCGGCATACCGGCATTGCTGATACGCGACGTCAGATAACTTGGCGTCGTCGAATCGATCGCCGCGAGATTCAGATTGGCAAAAACAGACGGGTCGAGTTTTGCATAATTGTTCGCCGCCGTACTCGAATTCTGATAGTTCTGCGACGGCACGCCGTCCATACTCACCGGTACCAGAATAAACGAGGCATCGATCTGTTCGCCCATGTAAGTATAGGCAGGGCACGGCGTCACCTCGTCCGAAATCAGCAAGCCTGCATTGCAAATATCGGTGCGATTATCGAGCAGCGGATTTTGCAGCGCGAATTTCGCCAGCGTAAAACGTCCGATATTTCCGGATGTCGTACCGACCACCTCACCCACGCCCAGATAATCGGAATCGCCCACGTGCGGCGTCATCGTAATGACCCCAACCTCATCCCAGGCGAAATTATTTCCCACCGCCACACCGCCGGTAAACGCGCCGAAGGTCGGAAACTCAACGCCGGTCATATTGCAAGCTGTCGAACTGGCAGGATCAGCACAGGTAATCGCGATATTGCGACCACCTGCCGGTGACACCAGGGCGTTCGAGAGCTTCACGTGTTCTGGCGTCACTTCATGTCCGTAATTCGGCGTTGCCGCTCCCTGAGAATTAACAGCGGTGACCGTGACCGAGAAGGCCTCTCCCGACTTGACAAATCCCGCCCCCGTCGCATCCGCAGCGCCCGGATTGGCGAAATTATCGCGCACGCGCTTGATATTGGACAGCACAAAGCCTGCCGGCTTAACTACAAACGGGATACTTTCGCTGATGATACTGGACGGGGTATAACGCAAATAAAGCGTAATGCGGCCAACATCCGGGTAGTTCAGCGTAAAGGGTGCCAGTGAATTGGCGTTGAAATTCAAAGAGACGGCTTTATATGTGTTTACCGTTGCCGGATCCGAACCATTCGGCAACCCCGTTGACAATACCGTGCTGGAAGTCACTGCCGTACCTGCGGCATTGTAGGCATTGACGGTTACCGCAGGACTCTGGCAGCTTGCAGGATCCAGACATTCGAAGGCGATATCCACGCTTTTAGTGACATTGTTAAATGCATTGCCGCAACTCGCACTGGTCGCCTTCAGGTAATAAACCGGCGACGTCGTTCCCGACACCTGATCCATGTTGCTCAGCGCCACACCGGCGGCATTGGTGATGGCAAAACCGCCGCCTGCGAATAAAATGGCATTCGACAATTCGGCCGCCGGGGTATTGGCCGTCAAGGACGCTCCCGTTGCATTATCCGACACACCGAGGGTGACGCTGCCAGCACTCGTATGCATCAACCCCAGCGTCGCCGACGTCTCTCCTGCAGCGTAAGTGTAAGTCGCCTGCCCGTCATTGCCCGTTCCATTTGAAAGGCTCCCCGTGCCGGACACAATACTCCAGTCACCCTTGCCGCTTGAAGTGGAGAGTTTAACGGCGCCGCCCCCCCCCGTTGGCGCGCCGTGTGCCGCGGTATGCGCCGTAATCGTCACGTTGGAAAGCGTGCAGGTCGAGCCGATATTGGCGGCAGAAATAGCCACATGATCCACACTGGTCGCCGCATAATCGACCCGCACCTGTATGAAATCCACCGATACAGTGCGATTAGTCGTCGAGGTCGTGCTGGTATTTTTTGCCGAAAATGCAACGCCGAAAGTCGACAGTTTAAAATCAGTATCCTTCCAGGCCGCCCCCCACAGACTCGTCATGCCGCCATGCATTTCAGCGACATCGGAGGTCGTGTAATTGGTTGTGGTCGCACCGTTCAATGCCGTGCTGAGGGTACCGGCTTTGACCAGATAAACAAAGGCATCGCGTATCGAACCGCCGCTGGTCTTGCGCGTGACATACACGGTAATGCCGCTGATCGCAGCGCCTGCCGGAATCGCGGCAAAATTAAACCCGGTACATTTCAGATAATTAGTCGTTGTATTTCTAATGACGTTGCCCGCGATGGAATACACGGTATCGGCTGCCTGCGCATTCCCCGGATTCGTCCACGCCATTGTCCCGACACCGGTCATACTGGTACAAGACGTCGGACTGGAGACCACAAACCCAGCACCCGCCTTGGTCACGCAAGGATTGCTGCCCGTGACGGTAAAGCCGTGCGGACAGGCCACACCGGTTCCCGCCAGATTGTAATAGGTCTTGTTGAGCGGCGAAATCGGCACGGCAGGCGAAGTATAGGTGACGGTATTGCCGCTGGCCGATGCGCTCAGCACACCCACGGTGGACGTCGCCGTTACGGTCAGACTTGAATTCACCCCCTGCGTCCACGCATTCGTCACAGACTTTTGTTTAATGGATGCGAGACTAACGCTGCCATTATTGGTGATTTTCGTCGTAGACGCATTAAAACTCGCCGCAGACACGCTGGCATTGATCACCCCCGCAGCCCCGATCACGGTGCTGTCGGCATAAAAACGCAGAAAGGTCGTTGTCGCAGTGGCGATCGTCGAATTGATCGTACCGTTGATGGTCAGCACCGAGCCTGCAATCGTATTTCCCGCCGCATTGCGTCCGGCATACAATCGCGACGATCCGGAAAAGTTCAAAATGGACCCGGCAGCAATTTGCGGTGCCGTACCCGAAATGTAGAGTCGACTACCCGAATAAGCGCCGCTGCCGGAAATCACCGCTGCCGCACCGGTCACATCCATGTTTCCTGAGCCGGAAATCATGCCATTATTGGTCAGTGCACCGGTGAGCGTCAGCGTTTGCCCGCCATCGGTCAGTATCGCACCGGCATTCACCGCCAGCGATGAGGTGGTATAAAACGCATCCAGTGTGACCGTAAAGGGGGACGCCAGCACGACCGTATCGGTACTCGCCGGCACTTTTCCGCAACTCCAGGTCGCAGAACTGCCCCAGCGTCCATTCGTACGACTGGTACAAGTGGCGGCCTGAACCACCACAGATAACATCAAACCCGCCAGTATCCACAACACACGTTTATTCAAGTGATTCATTTTTACCCCGCTATTGCACAAGCTTAGCCGTGGCGACCTGCTCCACGTAATTTATCTCGCCCGGCACGCCGGTCGTTCTGGCGACCGATGAGACCGCATAGACCCAAAGCGTGGCAGCCCCCTCAACATACGAAGCGGCCGAGCAATTCACCGTCACCGCGAACGGCGCGAGCCGGTTGTCGCTAAAGGATACCGCCGTCGTCGCAGGACACCCGGCAGTCCAGGCAACCGAGGACAGCGCAACATGGTAGGCCGCCACCTCAATCCCAGCCAGCGCCGCCTGATAACCGCGCGCTGCCATCGCATCCACGGCCTGACTCTGATTCTGCGTGGTAGATAAGGTGACTGCAAAAGTACCCAGCGCTGCGATTACCACCAGCAAAAAAATCGCCGTAATCAGAGAAAAACCTTTTTGCAATTTTTTCATGGCATATTACTCACATGAATCTCCTGATACAGGCTCACGCTCTCGCCCCCCGAAGTCAGCGTAAGGCGCACGCCCAGCAAGCCCATGCGCTGATTAGCCGCCGTGTAATCGATGCTGCATCCGCTCACCTTGTCGGCCAGGATCGCGCGTGTACCTGTCAGCACGCCAGGGTTTACCTGCACCGGATTGAAACCATACCCCCAATGCCGCACCAGACTTGCCTGACCATGACCACTTGAATCGAGCGCGCCCAGTGTTCCTTCACAGGCATACGTCACCGCCTGCTGCGCCCCGTCGACCACATCGAAGCGCTGGCTGCCCAACCGGGCAAACGAAGGAAATTTCGTCGGCGTAATCACCACATTCGATTGTGTGCCGGCTGTTCCGGCATAAGCGCGCAACACACCCGATGTCGTCGCATCATAGGCAGGCCCGCCGTCCGATTGCGTGCTGCCGATCACGATATAGTCATTTGCAGCAAAGCTCATCGGTGAGCCGATGACGTCAAAACTACTGTCCGAGCTGCTAAAATCCAGCACATCTCCCACCCCTGAGGCGGGATCGGTCATATCCTGCGCCGCACGGTAACGCCCGACGTCTTTCGTTGGCAGGAACTCGAGACAGGGGGTCGCCCCGCACCCCGCGACCCGCACACTATTCGCGACCGCGATGCTGACGTCCCCGGCCAGACGGTAAAACGCCGTATCGGCGATATTGGTAAGCTCTGCCCGCCGCGCCACATCCATGTACTGCTGCACGGGCCATTTGAGAAACACCGCCACCATGCTGCCGATGATGCCGGTAATCGTAATCACCATCACCAGTTCGATCAGGGTAAATCCTCGACAGACGTGAGGAATGAGGAATCCCTGCCTCCTGCCTTCTGCATCCCGCATCCGGTCTTTACGCATCAGTATGCCGCCCTGTAGCCGGTTGCGATGATCGTCGTATTATTAGGACCGGTTACGGTCACCGTAATTTGCGCCACACGGCCCGCTGGAATGCCGTTCCAAGCAGCGGCTTCAGGCATAACCGATACCGCAGCGTTGTATTGCGCTAAAACAGGCGATGAGGAGGTCGCATCCGCCACTGCAAAAATACCTGTCGTGGCAAACCCGTTGTAATCACCAACTACATGATACGCGCTGGCACGATTCGCCTGCGTCACAGGGGAGCTTGCCACGCCGGATGCCGCAATAGCGTCCTGCAACTCAATCTCTTCGAGCAGAGAGTAAGCTGCCGCCATGGCCTGCTTGCGAATCAGAGGATCCGCGCTACCTTTACTGGTTTGATTCATCACCAGCAAGATCCCCGCCAGTGCCGAGCTTACGATTACGATAAACATGATCAGTTCGATCAAACTCGCACCTGACTGAGGATTCAGGATTCGGGATTCGGGATTCGGGATTCGGGATTCAGAAAAATCTCGATTTGTTCTACATTTAACCGTCGTGGCAATGTAAATTTCCCGCCATGCCTCCTGCATCCTGTTTTTAATGGACATAGCCTGTTTCCGCCTCGACAATGACCTGTGTAGCATAACCACTCACCGCAATGCTTTGCGCAGCGCTCGGACGACCCAGCGCATCAAAATAAAAAGATGTCGCACCGCTCAGCACCACACCGCCGGGGGCCGTCAAAACATAAGGGGATTTTCCGTCAGGACTGCTCATATTACCGCCCGGGCAAGTGGCCACCGTATGCGCACTACTAGGAGACATTGCGTCATAGCTTAGCGTGACGCTGTCGGTCGCAAAAGCCACACAAACAAAATGATTCTGCGCTGCGGCCACTTTTTGGGCATAACTGAGCGCAGCTTTGAGCTGATCGGCAAAGCCGCGCGACTGAAAGACGCTGGTGCCGAAAAAGCGCGGGACAGCCACCGCCGCCAGAATACCGATGAGCACCATGACCATCACCAGCTCTACCAGGGTGAATCCCTTGGACAACTTAGGTTTAGCAATTGACATTCATCAACCCGATGGTTTCTTCATTTTGACAGGACTGCAAAAAAACAGGGGAGCAAGCTCCCCTGTTTTTACAAAGACCGCAAGACAGAAATCAGCAACCTGTATTGACAGGGGCCGGAATAGTTGGCGCTGCGCCTGCTGCAGCTTCTGTGTAAGTAACCTGACAAGATGCAGGGGTGGCAGCACCTGCGACCTGAATAGTTGCCGTTGTTCCAACTACGGTCGCCACATAGCCAGTTCCGTTCACACCCGCCAAAGTCGCGATATTTGCGGCAGATGGATAGTTATTAACCAGCGTATAAGCGGTTCCTTCAATCGTTACAACACTGCTGCCGGCAGCCAGCGCAGCGGCATGCGCCATATTCGCAGCGGAGCGCATCGCACCGTCAGCACCAGCCAAGGTCGCTTTGCGGGCATCGCCAGACAGATTTACAAACTTAGGCAAGGCAACGGCTGCCAGAATACCCAGAATAACAATCACCATTACCAGCTCGATCAGTGTAAAACCCGCTTGCTTCTTCATTGTTACGCTCCTGATTAGTCGAGGCAAAACCTCGTAGTTATTTATGCGCTTGCCTGCCCTTGCCAACTTTTTTGTCAGACTTTGTGAACTATAAGGGAAATCCGATGCGCCGACAACTGCCATCCAATGCCTTGCAAATTCTACAAAAAATATCAGCGGCTAAGTCACATCGTCCGCGCTGGTCACAATCGTCACTTTATCGAATTTTTCACTGTCCGGTTCAGGCCGTAGCACCGACGGGAAGGATACAATGCGCTGACCTTCACGAAGCCGCTGCGATTCTTTGAGCAACTGGACGATCATGTAGGCATTTTCAACGTCGGGCACCAGCGCCAGCGTCTGAGAGTCCCGCTCCGACACGAGACAGATGCGGTAAAACTGCTTTTGTATCCGGTGATATTGACGCATTAAACAAGCCTCCTAATAGTGCAGGCAATTATACAGAATTCCTGCATCCTGATTCCTGATTCCTGATTCCTGTTTTTAATGCATTGCCGCTTTGCCCAGATCCCACATCGGCAGAAATACACCCAACGCGAGCACCAACACCAGCGCACCCAAAGAGACGATCAAAATAGGCTCGATCTTGGAACTCAGCGTCGAGACTTCATATTTAACTTCCTGCTCATACATGTCCGCGACTTCAGCCATCAATCCGTCCAGATCGCCGGTCTCTTCACCCACCGCGATCATCTGCAGCACGATCGGGTTAAACACACCGGCTGCAACAGCCGTGCGCAGTATGCTTTCGCCGCGCTCGATACCCTCACGCATCGCTTCGATGCGGCTACGCATGAATTCGTTGTCCACCACCATACCAACCACATTCATGCCCTGCAGTATCGGCATTCCGCTCTTGAACGTGAGCGCCAGACTGCGAGCAAAACGCGACAAGGTGGCCTTAAAAATGATAGGGCCTACAATGGGCAGTTTTAATTTGTAGCGATCCCAGTTGTAACGCCCCGCCTTGGTATTGATGTAATACCGAAAGCCTGTCACCGCCCCCGCCAGCATCAGCATCATCAGCCACCAGTAACTCACCATAAAGGCCGAGAACCCCAGCAGCAATTTGGTGATCGCCGGCAAATCGGCGTGAAAACCTGCATAGACTTTAGCGAAGGTCGGAATCACGAACAGGTTGATAATCACGATCGCAATCCCCATCGCGATTACCACGAACGAAGGATAGCGCAAGGCCGTTGCGATGCGCTCTTTCATGTCGCGCTCAAAATCCAGATACGCGTACAGACGAATAAAGGTCTGATCGAGCATACCGGTCATTTCACCGACCTGCACCATACTGATATAGAACATCGAAAACACCTTGGGGTGGCGGCGCAACGCCGCACTGAGTTCACGACCGCTATCCAAGCTATCGCGCACATCCTGCAGCATCGCCGCAAATGCCGTATTTTTGGTTGACTCCTGCAACCCGGCCAGCGCCCGCAAAATTGGCACACCCGCCTTGAGCAGCGTATACATCTGACGACTGAACAGCATCAAATCCATCGGCGTAATGGGCTGCTGATTAAGTCTGCGCCACCAGTCCGGCGCCTGCACCGCATTCTTTCCGACAAACGGCTTGATGTCGGTGGGCGTAATCCCCATGCTGATCAACTGATCCGCAACGGCCCCGCTCCCGTCGCCGTCCAGCGACCCTTCGACCAGCTTGCCTTGCGCATTGCGGCCTTTATAGGTAAAAACCGCCACGACTAGTCTTCAACCTGATTGCTGATACGCATTACTTCGGACACTGAGGTGCACCCCTGCAACATCTGCTGTAAGGCATGATCGACCAGCGTCTTACCGCGCATATGCTCTGCTGCAACCGTCATAAAGTGCCCGACACTATCGTGAGCCGCCGCTTCAACCATCTCGCGTCCCATTTCCAGCATCTCGTACACCCCCATCCGTCCGTGATAACCGGTACCGTTGCAATGCGAGCATCCCCGTCCGTGCATCAGGCGAGTGTGCATTTCGATGCCCACGCCCTCCACTTCCAGCCACTCGTGCTCCTGAGGGGTCGGCGTATAACTCTCACTGCAACTTTCACAAATTCGCCGCAACAGTCGCTGCGCGATCACCGCCTGCACGGAGGACGCCACCATAAAACGCTGTATCCCCATATCGACCAGACGGAACAAGGTTCCTGCCGCGTCGCGCGTGTGCAGCGTGGACAACACCAGATGGCCTGTCATCGCCGCGCGCAAACCGATTTGCGCCGTCTCCGCATCGCGCATTTCACCGACCAGTATCACATCGGGGTCCTGACGCAACGCCGAACGCAACACAGAGGAAAAGGTCAGTCCGATTTTTTCATTCACCTGCACCTGATTAATCCCCGGCAGCCGATACTCCACAGGATCTTCAACAGTGAGCAGCTTCATGTCTATCGTATTGAGCTCTGCCAGCGCTGAGTAGAGCGTCGTGGTTTTGCCGCTCCCGGTGGGTCCCGTCACCAGTATCATGCCGTTACTGCGTTTTAAGATGGCGCGAAAACGCAGCAGCATGTCGGGTGACATACCCAGCTTATCGAGGCCGACCATCCCGCCGTCCTGACGCAACAGACGCATGACAACCGCCTCGCCGTACTGGGTAGGACAGGTTGCAATACGCACGTCCACCCCTTGATCGCGCACCCTCACATGAAAACGGCCATCCTGCGGCAAGCGTTTTTCGGAGATATCCAGACCCGACATCAACTTCAGCCGCAACACCAGTGCCGGCGCGATCTTGTTATGCGCTTCGGTTTGCAAATGCAGCGCGCCGTCGATACGAAAGCGTATCATCAGCTTGCCCTCTTGCGGCTCGATGTGAATGTCGGACGCGCGTATCTGTGTGGCATCGTCAAACATGGTCTGCAGCAGTTTCACCACCGGCGCTTCTTCGCTGCCCACCGTGCTGGTCATGGATCCAAAGTCCACATAGCTGTCGCCGAGTTCTTCGCTGAGCTCGTGGGCTAATCCGGATATTTCTTCGGTGCGCCGGTAGCCGCGATCGATCGATTCGAGCAGTTGACCTTCAGTCACGACCGCGACATCGATATCGCATTTGACGATGCGGCTAATTTCATCGAAGGCAAACAAATCGGTCGGATCGGCCATCCCGACCAGCAACACGCCGTTGCGCTCTTCGAGCACGATCGCACGAAAGCGCCGCGCCTGATTTTCCGGCAGCTTGCGCACCTGCCCGATATTGATGTTGTAATATTTGAGATTGATATAGGGAACATGGAGCTGTTTGGCAAGCGCCTCGGAAATCTTCTCTTCCGTAACGAAACCGTTATCGACCAGCACACGCCCGAGCTTGCGCCCCGTGCGTTTTTGCTCATCAAGTGCCGCTTTTAACTGATCAGGTGAGATCAGTTGCTCGTTCACCAGCAAATCGCCGATGCGAACTTTCTCCGGACGCGCCATAATTCTTCCCTGAATAATTGAAACTCAACCTACGCGGGCGGAAGTTAGCCTTTTTTCCCTTCACTGACAAGACTTAACGACAATTTATGTTCCATGTAATTCTCTACCAGCCGGAAATCCCGCCTAACACGGGCAATATTATCCGGCTATGCGCAAATACGGGCTGCCAGTTGCACTTGATCAAACCGCTGGGGTTTACCCTGGAAGACAAGCAGTTGATCCGAGCCGGCCTCGATTACCACGAATTTGCCAGTCTGCGCGTTTACGACCACTTGGAAGCGTGTTTATCGGCATTCGACGCGGGTCGCATTTTCGCGCTGACCACTAAAGGCTCGCAGCCGTTTCATGAGATCCGCTATCAGTCCGGGGACGCATTTTTGTTCGGGCCGGAGAGCCGCGGCCTGCCCGCAGAAGTGTTAAACCAATTCACGAGGACACAGCGCGTGCGACTGCCGATGCTGCCCGATAACCGCAGCCTGAATCTGTCCAACACCGTTGCAGTGGCGGTCTTCGAAGCATGGCGTCAATGCGAATTTGGCGGAGCGGCGAGAATTATTGACTAAACTCAAGACTGGCGGTGCGATTGAGCAAGCTGGTGACCATCTGAGCAACCGGAATATGGTCATACAGCACGTGATAGACCGCTGCACTGATCGGCATATCAACGTTCTGGCGCGCAGCTAAGCTGTAGACTTCACGGGCGGCATACACCCCTTCGGCAACATGCCCCAGCTGCTGCAAAATCTCTTCGAGCGTCGTCCCTTGCGCCAGCATCAAACCGACACGGCGGTTGCGCGACAAATCCCCGGTACAGGTCAGGATCAAATCCCCAGCACCCGACAATCCGCTCAACGTCTCAGAGCGCCCGCCCAGCTTGAGCCCCAGTCTGGAAATTTCGGCAAGCCCGCGGGTCATTAAGGCTGCCCGCGCATTGTTGCCCAGCTGCATGCCGTCGCACACGCCGGCGGCAATCGCCATCACGTTCTTGACTGCACCGCCGACTTCAACACCCACCACATCATTGCTGGCATACACGCGCAACCTTGCATGGTGCAGCGCCTGAGCCGTGCGCTGAGAAAAGCACTCATCGTCCGATGCCAACACCAGCGCAGTCGGCAAGCCGCGCGCCACTTCCAGTGCAAAACTGGGGCCTGACAAAACGCCGTACGGCGTGTCGGGCGACAAAATTTGTTCGGCAACCTGATGGGGCAGCAACGAAGTTTCAGGCTCAAATCCCTTGCACAGCCAGATAACGCCGCAGGATACATCCGCGCGAACCAGACGGACGAGCGATTCGCGCAACGCGGCCGTTGGGGCGGATAAAATCACGAGCTCCGCACCGGTGAGCGATGCTGCAAAATCATCACTCAACTGCAACGAATCTGGCAAGATTACATCCGGCAGATAGCGCACGTTGCAGCGGGAGACCCGCATTGCCGCCACTTGTGCTGCGTCGCGCGCCCAAAGCGTAACGCGATGCTGTCCGGCAAGACTAATGGCCAGCGCCGTTCCCCAAGCGCCGGCCCCCATGACGGTAATATTCATTCGCCCCAAACCTCGCTGCTGCGAACAAAACCCGTTTCGCCATCCTTGTGGCGCACTTTGATCCAACCGGTTCCAGTCGACTCTAACCACTCCAGCGCCACCTGCGCGCGAACCTGACACACACGTGCGGCACCTTCATCGGGCTCAGCACGCACATCGACCAAAGGACTAATGGCTACAACGTATTTTTTATTCGTCAGCGCATGCCTTTCCAGCCAATATAAACCACCCGTCCGGTCGCGCACCTTGACCCAGTTATCCAGCGTCACGATAGCTTCAAAAGGCATATAGCGGCTCACGACGAAGAGTTTTTTCGCCTTGAGCGAGGGCGCATCGTACAAAATAGCGCTCGCCTCACCGACCGTGACATAGTCAACCGCTTGCGCTGCACCCAGTACGCACAGCAAGGTGCAAAACAAGGCAAGACGCAAGGCGGCGTGTCGCATTAGTGGGTTGTCGCCGCTGCCGCTTCAACTTGTTGTTGCTTTTGCTGCTGATACAACACATCGAAGTTGATCGGGTTCAACATGACCGGTGCGAAACCAGCGCGTACCGCGACGTCAGAGACGACTTCACGCAAGTACGGGAACAGAATATTCGGGCACATCACGGCCAGCACCGGTTCCATTTCGACTTCCGGCAAATTGCGCAGCGTAAAAATCCCGGCCTGTTTCGCTTCGATCAGGAACATGACCTTTTCGCCCACTTTAGCCGTGACGGTTGCCGTGACATTGACTTCAAAAACCCCGTCATCCACCCCCTCGGCAGAGGTATGCAATTGCACTTCAATTTGCGGATTTTCGCGTTCCAGAAAAATCTGTGGTGCGTGAGGGATTTCCAGAGACAGATCCTTCACATAGATTTTGTCCATATTGAACACGGGTTGGGTGTTTGCAGCATCAGTCATGTTATATCCTTAAAGTTAATTTGCCAGTAATGCCGTTAATGATCCCGCCTGTTCCAGCGCGGCCAGATCATCGAAACCGCCGACATGTTGCTCGTTGATAAAAATCTGCGGCACAGTGCGCCGTCCGGTAATCTCTACCATGTGGAGACGCAATTCGGGTTGCAAATCCACGCGAATTTTTTCAATTTCGGTGCCCCCCTTGCGCTGCAGCAACTGTTCAGCGCGGATGCAATAGGGGCACACCTCGGTGGTGTACATCACGACCTTAGCCATTATTTTTGCGTCGGCAGATTGGCTTTTTGCCATGCCATCATGCCGCCTGCCAGATTATAAGCCTGAGTAAATTCGTTTTTGCCCAGCGCCACGCAGGCATTACCTGAACGGTTGCCGCTGCGGCAAACCACCACCACCGGCTTGTCTTTATATTTCGCCAGTTCGCCCATGCGCTCCTTGAGCTTGCCCAGCGGAATCAGTTGCGCGTTCAAGATGTGCCCGGCTTTAAATTCATCCGGTTCGCGGACATCGAGAATAAACGCATTTTTATGATTGATCAGTTGCAGCGCGGCATTGGTATCCACGTCCTTGATCCCGCGCACACGACTACCCAGCATCGACCAGATAATCATGGTGCCACTCATCAACGCCAGAGAAATCGGGAAAAAATTACTTGTTATGAATTGCACTTGCATACTCCTGTTCTGTCTTGAGGGCGAATTCTAGCAGAGCGGCAAAGTGCGCGGGGTCTTTCTGGGCTAATTTGACCAGTTGCGCACGCGCCTCCTGATTGGCGGGGTAAGCCCACATTGCCTGTTCATACACCCGCCGCGCAGCCTCCAACTGCCCGCTTTGTGCCAGCAAACACGCCTGCCGGTAAACTACCGGTGCAATAGGAATAAAGCGCGACAGGTTCGAATTGACGGCCAGCTTCGCCGCCAGTTTTTCGTCACTCACCTCAAAATAGGCCGCCATGAACAGATCAGCATAAGGCCGTAGCAACGCGCCGTTATGCACTTGAATCAGGCCATCCCGCGTGCGTTCGAAGGCCGATGCCACATTGCCGGAAACAGGTCGTATTGCCAGCGTATCCTTGAGTTGCTGATAGCCGATTTTAAGCTCGATCAGCGACAGCAACCCCAGCAATAAAATTGCGGCGACCGACAAACGCCCCACCCCGCGCAGCTGCAATCGGTAGTGCGTTTCATCCAGCATGCCCAGCAAGACGGCCGCGACCGCAAGAAAATATAAATACCAGAGCGGATATTCAAGCATGCTGTGTATGACCAGCACACCCAGCACGGCATACCCCCACCAGTGCGCGGCGCTATCGGCACGTACCCCTTTAAACCAGACAGCTAAGGCGGTGAACAACACCAGCAGTCCGGCGATCCCCGTTTCAGCGGCCAACTGAAAAAGCAGACTATGCGCATTGTTGTACAGTCCGTTCATGTTGGCCTGCCGCAACACGGGCCCCAACTGAAAATGCTGCCAGCCGAACTGACCGAAGCCTGCGCCCAGCCACGGCGACTGTTTGAAGATCAGCCACGCCTCATGCCACAATTGCAAACGAATGCCGCCCGATGAAGTATCTGCAACCCGCTGAAACAGGTCAAAATTGCTGCCTGCCCCTTTCATGAAAGGCAGTTGCACGACGCCGTGCATGACGGCGAAACCTGCCAGCAACAGCAAACAATAATGCATCACAGGGCGCAACTGCGGCAGGGTCTTTATCCCGCGCCAGGCCAGCAGCAGCATCAGCAATAAATACAACCAGCTGCTGCGCGAGCCGCTTAGCGTCAGAACCAACAACAGCGGGAGGGCGAGCAACACCGCGAAACCCGCTGGCAATTTACGCTGCCCGAACAACAATCCCAGCGAAATCAGTCCGAGCGCGATGTAATTTGCAAAATGATTGGGCTGGGCAAGATTGCCGTATACGCCGGTAGCGACTTTCATCACCACGACCGAATCGAGCCAGCTATGCCAGCGATAGTGCTGCAACACGCCGATCAAGGCGCTGAATTCCGCCCCCGCCAGCAAAAATCCCGCCAGCACAGCGGCCAGCACGTCCAGTCCGAACACCTCACGCAATCTTGCCCCCAACATCATCAGCATCATCGCAAACAGCAGATACAACAGATAGAGCAAGGACTGGTCAAAATAGGCCATCATGCCCAGCGCTGATTGCAGCAACACCAGCGCAATCAGGGCCGCGGGCAATTGCACGATACGCGGCAGGCGGGGCGCTTGCCAATAATCACCTGTTAACAGCAAAGTGAGCGAAAGCACGCCGATCAACGCACTCAACCATTCCTGCTCAAATGTGGTCAGCGGATATTGGTGACGATAATGCAGAAAAGGCAAAACCCACATCAGTCCGACTAGCGCCAGACTCATGTGGGTTAAGTTAAAAGAAGGCCGCCTGCGTATTAGCAAGAACCGCCTTTAATACCGAACTTGGCGAGAATATTGTTCAGCGGACAGAACGAGGTGAAACCGCTCTGAAACAGGTTCAGACCGACAAAGCCGGTAAACCACAGGAAATTTTTAGCCACGAAAACCGGACTGCCTTCGACGCCCAGCGCCAGCGACAACATGACAAATGCACCAGCTACGATACGAATAATGCGTTCTGCGTTCATGCTTTAAAGCTCCTTAGATTTAATTCAGTCAATTTTACTGGAATTTTTTGTACAGCGTGGCGTAATAAAGCACCGGAATCACCACCAACGTCAGCAAAGTGGAGACGAGGATACCGAAAATCAATGATATGGCCAGTCCGTTGAAGATCGGGTCATCGAGAATAAAAAACGCGCCCAGCATCGCAGCTAAGCCGGTCAGCACAATCGGCTTGGCGCGCGCGCCGGCCGCGGCAATGACGGCTTGCTGCAAAGGAATCCCACCCGCCAGCTGCAAATTGACAAAATCCACCAGCAAGATCGAGTTACGCACGATAATGCCCGCTAACGCGATCATGCCGATCATCGATGTTGCCGTGTATTGCGAACCCAGCAAGGCGTGACCGGGCATCACACCGATAATGGTCAGCGGAATCGGCGCCATGATAATTAAGGGCACCAGATAAGATTTGAACTGTGCGACCACCAGCAAGTAGATCAGGATAAGTCCCACGCCATAGGCAATGCCCATATCGCGGAATGTCTCAAACGTCACCTGCCATTCACCATCCCATTTCAAGGCATAACCGGCATAAGGATCGCTGGGCGTGTTAAAGAAATAGCTTTTCAGACTGCCGCCCTGCGCAAGCTGCGTGCCACTGACTTGCCCGTTAATACCGAACATACCATACAGCGGACTGTCCAATTTTCCCGCCATATCGCCAAACACATACACGACCGGCAACAAATCCTTGTGATAGATCGGGTAATCACGCGCAACCGGTATCACCTGCACCACTTCAGAAATCGATACCAGCACGCCGTCACGCGCACGCACTTTCAGTTTCAGCACCTCTTCGATGCTGCTACGCAGCTCACCCGGCAAGCCGATACGCAGGGGCGGCGCATATTTGGCACTGGCGTCGTGCAAGGATGCGACATCCTGCCCCGACAAAGCCATACCGATCACATCAACAATATCGCGTGGCGCAACACCCAACAAGGCCGCCTTACTTTGCAAGACGCGTAATTGCAGCTTGGGCGCCGCTTCAGTGACCGTATCATCGATTGCGACGATACCCGGCGTCTTGCCAAACTGCGCACGCACCTGGCTCGCAACACGACGTACCCCTTCGTAATCCGGCCCGTAGATTTCTGCGACGATCGGCGACATCACCGGCGGCCCGGGCGGCACTTCAACGATTTTGACTTTGGCACCCCAGTTTGCGGCTATTTTCTGTATGGGTTCGAGCATCGCGGTCGCGATCTGATGGCTGCTGCGACTGCGATGATGTTTATCGCGTAAATTAACCTGAATATCGCCCTGATCGGCACCGCTGCGCAGGTAGTACTGGCGCACCAGACCGTTGAAGTTGATCGGTGACGCAGCACCCGCATAGGCCTCGTAATCGGTCACCTCAGGCACGGTGGCAAGATAGGCGCCGATATCGTGCAGTACCGCATTGGTTTGCTCGAGCGCCGTGCCGGTTGGCATATCCACGACCACCTGAAATTCCGACTTATTATCGAACGGCAGCATTTTCAAAATCACCAGCTTCACAACACCGAGCGAGACGGCCAGCACGAGTCCGGCCAGTATACCCATCCACAACTTGCGACGTGCCGGCTTGCCCTGAGCACCGTTCAAAAACGGACTCAACACCCGGTGAAAAAATCCGCTGATAGCCGATTCGCCCTCTTCTTTGACCGACTCGTGATGCGAACCTGCAAAACGCAGCACCAGCCACGGCGTGATGACAAACGCCACCGCGAGCGAAATCAACATGCCCATGCTGGCGTTGATCGGAATCGGGCTCATATACGGACCCATCAGTCCACTGACGAAGGCCATGGGCAACAAAGCCGCGATCACCGTAAAAGTCGCAAGTATGGTCGGACTGCCGACCTCATCGACTGCTGCGGGAATAATTTGCGACAAGGGCTGTTCAGGGGTCAGCGCACGGTGACGATGGATGTTTTCAACCACCACGATTGCATCATCCACCAGAATACCGATCGAAAAAATCAAGGCAAACAAGGAAACGCGGTTGAGCGTAAAGCCCCACGCCCAGGACGCAAACAACGTTGCCGCCAGCGTCAGCAGTACGGCGACGCCGACCACCATCGCCTCTCGGCGCCCCATTGCAAGCCAAACCAGCGCGACAACAGCCGCCGTTGCGAACAGCAGCTTCTTGATCAGCTTCATGGCCTTGTCGTTGGCCGTCTCGCCGTAATTGCGCGTGGTGCTGACTTCAACATCGGCAGGAATTACCGAGCCTTTGAGTTCCGCCACGCGGGCGAGCAAGCCATCGGCCACCTCCACCGCATTAGCACCGGGCTTTTTGGATATCGCGACCGTGACGGCGGTAAATTCGCCGCGCGCCTTGATGCCTTTGTCGTCGGCAGCTGGCCCCGTACCCAGCCAGACATAGCTGCCGGGCTGATCTGCACCATCCAGTACATCGGCTACATCGCGCAAAAACACCGGTTTGTTGTTCGATACGCCCACCACCAGTTGCCGCACTTCATTCGCATCGGTCAGGAAACTGCCCGTCTGCACCAGCACTTCTCGATTTTCCTGCACCAGTGTCCCGGCATTTTCCGACACATTGGCCGATTGCAACGCAGCACGCACATCCTGCATAGACAACTGATACGCATTAAGACTTTCAGGGTTGAGCAGCACACGCACCTGACGCTGCGTACCACCTAACGTCGACACCTCGCGAGTACCTGGTACGCGCTTCAACTCCGCTTCAATAGCATGCGCCACCTGCGTGAGTTCCAACCCGCCGCCTATCTGCTGATTACGCCATAACGTCAATGCCACGATAGGCACGTCATCGATACCTTTTGCCTTAATGATAGGCGCAGCCACTCCCAGCGTTTGCGGCAACCAGTCCGAATGGGAATGCACAACGTCATACAGCTTAACCAGAGAAGGCACGTGCGCTTCACCGACCTTAAACTGCACGGTGATCACCGCCATCCCCGGTTGCGCAACCGAGTACACGTGATCGACGCCGGCGATTTGCGAGAGCACCTGTTCGGCTGGCGCAGCAACCGTTTTTGCCACATCCTGAGCCGATGCGCCGGGATAGGCGATCAGCACATTGGCCATCGTGACATTAATCTGCGGCTCCTCCTCGCGCGGCGTGACCAGCACCGCAAACAAACCCAGCAACACGGCAACCAAAGCCAGCAGCGGCGTCATCTGCGAGTGTAAAAAATGTCTGGCAATACGTCCTGAAATACCCATCCTTGAAACCTCTGATTCATCCATTGCGACTCACCACTCCCGATTAGCTTTGATTACTTCATTCCTGCTTTCACGGGATCCAGCGCGACTTTTTCGCCCGCTTTCAAGCCGGACAAGACCTCGATCAATCCTTCAGCGACTGCCTCACCCACGCGAATCTGCCGCAAACTGGCTGCACCTTTTTCATCCACCACAAAGGCGGCGACCACTTCACTGCGGCGTAACACGGCACTTGCAGGAATAACCAGTTTTTTGACTTTGCCGACGACGAAATGGGCCCGCACAAACATCCCCGGATACAGTCCGGCCTCATTGGCGGGAAGATACACTCGGACCTGCGTACTATGCGTACGCGCATCAGCGACAGGTTGCACTTTACTTGACTCGGCTTTTATCCAGCGATTCAAAGACGGCACTTCGATCATCACCTCGGGGTGCGCACCGATATTGACGATCTTGTATTGCGGCACGCTGACCACCACACGCATTTCTGACGGATCAAATCCCGTCATCAACGGCTTGCCCGGCATCACCATCTCACCCAATTCGACCATGCGCGCCGATACGACGCCGGAATAGGGCGCAACGACAGCCGTGTAGCCGTGTGCGAGACTTGCCTGTCCGGCCCCCGCCTCGCTTGCCGCCGCTTGCGCTATCGCCACTTTATAATCAGATTGTGCTTTATCGAGTGCCGCCTGACTGATAAATTTCTGCGCGAGCAACTGTCGTGAACGCTCATAGGTCAACCTGGCATTTTGTGCATTCGCTTGCGCCTGTTGCACCTGAGCCTGACTGCCCGCCAGCACCTGAGCGGACTCACGCTCATCAATACGCAAAATGATCTGGCCTTTTTTTACACTATCACCGACATCGAAATTAACTTCCTTCACCCGACCGCCAATTTGCGCAGAAACGGTAGATTGCCGGGTCGCCTCCACCATCCCTTCGGCACGATAAGTCTGCGCCACATCGCGATACTCGACCACCGCCACAGGCTCGGCCGCACGGGCACCTGTCGCCATCACCAATAAACTTACTAACCACAGTTTTTTCACGGCCACTCCCTCATCCATTCTGATACTCGCAAACCCAATATATTAGAATATACTAATATATTGGGTAAAAGACAAGCTCAACTTCTTCCGCTTAAAAATACCTTACAGCGAATCTTAATGGTGTGATTTTGCCATCAGCTTAAGAATTTTAAAATTAATCACCAGAAAACGTATGCCCTGCCAGATGAGCGACGTCCTCATGTAACGCGTGAGACCGGTTGGTGACGGTGGATAATACGCCTGTTGATAAGGCTCTCTATTGGTAACTTTATTTAACATTGACGGCTCCTGAAATTGCGCTATTAATCGGGGATAAAGGACCAGCCCGGTTTCATTTTTGCCTGATAGATAAAAGCATGATGCAGCAAATACTTCATCCAGTGACCGGCCAGACCAATTTCACCAAAGGTCAAATCGATATCGCGACCGTATTCGGGATATTTTTCAAAGTCCGGCACGACAGGGTAAACGGTCATGGTCGCGGCCGTCCCTTTGAACACGTGCGAACCGGTAGACGCGACACACGCGGCCCCCATTTCAGCCATCGAAGCAGTATGGGTTGGCTGCACTGCGCCGTTGATCATATCGGTGATGCTCTTAGCCACCGCCATCGCCATCGCAGCTGAAGGCATCCCGGTTCTTGGCGCGGTTGGATTGATCGCCGTGCCATTCGCACTTTGCATCGGCTTACTGATCATATGAGGCGGTGCAAAGGCAATGCCGACCGCGAAGATATTCGCGTAGCCCGGCGTCTGATAGGTCCTTGGCCAGTCGCGCGCACTCCATTCCATATAAGGGCGCGGCGTGTAATCGGCATCCACCTTCATAAAACCGTTCGGAGCAAAGACTGAACCTGTAATGTCTTCACCTGCCTTGTCAAACGCTTTGAGACCCACACCGGCAAAAGGCGGAATCAACATGGAAAAATCGAATTCCAGTTCGTGAAAACTGCCGTCGAGAATTTCATAGTGAATTTTTCCGGCTTCGACTTTTTTCACGTGTGCGCGGGTAATCCATTCGATGCCACGCTCAACCATCAATGATTCGGCAAACGTCTTACCGTTGGTGATATAACCTCCACGCTTGATATGCACGCCGCCCATCCCGAAATCGCCCAGCTCATACTCGTTGCTGAGCCAAACGATGCGCGCCATGTGCCGAACACCCGCTTCACGCAACGTATGATCGACGTTGTAAATATATTCAAACGCAGCGCCCTGACAAGTGCACATGCCGTGCCCCGTACCAATGACGATCGTGCGCCGCTCGCCCCGACGCATATCGTCAATAATCAACTGGAGCTTTTTATTAGCTTCGATCGCATGACTTGCCGTACACACCGAGACGGTATGGCCGTGTTCAGGCCCTAAGCCTTCGGTCGCGCCAAAATTCAGTTTCGGCCCCGTGGCATTGATCAGATAGTCGTAAGTAATTTTTTCCGTCACGCCGACTTTGTCAGGATGGGTATATTCGACCATCACAAAAGGGCTATCACTCACGGCATCACCTGCCGGATTAATTGAGAGCGCACGAGCCTGACGAAAATTGACGTGCGTTTTTTTGTACACCTCAGCCAGATCGAAGGTCACTTCTTCCTCCTTCATTTGGCCTACACCCACCCAGATATTTGACGGTATCCAGTTCCACTTAGCGTTGGGTGAGATAACAACCACCTCGTGCCGAGCGCCTATCATCTTATTCAAATGCCTGGCCGCGGTATGCCCTGCGATCCCTGCGCCTAAAATCACGACTCGTGCCATTTGCGTCCCTTCAAATGTGTTAGTTTTAGTTACAACGAATACTTCGATTTAAGTGCAGCACACCCCGATTCATGCGGGCGACCAAACTTGAATATTATTATATAATGAATTTCTAATGCCTTAGGTTGCAAAAAACAGTAAATTTGACAGCATAATCAGCAGCCGTGCCGAAACTTAATCCGTCCTGCCTTTAATTCAATCCGCTACGAAGTACAAAAAACCTCGCGCATCATACTGACGAGCTTGAGCGTGCGCAAATCGCCAATCCGGTAATACACCTTGTTCGCTTCCTTGCGGGTCGACAACACCCCCTTGTCCCGTAAAATCGCCAAATGTTGCGAGATATTGCTTTGCGATGTACCTACATGTTCTACGATATCCTGAACGCTGATTTCCTGATCATCCAGAACGCACAAAATTTTCAAGCGCAACGGATGCGCAATGGCCTTGATTGCTTGCGATGCCTGCTGAATATCTTCTTCTTTATCGATTAATCTGTTCGTCATACTCATCCCTTATAACACGCTCGCCGGCCAATTCGGTTAAAATAGGCCCATCAAATTAACAACGGCTAATATTCTACCCCAATGAAAGCGACTCCTGTCTTATTGCTTATTCTGGATGGCTTCGGCTACCGCGAAGATACCGACTCCAATGCTATTCTGGCCGCAAAAAAACCCAACTGGGATGCCTTGTGGCAGACGTATCCACACACGCTGATCAATGCTTCTGAAAAGCATGTCGGCCTACCCTCTAACCAGATGGGAAACTCTGAAGTGGGGCATCTGAACATCGGCGCAGGACGCATCGTGTATCAGGATTTGAGCCGTGTTGATGTCGCGATTGAAGACGGCAGTTTTTTCAACAATCCCGCACTAACGGATGCCATTTCAATCGCAAAAAGCAATGACAGCGCACTGCACATCATGGGACTGCTCTCGGCAGGCGGCGTACACAGCCACGAAAGTCACATCCACGCCATGCTGGAAATGGCAGCTAAGAACGGCCTCAAAAAGGTGTATCTGCACGCCTTTCTCGATGGCCGCGACACGCCGCCGAAAAGCGCAGCGCCTTCACTCATCGCGTTGCAGGATAAATGTGCCGCATTAGGCGCCGGAAAAATCGCCAGCATCGTCGGACGTTTTTATGTGATGGATCGCGACAATCGCTGGGAACGCGTGCAACCGGCCTATGAATTACTGACACAAGGACGCGCGGACTATTGCGCAACCGATGCGCTCAGCGGCCTTAACGCCGCTTATGCGCGCGATGAGTCGGATGAATTCGTCAGACCAACCCGAATTAGCGCCGAGGGCGAGCCGCCCGTCACCATGCAGGATGGCGATGTCGTCGTCTTTATGAATTTCCGTGCCGATCGCGCGCGCGAAATCACCCGTGCGCTGACCGATGAAGCGTTTAGCGGATTTGATCGTGCCTGGCTGCCTAAATTCGGCCGTTACGTCACGCTCAGCAACTACGGATCCGAGTTCACCCTGCCGTGCGCCTATACAGCCGAAGCCATCCACAACGACATCGGCGAATACGTCGCTCACCTCGGCCTGAAACAGTTGCGCATCGCTGAAACGGAAAAATACGCCCACGTCACCTATTTTTTCAGCGGCGGCAAAGAAGAGCCCTATCCGGGCGAAGATCGCATACTGGTCCCCTCCCCAAAAGTTGCCACCTACGACTTGCAACCTGAGATGAGCGCGTATACCGTCACAGAAAAACTGGAAGCCGCCATTTTAAGCCGGCAGTATCCGCTGATTGTCTGTAACTATGCGAATGGCGATATGGTGGGACACAGCGGCAATATGGACGCTGCAATCAAAGCGGTTGAAACGCTGGATGTGTGTATCGGACGCATCGTCAAAGCGATGCAATCTATCGGCGGTGAAGTCATATTAACGGCTGATCACGGCAATGCCGAACAGATGATGGACAATACCACCCATCAGGCACATACCGCTCATACGCTCAATCCGGTTCCCTTCCTGTATATAGGACGCCCCTGCACCTTGACTGACGGCGGTTCGCTGCGCGATCTGGCACCCAGCCTGTTGTATATGATGGGGCTGACCCAACCCGCTGAAATGACAGGGCACAGCTTGATCAAACTATTGTGAAATTTGCGCTGATACTGTGTTTGCTGGCAGGCCAAGCTTCGGCCAGCCAGCAGGAAGAACTGGAGAACCTGCGCCAGCGCATCAAGGAGATGCAAAGTGAGATCGCCAAAACCAGCGAGTCCAAATCAGAAGCGGCGGATTCATTACGCGCGTCTGAACTTGCGATCAGCGACAGCAATCGCCGTCTTGCGCAACTATCTGAACAAAAACGTGATGCCGACCGAAAACTCGGCGTACTCGAAATTCAACGCCAGCAACTGGAGCAACATATAACAGGCCAGCAGGTGTTGCTTGAAAAATTGCTCTATCAGCAATATCTGGGCGGCAAGCACGACTATCTCAAACTGATGCTGGACAACCAGGATCCGAATAAGGTTGCACGAGACCTGCAATACTTTCAATACATTGCACGCAACCGTGCCAGCTGGCTTGACAGTTTGCGACGTGACCTCAAGGAACTGGATGACGTCAGAACGGCTGTTCATACTCAAAGTGAAACACTGACCAATCTACGTACAGAACAAGCCACTCAAAAAGAAAAGCTACGACAAGATCAACGAGACAGACAGCTGGTACTCGGACAGATTTCCAAGCAACTCTTGCAACAACGCAAAGAAATTTCCCGATTGCAGCACGACGAAAACAGACTGGCCAATCTGGTGAGCAAGATCGCACAAATGCTTGCAAAACCAAAAACCAAGTCTTTATTTCACAACACCAATATTCCGGATAGCCGCTTTGACGGCAAGCCCTTCGAAGAACTGATGGGCAAACTCGCATTACCGGTCAAAGGTGAGATTACCAATCAATTCGGCGCAACCCGTCCCGACAGCACCGTGATCTGGAAGGGCTTATTTATCAGCACTGCTCACGGACAACCCGTCAGATCCATTGCCGCCGGCCGTGTGGTATTTGCCGACTGGCTGCGCGGATTCGGCAACCTGCTGATCATCGATCACGGCAATGCCTATATGAGCTTGTACGGCAACAACGAAACACTTTACAAACAGGTCGGCGATGAAATTCATGGCGGCGATGCCATCTCAACGGTCGGCAACAGCGGTGGGAATGCAGATTCCGGTTTATACTTTGAACTGCGTCATGAAAGCCGCCCGCTCGATCCTGCAAAGTGGCTGGCTAAAAAATAAAAGGAGTAACTATGCGTCGTATGGAAAAAGCGGGATTGGTAGGGTTTGGTTTGGTCGCAGGGGTTGCACTCAGCCTGCATTTTGCGGCCCTAGCCGACAAAGAAACACTGGCCTCCCCACTTCCTATCGAAGAGTTGCGCGCCTTCACTGAGGTGTTCGGTCATATCAAAAACAGTTATGTAGAACCTGTCAGCGATAAAAAACTTTTCACCGAGGCCATCAACGGCATGCTCAACGGGCTCGACCCCCATTCAGCCTATCTTGATGCGGATGCCTTTAAAGACTTGCAGGTCGGAACACAAGGCGAATTCGGCGGATTAGGCATCGAAGTTGGCATGGAAGACGGACTTGTCAAAGTAATCTCCCCTATAGAAGACACACCGGCCTATCTGGCAGGTGTCAAAAGCGGCGACCTGATTCTGAAACTGGATGATGCGCTGGTCAAAGGCATGTCCTTAAACGATGCCGTCAAGCGTATGCGGGGCAAGCCGGGCAGCAAAATCGTGCTGACGATACTGCGTAAAAACGAGCTCAAACCGCTGACTATTACCGTTGTCAGGGCCGTGATCAAGGTGCAGAGCGTGAAGGCCAAGCTGGCTGAACCCGGATACGGTTTCGTACGCATCACACAATTTCAGGAACACACAGGAGAAAATCTCGCCACTGCGCTGGATAAACTGGTCAAAGAAAACAAGGGAGCTCTGAGCGGGCTGGTACTGGATTTACGCAACGACCCTGGCGGCTTGCTCGATGGTGCCGTTGCGGTATCGGCCGCCTTCCTGGCAAAAGATGCACTTGTGGTTTACACCGAAGGGCGCACAGAGGATGCCAAGATGCGACTTACTGCATCCCCGGAATACTATCTGCGCGGCAGCAACAAGAATGATTACATCAAAAACATCCCCGCCTCGATCAAGAGCGTGCCGTTGGTTGTGCTGGTCAATGGCGGTTCAGCATCTGCATCCGAGATCGTCGCAGGCGCATTGCAGGATCACAAGCGCGGGGTCATCATGGGAACCCAGACCTTCGGCAAGGGTTCCGTACAAACGGTACTGCCGCTAGGAAACAATACGGCCATCAAATTAACGACTGCACGCTATTACACACCGGGTGGACGTTCAATTCAGGCCAAGGGTATCGTTCCGGACATTCTTGCCGAAGACCCCTCAATATCCGCATCCGACAACGTGTTCCGTTTGCGAGAAGCGGATCTTGAAAAGCATTTGGCAAATGATAAGCAGCCTGAAGAGAAGACGCCGAGTACCGTCAAATCAGATTCGTCCACGAAGATCAGTACTGAAAAGCTTCCGCCTACTGAGTACGGCTCAAAAAATGATTACCAGTTAAATCAGGCATTTAACCTACTAAAAGGCATGAAAATTCTGCAAGGAAAATAGGAGATAAGGAACCTGTCATGATGAATCCTTTCGATCTGGAAAAAAAACGAGAACTCTTGTTTGCGACTGAGCCCGCCGGACAAGCGGAGCGCGCACTGGCTATTTTGAGCGGACTTGCTAATCTGAAAGCATGCGCAAGTTCGCGTGCTCATGCCGTCGAAATTCAATACAATTTGCAAAACTACACGCTCGCGGGTTTAGAGCATGCGCTGGAGCAAGAAGGTTTCCAACTCGACCAGAGTTTTTTACATCATGTCGGTCGCAATATTATTCATTACTGCGAGGATACCTCGCGCCATAACATGGAAATTCGCGGTCACATCACAAAGAAAAACGAAAAGGAAGTATTTGTCGGCATAGGGGGGCAGCATAGCCATACCGACCCTGCAGGAAAACCGCCTGCATTGCGTGAATACGAGTAATACAACGGCATGGATGACTTTCAGCTGCAGCGTTACGGCAGACATATTTTGCTCGACGAGATTGGCATCGAAGGTCAGCAGCGGCTTTTACAATCGCGCGTACTCATTGTTGGCCTGGGCGGCCTGGGCTCTCCGGCATCGCTCTATCTGGCGTCCAGCGGAGTCGGTCATATCACACTTTGTGATGACGACTTCGTAGACCTGTCGAATTTGCAACGTCAGATCGCACACCGCACATCCAGCATTGGCCTCTCCAAAGTCAGTTCGGCTGCCGCTGCAATTTTTGATATCAATCCTGAAACAAACTGCGTTCAATTTGCAACACGCGCGAACGAGGCTGAACTTGATCAACTTGTTGCAAATCATGATGTCGTGCTCGACTGCAGCGATAATTTTCCGACACGGTATGCCGTGAACCAGTCGTGCCTGACTCAACGAACTCCGCTCGTATCTGGCGCCGCCATCCTGTTCTCTGGGCAGGCATCTGTATTCGACTTCCGTGACCGTCAATCTGCCTGTTACAACTGCCTGTTTCCGGAAGACACGGAATCCGAAAATTTGCGCTGCGCTACCACCGGAATTTTTTCGCCTTTAACCGGGATCATAGGTACGATTCAAGCGGCGGAAGCACTCAAATTACTAATCGGGATCAAGCCAGGACTTTCAGGCAGGTTTTTAACTGTTAATGCACTAGATATGTGCTTCCGACAGAGCGGAATTGCCAAAGATCCTAACTGCTCTCGCTGTGGCTCATCTTAAATCGCTCTGGTGAACTAGGTACGGCGCCAATGCAGCAGCATGCAATGCTATCATTCACATCTGTTTGGATTTTTTGAAGGCAACCCGACATGTTACTTCCACATTTAAATAGTTCGCTAAAACATGCGTTACAGTCATTGGCAGCGATGACAGGACATCGTGATCGTGAACTTCTTGCACGTACGCTGGTTGCAACCTTATCCGAACTCATTGAAGATAGCGCAATCACCCTATATAGACTACTGGGTGATGAAGCTATTCTGGTTGCGCAGGAAAATAGGGCTATCCCGCATACCCAAATTGCGGAAGCGAGCATCATCATTTCTGACCGAATGGAATTTAAAAGTGTTATTGATTCGCGATGTGAATCAATAACCGCACTGGATGCACAAACAATCAAAGTGATTATTCCGATTCACGGCAAACAGGAAATTGCAGCCTTGCTGGTTATAATCACCAATGCTAATTTCAATCAATCCCTGTCCTTAGCCCGCGACATATTGACCATCTACAGTAACTATCTGAATTTACTGGATGAAAGCGAGACCGATACGCTGACCGGATTACTTAATCGTCGCACTTTCGACAATAATCTTGAGAAAATGCTGACAGATAATACAGATCCGGAAGTTCCGATAATAGAGATTAATTCTCATTCGAGGAAACCTCCCTCATCTGAACTTCCTCACTGGCTAGCCGTGATGGACATTGACCACTTTAAGCGCATCAACGATGAATTCGGTCACTTGTATGGCGACGAGGTGTTGTTACTGCTATCCCGATGCATGAGAAGAAATTTTAGACAGACAGATAAGCTGTTCCGTTTCGGCGGTGAGGAATTCGTCGTCGTTCTGGACAGAACCAGAGAATTTGATGCGTCAAAAGTTTTAGAACGCTTCCGTACAGCAATAGAAAGCTATGATTTTCCACAAGTCGGCCGCGTCACGATCAGCATCGGCTTTGCCTGCCTTAATGGGAAAGACGACCCTTCTACACTCGTTGGCCGCGCAGATCAGGCACTATATTACGCTAAAGAGCATGGCAGAAATCAGGTCTGCTTCTATGAAGGGCTAATCGCTGAAGGAAAACTGAGCGCTGAACACTTTACGGATGATGTTCAACTTTTCTAGTTTACTGAGTTCAATCTGGGTGACTGAATGCCTCAGACTCCGAGTTTAAAGGCCGATTAGCAGACCAAAGCAAAAACCCCCGCCGTTACCGGAGGGGGTTATGCATATAAGGCGTCTGACGATGACCTACGCTGATCCGTCCAACGTAATTTTCATTCGTCTCGCCACAAGGGCAGCATAAGATGCCGTCGTGCAGCCCTTGCACCAGGTTCAAGCAGGTCAACTATTTAGTAAGCGTAAAACAAAAAGCCCTCTTTCGAGGGCTTAGTGTTTATAAGGAGTCTGACGATGACCTACTTTCACATGGGTAA